>Ga0156065_147_pt2 | contig 64520 bp, 56 predicted proteins | sample RifCSPlowO2_02_FD_107718 | JGI IMG/M metagenome (GOLD analysis project Ga0156065, IMG submission 107718) | Candidatus Sungbacteria bacterium RIFCSPLOWO2_02_FULL_51_17
GGCGCGCCGCATCTTCTATGTCATCCGTAAGCCGCTCCACGAGCCATGAGCCCCCAAGAGGATCACACCAGTTCGGAATCTCGGTCTCCTCAAGAAGGATCTGCTGGGTGCGTATCGCAATTTTTAGCGCCCGTTCGGTCGGAACGCATACGACCTCATCAAACGAGTTCGTATGTATGGACTGCGCCCCGCCAAGAAGGGCGGCGAGCGCCTGGTATGCAACGCGAATAACATTATTGATCGGCTCTTTGAGCGTAAGCGAGCACCCGGCTGTTTGCGCATGCATCCGTAGCCATTGTGATCGCGGATCCTTGGATGCGAACCGCTCCCGCATGATGCCAGCCCACAGGCGCCGCGCGGCGCGGAGCTTCGCTATCTCCTCAAAAAAATTATTATGCACATCAAAGAAAAACGAGAGCTGGGGCGCGAATGAATCCACCGGCATGCCGCGGCGTATCGCCCCCTCAACATAGGCGATCCCGTCAGCAAGCGTGAACGCAACCTCTTGCACAGCAGACGCCCCCGCCTCGCGGATGTGATACCCCGAAATAGAGACCGGGTGCCACTTCGGCATTTCACGCGCGCAAAACTCCATCGTGTCAACGACCAGTTTTACCCCTTTATCAACGGGGAACGCCCACTCCTTCTGCGCAATGTATTCTTTCAGAATGTCGTTCTGAATTGTCCCGCCAAGAGCCGCACGCGGGATTCCGCGTTTCTCGGCCATGGCGATATACATCGCAAGAAGGATCGCGGCGGGCGCGTTTATCGTCATGGAGACGGTGATATCGCCCACGGGAATATCTTTGAAGAGATCCTCCATATCGCGAAGCGTATCAAGCGCCACACCGTCCCAGCCGACCTGGCACTCGGATATCGGCTCGTCGGAGTCGGCGCCCATGAGCGTCGGCAGATCAAAAGCGGTTGAAAGCCCCGCGCCGCCGAGCGCAAGAATTTTCATGAAGCGCTCGTTCGTATCGGGCGCCAGACCAAATCCCGCGAACTGCCGGATGGTCGGCTTTTTCCCGCGGTACATGGTCGGGTAAATACCGCGCGTGAACGGAAAAGCCCCAGGGTCGTTCAATTTTGAAAGATAGTCAACAATAACCTCGTCAGGCCGGAAAAAACCCTTGTCTCTTGGCACGTGCTGTTTGTGTAAAAGAGCGCTAGATGTATGGTGGCATTCTTTTTTGCAGAAAGTAAAGGCCGCGCTCCGGGTGCGCATCCAAACAAAAAACGCACCAAAATGCGGTGCGTGTGTGCGCTGCGTTCAAAGTTCGGCTGGCTCTCCTGCGGGGTCCTTCAGCGTGTAGACAAAGCGGCGCGTCATAAAAACGTCTCCATTCCGCTCGGTCATGTATGCATGCTGTTCGCGACCAATGTTCACAATGCGGGATCCGCGAATCTTCAACTCCCATTTCGCGACATCAGCCCCAAAATATTTCATGCAGAACTCAACCGCTTTTTTCACATCAAGCGTGGAGCAGGTAAAGATGTTCTTCAGCACCATACCCCAGTGCGTGGAGTAATGCGCGGTCACAGCACTCGTCTCAATGAGTTGCACGAGCGAGGGCCCAGCCGTTTTTGATTTTGCGAACCCGAAGTCGGGTATGATGGGTTTTCCGAACGGCTTCATGCCGATGACGGCGCAGATCTCGCGCGCGAATTTCGCAAGGCGTTTTTTGGAACTGATAACAGAGTAGTCGCATCCGTACAGATCAAGGATGAGTTCGCGACCGAACTCGCTTTGCTCTATCGCCCGCTGAATTTCCACCGGAAGCACCATGGCCGCCCGATGCATTTCGGGCGAATACCAGTTACACCGGGATGCCGACGGAAAATCCTTGAAGCGGCGCTCAAGCGTTGCAAGCGATTCCTTGAAAATGCCTTTCCGGTGCGAAGCGGCAACGAGCGTAAAATATCCGCCCACGTAGGTGGGAACCGCAGTGACAAGCCCCTGCACATCGCCGCGCGAGAACACCTCAAGCATTTGGCGCCAATGCGCGGGCATCTCGTCCGGCTGGAACATGCTTGATCCCGTCTGCCTAATCGCAATACCGTCTTCGGCAAGAATGGCGGCGACATCCTGATAGAACGACATGCGAAACAGCGAACGCGCAGGACCGATGGGATCGGGCGAATCAATGATGACAAGATCGTACTTTCGCTTCTCCGCCCTTTTTTCCTTCACGACCTCGGCACCATCGGCGATGATAAGATTCACGCGCGGATCGGAGAACGACATTCCCGGAATGCCGGGGATGTATTTCAGCATGACATCTATCACCTCGCGGTCAATATCCACCGCGTCAATATGTTCAACGGACGGGTACTTCACGATCTCACGAAGCGTTCCACCGTCGCACCCGATCAGAAGGACCGACTTCGGAGGACGAAGCAGAGAGTGTGCGGCGAAATGCACCAACGGCTCGTGATAATAGATCTCGTCGGCCTCGGTGGTCTGCACAGCGCCATCAAGCGTCAAGACCCGGCCAAAACGCGGCGTCTCCAGCACCAACATCTGGTGCAAGACCTTCCCGTGCGCATCCCGCGTGGTCTTTTTATGAAGGACCTTGGACACTTTGATGCTTTGGGCAACATCAGAATACAGCTCTTCCCGGAACCAGAGACCCGACTTGCGCCTCTCAAGCATTGCACTCTCCATGAGGGTTTTCAAAAAAACTGCTAGGAAAACTATCATGTCCGCGTGCGCCTGTCCAGAGTGACCGGCCCAACAGAAAACCCCGCCCTTAAAAGGCGGATAGTAGGTATAGCGCGTGAAATATCGTTTGTGATATCACGAAATAGGTAATCCGGAGCAAAATAAACCCCGCCCGTAAAAGGCGGGGTTTTACTGTGATGAGAAAGACGCGGTTCGTGGTAGCACAAAGCAATATTTTTCACTCTATACATACGGCCCGCCTTTTACGGGCGGGGTCCTTCTTGATCAGTCACGCCACACTTCTTTTCTGCTGATCTGCTTCGGACGGTACATCGCTTTAAAAAAACGGAACACGTCGCGGGCCTTTTTGGTGTTATCCTGCGTGTAATTGCAAAAGAACACATCAATGTTCACAAAATTCCGCTCCGGCCACGTATGAACGGTGATGTGGGACTCAGAGACGATGACAACGCCGGTGATCCCCCCCTCGTCGGGGTGATCTATCCCGGTGAACTTATGAAAGCGGCTTGCTACTATTTGGAAGCCCGCCTTCCTGATGACTTTGAGAGTTTTTTCCCTGACCGTGAATTTATTTATGAGGTATTTCTTCTCCCCGCCGCACTCGTGAAAGTCGGCGAGAATATGAAGGCTTTTTTTCTTCAACGAACCGCGCGCCCCGTCTCGCATTCCGCCCCATATGGTGCGAAGCACTCTTCGTACGCGCAATTTAACGCCAATACACCGGTTATGCGCCCTCCCCCCGTTCGCGCCCCCCCCTTCGCATCCGGGCTGCCGGATCTAATTTGAGGTCACGTTTGGCCATCCGCGCTCCCCGCTTCATTTTTGAAACCTTCTTCTCCTTATATTTTTTTATCTCACCAGCACACTCCACCGACAGAAGGTCTATCGCCTGACGGAGATCCTCGGCCGCTGCTTCGCACCGGAGAAAGGAACCGGGAAGCGCCGCATTCACCTCGGCCCGCCACACCTTTCCCTTGTTGTGGTGATGCGTTGTACGCCCGATCTCAATATCAAGCGTAGTCGCATCCAGTATATGCTCCTTCTTCAGTAGTTTACGGAAAACCCCCGTGAGCTTTGCGTCAACGTATCGCTTGAGCGCCTCATCCAGAGAAAACCCGGTTGTTTTAAGGGTGAACTTCATAACACGTGCTCGCAAGCATACAATATGCAAAATAATAATGCAAGGGGCATCATTAAAGTCCTATACCAAACCAACCAAGCACTACACAATGCACAAGCATTTCGCTATATGCCTTGTCCTTCCTTTAGGATTTGGAGCTTTGAACTTACCAACTGTTTGCAACAAATGGTTAATATAGGTATCCCCACGTCTGCAACCGATCGGAATCGGCATGCCACTTAAGACCGATGTCGGTCCGATAGAACATGTTCTGAATCATGATGTTTCCGATTCGCGAATACACCTGGTGGCGCGCCTCTTGCACCGTCGTACCCGAACCCGTCACCGTCATAAGCACCCCCGACTCCCCCGCGATGCGCCACACTCCCTCGTCTATTTTCACGTCCTCTATGTGAATGCCATCCAGATTCGCCTTCTTTTTAAAAAGTATCGGTAGATCGCGGTACATCTCAACCGCCTCGCGATCCTTTGCTTTGGCAAAAAACGTCGGCACGTTGATGCGCACCCCTATCTGGAATCCCTTTTTTGTTTTCAATTCAAAATCCTCGCCGCGAGCAAGCTTTATCAGGAGCTCCCCCATCGGCATGAGTATCCCTTCTTGATGGATAAAAATGGTCGGATACCCGAACCGGCACGTCCACTCCAACGGGTAAATGCCGCGGCCGTTCACGATGCAATTAATATCTACATATCCAATGTATCCCGATGCCTGCAGTGCCGGGAGCATTTTCAACAGCGTCGCCTTGAAAAGATTGTTTGGTTCTGCCCAATACATCAGCGTTCCCATCTCGCCTGCAAAAGGCCCGATGTCACCGGGAAACACCCGCTTGTGCTCAAAATTGATGTTGATGGGTTTTATGAAATCATGCCCATTGAAAAATGCGCCGACCGCCACCTCAACACCGTTCACATACTTTTGCAACTGAAAGACCGGCGCCTTTTTCTGCCATACATTCTTATTCTGTTCAAGAAGTTCTACCAGGTCCTTGCCGTCCTCCTCCTGCCCGATAAATAAAAGCCCCTTGCCGCCCGACGGCGTATTGCCGGATGGCTTCATCACGTAGCGATCAGCATTATTGCGGAGGAACTCTATCGCCTCGTCATAATTGGAAAATTGCCATTGCGGAAGAATGTTGATACCGTGCTTTTTCATCTCCATTTGCCCGAACTCGCGGTCCATTTCCAGCTGATCGGTATATTCCGTTCCTCCGATGATCAGTTTGCCTTTTTTCCGCAGGCGTTCCGCGATGATGCCGAACTCAACATCGTCAAAAATGATAATATCCGCCCAATCAACGGAATCCTCCCACTTTTCCACCTTATCAATGAACCCGCTGTACACATCGGCATCGCTTTTCTCCTTAATGTACATGCGCACCTCATGGCCTTCCTTCTTTATGGTCCACGCCAAATCGCCGGAAAGCGATTCCAGGGCGACGAAGAGAAACTTCACTGGTTTTCCATTTCCCGCGGGGGATGAATTTTTTGCCGGTACTACAGTGCTCTCCGGCATCGGAAGATTTGAAGCGGCCATGAGCGTTATAAGAGGTCAAAATATTGCGGAGGCATTTTTGAGAATGCTAACTTTTAAAAATGTGTGAGATAAAATTTTTTAATAAGAGTTATTGCTCCTTATCGTATGCTGATACTATCAGAAAAAAAATAGAGAGTAAAGCTGTGTATAAGTTTTTTGACGAACTTTTTAATTGTATCTACGATGATGGTATTCGGCATTGAGCGTCGAAAGAGAACTCGCGCCGAGGAGGGTTTGGGAACTCGAGGGGTCAGCAATGACCCTTTTTGTTTTTATCGGGCTCTGCACATACGACACAACCGCCTCCAATCCAGCAACCGATGCGGACACTCTGTAATACATAGATCACACAATATGCACCTCTTCTACCAGATCAACGCCAAAGCGCTCCTTCACCTCTCGTTTGGCAACCCCTATCAGCCCCTTTACCTCGGTGGCGGTAGCGCCACCGGCATTTATGAAAAAGTTCGCGTGCTTATGCGATATTCGGGAATGTCCGAACTCTCGCCCCTTAAGACCCGCCCTATCTATAAGGTAGGCGGACGGTAGCGATGGCGCCTGCTCAAATTGGCGCAATTCAGGATGGGCCGTAAGAAGCCCATCTTTCCCGCCGGGAATGGTGTCCCACGAAATGTTCTTAAACACACACCCCGCGCATTTGGCACCGATATCCTGGGTTGCCGCCCGATGCATGGAATATTTTCTTATCGTCTCCCGGGAAACATCCGGGTCGCCGGGATGAAGCGTAAGGCACGCCTCGGTCACGATCCATCGCGGGTCATCCTTAAAATATGAATGACGATATCCGAAATGACACTCTTCTGGAGCAAACTCGCGAAGCGCTCCGTTCTCCACATTCAGGGCCGTGACAGAGCGGAGGACTCTTCCAACATCCAATCCAAAAGACCCCGCGTTTCCCCGCACCGAGCCACCAATCGTCCCCGGAATACCTATCCCCCATTCAAATCCCGCAAGGCCCTCTTTGACAGACTCGGCAACGATCCTCGGCAACATCGCGCCCGCGCCGGCAACAACCGTAGTGCCGTGAACAGCGATATGTTGAAGTTCAATCTTTATGACAAGACCGGGAAACCCCGCGTCCGAGATCAAAACATTTGAACCCGCCCCAAGAACAAAAACCGGCAGGTGTTCTGCTTGCGCAAAAGCAACGGCCTCTGTAAGATCGGCTGCCGTAGTCACCGCGGAAAAAAAACGGGCGTATCCGCCTATGCGAAAAACCGAGTAGGGGGCGAGCAATGTATGTTCTTGTACGTGAAGTGCCATCACCTTGTACTATACCCGCCCCCCGCCGCGTTTTCAACAAAAAACCGCCCGCAAGGGCGCTTTGTGAGATCGGCGATCATCTTCATACCGCGACGTGTTGCAAAAAATATGGATGACAGACACCCTGCCATCCACCTTTCCCATGAAGGGCCGCGATAAGGTTTAACCCCCAACAATTGTCTTTATGTGGGTGCCAGTTACCGCGACCCATCGCGAAAAAGGTGGGTGGATCAACGTGAGATTTGCAACACAATAAAAGATGTCTGCGCTCATCTAACGATCACATCTATTATCGGGGATGAGCCGCAACCGGTCAAGCGCACGCATTGCTGGAATCAGGAATGTGACTGCTACAGCGAGCATAATACCGCTTGTATCGACACCTCGATTGGGCGCGTACTATTATATATAGCCATGGAAACCCCGTGCATAAAGTAAAGGGCCTGGGTTATCCGAGGGCACGAGAGATCCACTCCGCGTGCGCCAAGGTGCACGCGCGGTATATCCGCTTAAAGCAAAAACATTTCTTCTCGCCCCTCGGCCTCTTACACCGACCGACGATGTTTTCACATGTTATGTGTACTATGGAGGTTGAACCTCCATATATTTAGTAGTTGACAGAAGTGTATGTTCGGGCCTGCCTATATTACTTATGTGTAATCGCTTTGAGAGGGGGCTGACCTGTGTACAGATGCGAGCAGTCCCTTCATCGCGTAAAACGTGTGTAAAGTAAAAAGCCGGGGTTTCCCCTGGCCTTTTACCGACAATTGGGGAGTGTACGCTTGCGCGTAAACACCCACATTGCTTTAAGTGTAGCAAAATACTGCTTGCTTGTCAAGAAGCGCTGTCCACAGTAGGATTAAAAAGCATATATGCAAAAAAAGAAGATATTATTCGTTATCACCAAATCAAACTGGGGCGGCGCCCAACGATACGTCTATGACCTTGCCGTATCGCTTCCACGCGACCGGACAGAGGTCGCGGTAGCATGCGGCGGAGACGGTTCGCTCGTGCAAAAACTCACGGCACGCGGAATACGCGTCGTGCCCATCCCGCACCTTCAGCGAAACATCAGCATCGCAAAAGAAATGCGCTCGCTGGTCGCTCTCTGGCGGATATTCAAAAGAGAAAAGCCCAATGTTGTGCATCTGAACAGTTCCAAGGCAGGCTGCCTTGGCGCGCTTGCCGCACGTATCGCCGGCATTCCCCTGATAGTATTTACGGCTCATGGGTGGGCCTTTTCGGAAGATCGTTTCATCGGAACAAAAGGCGTCATCTGGTTGTTGAGCTGGCTTACAGCGCTATGGGCCCATTGCATCATCGTCATCACAGAGCATGATTCGTTGTGCCGGTATTTCTTCGCCATCCCGAAAAAAAAGTTCTCATATATTCCGAACGGCATTGACCTAAATGACGCCATGATACTTGACCGCGCCTCCGCGCGGGCAGAACTGGGACTCGCACTTCCTGATGATGCGGTACTTGCGGGAACTATTACCGAATATATCCCAAACAAGGGCATCGCCTACCTTATTGATGCAATGGCACTCGTGCCGGAGAGGATCAGCGCGGTCCTTATCGGCGGCGGAGAAGAAGAGGCCGCCATGAGGCGGCGCGCTGCGGAAACATCTGCAGCCAAGCGCATCACCTTTGCCGGGTTCCGCCCTGATGCCGTACGATTTCTGAAAGCGTTTGACATGTTCATCTTTCCCTCGCTCAAAGAGGGCCTTCCGTACGCGCTTCTTGAGGCGGGGCTTGCGGAACTTCCCGTTATCGCCTCACGGGTCGGCGGCATTCCCGATATCATCATCGACGGAAAAAATGGCATTCTCCTGGAACCAAAAAATGCGGCGGCACTTGCGGTGAAAATGACGCTTCTTCTTCGCGACACAGAACTTCGTGCACGTCTTGCCAAGAACCTTCATCACCATATCATGGATCGCTTCTCAAAGGATCTCATGGTGAAAAAGACCGCAGACCTGTATGGGATCTGATCTTCTGCCGCTCTCAAAAACATCACTACCCGCATACAATGGCATTGCATAGCCACATCTCCGCAAGTGTGAGGTGTTTTTTTAATGATAGGACGCTCCCACACGCGTTAGCCAACCGCAGAAAAATATGATACAGGTCTGGTACGAGCCAATCATTCCGAAAACGCATGGAACCCGTCTATATCACTGGAGCCGTCCGCACGCCTATCGGCTCGTTCCTCGGTTCTTTGAAAGAATTCTCCGCACCTCAGCTTGGGGCCACCTGTCTTGAAGCGTCTATAACACTTGCCGGTATTCCCTATCGCTGGCCCGTTGATTACTGCGTTATGGGAAATGTCTACCAGGCGGGCGTTGGGCAGGCCCCCGCACTTCAGGCGGTGCGCCTTGCAGAATCGCGTTCCCACATGCCGGCCCGCACCGTGAATAAGCTTTGCGGTTCCGGACTGGATGCGGTCATCATCGCCGCACAATCAGTCATGGCGCAACAAGCCGATATCGTTCTTGCGGGCGGCATGGAAAGTATGTCAAACGCGAAGTTCCTTCTTGACCGAGGTGCTATTAAAAAGAAGGCGGGCACGGCTACGAAAGATGATCTCGCCGTTGGCGACACAACGCTTATCTACGACTCGCTCATTTTTGACGGACTGGAGGACGCCTACACAAAGCGCTCCATGGGAGAATGCGCGGAGCTCTGCGCCATGCACTATGATATCACCCGCGAAGAGCAAGATGCGTTTGCGATCCGGAGTTATACCCGCGCGATCGCAAGCTGGAAAGGCAGAGACACCGAAAGCGAGATCGTGTGCCCTCACAAGGGCAAGCGAGAGGCGCTCATCTGGGACGAGGAACTCGGCAAGTTCAATGAGAGCAAGCTTCGCGCGATGCCTCCGGTGTTTGATAAGGAGCATGGCACCATCACGGCGGCAAACGCCTCAAAGATCAGTGATGGGGCCGCGAGCATGGTCGTCATCTCGGAACGCGCGAAAGAGCAGTATCGCATGCGCGCACAAGCCCGCATTCTTGAGTGGGCAACGGTAGTGGAGGCGCCCGAATGGTTCACCATAGCCCCCATCGCCGCCATCCGCCGGCTTGATTTCTGGCGCAAGCACCGCGACAAGATAGACCTCTTTGAGATCAACGAGGCGTTCGCTCCCGTGGTCATCGCGGCAACCAGGGAACTGAACATCCCCGAAGAGAAGGTCAATATTGCGGGGGGCGCCATCGCCATGGGCCACCCCATCGGCGCATCCGGAGCCCGCATTCTTGTAACGCTCATCCACAACCTTCGCCTGATGAGAAAAAAGATCGGAGTTGCCGCCGTCTGCATTGGCGGAGGGGAGGCCATTGCAATGGTTATTGAGACAGTGGAAGCGCCTCCCACGCCGCGACGCCTCATACCCCAGCGCCAAACACGAATGCGGCAGTAAGACCGCAAAAGTAAACGCCCCGTCAGACGACAGGGCATTTTTTTATACAGTTCATCGCAAAGAAAGTGAATCTCACATTAGGCATTCATACTATATCCAGAATTCTATTTTCTAATCTACCTTCTGGCAGACAGGTTTGCGCGCCTGCCCGCCTACGGCGGGAATTAGAGAATAGAAAAGCAACGACATAATGATCGTGTGCAGTCGCACGCTATACCAGGCCATGCAGTTTTTTGAGCTCCGCGATGCCGTCTTCAAACACCACTTGCGGCTTCCATCCGAGAAGTTCTCGCGCTTTGGTGATATCGGCACGAGTGTGCTTGGGCTCAATACGCGGCTCAACGAACACTGTCGGGCCCCCGATCATTTCCGCGATCTCGCTTACCGTATAATTTTTTCCGCCGCCGATGTTGATGGCTTCTCCTGCGCCAACATTCCGGGAGCGCGCGGCAAGGATATTCGCGCGCACAATATCGCGCACGTGGGTAAAATCGCGCGACTGCGTGCCATCTGGTACCACGGTCATGGGTTCACCCTTTTGCCGCTGTGCCAAAAATCGCGACACGACGAGAGCATATGCCCCTTCGTTGGACGCCCGCGGCCCATAGACATTGAAGTACCGGAGTGAGACCGTTTGAAGCCCATAGATGCGCGAGAACAAACGACACTGAAGTTCCCCGACATATTTTTGCAAGCCGTATGGACTTAGCGGGTCTGCGGCCATGTCCTCGGTCAACGGCAATTTCTCCTGGTCGCCGTAGGCGGAAGACGAGGCCGCGTATACGACGCGCCTCACCTTGGCGTCGCGCGCGGCAACAAGTACATTCAACGTGCCTGTGTGATTGATCTCGTTTGTAAGCCGCGGATCAATGATGGAGGGCTGTACTCGTGGAAGGGCCGCAAGGTGAAACACCAGTTTCGCCCCCGTAAACACCAAAGCGATATCGTCAAATTTCCGAATATCATGTATATGCAGTGTCGCCGACGGGTGCACCTGCTCGCGCTTTCCCGCGGAAAGATCATCTATGACATGCACGTCATACCCCTCTCCCACAAGGGCCTCCACAAGGTGCGATCCGATGAACCCGGCGCCGCCCGTCACGATAACTTTTGTTTTCTTGGTATTCATATCCGTTGAAACGCATCGCCGCTTTACTTCGTTACAATATATAGTGAACGCGCTACTTCATAATATATGGAGGTTCAACCTCCATATATTTTTATTCAATTGTGGTGGGATGCGCTACTCACTAAAACCATATACGCATCATACTCTTTTGCACCAATAGGAGAAACCTCAAGCCCCTCCGGCTTCATAAAATCCACATATTTGGTATAGTTGAAAGAGTATTTCGCTTCTATGCATAAAAACTCAAGGAAAATAGGTGTATTTATCACGGCCCTGGGAGACATTGGGCTTCTTTTTGCATCGTTGTACCTCGGCCTTTCGGTGCGAAATCTTTCGTGGGCGACCCAGGGCATTTGGCAACTTCACTTCGCCCCCTTCGGCCGCGCGTTCATCGTCTGGATCGCGGTGTTCATCATGTTCGGATTGTACGACATTAGGATCACAAAAAATAGCTCAACATTCATGCGCCGTCTCATACAAGCGCTTTTTATCACAGCGCTTGCCACGACGCTTATTTTTTATTTTGATCCAACGACAAAGCTGACGCCAAAGACCATTCTGTTCCTTACTATTCTTTTTTCCGCGGGATTCCTGGTGCTCTGGCGATCGCTATTTAACAGCATCCTGGCGGCAAGCTCAAAGAACCGCGTGCTATTCTTCGGCGTTACAAAAGAGGTCGCCGCCATGGCCCACCATCTGACGCAAAACCCCCAGTTCGGATATGAGCCGGTGGCACTGATGCGGGTTGCGGGAGACGAGGAGGGAGCGCTTCCCGCCGCCTATCCGTCATATGCAAAAGAGACAGTTCTCAAAGACATCATCCTTCGCCACTCTATTGATACGATAGTCGTCTCGGCAAATATCCGCGAGAATAAAGAGCTTGTCCGAACATTTTTTGATATTGTTCCATTGGGACGAGCCATTGTGGAATTCCCAGAGTTCTACGAGTCCATCACGGGAAAAATTCCCGTCTCACTCATCGGCGAGGTGTGGTTTCTGGAGCATCTCGTTGGCGGTAGAAATCGTCTGTTTGAACTCACCGAACGCCTTATTGATCTTATAGGAGCGCTCGCCCTTCTTGGCCCGGCTCTCCTGCTCACACCTCTTGTAGCACTTGCAGTGCGGCTTGATTCCCGCGGCCCCGTCTTTTATTTCCAAAAACGGATAGGAAAAAATAACAAGCTGATAGAGATCATAAAGATACGCACCATGGTGGCGGATGCAGAAAGGGGCGTCGCCAAATGGGCCGACGAGAACGATCCCCGCGTAACGCGGATCGGAAGCATTCTCCGCAAGACCCGCCTTGATGAAATCCCGCAAATCTGGAATGTGCTTAAAGGTGATCTGTCGTTCGTGGGACCACGTCCGGAACGCCCGGAATTCGTTGAACTTTTGCGGGCCCAGATACCCTTTTACGATATGCGCCATCTCGTAACTCCGGGGCTTACAGGATGGGCCCAGATAAATTTCCCCTATGGTGCATCGGTTCAAGACGCGCTTGAAAAACTTCAGTACGATCTCTACTACATAAAAAACCAGTCGCTTGCCCTTAACTTTTCCATTTACCTTCGAACTATTTTTATCATGTTCTCACGCGGCGGACGCTAGTATTGACAAAATATTATTTTCTAGTATTATGATCATGCTCCGCACGGAGCGTTTTTTGTCCCCCGTTACGCTGAAGCACGGGGCTCTCTCCGCCTTCAGCTTCCAGCGCCGAGACGGCGCGAAAGGAGCGAATCTGTGAAGCAGGCACGAAAGAAACGTGGTATTGATCTCACCGACTCCGTTAAGGTGGCGCTCTGGTCGTGTGTGAAGCTTTGCGACTTGGGGTACACCTCATCCCCCCTCTTTGATACGATACAAGAGGTGCAGTATGTAGATCTCGGCATGAAGATCGGGGACCCATACCTGTATTTTTATACAAGGACCTTCAGCGTATCCGGCAGATACCCGCGGCGAAAGGCGTGGATTCAGCTTAGTGCGACCGGCTCCGATTGGGGTTTCAGTCATGCAGACTTTTATCAATATCTGAAGTGCGGCCTTTTTGTCCGCACACTTCAAAACGTACAACGAGCCGATCGGCAAACAATTAAACCTTGGGATGCCCATAATCGGGCTCAAGCCCCTGTGTGCGGATAAGCGCCAAGTTCTCATCATCAAGCGCCTCAAGCCAATTCATGTTCACATTCACTTTCTTGCCGAGCGCGATAAGAGTCCGCACGTCTTTGGGAAAACACGTGCCAGAATATCCGCGAAACCCCTCGTACCAAATATCAAAACCCCATCCCCCGATGCGAGAGTCGGCCGCAAGCAATCCCTTTATTTCGTCATAGTTAATACCGAGCGCCTCCGAAAATTCAAAAAGTTTATTGGCAAGCGCCACGCGAGCGGCAAGAGCGGTGTTTGACGCGTATTTCAAAAGTTCCGCCGATTTTGCTGGAACCACCGTCGTGAACTCCTGCGGGGCTTTCGGCAAAAGTCCTATGAGAGTGCGGGCGGCATCTTTGCTTTTTAGGGTATACCCCACGACTTGCCGCGGAGGCGCAGTAAAATCTTCAAACGCGAATTTTGCGCGCAAAAACTCCGGGTTGAAAAGAAACGTGTGTTGTGGATGGCGCGCCTGCAGGCGATCGGTCGTGCCGGGCGGAATAGTTGAGCGCAGAACGACTATTTTTTCTCCGGTAAGGGCCTCCACCGCCGACTCAACATAGGAAAGATTGATGTCTTTTTTGTGCTGGTCGTATGGGGTGTTCACGCAGATGAACACCATGTCGGCCTTGTTCACCTCCTCGGGAGAGCCGATGCCTTTTTTATCGTACAAAAACAAGGGCTTCCCCTCGCCGCAAAAATACCGCTCCATGGAACCGCCTAGAAATCCGAGGCCGATGATGCCGATGTTCATAGAAATGAATGTTTAGAGTAAGAGCGCCGAAAAGCGCCCCGAGGCACAGGCCCCCGCACACCAAGTAAAACGAGGGCAAAGAACCATAAGTTACGGAAGAGGACCGCCGGCATCAATGATCTTCAGAAATTGCTCGCCCTGGTCGCGGTAATTTGTCGGATCAAGGCGTATCGCCTCGCGAACCTGCGCTCTTGCGTCGTCTTTTTTCCCGATAGCATAGTAGGCCGTTCCGATGCTCGCGTGATACTGCGGATTATCCGGATTTAGCAGTATGAGGCGTTCGTAGAGCGTAATAATGCGGACGTAGTCCTTTTTTGGCCCGAGAGCCGCGATAATGCGCGGGTACGTATTGAAGCGATGGTAGTCGCCCCGATCCGAGCTATCTATCGCGCGCTCAAGTTCGGCAAGGGCCGCATCCAGATCACCCTTGCCTGAAAGAATGGTGAGCATGACAAAGACGGTTTGCGCCTCAACATTTGCCGGCTCCAACAGTACGACGTTTCGACCGACATCTACAGCTTTATCCATCTGACCCATATTCATATAGAGTTGCGCGAGAGTGTAATAGGTCTGCTGTTTTGTCGGGCTCATTTCAGTCGCCTTCAAAAGTGCGGCCTCGGCTTTTGCCGGATAGGTCTGGTCAATGCTTGCAAATGAAATGTAAAGCGAGGCGATAAACTGGAGATACTTCATATCAAGCGGCTGATCGCGAACTTGTTTTTCTATTTCGCCGATCGCAAAAAGCGCGTACTCCCTGCGGTCCTCCTCTTTCATATCCTTGTTCTCAAAATAACGATAGGCGGATTGGGCGAGTTGCTCGCGCACCTCGGAGGTGCCGGTGGGCGTGTTGTAGGCGAGCGCCGTGTTGAAATACTCGCGAGCTATCGTGATGGGAGCATTTTGCGCCTGCACGCGAAGAGCGCTGATAAGCGCCCGCCCCTGAAGGATCGGCTTGATATTTACCGCATAGGCGGCGATGAGAAACACTACGGCTCCCGCGACAAAAACGCTTAACGAGCGGGGGATCCGGCGCGCCTGTGTTGCGTACGCTTCAAGACGATCGTTTTTTGTGCGCGCCTCCTGGGGGATGCCCGCATCAAAAGAACCACCGACGTCAAATCCGTTCACATAGGCGAGAACCGCGAAGAACAACATGTAGGTGTTGAGGTTATCAAAAACGAATATGTTCTGCAAAAAGTAGGCGACAAGCCCGACCCCGATAATAATTGGTTCGTAGGGATGCGCGCGATCGGCCCGCCAGCGTTTCCACAAAAGATGAAGGGCGGCGGCAAACAAAGAAAGGTACGAAAGCAATCCGAGAATGCCCGTGTGGATCATCCAATCAAACACAATGTTGTGAGCGCGGTCAAACCACGGCTCCTGATCATAGAGGCGCGGGTCAAAGTAGCGGGCGAACACGATGTTAAAGTTTTCCTGGCCCCATCCGAGTATCGGCCGCGCCTTCACGCCCTGCCACGCGATTCCCCATATCATAAAACGAGAACGGACGGTTTTTTCCTGTAAAGAAATATTTGCGAACCGCGAGAGCGCGGGATCCGCTTTTACCCACGCCCAGTCGCGCGCCTGATACAAAAGAAATGGCGCAAGCACCACCAGTAAAAGCCCTGCGCCGATCGCCGCCTTTATGGTCCTGCCGCGAGCGGATGCCGCGCGAACACCAACAATATACAACACACCAAAAAGAAGGGCCGCGACAAAAAGGGCAAGTGCGGCGCCTCTCGTTGCCGAAAGATACATGACGAGAAGGAAAAAAGCGGCGAGCGCGCCGTAGGCAAGACGCAGGCGGAAATTGCTCACCCTGAACGCCACAATGCCAACGATTATGCAGGCAAGCAACAGGTAGGCCGCAAGATAGGCCGGGTTCCCGATCGTTCCGTCAACACGCGCGCCTCCCTGAATGGAAATAAAATAGCCGAGCCGCTGGAAAAACGCGTAGATGCCGACAAGAAATGCTCCCGCGCACATGAGATTGAAAAAGACGAGCCAGTCCTTTCGCGTTTTGAAAACACCTGCAAGAACAAAATAATACATGACGACGTGCACGATCGTCCAAAACCCTTCCATCCGCTCATAATTTGACCAGAACGACCGCCCGATGTGAACGCCCAAAAGATCGGCGGTAAACACGATGACGATGAATGCGAACACCGCACTGTTGAGTTTGGTGAGTTTAGGACGATATTCCGGTGCGAGGGCCGCAAGGGCCATCCAAAGAAAAAATGCCGCCTCCACAAGAATGCGAAATGTAAAATTACGCCCCGTGATAAACGGGAACAGCATGGAGGAAGAAATGTAGAGCGGCAGAAACGGCACCACGAATAAGAGACCCTTGATCGCCCAAAGATATGCAGTTTTAAGGCCCAGATAGGTCATATGAGGCAAGAATACCCGTCCAGTATACCAAAGCGTAAAAAAGATAACAAGGAAAATGTGCTAAAAATCCCCGTAAGAATTGGCTCAAAACGATCGGCATAATCAGCTCATAATGACAAAATTAATTGGCTCATCTCAAAGAAATGAGCCAATTACCTAAGTCCGCCAGATACGGCATTCCCCTGAACGCTATGCATCGGCCTTCCGAACGGCGCCCGCGAACACCATCGTGTCCGACAGCATTCCCTGATCAAGCGTCTGCTGAAATCCTAACAGGTCTTTGCCCGTTCCGGTGATAATCTTCTCATCATCCGTAAGTCGCGACAACTGCATCGTAAGTTCATAGGTATCCATGCCGAAGTACCACGCGGCGGAAGGCAGGAGGTCGTTGCGGCAAAATGCCTCGGCAAGAGCGTTGTCAGAAAATATTTGTATGTGCGAAAGGGGGAACAGATGCCGGTTCACCGCATCAGCATAGCGCGTCTGAATGGCAGTATCCAATGAGTGCCAGCGAGGGACTTCTGCCACCATCATCCCCTCGCTTGGAAGCATGGTGCGCGCAGCGGCAAGGATCTCCATAAAATTCGGAATGTGCTCAAGCACCGCCCACGCCGTTACCATGTCATACCCCTTCGCTTTTTTTGCAAAATCCAAAAAATCGTCGGGTATGAGATCAATGCCGAACGCCTCCTTGCAATAGTTCCGACTCGGCTCGTTCGGCTCAACGCCGTCGGCCTCAAGCCCCAGCAAACGCGCCGCGTACACGAACTGCCCGCCGCCTGCCCCCACATCAACAATCTTTTTCGGCTTCCGGCCATACGCTTTTTCAAACGCCTCTATCGCCCACTTCACTTTCGGCATCACGACCTCCTCTACGCGTTTTTTGGTAAGCGTCGGATCGGCGTGCGTAGCCGAGAGCACCTCGTCCTTTGCATAAAATTCATCAAGGGCCGCATTGGAAAGACGTATTGCCAGATACCGCATGTCGCACCCCGCACAGCGAACATACAGCATGCCGTGGATGGTACCGGCATTCGTCGCCTCACTCGTCGCCTTCCCGCAAAGAGGACACGCCTCAACCGCCGATAGATTAGAGTCCTCGGAAAGATAGCGGTTGCACATATCGCGGTACGCCTTCACGCGATCTTTAAAACCATGCAGGAGATCTTTTTTAAGACCAAAAAGATCCGTTGTCTTCCCGCACCGAATGTCAACGGGAAATGAAACCCCGTCACGCTCCCATGTTTCGCGTCTCCCCTCCTGAAAAAGCTCTTGCGGACTGAATTGCCTTTGTAACGCCATAGTTTTGTATATTTTTAAGTATTTTCTGCGTATACTATATAGTGTGTAGAGAAACAATACGCGTCATGGAACAAAAGACCGTCTTTTTTATTATATCAAACCGCGTCCGCATAAGCACGATGCTCCGAACCGATATGTTCTCGCTCTTACAAAAGCGCGGCGTTCGCATTGTAATCCTTTCTCGCTTTGGCGCCGATGAGACGTTCATAAAGGAATTTTCCGGAACACACGTTCACTTTGAGCCATTAGGGAAAAGTCCTTCAGGATTTCTCGTGAGCGCAAGCATGCGCATCCGCGACACTCTGCTGAAATACGATGACCCGGAACTTTCGCGAACCCTGCACACACTACGAAACATCAGGACGGGGCGCGTAGTCGGCTGGCGCATGCGGGACGCAGTTCTTAGGCGGTTGCGGCAGATCGCACACCCTCTTCTTCCGACGATCACTCGCATGTTCACCATTGTGGAACGAATACTTTTTGCCAACAAGAACTATGCAGAACTTTTTCGCTTATACAAACCGTCAGCCGTCCTTCTCGGCACGCTTGGGTCGGAAATGGAGGACGTAGTATTCATTTCGCACGCGGATACATTTGGCGTTCCCACGATAGTCGCAGACCTCCCGTGGAGTTATGTTGATAACCGCATGTTCTCGCATCCGCGAACTGCCACACGGATCATCGCATGGAACGAACAGATGAAGGAACAGCTTGTTGCATCACGCGGCATACCGGCAGATGCTATTGCAGTCGCGGGAACCGCCCGCTTTGATCACTACGCGGGGGCAGCGCCCGCCATGTCCCGTGAAGAATGCATCACCATGCTTGGGGGCAACCCACACAAAAAACTTATCACCTATGCCCTCGTTGACGATGAATGGCACCCGCGGCAAGAGCACGTGGTTGAGTGGCTCTTGGACATGATCTCTCAAAATGCGTTCGGCGCGGAGGCACAACTTCTTGTCAGAGCCGGACCGAAACAGCAGAAACTTGAACTATATAAGAAACGTGCGGCCGAACACCCGGAACTTCTTCTTGACGACCCGACAAAACTTTCCGATCAGGCGCGGCTTACGAGCATCCTTTCTGCAAGCGATCTTCTCATAAGCGTGGGGTCATCGCTCGCACTAGATGCAGCCATTCTTGCGCGTCCCATGCTGTATCTCGGCTTTACCGATCCGGAACGTCACGACCCGTTTGACCCGATACTGGCGCAAATGTACGAACAACCGTTCCTTGTCCGCGCTATTGCGACAAGCGGAATTCGCGTCGCAAAAAGCGGGGAAGAGTTCCGTACTCTTGCCACGGCCGCTCTGCAAAGCGCGGCGTCGGAAGAAACAGGACGGAAAAAACTTATTGCAGAATTTTTGTCGGGCGGTATGGGTGGTGGAAAACGCATTGCCGAGGAGATCATGCGCGTGATTTCATAGGCATCAGACAAGAACTCCTTCCTCACTTTCCGACAAGACCGCGCGCATTTTCATCTCGGCTATCTTCCATTCTTCGGTGGTATCAATATCCATAGAATATTTGTAATCCATCACATATCCGTACACGTTCCGCCCCCAAAGATTAGGGTCTTTCTCATAGAGATTCGCGGTTTTAAACGCATAGATGGATGAGTTCAGAAAATAGGACTTTGGCATATCCTGATTTCGCAAAACCCCCAGCACCTCTTTGACGGGCTTGGCATCATGCCAACGTGCGAGCGTGTTCTCTGGTGACATACCGAACGCCTTGAACGGATTATAGTGCCCAGGCATTTCGGAAACGCCAAGAATGGTGTCGCACGTTCCCGCTTTCATAACATCCGCCACTTCGCGAATGTGGAACGGTTGCCTACCCGGAGATGTCGGTTCAAAAAGAATGATCCACGGCGCGACGTACCCTTCATCTTTTTTCAGGCGGTCTACCGTATACTGCACAACAGAAAAGGATGATGCGGTGTCGGTTGCAAGTTCCGGCGGACGCATAAAGGGAATCTCGGCGCTGTACCGCCGGCCGATGTCGGCAATAGCAAGGTCGTCGGTAGAAAGAATGAGGCGGTCAAGCACGCCACTTTTTTTTGCCGTGTCTATTGTCCAGGCAAGAAGAGGACGCCCCAAAAATTCCCGGATATTTTTGCCGGGAAGACGCTTTGAGCCGCCGCGGGCGGTGATGAGACCGAGGATTTTAGAAGTTATAGCCATAATAAACTCTAAGCACTAATATCTAAATTCTAAATAAGCACAAAACTCTAATGATAAAAATCTAAAAAAATTAAGCTGATTTAACAACGATTGACCCAAATATCTTTGTCAGCTCTGTCGCTTCCCGCACAAGATCTTCTTTCTCGCTTCTACGTTCTTGATCGGTTCCGACTTCTATCAAAGAAATCCAATAATAACTTTCTTTTGATTCCTTGCGACAAATTTTTATCCGCATACAAAAATCCTTCTTACTAAGCGCTTCGTTCGCTTCAATATAATTTGCGCCAACAGAACCTGAAGAGCGCACAAGTTGCTTGCCATCTTCACTATTTGCCATTGTTTTCGGTAACTTTTGCACGAACTCTCTTACGCGCCGCGCAAATTCATATGTTCGTTTTTCCAGATCATACGTTTTTTTATTTGGCACTTCGGTCATTTGATATTATTTAGAATTTAGAGTTTAGGATTTGCCCCGCACCACGCTTTAGTACGTAAGATTTTTCACCAGCAATTTCTGATTGATAGGAATATTTTGCAAAATATCAACGATGCGTTTTGCCGAATGGCCATCACCGTAGACACTGGGCGCACGCCTTGCGGCATTGGCAAACGCCGGGGCCAGCGCGTGTGCGATCGCCCCCTGAATAGCGCGGGCGTTATACCCGACATTGATGACATTCGTTGACTGGAAGCGTCCTTTTTGCCGGTTGCCGATATTTACCACCGGAATTTTGAAGACCGGCGCCTCAATGATGCCCGAAGACGAGTTTCCCACGAGCACATTACACGTTCGCATGAGTCCTGCGTAGTCCTCGCGCGAGACGTGTTCATACACCTTCATCCGGTCATTGGCATGAGCGTGAATGGCTTGTCGTATCGCCGGGCTTCCGGCATCAGAATTATTCATGATAAGAACGATCGGATGCGGAAACGATGAAACCGCTTTCAGCGTTTCTGTCATCTGCCTTTCCGCATCGGCCGCCTCCTCCGTCACCGAGTGCTGAACAAGAAGTATTGCGGGCGTTCCTTTGCGCAAACCGAATTTTTTACGAACATCTTTTTCTGGCGTTTCGTTCCCCGCCACCAATTCGTCAAGCTGGGGCGCGCCGATATTAAAAATACGAAATCGCTCCTCTCCCATTTTTTTGAGGCGATCGGCGGCATCTTTGTTGGCGGCAAAATGAATGTGCGCGTATTTCGTGATGGCGTGCCTCGTCATGCCGTCAATATTTCCGGAAAGTTCGCCCGCCTGAATGTGGGCTACAGGAATGTGCATGTGCGCGCCCACCATGGCGCCAACAAACTGCTCGCCGCGGTCTCCGGCAAGAAGAATGATGTCGGGCTTCATGCGGTCAATAATGCCGGGAAGTTCCGTCATGAACACACCGAGTGACTTTACCATCGTGAGGCGATTATATCCTGCGAGCGTATTATGGACCGCCGCTCCCACCGTAAAACCATCGCGAAGAATTTCGTCTATCGTATTCCCAAATTCGGGAAGAAGATGCATGTTCGCGGCGATGATCTCATAGTCCATTGTGCCGCGCCTCTGTATCTCGCGAATAACGGGGCGAGTGTAGCCAAATTCAATACGGCCGCCCGTAAGAACAGCAACCTTGCGCTTTTTTGTTTTTTGTTGCAATTGTCTCTTGCTCATACGCTGTATACTACCATAAAACGAGCAAAATCGTGCCAAAGTTACATCTAAAAACTTTGCAGATATAGAAAAAATCGCCTATTTTTGACGATTTTTGTGTATTCTACCAGAGATCCTCCCACTGAAGAACGTGATTCTTGGGAAGAGCCCATTTCACTCGCCGCCCCAGAAGAGCCGCGGAATATTTTTTATCAAGATACTTTGCCGGAATGCCCGTTCCCGGGCGCGCCGGACGAACGTTGTCAAACGTCACCGCATCTCCCTCCGCAAGCATATCATTCGTCACAACGCTATGGAATGCCCACTCGCGCGTTTTTTCCTCCTCCGCGCGCACCGCCTTTTCTGAACCGAGCGCCGACTCAACGCGCCTAATGCCAACCACCGCATCGGCGAACGCATCGGGTGTAAGCGCTACGGCATCGTCGCATCCACCCTCCCCATAGGCAAGAGTCAGATGCTTTTCAATGACTTTAGCTCCGAGCGCCACTGCGGCTGCCGCGATACGACTATCTTTTGAGTGATCAGAATATCCGACCCACACCCCATACAGATCACGCAAGCGCGGAATAAGCCCGAGAGAAATGTCGTCATACTTTTCAAGCGGGTACTCGGAGGTGCACACCATGAGTACCACGTTTTCCAGCGCACCCTCCTCGCGATAGACGGCAAGGGTATCGCCTATTTCTTCCAGTGTGCACATACCGGTGGACACCAAAGCGGGCTTTCCGGTTCGCGCGGAAATTTTTGCGATCCTCCGGTGCTGAGGTAGATTGGTAAGTTCACCCGATCCGGTCTTGAACGCATCAACGCCGACCGCAGTGTTTAAAACATCAACGGCCGCTGGACAAAATGGAGTGCATAGATACTGAATGCCGACGCCACGGCAATACTCCTCCAGCTCTTTATGCTGAGCCGCCGTCACATGCGATCTTTTGAACACATCCTCAAGCGAACCGCCATGGAACAGAAGCTTCTCGTGCCCGAGTGCCATCTCGGCATAGGGAATGTGTATCTGGAACTTTGCGACATCGGCTCCTGCCGCCTTTGCCGCATCTATCATGCGCCGGGCCTTTTGCATGTCGCCCATGTGGTCAACGCCGATCTCGGCGATGATGATGCACGGCGCATTCGCCCCGATATGAACGCTTCCGAACGTAATGTCTTTCATGGGGGTCGTCTCCTTTCGGCGGGTTCCGGGAACGTGCCAAAAGTATAAGGCACTTTTGCGTAAAGTCAATACGCCAGAAAACACACATCCTCATCATACAACGCAATAAAACAGTGATTTGTTTCATAAAAAATCAGAGCAAAAAAATGCGCTGATGTGAATATCCGCTATTCACCTGTCACGGCCACTACGCCTCTTTTTCGCGCGGCCTCCACACACCCCTCTCGTACTCCTCAAAACTCAACTTGTCCTTTGAAAGGAGCCGGTCCTTGTGCGCGTTGTACCAGTCATATGTTTTTTTAAGACCGTCATCAAGCGCCATTCTACACTCAAACCCCGTAAGCTTTGTGAGCTTTCCGGTGTGCGCAACGCGCCGCGGACTTTCGGCAAGATTATGCGTACGCAAGAACACCGGCTCAAGGCGATGCCCCGATGTCGCTATGATCTTTCTTGCAAGTTCCGCGATAGACGTTTCAATACCCGTGCCGACATTCACCACCTCGCCGTCCGTTGCTGGGTTCACCAATGCCTGGATCGCCGCCTCCACGTTATCGTCCACATAGGTGAAGTCGCGTGTCTGCGACCCGTCGCGAAAAATAGTCGGAGGCATACCCATAAGCACCTGCGAGATGAAAATGCCCGTGACAAATCCGTACGCAGATGATTCCTGCCGCGGGCCGTAAACGTTGAAGAACCGCAAGCTTACCACCGGAACACCCGAGACCTCGGAAAAACTTTTAAAATAGGACTCGCCCGTGGCTTTGACGAGCGCATAGGGATGGCGCGTGTCGTGATACGACATATCCTCATGAAATGGCACTTCTTTTTGCTGGCCATATATTTCTGATGATGACGAGAAGACGATCTTTTTTGCGCTATGCGCATAAGCAAGAGCAGCAATATGCTTGAAGCCCTCAAGATCGTTCAACACCTCAAGCGGTTTTTCGTTCGTGCGCTTCACACCGACGACCGCCGCATAGTGGAAAATATAATCAACGGGGCGGGCACGAAACACCTTCTCCAGATCGGCTACGACATTTGCATCTCCCAACACGAAAGAGAACTTTGCATTTCCCTTTTGCGAATCAACGTACTGGCGCGACCCGGTTGAAAGATTGTCAAAGCAGACGACAGATGCGCCGTATCCCATCAAGTGATCGCAAAGATGCGACCCAATAAACCCGGCGCCGCCCGTCACCAGAACCATTTTCCCGTTAAGTACCGTTCTTGGATCAATCATGCTTATTTATCTATAAACTGGCGAAACCACATTTCCATATTCAGCCATTGCCATATGTGGAACGAGTTCGCCGCGTCTTTTGTTTCGCAATATCTCTCATACTCGGCCAAAGCGCGCTTTTGGTCAATATAGGCCCTTTTGCCGAACTCCGGCGACGAAAGCACCTCTTCCGCCCAGGGGCGAAGCGCCCCCTTCAGCCACGCCCGCTGGGGATCGGGAACCGCACGCTTAGGAGCGTTCACAATACTGGGAGAAAGCCGGCTGCGAAAGGCCTCGCGCATGAAAAAGCGCTGTTCACCATTTCGTATTTTTTGGCGCGGCGGAAGCGAGAAAGCGAACTCCACGATGCGATGATCAAGAAACGGGACCCGCACCTCTTTTGCATACGCCATGGAATTTCGGTCAACGCTTCGGAGCACCCGCGGTTGCTTCGTCCAGTGAAGGTCGCGGTACTGCATGTTCGCAAGATGGGTGGAAAATGGTGCATCAAACACCGGCTTCGGCGGGAACGCACGCGAAAGGAAATCATCGTGCAGACATCCGGTGGCGATAAAACTCGTCGCATCAGCAGAAGTTCCTCCGCTAAAATACGATCGAAGCCCGCGGAGAAAAAAATCCTGCAGAGTTTTTTTGGACGTTATTCCGTGAAGCGCGCCGTATGCGGCAAGTTCTTTCTCACCCGCATCCATGCCATCACGCTCCATAACATCAAGAAGAAAACTGGATATATAATACTCATACCCCCCGCCGATCTCGTCGCCGCCGTGACCCTCCAAAAACACGATGGTCTCCGGTTTCGTGTGACGATACAGATTGTGGCGGGCCACAATTGAGATACCGGGGAACGGTTGTTCTTCGTGGCGCATGACGTCGGGCATGATGGCCAAGGCGTCTTTCGGCGTGAGTGTTACAAAATTCACGTTCCAGCCGAGATGTCGTGAAAGTTCTTTCACATACGGCGTTTCATCATACTGCTCCTCGCCGTAGTTCCACGAATACATCTCAAAATTTCGCTGGCCGCCGCATAGTCGGTTAACCGTTTCGGTAAGTATGGAACAATCAAGCCCGCCCGAGGCGTTGATGCCGATGGGAACATCGCTTCGCAACTGGATGCCAACGGCGTCGTCCACGAGCGCGCGGTAGCGTTCCGACACATCGGCATCTGAAAGCCCGGAAAGATCGGCTACCCGTTCGGGCAAGTTCCAGTAGCGAAAAATCGTTATCTTCCCATCTTTTATAGTAAGCGCATGCCCGGGCATCAGTTGTTGTATTCCCTCAAAGAATGTTTCTTCGGAGTGTTCGTACATGCCGAACACCAGATAATCGCGAACGATGCGGTCGTTGGGACGCGCGGGAACACCCGCGGCAAGAAGCGCTTTTATTTCAGAGGCAAATAAAAACCGGCCCTCGTGCACCGCATAATAAAACGGTTTTACGCCGAGGCGGTCACGGGCACAGAAAAGTTCCTTTTCGGCAGCGTCCCACAACGCGAACGAAAAAATACCGTTGAAATGTGAAAGGCACTCTTTCCCCCACATGGCATACGCCTCAAGCATGACCTCGGTATCGGAGCCGCTTTTCCAGTGCCGCCCGCCGAGTTCGCGTCGTATCTCAAGATAGTTATATACCTCGCCGTTGAACGTGATGGTGTATCTGCCCAATGAGTCCTGCATCGGTTGGTGGCCGGAAGAAGTTACATCTAAAATACTCAAACGCCGGTGAGCAAACGCCGCACTACCATTCACAAAAACCCCGCTATCGTTCGGACCGCGGTGTTTGATCGCTTGTGACATTTTTTCAACCGCCTCGCGGGATGCCGGCGCGCCGCTGAGTTCAACGAAACCCGTTATTCCACACATATGCTAGAGATGTATTACCTTACCGCCCTGACGGACGCTTTCCTGCATGGCAAGAAGTATCTCAAGGGCCCTCATGCTGTCTTCTCCCGTAGAAAGCGACGTTGCGCGCCCTTCAAGACAATCAATGACGTTATCCCCCAGAAACATGAACTGGTTTCGCACAGCACCTCCCCGATGCTCAATATTCTTATCATCTAACTCCGTAAATCCTTGATGCTCGGGCGAATCAGTGACGTGCATGATCTCAAAATCCCTTCCGATATTTTTAAACGTCACGCGGCCTTTGCGCCCAAACATATCAATCGTGAAAATATCGTAGTCCTTCATATCAAGCGATTGCACCGCGACCTTCACGTCATTCTCAAACCCGATGAAACCATCAATGCACGGATCATCCGGCGGGGCAAAATGTTTTTTTGCATTCGGGAACGCCGCAACCCACTTCACATCGCCAAGAAAGAACCGAAGCGCATCTATCAAATGAGTGCCGGTCGTGACCAAACCGAACACATACTGGGCCGATACCTGCATGATCTCGCCAATGAGACCGTTTTGAATGTCTTTGCGAACATCATAGAGCAACGGATCAAAACGTCTGCGGTGGTTTATGAAAAGATGGGTGCCCTGCCGTTTCGCCTCCTCAACTATTTCACGCGCGTGCTCGGCTTTTTCGGCGATGGGTTTTTCAAGAACGATGGCGGGCACATGGTATTTCAGCGCAAGCTTCATCATGTCGTAATGCGAATCCCGCCACGTGGATATCGTTACGATATCGGGCTTCTCCGTCTTCAGAAGTTCTTCGGGATCGGTATAGGTATGAACACCCGGTTTCATGGCGCGGGCAACGTCAAATTTTTTCGGGTCATTGTCGCATACTGCAACAAGTTCAGTGCGAGGATGCGCTATCCACAGCCCCACGTGCGTTGCGGGCTTTACCCGTTTCGGGTCCTGTTCAAGAAGCATGCCGATGCGCCCCGTGCCAACGACCGCCGCTTTGTATTTTTTTTCGCTCATAGACATCATCGTATCAAATGATCTTGCAAAAGACAATAATTAAACGGGTTTTCTGAGCAAAAGGTTACTGCATGAGAAACCCAATACAAAAAAACCGGCTGCTACCAGCCGGGATCGGTTACTACCGTCTCAACATATCAAGAACATACGCCGCCGCCCTCCGGGCGCTGCGGCCGTCCGTGGGCAAAAGCCGCCTCTGCGCATCGCCTAAGCCGAGCGTATCCGTTATGGCGCCCCGAAGCGTTCGGCGAAGACCGTCGTACTCGCCCACAAGAGCCGAACAGCCCAGATCGGTGAGAGGAAACCCTTCAAGTTTCGTGATCTCATGCCACCGTCTCATACCGTATTGCGGGTACAGCACCGACACGACCTCTTTTCCAAGGTGTGCGGCCTGGACGAGGGTCGTGGAGAAAATACTTACGACGACCTTTGACGCACCGACGATGTCGTCGGTGGTCAGTTCCTTGGAAGAAATGCTGTTCGTCTCAATGCGCTCGCCGGACGAAAACGCCAGGACCTCTGTTTTCGTGCGCTCATGATCCGCCGCGTCATCGGTACTTGCGCGCGGATGCCACCGCGGGAAGAAATAGACGGGATCGGCGTTTTCGTTTAACGCGCGTACGACCTCGTGCGCGGTCTCGGCGTTTCCATCGGGATGACCGAAAAATCCGACGATCGGCCACGGCTTCACAAGGCCAAAACGCTTGCGGACCTTCTCTCCCGCGGCGGCGCAATCAAAGGTCGCAAGCGAATCAAACGCGACCCAACCCGAGACGCACACATTCTCTTCGCCATAGTCACCCCAACTTTCAAGGACAAGCCGCTTGCCGACTTCATCGGGCACGATGATCCTGTCCGGCCAGAATTGGCTGTCGCAATAGTCGGTTTTGAGACGAGCACCCCAGAAATCCTGCACCGCGACGGTCGCGATGTCGTGGTGCCACGCAAGCGGGACAAGATATTTTCCGAGGCCGCCCTGCGAGCACATGCTCGTAAGAATAAGCTCCGGCCTTTTTCCTTCCGAGAACACCGCCTCAAGAATTGAGACAGCACTGGGATTCGCCGTATGTTCCATCCCCCTCTCTGTGAGAATCTCCGCGGCCTTGCCGTTGGAAAAAAGCTTTACTTCCTTACCAAGAGCCCGCAGCTCATTGACGACCCGTACTGTCGCATTTGTTCCGCCCGGATCTTTCACAACCGCCCAGATCATGCGATGCGCTCCTCTGGTTTGAATGTGATGATACGCCGATATTCTTTTTACAGGCAATCAATCTCAATGTCAACTTGCTTTATTTATATAATATTGTTTTATATTTCATGCCAATAAAAAACCGGCCCGCTCGTCATCTGGGTTCAGATGAAAAGTGGGGCGGTCTATGATGCGTCCCGCATGAACATGTTCTCGTTCATGCGAGGAATATCAGTGAGGTCAGCATATGGCGCCTCCGGCATGTGGGAAAGCGTTGAGTCGTAGTTCCACCCCGTTTCGTAATACGTGCCAACAAGGCGTCGGGTCACATCGCGAAAGCGCCCACCGAACGGCCAGGCAAATGAAACGATGCCGGTACCGCCGAGCTCGCGCTCAATCCTCCTTCGCGAATCCTTAAGCTCGCTTTCAATCTCGGCACGACCAAGAATGTTCATCGCAGGATGCGTTACGGTATGCGACCCGATCTCCATGCCGGACGCATGCATCTCGCGAAGATGCGCCTCTGACATGAACCGCTCACGACACAAGCGCTCCTCGGAACCCTCGCCGATGTAGGTGGTAAAGATCTCGTCCAGAATATCCCGCTTGAACGACTGCGACGGCCAGTGATTGAACATCCACTTTACCCGTCGCAACTCTTGGGGATCGCCCATCTTCCTTCCGCTTGCGTCGTACCGGCGCTCATCAAGAAGGTCAAGATATGGAGTCCCGACAAGGACCTTCGGAAATATCTCTTTCTCAAGCCGGACAATGCCAAGAGCGTCAATAAGGATCTGAAGACCGATAACGGGAGGGGTCCTCCCGTCAAGAACGCATGAGATGTAGAAAAATGTCGCAGGCACCCCATACTCTTTTAGAATTGGGAACGCCGTGTAATACTGGTCCGCAAAGCCGTCATCAAAAGAAAGTGTCGCGTGCTTATCGGGCAATGGGAGGCCCAGACGAAGGCGCCTGGAAACCTCCCGACACGCGAGGAATTCGTAGCCATCCGCCTTGAGAGCAACAATGTGCGCACGAAGCCGCGATGGCGAACACGCCGGCCCGGGAGCAATGCCGGTCCTTACATAGTGATATCCAAGGTGCAATGCCTTCAGAACGCGCCTCCTGTCAAAGATCAGCTGTTCATTTCTTTAACGCATTACAGCGACGCCGTCAACTTGTGAAATTATAAAAATGGTTCCTTATACTTTCACACAACATCACACAAAGAAAAACCGCGTTATGCGGTTTTTTAGTTCTACTTCATCCAATTCTCAAAATCCTTCAGAAACTGGGTGACAACTTCGTCGGTCTTGAAGTGTTTGATCATCTGCGGAAAGAATTTCGGCGGCACCGTGACGATGTGAGCGCCGGCAAGTGCGGCATCACGTATATCCGTTGCCTTGCGGATACTTCCGGCGATGATCTGAACACCCGGGTACGACGCGTCAAAAAGTTTTCGGGTTTCGGAGACGACCCATGCCGGATCAAAATCGGAACCCGTGAGAGCCCCCTCCTTCACTGCCTCCGACTTGGTGGCAAAAAGCACCGGCTGTTTTTCAGCATCAGGCGACCCGCCATCACGGATACGCCCCCAGAAGAGCGAAACGTATTTCGCTCCGGCGCCCGCTGCCATGACCGCCTGGTTGATGCTCATGCAACACGTACAGTTGACCGAAAATCCGTCGGTCGCGAGCTTTGAGATCGCCTCAAGTTCATCCCAGCCGATCTGCACCTTGATGGAGAGCTTGTCATAGCCAAGCGCGCCGCGAAATTCACGCGCCTGTTGAAGGATCTCATCGGCATTGCGGCTGAACACCTCAACGGATAGGTGAATACCCGGTTGATGCACACGAATGAGCTCTATGATCTTTTTTGCATGAAGAAGAAAGTTCCCCTTAGGTTCTTTGGCAAGAAGCGATGGGTTCGTAGTAATGCCCGAGACGAACCCTCGCTTGAGCGTTTGTTCAATATCGTTGAGATTTGCGGTGTCAACGAAGAGCTTCATATCATGTCCCCCCTTTCCAGAGCACTGATGAGATTTGCGGCACCCATAAAACTTTTTACCCGATAATCGCTTTTCACGCCTTGATTATATGGAGCGTCAATAAGAATTGATTTTACTCCGGCGGCCCGCGCCGCTTTCGTATCTGCCTCGGTGTCCCCTATCATGAAGGATCGCGAAAGATCAACGTTCCACTTTTCTGCCGCATCCAACAGCAATCCGGGTTTCGGCTTCTTGCACTCGCACTCGTCTTCCCGCCCGTGCATACAAACGAACATGTCGTCAAACGACAACTTCTCAACATGGCGATGCATCCACTTCCACTCGGCATACGTCAGATGGTCATAGGCGACATCGGGCTGATTTGACGCCAGAAACCGCTTAAACCCCATCGCGCCGATCTTTTTCAAGGCATCCTCGGCATACGGATCCATGGCGAACTCCTCCCGCCGAAAGGGCGAGGTGGGAACGCCATCGCGCATAACGATACGAACAACTACGCCGTCGCGGTCAATAAAGACCGCGCGGCACCGGTCATCCACCCTTTTTTCGCTCTGCACCGATGCGCTCCTTGAGTCCGAAAGCGATCAGGTGATGGAGCACCACGTGAAAGGATTCTACCAGCGGGGTGGAATCGGCCGGAACGATAATGGAGATGTTCACCATGCGCGCCATGGGGCCGCCGTCAAAACCGGTAAGCCCGATGGTGATGCCGCCACGATGCTTAATGTACCCAAGGCCCTTCAAAAGATTTTGCGACCACTTGCCGCCGTGATCCGTGCCAGACCCTCCGTGAACGCTGATGCCGATGCCAAGGCCGCCCTGCTCATAATACGTATCAAGCCAGGCAGTGAAGTAATCCTCTTTCGGCCGGTCGTTGACGATCGCGCTGATAAGAGGAACGTTGTCCCACGGCGTGAGCGCCCGAAGACCTTGTGCCATCGGCGCGTCGTTCACCGTTTTGGCAAGATCCGCCGCAAAATGCGAAGCGGTTGACGCTGAACCGCCGTTCCCAAGAATAAACACCGCACTGCCATCGCGCCAGGCGACAAAGAGCGCCTCTATCGCGGCGTTCAACGCCTCGCTTTGTTCTTTTTGAATTTTCGCGGCAAGCGCCGACACATCGCCAAGATAATTCTTGACATATTCAACACTCATTGCATACTCCTTTTTTGTAAACGAACTCATACCGTCATTCATTTGTACATGAGGACGCTATTCTTTACAAGAAAAAAATACCCTTGAGATATTTCAAGGGTAATGCAAAACTTTGTCAAGATTTTGCGCGAAGAGACACTGCCGGGCTGAAAGGCATAGAGAGTTCAACGCCCCACGGCTCAAACGCGAATGGCACATGTTCGCACCCGCGCTCCTGCATGAACAAAGAAAATGCCGCCTGCACGCGCGGAGGCACAAAAAAGAGGAACAATCCGCCGCCGCCGGCCCCCACCAGCTTACCACCGATGGCGCCGTGATCCCGTGCCTCGTCGTAAAGATGGTCAAACCCGGGATTTGATACGCCGCCCGCAAGACGCTTTTTCGTCTGCCAATGCTCGTGCAGAAAACCGCCGAAACGGGACACATCTCCTGCGACAAGCGTTTCATAAATGCGCACGCCAATATCTTTTATCGCGTGATAATACTCAAAGACATCCTTACCACCCTGCTTTTCGGCCGCCTCTTTCTGGGCGCCAAGCACCGCCGAACTTTCGCGGCGCGTGCCGGTGTAAAAAAGCATCAGATTGTTTTTTAGATCGTGCATGGTCTGGCGGGATATCTCCGGAGCGACGACCGCAACAGACCGGTCCTTGGCGATACACAGGAGTTTCAGCCCTCCGAACGCAGCCATGTACTGATCGTGCTTGCCGATGGGGCGCTTCAAAAGTTCCAGCTCCACGTGTGCCGCCGCCTCGGCGAGGATCTTAGGAGCGTGCGGCTTTCTCGTCACAAAATGAAGAGCCGCCATAAGAGCGACGGCATACGCGCCGGATGTTCCCATACCAGTTCCATCGGAAAGATCGGACGAAAATGTCACCTGGATGCGTTCGGTAACGCCGGCATATCTCAGGCACTCGCGAACAAGTTCGTTCTTGATGTCGTCCAAACGCTCCTCGTACTCGTTGATGCGCGCCTTCACTCTGATGCCGCGCTCAATGGGCGGACGCAAAACCGTCACATAGGCGTATTTGTCAATGGCGACGCTCAGTACGAATCCGCCGAACTCTGTGGCATAAAACTCAAGATCGGTGCCGCCGCCCCCAAGCGGGAGCCGCAGTGGTGCTCGCGCGATAATCATGAAAGAACTCCTTTTGGTGTGTATGTAAATGTGCACGTAAGAAAATTCTGCGGTGCGCGAAGAAATGAGTCAATATTGACCGATGGGGAAAAACAGTCGCTAATGTGAAGCGGCGCGTCAAGATAAAAGTAAGGGCTGGTAGCGCAATACCTGATAGTGTCTTCTTATTCTCTAATTCCCGCCATAGGCGGGCGGGCGCGCGAATTAGAGAATAATATCATAGGGCAATATAAATCATCATTGCGACAATAATCATTTTCTGAAACGAAACCCTTCCGACCTGCCACGATCCTACTTCAATAAAAAACCTGCCGGTGAGGCAGGTGTGTTCGTGCGTATGGAAACTATTATTTCCGCATAGCGCTTCTGATCTGGCGGGAGATTTCCTTAGCAGTAGAAACACAGGTGACGATCTTTCCTCCCAACACCGACCAGCACCCGAAGCCGTGGCGCGAAATATCGGAAGGACGCGCGTCGTCGTACTCGCGCCAGGCATTAACCGCGCGAACCACAAACCGCGACTCAATATATTCGGCATCTTTCAGAATGGGAAACCACTTCATGCTTTCACGCATAATACGCTTCCAGCGCGATGATGGAGTGCGCCACCGCGGAACACGGCCGTCTTTGGGCACGATCTTTTTGTGAAGCGATTCTTTGACATGCCCCAGCGTGAAGATATGATTTTCGGCGGTTGGCACCAATGTCGCGAATGGGCCATCCATGACGGTAAGTGCTGTCCGCGAAATGGGAAGGCGCACGAGAAGCAGCTCCACAAGATCCATGCGAAGGTTTTTCTGCGGAAACCCCAACCAAGACGCAAAGTCATTTTCGCGCGCATATGTCGCGTTGATGACAAAGTCCGCAGGTGATGATCCGATTTCATGGCCCTTTTTCCACTTCACCAGCTTCCGCCCGTCGGAAAGAAGTTGTATGCCGGTAACGGCAGTTCCCAACCGCTTTTGGATCTCGGGACACACCCGAAGCCGCTCCTCAATGAGCAGTTTCAGACGCGCATAATCATAGACCGGCTCGGATGTTTTTAGGCATACGCCTACGCGTGAACGGTCAACGGCACCGCCCGGGGGAAAGGCACAAGAGAACGGCAAAGAATTCTTGCGGCAAAATTCCTTATACTCCTCTTCGGTGACACGCGACCCGTTCGTGCTTATGCAATAGTACGAGGAAATATCGAGCACAATTGCCGCGCCGTAGGCGCGCAGGAAATCATCTTGCGCTTCTTGCGATTCGCGCACGGTCTCCTCACTTCGCGGATAGTGGTACCCAAAGTGGTGGCGGTACTGGTTCACAAATGATGCTTCTTGAAGCAATCCGCCATTTTTTTCAAAAAGCGTGACATCGGCACACTCGGCACACTCAAGAGCGATGGTGGTGCCGAATATGCCGCCACCGATGATCACAATCTTCGGGCGCGGGCGCACTTCGCGCGCCTTTTCAATTGAGCGTATAACGCGTGCCGCGCATGTTGCATCGGGGTAGGGCTTGCGAGCGCCCTTCACCACATCAAGAAATCGATCTAACTCAAGCGAAAGAGGCTCGTGGGCGTTCACGGCGATGCGCCGCACACGCGCACCACGCCGCACCTCAACGATAGAGGCCGCAAGGTCGCAGCGGATGACACGATCTCCACCGTGCACCGTTACCGTGCGAACATTCTTTTCACCCTCGGAACCGATCCTTATGCACGCCTTCATACCATTTTTATACAAAAGCGAGTGAAGTTCGCACATGCCGTCTTTTTCAATCCGTGCAGATGCCGGCGGACCGAACAGCGCATCCGCGATATCAAACGGATGCAGCATGTCAAACCTCAGGTCAGGCATGGTGCCTCGTGCGGCCTCATTCGTAAATGTCGCCTCAAAGAAAAACGGCTTCCCACCCGCTTTGCGAATTTCAGCGCGAAGAACATCAAGCGTGGGATGAAAACGGTAAATATGCGCCGCCATAAGAATGGTGCCGGAACGCCTCGCAAGCACACCAAGCGCCGCGATCTCGCGGCTTTTAAGCGTAACCGGCTTTTCGCACAACACATGAACGCGCGAAAGAATTTTTCGCACAATAGCGCCATGCGTTTTTGGGGGAGTGGCGACAATCGCCGCATCCACGGATGAAAGGAGGCGCGCATTCAATTTCGTATACGCGAGGACACCCTCCGTCTCTTCAATATTTTTTTTTGAAAGAGCGGTCCTCACTACAACACCCGTAAGCGTTATGTCCCCTTGCCGCTCGTGTTCTTTGAGCAAGCGCAGATAGTGGCGACCGAACCGCCCCATGCCGATAAGAAGTATCCGCGGCTTATGTGTCATTGTTCTCTACCTTATGGATGTGCTCAGGGGAACGTGCGGTCATCTCATAGTACATGCGCAACAGGGCTTCGGCAAACAGACCCATCATGAACAATATGACACCCAAAATAGCGAAAAGCGTTCCCACAACAGGTAGCGGCGTTTCGGTAAAATCACGGATGTCGGAAAATTTGAGGACGATCGCGGCACCAAAGGAAAGAACCGCTACAACGCATGACGCAAGCCCCCATCCCCCAAAAAAGCGAAGGGGGTTTGAAAAATATTTCACAAAAAAGACAATACCAAGAAGATCAAAGCTGCCTTTTATCATGGACATGACACGGATCTTTGACGAGCCGGCCCCGCGCGGAAAATGCGCTACCGGAACTTCGCAGATGCGGGCGCCGCGCTCTTTTGCAACCGCAGGCAAAAACACCTGGGCGTGCCCCCACAAACGAAAATGTTTAATATAACTTGCGCGATACGCCTTCAACCCACACCCGAAATCATGCAGAGGCACGTCGAGAAAAACACGCGCAAAAAAATTCGCAAACGCGGAGAATAACAGTCGTGACGGCGCGTCGTGCCGTTTCTTCCGCCAACCAACAACCACATCGCATCCTTCGGAAAGTTTTTTTAGGAAAAGGAGGATGTCGTTTGGATCGTTCTGAAGATCGGCATCAAGAAGAACGACGACATCGCCACGCGCCTCGTGAATGCCGGCGTCAAGCGCGGGCGTCTGCCCATAATTTCGCGCAAGCGTTACGACCTTCAGTGGCCGCAGGAGCGACAGCGCCTCTCCAGTGCGATCGCGCGAGCCGTCGTTCACAAAGATGATCTCGTATGGCTCCGGCTGCATGCGTAAGGCCGCGACGATCCGGCGATGCAGTTCTTGAACGGTTGCTGCCTCATTAAATACGGGTACAACCACGGATATTTTTGGGTGTTCATTCGCCATAAGGCAATGCGTTATTACTCAATGAATGATAGTAAAAATCAAGCAATTCCGCAACTACCGAAGAAAATCATTGCGAGAAGTCACTGTATCCGCGCTATTCGCCTACCTACCTGCCCACCTGGGACGGGAATGAGGGAACAAGAAGACGGCGACTGCCGCACCATAAGAAAATGTGTATGTATCTCTGATTACAAAACAGCATTGCGCATGAGCGCAGTGCTGTTTTGTATATCAACACGCTCTGCCTACTGTATGAACGTTGCCGTAACACGCTTTGAGCGAAGCATGTAGGGGATCCAGATCAGCGCCCCCACGATCGCCCCTGCGAGCATCGGCGTATTGCTAGAAAAAACATCCATCATTGCCTTCTCGGTGTCGGGAGACGCGAACACAAGAAAGGATGGCATGACGACCTCAAATGCAGCGAATAAAAGTCCCAAAAGCAACCAGCACATATATAAAACCGGGAAGATCTTCTTCTTCATGAAAAACAGAACCGCTGAACATGCCGCACCAATAAAAAGAACGAGAACAAAGACAAATTCTAGCTTCAGATGCAGGCCAAGGTTTTCCACATAGACCGGGGATGCGGGATCAAAGAGGGCTTGGTAGTTCTCGCTTCCCAGAACATTGATGTCGGCATAGAGAGTGGTCGCCATACGCCAAAGAGCAACAAGGAGTCCGAGGGCCACAAGAATGAGCCAACCGCGAAGCCCATGTAGTTTCTTTTCTTCAAGGGTAGAACCGTTCGCCAATGCCGCCCCGGGGCTATCGCGTACTTCAACGGCGCGTTTGAGTATGCGATAGTCAATGACCCAAGAAATAACCCAGAACACAACGCCCGCTAATATCCCAAGCCCAAAAAGAATATCCATGCCATTATTCACTCCCTGTAGCCACATGCCAAGAAGCATTGAAAAAGGGAACAGGGCGATTCCCATGTTCATGATCCGCGCATAAAATGGCAACTTCCCAAAGACCATGGGCAATGTACCGATACAGTAGCCGTATGCGATCGGAAATATTCCGGCAATCACGAGCTCTGTCACAACAACCAACCCCAGAGAAACTTCACCCGGTGCATAAAAAAGAATGCCGTAACCGGTATCTACAATATCCACAACAACACTCACGATGAAGGCAACAAGCATAAAACGATAAAGCCCGATGGCGTTATGCGCCTTCGCAAGCTGCCGGAAACCCATTGTAACAACATATCCGAACCCGAACCCCAACAGAGTTGTAACGATTTCAAATGGAATGAAAATGGAATACTCCAGCTGAAGTAATGACACCACAACTCCCGCCGCGATAAGACCAATGTATATCCAAAAGACATTAAGCGCGCGGTCCAGATCAACTTTTTCGGTTTCTACAAAAAACATATGATGGAGTTAATTAATAATCGCAAAACGTAATATCTGCAGGATCCTTGCCAAGGCCTTTTGCAAGAAATGCGCGGACATCCTCACGATCGCCGATATAATCAACCAGTTTTGCCTCAATCGCCTCGGGCCCAGTGAACACCGTGGCACTTCTTATATCGTCACCGATCGCGTCTTCTGGAATATTTCTATTCACGCTGATCGCCTTGATAAAATTATCCATCATCACGCGCAGTCCCGCCATGATCTCTACCCGCTCATATTCCGGAAGGGGCTTGCTCGTATTAAATATGTCCTTATACTTCCCGGTAGAAAGTGTGTGGAATGTGTACCCCTCCCTCTCGTTAAATCGGGCCTGATCAACGTATGATGCGGTGACACCGATATGCCCCACCTCGGAGTTTCCGGAAGCAAATATCGTTTTCGCCCCCGATGCCGCCCAATATGCAGCCGAAAGACCCTCGGCTCTGATGAGCGCGACTGATGGTTTTGAAACACGGCGAAGCTCATTTGCGATCTCCTCACCGGCAACAACGCTGCCGCCCGTTGAATCTACCTGTAACACGACTGCTTCAATTGCCGGATCCTGGTTCGCGTTGGATATCTGGCGAACAATATCTTCCGCGCTAATCGCAAGCCCCGGTGAGTTGCCGCTATTTTCCTCGGAGCCAGCCGGAGCAAGCCACGTGTAGGTATACAACTGTCCTTGGGCCCGTATGAGCGCGACATTGCAAGAATCCGCTCCTGATATGCCTCTGGATCCCACGTCATCAGAACGGGAAAGCTGCATCACAATAATGCCCAAGACGAACGCGATGACCCCGATGGTCCCGTACACCCAATAACGAATGAATGTATCTGTCATACCATTTGATAAAACGTAAGGGCTAAAATGACTGGAACGATCTCACTAAATCACTTACCGCACTGGCTGGCGAGTGCAGCGCGCGACTTAGGGCCTATGGCACCGAAACCCGTTGTCGCAGGTGTTCCGCTTGAGACAATCCCGCTGGCGCTCTGCCATGCGCGGACCGCCGCCTGCGTCATATTCCCAAAATATCCCGTAACAAGGTCGGCATTGAGATGTCCTGCCTTAACAAGGAATGTTTGCAATTTTGAAACCTCGCCCCCAGTTGCAGAGTCCCGCGCCCCAAGCACCAATGTTCTTGTAAGAACGCACGCCCCGGCAACGCTGGTGACGGCCCGGGGAGAGGATGCGGGCAAAGGAGAAGGAGCGAGCGATGGAGCGGTGATCGGCGTCGGAGACGCGCCACTCGTGACCGCACCGTCAAGATATTTCGGAACGCTCTGCTGTATGTACTGTACGAGAGCGTCGGTATCCGCACCGGAGTACTCGGGATGTACCAGCGCTATGACATCCTGCTCAAAATTCTTACTGTTCTTGTGCGGAAACATTTGCTCATCGGCAGGAAGCTTAGTGAAAGATGCCAGTGTACTCACGAGAACATCAGAATCATGAAGCGGATTCACTTGTGATGCGTCCTTCCCTTTGAGCACGCTAAACAGTTTTACCATCCCATCTACGCCAAGTCGTGTATAAAAATCCGCAAGCAGAACTCCCGAGTGCGTGTAGGCATCGTACACGGGAGATCCCACTCCACCCTCAAAAAGATAATCAAACGGCCTGTCGTATCTATTTTTGAGTTCTTTTGCGCCAAACATGTGCGTGCGGTTCGTAAGATCGGCAAGGGATTGCTCCTTCGCATTAGAAAAAATGTATGGCCGCGCCTGATTCTCAACAAATACAGCAACGCCCTCTTTGAACCACGGTGCGATGTATGTGGCTCCCTTAAAAAGCCGCTGATCCATTTCGGCAAGATGAGCAACTTCGTGGGCCAAGATGGATTTCACCTCCCACAGCGCCTGCTTATCAAGAAACTCCTTGTTATAAAGTACGACATTCGGTTTCGCCGCCAGCGCCTCCGCCTCGTACCCGACGTCAACGCTAGTAAGATCCGCCGCGTAGACAACGATCTTCTCCGGCGCCTTTATGCCGAGTGATGTTGCAAGCACGTCGTCAAGAAACGCCATCCCGGAAACAGCGGCCTCAAGTTTTGCGACAGACGCAACCGGTCCAATAAGCGTGTAGCGCCCAACTGTTTTTATGGTGTTGCCGGAACCAATGTCCGCGGGAGTAAAAGCGACAAGAACCGGAGAAACATATGCGGTATCGGTGGGATACGTGATGGAAATTGACTGATCAGTCACTGTGGCAGACGGCCACACCGAGAGCACCTTCCACCCCCTGGGATAGGTGATCGTTACCTTCGGAGAAAAGAAATAGCCCCCGCCTGCGACCCAAAATTCGTATAGCGCGACCGGTTTGGTGAGCGCTGTCGTAATATCGTAGGTTATATAAAGATTCTTAATACCCGAATCGCTGGTGTATGTATTGGGAACAATGATCGTGCTCGCCTCATCGGTCGTCGTAAGGGGGCCCTTGTCGTTTGCCGCCGACCTGAACCGATACGACGTAACACCGGTCGCACCGAAATTTTCAAGCTTCTCATTGAACCCGTAGGCATTGACACCTTTTGTGTCAGCGGGCAATGACCAAAGACCGTTTGCTTTGAAGTCGGGGGTGATCGTTATGTTCACGTTTTGACTCACCGCACGGGCAGACCCTCCAATGGCAAGGAACGTACACGCAAAAGCGATGAGAAGACCCAAACGCACATGAATTGTCTTTTGTAAAAAAACGTACATGCTAGTTTTTTATAAATCTGATGGACTGAACAATGCGCGTGATACGTTCGCGAAGCACTGGAAAGTTCTCGGAATATTCGGCATGAACCTGATATGTCGTGTCACCATGAAAAATGAACTCATCAAAAACCCGGTAGCGGATCTTGCCGGCGGAAAGGCGGCTCCACTCAACCGAGTATACTTTTTCACCATTGCGATCCTTGATGCTTGCGGAGATGACGCGCGCGCCAACGGATGAGCGCAGGGCCTGATCTATATAATAGTTCACGAGATCTTTTTGAGACACCCGCGTTACGACGGGTACTGGAAGATCAAATATACCGGAAGGAGTAGAGCTTATCAGATACACATATTTCGCGATGCGGCTCCCCTGCTCCGCCTGGTCCTTAAGAACAACCAGCCGCCTGGTAGCGCCATTCGTTGCGATGTACTTTTCCTCGGTAACAGTCCAATACTTCGGCCGAAGTATTCCGGCCGTTTTACTCTCGTTCAAATATTCCATATCAAAAGCGTACGTCTGGATCGCGGTACCAAACGTGATGACGGGCACTGTCAGCACCACAAAAAAGAGGACGATAACACCGGCGCGTTTCAAGGTGCTAGGCATACGAAAATGCCAAAAACAAAAATAGCCGTCTTTCAAAAAGATGGCATCCGTATAAGCATTAGCGGGACCGCTAGCGTTTTGCCCCGCGCCAGCAACATCCCTTTCCGAGGCGTTTACCATGTCTGTACCGTACCACCAAATACTGAAAAAGTACAGGTACCCCACATTACCGAGCCGCACTCAAAGAAAAACATCTGCACGACAGCATGAAACTATTCTCTACTTCCAACGCACCAAATTGTTTATTCGCCTATTCGCGCGAATTAGAGAATAAGAAAATGGCAGACACCCATCCATGGTAAGAGTTAGAGAATAGAAATAAGAGCGCGAACGACAGGATTTTGTTCCGGGGACAAATGATAATCCGCACTAAGACCCCGCTGGTTTCGCTCTACAACATCGGCGGAGGAAAGAATCTGCAAATGCTTTGACGTCGCCTTAAACGATAATTTAATGGCACCCGCGATATCGCCGACGGTCGCTTCTTTTTCTGCTTTCAGATACCGCATAATCGCAAGGCGGCGGCGATTAGCAAGCGCTTTTACTATTTTTTCCAAATGGCGTTCCTTCATGCGAGTATCCGTAGCAAATATATTCCCTCCCTGCAAACTATTCTCTTATTCGCGCGAATTAGAGAATAAGAAAGGGACATTTGATCATGTTTTCATTTTTAGTTCCAGAAGATACTCTCTCAGTTTGTCGTAGCCATGTATATACCCCCAACAGCGCCACAATACCCCCCCCCACGCTTCATACGGTTTTGCCGAGTTATTCAAAAACCGCACGGATGTGCGGTTTATTTTTCCTGCCAGCGGGCACCGGTACTTTGGCGCAGACGCTCGGCAACGTGCTGTTCTGTGTTCACCGTCTGCCACCCCCAGTCGCGAAGTTCTTCAACGCGCTCGGGCGGCACCACGGTACCCTTCATAACGGCGCGCTTCCAATTCATCGTGTCGGGATCAAAGTTCCGATCAAGATGGCCGCCACGTACCGCGATCTCATACAACGCGCTCCCCGGAAATGGAATGGGGATAAAGAATGTGCAGTAGGGCGCACCCGCATCCACCAGGCGCTTGCCAAGTTCAATGGAAGAGCGCATCTCCTGTTCTGTCTCGTCGGGGAACCCTATCATCATGTTGATGGGACACAGGATTCCCACCTCGCGCGCAAGGCGCACGAGCTCAATGACATCAAGATTCGCGTGATCAAGTTTTGCCGTCGCGTACGTATCAAGAATGCGCTGGGACGCCGACTCCACCGGAAATACGATCTGGTCAAACCCGCCCGCCTTCAGAAGTTCCAGATAGTCACGGTCAATCTCCGGTCGCCCGCCTTTTCCGCCCTTCAAAAAATGAACGAGGTTAACGCCGTTCACATCGGCAATTTTCAGACCGTGACCCAGAAGCCATTCAAATATTTCTTTGACGCGCGCCTTCTTTGCAAGCAAACTATCATCCTCAAAATATAACTTCTTCACGCCAAGACCCTTAAGCACAAGGATCTCCTCCAGCACGCGCGAAACCGACTTCATGCGATAGTTCCCGATACCGCCGGAATCCGCCGCGTTCTCCTTTTCAAGCGAGATATGGCAGAAGGCGCATTTGAACGGGCATCCGCGCGACGTCATGAGCGGAGCATAGCGCTGGTCGGGGCTTGCAATAACGCCGTGCGGAGAGGCGATGCGATCGTATTTTTCAAACGGCAGTTTTTCCCATGCGGGAAATGGCAAGAGATCAAGATCGTCATACGTCACGCCGGTGCCGAGAGGCCGCGTACATATCCTGCCGCCCGAGAGAAACATGATGCCGGGAACCGCCGACGACGGGGCCTGTCCTTGAGAAAGGCACCGAACGAGTGCGGGAAGAATGTTCTCGCCCTCCGTCAGCACGACATAATCAACTACGCCGCTTTTCAAAAAACGGTCGGGAAGATTTCTGGCGTTCACGCCGCCCGCAACCACGGTGATGTCACGCCGTGCTTCTTTCGCGGCGCGCGCGACCTCAAGGGCCATGCGCGTCTGCGGCGTAAAGTTGGAGTTGATGCCGATGACATCGTACTTCCCCGCGGCGATGAAATCCCTGATCTTCTCGTACGACATACCGATCCTCGTAAGACCGTTCTCCTGCATAACGCTCCGGTAAAACGTCTCTTCAAGCGTATCTCCGGGGCCGCCGACGGAACAGTCAAGCGCGTCCGTCTCATACCCCGCCCGCTCAAGGGCGGCGGCAAGATACAGCGGGCCAAGCGACCCATCGGGCCGCGGCGTCTCAATCGCCATCAACTGGTTCGGCGGATAGACAAGAAGCACCTTTTGGCGCCTCATAGATGACCCTTCTTCATGTCAACGTGCGGTGTGTCTACGACTATACTGATTTTTATTGAACCTGTCCACATCGGTAGGAGTGCTGAAAAAAAGGTTCGTGCGGCCGCGAACCGCCGTAACATTGTGGCACCGAAGGTATCGGTTCATCATTGAGGAAAGATAGTACTCACCGTTTTTGTGAAGCACCGACCGAAAAGAAAAAATATCGGCCGTTACGACCAGCGCTCCGCCAACGGCATAGAGGGACTTCGGGCGCTTCGGCTTTTCCACGACACTTGTGATGCGCCCCGCGGGCGTTATCGTCGGCACACCCGATTGCCGCGGGTCATCAACCTTATGACAGAGCCACGCCGACTCATGCGAAAGAAGCGTTTTCATTTCCCCGCGCGTTGGTATCTCGTCGCCGTAGATAATAATAAAGCGTTCGCCATGAGCGATGAGGTGTCTTGCGCATAACAACGCCCCTGCTGTGCCGTTTAGTTTTTTTTGCTCTACATACCTAATACTTTTTCCGTGCCACATTCTGCCGAACGCACGCCGTATTTTTTCTCCTTTGTATCCGATAACAATAATAACCTCATCCACCTTGCGGGGAAACGCCTCAAGAATATGCCGCAAGATGGGTTTCCCCGCGACCGGGACCATCGTCTTTGGAATTGTTTTTGTAAGCGGCAACATCCTCACTCCCCTGCCTGCCGCAAGAATAATGGCCTTCATAATAGGTTTGCGATAGTAAACGGTTCATACTGGAATTCAATGGTTGATGTTCCTTCCGGGACCACCACGCTCATGAATACTCCGTTCGCGACATAGATGGGCACTGCTGTGCCATTGATGGTCGCGCGCCATCCGGGGACGGCAAATTCACTTACGACAAGAACGCCGGCTCCTTTTACGCTGGAGGAAAGCATGAGGCGGCCATTCTGCTTTTGCAAGACATCCACCGTTGTTGCATCCATGTGTCCTTGTGGGCATTCGCCGCACTCAAGGAACACCGTGGCGTCCGGCACGGACTTGGTCATTCGCGAAAATATCTCGTCTCCACCGCCACCGACGATCTCCACGAATCCTGCGGCGTACGCATACGGGCGCGCGTCGGGGTTCCGGAAAAGATATGCGCTGTATCCATATTCCACCGGATGCGGCGCCGACGCGACAGCCACAAACGGGTATCCGATGTCATACGAACTTATGATGTAGCGGATGCCGAGAATATCTAAAAACGGCTTGTGCTTTTTGAATTCTGCAATTTTTTCATCCGCGGTTGCCCCCGCCATTCCTTCCAACGCCTCAAACATATTCTGGACGCGCCGCGCCCGCGCGGAAAGAAGATTGTCGTTATACCCTACCGTGCGAATGCCAAAATAGATGCCGGTATTAGGCGAAAGAGATGCGATGGCCGAACGGACTTTCGCCTCAACAGGAATGCCGCCGGGGTCGGAAGAAAACTCACTCTCGCTCCGGCGCGAAAGAAACGACAGCGCGGTCCCCGGATGCGTTTCAAGATATGCGATAACAGGCGTTCGTTCGCCGATACGTTCTTTTGAAAACAGCGGATAGAAAAAGAAAAGGATGAGCGCCATGCTTACGGCGGTCACAACCCCCGCTCCCCGTACGAACGCAACCGCAGACATCCTTCCGCGCCGGAAAGACCGAATCAGAAGAAGGCCCGCGGCTATTGCGCCAAAGGAGGCGATAACGCCGGGTGAAAAAAGATCAACTGTGCGCCCGATGTCGTGGAAATACTTTTCCACAAGCCATTCGTATTGAGCAGATTCAAGCGCCTGCGACGTATGCGGATAGTAGTAGGCGAAAAAAAGTCGTTTCAAGATCGCCATAACCTCGGCACCGAATACTGTGAGCACGAGCGACCCCGCAACGGCCACGCCAAGAAACAGAGTCGAGAGGCGGCTGAACCGCCGATAGAGCATGGTCCCCTCCCCATGACCCGATCGCGCATACTGGTCTACAGCGCTTGCGATAAGGACCGTCGCCCCGAACGCGCCCACGAACATCCAGCGGGACGGCCCGCGGAAGTAATTCAGCACGGGAATTTTTTGGAGGATCCAAAAGAGCGGCGAGTACTGAATACTTGCCAGAAGCGACAGCGCAAAAAGCCAGAAAAAGAAACGGCGAATGCCGTCTTCCCGGCGGCGGAATAACGACACGCACAGGAAAAAGAGCGGAAGAAACCCATATGAGAACGACGCCTCGGCGTTCGCGATGACGTTCAGCCGAAAGTACGGGAACCAGAGGCGCAGAGCATCCCCAAGCATCATGGGAAGAGTTGCCGCGCGTTCATAGGAAAGACCGCCTGCGCGATCGGAAAGACCCGAAAAAACCCCCGCCCAATAGAGTTGTGGGAAAGAAAGCGCTACGCCGAACACGGCAAGTAACGCAAAACCAAAGATAATGCGCATCCGCATGCGGCTATTGTCCGATGCCCATGCGCGATACAAAGCGAAAAGACCTGCCACGAAGAATGCTTGCACAAAAAATCCGTAAAACGCGGAAGAGAACGCAAGCGCTGTTCCCAGGCCCCCAATCAGAACGCACCACCATGGACGCATGGTTCCCCGTTCAAGAGCCATGACAAGAGTGCACAAAAACGGCAGAAGAAACAGCGCCGCGTGCGTGGAAATATCAAGATTGAACAAGAACGCGCTTGTCGCATACGCGATGCACCCGAGGAAACGCCCCCAAAATGATATGCCGAGCGTACGTAAAAACGCATCGGCGGCGAGCACGCCAAGCACGACATAAAAAAACACAAGCCAGTGATAATTTTCGGGAGCGGGCACAAGCCGTACAAACACCCAGGACACGGGAGAAAGAATGCTGTTGGCATGGCTCACAAAACTTGGGAATCCGAAAAATGCGGCGGGCATCCACAAAAACGACTCGCCCGATTCAAGCGCTCCGCGGAAAAAATAAAAATATGGATAGAACTGGTACAGCAGATCCTGATCAAACACCATGCGCCCAAAAAATAAAAGAGGCGACATAATCGCCAAAAAAAGTATTGACACATACAGAGTAACGCCGTACCGCCGCTCGCCGATACGCTCAATACGGCTCCACGCGGCTTCCCACAAAAAACCATGTGCCGTTATCATAGATGCAAACCGGTTATGCGGGGACGCGGCATTCCGCTAGGCCTCCCGCGCGTTGGTATTGTTAAGCCAATAAGTGTTAAGGGTCTTCTCAAGTTTTTGTTTTGAAAGGAGTTTTCCGTTTGACCGATCCACGGCCTCAAACACTTCGGCGTCCACATGGCGCGCTCTCATGACGCGAATAAGCGTTTTGAGATCTTTCGGAAGGCACTTGCCGCCAAAGCCCCGATACCCGCGGTGGACGACCTCAAGATGATTGGCGCCGATCCACGGATCTTTTTTCATAATGTCTTTCAGAGAGTCGTAGGATACGCCAAAGGCGCCGGCAAGATCGTAAACGTGATTTGCAAAAATAACCTTGTTCGCAAAATACGCATTTCGGGCATACTTGAATATTTCGGTCGCTTCAGAGGAAAGCGCCGCCTCTGTTTTTGACCGCGGAAGCATGGCAAGCACCCGCGCCGCCTGCCCCTTGCTTTTGTGCGTGTAGCCGACCAGTTGCGCAACCGGATGTATGAAGTCATACCAGGCGGTTGATTCGGTCAAAAATTCAGGATTATGCAAAAAGCGGTGTCGGGGAAAGCGCTTTTGCAGATGTGCGGTCGTGCCTGGCGGCACCGTTGATTTGACGACAAATGTTTTCGGATGCGTGAAAAATTTCGCCACAAGCTCAAAGGACGACAGATCAACACCCCACACATGTTTCTTGGAGTGCGGCGTCGGCAAACACAAAAAAATGACATCCGCCGCATGAAGATCGGAAAGCGCGCCCACGCCCTTGAACTTGTCGTAGGCATACATGGGATGCCCCTTGGACGCAAACCACCGCCGCAACTGATCGCCGACCATGCCGAGCGCTACGATGCCGACCGCGGGTTTTTTGTTCATTATGTTCCTCATTATATGTTCGCCCCGGAAAAAGCGGGGGCACTAGACGCTCTCGCCCCGCGCCTCCATCTTTTTTACCATATATTCAGCGCGAATCCAATCAAACTCATCATCAATATCAATTGAACGCTCTTTCGGAACGACGTATCCCGCGACATGCGCGCCGTAGAGCTTACCTTCCTTCATAAGCGTGTTGCGCTTCATCGCATATACGGCGCCCGAGCGTTTGTACGCCGGGGGAAATTCCTGGCGGCGCGTCCCCTCCGGTTCGGGAATAGCATAATGCAAAACGCGGTCTCCCTCAAGTTTTTTCATTTTGATAGGATGCTCGCCCGATGAAACCTGCACAATGCTTACCGCGCTATCCGCCCCCGTTTCAATAAGTTTCTGAACCGTTCCATCTATATCTTCTGCCGTGCGAAAGGGGGACGTCGGCTGAAGAATGACAACATACTCAAACGGAGCACCGATGGCCTCTTCCATGAAGGAGACGGCGTGCTGCATGACGGGAAGATGCGGGGTTGTGTCCCGAGCAAGCTCTGCGGGGCGCATAAACGGCACAGCGCCTCCCCACTCCTTCGCCACACGCGCGATATCGGGATCGTCGGTTGAAACGATGGTATGCGTAAGAAGCCGGCTGTTGCGCGCGGCATCAATGGTGTGCGCAATAAGCGGCCTTCCCATAAGCACCTTGATATTTTTGCCGGGAAGCCCTTTTGAGCCACCGCGAGCCGTAATGACAGCGAGAATAGCTGGAGAAGAAGACATATGGGGGGAAAATTTCTAATTACTAGTATCTAATTTCTAAACAAAAATACATGGGGAAATTTCTAATACCTAATTACTAGTTTCTAGTTACGTTTCGTGTTCCGCAAATTTCTTTTGCGTGTACAAAGCAACCGTCGCGAGCTTCTCCGCGATCTTTTTGGAAGTTCCCTCGCCCGCATAGGGGCTTAGAGCTGGGTACCGGCCGACGAAAAGCTGTTTTCTCGTAGCGGCCACAATGGCGTCGGCATCCATGTCGCAATCAAGGACATTTGCGGCGCGAAGACGGCCGTCTTGGCGGGTTCCCACATTCACCACGGGAACGCCGAGGATTGAACACTCCTTGATGCCCGCGGACGAATTACCGAGAAGCACCCGGGCGTTCGCCAGAAGCGCTATGAAATCCTCCGGCGGAAGGTAGCGTAAAAATCTGATGCGATGGTCCTTCTCGCGGTTCTGGAACATGCGAAGTTCGCGCGATATTTCTTCGGCACCCGCGTCAAAGTTCGGCCAGAACCAGAGCGTCTGCATGCCGATGCCATGTACCGCGGAAAGAAGCACCTGGGTCTCGTCGGAGAGTTTTTCCACCTCGGATGTTACCGGATGGAACATGACAATGAGAAAATCCTCCTTCATGTTGATCGCAGCGCCGCTCCCCGTTCGCGAAAGGTCGGGCGCGCCGCGCCCCGATGCCGCATATGTTCTGACAACTTCCACGTCCGGACTTCCATAATTAAAAATATGCTCCTTCCGCTCGCCCATCTGCACGAGACGGGCACGCGCGGGTTCGTTCGTCGGAAAATGGATGTTCGCAAGTTTCGTTACGGCGTGGCGCACCGATTCGTCTATCGTGCCAGTTACATCGCCGCCCTCTATGTGTGCGACGGGAACATTCATGAACGCGGCCGCGGCGGCGGCCGCAAGGGTCTCAAACCGGTCTCCACGGATCACCACAAGATCGGGGGAAACCGCCTGAAACACCGAGGCAAATTCAATCATACCGAGACCCGCCGTTTTCGCCTTGGTGACGCCGTCAGACCCCTCAAGATTGAAATGAACCTGGTGAATATGCTGAAAACCGTTCCGGCGCATCGCATCGGTGATGTTCGCCGAGTGTGCGACATATTTGGCGCCGACCGCCGCTCCTCCCAAAACGACGTGCAGTTCCACATCGGGCCTCCTGTTGAGCTCGTCTAATACCAGCAGGTTTCTGCTGTAGTGGATAAAGTTCGTGATGATAAAGCAGATCTTCCTTTTCATGACATGAATGCGTGGAACCGGAGATCAGACAACATCCTCAAGGCGTAGGGGCTCGTAGCGCGCGACGGGGCGGCGCAGGGTCTTTCCGAGAAACCGCTCAAACTCCTCTGAGGGGGCTCCTGCGGCATACGCCTGCGGCCGCATGGCATAAATCATGTCTTTGGTGAGCGCGACGCCAACGGGTATATCGCTCCCAGCAATAAGCGCCTTGCGAAACAACGGACGAAAATGCGTCTCACCTTCCTGAAGCGTTTTACCGCCGCTTCCAAGATATTTTGCAACCGCGGAACTTCCGAGATAGCGCGCTTTTTTCATTGAATCGTACTCCATGCCGCGGATACCCGCGACCATACGGCGAAATTCCGACGGCTCCATGGATACTTTGTGATCGGGCCCCCAGAAGGCGCGGTCAAGCGTGAAGTGCTGTTCTATGATCTTTGCGCCCAAGGCCACCGCCGCGATCGCCGGCTCCACCCACGGCGAGTTCTGGGAAAATCCGATCGGAATGCCGGAGTAGCGATTCCGGAAAAACGGAATGGTGAGCAAATTTGAATCCTCCGCCGGATACGGGTAACGGGAAATCGCGTGCATCACCACAAGCGATGCCCATCTCTTTTTCAAAAATTCAACGGACTGGTCAAGTTCTTCAAGCGTTGACATGCCGGAGGGAATGATGATGGGTTTTCTCGTTCCCGCCATGAACTCAAGCATCGGGAAATCAAGGATGTCGGAGGACGCCACCTTCCAGAACGGCACGCCGAGAGCATGAAGTTTGATTGCCGCGCCGCGCGACATCGGCGTTGAAAAAAAAATGACGCCGAGCGCCCGGCACTTCTCGCGAAGAGGTTTCCAGAAGTCCTCCAGGGGAGTCGCCGCCTCGTTCCGCTTCACCCACTCGTAGCGGCTGTGCCCCTTGAAGTGCGGCGAATCAACATCAATATCAAGCTGTTCATCGGCAAGGTTATGCGTTTGGAATTTTACCGCGTTCGCCCCCGCGTCGCGAGCGGCTGTGACAAGCGTTACCGCCTTTTCAAGATAGCGGGAAACGGGCTCCTCGCGTTCGCTTTGTATGAAATTTTTGCCGATCTCGGCGACTATCATGGTCCTGCCCGAATCAAGCATTGTGTGAAGCTCCTCTGTCATATGCATATATAATGGGTTGTGCGCACTTTTTGTTACACTATGCGAGCTTTTAAACCGTATACACCGCATCGCGAATGGCCCCCGCAACACGCTTTCCCGCGCCTCCATCAAGCTCCCCAACATATTCACGGATGAGATCGCCTCGGCGTGCCGCCTCTTCGTCCGGGTGTTCAAGACACGCCCGCACATCCCGCACCAAGTCGTCATATGAGCGCGAAAGTTTAAATCCGCCAATCGCAAGAAGCGGACGGATGTGGTCTTGCTTGTAGAGCATCGCCAAACTTTTCGTCACAGGGGCGTTGGGCATCGTCTCAAAACACAAGTTGATAACGGGGCGGCCCAGCACCGCGGCCTCTATCGTAACTGTTGAAACAAAATTCACCGTAATGGCGGAGTAGTGGATCGTATCGGCAAGATGCTGCTTGTCGTCGCCGTTGAACTCCCAATCATATCGCGTTTTGGTGTCGGGAAATTTCTGGCCGGGTTGCACGAAATAAATGACCTTGCTTCCCGCAAATTCGGGAAGATCGCGCGAGGTATAGCTCGGCGGATACCTAACAAGGACCGCAAGATCGGAGGGCAAGACGCCACTTTGTATCTTCTCCTCAAGAAATTTCAAGATCGCAACCGTTGAATCGGTATACATCTCAAAAAGCGGCGAGAAAAAAATAAAGCGCTTTCCGACGGGAAGCCCCGCTTTTTTGTAGAACTCCTCGAGCGGGCTTGGCCGGTACCCGAAGTAGTGATCAAAACTCGGCACGCCGACCGTACGAATGGCGCTAGACGCCATATCGGCAAGACGCTCGGCCTCATCGGCCATGCGCTTTGTTTGTACAAGCAAAACGTCCGGCTGGACGCGAACAACGCCCTTTGAAGTAAGGTTGTCCCATGAGCGGACCATCGCCACCGTTTTAATGCCGCGGCGTTTCGCCTCGCGAAGAAGGATTGAATCGTTCGCGTTGAGTCCCAGAACATCGGAGGCAAACACCGCTTCGGGCCGGTACTTATCAAAATAGTCGTCGTACACGGAGCTTGTGGTCAGGCGGAGATCTGCCGCGCGAAACAAGCGCCGCAGTATTCGCGAACCGCCAAACACCTTTGAGATGCCGCGCTCGGCGATATATTCAAAACGTTTTCCATTATTGAGTAGGCGCTTTGACTGAAGATAATACACGTCCCAAGTATCAAGAAGGTTCGCGGCGATAAATTTCAGTATTTTTTCGGTCATGGTGCGTTCCTGTTGAACCGGCACCGCCTCAAATAGCAATCGCGGGTAATATCCTTTAAATGTGTTCCGGTAATATTCAAGTTTCGTGGGACGGCAAAAAACCACCACCCGAAGGGCAGGGTCGGCCATCAGTTCATGAATGGCGGCCGTCTGCAACATGATCGCCGACTGAAGCCCATGATAAATGGGCATGAAAATTGTTTTCTGTGTCGTCATGCTTCTGGAAACATGTGGTGGATCATCCGGTGTTTTCGGTACGCTCCTTGACAACCATTGGATTTCCGTACACAACAGAGTTCGCGGGCACGGACTTATTGCAAAGCGTTAATGCGCCGATGACCACATGATCCCCGATATCAATATCTCCAATCAATTTTGACCCAGCACCTACATAGACGTTATCTCCCAGACGAGGCATGGGGGAAGGAAGACGATCCTTCTTTCCCAGTGATACGCCGCCGAGAAGCGTACAGTTACGCCCGATGACCGCCCCCGTCCCCACCACAATGCCCTGCATATGCACCACGCGAAACCCGGGGCCGATCGCCGCCTTATACGAAATGTCGTTTGCGAACCGATAGATACGCGCGATATTCATGCGCTTTGTGATGTATCGCGCGAGCCGCCCATGTTTTGTATAAAAAAATTGGTTCACGCGAAGCCAGAACACACAGGTAAATTCGGGGGAGTTCCGCAAAAGATACAGCAGGGATTTTAGCGTGCGAAGAGGTGAAAACTCTGAGGCGTCAATGTGATACGCCTTCATGTCGCCAAGAATATTTTTTTTGAGGTCATGCATGATGGAAAACGTTATTCGGAAATGATGTCGCCTGCCTCAAGGCGGTGATAGGTGTTTGCTTGAAGCAATTCTTCGTGTACGTGTGCCGCCGCGCCCACGATCCGCGAAAGAAGGAAAAATGCGCCGGTGATGCGCCGATCAAAGCCAAGCTCAAGGGACGCGGCGGCAATCGCGCCATCTACGTTCAACGGGAGCGCTTTTCCCTTTTTCTTCTCAAGCAATCGCGCTATCGCGCGCGCCTTTTTGAAATACGCGCAGGGAAAACCAAGTGCTTTCGCGCGGGCATAGAGCGCCTCTGCGCGTGGATCTTCTTTTTTATATAGTTTATGCCCGAAGCCGGGAATGCTCGCCTTACGCTTGGAAAAATCAGCGACGATCGCCGCAGGGCTTTTTTTCTGCCACAAGAGTTCCGCCGCGTCCCGCACCGCGCCTCCGTGATGTTTCCCCACCGCAAGCATACCCGATGCAATCGCGGCCTCAAACGATGCGCCGGTGGATGCGGCTATCCGCGGAATGAATACCGAGGGTGCCTCAATACCATTTTCCGTTGCCGCTACCAGTAGGGCTTCCAAAAGCCGCCGCTCGCGCGATAATGGCATGTCGCCCCGCAGAAGCAAAAAAATGACGTCGGAAAAAGAGCGCGTGGAAATAAGCTCTGCGATATCGCGCCCCCTGATGGAGTGGACGCCGTTCACCGTTTTACTGATATTCGTACGAAATTTCACTTTTAGTTTTAAGATAACGCGATACGAGAGATCCAGACGCTAAGAGAAATACCCTGTTCGTCACCCGCGTCCATGCGCACATTAAAGCACTTTTGAGGATTTCGTTCCACTTGACAAAAAAACGATAACCCGACTTCGGTGGGATTTTTGCAGAACACTTTTAGTTGTACTTCCTCATTTCTTTTCTCTGACAACGCTCTTTTTCCCATTCTCGGGTTTCTGCCAAACTCGCAACATCCTATCTAATATTGGCTGCTCTATTTCTTCTTTCGGCAGCTTCACCACTGTTAATCCCTCCGGCTCAAGAAAGGAGCTGTAACTTACGTACGCCCCCTTCGGGTCAAGAACACGGACGATCTCAGCCGTGCGAAGATCGTGCGTATCAGCGCCGGGAATAAGCTCGCTTAATCGGACGATCGGATTGGGCGGCCTCTCCGGGTACCAGTGCTCTTTGTTTGGGGATTCTATTCCCATAGATTGATGATAGAAATTAAAAGTACCTGGAAATAAAGGTACCTGACACCTATTTTATTCTTTTTTTCCCGACCGATAGCACAAACAAAAGTGGTTGCATCTGATAACCATTTTTCTAGGTCTGATTCCAAAATTTCTGTAGGAGAAACAAAAAATCCATACGATCGTGACTCATGCGCACCTCGACAATGCCTACTGAGTACGCACTTTTTAACAATCGGCAACGAAGAAAATTTATCAATAAATTTGTGTGGATAAAAGGATTTTGGCAACGAATGTCCACTACCTCCCGTTTCTACAAGCACAGCTACACACATAGCAATTATATCTGCTAAAATCCGCCTCCGAAAACCCAGTTGAGCACCATTTTCTTTCGTGTTACGCCGATACTGTCACTCTTTTTGAGTTTCCTTTAACCATTGGAGCGCCTCCTTTGCGCGCTCAATAGTATACTGCATTGCCTGATCCGCAGGTACGCTTCTCCCTTCTAATTTTATTGTCGCTCTTGTTTTGTTAATCATTTTTTCATCTGCCAAGATTGATTATATGGCATCAGCTGGTTGCCTGTCTCGTGCTGAAAGAGTTTTTCAAGAAGGATTACCGAGGCATAGCGGAAATACTCCATGACTCTTCTGATCTAGTAATTGTACTTGGGTACTTGGTGTCAGGTACCTTTTTTATTTACTTCTTTCTTCTGCCCAGTATTTTTCTTGCGATCACAGCAATGTCTTCGGGGGTTTCGGCGATGTGGGCGCCGGCTTGTTTCAACGCATGCGCCTTGTAGCGGGCCGTTGTCCGGCCCTTCCCGACAATGGCGCCGGCATGTCCCAGCATCGTCTCGTGCGGAAGTTTTTCGGCAAAATATCCGCCGATCAGAGCAACAACCGGCTTTGTGATGAAGCCCTGCCGCATGGCATCGGCAAGCAAAACCTCGTACTCGCCCCCAACTTCGCCGAACACCACAAGAAGACGGGTATCGGGGTCGCGCTCAAAAAGAAGTGCCAAGTCGCGCATATCAGATCCTATCAAAAGATCGCCGCCGATGCCCACCACAGCACTTTGTCCGATGCCTGCTTTCGTAAGGATATGCGAAATTTCTGACGCCATGCCACCGCTTTTTGAGATGACGCCCGCAGGACCACGGGAAAATGTCTTAGCGCCGCTCTCGGAACTTCCAATGCTTCCAATTTTTCCGCGGCCGGGCGATATGATGCCGACCGAACTTGGGCCGATGATGCGTGCGCCACAAAGACGCGCAACGGAAAGAAGGCGCGCCGTATCAAACACGGGAACGCCCTCGCTCAATATCACGATGAGAGGAATGTCGGCGCATATCGCCTCAAGAGCGGCATCACACACAAAGGGTGCCGGCACCGTAATAAGCGAAGTGTTGATCGCGGGATGCCTCCGGACGGCTTCCGCAACAAAGTCATAGACGCGCGTGCCGGAGGATGTTTTCATGCCGCCCTTTCCGGGAGTTACTCCAGCAAGCACCGGCGTGCCGTAGCGCATCATCTCGCGCTCGGCACGCGCCCCCTCTTTGCCGGTGATGCCCTGTATCACGACTCTCGTTTTTTTATCTATAAGAATACTCATTGTGTGTATGCGCGCGCTACTATTATTTTTGCACTTTCAGACATGGGGGTCTCGGAGCCGAACATGGCGAGATCGTATCCATATTTTTTTGCGGCACTGCGCAAAAACGCAAATGCCTCCTCTTGGCGCGGTCCGTCGCGGCGAATAACTATGGGGTAGGTGGGACGCGGCGAGGTGCGCCGAAGGCCCTCAACAAATCCGCGCATCGTTTCAAAAATATCGGTGAAGTTCGCGCGCCCACCCACCACCCAGCACCCCTTGAGCCCCGGGCGCGACAGTACGCGTTTCGTAAGATCGCGTACAACGTCTGCCGAAGGATTTCCCGAATACTCCGAGTAGACGGCAGGCCTGCCTCCGCATTTCATAAGTACATCCAAATTTACGAGCGAGGCCCCGCCGCCGGATGCAAGAACTGCGATATCACCACCAAGTGGCAGTATGCGGCGCGCTTCGGGGGCTCCATGCGCAGGATCAATGATGACCTTGGCATCCCCCGCCACGCATCGCCCGTCGGGAAAATAGAAAAGCGGATTTATCTCGACAACAAGCGCGTGTTCTCGTGAAAAAAGTTCCCACAATGAATGCATGACGGAAGAGACGTGCCCGCCAGATGGTATTTCTAAGGCGGCAACAGCGGCGCGAACGGTAAAATCGGGCAGACCGAACAACGGGTCAATGGGAAATACCACAGCCGGTAGTATCCGCGACCCGCCCCTTCGCGATACCACAAGCACCGGTGAGCGCGTTCTCGTATCATAACTGATGCTGATATAGAGTTCTCGGGCACAGCGAACCTCTTCTTCGGCAAGAAGGTGGCGAGGGCGCTCCCCTCCGATGGCGTTGACAAATAAACGCGCGCTCGCCTTCCGAAATTCGCTTGCGCGCACCACGCGCACAATGCCGCCGTGTTTTTTTCGCGCACCTGATAACACCTGTGATTTTAGAAAAAAAGGCGCCCGAAGCGACACTCGCTTTTTTCCAGGAGAAATACGCTCGCTTTTCGGGACGGCGATGCCGTATGTCTTGAAAAGTTTTTTTCCTTGGTATTCGTAGAGTTTCATATCACTATGTTGTGCGCCACCCGACCGCCTTTTTTATCACCGACAAAAAGAGTGCTATATCTGATCGGTGAAGCGCAAAATCGCGGAGGGTAAGCGTAAGATCGGGGTACATCCGTATAAGCATCCAATACATGAGAACGGTCATAGCAATATTCGTCGCGACATGCTCAATGCCAAGCGCGTAGAGCCCGAAAAACGGCGTAAGGGAGAACAGGAGTACGACGGCCGATATGACTTTTGCCAGCATGCGGAAAAAGATCGCGCGCTGTTGGCGAAACACATGCAGGTACGTATTGCAAAAATACTGCACGCCGAGCACGAGCATTGAAAGAAGCATCACGTAAAACACCGGAAGCGACGGCGTGTATTTCGGCAAAAAAAGATGCACCAGCAAAGAGCCGCCGACCGCACCTCCCGCGACCATGACAAGGTAGATGTACGTTGAGTATTTCACACCGAGAGCGAAATATTCTTTCTGCACGTTCCCGGACGACAGTTTATACGGAAGGAAATTTGCGAGCACTTTTTGCACCGGAAACAGGAGCGCCAAGTACAGATACATACTGCTTGCGACGTTAAATAGTGCGACCGCCTCGGTGGAAATGAGGAATTTTATGATGTAATTCCTTCCGTTCGTCAGCGCCTCGCTCAAAATATTCGTGAAAATTGACCACTTGCCATACGCGCGTATGATCGCAAGAATCGCGTGCGGCCAGCCAAGGGCATATTCCCTCCAGAGCGTCAGAAGATCGCTTCGTAATACGAATATGCTGATAGATATGTTCACGCCCTGCGATATGACATTGGCAAGTATCACGTACCAAATGATGGGCTCGCGTACCGTGAGAATGGTAATGAGCGTTACCACGTTGATCGCGTCAAACAGCGGATTGATGCGCGACACCGTGGAAAGAGCGCCAAGCGCGCCGTAAAGGATCATAAGCTGATCATTTAAGAACCGGAAGAAGATAAAAAGCGAAGAAACCTGCAGGACGCGGATGAGCCCGTCGTAGTACTGTCCGCTTAAAAAGTAGGTGACAAAAATAAAAAAAGCGGCCCATACAGTGAACGCCAAAAAAAATTTCGCGGTGAAGAACTCAAAATACAGCTGGCCCGCGTGGGCGCGATCCTTGGCTTTAACGGCAAGAGCGATGTCGTTCTTTATGACATCGTTGAAACCGGAGAACAGAAACACCTGAAAAAGCCCTATCAGGGAAAGAACAAGGCGGAACACCCCATATTCATATATGGTCAGGTGATAGATAATATAAAGCGAACCCACCATTGAGATGCCCGCGGAAACAAGGCCACTTGCGGTATACAGGAGCCCGGTGCGGACTATCTCTTCTTTTTTGAAGTCGTCTCGTATGAGGGTCATGAGGACGCCTGCGCTTTTCCGAAGAATTCCTTACATGCCCGTATGATATACCGAATTTCGTCCGGCGTCATTTTTTGATGACTCCCGATGTAAAACCCGTTCTCGTTCACCCATTTCGCTACGGGATAGCGATGCTCAATGTCGTCCCCAAAAAGTTTTTTGTAAACGGGTTGATTGGTAAGGGGTAGCATGTCGCGCGTTTCAATATTATGCTCCTCAAGAAACATAACAAGGTCGGATTTTTTGATGCCGCTCTTTTTTCTAATGACGATGGGAAACATCATGAAGGCGTGTCCAACCAACGCCGGGTGCCACGGCAACTGGATATATTTTTTAAATGGCGTAAGCCCGCGTATAAGACGCGCGGCGTTCGCCTGTCTTCGCGAGAGAATGGTCTTGTAGCGCTCAAGCTGGGCAACGCCCAACGCCGCCTCCATTTCGGTTGAGCGGAAACTGTATCCGAGGCGCTCAAACCGGAACCGGCGCGAGACGACCGAAAAAAGCCCCTGCTGATCAAGATTTTTATCATCATCAATGGAGGTATAAATGCCGTCGCGCCCGTGATTCGCTAAACTTTTGAGCACGCGCGCGTATGCGGGATGATTAGTGCAGGTAATCCCGCCGACGCCCGTTACCACCAAGTGCGCCGCGTATGTTGAAAAACAGCTAATATCGCCGATGGAGCCGACCGGACGGCCTTTATACTTTACGAACATCGTCTCGCACGAATCCTCTATGACTTTGAGATCATGTTTTTTTGCTATCTTCATGATGGGATCCATGTCGGCGGGCTGGCCGAAAAGATGCACCGCCATGATGGCGCGTGTTTTTTTCGTGATGGCGCGCTCTATGTGCGCCGGATCAATATTGTAGGTCTTCGGCGACACATCAACAAACACGGGCGTAAGTCCGTTCATAATAACGACGTTTGACGTTGCGATGAACGTTACCGCGGGGCAGATGACCTCATCTCCCTCATTCCAATTCCCCAGCTCCTTCAAAGCCGCGACCGCCAGACGCAAAGCGCTCGTGCCGGAATTCACCTTCATAGCAAACCGGCACCCGTGAAGCACCGCGAACATCTCCTCAAATTTGCGGTGGAACGGGCCATAGGAAAGACGGCCGGAATCAAGCACGGCCATAACATAGTTCTTTTCTTTGTCGGTGATGTCCACGCACCCGACGCCGATTTGATGAGAATACTTTGGCAGAGACATTGGATACACTACTGTCTAATTAGAAATTAGATATTAGGAATCTGGAATTTACACATCTTACGCTTCCTTCCGTGCGATCAGATCGGTACACGATCGTATCTTTTGATCTTCCGGCATACGTAATACTTACTACTTAATACTTTATACTTCATGCGGAAATCGCACTCCAATTTTCTCACAATCCGCTTTCAACATGATCTTCGTAAGTTCCTTGAACCCGACCTTCGGCTTCCAGTTGAGCTGTGTGTGCGCTTTTGCCGGGTTTCCTATCAATACATCTACTTCCGCCGGACGGTAATAGCGAGGGTCAATGCCGATGTGTTTTTTCCAGTCAGAAATGCCTGCAAGCCGGAACGCCTCCTCGACAAACTCACCGACACTGTGGTGCTCGCCCGTTGCAATAACATAATCGTCGGGATGCGCGTGCTGAAGCATGCGCCACATCGCCTCCACGTACTCGGGGGCATACCCCCAATCACGTTTTGCGGTAAGATTGCCAAGATAAATCTTGTCGCGTTTTCCGGCAAGAATTTCCGCGACTCCCATCGTGATCTTTCGCGTCACAAAATTTTCGCCCCGCCGCGGGGACTCGTGGTTGAACAAAATGCCATTACAAGCAAACAGGCCATAGGCCTCGCGATAATTCACTGTATTCCAAAACGCGAACACCTTTGCTGTGCCATACGGGCTTCGCGGATAAAACGGCGTTCGTTCCGTCTGGGGCGTCTCCTGCACCTTGCCGAACATTTCTGAGGACGACGCCTGATAGAATTTCGTTTTAAGACGTGTCTCGCGTATCGCCTCCAAAAGCCGCAATGTTCCAAGCCCCACCGTATTTGCGGTGTACTCAGGCATATCAAAACTTATCCGGACATGGCTTTGTGCGCCAAGGTTATAGATCTCGTCGGGCGCTATTTTTTCAAGAAGGCGCGAAAGGTTTGACGCGTCGGTAAGATCGCCGTAGTGAAGAATAAGGTGCTCGGTGTTTTGCGCGTCCTGGTAGATATGTTCAATGCGTTCGCGATTGAAACTGGAAGACCGGCGCACGAGCCCGTGCACCTCGTACCCCTTATTCAAAAGAAGCTCCGCGAGATAGGAGCCGTCTTGTCCGGTGATACCAGTGATGAACGCTTTTTTCTTATTCATACGAGATGCAAAGATAAGATGTATTCTTTAAGCGAACGTTTCCAGTGCGGAAGCTTTGGCAATTTTGTGTTTATAAGAAAGGGCGATGCGGGGCGCTCAACCTTAAAAATATCCTTTCTGAAAGCCCTTCGCAAGCGGGCACGCGCCGCCCGCGTCCGCAGGGCGCCGCTGCCGAAACAAAGAATTCTCTTTATTTCAAGAGCTATTTCGTATTTTGAAACGGCCCGTTCCGCGTCGTTTACAACGTGATAAGTGCCCGAATTGTTACGACCAAAACAAAGCGGCAGAACGCTCCTCACGAGGTCCCGCGTCCACGTGGGGACGCTTTTTTGGTCGGAAACAAGCGTCAGCGTCTCACTGCGAGCAAGCGCCTTCGCGACCGTATCTATAAAATAGGTTTCGCGGAACCGCGAGTAGATCCACGAGGTGCGAACGATATAATACCGAAGCCCGGCGGAGCGCGCCTCGTGTTCAACATTGTTTTCTCCACCGTATTTTGAACCGCCATAGGCATTCACCGGATGGGGCGTGTCGGTCTCGCGATACGCCTTTTTATCGTTCCCGAACACATCCGAGGTGCTGATGTGAACGAACACCGCACGGCGCAATTTCGCATCCCCCAGCGCGCGGACGATGTTTCCCGGGCCGAGGGCGTTCACTTGCCACGCCTTCAGAACGTGGTCTTCGCAAGCATCCACATTGATGAATGCCGCGCAATTGATGACGATATCGGGCCTCACTTTTTTCATGCATCCGGCAAGCGCCGATTCATCGGTAATGTCGGCGGTGCGATGCGATGCCGGAAATACCCGATACCGTGCGTTCTTTCGTAAGGCATAACAAAATTCTTTGCCGAGCATTCCTTCGGCTCCGAACACAAGAACATTTTTTTGAACACGCTTTTTTTTTTCGTGCTTCATAGGTTACGCGAAAGTACGGTGCGGTATACGCCGATAGTAACTGCTGCGGCCTTCGTCCAGCTGTATTCCTTCGCCTTTGCAAGGCCGCGCGCAATAAGGCGTTCGCGAAGATCGCGGTCGCCTATGAGTTGCGCCATGCCGCGGGCGATGTCGGCTGATGAGAACGGGTCCACGAGAACCGCGGCGTCCCCCACTATCTCGGGAAATACCGAGCGGTTTGAGGTAACGATCGCAACACCGGACTGTAACGCGTCAACGATCGGAATGCTGAACCCGTCCGACGTTCCTGCTTGCACGAACATGTCCGCAAGATTATACACGGCAGACATGTCCTCGCTTTCAATGTAAGGCGCAATGTAACACGCATCTTTTTGCGGCAGGGCGCTTATCGCGCGCTCAACCATGGCGTCATAGGCGGGCGCGTGGGATTTGCCGCCAAGAATAACAAGCTGATGCGGAATGCTATTTTTTTCCTGCAACATACCAAACGCCTCAACAACGCGATGCACATTCTTATGCGGCACGAGACGGGCCACCTGCAAAATGTAGGGAAACCGGATGCCGTATTTTTCCCGCAGTTTCTTTTTGGCGGGTTCAATTTCTTCGGGGCGGAGCGGCCGCAGATCAAGAGCGCCCGCAAGGCGTATGCCGAACGCCTGCTCCCGCCTTAACCCGAAGTAGCGTGCCATGTTTTCGGCAGGAAAATCGCCATCGGCGATCGCGGCGTCAATATGATATTTGCCCCAGAACTTTATAAACCATTCAAATATATAATTTGTCGGCGTGCGAAAACGCGGAGACCCTTTTTCTGGCGCGTCGTGAAATGTTACGACGAATTTTTTCGCGCGCAACCGCCAGAAGAAAGGAAAAAGTTTTGGGCGCGGAAAATGTATGATATCAAACTCCTCTTTGCAGGTGAAAAAGAAGCGAAGGAACGAGGTGATGCCGGTCCACTTCGGAAGTTTGAACGTTTTGATGGGAATGCGCCGGGCACGGGAACACACCGGCACTACGCACTTTCCTTCGCGATGGATAAGCACCAGGTCAATATCATCCTTGAAATTCGTTGCGTACTCTTCAATAAGGCGCTGCATATAAAAAGCGGTCCCCATCGCCTTGCGGTCAATATCGTCCGTGATAAAACCTACTTTTATTTTCTTCCTGTCTCCGATCTCCATGCTCATACTAGTTCTCCCGTTAATCTCGCAACATACATTAGTTCTCTCTCCCATCAATAATACTCTCAAGAACCGTCATATGTTTCTCCATAGAAAATTCCTTACTGCGAACTTTCGCGGCATCTCCATATCGCCGCCGCAAATCGGCGTCAAAAAGCAGGAGAAACATTTTTTCACGAAGTCCCGACACGTCTTTCGGTTCAATCACAAACCCGCTCTTTCCATCCTCAACCAGTTCCCATGCGCCCGACACCCGCGTCGTCACCACGGGTTTTCCTGCGGCCATTGCTTCCACCAAGACGACCGGCAACCCTTCCCACAACGACGGCAGGACAAACACATCGGCAAGCGCCATGATGTCGGCCGTGGGCCACACGCCGGGCATGAGTACCGCGTCGGCAAGTCCGCGTTCGGCTGTTTCACGCATAAGAGCATCGCGAAGCCGCCCCTCGCCGAATATGACAATGCGAAATTTCACCTCGGGGTGAAGGGCCTGCATTTCTTCCGCCGCCCGCAAAAGATAGGTGTGTCCTTTTTGGGTGATAAGCCGCCCCGCAGTAACAGCGATTGGCACGCCATCGGGGATCCCAAGCTTTTTTTTAAGATCAGCCACAGCATGCGTAGGCGCGATAATATCTCCGAACGGAATGGCGTTGTAATTTACGATAAATTTTTCCTGCGGGATATGCTCTTGCGCCGCGGTGAAAGCCAGCACATCGCGGGAAACGGCGATGATGCGTGTCGTGCCATACGAAAGAAGTTTATCAACAAGCACCTGCCACCACGCTTTGTCGGCATACATATTCTGCTCGTGCGCGATAATAATGGGAACGCGGGCCACAAGCGCTGCCCCGCGTACAAGCGTATTCGTAAAAAAAAGGGCCGTGACCACTGCGTCAAACCGCTCTCGTTTTAAGAACACGTATATGCGCCACACGGAAACAATGTCCCACAAGTGCCGCACATGGAACCGCACGAAGCGTTCTCCAAGAAATTCCGTCTCGCGCGAAAAATTCTTCTCCGGATCCGGCATAAGCACCGTCATCCACACCTCAAAACGCGCTGGATCAAGAAACCGCGCCTGATTCAGCGCAACACGTTCGGCCCCGCCGACCGAAAGATTGTTCACCGCGATCAGTATCTTTTTTTTCATGATGTCGGCGTTTTCGGATACGCACACACAAACGCCCGTTCGCGTGAAAAAAACCACGAGAGAATCTTTGCGAAAAATCCTTCGCGCCTGACCGTCAACACTTCTACCGAACCGAACGCCTGTACGGCCGCCTGCATATATTCGGGTGCTAGTGCCCCGCCGGGCACGACCCCAATGAGCACGCCTCCCGGAACGAGATGGTGTGCCGCCTTATAAAAAAGAGTTGCATAATCAATCCGGCCATACGCCTCATCTACTACGATCCTGTCAAATTTACGGCCATGAAGATCGGCCCAATCCCCCGCAAGGTCCATGAACACGGGTTCCAGCGAAAGCGCTTCTACAACAGCGACAAGCCGATTGGCATCGGTGTCAATGCACACCACGCGATTCCCGCGGCTTATATGTTGTATGAGCGCCCCGTTCCGGCACCCGATAATAAGTATTGCCGTATGAGGATTCATGCGCGCGCGAAAAAAATCTGCGCGCACGCGAATGCCGCGACTCATCGGCTCGCCCGCAACTCCTTTGGTATTGTTTTGCATGATGTCGGTCATGATATGTTTTACCTATTTCCGGCAACCGCACGCGCTCCATATTGCCGCGTGTAATATTCTTGGTACGACGCATCCATCACATGCTGTAACCACTTGCTGTGTCCCCGGTACCAGGCGACCGTTTTTTCAAGCGCCTCGGCATGGGAGTACTGCGGCCGCCACCCAAGTTCGTTTCGTATCTTTTCGTCGTTGATAGCATAGCGCCTATCATGCCCAGGCCGGTCTTCCACAAATGAAATAAGATCGTCGCCCTTACCCAAAAGCCGAAGTATGGCATGGAGAATATCGCGGTTCGTTTTTTCCTCGCCGCCGATGACATATGTTTCGCCTGCGCGGCCGCGCATTATGACCGCATCAAGCGCACGGACGTGGTCGTCAACGTGTATCCAGCTTCGCGACTGCAGGCCGTCTCCGTACACGGGTATCTTTTTTCCCGCAAGTGCATTCACGATCGCAAGCGGTATGAACTTTTCCGGAAACTGATACGGCCCGACATTATTCCCGCAGTGGGTCACGATTGCCGGAAATCCGTAGGTGCGAAAGTATGCGTGCGCGAGGTGATCCCCCGCCGCTTTTGACGCGGCATACGGACTTGATGGCGCGAATGGTGATACTTCGCTAAACTTTTTTTGGGGATCGGGCGGAAGATCGCCGAACACCTCATCGGTAGATACCTGGATGTATGTTTGTACACCGAGGGAACGCGCGGTATCAAGCATGACCTGTGTTCCCAGAACATTCGTCCGCATGAACGGGGCGGCATCCATGATGGAGCGATCAACATGTGATTCTGCCGCAAAATGAACCACGACATCGGCGCCCGCCATGTGCGTTTTCATGGCCGAGGCATCGGCAACATCTGCCCGCACGAATGCATACCGCGGATTTTGGGCGACATCGTGAAGATTTTCCAAATTACCGGCATACGTCAAAAGGTCAATATTCATGACAACATCATCAGGATGCGCCGAAAGCCAATACCGGATAAAATTACTGCCGATAAAACCTGCCCCGCCCGTAACAAAAAGTTTCATATGTATGCGTTATGCCATGCACGCCAACTCCTGAACACGTTTTACATTAATTCGTAATACGCACCCTTGGTGTTTCCCGTTTTTTTGAGGATGCCGCGGGTGACAAGCATGCGGGCGTAGCGCGTTGCGGTCGCATCGGAAACGTTCAGATGTTTTTCTATGTCACGGT
>Ga0156065_143_pt2 | contig 50463 bp, 45 predicted proteins | sample RifCSPlowO2_02_FD_107718 | JGI IMG/M metagenome (GOLD analysis project Ga0156065, IMG submission 107718) | Candidatus Sungbacteria bacterium RIFCSPLOWO2_02_FULL_51_17
GTATCGGTCAACGCCAAGCACCTTCATGGCGCTTTCAACGGGCGTGCCCTTTATTTTTGACTGAAGAAGGATCAGCGCCTCAACCGGATCTTTCGCCCTGAACTCTTTTGCGTTCTCATATACTGCGTACATACTCGCAAGAAGCGAGGGATACGTTGAGAACACAAATGTGTATCCGAACGACTGAAGCTCTCGGAGCGTCATGGGGTGCTCTTCCGCGGGCCAGAAAAACGACGGTGACAGGTTGAACGAAAGTCCGAGCGTCGGCATACATGCCTTCATCCCTTCGGCAAATGCTTTAGCGCTTTCCCTGGACGGCGTAGGAAACTCGCACCACACAGAGTCAGCCCCCGCCCTTGCGTAAGCAAGTCCGCGGCGAAGTGCCTCATCAATGTCTCCGCCGACTCGCGGGTCCTTTTTAGCGCCGGCGGCGCTAAACGCGTCGGTGCGCGCGATAACAACACGGCTGTAATCAACGCGATCTCGCGTGTCCAAGGCCGCACGAAGTTTGCCGAGAAATTCCTCCATCGGCAACACTTCTTTGCCGGCAATGTGTCCGCATCGCTTGGGATATTTCTGATCCTCAATGTGAATGCCCGCAACATTGGTTTTTGTAAGCATATCGGTAACCGTGCGAATGACATTATGGGTTGAGCCATAGCCGTCATCAATGTCGGCGACCGCAGGCAGATCGGTCGCTTCAGCAACGTACATCATCGCCTGAAGCATTTCGGTCCCGCCGATAATGCCGTAGTCGGGCCGCCCGCGAAGTGCTGCGGCGGCATATCCTCCGAGATACAAACACTCATGCCCGGCAAGCTTTGCGATCATCGCGTCCATCGCGCTTGAAACACCGAGCGCAAAGACGCCTTTGGACATGAGCGTTCGCAGTTTTGCGCCCCTGCCATTCGTCTGTTCCATGATGTTGTTGTAAAAGAAAACTTTACCTATCGTATACCAAAAATCCACGCCGGTCAAAACAAAAACCCCGATCACTCGGGGGCTCCTTCGGCGGCAGGCCGCTCAAAGAATGGAACAACTCTTTCACATCCGAAAATTAGAATCAACAGCACCGCCACGAACACGCCCATGCCGGCAAGTCCGAAAAGATGAAAAACCTTCGCCGATACAAACGCCACAAAGCCACAGACGGGGAAGGTAAGGATCCACGCCCACACAATGTGGGACACGGTGTTCCACCGCACGAACTTCACTCTTTTGGCAAGACCGACACCGATGATGGATGTGCCGATCGTGTGCGTCGTTGAAAGCGGCACCCCCAACCACGAGGCAAAAATGATGGTGGATGCCGCAGAGGCCTCTGCGGAAAACCCTTGATAGGTCTCAAGCTTCACCATGCGATCTCCCATCGTGCGAATGATGCGCATGCCGCCAAGAGATGTTCCGAGTCCCATAACAACGGCACACAGCAGTACCACCCAGAACGGGACCGCAAAGGTGGTCATGGCCCCGCCCAGAAGAAGCGCCAGGGAGAACGCTCCCATGAACTTCTGGCCATCGTTGGACCCATGGCTGAACGCCATAAAAGCGGCCGAGCATATCTGTATGATCCCGAAGTTCTTCCGACACCAGCTTGCCGGGGAAGAAGAAAACAGGATCTGGACGATCTTTGCGATAAGATAGCCGCCGCATGTTCCCAAGATCGTTGAAAAAAGAAGGCCAATGAGGACCTTAGACCATCCGCCCCACAGAAGGACGCCGGGGCCCACCGCAAGGCCGGCGCCGGAAAGGCCGGCGATAAGTGCATGCGACTCGCTCGTGGGAATGCCGAAGCGCCACGCAAAGACGCTCCATGAGATGATGGCGATCATGGCCGCCGCCACCGTTATGAGGTCAACCGCCTCGGGTCGTATGATTCCCTTGCCAATGGTGGATGCTACCGCGGTGCCCGAAAATGCGCCTGCGGTGTTCAGAAGCGTTGCAAGAATGACGGCGGTGCGTGGAGAAAGGGTTCGCGTTGATACGACAGTTGCGATCGCGTTCGGCGCATCGGTCCACCCGTTTACAAACTCCGCGGCAAGGATCAGCATGAGCACCCCGGCGAGGAGATAGAATTCCACCCTCCCCTCCTATGAGTGCTTCATGAGAATTTGATCGGCTACGTTCGCGCAATCCTCGGCCTTGTCCGTCACGATCTCAAGAAGATTGTAGATGTCAGCCCAGGCAAGATACAACGGCAGGTCTATGGTCTGGGCCCCGAGACGCCCAAAAATGCCGCGCCGCGCCTCTTCTTTGATCTCGTCGCCCATGTTCTCAAGACGGTGGATCTCAATGCAAAGCTCTCGTATCGCATCGGCGTTTTTCCGCGGATGCTTCAGCAGGCGACAGATCTGAACAAGGGCCTTGGTGCCGTCAAGAATGGTCGCGGATAACCGCTGTGCCTCCGGCGTTGACACCTGCAACTCGTACACCGTCGCAAATGCCTTTGACGCCTTATAGATATAGTCCACAACGTCGTCCAGTGCCTGTGTCAACGCGCGAATATCTTCCTTGTCAATGGGCGTGATAAACTCGGTGTTTATCCGCCGCATGACGGCATGCGTTATGACATCTGCCTCATGTTCCTTCTCCTTGATGCTCGCGGGGATCGCGGAAATGAGGTGCGCCCCCGACGCGGGCTCACCGGAAGCCGCAGCGTCTAAAAGGCGCTTTAAAAGGTCGGCGGCGGCGTGCACAATGTTCGCATGACTCTCAAAAAGCTCAAAAAACGAGGGTTGCCGCTTCTGCCACGGCCAGACCATACGGCTCCTTTCGAGGTTGGTGGTTAGTGAATACTGTCAATGGACTCGGATACTATAATAGCACATATATGATAAAAATCAAGTGCCCGTGTTGATTTGTGGCCAAAAATCATGTAGTATGGCGTCATCGCACCCATGGCTCAATTGGGTCTAAAGCAATGGGATTGCTTTTAGACGGGCTTCTCCAGGTTATGTACTCCTCTTTTTGCACCCATAGCTCAGTTGGTAGAGCAGCTCCCTCTTAAGGAGATTGTCGCAGGTTCGAATCCTGCTGGGTGCAAAAAGAGGAGTACTGCAATAGGGGCCCTGGAAGAGAGGGCTCCCTCTTTCAGCCAGTGGCTGATCCGCCTCCGGCGGAAAGGAGATTGTCACTGGATCGCTGCCCAATAGGCAGGAATCCTGCTGGGCGCGCAAAAATCATTTTTATAATAAATACCAACATCTATGAAACACCAAGAAAGGTTTGCCAACTCAAAAGATACATTTAAAGACATACAAAAGTTTCATGAGCTTTTCGTGTTATTGCAATCGGGCGGACTCGGCGAGTAATACTAAGTTGCCCATGAAGAGGTAGCGAGGCTGGCACCTTCCAGCCCCTAAAAGACATTCGGCGATGGGCGTACGCTCAAATACATATGGAAAATTTTGAGAAGGAATACGATAAGCTTGCTCCGCAAAAAATGCGCGCATCGCGCTTGATGGCAGAGTCGGACGATACCGCTGCCCCACCTTCTGATGCCGGAGCTGCTGCTGCCGAAAAAAATTATTCTGTCTCTTCAGAATTCCAAGAATATGTAAGGGGTCATCCCCCAATACAAAGGGTGTTTTCGCCTGAAAATGAGCTGGCAAAAATACGGCGACTACCGAAAAACGAACAACGAGCGGCCCTCATCACCTTCAAAGAATTGCTGGCACGACAGCGGACCGCGTGGGCCGCGTGTCGCGTGTTTATTGAAAAGAGCATTGAGGCAAATAATGGCATTCCCAAAAAGGAGCTCTTGAATTTGGCAAGGCGGTTTGGAGACCAATACGGTTTTACGAACGAACAGCGAAAAACAGCCGAGCGCCTTATTGATGGTTACTATAAGTACCGATACCGGGCGCTCCAGATGAGACGGCGGTTCCCCGATGACAAAAAGCTCATAAAAAAAATACTAGGAATGGACCCTGAAGAGATCGGGCAAGTAGACATTACGGTCGGACCGATGACCATAGATCTTACAGTAGGCGGGGCTAGTATGAAAAAAATATATGAAAAGACGGGGGGCGCACAGGTGTCAGGATTTCAGTATGGAGGATTTGCGTGGCATACGGCCGGCAGAAATCCAATATTTTATACCGTCATAAATCAGGACCAAGAAACAAGAGGGGCATTTGACGATCTCACTGGCGAGGAAACCAGAAGACACGAGCATGAACACCAAAAAAATGAACTTTTTAGAAGCGTGTTTAAGCAAGAAGCTCAACGGGAGGGAACATGGGGCGCGCTTCAACTTGATTTAAAATTTTTAAAATATTATGATGAGAGCGATCCCGACATTACAAAGGCGTTGTTTGAATCATACATGCGCGCTGAAATGACTAACGCTCTTGACTCTGCAAAGGACGAAATAACCGCCACTCTTACTACGATGAGCGTTTCTGCGCTACAATATAGGTTGGATGATCTTTTTTTTGGAGAACATGGGCCGTGCGATTACCTCGGACCCATGCGTGAGTGGGGTACAAAAGAAAAGAATGGCACATATCGAGACCTCGTAGAAAAAATACTGGTCAAAGAATACCGCGCCATCATTGAAAAAGCTGTCGCGTCATATGGCGAGCTCATAAAAACACGAGCGTACACTTTCCAGGAAGCAACCGCACTTTTGACCGATAAGCCGCTTCCAGAATGGCCAAAGGCCTTACAAAGATTTTTGGAACAAAAAAATGTGAGATGATGTGCCACCTTCTAAAAACGGCTTTTGCCAGTTCTGATGCGCTACGGAAGATGTCGCTACCAGCGCCCGCCACGCACCGGGAATGTGTTCGCGCATGGGCTCAAGAATGCCGAACTGCCTGATCTCCAGTTTTTTTCAAGCTCCACGGGATCCCGCAGAAGATGAATGAGTTCTTTTCGCTCTTGGGAAGTTTTTCCGCCCACTCCCGCGCGTGTTCTGCTACTAATGGACATGCGGTATCATGCCAGCGTTCAGTCACGGCATGTTTTGCCACATCAAAAAAATTTTCCACCGACACAAGGTCAGAAGAAAGTTCCGGCCACCCGTCGCTTTGTATGGACGCCTCAAGACGGGCGCGGATCTCGCGCCCGAATTTCACGTACCCCGGAAGCCCTTCGCCGTCGCGAAGCACATCCATGCGGTTTGCCCTGTCGGGCGAAAAATGTTCGCCAAATCGCAGAGTAGCCATGCTAATTAATATACAACGACCATGAGCTTGTTTTGATTGATGCCGCTCGCCGACTGATCCCAGTCGGCGAGCGCTTGATAAAGAAGATTCTGGTCATACCGAAACCCATTACCAAATCGGGTTCCCGGCTCATTCGTGATGAATGTATTATCGCGATCGTCGTACCCTTTGACAAGAACTGTATGATACACGGGCCCTGGCGACATAAAATACTGGTTCCGCAATTCACGACCGGCAAGCGGCAAAATGACCGCGCGATACCGCAATATCTCTTTTTTTACATCCTCCGGCGACCTCACGGGTTTCACTACAGCAACGACCCCATAGCGATCCGTAAGCGTTTCGGCGATCTCTCGGGCACCAATATCTTTGTGGTATCCGAAGCGGGAAAGTTCATATCGCATGAGAAAAAGCATCTCGTCTCGAGCGCGCGCGGGGAGAATGGGAGACAGGGTCTCGGCGCGCACAAATGCTGCCGCCATGACGATAATCGCCTCCTCGCAAAAATCCTGCCAGGGCTGGGCCCAATTCCCGAAAGGCGCCTGCGAGGTAAACGGAACCAAAAGTGAAAACGCATCGGGAAGCGTTGCCGGACCCTCCGACACCTCCCGCCACGAGAGATCGCGCATAGCAGGCACTCGTACCGGTTCTCTCATTGCTCCAAAACCCGATGCACCAAGGGCGCTCCAGCCGATAAAGACAACTAAAAAAATAGCTAGCTCTCCCGCGACGAATACTGCCCCTAACGCAATTATTTTTACCATTCTCATTTTTTTCGCGAAGTCCCGTGGAACTTGTGGTGTATATCTCGCAAGCTCCGGTCCGTGATGTGAGTATAAATTTGGGTCGTTGTAATATTTGCATGTCCCAAGAGGGCCTGTACCGAGCGAAGATCCGCCCCATTTCGTAAAAGATCCGTTGCGAAAGAGTGCCGAAGCTTATGGGGTGTCACTTCTTTCGTAATGCCTGCCGCAATGGCGTGTTTTTTTATCATTCGCTGTACCGAGCGCGGGGTAAGCCGCGTCGGGTCCTTTTTATCCTGCGCCCGCACGGAGACAAACATCGCCTCGTCCACATCGTCGCGCTTTTTCAGATACTCCGTCAGCGCCGTCTTTGCGGCATCCGACAGAAACACCACGCGTATCTTATCACCCTTTCCCTTCACTGAAAACTCGTCGCGCGAAAGATTGACCGACATGCGGTTAAGGGCGCAAAGCTCCGAGACGCGAAGTCCCGTGGAAAAAAAAAGTTCAAGCATTGCTCTGTCGCGAAGTCCCGAAAGTGTTGTCGCACCGGAAACCCGAAGAAGCCGTTCAAGCTCGTCTCCCTCAAGAAAGCTCACTTCATGGGAGGGCATTTTTCCAAGCTCAATTTTTTCCGCGGCAAGCGTTTTTACATCGCGCCGGGAAAGAAATTTTAAAAAATTCCGAAGCGCTATTAAGTGATAGGCCTGGGTCTGTTTTTTTAATGCGGCACCCCCCTCTCCCGCGCCCCGGTTCAGATGCAGACGGTATTTTCGGACAACCTCGTCCGTTATATCCGCGGGATTTCGCGCGCCCGAAAATGTCAAAAACCGAAGAAGGTATCTGTCGTAATTTTCTATGGTTTTCAGCGCACGGCCCTTCTCTATTTCAAGATACTCAAGGTATTCTTTTTGTAACTCTTGGAGTGTCATACCGTCAGTATATCACGAACGTCGCACAATATCATCAGGGCTCTTCCCGTCGTAAATCATAGGTTTTGTAAGGGTTTTTGCATGAAAAGACCCACCGCCCTTGCATGGCAAAGCGTTTTTTGCTATAATCGCCATGATGTTAAACACAAAACAGAAATCTAAAATCATTGAGAAGCATCGGTCGCATGCGACCGATTCCGGGTCCGCCGAGATACAGATAGCGATATTGTCGGAAGAAATACGGCGACTCGCGTTGCATCTCAAAAAACACGCGAAAGACAACCATTCGCGACGCGGTCTTTTGGGCATGGTGGCGCGCCGGCGCAAACTTCTGGACTACCTTGCCCGCACGAACGCCAGAAAATACAACAATCTTGTCAAGAAGCTGGGACTCAAAAAGTAAATTTCTCTCTCGTCTTCATGGCAACTTACAACAATACCGTTGTAAGTTGTTTCTTCTAAATACAGCATCACATCTATGAGCGTTATAAAACACAAAAGCCAGCGCGTCGCCGTTTTCATGGACGTGCAAAACATGTATCACTCGGCGAAAAATCTATTTCATGCCCGTGTGAACTTTAAAGAGATCCTCAAGGCAGCCGTTGCCGGCCGCCAGCTTATCCGAGCGATAGCGTACGTCATTAAAACAGAATCCGGAGAAGAAAAGAATTTTTTTGAGGCGCTCACCAGCATGGGCGTTGAGACCAAGGTAAAAGACCTCCAAATATTCGCGGGCGGCACCAAAAAGGCCGACTGGGATGTCGGCATGGCGATTGACGCGATATTCCTCGCTGAAAAAGTTGATGCCATCGTGCTCGTCACCGGAGACGGCGATTTCGTCCCCTTGGTAGAATACCTAAAAGGTGGAAGGGCACAGGCAGAGGTCATTGCGTTCGGGCGTTCCGCGTCACAGCGCCTCAAAGAGGCGGCCGACGACTTCATTGACCTGGGAGAAGATCCGCGGTACTTGTTAAAGGCCCGAAGAGCGCAGGAATAAAGGTTCATTAACTACAACGGTCGCAAGACACCCATGAAGCGCTGTGCGCTCCCCGGGTCCTTTCGGCCTTAATTTAGAACCTCGCCTTCAGACATCGAGACTACCTGTATACGCTAGTCTTTCGTCTGTGGGTGAGGGATCTCGCAAGAAAAAATGAAAAAGGAATCATACTCCCTTGAGATTGGTCATGACAAGTTCACGGTGGAAATAACACCGCTGGCAGAACAAGCCCATGGCCGGGTACTCGTCAGATATGGAGACACGATGGTGCTCGCGACCGTCGTCATGGCAAAAAAACCCCGCGAAGGCGGTACATATTTTCCGTTAATGGTTGACTATGAGGAAAAGTTTTACGCGGCAGGAAAGATCCTTGGCTCGCGCTTTATCAAGCGCGAAACCCGCCCGTCGGAAGAGGCGGTGCTTGTCGGGCGTTTCATTGACCGCTCTATCCGCCCCCGCTTTAACCTTCGCATCAGAAACGACGTGCAGGTCATTGTAACGGTCCTTTCCATTGATGAAAAAAATGATCCCGATGTCGCCTCACTTCTGGCCGCATCTCTTGCCCTGTCGCTCTCGCACATTCCATGGGCGGGTCCCGTTGCGGGTGTTCGGGTAGGAAAAATTGACGGAAAGCTTGTCGTCAACCCGACGTTTGAAGACAGAAAAAATTCCCTGGTTGACTGTATCGTCTCCGGGACCGAATCAAAAATAAACATGATAGAGGCGGGCGCACAGGAAATACCCGAGGCCGAATTGGTAGGGGCGCTAGAACTTGCGCACACGGAGATAAAACGGATCATCCAATTCCAAAAACCTATCATTGCGGCTCACGGCGCAAAAAAAGCTCAACTCATTCTTGCAGAAGTTCCGGCCGACCTTGGCAAATCCTTAAAAAAGCACTTCCGGGAGCGCCTGGAGCATGCCCTGTTTGAGCGCGATAAAACGATCCGGCAAGAAAAAGTAGACGGCCTGAAAGAAGAGTGGATGACATTCGCAAAACAAGAGCACGGCGACATTTTTTCAAGCGCCGATGCCGACTATATATTTGAAGAAGAGGTGAACGATATCGTTCACAAAAAATTGCTTGAAAAAGGCGAGCGTCCCGATGGACGAAAACACGACGAGTTGCGCGAGCTTTCCGCGGAGGTCGGCCTCCTGCCGCGCGTGCACGGCTCCGCACTTTTTGTCCGCGGCCAAACACAGGCGCTTTCCGCATTAACGCTCGGAGCGCCCGGAGAAGAACAGCTTATTGAGGGCATGGAGGTCCGCACCAAACGACGCTTTATGCATCACTATAACTTCCCGCCGTACTCCGTAGGAGAGGTTCGCCCCATGCGTGGCCCCGGACGCCGCGAGATAGGCCATGGTGCGCTTGCCGAACGATCACTTGCCCCCATCATCCCTTCTAAAGACGAGTTTCCGTATACTATCCGCCTTGTATCAGAGATCCTTTCGTCAAACGGCTCGTCATCCATGGCCTCCGTTTGCGGCTCGGTACTTGCCCTTATGGACGCCGGAGTCCCGATAAAAAAACCGGCGGCGGGTATCGCCATGGGGCTCATGATGAACGGAGACGACTACAAAGTACTGACTGACATTCAAGGGCCGGAAGATCACCACGGCGATATGGATTTTAAAGCGGCCGGCACGAAAGACGGTATTACTGGCATTCAAATGGATGTAAAAATAGAGGGCGTTACGATTGATATCATCCGCGACACGCTCGCACAGGCGCGCGAAGCCCGCATGAAGATACTTGAGTGCATGCTTCAAACCCTTCCAGCTCCGCGGCCGGAACTCTCGCCCCTTGCTCCCCGTGTTGTTATCATCAAAATAAATCCGGAGAAGATCGGAGCGCTCATCGGCCCCGGCGGCAAGATCATCAACGGCCTTATAGAGCTCTACGGCGTCACTATAGACATTGATGATGACGGCTCGGTGTTCGTCACATCAACCGATGCTGAAATGATGGAGCGCGCGGTCGCCGATATCAAAAAGATCACCAAGGAGATAAAACCGGGCGAACTACTTGAGGGACGCGTAAGCAGGATTTTCGGGTTCGGCGCAATGGTTGAGGTCGCCCCCAAACAGGATGGACTCATTCATATATCGGAACTTGCCCCGTGGAGAGTGGACCGCGTAGAAGACATAGTAAACCTCGGAGACGCGGTACAGGTCATCGTAAAGGACATTGACGACCAGGGACGGGTGAATCTTTCGCTAAAGGATGTCCCGGGAAGATACTCGCCGGAAGACATTCAGCGAGGAAAAACGCTTGCCGCAGAACGGCAATCCCGTCCGCCCCGCTCTCCCCGCCGATTCTAGCAAGCATAAGCCCGCCCTCCGGCGGGTTTTTGTTTTCTCGGCATTGTTCCGAAGTATTGGATTTTTAAGCAAATTCGCTTAAAATCAAGGGGTGCGGTTAGGCTCAGTAAACGCATGCCCATATGGACCCGCTTACCAACCACAAGCCCGAAGAGACCAAGACAGATCCCCAGAAACATGAGGCGACTTTGCGTACGATGAAAACGGACGTGGCAACGTTCATACAAAAGGAAAGGCCCTCTCTTATCAGCATGGTCTCGCGACAAGAAGACGCGCCGCTCCTGGAGCGAAAGACGGCCGCGCGTCCCAGCGCCCTGTCGCTCCTTGCAACGTTTCTCATTATTGCGATCTTCGGCATGCTTGGATACACGGGCTACTTGTATTATCAGGCAACACGGGTCATCGTTGAACCGGGCCCGGGAACCACAAAATTCTTTTCTACCGATAAAAAGGTTTCACATACGGTACAGCAAGATCGCGCGTCCCTCCTAAAAGTGCTTCAGGAGGAATCAACCGAGCGCGAACGCGATGGGCTCGTCAAAGAGCTTTCGCTCTCGCTTGAAAGTGCTGTTATCACACGAACACTTACCCCGCATCAATTTTTTTCGCTTCTTGCCATAAAAACTCCAAAGGGATTTCTGGATGAACTTGACGTAGAGTTCCTTCCGTTCCTGTTTTATACGAAAGGAGAAACGTACTTCGGTGCGGTGGCGCGCGCAAAAAACACCGATGCCGCTTTCGCAAAACTTCTTGAATGGGAGGTCTCCATCCAAAAAGACCTAAAGCCCCTTCTCTTCAACAGAGAAGCAGAGGTGACCATACCGCTTTTTGAAGACAAGACGTATAAGAATGTCCACTACCGCTTTGTACAACTTTCCAACGAGACCGACTTTGGCATCGGGTATTTCGTGTTCCCCACAAAATCGTTCGTTATCATCGGAACATCCGAGGAAGAGCTTCGGGTCGTGATAAACCGGCTTTTTGAGGCGTAATAGTCATATAACTACACACCGGGCGGCATGCGATGCGTATCGCCCCGCACCCCCTCCCCGTGTCTACTCTTATTATGGATCAGTCAACACTTTCAGAATTAAAAAAGAAGTTGCTTGCCGAAAAAGCGCTCCTGGAGGCAGAGCTTTCATCGTTTGCCAAAAAAGACCCGGAAAGTAGAACCGACTGGGAAACACCGACCCCCGATGTTGGACAAGGAGAGGAGAGTGTTCCGCCGGACGATCTTGCCGATAAATTTGAGGAGTATGAAAACCTGGTCTCGCGCGAGCAACCCCTTGAGACACGACTAAACGAGGTAACGAGAGCTCTTTCCCGCATAGAAGAGGGCGGGTACGGCACATGCCGGGTCTGCAAAAAACCCATCCCGCAGGAACGGCTTGAGGCAAACCCTGCGGCAATGACTGATATGGAGCATGCGGAATAAGCTCTGCCATCACTTGGAATATCAAAACCGCACGGAAAACCGTGCGGCGCTTTTTTATGCTTTGTCTTTGTTTACTTTTTTCTTAACCACAACACAAAATCTATATATCCAACACCAACGAGAGCCGCGATCGCCCCTGCCACAATAACGATAAAAATGTTGTGGGCTAGAATGCCCGCCCCCACCAGAACCAACCACAACCCCGTCTCAATCGTCTTGAAGTAGTTCTTCGGAAGAAGGTTCGGCTTCCTTACAAAGATCACGAGAACAGCAACCATGAGCACAAGGGCCACCCGCGCAACATCCATATAAAACGGACCCTGACCAATAGATAGGGCAATAAGGAGAAAAATGAAGCCCCAGAAAAACAGAAAAAGATTGTCAAGAAGCATGTGCTTTCTCCGCTCTGTTTGGTGTTCCACACTGTATCATGCCACACAGCGCGTGTCAACCCTTCACGCCTTTTTGACATGTATTGCGGCCATCTGCTACGAATACGCCATGATAAAGCTTCTCTCGGCGCAAGTCGTAGGGCTTGACGCAAAACCGATAGACATTGAGGTTGACATATCCCCCGGACTGCATATTTTTTCTATTGTCGGCCTTGCCGACAAAGAAATTCAGGAGTCACGCGAGCGCGTGGGGTCCGCCATCCGCCACATCGGTGCGCGTCCGCCCCACAAAAAATCACAGCGCGTCATCATCAATCTGTCGCCCGCCGATCTTAAAAAAGAAGGGCCGGCATTTGACCTACCCATCGCATTGGGTTTTCTTTTGTCATCGGAGCAGGCGCGCTTTGATCCTGCAGAAAAAATGTTCGTGGGAGAATTGGGTCTTGATGGCGCGATCAAAAAAGTATCGGGAGTACTGCCCATCACAATCCTTGCCCGCGCGCTTGGCGTGCGAGAGCTCTATATCCCTAAGGGCAACGGCGAAGAGGCGTCGCTGGTGGACGGCGTCACCATTTTTGAGACCGCCTCGCTTTCGGAACTTCTTGACGTGCTTGAGGGAAGAACTGTGTACGAGCCGGTCCGCCCGCACGCTACCATGCGCGCCGAGAACACTCCTGCAGAAACGGACTTCTCGCATATTCGCGGACAAGAAACGGCAAAACGCGCAGCTCTTATTGCCGCTGCCGGGAACCATAATATGTTCATGGAGGGGCCGCCTGGCACCGGCAAAACGCTTCTTGCAAAAACACTTGCGACCATACTGCCTGCGATGGCGGATGAGGAGGTCATTGAGGTCACAAAAATATACAGCGTTGCGGGAGAGCTGAAAGAAAAAGGACGCCCCGTGACATCGCGGCCGTTTCGCGCGCCACACCACTCCGCCTCTCCCGTTTCTATCACGGGCGGGGGGTCCACCATCCGCCCGGGAGAAATTACGATGGCCCACCGAGGGGTACTATTCCTGGACGAGCTTCCCGAATTCCAGCGCTCGGTGCTGGAGGCGCTCCGCCAGCCGTTGGAAAACCGCGAGATCACCGTTGCAAGAGCCCAGGGAGCGGCGACGTTTCCCGCCGACTTCATGCTGGTTGCCGCAATGAACCCATGCCCATGCGGAAATTACGGAAACACCAAAAAAGAGTGTGTGTGCGCCCCGGGAGCCATCTCAAAATACCGAAGAAAAATTTCCGGTCCTCTTTTGGATAGAATTGACCTATGCATTAACGTACCGAATGTGGAGTACGAAAAATTGGAAGAACCGGCAACAACCGGCGAAACATCAGCGGACATCCGCGCGCGTGTTGAGGCGGCCCGAACCGTTCAGCGTACCCGATTTTCTGGCGAACGGATACAAACCAATAGCCAGATGTCCACCGCGCTCATAAAAAAATATTGCCCGCTCTCAGAATCCTCAAAAGTCCTCCTTGAGACCGCCTACAACCAGTATGGATTTTCCCCGCGCGCATACTTTCGCATTATTAAAGTCGCCCGCACCATCGCCGATCTTGCCGGAGCCCGCGCGATAGAAGACCCGCACGTCCTTGAAGCACTGCAGTATCGGCCAAAAGCAGAGGTGTAATGAGATAAGAAGCGCGGCATGCGCTTTAGGATACACATAAAAATAAGGGCCCCTTCGGGCTTTATTTTTTAACTGCAATCTTACATCCTACAGCTTACACCTATACTAGAACGGATTTTTCGCGCCGCGAATTTCAAAATGAACGTGACATCCCGTTGAATTTCCTGTTGAACCGACAAGCGCTATGGTCATTCCTTGTGGGACCTTATTGCCGGACGCGACGAAGATCTCCTTGAGATGCCCATAGAGCGTTTGCGTGCCGTTGGAGTGGGCAATGACAACGTATTTTCCATATCCACCGTTCCATCCGGTTGATTTTGCGATAAGAACGGTGCCGGCAGCGGAGGCCGCGACCGGTGTTCCGCAAGAGATAGCAAGGTCAACGCCATTGGACCCGTGAAGTCCGTGAGGATTTGCCTTGGTCGCACGAGCGTTCCGTCCACCTATGATAGGACGCATATAATACCCGCTTATTTCAAGAGGGCCCGCATATTTTTTGGTCGTCACCGACGCCGGAATCGTCTTCGGCACTACGGGCGGAGGAAGTTCACCGTCCGGAATAATAATGGTGGTGCCGCTCTGAAGCGTTGTGCCCGGCGCGAGCCCGTTAAAGGCCAGAATGTCTCCCGCATCCCCACCGAACCGTTTTGCTATCGCCTCTATGGCGTCCCCCTTTTTCACCTCGTACTGAATGCCCGAGACGGGAAGAATGATGAGGATGTCGCCCGGTTTGATGGCGCTCGGACGCGCAATGTCGTTTGCCCACAGAAGCGTGTTGAGGGTGATGCCAAATGAACTCGCAATACCTGATGCCGTATCTCCGGGTTTTACCGTATATACATAGATCTGGTCAGTAACGATCCCTCCCTGCATAACGCCGATGGGATTTGCCGCACCCATGAGCGCGTTCTCATCAGTAAAAGCAAGCTCTCCGGAGGCAACGCCGACTGTTGCTGTATAGTCAACCGCCCGAGGAATCGGATAAATAACCGGGTCTGCGGATGCGGCCTGCGTCCCGCTTATAACGGCAGCCATTGATATGATCTCGGTGCTCTCGTCCCCAATAAAAAAATTGAGGACTGAGGAGAAGAATCCCGCATGGGCCTGAGCCGGAGTCCCCAAAATCAGTGAAAAAAGGCAGAAAAGCACATAAAAAACAAACAGCTTCCTTTGGAAAAGAAGCGTCAACGCTAGTGTTTTTGAGTTTTTCCCCTGGCCGCCTCCTTCTACAGGCAATCGCTCCCGGTCTTGGGGGGTAGTAAAATGGCTAATATGTCTTATGCGTCCGGGGCCTAAAACCATGCTTTTCTAAAAAAGCATCAATTTAAGCCATTTTTTCGGAATTACCGTCAGGAAACCGAACACCCTCCCATTGTACAGAATCCCAAATTTGGAAGGCAAGGGCCTTGTCCACACCCCGTGGGCAACCGAACGAACAATAAAAAAACGCTCAGCCGCAAAACAAAACAGGGGTACGCCGTGTTAGCGCCCTCACACAATGACAATGCGCTGAATATTTTGGCGCCTTGAGTTTTTACCGGTGAACCGTAAGATAGAAAGGCCGTGAACCACATTCTTGAGGGTCTAAATGAACAACAGCAGAAGGCGGTGCTCACAGCCAAGGGCCCCGTTTTAATATTTGCCGGCGCCGGCTCCGGAAAGACAAAGTGCCTTACCCATCGCATCGCCCACCTTATCGCAACCGGTGTACCACCCGAACGGATATTGGCCGTAACATTCACCAATAAGGCCGCAAGCGAGATGAAAGAGCGTGTCGGCACACTACTGAGCGCCGCAAGCAACGGGCAAAAGCCCCGCACACCGTATGCCATGAACCGGATGCCGTGGATAGGAACGTTTCATTCGTTTTGCGTATTCATTCTCCGCGAAGAGGCGCCCAAGATCGGCTTTACAAAGTACTTTTCCATTTTTGACGATGATGACAGCATTTCGCTTATCAAAGAACTTCTCAAAGAGATGAATATAAGCTCAAAGCAATTTCCCGCCGCCATGATGCGAAACGCCATCTCGGGCTTAAAAAATGAGCTTATCTCGCCGGATACCTACGACGGCAAGAACTCGCCTGACCCATTCCCAAAAACACTCTGGCGCCTTTATGAGCGTTATCAAAAAGGGCTTGCCGACGCGAATGCGTTTGATTTTGACGACCTCATCATGAAGACCGTTCTCTTGTTTCGCGAACACCCGGCAACGCTTCTTCGCTGGCAAGAACAGTTCCAATACATTCATATTGACGAGTTTCAAGACACAAATGCCTCCCAATACGAGCTCTCGCGGCTTCTTGCGGGCCTCCACAAAAATATTTTTGTCATCGGAGACGACGCCCAATCAATTTACTCGTGGCGCGGCGCCGATTTCCGTAATATTCTCAACTTTGAAAAGGACTGGCCGGGAGCAACCACTATTCTTCTGGAAGAGAATTACCGATCCACCCAGCCGATCCTGAACGCCGCAAATCACGTGATAGCGCATAACACCCGCCAGAAAAAAAAGTGGCTCTCCACACAAAAGGCCGGAGGCGAAAACCCGCACGCGGTCATTGTGCCGAACGAACGGCATGAGGCGGAGTACATCGCGGAACACATACATGAACGCGCAAAACGGGGCGAAGAGCTGTCGCAATTCGTGGTGCTCTACCGCACCAACGCCCAGTCGCGCGCGATAGAAGAACAACTTATTGAACGCGGCCTGCCGTACAAAATCGTGGGCGGCGTGAAATTTTACGAACGAAAAGAGGTCAGAGACCTTCTCGGGTATCTGCGTCTTTCGGTAAATCCCCAAGACCTTGCAAGCATCAAGCGCATCATCAACGTGCCCGCGCGCGGCATCGGAAAAATGACCTTGTTAAAATACATGAGTCATCCCGTAACCGAGACCGGCGCGCGTGATACTGCGCACATGAGCATCTCCGAAAGAAGGCGCGTAGAACAATTTGAGAGAGTGGTGCGAGACATGCGAGAGGCATCACTGCAAAAAATTCCGTCACGCCTCATAGAATTTCTTATCAACCGCATCAACTATGAGCAGTACCTTGAGGACTCCATGATGGACGCGGAAAACCGCATTGAAAATATTAAGGAGTTCGCGGGACTTGCAAAAAAATACGATGAGCTGCCGCTCCCTGCGGGTCTCGTAAAACTTTTGGAAGATGTAGCGCTCCTTGCCGACGCCGACGCAGTAGACGAGCGGGCGGGCGCGGTGCACCTCATGACGGTGCACGCCGCAAAGGGGCTTGAGTTCCCCGTGGTCTTCATTGCGGGGCTTGAAGAGGGCGTTTTCCCCCATTCTAAAGCCCTTTTTGACCAATCAGCGCTTGAGGAGGAGCGACGGCTTTTCTACGTCGGCATCACACGCGCAAAAGAATTGCTCTATCTCCTCTGCGCACACCGCCGGCTCTTGTGGGGCGAGACGTCAATAAATCCTCCGTCGCGTTTTCTGAAAGAGATTCCGGACGAATTTCTTCAGCATGAGGACTATGTGGGAGAGTACGGCAACTCGTACGCCGACGAAAAAAGCAGTGATGAAAACGAGAATATTCTTATAGAGTAGCGGCGGGCGCTCCGAACAGCGCAGAAACACATCTTCGCGCGTATTGCGTATGCGTATGAAAAACGAACATAAAAAAACCCCCACCGCGCACGACATTCACCCCAACAAGCTCATGGGGCAGCATTTTTTGGTTTCAAAAACGGTATTAGAAAAAATTCTTATGGCCGCAGAACTTTCAAAGAACGATACGGTGCTAGAGGTCGGCCCCGGACTCGGCGCGCTTACGCTTGAACTTTCGCGGCGGACGGAGCGCGTTATCGCCGTTGAAAAGGACCGCACGCTTGCGGCCGCTCTTAAAAAAATATTGGCAGAACACGGGCGCACAAACGTATCTGTCGTAGAAAAAGATCTTCTCCGCATACCGGTGAACGAGTTGGTCCGTGGCCCATATAAAATAGTCGCGAACCTTCCATACTACCTTACCTCGCGTTTTTTACGGATGTTCATTGCAGACACCGTGGCGCGACCGGAAGAGATCGTGGTGGTGATACAGCGCGAAGTCGCGGAACGCGTCGTCGCGCAACCGCCGGAAATGGGACTCTTGTCGCTTTCTGTCCAGACATTCGGAACACCGCAGATCATCTCGTTCATACCGGCAGACGCTTTTTCTCCGCCGCCAAAAGTAGAATCGGCGATCCTGCGAATAACCGACATTTCTCCACGTTTTTTCCTTGCGCACGCGCTGGATGAAAAAAAGTTTTTCTCGCTGGCACGCACCGCATTCCAGCAAAAAAGAAAAATGCTGGCAAACTCACTTGCGCTCCTGTGCGAAGGAAAGGCGGCCGCCGAAAAAATTCTCGCCGCCGCACACATTCCAGGGGGAGCGCGCCCGCAAGAACTATCGCTTGATGACTGGGCGCGGCTTTGCACGGCGTTGCCCGCATCCCATCAGCCCCAATCCGCCCCCTGATGCCTACCATCTCCATGTGCCAACACAAACCCCGCCCGTAAAAGGCGGGGTTTACTTTATTTCACATGACGCGTTTCCCAATATCACAAAACGATATTTCATGCTCTGTACATACAGCCCGCCTTTTACGGGCGGGGTTTCGCACAAAAAAGCATCAACCGCATCCGCATATGCCGGTACCGAGCGGGTTCGTGAATTGATCCCATACGGCGTTTGGATAGGCCGCACAAATCAAGTTAAGGCACCCATCCGGGATGTCACAAGCGGCAGAAAACGGTCCGCAATCCTCAACAAACACGACGCTAACCCCAACGTACTTCCAGCCACAGTTGCAACAATACACCCAGCCATTGAAACCATAGACGGGGTACATGGGGTTAAGGTCCTTGTAACAATCCGGTTTTGTGTTCCAGGACGGCGTCCAGTCGTTTGATGCCATCGCGACCTCGGGAACTGCAAGCACATATTTTAAGCCGTCAAGAATATCGGCGATTAATGAGCCGCTCTCTTTCTTGTAGATTAGCCGTTGTGCCCCAGGAAGAACAATATCACTGACACCAACCGCCCCACCCTCCAGTGCCGCACGCTCCCTTTTAACGATCTCGGGTAAAAGCTCGTTCAGACCGCGTTCCAAAGACGCAACATCGTTTTCGTCAACAGCTCCTCGGGAACGGGCAAATCCGAAGATTCTGTTCAATGTTTTGTACACCTCCGCGTCCGTATTGAGAGGACTCCGCTCCGAATCTGCCACATATCCTTCAGAAACCATAAGATTTTCAACCTTTTTTAACCCTTCGCGATACGCGGGAGGCCAAAGCCGGTCAAAAACCTCGGCTTCACTAAGCCGAGTCCCGGGCTTGGTTGCAAAATATTCCATAAATAAGCTTCCCTTTTGCCTATCTACTATGCGAAACACTATCGGCGCGATATCGGCAATCTTTGGTGTCTCGTATATTGGCTCCGGGGCTGTTTCCCCTTGAATACGCGTAGTTGCCTTTGGCATACTTTTTCCACCATCACCAGCAAACACGAGACCTTTTTGCTGTTCAATCTGGCTTAGCACCGCCGAACCACCACCCTCACCGCCCCCAACCAGAGAAGTCGCCCCCCTTGGCCCCGCACTACCGTTGTCAGATACAAAAAAGAGGTTCCCAAGAACAACAAGGGCAAAAACAGCAAGTAGAGCAAAAAATGCTATCAATCGTTTCTTTGTCATAGTGCTTTCATTATACAGTTCTTTAAAATATTTGAAACAGCGCGCTGTCCAAAGACGGTTTTTTGCCATCCGCCCACAACCCCCCGTTATCCACAGGATTGTAACGGGTCTTGCACAGGGAAAGAGTATAATAAAGAAGTGAAATCCGTGGCGACCCTACTGAAAAGATCAATATACGCAAGGGCCACCCTTGCCCTTTTTGCCATTACCGCTGTGGGAGGCGCTGTGTTCCTCCTGCTTTTACCAACACCAGAAGAGCGGCTTCAGAAAGCGCTGGAAGAAAAGGTGGTCTTGAGCGATGAGGAAAAAAAATTGGTGTCAGCACGACTGGAAGAACTAAGCGGAGATGCCGATAGCGACGGCCTAAAGGACTGGGAAGAACTGATATACAAGACCGACAAGGACAATCCGGACACAGACGGCGACGGGGCTAAAGACGGGGAAGAGGTTCGTGCTGGAAGGAACCCGCTTAAAACAGGACCGAACGACGACATTCTTGGAACACTTTCGGACGAAACCGCCAAAGAATCAGCCGATGCTGCGCGTCCGATCTCAAACAAAATTGCAGATATTCTGTTGCAAGACCAGGCGTTTGCGGCGGCCCTCACCAATGGCCCCGAATCACTCACTGACGAAGACGTTGCCCGACTCGCAGAGCGTGTGTATGCGGCGCGCCCTAATATCGGCGAATCCGTGGACAGCGCCGCCCTGTGGCATCCGATAAAAATCATTACCGACAACTCACCGCTTGCGATAAAAAATTACTTCAACGCCCTGGGAGCAATCCTTATCAAATACCTGTCCGGCCCTGCCGAAGAGGATTCGCTTGCGATCATTGAGCGCGCGCTAGCAAAAAACAACCTTGCAGAACTTTACGCGCTCAACTCAAAGGTGGAACTTCTTGACCGAAGCATCGCCGCATTACAAAACGTTCCCACCCCTTCTTCGCTCGTTGATTTTCAAAAAAAAGAACTGTTGCTTTTTGCGAAAACAAAAAATGAGCTGGCAGCACTTGCGAAAGCCGAGGAAGACCCGGCCGTCATGATATTTCTTGTCCCAGAGGTCCTAAAGTTAAAAAAGGAGGCAGGCAACTTCCATCGCGAGCTGATAGCGTGGCTTGCCGGACGATCAATAATGTTCAGCAATGAGGAGGGCGGGGTCTTCTTCAATAAAGAACAGGGATAAATGTCTATTTTTTCAAAAAAAACTTCACCAATTATTTCGTCTCTTATCCTCGGGGCGTTCGTCCTGGGCCTTTTGTTCCCGTTGTCCATTCCCCGCGAGACACAAGCGTCTGTCCCACAACATTGCAGCTTAGTAGATGACCTTTGCACCAAAGAGGTGTCCGCGCGCCTTTCTTCTCTAAGCTGGGACGCCCTTATTGGTTCCATTTTCTCCTGGGACGCGCTTTCAACTATGGCAGCAAAGGCCTTTATCAAGATCCTGCGCGAAATCGTTATAACATATATCAGAACAGGGAGGTTTCAGAAACCCACGTTTGTGCTCAACTACATGCTTGATCCGCAGATGATGGCGGAAAACGCGGCGCGAATATTTTTATCAGACCTCACTGGACTCAATTTTTGTTCAAACGTGGGAGATGTAAGCAGAAATCTTTCTTTTTCGCTCAACCTCTCCCTTTCGCTGGAATGCTCACTTGCAAATAAAAATGATTTCAATCGGATACTGACCGACTACATCCGCCGTCCGGAAACCGTCACTCCACGGGACTATTACTTATGGCTTCAGAGAGAGAATGATTACACTCACTCCGTCATTACCGCCGAATCAAAAAAACTTGAGGCCGAAGCCCGGGCGCTCATCGGTCGCGCCGCGGAAACCATAACGGGCGATGGCTTTCTTGGCATCCGCGACCCCGCAACGGGCAAGGTAAAAACACCGGGTGAGATCGTCGCGGAACCCCTACGCCAGACGATCGCCTCGGACTATCGCGGCGTGGACATTGCCGATGAACTGTCTGATGCGGTGGCGGCCGTAATAAACGTCATTTTTTCAACAGTACTGGAGAAAATAATCAATGGAGCTACATCGCTCATTTAACCCCACAATGAACGCTTCCTGCAAAACACACTTGCAAAGACCGTTGTGTTACAGAAAACAGCATCCTCGGATCTTGTCTGATCTCTGCTCACACCAAAGAATGTAGTCATCGTTTACTCGCATCGCATGTTTACAACCTGCCTTACAACGCAAAAATTTGTCGCAACCGCTCTTCTTCTGTCGGTTGCGCTTGGCGTCTTCCAGCCGCTTTCAGCGTTCGCAGAACCGGTAGGAGTTGAGTTTGGCGGTTCCGATCCGGGGGTCTCTGCAACCACCGATTATACCGCCCTCCAAAAGGATTCGGGGAACTGGAAAGCAAGCGAGATAAGCGCAAGCGCCAAAACCGGCCAAGGACAGAACTATAACACCTCCTGCTGGGGCGTCCTCTATGCGTTTGTGTGTGGTGGCATGTTACTGGTAGAGGCAATACTGGATTCGCTTGGGTGGATTCTCACCAGTATCGCCGAATACCTTTTCTTCTATGCAATTGAGGTAAACTTTTCTTCTTTTGACCAGTCCGCGAAGGATTTTACCCAAATAGGCGTTCTTGGTTGGCGAGTTACGCGGGATGTGGCAAACATGTTCTTTGTGTTTATTCTGCTGTGGATCGCGCTTGCAACGATATTCAACTTCGGGCAATACACCGCCAAACAAACACTTCCGAAACTTATTATCGCGGCCCTCTTGATTAATTTCAGCTTGCCCATTGCCTCAATTGTCATCACAGGAACCAACTATCTTGCCGGCATATTCATTGCAGACCTTCAAAGGCAGGGCGGTCCGCGCGATATCATCTCAAAAATGGGCCTGGACGGTGACCGGATCACAAAACAGGTCGGTACCACACGCCCGCCCGGCGGGGGAGGAGACACCAGTCAGCAAAAAGTTGACGCCGCCCTCCTAAAAACAGAAACCTATGTGGACTCAAACGGAAACACCGTCACGGTTGACGCAACAGGGTGCCAGGCTCAGGCGCCCGCTAGCGACCCAGCAAACTTTATGAAAAGAATGAAGGCGTGCGCAGCCGTAGATCTTACTATCCGCGAAAACTTATCGGCGGTGTATAATGCCCAAAATGGGGCAGGAACGGTTGGCGCGATCGGCCAGCGCGTTATGGTTAAAATGATCGCCTACCCCATTGCAACCTTCGTCCTTTTCGCAGGAGCAATCTTTCTTATGATCCGGCTCGTTTCCCTTACGTTCATCATCATCCTTGCCCCAATGGCATTCCTTTTTATGGTGCTTCCTTCTACCCAGCAATACTACAGCCAGTGGTGGGATCGGCTCGTCAAATGGTCGTTTTTCTTCCCGGCTTTTTCCTTCTTTTTCTGGCTATCGCTCAAGGTGCTTGGCCTCATTACCCAGACCACCGATGTTGGCATCGGACCCCAGGTTGCTCAATTGATAATCGGCGCCATGATGATGATAGCGTCGTTGACAGTCGCGCAACAAATGGGCATCTCTGCCGCAGGCACCGTTAATGGGTGGGGCAGGAGAATGGCATACGGTTCCGGAAGATGGGCACGCAGAACGTCATACCGAAAGACCGTCGGCTCAAAGCCAGTCCAGGCGGGACTAGAAAAAGTGCGAAGTGCCGCGGTAAGTGCAGGAGCTCCAATGTGGGTAAGAAGAAACCTTGCAAAGGTCACCGCCGAGTCCGAGCGTCTGGGCAAGATCTCAACCGAGAAGAAGTATGGATATCTCAAGAACCTCAAACCGGAAGATCGCGGCAAGGAACTCAACTTTGCCAAGAAGGCCGATATGGAGGTGTTCAATAAGATGAGCGCACGAGACCAGCAAGAGGCGGTGAACGGCCTTACCGCAGAAAAACAGGTGCAGGCATTCCACTCTGCACAGGCCCACGGCATGGGCAACCTCATTCTCAACGCAACGAACAACCCCGAGGTCATCGTGAACATTGAAAAGCCGGGCCTGCAAAATGCCAACCCCGTTGAATTTAGGAAACAAATAGTGAAGGAGGTTCAGCAAATGGCAAATGCAAATAAACTCGGAGATATATCACCCGAGTTCATTCGGAGCGAGCACTTCACGAACTGGATGGCGAGCGCAAAACAAGAAGAGATAGAGCAACTCTTCAAATCATCAGAAAAAGACGTGCGAAATGCTTTTGCAGATACGATTCAAAGCACCTATGACCAGGCACAAGAAATGGGAGCGGCCGCGGCCGCTATGGCGCCAGTCGCTGATCGTGACCGAATATTTGACCAGGCATTCCAGCGCGATCTTGGTACCCGCATGTCTGCGGAGGTCAACCAATACCTTACGACATCTCCACACTTCCAGACGGTTATGATGGGAGGTGCGCCCGTACTAAAACAGCGACGAACCGCCGATGAGGAACTACTAAGATTAATCAGAGCGGGAGGGCCCGCCGCCGCAGGTGGCACAACCCCCGCCACACCAGCAGCCCCGGCCGCGCCCCCCGCCGGCACTCCCCCGGGTGGCACACCGTAATAATGAGAGATCCGTTTTTCCGCGCGTGAGATAATACAAAAAGAGACACCATGGAACCCGTAGACACAAAAAAAATTCAAGATGAGGCGGTTCAGCGCTTCAACACCCTGCCCCAGGATGTAAAAGACGCAATGATGAGCGTTTCTACAAGTGAGATCATTTACGAAACGGGGCGGAAGTTCGGGCTGAACATAGAAAAAACAGGGCTCCTTGCAAAACAGGTTGGCTTTGTCATGCTCGGCATGCTTCCTGCCCGCGATTTTATCCGCGACATGATAAAAATCCTTGGCGTAGACCCGAAGACCGCACAAGGCCTTGCCGCCGACATCAATCACCGGATATTCCTCCCCATTCGCGAGAATCTGAAAAAGATCCATGGCGTCGCGTTCAACGAAGATGTCTCGCGACAACCACAAGACATGCCTCAAAAACCTCTTGACGCGCCACAAGCGTCCGTGACGCCCCACACACCGCACACACAAGAGGCGTCAACCTTGAGGCCCGTCTCTGCTTCCCACGCCCCCGCCGCACCAGAAGCGATCCTTCCGAAACCGGAGACGCAACCCGCTCCGACTACCCAGCAATTCCAAGCGCCCCCTCCTCAAAAGATCGGAGAAGCAAAATCTGGGCTGGCGCAACCACCGATTGCACCGAAACCGCCCGCATTAAGTTCCCTCCAAAAAGATATTGAAAGAGTTCTTGCGCCACTGGAAGATGCCCGGCCGACCATTCGCGTTCCGGCGCCCGAACGACCCGAAGAAGCGCCGCCCATCCACGCGGTCCCCGCTCAACAAAGAACATCGGCATCACCCCAACCGGATAAAGTCGCGTTCCCACAATCAAGCACCACCCAGACAACTCCGAAACCCTTATTTTCTTCCTCGCCCGCCATCTTCCCTTCAGCAACAGAAAAACAGAAAGAGCCGGTAATCACAAAACCGGAAGAGCGGGCAATCGCTGCTCCTTCGCTGCCCCCCCCAACCGGAGAGGCGCCAAAGATCAAACAGCCCATCGCAAGCGCCCTCTCGCAGGTCTTACAGCCAAAGGCGGAAGGCGCGTTGCATGACCGCATTAAGGACCGGAGCAGCTATAAAGCAGACCCGTATCGTGAACCGGTAGAATAGGGGTTGGCCGCAAGACGCCATCACAAAAAATTCCGCTGGGTACGCTTTTGTACCCGGTACCCAAAATGACATTTTTCTTTTTGTGTCCTTTTGGGTGCCACGCACCGCCGAGCAGCAGGGGCACCCGTTCCGGCTTGTTTTTGCTTACGAAATGGACTCTCCCCACTATTTAGCCGCACCACAAGCGCCAGACGGATAAGAGAACATCATGCAACAATACCAGGTACCACAATTCATTATGATAGAAGACAAGATCATCGGCCCGCTTACCCTAAAGCAGTTCTTCTATCTGTTGGGAGGGGGCGGCGCTCTTATCATTGCCTATGCGTTCCTAAATTTCATTTTTTTCGTGATCGTCGGAATTCCCATAGGCGCGCTCACCGCCGCGATGGCATTCCTCAAAATACAAGAGCGCCCCTTTCCACAGATGATCGTAAATGTCATCAACTTCTACACAAAGCCCCGCTTATATGTATGGAAAAACCTGCCACCGGCAAAAAAGAAGCGGGAAAGCGCGCAGGTGCCGGTAACAGCAATCCCTCGCATGAGCGAGAGCAAATTGTCGGAGCTTGCCTGGTCGCTTGATATTCACGAAAAAGTTAAACGAGAAGAATAGTACCTTCCATGCCCCTTCCAAAACAGGAACAATCGGTGAAAGCAAAATCCGCGCAAGCAGCGCAGGACTTTTTAGCCGTTGATACCATTCGCGACGGCATCATAACCCTTAAAAACGGGGGCCTGCGAAAGATCCTTATGACTTCGTCGCTTAATTTCGCGCTAAAGTCCGCCGATGAGCAGGATGCTATTATTTTTCAATATCAGAACTTCATCAACGCCGTTGATTTCTCGCTTCAATTCGTCGTACAGTCCCGAAAACTGAATATCACCCCGTACCTTCAAATACTCAAGGAGCGGGAAAAAGAGGAGGCGAACGACTTATTAAAGGTGCAAATATCGGAATATCGCGAGTTCATACGCTCGTTCGTAGAACTTTCAAACGTAGTATCAAAGGCCTTCTATATCGTCATTCCGTTCAACCCCACACTGATGTCTGGCAAAGGAGGTCTTTTTGGCGGCATGGGAGGGAAAAAACGGACAGAAGAGGAAAATTTTCTTGAGTACAAAACACAGATAGACCAGCGGGTGGATGCGGTGTCGCTCGGTCTTATCCGCTTCGGCATACGAACAGCGCCGCTTAACACGGAGGAGCTTATTGAACTCTTCTATGGACTCTACAATCCGGGAGAGTTGGGTAAAGAGAAACCGATATCGCAGGAAACCGTCGCGAATCTTGAGAGTGCGCAGGATGCCCTGCGGTAACGACCTTGGCAGTAGTGCCTGAAGAACAACTATGGGACTTTTTTCCACCTTATTTAAAAAAGAAGAAAAACTGGAAGAAGATATTCTTTCAGTATTTCCACAGGAAATCTATCGCTCGGGCGAGCTTTCGCTTATAGACGTCATATCGCCCGCGGCCCTTGAGATCAATCCGAGCTTCATACGCCTCGGAGAAAAATTTGCACGCACTATTTTCGTCTTCTCCTACCCGCGCTATCTTCACACAAATTGGTTCTCCCCCATCATTAATCTGGACATTGTATTTGACATCTCTATCTTCGTCCACCCCGTAGACACGGCCGACATGCTCCGCCAGTTGAGAAAACAGGTTGCCCGCGTTGAGTCACAGATACGGACCCGCGAGGACAAGGGGTTCGTGCGGGACCCCATTCTTGATACGGCCCTTCGCGATCTTGAAGACCTTCGCGACAAGTTGCAGCAAGCGACCGAAAAGCTCTTTAACTTCGGGCTCTACCTTACCGTGTTCGGAGATAATGAGGAAGAGCTGAACAAGAACGAAAGCCATATAAAATCTATCTTGGAGGCAAAGATTGTCTACTCAAAACCGGCCCTGTTCCAGCAGGCGGAAGGGTTTAATGCGACCCTTCCGATAAACGATGATCAGCTTTTAATACATAACTATCTTAACTCTTCCCCCGTCTCCAGCACCTTTCCATTCGTTTCTTTTGACCTCACGTCAAACAAGGGGATCCTCTACGGCATCAATCGACACAATAACAGCTTGATCCTTTTTGACCGTTTTTCTTTGCAAAACGCGAATTCGGTAATGTTTGCCGTATCGGGCGCTGGAAAATCATATATGATGAAGCTGGAGATATTGCGCTCACTCATGTTCGGCATTGATGTCATTGTTATAGACCCCGAACGCGAATACGAGTTCCTGTCGCAGGCGGTGGGGGGCGCATATTTCAACATTTCCCTCACATCTACCCACCACATTAATCCTTTTGACCTCCCTCCCGCGCGCGAAGACGAGTCCCCCGCAGATGTCCTTCGCTCCACAATCGTCAACCTCATCGGCCTTTTCCGGATCATGCTGGGGGGGCTCACCCCCGAAGAGGACTCTATTCTTGACCGCGCAATCACCGAAACGTATGCCTCGCGTGACATCAATCCGGAATCGGATTTTTCACGGATACGAGCGCCGCTTCTTTCCGACCTTGCGCTGGTGCTTGCAAGCACCGAGGGCGGTGAAGGCCTGGCGACGCGTCTAAAAAAGTATACCGAGGGAACCTGGGCGGGTTTTTTGAACCAGCCGTCAAACCTTGATATGCGAAATCGCCTCGTGGTGTTCAGCGTCCGCGACATGGAAGAAGAGCTGCGGCCGGTCGCCATGTACATCATTCTTCACTTTGTCTGGAACACCATCCGGGCACAGCTCAAAAAACGGCTTTTGGTGGTTGACGAGGCCTGGTGGCTTATGCGCCACGAAGACGGGGCGTCGTTCCTCTATGGCATCGCGAAGCGCGCGCGAAAATATTATCTGGGGCTTGCGACCATCACCCAAGACGTTGCGGACTTCATGACGTCGCCTTACGGCAAACCGATCGTGACAAACTCTTCAATGCAAATATTGTTGAAGCAGTCCCCAGCGACGATCGCGTCGGTTGTAGAAACGTTCAACCTGACCGAGGAAGAAAAGTTTCTTCTGCTTGAGTCAGACGTCGGAGAGGGTATTTTTTTCGCAGGCCTCAAGCATGTTGCGGTCAAAGTCGTCGGATCATACACCGAGGACCAGATCATTACATCGGACCCGTCACAGTTATTGCTTATTAAAAAGGCAAAAGAGGAGTTTCAAAATCAGAATCAGGCGCCTGGCCGATAGTTCGCGGCCAGATCGGGCAGTGATACTTGCTAATACCACACATTAGTATGGAAGACACGGTAAACGCAATTGAAGAAGCGCGCGCACGACGACTTGCATGGGAGCAGGCCGAGGATGCGCGCATCGCCGAGGAAGAAGAGGAGAACGAAGATGCTGACGCGGAAGACGACACTGATGAGGAGCTTGACCGTGATGAAGCAGATGAGAGCCCGTCTTTCGGCGTGGCGGACCGCTCAAGAAAGGGGCCGCGAATTAGCTTTGTGGAGGGAACTCTCCTGCTGTTAGCAGCGCTCGCGATAGATGCGGCACAATTTCTCCTTGCGCTGGTGGTTGTTGGGGTTGTGTTCAATGGTATAATAGACATAGCGGCCTGGCTTGCTTTTTACCTCTTTTTTAAAGCAAAGGGCTTGTCCTTCGGCCTCTCGTTCAAGAACATGCTAAAGGGCGGAGCCGGAGGGATCATGAAAAATCCGCTCGCCATATCAACATTTGCCGCCATGATAGAATTCATCCCATTTATTGGCTCCCTTCCCGCATGGACCCTGGCGATCGTGCTTTCTCTCGGGGTTGAGTATGCCCAGTGGCTTGCATCAAAAGCACTGGGGAAAAAACTTCTATCTCTTCTGGAAGGGAAAAAATCCGTCGCAACCGCAGCTAATTAATACATGCGCACCATGGGACAAAAAATGGCGTTCGCCTATATGGTTCTAGTATCCGTCGGCCTTCTCACCATCCTGCTCTGGGGGTCTGTTGTGCGCGCCGCCACAGCGCCAGAGTTTGACATAACCATAACCCCGAGCCAGGTCGTAACCCCGAACACGTCCGTAATATTTCAGGTTGTTCCAAAAAACTTTTTTTCTGCGTCAACAACATTTTCCTGGTTCGTAGGGACAAAATCCTCGCCCGCCCTCTCCGGTGTCGGCAAATCATCTTATACCTTCAAGACGACTGGCTTTCTCGGCGCCTTCCCAATAACGGTGCGCGTCGCCCCTGAAGGACTTGCCTTAGGGGAACGCGTTTCGGGAGTTATTGTCATGCCAGACGACACTATTACTGACGGCCCCGCCATTCCCGGGGGGGGGCTGGATTTCGGCTCCGTGAAATCAAACTTCACCATAACCGCCGTTCCGCAAAATCCGCATGCTGGGGAATCGGTTGAGTTATCTATTGAGACATTTGCGTTTGATTCACGCTCCGCTCGTTTCACCTGGCGTGTGGACGGAAAAACACAAAAGGACGCATCCGGCCTCGGCAAGACGGATTATTCGTTTGTCGCGGGCGCGGCGGGGACCACACACTCTGTGCGCGTTGATGTGGTAACACCGGAAGGGATCGCCAACTCAAAAACCCTCACAGTGCCCGTGGTAGACCTTGCGTTTTACTGGTGGTCAAACACCAGCATTCCCCTGTGGTACAAGGGGAAGGCGCTCCCCACAAAGGGATCGTCTGTCAGCGTTATGGCTCTTACCAATGGACAGCCAATCAGCGCATACAACTGGAGCATAAATAATAATCCGTCTTTCAAAAGCACCTTGCGCGTATTCACCTATGTTCCACAGCTAACCGGCCTTAGGGATAACATATCTCTTGAGATCTTGAATAGTGCAAAAAACCTTAAAAAAGAGCGGGGGGTGACCATCGTCCCGACAGAAATGGCCGTTCATATATATGCAACGGGCCCGCTAGAAGGGACTGTGTTCACCGAGGCGCTCTCTGCTTTCACCGGGAGCTCACATTCTTCATATGACCTCATTGCAGAACCGTTTTTCTTTATAGAGGGCTCGCCAAAGGACCTCGCGTATGTGTGGACAGTTGGAGACAAAACGGTCACAGAGGAAACAGACAGAGAAAAAAAGCGTGTGTTAACAGTGAAAACGGAGGACCCGACAAGCGGCCCCGTGATCGCTTCGGTGAGAGTGGAGTCCACAAGCCCTCGAAGTGCGCCGATTACAGTGCCCTTTTCAATAGGTGTCCGTAACTAGCCAATATCTTTATGAAGGCATTCATTTCTGTCCTCTTATTCCTCATTCTCATCATATCACCCCTGTCTTCGCTGGCGGTAGAGGTGGTCGTGGGCGGAAACACAAGTGGGTTTAGCACGCCCCCCGGCACCATCGGATCATGTAACTACTCTGATCCTACAAGTTATTTTGATTGTCTATACAAATTCCTTTTCCTTATGGTGGGTCTGTCGGCATTCGGCGCCATTGTCTATGGAGGAACGCAGTATGTTTTTGCCGCCGGCAATCCGTCACAGATCGGAACCGCTAAACAATGGATCTATAATGGTATTTTTGGTCTTCTTCTTGCTGGAGCGTCCTACCTGATACTTAATACCATAAACTCGGACCTCGTAAAATCGTTCAACCTTAATTTGAGCAACTATTAGCATTATGGAAAAAAAATGGCTTCTTATTCTTTCCGCTCTCCTTGTCCTTCTTATTATCGGAGGCCTGTTCTTTTTCTTTTTTTCCGGAAAAAGCAATCCACTAAACGATGCCGGCGATGATGGGAGCATCGGCCTTCTTCGCTTCCTGGGACTTTCTGGAAACAAGGACATAGACACCGACGGCAGTCCACCCCCCTCCCCCACACCGGGGCCTGGCACAACCCCCGATGGACCCGGTGACGGCACCGGACAAAAAGAGGCGCGCCTCATACAAATCACCACGAAGGGCGTTATCGGCCCTGCGCTTACTAAAGACGGAGCCGGGATCTCATACTATGTCCGCGCGGGCGGCAACCTGGAAGAGATGGCGCTGGACGGAAAAAATGTCCGCATTGTTTCTCCCCTCACCATCCTCGGCATGTTTGATGTGTTGTGGAGCCCGACACGAACCAAAAGCGTCCTTTCCTACGCCGATGATGATCTGGCAAAACGCTTCATATCAGAACCAGGAGGAGGATCTCCCGTGGTGTTCCTTCCGCAGGCGCTCACGGCGACCGCGTGGTCTCCGGACGGTACGTCTTTGGCATATTTTCTCCCGCAAGGAACAGCAAACACCAATCTCGTTGTTGCCTCGCATGACGGCAAAAACCCAAAGGTGGTCTACTCCACACCAATTCCTGACCTTACCCTCTTTTGGCCAACAAAAACGACCATTCTCCTTCCTTCGCGTCCATCGGGGATCGCTCCGGGCGTCCTGTTTAGCTTTAACACAAACACCAAGGCCGCAACCGTTGTCTTGGATTCTGCATACGGCCTGACCATCCTCCCGTCTCCAAAAGGAACCGCCATGCTGTATGCCGTCACAAATGACCGAGGGCGCGACCCCTCACTATTTCTTGCAAACATAACGGGAGAGAGCGCAACGAAGGTCTCGGTCACAACCCTTCCGGAAAAATGTGTGTTTACGACAAATGAGTTCTTTGCGTATTGCGCTATTCCAAAAAACATCGCCTCTTTCTCTATTCTGCCCGATGACTGGTACATGGGCGTGGGCTTTTTTGAGGACCGACTTATCAAAATAGACACCAAAACGCTTGCAACGGAAACGGTTTTTGACGAGCGGTCGTTTGATATGACAAATATGTTCCTTTCGTCAGACGAACAACACCTCTTTTTCCAGGACAAACACGACAACACGCTCTGGCGGCTTCGCATCGTGCCCTGATCGTGACACATAACAATACCCCGCGAGCGCGGGGTATTGTTATGGATAGGGTTTTATGACAACGGTCCGCTCCGGATCTTGCCCGACCGACTCGGTCGTAATATCGGGGTATTCCGCAAGCGCCATGTGTACGACCAGCCGTTCGTGCGGCCGCATGGCTCGCATTTTTATTTCTTTTCTGTACAAACGAACCTTTTTTGCAATGGTCTTCACTTCTTCTTTCAGCTCGTCGGCTTGTGCCGCGCGGTATCCGTTGATATCAAGAAAAAAACGGGGTACGGCCTCCATTTCCTTTGCTAAAAGTTTTTTCACAATATGCTCAAGCGCTATCAGATTCTGTCCGCGCTCCCCGATAAGAAGACGGGCGTCGGCGGTCGCAATAGCAACAGTGGATGCGTCCGAACGCGCCGACTCCGTGATGGTGACATCACCCTCAACGCCGAGGCGCGCGAGTACATCCTTGGTTTTTTCTTTGACTTTTTCCATGCCTTTATGTGGAGATGCCATCGCGCCGAGGCGAACACCGGCTACTTTCCCGCGCCGCTCGTCACGGGCACGCGAATCGGCAAGTATTTGTCTATAATTATCTGCTGAACTATAGCAAATACATTCAGTGTTGTCCAGTAGAGCGGGAGGGCCGCGGGAAGCGAAAAGGACCATATGGTAATAACGGCCGGAAGAAAATATTTCATTTGCACGGCCATAATGTGAGAAATATCCTTTTGTGCTCCACCGCCCACGGCACCCGGCTGAGGCATGAGGTGGGCCTGAATGAGCTGTGTGGCTCCCGCCAGAAGGCCGAGAACATAGCTCTTTTGCGCAAGGTCAACAATGCCGAACGAAAGCGTGTTGATCTGGCCGGGGTCGCTGATAAAGTAGTATAACAGTCCGGGGCTGACCGCGCCGATGTGCCGAAAAAATACTTGGTACAGTGCTATGAGGAACGGCAATTGCAAAAGAAGCGGAAGACACCCCGTAAGCGGGTTTGCCTTGTGTTCGCTATAGAGCCCCATCATCTGCCGTGCTTGTTCTTCTTTATTATCTTTGTGTTTTTCCTGAATCTCTTTGATCTTTGGCTGGAGAGCGGTCATGATCTTCTGCGCTTTCATGGCTTTGTAGGTCAGCGGCAGCGTTATCAAGCGTATGAGAAGGGTAAGTAGAACGATAGAAAGACCAAGGTCATGCGGGGGGACACCATTATATATAACGATAAGCCCGTTAAAAATTGGGCGGTAAAATATTTCGTTATAGAAAAGCGCTAATATGTTCATATGTTTTTGCTATACTATGTAACGGGATCAAATCCGCCGGGAAAAAGAGGGTTACATCGCAGAACCCTCAAAAACCCTGCCCAGAGGCCTCGCGCGACCCCGCGTGCTCGTACCGCCTCGGCTGTATATGCGGAACAGCTAGGATGATACCGGCACCGACCGCCAAGCACGGATAGCACGCCGTGATCCGGGGATATGGTTCTCTGATATAAAAAAATGAGAAAAAGAGCCGTGTGTTTCATGTGTGTTAGTGAATACTATGTACGAATACCTCAAATTCCTGGTACAGCTTTTTTGCCATCACTCTTCCCGCTCTTTCGTCCATTGATACTATGATGTCGGCAGTGGGATGCCCTTTGTACTGTTTTCTAAACCACTCCATCGTTCTTCGTTTTAGGCGATTTCGTATGACGCTTTTTTTGCTTACTGACTTCGGGACCATAACGGCAAGCCGCAGGCCGCCCACCCCATCTCTTTTTCGTATGTAGAACTTCCCCGCGCAGAAATCTACCCGCCGAATCGGGTGAGGTTTTTTGCCGACACCCTGGCGCCGCGAGAAAAACTCTTGTATATCCGCCCGGGTAAATCGTTGATTGGAAGAAAGGGCCATATGAAGATTAAGGTAAAGAAAAGACGCCTCTACAAGGCGATCCTTTTCCTCCCTTTTTGGCGGCGTCTCTGCAATACTCTTCGTCCGCCAGAACTTGCCATGCGCTTACGAAACCCGTGTGTTTTTCTCCTTTTTCTCTTCTTTGGTTGGTATGTTATTGACATATACACATAGTATAAGCACTTCGTCTATTTTTTCAACCACGTCTGCGGCAAGCGAAATACGGGTTTTGTAGTCATTCTTGCCATTTCTTTTTCTGTTTTGCTTCTCTCCAAAATTCTTTCTTTTTTTCCTTTATGTGCTGCAAGCTCGCTCTCTGGGCCTCCTATTTAAAACGACATGATACGAGTGGCCAGTGTCGCTTTTGTTTTTCCTTTGTTTTTCACCTTTTTCTTTTTCCCTGCTGTCACACAATACTATGCCCTATATTTCTTTTTTGTAAACTTCTTTTCCTATTCCAGTTCTGCAACGATACATATGCACATGATTTTCACACCTTATGCAGTTGCCCCTGTTTTGTAGAAGAACGCTAACAAGAATATAATACATCTCGTAGTGGCACCACACATTAAAAATTTTTTTATTCTCCCGTCTTTTTTTGAATTCAACTATGCCGGCGGAATATCAACTCATCCATCACCATGCCTGAACTCAACACATTGTGGCAATCGGTCCTCGGAGAACTTGAGGCGTCCATACCCCGAGCCAGCTTCATCACATGGTTCAAAGACACCAATATTTCAGATATGAAAGAGGGGTGTGTTACCGTTTCGGTCCCCAATGGGTTTGCTAAAGAGTGGATACAAAATAAATATCACAAACAAGTTCTTCGGTTTCTTCGAATCCTCTCTCATGAGATAAAAGATGTTGCATACGTTATAGGCGCCCCCACTACCTCCGGCGCGTATTTACAGGCGAAGGCACAAAAAAAGCGGCCTCTTTTCGTGCCCAAGGAATCGGATCAGCTTGATTTTAAGGAACTCAATGTAAACCCGGACACCAACCTTAATCCTCGTTATACATTTGATACCTTTATCGTCGGCTCTTTTAATGAACTTGCTCACGCGGCGGCACGCTCAGTGGTAAAAAACCTTGGTAGGGACTTTAACCCTCTTTTTATCCATGGAAAGGTTGGCGTCGGCAAGACCCACCTCATTCAGGCAGTTGGCAATGCGGTAGTAAAAGAAAGCCCTCACGCAAAAGTAAAATATATTTCGTCAGAAAAGTTCATGGGAGAAATACTGGAGGCATTGCGTCGGCAAGATATGAACTCTCTGAAAGATAAATACCGGAACATAGATCTTCTTATTATGGATGACATCCAGTTCATTGCAAGAACAGAAAAGATGCAGGAGGAATTTTTCCATACTTTTAACGCCCTCTATGAGAAAAATAAGCAGATCATCATATCATCGGACCGGCCGCCTGCGGCGATCGCAACATTGGAAGATCGCCTTCGTTCGCGATTTGAAGGCGGCATGATGGCGGACATCGGAGAGCCCGACTACGAGACCCGCCTGACAATACTTCGCTTAAAGTGCGACGAAAAAAAGATCGCTATGGCCCAGGATATCCTTGAATACATAGCGGCACAAATTAAAAATAACATCCGCGAACTGGAAGGCGCATTAAATAGGGTTATTTTGACGAGCCAAATGAGTCCCGTTCCTCCAACAATAGATGATGTAAAAAACATCATCCAACAGATCATTTATTCGCCAAAGAAATTCACATCACCTAAAAAAGTTATTAAAGCGGTCGCTGATTTTTATGAGTTGAGTGAACGGGAACTTATTAACCGCTCACGAAAAAAGGAAGTTGTTCGCCCGCGACAGATGGCAATGTACCTTCTCCGGGAAGAGTTAAAATGCTCATTCCCATTCATCGGAGAAAAGATGGGAAAAAAGGACCATACTACCGCCATACACGCATACAAAAAGATTAGTGGAGATCTTAAGCGCGATGCCGATCTGGAAAGTGAAATGCGTGTTATCAAGGAACGAATGTATATAGCGTGATCCTGTGTATAATCTCTGTATCGCGGCGTACACAAAAGCTGAATAGTTCCATGCATAATCTCTTGGTGGCGGTATAAGAAAAAAGTAATAGTAAAAATAATTTTTTTCTGTTCCGTTTGTGCACACGTTCTCTTATTAGATACCAGAACGTGAAATTGCCTAAATACAGGTACTCCAGCTCGGTATCCACATATTCTTTGTTGCTAATAATAATAAGTTTCTTAAATGAAAATATCTTGCATTAAGAACGACCTTACCGAAGCAGTATTAAAAGCGGAGCGGTTCATAGGAAAAAATCTTACACTTCCTATACTAATGAACATTCTGCTTGAGGCAGGGGACAAGACAATCACGGTCACGGCTACAAATCTTGAGATGGGTATCCGGGAGCGTGTTCCCTGTAAAAAAGGGTCTGATGGCGCCGTGAGTATTCCTGCACGCATATTTAGTAGTGTTCTTCAAAGTGTTCAGGATGATATTATTTCGCTTGAGGAAAAGAATGCTACGTTATCGCTTTCTTCCGATTCGTCTCACTATGTCATACATGGAGTTGTAGCAAAAGAGTTTCCTATTCTTCCTTCTATCGCACACGGCGTAGAGACGTCATTACCTATTGAAGCGTTCACATCGGCAATAACTCAAGTATTGCCGGCAGTATCATTGTCGGATATTAAACCAGAATTATCAGGTGTATATGTTTCCTGTGACGGTGGTATTGTAAAAGTTGCCGCCACCGACTCCTTTCGCCTTGCGGAACGGACATTATTTCTCAAAGAAGAGAAGAAAGCGCCGTTCTCATTCATTCTTCCTCAAAGAACTGCGCATGAGATTGTGCGATGCTTTTCCGGTGAAGGAGATGTTGATATTGTGTTTGGAGATAATCAGGTCTCTTTCTCTTCCGGTCCGCTGTTTATTATTTCACGCCTTATAGATGGAGCGTATCCTGATTACCAACAGATCATCCCAAAAAACTTTTCTTCTTACATACACATAGGGAAGAATGATCTTATTAGTGCGGTAAAAGGAGCCGCCGTTGTATCAAGCCGTCTTAACGATGTGACGATCGGATTTGATGAAGATAAGGTAGAAGTTATGTCGGTGAATCCGGAGGTCGGGAAAACAAATATCACGAAAAAGGCAAAGGTAAATAGTGTCGGCAAGATAAGTTTTAATTACCGGTATCTGCTGGATGGTATTGATGTTATTACAGGAAACAAGGTGTCAATAGGGCTTCAAAACGAGAATAGTGCCGTCCTAATACAGGGTACCGAAGATCAGTCGTTCTTATATGTCCTTATGCCAATCCGCGCGATGTAATTCGTTAACTAAAAAAGCGCCAGAAAATGGTGCTTTTTGTATAAGCAGAACACACAGAATAACAGCATTTAGGATGGAGATATAAATTTTTCCTCTGGGATGATAAGCGCGTTTCTATTTCCCATAACATCATATACCACCACCTCAACAGCAGGGTGTGCTTCTAACACTTCGCTTGTTGGAATAGATACGTGGATGACTCCTTGCTGGGGGAATGAAAAGGTTTCAGTGACCTCATCATTGCGGAATACATCTATCTGTTTTATCTGAAACGGAGATAGGACGACAATATCAAAAAGGTAGGATGATGCGTTTTGGGTAAACGAGGTAAGGGAAATACGCGGCTTATTCTGTTCGGTGTGAATGTTATCGTATTCTTTCGGCAGTGTGTCCGGAGAAAGCGCTATGCGGCCCGAAGAAAGAAACCATGATTGGAACGAATCCTCCCAATTTTTGAATTGAGGGTCATCTCGCGGATCTATGGGTGATGGTCCAAGAGGATCACTTTTTTTGATCCAATACAATATTGTGTGGGGTTGTCCGACCGCGATCTCTTTAATAAACTCTTTTGGTGTGTATTCGGTCGCACGTTTTTTTGATGCGGTGTCAATTTTTACCACAGTATCTCCTTCCCAAAGTCCTCGTAGTATTGGTTTTTCCGGCGGCGATACGTCCGGGGAAGGAAAGCTTTCGGGGAGCATTTTTTTAAGGGCAACATCCATAAAGGAACGCCACATAGGGGCGGCGGCAAGAACACCCGACCCCTTCTGTTGTATGGGTGTATTGTCGTTGTTTCCTACCCATATGCCGACAGCAATGGAGGGTGTATACCCTACCGTCCATGCATCTCGGTACTCTTGGCTTGTGCCGGTTTTTGCCGCAACCTGGTGGTCAGGGAAAAAAAGCGACGAGTTCGGGCGAAATACCGGAATGCGCGCAGTGTTATCCGACAGAACACCATTAAGTGTTCTTACGACATTTGTGTCTATGACGGCTTTTGAAACGACCCTTCTTTCCTCAAGGGTTGTTCCTCTTCTTTCTACTTTTAGTATGAAAGAAGGGGGGACGCGGATGCCGTCGTTAGCAAATACGCCATAGGCGCTCACCATATCAAGAAGGCGGACCTCTGCACATCCAAGAACCAATGCAAGGCCGCAGCGTTCTGCGTCTTGTAGTGTGCTGATGCCAACATCTTCCGCGGTGGTAATAGTATTCTTAACACCAGTAAGGTATAAGAGTTTTACTGAGGGAACATTGAGTGATTGGGCGATTGATTGGCGAAGAGATACGGGGCCTCGGAAGGTTTCATCATAGTTCTGGGGATGATAGCACTCATCTTCCGATATTCCGGCGCGCTGTGGCTTTCCGTCATGCGCACACGAGGGGTTGAATTCCGTCGGTACGTCAAAAAGGGTGGTCTCGGGCGTATAGCCAAGCTTGAAAGCCGCTGCGTAGACGAATGGCTTGAATGAAGAGCCCGGCTGGCGAAGGGCAGTCGCAACATTATAGTTTCCGTCATGTTCAAGGTCAAAGTAATCGTATGAGCCAACAAGCGTAAGTATCTCCCCGGTCTTGGGATCAATGGCAACGAGAGCCGCGTTTTCTGCCGCTATGAGTTTTTTATTTAATTCAACGCCTTCTTTAATGATCCGTTCCGCTTCAAGTTGGAGGTCTATGTCTATGGTCGTGGTAACTTCAAGCCCGCCCGATTCCACCAACTCTTCACCATACGTTTGATTCAAATACTCGCGCGCCATCATAACAAGGTGCGGCGCCTGAATATTTTGTTTTGGGTTCAAAAAATGTAGTTCCTCATCTCTCGCAACTTTTTCCTCCTCTTTGGTGATGTAGCCGAGCTTGTGCATGCGCTCCAATATAGCATTTTTTCTCACCATAAGTTCGGCGGCGTGGTTTCCATAAGGAGAATAATAGGTGGTGCCTTTTGGCAGGGACGTAAGAAGGGCGGCTTCCGCAAGAGTAAGATCTTTCGCCGACTTTCCAAAAAATGTCTTTGATGCTGCCTCTATCCCATATGCGTTGGAACCGTATGGTATCTTATTAAGGTAGAGTTCAAGAATATAGTCCTTTGAATAGCGCGATTCCAGTCGGAGGGCGAGAATGAGTTCCTTTATTTTTCTCGTAAATGTGCGTTCGTCGCCTAAAAATGACTTTTTTACCAGCTGTTGAGTTATAGTTGATCCGCCCTGGGACAAGGATCCCGTGGTGATATCCACCCAAAGCGCCCGAAGAATTCCACGGAAATCAAAACCCTTGTGGTTGTAAAAATCACTGTCCTCTATGGCGATGGTTGCATGTTTTACTGCATCGGGTATCTCCCGGAACGGAATGACCGTTCTTTTTTCCTCGCCATGAATGTCGTAGAGGACATGTGTTTTTGTTCTGTCATATATTTTGGTTGACTCAACGACCTCCTGTGCGCTTATTTTTGACGGGTCGGGAAGGGTATATACGATGACCGAAACAAGGATTCCCGCGGATATGAAAAACAGCACCAGAAACGCGGTGGCAAAAAGAAACAGGCGGCGGGCAAAGCTTTCTCTTCTGCTTTTTTTGTGGAAAAACATACTAGTAAAGGTGATGGCGTGGAAAAATGCTTTGTAATTCTAACAAAAGTAGCGGGAATCTTCAACGGAGGAACAGTGCTTTTCGTTAGCGCGCGAGTGGCTTTATAAAACATGTTGTGGTGTGCCTCGGTTGGGTGGTATGCTTTTAGTGATATGGGAAACAAAAAAAATGGTATTATAACAGATCCGGACGCGATCAATAAGATACTGCGGCGAGGGGTTGCCGTAGATGCCCTACCATCATGGGGAGCTCTTTATGGCGTTTTAACGTCAGGGAAGCGGTTAAGGATATATACGGGGGCGGATCCGACGGCAGACACGCTTCATTTGAGTCATGCAAAAAACTTTATGCTTTTAGAAGAGCTTCGGGGACTCGGCCACGAAGTCATTTTATTGGTTGGGGATTTTACCGCGCGAATCGGCGATCCTACGGGCAGGGGCGAGGCGCGAAAACAGCTTACCCAAAAGGAAGTAAAGGAAAACGTAAAAAAGTGGCTTTTGCAGATCCGGCCGTTGATGAAGTTTGATGACAAAAAGAATCCGCCGAAGGTGCTATACAACAGCGCGTGGCTTTCTCGGCTCTCATTTCAAGAAGCGCTCTCATTGGCGTCAAACTTTACTGTGCAGCAAATGCTGGAGCGCGACATGTTCCGACGCCGCGTTTACGGAGAGTGGCGGTGTAAGAAGTGCAACTACCCAAACGCATTTGAACAAAACATTTTGGACAGAACCGCACAATCTCAAGAGTGCCAAAAGTGCCATCAGAAATTTCTCAAAAACGAAATAGTATCTAGCGGAGACGGGGGCAACAAAAGGCCTATCTACCTCCATGAGTTTTTGTATCCCCTCATGCAAGGGTATGACAGCGTTGCGATGGACGTTGATATAGAGCTTTGCGGCAGGGATCAGACATTCAATGCGCTTGCTGGGAGAACACTCATGCGGCGTCTTAAAGATAAAGAAAAGTACATTCTTGTGGCAAATCTTATGGAGAATCCCAAAACGGGAGAGCTTATGTCAAAAAGCCGGGGAACAGGAGTGTTTTTATCGGCGTCACCTGGGGAGATGTACGGTGCCATTATGGCCCAGCCCGACGAAATGATAGAAACGCTCTTCATCAACTGCACACGGATCCCGCTAGAGGAAAAAGACGGCATTATGAGGATGGGACCGCGAAACGCAAAGGCCCGCGTGGCGCGCGAGATCGTGAAAGTATTCTACGGAGAAAAAAAGGCGCAAGAGGCGGAGGCGGGGTTCACACAACTTTTTTCTAGGAAGGATTACACCGGAGACCTTCCTGAGATACGGGTGGCGCCGGGAAGCACCGTTGCCGACGTGGTGTTGCAGACACACAAGGTGCCGTCGCGATCCGAGGCGCGTCGCCTTGCAGCCGCCGGCGCTATAAAGCTTGACGAGGAGGCGCTTTCCGATATTGCGCAAAAAATGCCGGTACGAGCGGGAGCGGTACTACGGATAGGAAAAAAACACATCTATCGTGTCAAGTAAAACAAACCCCGCCCGTAAAAGGCGGGGGTTTGTTTTACTCTGAATGATGGGCTTCGCGGTAGCCCGGAACGATATTTTACGCGCTATACCCAAGACCCGCCTTTTACGGGCGGGGTTTGTTTTGTTGATCAAGAAGAGCCGTCGTCGCTTTCTTCCTCATCATCGTCGTCCTCAAGATCATCGTCAAGATCTTTCTCATCGTCGTCATCCTCTACTTCGCTCTCGTCTTCGTCGTCTGCGAACAAGGACAGCTTTTCGTCGTAGATTGAGTCAGTCATCTCATTATAGATAATTAAACCCCTTACGAACAACATCGACCTTTGATGTGTTTCTTTTCCTTTGTACCAAAAAACGTACTCCCACTATATACAGATTCGGCGTTAGTGCAAGGGCGCGGTTGTGAATATCTCTTCGTACGCGGCATCAGAACGGGTCCCGGGGGATGCTGTGGGCCGCACATATCGCTACGGCAATTGCGTCGGTAATGTCATCAAGCTTTGGAATGATGGGAAACTTAAGAATAGCTCCCGTCATGGCGTGGACCTGTTTTTTGTCCGCCTTTCCGTATCCGGTCACCGCCATTTTTATCTCAAGCGGGGTATATTCGTACACCCTAAGGCCTGAGCTTTTTCCAGTCAAGAGGATAACTCCGCGGGCCTCGGCAACCGAGATGACCGTTTTGGTGTTTTTAAAATAAAAGAGTTTCTCAACAGCAAGAACGTCCGGGGCATGTGTTTTGATGACCGCCGCAAGACCGCCTTGTATGAGAGCAAGCTTTTCCTCTTGCGGGGTGTTGGGGGTATTTACTATTGCGTCGGCAGCTATCAGCCGAAGGGTCCCCTTGTGCCGCTCAACGACCGCATAGCCGACGATGCTTGTTCCGGGGTCTACCCCAAGTATTTTCATGTGAGCACACGGAGCGCCGTACTTTCTTTGGTGGTGGGCGCTCGCGAGGGTTATGCATATTGCAACTGGACGTTCGTATACACGTTTTGAATGTCGTCATGATCGTCTAGCGCTTCATAGAGTGCGAGGATCTTTTGTTTGACGTGCTCGTCGGGCACTTGTATGGAGTTCTTGGAAATGCGGTCGGAGTATTCCTGCAACACGACCAGTTTTGATCGCGCAAGCGTTTTTTTGAGCGCATCTGCCGTTGCGGGGTTGGTGTAGACGGTCACCAGATCGTCGTCTTGTTGAATGTCTGTGGCTCCCGCATCAATGAGGGAAAGCTCAAGGGCCTCCTCGTCCATCCCCTCTTCTTTTGTGAACTCAATGACAAATGTCTTTGTGAAGAGCCACTCTACGCTTCCTTGTGCCGCAAGGCGGCCGTCGTACTCGCTTAACAAATGTTTTATCTCGCTTGTCGTCCGGTTCCTGGAGTCGGTTATTCCCTCTATGAGAAACGCACTGCCTCCCGGACCGTATGCTTCATAAAGCACCTCTTCCAAGGCCGCTTCGTTCGTTTTTCCGGTGCCGCGCGCGACGGCGCGCTCAATGTTAGACATCGGCATACCGAGAGCCCGCGCTTTTTCAACGGCGGTTCGAAGTTTTACATTGGCATCAAGGTCGGTTCCCTTCTCTTTTGCCGCAACCGAGAGCACGCGGGCCATCTTTGAAAATGCCTTCCCCTTTTTTGCGTCGGTCAAGGCCTTCTTGTGTTTTATTTGTTTCCACTTGCTGTGTCCTGACATGGTGTGCGTTTACGGCTTGGCCGCCTGGTGGAACTCACTATGTGTTCCGTGTTTTATGCTTGAGTATTTTAACAGCAGGTCCTTTGCCTCGTAAAAACGGGGGACCGACCGGATAAGGAACATGCCCTCTGCGGCGGTCTCTACCTTTAAATTCCCGAACTTTAAGAGCATGGCGACCATGCCGTTTATCTCTGCGGTGACGTTCTGAATGTTTTCCATATTCATTTCCGATATGTGGCGGACAAAAAGTCCTCGCTGGTTGATGTCAATAAGGCGCTCGGTAGTGATGATCCACACATCAAGATAGTAGTCCGCCCAGAGGAGAAGCGCGTACAAAAGGAGGCCCAGGAGGTATAATGCAAGGAAAAACTTTACGATGGGGGCGATCTGGGGCGTGGAAAGGACCGGAAAGCGGTCGGATAGGGATAGAAGCAAAAGCGACGGGAGGACCAAAGCGAAAAAAATCGTTGCAAGCGGACCCATCATAACGATCCAGTGGCGGCGCAAAATGAGCACTATCTGTTCGTTTGGCCGAAGAGAGATCATGCGATTATGATGTTAGCGCGGCGTACGGAATGGTGAAGAGGAAGTATGCCGCCACGCAGAAAAAGAAGAAAGAAAGCAGGAAAAAAAGAGGCACCACAAACCGCGCCGCAGTCCATCCCGGAAAGGAGTATCGGCGCAGGTGGTAGATAACGGCAAAAGAAAAAAAGAGCCACAAAGCGAGAAACAGGAGAAAGATCAGAAGAAAAATAATGAACATGGTGTGTTAAATAAGATGTCTCTGCTCCGGCTGGGAAATGCCCATGTGCTGCCACGCAAGTGCCGTTGCAACGCGGCCCCGCGGGGTTCGTTCCAAAAAACCAACCTGCATAAGATACGGCTCATAGACGTCTTCAATGGTTTCTTCTTCCTCGGAGGTCGCGGCGGCGAGCGTTTGAACGCCCACCGGCCCTCCCTGGAATTTTTTAATGATCGCTTCAAGTATTTTCCGGTCTGTCGGTTCAAGGCCGATCCGATCTATCTCAAGCAGTTGTAAGGCCCGCGTTGCCATCTCAAGGGTCACTACGCCGTTTCCCTCAACTTCTGCATAGTCCCGCACCCTTTTGAGTAGGCGGTTCGCCACGCGAGGTGTTGAGCGCGAGGATTCTGCCACCAGGCGCCTGGCGGCGGGATCAATTGTTACTCCGAGGAGTGCTGCTGATCGGGCAATAATCTTTTCCATGTCTTCCGGCGTGTAGAAATCAAGGCGGAAAATTCCACCGAAGCGGGAGCGAAGCGGAGAGGACAGAAGGCCAATGCGCGTAGTCGCCGCTATGAGGGTAAAAGGGGGAAGCTCCAGCTGGATCGTCCGCGCGGACGGGCCCTTGCCGATAATGATATCCAAGGTGCGCGATTCCATAGCCGGATACAGCACTTCTTCTATGAGCTTGTTTAAGCGATGCGCCTCGTCAATGAACAGAACGTCTCCCGGCATAAGGTTCGTCAGAATGGAGGCAAGGTCTCCTACGCGCTCAATGGCGGGCCCCGAAGTCACCCGAATATTTGCTCCCATTTCTTTTGCGATGAGAAAAGAAAGAGAGGTCTTCCCAAGGCCCGCCGGGCCGTACAGCAATACGTGTTCTATTGACTGTCCCCTGTTTTTTGCCGCCTGAATGAGTATTTTAAGATTCTCCTTAATGGCGGGTTGTCCGATATACTCCTCCCAGCGCTGTGGGCGGAGGGAAAGGTCAAGCGACCGGTCCTCATTTTTTTGTTTTGGTTCGGTAATCATGGAGTGGGCACACTGCTAAGGAGCCGCTATTGACAAGAATAAGTTTATTTGCTACAATGAATCCGATACGAGGGTACAGGAGGGGCCGCGGCCCCATTTGTTTTGCCCTTTTTCTGAAGAAGCTCGGCTGTTGTTGTGTTTGGCACCTAGAAGTGTACTATTATTGTCCGGCGAACACAAAGCACGAGGCGCCTCAAAAAGCTGTGGGCAATTAAGGTGTTAAATACCTTTTTAGCCTTAATGGGGATTTTTACATGTCGGTTGGCCTGGTTTCGACTGGGCCACACCACAGAAAAGTCCTGACCTCCGAGTTCCCAAACCGGAGTAATTGCCCACAGCTTTTGGAGGTGTTTTTTGTTTGTTGCTACTTCGCGCTTCTAGCCGATGACGCGTCGTACTTCCGCAAGGTCAGTAACGCCCCTAAGAACTTTCAACACGCCATCCTGTTTCATGGTGATCTGCCCCTGTCGTTTCATGGCTTCGCGCATTTCGGCAACGGTCGGTGATGTCTTGATGATTTTCTCCAGTTCATCGTCAACGAGGATGATTTCAAAAACGCTGATACGGTTTTTATAGCCGAGTTCGCAGGCGGTACACCCTTTTTCATTCGCAGAAAAAATACTGATAGCGGAGAGTTCCGGCCGTGGCAGTCCCGCCGGCATATCTTCAATTGCTTGCACGATAACCGCGCGCTCGTCGGGGGTTGGTTCATGGGGGGTGCGGCAGACAGGACACAGGCGCCTGACGAGTCGTTGTGCCATGGCGACATTAATAGCGGGCGCAATGATGTTTGGTTTTACACCTATGTCAATAAGCCGCGGGATCGTTCCTGCGGCATCGTTCGTATGAAGGGTGGAGAACACCAGGTGTCCGGTAAGGGCGGCGTGAAGAGCCGTCTCCGCTGTTTCTAGATCGCGGATCTCGCCCACCAGAATAACATCGGGATCCTGGCGCAGGATTGAACGGAGGCCTGATGCGAAATCATATCCGCGCCGCACATCAATCTGCGTTTGTTCAATGCCGCGCAGGTGGTATTCAATCGGGTTTTCTAGGGTAATGATCTTCGTCTCCGGCGTATACACCTTTTTTATGAACGCATAAAGCGTGGTGGTCTTTCCGGAGCCGGTTGGTCCGGTGGTAAGGATCATGCCGTTCGGTTTTTCCAATTCTTTTCTCATGCGCTCTTCCACCCAGGGCTGCATGCCAAGATCTTCAAGGGCCAAGCTGATCGTTTTTGGGTCCAAAAGCCGCATCACGATATTCTCACCGTCGGGACCGGGAAGCGTGGATACGCGCACCTCCAGTTCGTTGCCGGACGCGCGTATGGTAAAGCGCCCGTCTTGTCCGCGCTCTTTGATGTTGAGCAGGATCCCGGATATGAGTTTGATGCGGGAAAGAATGAATTTATACGTCGGGGCTGGCAGGAACGCGACATCGTGGAGGACCCCATCAAGACGATAGCGGAGACGGATCGCCTCCGGCTGGGGCTCTATATGAATATCCGACGCGTTGAGCTTAAGAGCGCCGCCGATGATGAGCTCCAGGACCTCGGTAACGCTTTTGTAGATGACGGCATTAATGAGCGGAGTGATGGATTCGGGGGTGGTGATGAGGTTGCGGTAGTGTTCCAGGCGCGCCTCCGATACGGTTATTTCTCCGGATATGCTGCCAAGGTCTTCCGGGAGAGATTTATACAGCTCCCATGCCTTTTCCAAACTGTACTGCGATACCAAAAAAAGCTTGTTCGGATTGTAGCGGTTTTGTTTCAGTTCTTCCAGTACCGCCAAGGTCTCGGGTTTCTGAGGGTTTTTAACTGCGACCTGAAGATTTTTGCCGACTTTTTGTACGACCGCAAGTCCCGCGCGCCGCGCCTTTTCTTCCGGGACTAGCTTTAGGGCGTCCGTATCTATGGGGACCGTGCCCAAATTCAAATAAGGGATCTTGTACTTTCCCGCAAGGATCTTCACCATTTCTTCCGCCTCCTGATGGCGGAGCTCTTTTATTTTCAGTTCCTGCCGTTCTTCGTCAAAGGCGACCATGAGGTTCTGGCGTTACGGAACACCTGTTTGCGCTGAGGGGATGGCGTAGGCGCTACAACGCGCCCGGGGTGCGCGCATAAAGTATACCATCGCTTACGAAAGCTCTCCGAGGAGTTTATGCACACGCTCTTCCGCTTCCAGAAATGTTTTTGGCGTTTTGGCGTGCAAAAAGCCGGTAGCGTGTTCTCGCAGTTCTTTGTGTTCCCGCATGCGTTCGGCGAGATCCGCGTGTATCGGGGCAAGAACGGTTTCTATCCATTTTTTTTGCGGATGTTCATATAGCGTGACAAATGCGCGAGGCGCCTGAAAGTATTCTTTGAATTTGGCAAGCACAAATGAAATGTCTTCAGGCGATGTGTTAGTCGTAAGAAAGTCGGTTGCCGGAACGAATGTCCACAACAACGACGTCTTCTCATCAAAGCGGGATCGGATGGCGGCCCTGCCCCAGAGCTGTAGAAGCGGCAACGGAACGGTCTTGTGGCGGGCGCGAATGATAGCGTCTTTGTCCGCGCCAACCTCCAGAAGAAAGGACGCGACCTCAAGAGAAGACGGCGTGGTGCCGGCGCCACAGAAATTCTCCGTTCTCTCAATGATGCCGGCAAGAAGCCACGAGGCATCCTCCTTGCGGATGTCTGCGTCCAGCTCGTCGGTGAGAAGCTCGTAGACAAGCTCTGAGAGAGAGCTTGTACGGACGTTTACCGCATTGATCGTTGCGAACCTGTCGTTTTTTGGCGAGATGTCTATGTTGATGATCGGGTTCTTATAAAAAAGCGGAGGATGTTCTTCAAATTCTTTTCCGAAATGCTCCGGCCCCGGAATGCCGATGGTAATAATAAGATCATACTCTATGGTGCGGGCATGGACGCGGACATCTTCTTTTTTAATCTCCGCGTTTCGCGGTGTAAGGACGATGTGCACAAACTCCGCATCTGTTTCGTAGCGGATCTGTTTGATCGGAGATGAGGCAATAGGAATGGAAAGAACGCACTCGCCCGGAGCGGCCGGTTCGCTGGTACCCGAGAGAAGGAAGTGCCATTGTTTCGGCGGCAGGACCTCTCTCGTAAACACCGCCGTTTTGCCAAGGGCTGTCAGCGCGGTTTTTAGCACGAGGCCCGCCGCAAACTCATCTATGCCGTATGACAGCGGCAGCATGACCCCGATCCGCTGTGCCTTTTGTATCAGTTGTTTTGTTTCGTTCCACATGCTGTGGTGGGCGTGACATTTTATATGATGTCTTACAAGTTATTCCATTCGTAGCGTTTTCCTTGTGTGCCAGTCAACTTTGACGTGTGCGCATCCTGCATCCGGCGACGCTTGTCCGGTAACGGACCTTTGTCATTCTCCTGAACCTGTAGTACGGTAAAGGCACGCTCTCTTCATTGCCCGCCGAGATGGCTCGTGGCGCGGAAAAAGTGGCTTCGTATTCACCAACGAAAGCGGTGGCACGAACTCCAGGGACGAAGGTCCCGTGCGCGCGGACTGGACGCGGAGCGCATTGCGGTAGAGGCGACCAAAGAGCTTCTCCGCAGCCGCTTCTTTGACGCCTACGCGCACGCGCGCCACAACGACGAACTGGACGCAAGCCACATAGACATCGCCATGGCGAATTTGCAGGAGCACAAACTCTTTGTTCTTCAGATCAAAACCAAGGTGAAAAAGAGCCCGCTTCACGTAGGACACGAGACCCCCGCAGAACGGCATCGGAGGAAGTATCCTCACATACCGCTCATAGAGGTCCGTGTAGACAAGCACTGGAAAACACAGGTGCGAACTGTTAAGCGAAGCATCATGCGGCTTTGTCGGGCCGCTCCCTCCGCAGAACGCGTGCTGGATGCGAAAACGCTTGGCATTATAGCGGAACAGTTTCGCCAGCGCGGATACCGCGGCCCATATTTTTGGGAAGACAATAAGTAGCAAGCCCCGCCCCTAAAGGGTGGGATTTCATTTTGCCGCGACTGATGCGCTTCGCGATAGCCAAAAATGATATTTCGCGCTTTGCTCAAAAGACCCGCCTTGTAAGGGCGGGGATTTCTTTTGGAACGCAGGAGAGCGGCTTGATTTTTTAAATGTGTGTGATACACATGGGGGGAACAAACCAATGTTCTTACAAAAAAGAGAGGGTCATGAGCGCCTTGGCGCGCATCGTCGCTATCGGCATCCTTCTTATTGGCGCTGTTGTGAGCGCAGAGGCCGCATCTATGGGACCACTTTCTGACCAGGATCGCGAAGATATAAAAAAGAATTATGAACGGACGACAAAAAGATGGGATGCCGCTTTTCAGAACGTGATAAGTGAGGTTCGTGAAAGCGGCCGTGAGCGCTGGGGGTTTGGCGCCACCTTTTATTTCGGGCGCTTTGTGGATGTGCGCGGCCTTGTTGTCGCGCACGTGCGGCTTGGTTCTCCGGCGGAACGAGCAGGGCTCAAACAGGGTGACTTTGTTGAATGGGCAGTATTAGTAACGGATACAGGTCGTCATGAGGTTGGCATTGTCGCACAAAGAGACGCAACACACCAAGAGACAGCATACGGCGCGCTTGAGGCACTTGAGGCAGGATTACCGAGGGCCGAGCTTGATATCGTTTTTGTGCGGCCAGTATTGGTTGGTGATCACACAGAACTTCAAAGGATGCTCGCGCACATGTCTGCGGTGGTCATCCAAAAGGAACGCATCGTTGAGGCAGAGGCGCTTGCAAAGAGCGTAGAAAACACAGCCGCACCGCTTCAGGCCGCACTCGCGCATGGGGCGAACACCATGATCGGGGAGCTTGCCAATGTGCGTACGTGGGAGGAATTTTTAGAGCGCGAAGAGATCCTTGTTCGCACCCCAGCCCGTGCTCTTGATCGGTTTTGGGATGCTACGGTACAAGAGGCGAACGCATTTATCGCCGGGAAGAACAAATAGTGCAAAGCCCCAGCCGGGGCTTTTTACTTGCAAGAAGGGCTCGTGGTGGTGTGCGAGTTGGGGGCGCCACTCCAACACGAGCCGTCCCGACAAGAGGGCGTTGCCGTCAGGCGCGTGTGTGGTGTACGCTGGTATCTATGCAGAACTTCTCGTTTGAAATAATAGCATCATCGTTGCGGAGCCGCGCTCGCGCCGGTGTGTTGCGAACGCCTCATGGTGATATTGAAACGCCCTCATTTATCACGGTCGGGACGCAGGCCGCGGTAAAGGCGGTGACCCCCGATGACATACGAGGGGCCGGATCGCAGGCGATCCTTGCAAACACCTATCATCTGTTCCTTTCGCGAACGCATGAGGTAATACAAGGCGCTGGCGGGCTTGGTGCGTTCATGGGGTGGGATGGGCCAACACTCACGGACTCCGGTGGCTTTCAGGTGTTCTCGCTGGGGTTCGGGCGCGATCACGATATTGGTCGGAGCTCAACATTGTTTCCTGGCGAAGACATTCAGCGATTTTCCAAGGTGATGGACGTAAAAGAATCACAACACATCAAGATCCTAGAAGAGGGCGCGCTGTTCCGACTGCCCGACGGGACGAAGAAGGCGCTCACGCCGGAGTCGTCCATACAGATACAAGAGGCGATAGGCGCCGACATTGTTTTTGCATTTGATGAATGCACCTCTCCCCTTTCCACATATGACTATACCAAGGAGGCGATGGGGCGAACGCATCGGTGGGCCGAAAGATGCCTCGCCGCCCGCACCCACTACGATCAGGCGCTCTTTGGCATTGTTCAAGGGGGCATCTGGGAGGATCTTCGCGAAGAATCATGCCGGATCATTGGTGGCCTTCCGTTCTCGGGATTCGGCATCGGGGGATTTTTGGGGCGCACCAAGGAAGAAATGTGGCGCGTCGCAGAGTTTGTCATTGCGAGAATTCCTGATGAAAAGCCGCGGCACCTTCT
>Ga0156065_106_pt2 | contig 48659 bp, 41 predicted proteins | sample RifCSPlowO2_02_FD_107718 | JGI IMG/M metagenome (GOLD analysis project Ga0156065, IMG submission 107718) | Candidatus Sungbacteria bacterium RIFCSPLOWO2_02_FULL_51_17
GACGCAGGAGAACCAAAAAACCGAGGACCGCCAAAAGCGCATAGACAAGCCAAAGCGCACGCCCGAAAAGATTCAGCATGTATCCGCCGGACCAAGAAGAAGTGCCGGAGCCCCCGCCAACCAGAGCCGAAATATCGGTCTTGTGAGCGCCAAGCGGAAGACCCGCGCGATCAATAAAAATATATGACATCGTATCATACGTGAAGTAGTTTACCAAAGAAATTGCCTCCAGTTTCAGAAACGGCACAGGGTTTTCCCGAATGATGTTTTTTGTCTCACTCCAAAAGTATGAGTTAAAGCGGACGTTATAGAGATCATTCTCAACAAGCGGCCGCCCGAGCGCAAGTTCACTCCCATGCGTCCTATCAAAATCAGTGACAAAACGGCCAAGCACCTGCTTCCACGGAACGCCGTCGCGAACGGTGATGACGGAAGCGCCAAGCCGCGTGTAGATGTTCACGGGGCCGATGGCGGAAAATGACGCAACGCCGAACACCTCTCTGTTCCGCCAATACCACGGTGCCACCGATCCGGCAAATACCAGCACAAAAAGAACCGCCGCAACGAACGCCCGCCCGAAAAAAAACTCCTGCCGCATGCGCACCAGAAAAAATAATCCGGCAAACACCGCGGCAATACATGCAACATATAAAAACACCGGCCGCGTGAGCGCCGCTACACCGAAAAGCGCTCCAGCTCCAGCCGCGTACGCCACGCGCTGCGGAGACGAAAGCCATCGCACCATGAAAAACATTCCTCCCAAAAATACCGGCACGAATAATCCCTCAGTCCCGATGAGTACGGTGTAAAACCGAAGGTGCGGATCTATCGTCATAAGGACCGCCGCCACCCGCAACACGCCCTCGCCGATGTGGGGCCGTGCCAGAAGATATATCAAAAGAGGAACGAACGCCATCGCAAGCGCCTGCGCGATCACCGCGGGAACGAACGAGCCGGAAAGTGCGTATGAAAACAACAGATAGAATGGGTACCCGGGAGTCCGCAAACTATCGGGAACAAACGGCGCGTTGGCATCCACCGAAAACCCGTTCCCCAAAAAAAGGTTCCTCGCAATGCCGGTATACTCCGAGGCATCGGTCTGCATAATGCCTTGCGACGTAAAAAAATAAAAATACGCCACCGTGGCAAGATTCAGTAGTATATTGATGGCGACAATGCGCGCCCAAAACGGGTGCCGGCGGCATGCCGCACCAACGGCGCGCACACAAGAAAAAAAATTCTCTGTCATATCAATAGCTTTTACCGGCGCTCTTGCGCACAAGCGAGCACCGGAACCCGGCTGGCACCCTAACGCACGAACGGCACCGCTAAAACATCTTGCGAAATATTTCTACGACCTCGCCGATATCAAACTTTCTTACCCACCGCTCCTCAAACTCTTTTATCCGCATGATCGTCTCGGGAGAAGCAAGTAGGATCTTTTTCATCGCGGCGATAAATGCCGGCACATCCCCCACCGGAATAACGTATTCGGAAAGTTCCGGCGGTACGATCCCCGCAACTCCTCCAGCGCCCGCGTTAAAAGCAACGAACGGAGTTTTCGTCGCCATCGCCTCAAGAAGCACCCGAGGAAATCCCTCCTCCTCTGACGGCATGATGAAAAGATCCGCCATGCCGTAATAACTCGGAAGCCCCGCATTTGGAACCTCGCCAAGAACGATGACGGCGTCCTCAAGATGTTTTTCCCGAAGCGCTATGTGGAGCGCGCTCCGTTCAGGCCCGTCGCCCACGACCAAAAATTTCACCGGGTCATCGCGAAACGCCTCGGCAATCGCCGGCAGAAGATCGGCGCCCTTCCGTTTTGACAGGCGGTGCACGAACAGCACCACCGCGTCATGTTCACGAATGCGTGCCGCCTGACGGACATTGCGAACGGCGGCGATGTTCACGTTGCTGAAACGCCCGCAGTCAATCCAGTTCGGCATCACCCGTATCTTCTCGGGGCGTATGTCATAAACGCGCGCGTATTCTTTTTTAAGCGCCTCGGTTCCGGTGACAAGAACGGTGACCGCGCGATACACTTTCCGCTCAAACATTTCACGAAACCATCCCTTCTTGTATTTCCACGGCTCGCCAGCATTCCAGTAAAACACCTTCCCGCCAAAAAAACGGAACACGCATACGGCGGCATACGCCCCAACAAAAGAGTAGTGGACATACACATTTTTTTTCTCAACAAGCCGCCCAAAAAATATCCGCGCCATAAGCTCCAGAAACCGAAGCGGCGTAAACGAGAACGTAAGAAGCAGCACTTTTTTGCATCCCCAATCCTCCGCGGGCGCCTCACCTTTTTCTATGAGCAGTGTGACATCAAAATAGGCAGAGATCCGCCGAATGAAGTCGTGAATGTGGGCAAAGTGCGTCGCAGACGTCTTTGAGTATTCTGGCAGAATATAGGTCAGCTGGGGTTTCATACTGGAATGATACCGTATATACGGGCTTTTTTGAAGCGCCCTCAAGGATGCGCTGCCCGCGGGCCCATGCCCTTCAAAAAACATGCAAAAGGTGGTACGGATGACACAGGAACCGATCCTTTACACCCCATGAGCAAAGAAAGAAAGTTCGCGACAAATCTTCAGCACGGCGGATACGACCCCGTGGAGCACCGGGGACATCGCGGAGAGCCCCTGTATCTTGACGTCGCGGTAGTACAACCCAACTGCACGACCGCGGCAGAGCGTTTTTCCGGCGTTCAGGAGGGTCAGATCTACTACCGCTTCGGCGGCGAGGATGACAAGATACTTGAGAAGCGCTTGGCACTTCTTGAGGGAGGCGACCGCGCCAAAGCGTTCGCGTCTGGCCTTGCGGCAATTCAGGTAACGCTTTTGGCGCTCACCGAACCCGGAGACCACATCGTCTCGGCAAGCGCCATCTACGGCGGCACCTATCATATCTTCACGGGAACCATGACGAAGGATTACGGACGAACCGTCACGTTTGTTCATGACATCAATAACATTGACGAGGTACGTGCGGCCCTACGGCCTAACACAAAAATGGTGTTTGCCGAAAGCATTTCAAATCCCACAAACAGCGTCCTTGATATTGAGCCGCTTGCGGCATTCGCGAAGGAAAAGCGCTTGCTCCTCGTTATAGATAATACATTTGCAACCCCGCATCTGTTCCGCCCCATTAAATACGGCGCGGACCTTTCCATCCACTCAACGACGAAATTCCTAACGCTCGGCGGAACGAACGGCGGGGGCGCTGTTATCGGGTCAGAAGCGCTCATGGCGCGCGTCCGCGAACGCGCGAACAGCTTCGGCGCCGCCATGTCAGAATTTGACGCATGGTGCACCATCAAAGGCCTCCAGTTCCTCGCCGTGCGCGTAGACCGGCAGTCGGCAAGCGCGCTTACCGTCGCCCGATACCTCGCCAAGCACCCGCGGGTGCGCGCCGTTCATTACCCGGGCATACCGAATTCCAAGAATTATTTTCTTGCGAAAAAATATCTGCCAGCCGGATGCGGCGCCATCGTAGCGCTGGAACTTGAGGGCGCGAAGCAAGACACCGTGAGATTTATGGAGGCGCTGGAGCTCTTCTCACACGTCATCAATCTTGGCGACGTGCACTCGCTGGCAACACATCCGGCATCCACCACGCACTCAAAGGTTCCGGCGGAAGAACTTGCACGCTCCGGCATCTCCGAAACGTTCGTGCGCCTCTCCATCGGCCTTGAGGATGTGGACGATCTTCTTGAAGACCTTGAGCAGGCGCTTCGCAAAAATTGCTAGCATCATCGGCCCGATACGGGCCGCTTTTTTTATTGGTCATGCGCATTAAAAATACACGCTCATAACGCGCGCGTCTCTATATAAAAAGCCCGCACACCGTGCGAGCGCTTATGAAATGGGTTTTTTGGCATTGATATTCGCCCACTCCTCTACCGCATATGTTGCAACGAGCGTCAACAGTAACGCGCTGTATTTCCGCAAAGACATGAGCAGCCGCCACTCCGCGATTACGAGTCGTAGGATCCACGGCCAGCCGAATATAAAAACAATGGCTATACAGGTCGTTATCAATTCACGGGGTATCACGATGACGCGTGGATCGCGTGATAGTTCCATGAAACGCTCAGCGTCAAAACCGAGATCGCTGACATCGGTCACCACCCGCGTATCAATGGGCCTGCCAAGCTTGAACGCCGCCCTGCGCAACACGTCTATGTCTTCCACGATGCGACGGCGCTCTTTTGCGATGTAAAAGTTTGCCCAGGCGACTATCATGCCGCAAAGGAGATACAACGCCAGAAACCCCATGAGAACGACAAATGGCAAGGGCATAACGCCTCCCATACCGACAAAAAAGAACGTGGAAAAACAGTATCACATTTCTCCCCAAAACAAAAGCCGACACACGTCGGCTATCGCTTCATTCGGGAGCGCATCTCTTCGCGCAATTTCATCCATATCTTACCGAGATGATTTTCACCCTTCCAGTCGGGCCCCCTGCCCCAAAACGAGTCCGTCGGCGAGTCCTCTATAATTTCCCTGTCGCCCGTCTCAAGAAGTTTTTTCTGGATGTACGGATGCTGGGAGAGTTTTGCGTGAACAATCTCCTCCATGATCGCCAACTTTTTTTCGCCCCAATCGGCAACAATATGCTCGGCATGCGTTTGCGCCAATTTCTTCGCCTCATATCCGGACCGGGCACATCGTATCGCATCCGTAATACACAGGTCATCAAACTTTGCGGCCATGTAGGCGTGTTCGCTCGTCATCCAATCAACGCCCCGCCAGCGCACCCTGAACGCCGCCATGTTGGAAAAACACCCCCATCGTCCGCCAAAGAAAAGAACTTTCTCCATCGGAGCCCCTCATTACCAAAGAACTGGTAAAAGAGTGATAACATATCTATACACGTGATATAAAGAAAAACCGCCCACGCAAGGGCGGCGTATCAAATGTGCGGGGCTATCCAGCGCCAGTAGAGCGTGAACCCCGCCATATCGGCTAGCATGTCAAAGAGCGGGTCTCCGAGAATGTACCACAGCGTTATGCGAGGGCTCCACTCCATATACAACTGAAATACCTCCCACGCGCATCCGATGCCAAGCACGATGCCGCCGACAAGAAAGGCGCCCCGCAAAAAGGTGGAAAAGAAAAGCGCGAGAAACACGCCCATGGCGATGTGGAATATCTTGTCTATCCCGAACCGCTCAATGGTGTGCCCCAATATATAGGTCGCAAAAAAAAGAAAAACCGTCCCCGACACGGCAACACCGATGCGCGCCACCGCCCCCTCCGCTTGAGAGCTCGTACTAATGCTATACTATATAGTAGGGTAGTTGTCAACTGCTCCTTCGGCACGCACAACCCCAAAGGCCCCAAAACCCTCTCTACAACCGCTCAAGAATACGATCAAGATTTCGTAGTGCATCAAAAATGGCATTAAGCGAAAGAACTCCGAACGACAGGAGAAGCGGCCGCTCAAAGAATGTGCCATATCTCAAAAGATACGCCGCATAGTATCCCGCGAAAAGCGCAAAGAACGGATACACGGGGTAGCGATAGCGGGTCTCAACAATAAGGAACACGATGGCAAGCGGCGTGAGCACCAGCATTGCTACAACCGATATCACCCGTTTTTTTGTCTCGCCCGTCGCGTCACGTAGCGCCTGCCAAATACCTGCGATGCCAAGCGTCAGCACGACGACCGAATAGAGCCCTGACAACACCACAACGACAAAGCGGTCATACGGCAGGTCCTGAAGATATATCCACCACCCGGTCGGCCGCGCGAAACTGAAATATATTGATGTGCGATAGAGCGTAAGTTTTATGAAATGAAGGGGGTGCGCGGCATTGTACCGAAGAGCCGCCTTAAAGACCCGCTCATTCGCCACCACCGGCCCGTAGGTGCGGTAATCAGATGACGGAAAAAATTCATACCGTGTCTCATCAAGTTCACCCGACGCCTTCGGGTGATTTCCCGCCGAAAAATTGTCCTGATAGGTAAGATTTGACGGAATGAATGCGTGATACACGTTCCAATTTCTCCATGCCCAGGGAAATATAACGGCGGCCGAGAGAACCACAAAAAGAAGTGCGTGAACTAATTTCTTTTTTTGATAAAAAACAGCGACCATCGGAAGAAGCAGTACGCCAATGGGCGTTCGCACAAGTAATGCGACGCCGAACACCGCGCCCGACCAAAGGACCGTCCACAACGACGTGCGCTCCATGTAACGAAAGAAACCATAGAGAAACCACAGCATCAGAAAAATTGCGATCGTCTCGGTAAGAAGCATGGAACTGCCAATAATAAGATCAGGAGAAAAGGCGATGAGTGCCGCCCCGATAAGTCCTGCCGCCGGGTACCACATCTCGCGAAATACCATGCGCGAAATATGGAACATGAAAAGAACCGAGAGTGCGTGCGCCACCGCCTGAATGAACCATATCAGCGTGATGTGATGCCCGAAGACGCCGTACACCGCGGCAAGGAACAACTGGTACCCGGGCACAACACGCCCCACGGCGCGATCCATGCCAAGAGGGATCTCGGGGCCGTCCAAACGAAACCCGCGCCCTTCTACGACATTCATCGCGATCTCGTCATAGGTTGCAGCATCTACCGTTGGAGGAATGCGGTAATAGAACGAGTGCAAAAGCGATATAATGAAGGCGCCCGAGACGATCGCCCACAACAATCGTTTTTGATATATGCTGAAAAATTCCATGATCATGCGCCAAGTATATCAGCCGTGAAAGTAAAATTCAATAACGTTTTTGTCAAATTGCGCCCTGCAGTACCCGCATGGTACGGTCAAGAAAGTTCACTTGAAAAATAAAAACATGAAGCTGATCAAAGGCATCGCTCCGGAGTTCATTGACGCGCGAGGCGCTATCACGATGGTGCTTGATGAGAACGATATGCCCGTCAAAAGCGTGCTTCTCATCACCTGCACAAAGGGTGCTGTTCGCGCCAACCACTTTCACAAAGAGGATTCTCACTGGGCGTTCATGCTTACGGGAAAAATGAGATACACCGAGGCGCCGGTTGGCGCCGGGGACGACAAAAAGGAAGTTGCCATCGTTGAGGCCGGAGACATGGTGTACTCCCCGCCGATGGTCATGCACGCGATGGAATTCCTTGAGGACTCGGTCTTTCTGGCGTTCGCGACAAAATCACGAAAGGATGGGGCGTATGAGGACGACACGGTCAGAGTCAACCTTGTGTAAGAACAAGACATTCTGCCGCGTCTGTGGCGGCCGGCGCCTTGAAACCGTCATCTCGCTTGGCGCGATGCCGCCAGCTAACGCCTTCACCAAAAAAGAGAAGCAAAACGTACCGGAGCTCCTCTTTCCTTTAGCATGCACGTTCTGCCACGCCTGCGGGTTTGTGGGCCTCTTGGATATCGTATCGCCGGAACTTCTTTTCGGAAATTACGTTTACGTCTCATCAACATCCCCGACATTCGTCGCTCACTTTGAAGAGTTCGCAGGATCGGTATCACAGCGCTTCGCATTCCCCGCGGGCTCCCTCATTCTTGATATCGGCTCAAATGACGGCATCCTTCTTCGCCCGTTCAAGGGGCGCGGATGGCGCGTTCTCGGAGTTGATCCCGCAACGGCGATCGCCGCACAGGCGAACGAAAACGGCATCACGACCATTCCGGCATTTTTCACGCCGGGACTTGCGCACACCGTCCGGGTTACAAGCGGAAAAGCTCATGTCATAAGCGCTACCAGCGTCTTCCCGCATATTGACGATCTGGATTCGGTCATCGCGGGCGTGAAAGACCTGTTGCATGACAATGGCGTCTTTATCATTGAGGCGTATTACCTTCCCGACATCGTGGAAAAACGCCTCTTTGATACGATCTATCATGAGCACCTTTCGTATTTCACGGTGAAAACGCTAGCGACGCTTCTTGCGCGTCTCGGCATGGAAATGTTTGATGCTGAAAAGACCGATACGCACGGCGGCTCGCTTCGCGCCTTCATCCAGAAAAAGAATGGGCCGCATACCATATGCGCCGCCGTTGCTCAATTCATCGCGAATGAAAATCGCGCGCGCATGGGCGACATTGAAACGTTCCGTGCGTTTGCGCGAACCATTGAGGAGAACAAGCGGAATCTGACCGGACTGTTGTCAGACCTGAAGCGCCAAGAAAAACGCATCGCCGCGTACGGCGCGGCCGCAAAAGGCAACACGCTATTAAACTACTTCGGCATTGGAGCCGACGTCATTTCCTACGTGGTAGACGATAGTCCCTGGAAGCAAGGGCTTTACACCCCGGGCATGAAGATCCCGGTGGTCGCAGCCGAAGCGCTTGAAAGCATGCCTCCCGACTATCTCCTTATCCTTGCATGGAACTTTGCCGAACCAATTATGAGGAAATGTTCGGCATTCAGAGAACGCGGCGGAAAATTCATCATACCAGTACCGGAACCGCGGATCGCATAACACCGCCAGAAAGGAGGCAATCCACATGAAAGAAAAAGGCGCACATACCGATCCGCACGCCGATATCATTCAGGATGATATTCTCACCATAGCGAACGCCTTGTACGAAGAAGCGGGGGCGCTGGAAGGGTCATCAGTCCTCATCACGGGAGGTGCCGGGTTTCTCGGCAGTTACATGGTTGCGACACTCCTTCATCTCAACACAACGCGCCTGCGGCGGCCATGCACAGTGACCGTAGTTGATAACTTCATCACCGGCTCCAAGAAAAACGTCATCACCGACGTTGACAAGAAACAGTTCCGGTTCGTTGAACACGACATCCGAAAACCCCTGCCGAAAGACATCACGGCTGACTACATTATTCATGCCGCAGGACTTGCCTCACCGTTTTACTACCGGAAGTATCCGCTTGAGACAATTGAGGTTGCGGTGCAGGGAACGAAACATTGCCTGGAACTTGCTCGTGAAAACAAGGTCAAAGGATTGCTGTATTTCAGCTCAAGCGAGATCTACGGCGATCCGCATCCCGATTTCATTCCCACGCCGGAAGAATACTGGGGCAACGTTTCCCCCATCGGGCCGCGTGCCTGCTACGACGAATCAAAGCGCCTCGGGGAAACATTGTGCATGACCTACTTCCAGCTCTACGACCTTGCGGTAAAGATCGTGCGGCCCTTTAACGTCTACGGACCAGGGATGAAAACGAATGACTACCGCGTGGTGCCGACCTTCATGACGAAGGCGCTCAAAGGCGAGGCCCTGCCCGTGCATGACACGGGAATGCAGACGCGGACGTTTTGCTACATTACGGACGCCGTCACGGGCTTTCTCAAAGTGCTTATCGCGGGAAGCCGTGGCGGAGTGTACAACGTCGGAACGTGCGATGAGGAGATCAGCATGACCGACCTTGCACGCCTGATCGCGCGGATCTCTCCGGCATCGGTGCCGGTAGAATGTATTGCGTATCCCGAGTCGTATCCTGCGGGCGAGCCGCGACGCCGCTGTCCCGATATTTCAAAAATATGCCGCGAGCTCACCTACCGCCCACGAGTGGATCTGGAAACCGGCATGAAGCGAACGCTTGCGTGGTTCCAGGGCATTCTTGAAGAAGAGGCGCGCGAAACACGCACGCGATAGAGCAGGTCCGTCGCCACATGCGCGAACCCAAACACAAAAACTCCCACACCGGGAGTTTTTTATATTGCCGCACGCAGGGGCGGTACGAAAATATCATTTTGCATTTCCGAAAAAAAGGTACCTGACACCTATCTCCCTCTTTTCTATTCTTGACTTTGGTCTCTAAAAGATTTTCTTTCAACATAATAATGAAATGCTTCTTGAATCGTTTGGGGATATAACGATTTATATTCTCCGCGATCTGTTATGCTCGGTTTCTTTTCCGATTCGTAATAATCGTCAATAAGATCTTGTTCTTTTTCTAAATCAATAAGATTCCTTTCAAATATACGCACAAAATCGATAATCTTTTTCCAAATCAACTCGCCATTAGGAAGCTCCTTTAATTTCTCCAATATATATTTCCGATAATCTATAATGCTGCCAACTGAGATACCAGTAAATGGCCGGGCCAAACTGAGCCATTCAAACTCTGACATTTCAGAAACACTACTTTTATCTTGCGCCGCTTTATTGATAAGCTTATCAAGAATCTCACGACTTATTGGAAAAACTCCAATATTTGAAAATGGCACATTCAATCTGCTATCGGTTAGCCAGTTAAAATCCGCCTCAATTCCAAGCCATCTTTCATCGTTTTGATTCCTATCTTCTACAAAAAGCGTTATATCAATATCGCTTAAAGGCGTCGCGTAACCTTTTGTCATTGAACCGTATACATGCGCAGAAAGAACTTCCGGATATTTTTCCTTTAAAGTTTCGAACACCCCCCGAAAAGCATTTAACCGCTCTTTGGAAAACTTTTCGGGAGACAAGATAAATCGCCTGGTTTCAAGCAAACTCTTCACTTCTGCTGGAATTTCTCTCTTCTTTTCCATAATTATTACTTCCTAATGTTACCTAGTGTGGCTAAGGGTGTCAGATACCTCTTCCGTCGCTTCACACACCGCATGTGCTACCGGCCCTCTCCCCCGGCGGTCTTTCATTTTCGCATCGTAAAGCGGCATCGGATAACCGTCCATAAAATAAGAAAACCGTGCCGCCAGTTTATTTTCTTCCCTTCATTATAATTCCGTGGGTGATAACGGATGGGCACATCCACCGTGGCGTACCCGGCCTTAAGCACCTTACACATGAGTTCGTTATCAAAATCAAAGTTATTCGTCTCAATATCTATCGCGTCAATGACTTTTTTTGAGAACGCCTTATAGCACGCCTCGTACTCGCGGATATCAGCCCAAAAAAGAATGTTCGTCGTCCAGGTGATGAGGTGATTGCCGAACCAGCTTAACCAATAGAGCGATTTATGGCGCCGCCCGTCGGAATCCGGCTGAATGCGAAAACCGACCGCAACATCCGCCGCACCCGAAAGAATAGGCGCGATCATGGCCGGATAATCCTTTGGGTCATACTCAAGATCGGCATCCTGAATAATGACAATATCCCCCGTCACTTTTCTAAACCCCGTTTTCACCGCACCCCCTTTACCGAGATTTTTTTCGTGAAATACGTAGGTGATATCGGGAATTTTTTTGAGTATTTCGCGCGTGCGGTCCCGCGAGCCGTCATCCACCACGATGATCTCGCGGGTAACGGCGCCAAGATCAACCGCCCTAATGCGGCGGATAATCTCCTCAATGGTCTTTTCTTCATTGTATGCGGGAATGACAATAGAAAGTTTCATGCTACTCGCTTGTTATCTGATATATCTCAACATACGGCCCGGGGCGCCGAACAACACGGAGCATCTCTTCCGGGTCGGTGGGGTTATTAACCAGATCGCGAATATCGCGCACATCGGAGGCGGGCCAGAACGACACCACAAGGGTTTTGGGCACGCGAGCAAAACGCTCTTCTTTTTCCATTCGCTGTGCGCTGTGCCAGTACGAATACACTATGAACCCTTCGTGAATTTGCGCAACATCAAAATCGGTTCCGAGAAGTCGGTTCATTTCATACACCCGCCATCCAGAGCCTGACACGCCTCGCTCCGGATGCGCCAGGATCTCTTTTCGCCGTGTATCCATCCCGCCAGCATTGTATCGCGCAAGATCACGAACGCTCTCGGCACTCATGGACACATACACCGAGTAGTCATCAAGCACAATCGTGGAACCAGGAGCTGCGTGTTCTTCTATCCACCGGACAGCAAGCGTTCTCGTATCTGATCGCTGAAGAAGCGCTGTGTACGAAAGCGTCGGCCATACCGCATACACCAAAAGTCCTGTCGCGTAACAGGCGTACAAAGCCATTCGTGATATGGTGCCACTCCACCTGTCACGCACAATAAAAAATGCGTGCGCGGCGCCAAGCGCCAAAAACGGCACGACCGGAAGAACAAACCGCCAGTCAATCCGATGAAATCCGAACACAATACCAAGGCCATAGAGTGCGGGAAGCGCCAGAAAGAGTGATGAGATGAGGCGTTTTCTGCGGTACACACGCGCATAACCGATGAGTCCTGCAATGCCTGCAATAAGCAGGAGCGGGCTTTCGGACCAAAGATTATAGATGAACAGGCCTGCGTTTTGCAGAACATCGGTCCCCACCGCTTTTTGGGTCAGACGCGAAAGTTCAATGCCGAAGACACTTGCCGCCCCTGCCGTAAGCCATCCAAATTGGCGCGCGAACGCATAGGGGTTTGCAAAAGAGAACACGGCGACAAGAAACACAATAATGCCTGCACCGTACAGGAATTTTCTATCGCCGAAAAACCGCACCATGCTTTTTGCGTCCCGCGGAACACCTCCGCACACCCCCGCATGCGAAAGGAAAAACCATGGCAGGAGAATAAGCGGCACGTACCCGATGCCGAACCCAAGCCCGATGGCAAGTGCCGAAAGAATATACCACTTGAAAGACCGCTCTTCGCGCATGCGAATAAGCGCGTACGCGCCGGCCACGATAAAAAACGTCGCCGGAACCCAAAATCGGCCGATCTGCGACTCGTGCACGTGCATGAACGAAAATGCGAGAAAAAGTGCCGCAAAAAAGCCGACCCGCTCCGATATCACGCGCTGCCCGATGAGATACACGAACGCCACGGTACCCGCACCGAACAGGGCCGAAATGACGCGCACCACCCAAAGAAAATTCTCATAGTGAAAAATGACATACTCCCGAAATCCGGCGATACCGGAAAACATGCCGAATATCATTCCAAAAACACCGAACGCCCCAAAGAATGGCGTGAGTATGTATGAAAACAGTGGCGGAAGGTAGACGAGATCAGTGCCAAACAAATGCCCCCGCTCAAGTATCGTGAAAGCGCCAAGCACCGAGACAAGTTCGTCTGCGCCGAAACTTTGCGGAAGTCCGTACATAACGGCGCCAAGACGCAGAAGAAATGCTATGGCGATAATAGCGATGACCGGTCTTTTCATATTAGGCAATGACCTTTAAGAGGCGCAAAAGGGTATACCGCACGATGAGCAAGCCGCCGACCACCACAACGCTTGAAATAACGGTCGGTATGCGAAGAACGTCAATGAACACCCAAAGGAAAAAAACTTGCGCCACCATGAGCGTGCCGCCCGTCCACAGATAATGAAAAAAAGAGCGGTCAAAAAAATAGCGGACGAGCGCGGAGGTCTTCGCTAAAGGTTCTTCAGGATATGATGATGTTCCGTCTGTCATGGTCATATGCGTATCTCGCGGGTATAGACGACCTCGTTCTCTTTTTTTTCTATGATCTCCTGATGCCGGATCCGAAGCGGCGACCCCTCCTGCCGCTGATAATAGCGGGAACTCGGGATAAACGAGTACGATGATTTCTCCCCATAAAAAATTTCTGCATCCTCCGGCCGCACGCCAATGCGATCCCGTACAATAACGCCATCGTCCATGATGCGAAATGACCGTTCAAACGGCACCCGCGTGCGGGGCGGCGCGGTGATAAGATATTTCCTAAGAATTTTTTTCAGCAATGCCCGCACTCCGTCGAAGCGGCCGACGAGCATCTGAAATCCTTTGAAAGCGATCATCGTCCATGTCTTCATGAGGGGTTCCGACACCGATTTCAAAAAGCCCCTGCATGAAAAATTCTTTTCAAGCGCATTGGAACACATCACTGTGTTGGCGAGATCAAGCGCGTTTGATGTCATGGCGCTCCCCTTCACGATAGCATCAACCCCCGAATCAAGATAGGCGCGTCCGCCCGTATACAGGCGAAAGGGCCCGCCTTTGTAAAGATTTGTCACGAAGTAGAAGCGCCCGGTATCAATAACGCGAATACCGCATCGCGGAAAATAGCGGTCAATTCTCCGCTCACGCAAAAAATCCTCTATCGTTTTTCCCGGCAATTCTTTATACGCGAGACCGGCCTGCAGCCAATTATATAAAATATATGACAGATACCGGTCATCAAGATTCTGCGGCGTAATGCCGGAACCCCTCTCAAGAGATACGCGGCAAAATTCGCCGATAAGACGCGCCCGGTCGTGATGCGCGGCAAAAAGAGTGAACCCAGACGGGATCAGATATTCGGTGTTGCGAGAACCGTATTCCCCGCCCGCCGTGTAATTCGGGTGAAGAAAGTTCATTATGAAGTCGGTCGCGCGCGTGATGGCGCCGACCACCGCTTCATCCCCGCTTTTTGCGTGATACTTTACAAGATAATCCACGGTTAACGAAAGATAGCCGATGTCAGGCCCGCCGTATTCGCTCCACCACCCCTCGCTATCCTCTGCGCCAACAAGATCGCGGGCCTTCTTGTGCGCTCCATCTTTATATCGCGCATCCCCAGTTAGCATCCACATATTGATAAGCGCCAGAAGGCACCCGGCCTCCTGGTTCCGCACAAGCGACTCATTGTGCGACAATAACCAGTCGGCGGCGCGGGAAAGAGCATGCACGGCTTGCTCATACGAACGCACCACATCCTTCCCCAAGAGCAGAAGCGCTTCGGAAAGTGCGGCGGTAACGAACGCCGTTGCGACAAACGACCCTTCGTACGGATACCATTCGGAAAACGAGCCATCGGTATCCTGGATTGAAAGAGAGAAGGCGAGCGAGGCATCGCACCAGGCGCGTATCCGCTTGTCGCCCGCATACGGGTTCCCCTCAACATCGGACGCATAGAGAAGCGCTAGCGTCAGCGCGGCCTCCTGGTGCCGGGCACAACTGATATCGGACGTGCGATAATGCCAATAGGCGCGATCAAACGATCCGTACGAACGCGACATGCGGTAGCGATCCAGCTGTCCTAAAAGACGCGGAACTTCGGCAATCGCGGACCGGAGGAATATATTGTTTTTTATTTTTTGCATCGGATGACAACGACCGAGCCGCACACGCCCGCGCGAAGAAACCCTTGAAACGCAAGCAGTCGCGAAAGAAGGCGGCTTATGACCGTTGAACGGATCTCACGGTGAAGATAACTTGACCCCTCGCTTTTACGATACTGAAGGAACATCTGGCACACCTGCTCGTAAAAAGTCGGTATGGGGAAATATCCGGACCACGCAATGGTTGAAAATCCCGCCCGCCGCAACTCGCCGACCGTTTGGAAAATGCGTATGGGCCGATAGGGTCCAAAAAACGCATAGATGCCGGTGGTGCGGACATCGGGACCGAAATACCACTTCACGGCCGTGAAGAAAATTTTGAGAAACACGTTCGCATGCCGCGCAATAATGATAAGCTCGCCTCCCCGCTCAAGTGTCGCGTATGTTTTCGTAAAAAGCGCTTTTCGCACATCCGATGGCAAACGTTCAAGCCGGTAGATCATCGTAACCGTTTGTACCGCACCCGGAAACAGCCGCGGCGCATGCTCATCGTAGACGGTATTCGTCAGAAGCGGTAGTGTATGGGGCGCCTGCTGTTCAACGGCGGCCAGGGTGTATGCGGCCGTCTCCTCCGTCAGGTCAACGGTATGAAGGGGGCCGTGGGGAAATTCGCGGATAAAACTGCCGTCGTAGGAACATAGGTCAAGCGCGGGAAATCGCATTCCGGAAAGCTCGCGCTTCACCAGGACGCGTTCGTGTCCGCTCATAATGTCCATCTCCTTCCCGAGCGATGTTTTACGGCAATAGTATCGCTGGTGATACCGAAGTGTTTCCAACGTCCACCGATCGGGATCATACACAAACGGCGGCCGCCGCGAATGCCCGAACGCTCCCTCATGAAGCGCTTCCGCAAGCGGTTTTCTCGGAACCTTTGTCGCTTTTTCCGCGCGCGTATCCGGATACCCCAAAAGAACGAAACAGCATATCCGTTCGGTATCGGGAATTCCGAGGATGTATTTTACGCCGCTGTCCGCGCCGTAACTGTTCATCGGAAGCGCCCCCAGTCCGTAATATTCCGCGGCAAGAAGCATGTGCCCCACGGCAAGAGACGCCCCCTGGATCGCCTCCTTAAAATTCCATCCGTCATATGTGACGACAACGACGACCGGCGCCCTGCGAATATTCGTGTTTGAAGCCGCCTCGGTAACAAGGCGCTCTTTTGTCGCGGCATCGGTAACAACGATAAAATTCCACGCCTGCTGGTTGCAGTTCGTAGGCGCATTCGTCGCAAGTTCAAGGATGCGCCGAACAACCGAAGGATCAACCCCGTCGGGCCCGAAACTTCGTATGCTTTTCCTGTTCCGCACAACATCAAGAAATGTTTTTTGAGGATCCATGATAGAGCGAGATCACTGAAGAATCGTCTTTTCGCGAATGATATAGCGGCCCATATGAGCGCCGTGCGTCCGGCTAATGATAAGATCGCCCAAAAGTCCAAGAGAAAAGAATTGCAGACCGACAAGCACCAAAAGAACGCCGAGCGTCAGCAAGGGTCGCGAGCCGATACTTATGCCATACGCGAGTCGAATAATGGCAAGATAGGCGAGAATACCGCCACCGATAAAAAAAGAGGTGATGCCGACAGACCCAAAAAGATGCATGGGCCGATCAAGAAAGCGCCTTAAAAAATACAGTGTCATAAAATCAAAGAAGCCGCTTGCAAGGCGCATGACGCCGTATTTTGACTCACCGTACAAGCGCTTGCGATGATTCACCTTGATCTCCCGCACGACATAGCCGTCGGAGGCCGCAAGCGCCGGAATGTAGCGGTAGAGATCTCCATGAAGCCGGAGATTTTTTGCGACAAGTGCCCGGTATCCCTTAAACCCGCAATTCATGTCGTGCACGGCAACTCCCGTTGCCAGGCGCGTCATAGTGTTGGCGATGCGCGAGAAAAAAACCTTAGAAGCAGGATCAAGACGGTTGTATTTCCACCCGCATACAAGGTCCGCTCCCCGGTCAAGCATCTCAACAAACCGCGGAATTTCGCGCGGGTCATCCTGCAGGTCGCCATCAAGCGTTATGACATACTCGCCGGATGCCTCCGCAAATCCTGCCTGAAGCGCCTGCGATTTCCCGAAGTTTCGCGAGAACGAAAGCACCGTTGCCGGCAGCAATTTTTTAAGTTCGGCAAGCGTGCCGTCACGCGAACCATCGTCAACGAAAATAATCTCATACGGACGGTTGAGAGCGTTCATCACAGCGAGAAGTTCCTGGTGCAGTATCGCTGCGTTCTTTTCTTCATTGAGCACTGGAATGACAATAGAGATCATATGATAGGAGATGCGGGCATTCATGCAGCGCGCCCCCCCCTCGCAGGGTCACAAGTGGCGACCGCCAGCGGGGAGCCGCATTGAAATTATGCTACCATATTTCTGAAATTTTTCAATACCTCCCACATTTCGTGATGCCATCCTTAAATGTCGCAAGATACTCCTCTTTGGTCGGAAACACGGCGGTTTTCAAGGCATCGCTGATCTTTATTCGCATAAGCGCAAGCGTTTGACGCTCAAGTAGGACGCTCAAAAGTGCCGCCTTCACCGCGCCCTCATCGCCGACAGGAACGATCCGGCCCGTCTCGCCATCTTGTATCACCTCGCGCGCGACCCCAACATCGGTGGCGCATATCGGAACTCCCGCGGCATGCGCCTCAACGAGCGTCCGTCCGTATCCCTCATAGTTTGAGGTGAGAAGAAAGAGATCCGCCGTTTTGTAATACGAGATAAGTTCCTCGCGAGATACCGCCGGCTCAAACCGAATGGGAGGAGGCGCCACCTGCTTTTGATCAAATTCGGCAAACTGAAACTCCTTTCGCGCCTCATCGCTCGCGCCATGGGCGCGCACAAGTCCCGCCTTTTCCGGCCCGTCACCAATGATAAGTAAAAGCGTTCGCGGAAATTTCTCCGCGATGTCTCGCACGGCACGGCACGCACTACCGATGTTCTTCTCCTTCGTCACGCGTGACGCCATGAGAATGATAAAATCGTACTCCGAATATTTTTTATGAAGATCAGTCATGATGGGCGCGCGCCGCACGCATTCGGTATCAACAAATATCGGCAGTACTGTGATCTTCCGCTCCGGCATGCGGTAACGCGCCATAAGTGCATCCTTCAGGCGCCGCGAAACCACCCGAATGCCGTCGGCTCGTTTTACGGAATACGCGTACAAAAAATACCGCAGGCGATTCTTCAAGGACTCGCGCACAAATGCGGCGCTCATAAAATCGGTGTGTACCTGGACTTGTAACGGAATGCCGAGTCGCCAGCGCGTTACAAAAGCTGCAATATTCGTGAACGCATCCTGCGATGTTATGACCATATCGCGTGCGCCCGCCGCATTATTACGGATTATCTCGCAGGCAATGCGCGTGGCGCCGTAAAAATAGAACGGCCGAAAGGAGGTGTTCGTCGGATATAGAACAATGTTCGCGCCGATGGTCGTACGCGAAAACCCCGGGGGCGTGTACACAATAATGTGAAGCTCGTCAAAAAGCGCCCCGTACTCGCGCATGCGCCCAGAGGCCTCAGAATCGGGCTGCATAAGCGACCCGTCAATTGAAAACATGAGCACCCTCATAATATAACTATACCGTTTTCCCGGCGCCCCTGCCATGCCGGTACCGCGTGTGCGCGATGAGTGCTATTTGACAAAATGACAATATCTATGGTATTTTGCATACAGGCCCCTAACACACATCGGAACGACATGGCCGAAGCAAAACTGGTCCTGCACCACGACGATCCACCGTGCTCTACTCGCCTGAACAATGGGGTTTGCCCCGCATGCAAATTTGTCCCCGACATGCAAAGCACCTGCTTCTACTTCTACTGCCCATCATGCGATTGTCTTCTGGAAAAGTTCGCATGTCCCAAGTGCGGCCAAACGTATAAACGCTTCGCCATATAGCCCTCCGGGGCTTTTTCATTATCAGCCCTTTCAATCACGGCGTTTCATACATTACCCACACACATTGACTTTCTATTTGACTGTGCTACGAATACCACATCATTGACAACACAATGATCATCATGTTCGTCGGCCTCCTGTGGGGTAAGAAGGCAGTTTTCTGGGATCAGGGCGAGGCCCCTACCCTAAAAGACGTGCGAGAGGCGGCAATGCAAGAATTTCCAGACATTCCGAGAGACCAATTGGATGACCAGATCATCATCACAGCCGACATCTATGATGATGGTCGGAGTTCCGGCGCCTCCATCGTTCTTCTTCGCAAAAGACCATAAAATGGTCTTTTTTGTGTTACTTCAGATTAAAAGTCATGAAGTACACACTGATATCCAGCTACTATTTTGAACCCAAGGCAGCGAGCTTGACAAATAATTACTAATTTGTTATAGTTGTAACTACTGACACTTCATCGAAGAGATAAAAATGAGAATTGTTCTTTCCGTCCTTTGTGCGTGTTTGCTGCTAATTGCCTGTGACTCTACATCCGTAAAACCTGGTAGAGAACGTCCAGAAAACCTGAGCTCCGAATCAGTGTCGGCCGGCGTCATTATACACGGATATACGTCCCCCGGGTGGATTCAGAACACAAATTCCTTTCCGGTGCGAATCAAACAGGTTTGGATTTTCCGTGGAGAAACCACGGACTGGCTAGATGTATTTCAGCCGGGAGAGAAAAGGCCGCAATATATCTCTCATCAACACGGTTTCCACATCTACTCACTTGAGGGCGCAGAAATTGGGTGGATCCGTCCCGAAAGGAACGGACGCTAGGAGGCCGAGTGACTAACTAGCTCATGCTGGAGCTAGTTTTTTCTTACTCTTCTCCGCAACAATTGGCCATCTCCATCAACATATTTTTACAAGCTCGGTTCCCCCGGGCTTTTCTTATTCCTCATGCCCCATGACACCTTTTATACTTCTTCCCCGATCCGCACGGACATGGCATGTTCAGTGCCGCGTCCTTTACAAGCCACGAACTTGATTGCACCTTGCCGCCGCGGCCGACACCGTACGCCATGCCGCATCCGATCAAAGCGCACGCCTCTGCCTCGGGGGTGTTGTGTGCTTTTCTATCCCCACCATTTGCAAAGATGTGCGGACGAATTTTCAGAAGCTCGCGGGAGACGCTCATATCAGAGGGATCTGCCTTGTGAGACGTGAGCACGACGCGGCTAACTCCCTCTATCGCCGAAAGAACCTCTCGGCGTTCGCGCTGTGGCATGAAGATAAATCCCTTCTTTTTTTTAAGCCAGTTGTCATTATTGACGATCACCACCAGCTCATCTCCCAAGCGTGCGGCTTCCTGTATCAGGCGAACATGCCCGACATGAAGTGGGTCAAACCCCCCGCTTACCGCAACAACCGTCTTCTTCTGTGCTTTTTTTCTCATATGCATATATCCGCATGCCGCACCCAAGGCGTACTATAATAACGCCCAACTGCAACCCACCGTTACACCATTACCGTCCCCGCTGGCGTTTTGTGACCGCATCCTGCACAAGCCGAAGATGAACGTCCGTGACATGTTCCCATGTGTCGGCAAGAGGAAGGGTCCGAACGGTCTCAATCGCCTTTTTGTACTCTTCAGGTTGCAACAATACTTCCATCTTTTGTGAAATTTCCCGCTCATCCTCCGGATCAAACAGCCATTGGTCGGGCAACGGAACGGATAATCCATTACCCCTGCTCAATAATGCCGGCTTCCCGAATGAAAGTGCTTCCAAAATAAAGTTTGGATTGAATTCGGAGAGCGCCGGGCCGATAGCGACTGCGGCCGTTCGTATCTTTTCAAATAGTTTTTCCTGCGGCATCGGCGCCATAAAAAGAATGTGCTCGCGGGCCGCAAGCGTATCGGCATATCTGCGAAGCTCTTCTTCGTCCGGTCCCCGCCCGACAAGAAGTAGCGCCCCCTTGCCGATGGTCCTTCGCAGTGCGTCAAACGCGCGCATAACGCGCGGGAGATTTTTGTACGCCACGAGGCGCCCCGCGAACATGATAATGGGATCATTGGAAAATTTCCCACTCGCGTTCTCGCGTCTGAAGACCGGGTTTTTGACGATGACAATGCGCCCTTCCGGCACCGAGTAGTGCCGCACATAAAAGTCCTTAAAGAATCGCGAGTAGACAACGATGACGGCAACATGCGCGAGCATTGTCCGTAGTGCCGAAAAAAGCCGAGGACGATCTTTCAGATGCAATTCCTTTTCGTAATATGCGGTAATCGGCATGAGCCGCCTTCCCATTTCCGCCTCCCGCTCCCAGATGGGATCGCCGCCTATCCGAAGAATGCAGGGCTTACGGAACACCCATGAGAAAAAGCATGCGGGCATGCCCGCGGCGGTAAGATCAAACGCATACACCGCATCCGCCCACAGTGACCACCTCATGCAATGCCACACGTACAATGCCCATTGCAGAATTTTGGGAAGTGCCCGCGATACGCGTATCACGCGGAACGGGAATGCTTTCCGGCTTGCGTCATCGCCATACGCCAGCACGACGCACGCCATTCCCTCACGCGAAAACCGCTCCGCGATCTTTTCCGCGTGCGTTGCCGGCCCTCCCACATCGGGATAAAAAATTCCTGCGGCAAAAAATATGTTCATATAAAAATAGCACGTAGCAAACACTATGCCTCCCTCACATCCGCAAGAGCCGGATCGCTCACGATTCGCGCAACCTCTTCGGCCGCCTGAACGCTATTTCCAAGCTTCCCTGAAAATACATTGATAATATTTCCCCGCGTCCGCGACACGATGGTCGGCCGCGCATCCGTGCTGTCAACGTTCGGAAGCACGGTGCGGATGGTATACATGGAACCGACGTGTTCTGCGCGCCGAATATCGGGCATAAAATGCGCCGCCGCCTCAATGAATTTGTTAATAGTGGTCACGCGCGGGTTTTTTACGATGCCCCGGTTGAGAACGCTGACGTACTCCTTCGGAATGATCGGGAAAAGACCGGTGTTGGAGGCGTGTATCGCGTGCACCACGTTTCCCATCACATGAAGGTCGGTATCCGCGTACGGATCAATGCAAAAAAACGGACCATCCATGACGACAATGCTTACACCGCGAAAGTGTTCTGGCAATTTCAATACGGGCTTTTCACACAATTCAAATTGATAGGCCCGCCGCGCCTCCGGATGATCCTCAAGAATGGCGTTCAGATTCGCGTAAGCGCAGTTCACCACTGCGTCATACCCGCGAATATCTTTTGCGCCAACCTCGCGCCCAAGCGCAAGGCGTACGCGCACATCCGTAAGCCGCCCGCGCACGATGCTCCGAAGTTTTGCCGGGTCAACCAGAAACTCCCGCCCCTCTATCGCGACCTCTATCGCCTCGCCTCGCACATGGGGAAGATCGGCCGTTCTATGCTCAAGCCCGCTTTCGCCGCAGAAGTTCAAAAAACGCTCGCCCGACACTCTGCTTTTCTCCCGCGCGATGCAGTAGTAGTGTTTATTTTTATCGCTCACGGCATCACCATATTCGCGCAAAAACGTAGGCACCGCCCCGCGCGATGAACTGCCCGTCTCGGCACTTCTCGGATAATGATACCCGCGATGAAGCCGGTATTGATTGATGCCGGATGCCGCCTGCAAAATATCGCGCTCCCGCTCAAACAGATCAACAGAAAAACCGCTCCGCGCAAGCGCTATCGCGGCGGTCGTTCCATAAATACCGGCGCCAACCACGGCTATGTTCTTTACACGAGTGCCTGTCGCCATACTCGGATACCCTATACCATCTCATCCTGCCCCTCAAGAGTGCGCCCGGCGAACATCAATGACAGGAAGAAGTTTCTCCATCATAGCGTTCGGCGTCAATTTCAATACGCTCATCTGCCCTTGATAGGCGATCTTGTTCCGGAGGCGCGTGTCGGAAAGCAGAAGCCGCATCGCATCCTCAAGTTCCCCCACGTCGTTGTAGGAGACCAACAAACCAGTTTCGCGATCGGTGATGATCTCGCTGTTACCTCCCGTAGACGTAGTAATGACCGGGGTGCCAAGCGCCATTGCCTCAAGAAGCTGATGCGAAAATCCTTCATATCCGGTATTCAGCACGAACGCATCGGCCGCCCGTATATATAAAAATAACGTTTCCCGCCCGACACTGCCGAGAAGCACCACCTTTCCGACAAGATTACGAGCGCCGATCTCTTCTTCCAATATATGGCGTTCCGGTCCGCTTCCGGCTATATACAAGCGGGCGGCGGAATGCGCCACGCGAGCATCGGCAAATGCACCTATCAGCGCGCGAAACCCCTTCCACGGAACAAGGCGCCCGGCAGAAAGAAAAAGTTCCGCCTTATCATCAAGACCAAGTTCGCCTCGGGCCTCGCGCGCGTCGGGAAAACGCTCGGGAACACTGATGCTGTTATGTACGACCGTGATGCGCTCCGGCGGCACCCCCCACCCCACCACCAACGTTTTTAAATATTCGCATGGCGTTATAACGCTGTCCGCGCGGCGGGACACGAACGACCGGCATATGCGGAGCAACCCGACACGAACCCCATACGACCCTTTTTGAAAATCATCAAGAAGATCGCGCACGCCGAATCGCTGAACTCCCCGCTCCCACGCGTAATCCCCCGTTATCTTCACGATGAATGCCTTGCCAAGAAGCCGTGCAGCCAGCCACGCCGGAAAGCCCGCGGGAACGGCGTCCTGCGCGTATACGACATCGGCATGAAGCGTTGCAAAAAAAACATGAATACAATACCATGCGTGCCGCAATCCCTTCGGGAGCGCACGCGAAATTCGGAAAACATCGGCATGGCGCACTCGCTCCGTGATCTCGCCAAGCGTCCGCTCCCTGACATCTTCCGGATCGGCGTATGTAACAACAGAGACCTTAAAGGCGCGCCGTGACAACTCCTCCTCAAGAAGGGCCGATGCGGTCGCGGGCCCGCCGATATCGGGCGGAAAGATGCCGGTCGCAAGGACCACTGCGGTCTTTGACGCTTTTTCCAACTCCCGATCAAACACGCCGCCAAATTCTTCCGCGATGCGTCCCCAATCATAGCGCGTTGCGATAAAACGCTTGGCTCCCGCGATGATGCGCCGCCGAAGATCATCGTCGGAAAGCACTAGGCGGATCTTCTCGGCGATATCGCCGACATCGTCAACACCGACCTCAAGACCGGTCTTTCTATCCTCAAGAAAATCCGGAATGCCCCCCACCGGAGTTCCGATAATGGGAACTCCCGCCGCCATCGCCTCAAGAAAAGAATTTCCCAAACCTTCTGATCGCGAAGGGCGGACAAATACATCGGCTATAGCAAGGAACTTCGGCAACTCATCGTGTAACACGGTCCCAACAAAAAGCACATGATCGGAAATGGCAAGACCAGCGGCAAGCTCGCGCAAGCGCGGCGCCTCCGGCCCCGTACCGAGAACGAGAAGCCGCACCCGCCGTCCGTCATGCATACGTACGCGCTCAAGAGCGCGCACAATCATGTCAACGGCGTTCTTTTTTACGAGGCGCGATGTGGTAATGACCACGCGCTCGCCCGATATAAGTCCGAGGGAGCGACGAAGCGTTAAAAGTTCGTCCTCCGGGTACTGCTTCGTAAAATGCGCTATGTCTACGCCATTCGGTATGACGGTGCCCCATTTTCCGTATCCGAATTTCCAGGCGACATGAAGAAGATACCGCGAGATCGCCGTCACCTGATCGGCGCAAAAAAGATCAAAACGCATCGTAAGATTGATAAGTCCGAGCCGCGACGTGCGCAGGTGTTCTTCCGGGTCTCCCTCCTGAAGTGTGAGAATAAGCGGAATGCGGCCGAATATAGTTCGTAGAGCGCTTGCGGCAAGCGAGCCATAGGAGGCCATGACCGCCCATAAAATTTTTTTCCGCCCGCGCGACCGAACTATGATGGCAAGACACGCAAAAAACGCGAAAAAAGGAAGAAAGAACTTGTCGTGGCGGTGCCCGATGCCAAGGCGTACGATGTGCATTCCCGCGCGCTCCTCGCGGAACGGAAGCCGGCGTTCAAAGCGGCTCGTAAGAATATAAAAATCAAAACGATCGGCAAGCCGCGATGCGATCTCGCGTATCGCGATCTCAGCGCCCCCGACAAAGGGGTCGTAGGCCGTTGTAAAAACAATGATGATCGGTTTTTGAGAATGTTTGTTCACTGGCAAAAAATATATAGCGCATGCACACCACGCAATTATATCATGGCGTATCGCGTATTTAAAGCGCGTGACCGACCACCGAACATGAGGGTATGTGCATAAATCAAGCGGCCGAATGTTCTTTCTCTCTTGGTAAGAAAAAACCCGGAAGATCCGGGTTTTATGCGAGCTCAAATACGGCGACGACCTCGTTCTCTTTCTTCTCCCATATGCGGTAGATAAGGATATATCGCCGTCCGGGAATAATGGCAGTAAGCGCCGCATGATGCTGAAAGATCCCCGAGAGACGCGCTCTCGCATAGGCGGTTTCTTCTTCTGCTGCAACGCGCCACGTGCCATCACGGCACCGCGAACACTCGCGAATGACACCCGCAAGATACCACACCCTGCTTGCGTTCTTCTTTCTGCACATGATCACTACCTCCTTTTGGCAAGCGCCCGGTTCGTAAACGCCGGGTCTTCCGTCACGTCAGTAACGGTCCCCATAAAGCCCGGAATATCTATCCGATCATTTTTGTCGGTAAGTTCTATTTCCAGCAAGGTGAGTCCGCAAAGCCGCGCCGGCTCCAGGAATACATCAAGTTCAAAATATTGTGAGTTCCACAAAAAGCAGTACCGCTTTTTCCTGATGGTTTCGCGCGAGACATCGCATTCGTCTCGAACAAAGTAGTAATACTGCAAAGGGGTGATCCCCCGCTCAAGCTCAATGCGAACGCTCGGCTCAACATCATACTTTTTCGTAAGATAGTACACATCGCGCCCGTTCTGCCCCCGCTTCCGGACCCGCCGCCCAAACTTCCCGTCAGCGGTAAGATAGATCTGCTCAATATCTATTTCGGCGATATGGATGTCGGAACGCACAAGAAGCTGGTCAAGCACGGGATTGTGGACCAAGAACTTGCGCTCTATCTCAAGAGGAACCGGGATGCCGACCACACGGCAAATGCTTGCAAGAAGCCGCTTCAGCTTTCCCTCAAAATCGGTGCTGTTATCAATGAGGCGCACATGCGGATGCCCTACCCACGCCGCGCGCGTTTTCATATCGGCGAGCGCCGCCTTTTCCAAGGTGTCCTCAACTCGGCACTTGTTGGTATCAAGCGTGTAGAATTTTTCAGCGCCTATGGCCGCAGTCACAAGATGGTTCACGGACGCGTAGCGGTCCCATAACTGCGGGACGCTATATCCTAGGGTCTCGGCCATGGCATTGAACTCAGCGGGATCCATATACGCCCTGCCGTCCATCGTTCCGCGGTCGCAGAAAAGCACCAGCTTGCCGCCGTGCATGTGCTTGATGATCTTTCTGAAACGGTCTTCCTTCTCTATTTGCGCAAGAAATATCTGCTTCTGGAATTGCTTTGCGGAAAGTCCGTTCCCGCCTATCGTAACTCCGGCGGAAAAGAGCTCCGTCGGCGTCTCCGGAACCACGAGGCACGACACCCCGTATTCAGAAAGTTTTTCCGGGATACGCTGAAGAGCCGTTGTTTTTCCTCCGCACGGCCCCCCGGTAAGCACGATGACCGGAATATCGCGCGCCATATCATTCCCCTTGTTGGCAAAGAAGCTATGATAAAACTATCACGCAAAGACGGCGGGCACAATACGCGCCGCGTGCTCGCGTCGGCGGGAACGCCGTGTTTTGCAAATGAAAAAGTCCGCCGCGCGGCGAACCTTATTTTTTCTTCATGCTATCAGGATGCCTGAAGGTGAGGAGAAATCCTGTTTTTCTCCGTACCCACGCGCGACCCTTCCCGAACCACCGCCGGCATCGTGGAAATTTCATGAAAAATTTCGCCATCATCATACGGAAAAACATGAATTCACGGAGAATAATGATAAGACCAGGGCCGAGAAACAACAGGCCGGGAAGAAGCGGCAGTACCAACCCGACGAGACCCACGACGATCATAACGATTCCCGTGACAAGACGGACAGGCCTCCACGCCCACAATGTTTTTATATATCCTCCGTGCATCCGCATACCATTGCAAGATCTACCATATAGGTTGCATGATACACTACTGACGTCAAAGCGGCAAAACATGGGAATGAATATCGGCATGGGCTTGACAGAATAAATAAAATTATTTAAAATATACCAGCACTGCCGTACCTTTACATATACATACGCGGAAGGAGAGGGCTTTGAATATCCGGCTTCTGATGAGGCCGCACACACCCCCAATTTTATGGGAAGAATTCTGTAGAGTGACGGGTCCATATGCCATCGCAATAGACGGAAGTGTCTCCGCGGGTCCGCGGTTTGATCCGTCAGGGCCGCGGCTCAACCTTAATCACCACGAAGAGGTGGACCGGCTCGCAACGCGCGCCACATGCGGACAGGCGCTTGTCGCCATTCGGCAGGGATTGTTTGAACTTTTCAGAGACGTGGAGGGGCCGCGTGCCGATGTATACGCAAATGACTGCGATGAGGATGTGTGCATGACCTGGTACCTTCTTAAAAATCCGCACCTTTCGGAGCACGCGCTGAATCCCATATTAAACCGTCTCGTCTGGACGGTTGATATATTGGATACGACCGCCGGCACCTATCCGTTCCCCGCCGACATTGACCTTCTTCAAGAACTCGCCTGGATATTTGAACCGTACCGGCGCTTCCGCATCTCGGGAGGGCTTGGGAAAAAAGATCCCGATGCATATGCCAGCGTCGTAACCGATGTAACGCACCGTATTGAAAAATATGTTGCCGGCAGAGGAAAGACACTGCCGCTTGATACGCGCTACACGCGGATCGGCGGCGGTACGCGCTGGGCGCTGATAGAAGAGGTCGGACGAGAAGCACGAACGGGAGCATTCGCGGACGGCATTCGTGCGTTCGTATCGGTGCGGCCGCGATCTGCGAATCGCTACGACTATACGATCGGAAGAATGTCTCTCTTCATCCCGTTTGATATACCGGCGATTATTGCCCGCCTCAACGAGATAGAGCGAACCACGAACGACCGTTGGGGAGGAGGAGACACCATTGGCGGCTCACCACGCGTCGGCGGAAGCGCCATCACGCCGGCAGAACTTGAACGCATCATCAATGAGATCATGGCAAGATCGGCATAACAACTCCCGGGCATCCCTCGGGTTTTTTTATATGGCGATGTACGCCAAAACGTGCCACACGATATATGCATGGCGCCTACGCGCAAAAACAAAAAGCACGATTGTACGTGCTTACAAGCGCATACCTTACACCATGGAAAGGCGGCTCCTAAATTCGGCAATTGAATATCCCGTCGGTGTTGAGGCGAGAAGCAGATGCCCACAAAGATCGGGGGGGAGCGAATCAAAATCAGGCGTGTCAACAAAGACCTCAATGGGAACACCGTCCCAGACAGAAGCACTCCCCACTACTTCATACATGCCGCACAAAAGCTCGCGCCGCTCAGTCACCGTAAGAAGGAACCATGCGTTACCGCATGCACCGCAGATACTCATGCCGCCCTCTAAAATTGCTTCGCTGGTTCAGTGCAATAATTAGCATGCAAATATATATATGTCAAATTCCCGTACCCCCGCCGATCATACGCGAAGAAAAAAATCCAATGAACACGCTCAAACAAAACGCCCCCTGCGTAGGGGGCGGACCATCAACTGCTACTCTTCAGGCCGGGCGCGGACAGTATGCTTTCTTTGACTCCTCAAGTGTGGGTGCCTTATCGGGCACATCCGAAGGCGCTACAAGCCCCGCCTCAAAGTTGTTCTTGAGGCGCGCGTTGTAATCGGCCCACATCCTAGCATAGTTCTGCTCGTAGGCCATCAACTGCGAACGCCGCTGAGCGGCCTCATTGTCGGTCGTTGCCGCAGCAACCGCCTTCTCGGCAATACAGACCTGCACGGCCCCCATCTTCAACTTCTCTGAATACTCATAGGCGAATGCCCACTGCTTGCGAACATTCTCGGGCGAATACACCTCGGTCGGCACCAGCGCCCATCGGACAAGAAAGATGCCGATAGCAAAGACTAGCACAATACCAAGGGCCCAAAAGCCCCAACCGATCACCGACTTCGTGTCTTCCTTATCCGGATAGTTCGCCACGGCTTGCTCCTCCTTGTCGTTGTGTGTGTGGGGGGGTTACTTGCGTAACTTTCCGATCGCGTCGGAAAGGATCTTATCGGCTACAGCCGGATCATTCTTAGCAAGCGCTTCGCGTGCGCGCTTATGCGCCTCAAGAAGTGCCGGATCCCTTTCCATCACAATAACCGTTGACTCCCTCTGCCATACCGTCGGCTCATCCGTACAAAACGTCGGCATCCCGTAGTAATCAACATACACATCGGCGGGAGTAAAACCGTAGCGATACTCACCCGACGACCCATACATCGCGTCATTTCCCGGAAGCTCCGGTGAGTAGTAGTTCACATTCGCCACGTGCTGGGAGGTCGGGTATGGCCTCTTATTTCCGGACGTGAGCTTCCCCACCACCGGGACGGTAAAGATGGGACTTGAGGGAATGGGAAACGCGGTTGTGCACCAGATGATCGCCGTAGGATCATCAGCCCGCTGCTGACGCTTGTTATAGTTCTTGCCTTCAACATCGTTCCTCGGAACATAATTGTCGCGTGTATACGACCGTTCAACGGCCTTTTTCTGTGCACTCGGGGGCTCTCCCACACACCCGCCAAGCATAACTGAGGCAATAAGAAGAGTCGGCACGACACGAAAGCGCATCATGGTCTCATTTCTCCTTTCAAGGAACGGCTCGCCACCGCATTCTGCGGGGCACGTATCTGCTGAATTAGCGTACTATATAGAAAATTTTTTGTCAAGCTAGGCCCGGAGAAGTAAAAACCCGGCAGAACCGATAAAACCAAGCAGGATGCTTGCCGCCAGAAAAAGTTTTTCCGGCGGAAACGGCGAAGAAAACCCTCCAATGCGAAACCCTCCCGCATCGGCATCCAGAGCATACTCTTCGCCGATATCGTTCTTCTCACCCGCAACCAATGAGTTAGGCGCGGCATTCTGTGGTTCACTGTTTACTGTTTCTTTTCCCTGAAGGGCCCTGGCATGATCTTCCGTTCCGGCTCCAAGTACCGTCGGTTTTGCGGCAACCGCCAAAAGCGGCACCAACGGGGCCTGCGCTTTACTACCAGCACTCGCACCGCTATCTGCAACGGCAAGACCTGATGCAAGTTTTCCACGCTCAACACTCCCCGGCGTTGGCACTTCGGCATATACTAATACCTCCCCAATGCGAACGAAACTACCATGAGAGATCGTGCCCGCAGGAAGCGTGACCAAATCAACTTGCGCGCCGTTTTTGGTAGATACCATGAGTGAGTCCCCGTCGCCTAAAAGCGCCGTCACCTTATTTGAAAACGCGATAGCCACTCCCGCTCCAATAAACGTTCCTTTGGGAATAACAAATATTTTTGCTCCTTCCGTTATCAACAAACTTCCAAGATCAACGCGCTCGGACCCTTTATTATAGATCTCAATAAATCCCCCCATCCCTTTTTGCACCTCGGTTACCACTATCTGCGGGGCAAGAACGGTTACCATAAGATAGTCCGTCACACTGTCTTCGTCTGAAACAACATTCACCTGCGCTGAATAAGTTCCCGGGAAAAAATAGGTGTGCGAAATTGCGCGACCCTTGCCGGTTGAACCATCGCCGAAGTTCCATGAAAAATTCAAACCATTCGCGGACTTGCCGCTGACAGTAGCGCTTCCGAGAAATTCCACCACGGCTCCAGCAAGAACGGTCCGATCATCTCCGGCAAATGCTCTAATGCGCGTTTCGGAAAGATCACTGGTCGTTGAGCGAGCAGACGTAGCCGGCGCCGAAGATACTGGAGAGGCGGGTGCGGGAGCCGGGGATACCGTTGCCTTATTGTACGCGCTGTTCTCTGATCTTGGAGTACCGTGCACCGAATTTCCTGCGGCATCTTTACCGTTCATTATTACACCATCATTTGAAAGCCAGTTGGTCGCACTTGAACCGGATACGGCGGGGTCTATCCGTTCCATTGAGAAGTAGTCGGGACCCGCGGTTCCTGCAGGCCAACCGGGTGCAAAATGCACACTATCAACCACCGCGCCACCGTCATCAATGAGATCAATATCCTCGCCGGAATTTGAAACGCTTCCATACTGCCCGAAAGATCCGACATAATCACCGGCAACATCAGAAATAACCGTATCGGCGGTTCGTTCAACCAAATAAAAACCACCGGCAGGTATAGAGCCGGAAAGTGAGATCATGGGTTTTGCATCCAGCGCCTTAAGTGCCCATCCGTCCAGTGATATCGTGGCACCCGTAGTATTCTTAAGCTCAACCCACTCATCCGTGTCATCCGCCGCAGTGCCCGCCCACGCAACCTCATTTATAACGACCGCAGGACTTGCGTATGCAAAAAATGGAAGAAATATTACTACTGCCACACACAAAAAATAAAACATGCCACACTTGTGGCATATCTACCGACGAATTTCAAGACATGGCGCGGATATCCCCACCGGCAATTCCGCGGGCTATTCGGCCCGCCAGGAAACTCTTACCACGCACACCTGCCAGTAGCACACCATTACATACCCGCCCTCTTTCCTCCTCTCATACGCCAGAATAGGTCATTTCCTCACATACGCGCGACCGCTGGTATATGAGGAATTGGTTTTTGTATCATCATGATGCAGCGGTAAAATACGGAACCACTCTTACAACATGTATTAAAAAACCGGAGGGGGTGTTCTCCCTCCGGCCCGTGCGTTCCGGCGATCTCACGCCCTGGAGCACGGCTCTCCTTTGTGCTTCCGACCAAGCACTACTCCGAATCTGGACGCGCCGGATACGCCACCCGGTGCTCCACAAGGAACCGCACCGGATCGGTGATTTTTACGAGATAACAGCTCCCGGGCGTCAACTCCTTAATCGCCTCAAGCCGAACCTCGCCATCTCCGTCACGATAATTGCCGAACATCTCGCGGGCAAGAATGTACTTCTTCCCACCCCGGTAGCACACCCATTGTGCCTCGTTTGTCTTCGGGTGGTAGGCGCGCTTGAGCGTTGCCTTGAAGTACTGATGAGGATGCCGCCGCGCGCGCTCGTCAAACGCGACAACGCCAGCATCCACTCGGCCAAGCTCCCACAACTCCAACTGGCGCGTGCGCTCTTCCTTGCGCTCGCCGGGCGTTTTCACGCCAAGCCTGCGCGCAACGTCTGCCAGCCACAGATCCATGTCGGCATCCGCCAGCACAAGCGCCCCGTCGTCGGTAACGGAGAACCGCGCTTGCGCCGGAATCGTCTTCTGAAGCGCCTCGGCCACCCGAGCGTTCCAGCGCTTCACCCCGAGTAGCTCCTTGATCTGCTCGCGAGGAAGCATGATCCTAACGCGCGCGGAGACCGGAAACGTAAACACAAGCACGAGAGACGGGCGCCGGGTATATCCGAATCCCGGCTCGTAACACCCGCTGTCGTTCGTGACGGAAGGATCGGTCAGGGGGACCGCAATGTCCCCCAGCGCGCGCTCCTTTAGAACCTCAAGGGCGAGCCGCTCCTCTTCCCTGCGCCGCCCCTTCTCACGATTCATTTCCTTATACCACTCGCCGATCGCGCGCTCTATCTCCTGGATATCGGCGATAGTCGCCTCTCGCGGAAGTTCCGCCCGCCGCGGATACTCATCCAAAATGACTAGATACGCCACCGCAAGCCGATCCTTCAGCCGATACTTCTTATTCGCCTTGTAGTAGGCGACCAATGCCTCTGCCGCCTCCACGGACGACGCATATCCTACGGCCTCCACCATGGAAAGCTCGGGCTGCAACTCCGCGGGCAAGTCCTTCGCGGCCTTGAGCCAGGCCGCGACCGAACTCGTGATGTTCCGCTTCACATACTGCTTCATCCGCTTGATGTGCGGACGAAGCTCCCGCAGTTTCGCCGAATCAATCTCCTTCGTCACGACCGCCTGCTGCACTATCTCATAGCAGTCGTGACCGATGTCGCGATGCGGCACGCCTTTCGGTGAAGAACAGCGAATCCGAACATAGTACCTAATCGGCGTGTGACAAAAATCACAGTGCTTCTCCTCATTCGCAACGCCAAGCCGCTCCATGCTCCAGAGCGGAGCCGCCTCCGCAAGTGTCGTTACTGCGGAGGCAAGGATCAACTCCTTCTCAAGCTTCACGTGCTTCGGTGCCTTCTTCTCGCGCGTCGTCATGTGCCCTCCTTAGGCAAGTGGGTGAGGGGTGGAATATATACACTAGCGTGTAAATGAACAGACCCCGTGCGGGGCATATTGTCTTATATGATAGCATTATATCATATCACAAGCATTATGTCAATCTATATATCATAAAAGGCAAGTAAATCCAATGTTTTTTATGATTGACTTTTTATTAAATATATGCTATAATTAAAGAACAGCGCAGTAAACATATCACACAACCAGGAGGTGCCTTTTGCTCGCACGAGTAGTATTCGTGTACGGCCCGTGGATCTACTTCGGGTTCTGTACATTTCTATGGCTCCTCGGCTGGGCGCTCGGATTCAGGGGCAGCGGCCCCGAGATGCTGTGGAAGACGCTTGAGGCGTTATGGATGTCATCGGGGGACGCAACACTTATCTTCGTATGGGACGGCATCCTTCTTGTCCTCTGGGCGTTCTTCGCCATCGGAGTCGCGATAGTCGGCGTCTGCATGATCGGCGTTCTTCTGCCGCTCATAGCGGTCGCGGGAATCGGCGGCACGGGTCCGTTCGGACTTCTGGTGGCGATCGCCATCGTTGTCCTTGCCGGATGGCTCGGGTACCGAAAACTCCAGAAAATGCCCTGGTAGAAAAAACCGGATAGCGGGAGAGCCCGCCGTCCGGTGTTGTTTTTTATAAAGAGTAGCCGCTCCCCCAACTGTGCGCATGATGCCGTGCATCATCACGGTGTAACGTACACATATGTCATAGCCCTTCAACCACGGACGTGTCATCGGTCACCACATTTCTCCCATTTTCATCAAACACCACCGCATCAAGCGTTGCCGTTGTGTGATCGGCGGCAAGAAGCGCTATGGCGTTTTCCGGCACGATATGATGTCTGAATGTTGTCCGCGAAATAGCGGCATCGGAAGAGATAAGCCATAGACCGATACCTTTGTTATATTCAAAAATTGAATCCTCAACGGTTATAGGAACGCCGGAAATTTTAAGCGCAAACGGCGAAAAACGGAGTCCCCCGCCATATCGTATGAGAGCCCCCGAAATAACAGAGTCGCCGCTCGTCGGCCCAAACGCCATAGCATTCCAAAGGCCGGAAGAACCCGCGGTCACGCCGTCCCCGCTCGTATCACCCCCATACTCATCATCGGCAAGGGCTGTGAACACCACGGGAGCTTCAGGCGTTCCAGCGACATGAAATTCTCCATCCACCACAAGACCCGACGCCCGCGTACCGAACTTTATCACAACCCCCGCCTCGGCGCGAAATACATGTCCATCCGCAAGGCGCAATGTTCCATCTTGTACAACATATGGAATGCCGCCGTCAGAAAATACATAATCCCCGTTGAGGATTCCAGAAAGCAGAATGCCGTTCACACCGGCGCCGGAGGACTGGTTGCCGGAAAACGCGGCGAATGATTCGTGTGAGTCAATTGCCTGGGTATTTTCAGTGAATGTATTTCCCCGCACCTCGCCCGCCTCCGTACCGGAAAGCATCAGTCCTGTCGCGTTATGATCAAATAGAGAGTCGCGGATTATTGGAGTTCCGTGCGCCACAAGAAGCGCATCGGCACCCGCCGCATTGTTATATCTGAACGTGGAATTACTGACCTCAAGGTCCGTATCAATGCTGTACAACCCATGGTTAAATGAATATTCAAACATGCCGTGATCAAAAACCGCCGGCGCCTCCTCTACCGCGATCATGGTCCGAAAGTCCTGACCGCTAAACCAGCGCCCGCCATAACGAAATGCCGTATGGGTAAACGCTGCGCCGGGCGATTCCGCATGTACATGGATACGCTTCCACTCGCCGGGTAAAGGGCACTGGGCCGCGGCATCAGTTCCGCACGCGCCATCACCGTTCGTATCACCCCCATAGGTGTCGTCAAATATGGATGTAAATGCTACCGACTCCTCGGCCGTTCCGTTCGCCGTTATCTTTCCATACACGTCAAACGAGGGCTCATTCGTTGAGACAAATTTTATGACCACCCCGGGATCAATGGTAAGCACGGCACCGAATTCAAGTTTCAGACCATCGGCCGAAATAATATACGGTGAGCGATTTTTTACAAGCGTCATCTCCCCCGTTATCCGACCCGATGGCGTCACAAGATAATTGACGCTGTTTCGCGCGCGCGGAGTACCGTTGATACCACCCCCCTCGCGGTTATGGGCCTGTGCCATCTCCAAAAATTGCCATGTTTCCCAATTCGCCTGACCGTCCCCGCTTGCTTCTTTACGTATCCGCTCCATCGTGTATCTCCCGGCAATTGCGCCTTCGCACCACCCATTACGACACAGCGCCGGAGTGACATCAACTAGGGCGCTATGCGCATCGCGAAGCACAAGGGTCATGCCGCCATCCGACAATCCTTCGCCGAATGACGAGATGAGATCCGCCGAAACAGATGCTATGGCACCATCATCGCTTTCAATCAAAAAGTATCCTTCGGGCGCAAGCGCACCCGCAAGAGGCAGTGTGTGTATGGGCGTTGTGGTGCCGAGAGGGACAAATTCAAGTTTCCATCCGTCTAAAGAAATGATGTGAGACGATGTGTTCGCAAGTTCCAGCCACTCGTCTCCCGCCAAAGCGCCCGCGCCCGTTCCCGCCCAGGCGATCTCGTTAATAACAACCGGGCGCGAAACGACGGTAACGCTTTTTTTAACTGCCTCCGACCGATTTCCCGCAGTATCGGCCGCAAGAACAGAAAAGGTGAGCGTAGTATCACCGGCGACACTCATGAAAAGCGTGGTACTTGCCGTCGTTGTACCGAGTTGCGCGCACTCCTCATTTGCCGCTTCCGATTCGCATGCGACCGTAAACGATGCAATATCATCCGCCGATAAATGCCACGACACGTGAAGCGTGCCGGGCATTACCGCGCAAAGTTCCAGAGAGATGCTTTCGCCGCACTCCTGAATAACCAACTCCACATCGGGTGCGGTTGTGTCGGGTGCCAGAGGGGGTGGAGTCGGCTCTGACGGAGTTGGAGCGGCACTTGCCGCCTGCTCCCCGCCTGATGCGGGAGAAGGGGCCGGAGAATCGCTACCGGCGCCAAAAACGCCCCCCACGCCACTGCTTTGAGTATCTGCTGGTGCTACGACAATGGGGACTTGCTGTGTCCCCCCTTCGGCGCTTGCGCCAAGAACAATCCCCGGAGGAGGTAGAGCGGGCATTTCGACGGGCCGTGGATCGGTGGAAAGGGGCGGAGCGGAAGGAGTTTGTTCATGAGCGCCGGCAGTGTTGTTAGATGCCTGTTCATCGCTCACTGCGGCAAGAAGTGAGGCGTACTGCGGCCCCGTATTGGCAACGTCTATGGGCCCCGCAAACGGTGAGAGTTCCGAAAACCAGTCCCAGGCGCGCTGTCCCCAAGAACGGTTCTTTTTCCATAATACTTTCGTCTCTTTTTCCTTTTCCACCTCTTTGAAAAAAAGATCAATAACTCCAGCGCCATTCAGTACCGCTTCTCGCGAAAGAAGATTCCAGTAGTCGGCAACGATCAGGTGATTTTCGTCATCCAACTTGTACTCATTTCTATAAACCTCCCCCAGAAGCTTCCACTCTGGCAAATTTGGCATTTTTACTAATTTGTATTCCTGATTTTTAATTTTACCGAATCCGTATTTAGTCGGGAGACCAGCATCATCCCACTCTATCCTAGAAAAAGAAACGGTGGGCCCAGTGTACTCACTGGTTAAAATAGAATCTTTACTAAAAAAATTACTGTTTGAATACACTGCCATAAAATCAAAATATGCACCCAAATCGGTGAATGATCTCATTGGTTCCGTTGTGCCAATCGCGTCAGCAATGTGAACATTGTCCGGAGTGAACCTCTTCGTCCAGCTCTCGTACGGACTTCCGAAATGAAAAATATCGGGATGCGCGTCATTCCGGGTATGATCGGGCACTCCCGCGTCCTCTAAAAGATGCAGAACGTGCCCAAGCGCCTCAAGCCCCCGCTCCTTATCACTCCACGCGTAGCCGTATACCGCCCGATCCCACGAGTAGTCGTGGTCGGAGGAAAACAAAGAAAATAGCGAGCCATACGCCCTGCTTTTGAACGCTCCGCCGGATTGTGCCTGCGCAAGAGTATCTTGTGCCCACGCCCTTGAGTCCTGCCATTCGCGCCCCGCGGCCGTAGTAAAGCCACGACCGTATACCGGGTCGTAAAAATGCTTCATCCAGCGCGTTCCCCCATCTTCGTCCATAGCCCCTTTTTTGAGCAACTCACTATCGCCATCACTCAACGCTGTTGCGGGATGCAGGGCGTTAAATACTTTTGCCATTTCCTGCGTGAGTGCGGCGTGCGCAGTAGTCGGATCGTAAGCATAAACAAAAAGAGGGATGCTCAAAAGCGCCCCTCCTATATACAAGCAGAAAAGAATTTTTATAAGTCGGTCATTTTCCATAACTTGTTTGGGAGCTGTCCAAAAGATATAGTTAAGATAAGCTCTTTCTTATCATTTCTTACATCAAAAGAAACGTAGTCATCGAAGGTAGTATATTTTCTCTTTTCACGAGAAAGGTCGCCCACCATAAGATTAATTTGCCGACCCTCCTTTATCTTTTGTAATTTATCCCGCCACTCCTCCTGTTTATCAAAAACAAAATACTTCACAGCAAGATCAATGTCCTCTTTTTTGAGCGCGGCAATAAAAAGCTCAAGCGTCTCCTCGGGTGTTTTCCCGCCATAGGTGTCTTCGGCATAGCGTTTTTGGAGCGCCTTCAGGTCCTGTTCGGCGCGATACTCCGGACTTTTTGCATACTGATAGACGGACACGGCATAACTTGCGGCAACGCCAACAATGGCAATACCTACGATCCCAAAAAAATATTTTACTACCGCCGTGTTAAAAAAACTCATAGTAGCAGGTGAAATGCATTTACACAGCTATCCCATTAAAATCTTACGCGGTTCAACCTCGTAAACTTCATATATGCTGAATCAATCTCATATTCACGGCAGATGTTTTCACACAATAACCAATGCCGGGCAAAAAGTCAATCATTCTGCACTCATTAACCACATTATAGGAGGTTCAACCTCCTATAATTTATGTGACATCTAACCTAACGCGCCTTCAGACGCGAAATCTCCGCTTGTATCGGCTTATTGTCGGGGTCTAGTTTTAGGGCTTTTTCATAATTCTCAATGGCCTTTGCCGTATCGCCTTTTTCCGTCCAGTAGCCACCGAGGTAAATGGTGAAGTTCAGATCATCGTCGCTTGCCGTCATCCCCTCCTCCATAAGCGGCACGATGTTCCCCTCTTTTTCTTTGTAGGAATACCGGTATAACGAGGCAAGTTCTAAATACCCGGACGAGTCGGCAGGATTGTTTATTATCGCCTGACGGTAATTTTTTTCGGCGCGCGGATAGTCCTTAAGATACGACCCGTACAACCCTCCGAGATTCAAAAATGAAACAACATTTGCCGGACGAATAATGCTTGCGTATTCCCAGGCATCACGTGCCCCTTCATAATCGCCAAAAAACTTCTTTATGACGCCGATACGAAGCCATGCGTCAAGCGTAGTTGGATCTTTCTCAACGCGCGCCGCAAGCGTTGCGAGCTCCTCTCTCATTTTCTTCTTTACGTCTTCGGGATATGCCTTTATCAGGGAGGAGTTCTCTCGCGCAACGCTGGCATCAGCTCCCGTGTATAACGGCACCTGCAAAGCCCCGGAGCCGGCTTTCGGCGCCTCGGCCGAAGAACCCTCGTCGCTTACAGGAACTACCGCCGATGGCGCCGGTTGTGTTGGTACAGGTGAGACCCGCGGAGAAAATGTCATGATGTTGACATACATGACCCAGGCAAGAAGCCCGATCCCAATGGCCACCCCAGTGACGAGAAAAAATTTCTTTAGGTCCATAAAATAGCTATTAGCGCAACTATGTTGCATTATTGCTCATTTTCGGCAAAAAATCAAGAAACGCAGACGGGTGCTCGTCTGCGCCCTCAATATAAGATAGTCCGGCACACAAAAACCACCGACCATAAGGCCGATGGTTTTTGTGTAACACAAAGTCCCCCTTTCGGGGGACTGTGTTTTACCTGACCCAGGTCCACAAGCCCTAGATCAAAGCGAGGTTACTTCGTCAACACTTCAGCGGAGATGTTCGTTGATGGGAGCCCGGGCACACGGGTGCCGTTCGTCCAATCAACATGACCCACCAAAGCAGTTGTCGTCGCGTTCGCAGACCAGATGAAGTCATCTTCCTGCCATGCATCAACTCCGCTTGCACTAGATGTGGCGATAAATGCCGCATCACCCAAGAGTGAGGTTGATACCGATGACCCGGCGACAGCGCTTGCTACGGTTCCTACTACATCAAAGTAGCGGGTCTGACCGGCAGGCACTTGAATACCTGCGTTCGTGCTATCTTGTGTGGCCGGATCAAAGTACATGTCCATTGCTGTGCTTCCATCCTGTCCCGCGTTCCAAAGCTTGCCACCGTTATCGTAGGCGGGCAGCGAGAATGCTGAATCGCTGTAGCCATAGATTGCGATAGCAGTGACTGTCGCGGTTGAGGTCGCAATGTTCAGCGTGAACTTGTAGAGTCCCACATCACCTTTCGGATCAGCAGTGACTTTAAAGCGAAGGAGAGACATTGAGCCGTTGTTCAAGCTGTTCGTCGGGAGCGCCACTTTGGCAACCGTCGGAATGGACTTGAACATGCGATGCACCGCAGCTGTTGGGTCGGCCGATCCCACGGTCTGATTGACGGTTGCACCTGACGAGGCGCCAGTTCCCTGGGTTCCCGTGGTGTCGTTCGTGTCAATAAGAATGGAGAAGAGCGCACCCTGACCGCCGGTCTGTGCTGTTCCAACCGCGGCAAGATCAACCTTTACGGTGAGATCTTTGTCAGCATCTTTCGGAATCAACACTGGGGTGGAAAGGGTCGTAGATGCGATCTTAAGACCAGCCGCAGTGGTTGTTGAGAACACACCGGAGCCAACCTGTGTTGCACCATCCCAAATCGTGAACTGCACGATGTCCTGAGCGGTGTTCGTTCCATTGCCCATCTGAATCGAGATCTTATCAAGATTGACCGCCTCATTTGTTGCATGGAACCGGAAGATTCCAGCGACAACATCCGTTGTATCAGCCACGACAAGTTTTGCCGCAGGAGATGACGGAGCAACTGCTGTGGTAAGCGAACCGCTTGTCGCAATCGTCATCAAAGGACCTGCCTGTGAGGGCGTGTACGAGATGGTCGCCGACTGTCCTGATGTAACACCGGTTCCTGTGATGTCGCCGGCCGCATCAGGAGTATCTATGCGAATCGTGCTTCCGCTCGTAAGTCCGCCCGGAAGATCACACGCAAAGTTGATGACCTTGATGGATGATTTCGTGATGATCAAGTGTTGATCAAGCGTGAACGTCTTATCGCCATCGGTGGTCGGGGTTACCGTGTTACCACCCGTGTTCAGCGCGGTCGCGCCATCCCACAATTGGCAGTTCGTCGGGTAATCGGCGTTTGTCGGGGTGTTGACGTCAAACTGCAATGTGGAGAAGCGAACATCTTCACCGGAATTTGACGCGTCAAAGGTAATCTTGGCGAAGACAAAGTCCTGAACTCCCGCGACAATGCTTTGCGCCGTCGGGTTGTTCGCGTTCGTAGAAATCGCCACGGTTGCCGCTTTGGCGGTCATCGTGTTTGCCGTGATGATGGATGCCGAAGGCGTGATGGTCGTTCCGGTCGTCTGACCAGTGACCGTTGTCCAATCGGCTGACGGGGTTGTTGAAGCAACGACAGTATCGTTGTTCTCAAAGTTCGTGGAAAGCTTGCCCTTCAGGGTGTAGATGCTCTTTCCTACGGGGAAGGTGATGCTATCAGTGAATGTTACCTTTCCGCCGAGGGTCGTAACGTTGGCACCATCCTTGGGACCCGCTACCACTTTGCCCGTGGAGTCAATGAGTGAAAGCGCTGTGATATCGTCACCGGACGCTTCCGCTCCTGCATCGCTATCGGTCAATTGGTACCAGAAGACAGATTGGGAAACCGATACCGGCTCACCCTTTACCTCAACCTCAAACCCACCCAAAACCTGGCTGGAAAGGTTGATAGCAACATTCTGTGCCGCAGGCGTTGTCGCCTTTGAAACAGTCAAGGAGCCAGCATTTACGGTTACCTGGAAGGCATCATAGTTCGGGTTTGCCGCATGGAAGTTTCCATCATCGGCCGATGCCGCAACCTGGGTTGCCGTCGGGGTTACGCCGTAGCTATAGGTAGAACCAACAAGATACAGGTCGGTATAGCGGTAGAGATCAAAGTCAGCCGTTCGGCCGGATCCTCCAGTTACATCTCCCTTGATATATACCTCTTTGTTGTTTCCTTTTCCGATCAAGATACCTGCCGGGCCAAAATTTGACGTGTAGTATTTTCCGTCAGAGCTGACGACAACATCGTATGATGTTCCATCAACCACGGTCTTCATGTTTGCAAGGTCAGAGGTAGCAACGGAGCCGGATTGGTTCCAGCTGATTGACTTGACCCATATATCTTCAGCTGAACCCGCGGTGACGCGAATAGAGGAGAAGGTGTAGCCAGTCGTTCCAACTTCTTTGGAGTTTGATGCTCCCGGATCCATCGGACCGCGAGTCAATGTTGCGGTTCCGATAGTAAGCGAGGTGTTCATCGTCTGTCCTGTTCCCGTGATCGGGAGACCGGTAACAGATGCTGTTCCCGCATCAACTGCGACGACGGCCAATTTAATGACCTGTCCTGCCGTTGATGTGGTCTCGGTTGTCGGCCTGTTTCCTGCAACAGTGATCTTCTTTGAGGTTCCCGCTTTTACGGTGAATGCCTCACTCATAAGCGCCCGATGGTCAGAATTGAGGGTCTTTGAAAGACCGATCTGCAATCCCATTTCATCAAGAAGCACAATGCCGGAAAGCGCCGCATCGGCGCCGAGGCTTTGCCGCTCAATGGTGACACCGTTTACCTTCACATCGCCGTCAAGACCCGCCGTAAAGACGAGTTCTGTGAACGGAACGCGTGCGGCTCCCAAGGGGGCGAGCGTTTCAGCCGGCTGTACGCCCGCTGATACCATCAAGCCCGTTCCGGTCGCCGGAGGAGGTGTTCCTGGAGTCGGGGTTGGTGTCGGAGTCGGGGTTGGGGTCGGAGCGGGTGTTGCTGATGCAAGCGAGGAGTACTTTGCCTGTGAAAGAGAACCAAAGTATCCCGCCGCCGGCGCAACGCCGTTGGCCGCCTGCCATGCCGCAACTGCCGACTGGGTTACTGAACCAAAGTATCCGGTCGCGCCACCCGAAAAGGTGAAGTGTCCGGTTGATGTCAAATAATTCTGCAAGCACGTTACATCATCACCCCTTGCTCCCGATGTGAGAGCGCGGGTAAAGGCACATGCCGCAGATGATCCACCGGGGGCCGCTTGTCCGTGAAGCGTGGAGTTGACGTTCGCCACGGTTGCCTGATCAGCGCCAAAGGACTGAAGAAGCGAGATGATGGATGCGATCTGCGCTTCTGTGAGTGCCGCGCTTGCTACAAGCGGCATCGCGATAGATGCGCCCGAGAGCGACAACACGGTCGTCACAGAAAGAAGAGCGCTCGCTATTCTTCCTGTTGTTGATTTGCGAATCTTATTCATAGTTTTAACGAATACGTTATTTTAATCACCGCAACAGCAATGTGGATTGCTATCGGGGCGACTTGCCGTTTGCGGCGGACCTTTTCGACACTAGCGTTGTTCGGAACATTCCGAAACGCTAGCAAGGTGCCTGACGCAAACTAATTTGTAACACACGTAATGGTAATCAGATCGGAGTCAAGTCATGACAGAAGAGAGGGAAACGTATTTTTCAATCCGCCCCCAAAATTCTTCCATCGTCGACCGGACTTTGAAACTCCGGAACGATCAGAATGCACATGAAGGATGTCTGTTCTTATCTATCTCTTTCCTTGCTGTGTGGTTTTTAATTTTTCAATGTACTATCCTGGCATTCGGACATACCGGGCTTCATCCGCATGGGAATGTCATTCGTACGGGATATTCTTTGCCCTCTCTTGCGCCGCAGAAGTCCGGGACAAGAGAGGATAAAAAATAGTTTTCACCAGAACCAAGTTATTGTATCAATTTTTTTTTGGTTTGCAAATAGGCGCTATGTGGAAAAGTATAACTCACTTACTCCAAAAGCTGGCCAATGCGTGGCTCGTATAGCGGTTGCACATTCGTGCGAAACACATAGGTATCACTACATCCATTATAATTTCGCAGGAAACTCCTTGCAAACAGGTATTGTGGATAAGTTTATGGCATATTTACTTGCTAATTTCAATCAAAAAGTAAGCAAAACGTGTGGTATTGGATTTTTGGCAATATACGGAGTGTAAGCAAAGGGCAAGGAATGTCAATAATCACACAGGCCCGAAACGTGTATTCAGCAGATTTCCTCACATTAGTCAAATTTGACTACGTTCAAAGCTTCTATATATAAGGGTTACTGGGAAACTACTGGGGCAGCATATCAACAGTGCCCATCCATGCCCCATTGTGTGACGAGCCCAATAAGGAAATCTTATAAAAACTCATGTTTTTTACTCATCATTTCACTACTCCTACATTTTAACTGTTCGTAAATGCTTTCTTAGCCCCGAACCAAGCTCCGGGTGGCGCAATCCGTAATCAACCACCGCCTTCAGAAGACCGAGCTTATCACCGCAATCGTATCTGACACCGGAAAATTCAAACCCATGCACCCCCTCCCCCCGCGTGATAACCGACTGCAGGGCATCAGTAAGATAGAGTTCCTGATTTTTTTGCGGCTTGATCCTTTTTAACGCCTCAAAGACGCTTGGCGTTAAGATGTATTTCCCAACGACAGAAAGATTGGATGGCGCGTCTGCGACAGAGGGTTTTTCTACGATCTTGCTTATGCTATACGTCTTATGAGCGACTTTCTTTCCGTCTATAACGCCGTATCGTGAAACAAGCTTTTTTGGAACACGCTCAAGAGCGATGATCGGGTTACGATATTTTTCAAAGACATTCATGAGTTGTTTCAGGCATGGCGTTTTAGAATAAACGACGTCATCGCCAAAAAGGACAGCGACCGGCTCATTGCCGATAAGATGGAATGCCTGAAGAAGCGCATCGCCAACTCCATGGGGTTCTTTTTGGCGTACGAAAGCAAACCTGGCAAGGCCCGCGATATCACGAACGGTACGGGCAAGTTCGTGCTTTCCTCTGCGCTCCAGATAATATTCAAGTTCTCCGGCGTTATCAAAATGATCCTCAATCGCGCGCTTCCCCCGCCCCGTAACAAAAATAACCTCGGTAATGCCCGATGCCACCGCCTCCTCAACCAAATACTGAATAACCGGCTTATCAACAATGGGAAGCATCTCCTTTGGTTGGGCCTTCGTCGCCGGAAGGAAGCGGGTACCAAACCCTGCGACGGGAATAATGACTTTTTTAATCTGGTGTTCCATGCGTTGTCTTTGATGCCAGCGCTAGAGATATGTTGAGAAAAAAGAATTGGTATGAAATGACGATATGAAATTCTTTCTTCTCGGAGATACTTGATAAAGCAAGATGATACAATCACTTCAAAATATGATATGTGTCGTTTTCTAACAAGAGAAAATAGAATGTCTTTTATGTCGCTTAAAGAGCATAGTCAGTATACTTTTTCTAGACATGCAGCTTGTAGACGGCCCAGCGCTTATCACCTTCGCGGTGAATGATACGCCGCTCCATAAGAAAGGCAAGGTCGCGCTGTAACGTTTTGATGCTGAACCTGTTTGAAAAAATAGTAGAAAGATCAGTTGATTTCACACTTTGATTTGCTTTGATGTGGTTAATAATTGATCTTTGGCGTTCATTGTAAGCATCAATGCCTGCTTTCTGGATATTCTCAGGCACTTTCTCGCGCTCATGCTGGTGCTCCGCTTCATTACCATTGCCGTTGACCGATATGCGCTCGCTAAACGTGATACTTTTTTCCACAAATGCCTTTTTAGGACCGGGAACAGAATGGTCTTGCACAGGAGAAACCGCTTCAACCGTACCCTTGGTATCGGCAATAACGCATTGCTCCTCATTCGCGGCATGTGACATGTCGCTTATAATCGGCATGTCTTTTTGAACTGTCGCTTTATTTTCACGGCTTTTATGCGACATTTCGCCCTCACGCTCAAAGTACCCATAAAAGAAGCTGTACTCCCTATCAAGCACCTCAATATTGATCGCTTTTACGAAATCATTAAGTTTTGCAACCCCAAGAAGGGAGCGTAGGGTCTGAATCTCCGCCTGAATAGTTCTAGTGCGGGCAATGTCTCCGGGAAAAAAATCATATTCTATCACACCGGCCATAATGTCATTCGCGGCCCTTCGCAACTGCTGTTTTATCGCCTCTTCCCGGGGGAAGTGGTCGGTAACGCGATACACGGCGACCGATAATTCAAATATTTTTCTTTTCATGAAAAAGGCACTATTCTACTACATTTGATACACACCATATCAATGTATAAGCAACGCGCATGAGTGTCAACCGAAAAATCGCTATCTACACTATAAAACCGCTCCGCGTAATGCGGAGCGGTTTTCGTTATGTCGTTTTTATTGCCTCCCGTTTTTTCACTCGTTCACCGCCAAGGCCCTTGCCGTTCTTCAGAAACACAGCGGCGCCGTCTTTGATGTCGGCAAGCATATGATCGCCCGCCCTTATGCTCCCGCCGACAAGTTCCTGCGCTATTGGATTCAAGATAACGGTCTGTATCGTCCTTTTTATCGGACGCGCTCCATAGTGCTCGTCAAATCCAACCTTCATAATGTGTTCCCGAAGGGCAGTCGTAAACGAAACACCAATATGTTTTTCTTTCAGACGAGCGGTAAGGCGGGTAAGCTGCATATCAACTATCTTTTCTATCACGGGTCGCGTCAGCGTGTTAAAGATAACGATCTCATCAAGCCGGTTCAAAAACTCGGGCCGGAAACTCCGCTCAAGAGCCCGCCTGATCTTGTCTTTGAGCATATCCTCTTTTTTCGCGCTCGTGTCCTCAACATCGGACATAAACCCAAGATGCGCCATTTCTTTCACATACTCCCCGCCGGCATTGGACGTCATGATAATAATGCAGTTGCGAAAATTGACTGTTCTTCCCTTAGAATCAGTGAGACGCCCATTATCAAGGATTTGAAGCATGATGTTGAAGATCTCCGGGTGCGCTTTTTCTATCTCGTCAAAAAGAATAATAGAATACGGCCGATGTTTTACCTTCTCCGTAAGAATACCACCCTCTTCGTACCCGACATACCCTGCAGGAGACCCGATAAACTTCGCAACGGAGTGGCGCTCCATGAACTCCGACATATCAAACCGGATAAGGGCTTTTTCATCATTAAAGAGAAAAGCGGCTAATGTTCTGGCAAGTTCGGTCTTCCCTACTCCCGTGGGGCCCAAGAACATAAACGATGCTGTCGGGCGGTCTTCATCCTGAATACCTGCACGAGAACGTCGCACCGCGTGCGCAACTTTTGAGATCGCCTCTTCTTGGCCGATAACCCGCTCGCGTAACACATCTTCCAGACGCAGAAGTTTTGCGGTTTCCGCCTCAAGCATGCGGGTGACGGGAATGCTCGTCCACCGCGCGACCACCTCGGCAACCTCCTCATTTCCAACCTCCTCTCTCAAAAGACGTCGTGATGACTGGATTTTTTTTAGCTTTGCCTCGGCATCCGCCAGCTTCTTCTCAAGTGCAGGTATCTTGCCGTAACGAATCTCCGCCACCCGCTCAAACGCCGAACCGCGTTCGGCGATATCCGACTCCTGGCGAAGCGTTTCAAGCTCTTTTTTTGCGCCCCCTATCTCCTTTATAAGCTGTCGCTCATCGTTCCAGACGGCAAACACCTTGTCGTTCTTCTTCTTTTTTTCCGCTAATGTCTTTTCTACCGCCTTGAGGCGGGTTTTCGCGGTTGCCGTCTTTTCCTTTTTCAGCGCCTCTTTTTCTATTTCAAGACGCGAAAGTTCACGACGGGCATCCTCAAGTTCGCCGGGCATTGATTCCATTTCAAGACGCAGAGATGACGCGGCTTCATCTATAAGATCAACCGCCTTGTCCGGAAGGAACCGGTCAGTGATATAACGCGAGGAAAGTTCTACGGCAGAGACGATCGCGTCATCGGTGATGCGCACGCCATGATGAACCGCATATTTTTGCTTGAGACCGCGTAAAATAGCAACGGCGTCTTCCGCGGACGGTTCGTCAACATAGATCGGCTGGAACCTTCGGGCAAGCGCCGGGTCTTTTTCTATGTGCTTGTGATATTCACGAGGGGTCGTAGCGCCCACCGCCCGAAGTTCACCCCGAGCAAGCGCCGGTTTTAACATGTTTGAAGCGTCTATCGCGCCCTCGGCGGCTCCGGCCCCAACAATAGTATGTAATTCATCAATAAATACGATGAATTTTCCTTTAGACCGGTCAAGCTCTTTTAAGATCGCTTTGATGCGGTCCTCAAACTCCCCGCGATATTTCGTCCCGGCAACAATAGAACCAAGGTCAAGAGAAATAAGCTCTTTGTCGCGCAAAAAATCGGGAACCTCGCCCGAAACAATGCGCTGGGCAAGCCCCTCCGCGATAGCCGTCTTTCCAACCCCCGCCTCACCGATAAGGACCGGGTTGTTCTTTGTGCGGCGCGATAAAATCTGAATGATGCGGCGAATCTCCGAATCACGCCCGATGACTGGATCAAGCTGTTCTTGGCGGGCCATATTCGTAAGGTTCCTGGCGTATTTTTCCAGCACGTTGTACTTCCCCTCCGACTCCTGATCCACCACCCGTTGAGACCCGCGAAGTTCCGACACCACCTTTACGATCTGCTCGTGCGTAAGTCCGCTCTCCTGGACCATCTCACGTGCTTTTGAGGGAACAAGGGAAAGCGCCAAAAATAAGTGTTCAGTTGAGATGAACTCATCTTGAAGTTGCTTTGCCTCCTTCATCGCCTCCTCCATGATGCGCGCAAGATCCTGCGATAAATAAAGGGAAATAACCGGGTTTAGGGCGTTTACCCGCGACAATTTATCAAGAGACCCAAGCAGACGGTCAACCAGCGCCGGGGTATTTATCTCAAGCTTATCTAAAACCGCCTGCACAATACCCTCCTCCTGCAAAATGAGGGCGGTGAGAAGATGGAGGGGCTCAATTTGCTGATGCGAGCGCTCAATGGCAAGATCATGGGCTCTTTTTAAGACCTCCTGGGCTTTTATGGTGAAATTGTTGAAAGGCGTCATGGACATGTTCTTATGCCGTGCACAGTTCAGATGCGGGATGGACGCTCCTGGGGCCATCCTGCGAAACCGAAGCACCGTTTTTCATTAGTACTGAATGTATACGCGCTTTACGGAATATTGGATACGCTCCGTTCCTTGACTGCTTTCCTAGTGTGTGTGGTTATAGTATATCAGTTTTCAGAGAAAATGCAACTCTCTGTATAATGCAACCCAATTCTGGACTCCAGGGGCATTTTTACGACATTCGCCTCCGACCATTGTAACAGAAATT
>Ga0156065_149_pt1 | contig 48005 bp, 50 predicted proteins | sample RifCSPlowO2_02_FD_107718 | JGI IMG/M metagenome (GOLD analysis project Ga0156065, IMG submission 107718) | Candidatus Sungbacteria bacterium RIFCSPLOWO2_02_FULL_51_17
CATATTGGGCGCATCGGTATTGTAGTGTTGTTCGGTGCGGTATTTGCGGTAGGCATAGCGCATGCCAGCCATTCTTGGGGTGGATATCACTGGGCGCGCGCAGCCAACCCTTTTACTGTGGCGTTGGGGGATAACGTGTCGGTGGGCTGGGATGGGCATCTTGCAACGGCATCATCCGATTGGAGCGCATCCAGTGTTCTTGATGCAGTTGTGGCACCCGGTCTTGTGACGACAAAAAAATGTTCGCCGACTGCGGGGCGGGCAGAAATATGTAATGCAAAATATGGGCGGAACGGCTGGCTTGGTATTGCATCGGTTTGGGTAAGCGGGGAGCACATCACCAAGGGAACGGTAAGATTAAATGATACCTATTTTGCGATGGCAAAGTACAATACGCCAGCGTGGAAGAATCTCGTCATGTGCCAGGAGGTTGGCCATATATTCGGGCTTGATCATCAGGATGAGAACTTCACCAATGCGCCGCTTGGCACCTGCATGGACTACACGAATGACCCAATGCCAAATCAGCATCCGAACCAGCACGATTATGACATGCTTGAGGCACTATATGCGCATCTGGACGCAGTCACGACTACGAGCGGTTCTCCGGTGAATGCGGTAGCCGATATTGACACTGAAGATCCGCGGGAATGGGGAAGAGAGCGCCGAATGTCTCGCGATGGGAGCGCCTCTCTTTTTGAGCGCGACTTTGGTCATGGACAAAAGATGTTTACATTTGTCGTGTGGGCGGAGCAGGGTCTCCGAAAGCATCAATGATGCGACGAGATCGCAAGTAGCGCGTCCTTCCAGGCGCGCTACTTTTATGTAGTGGTCTTTACCGGTGGCTATTGACATACATAAAAATTAATTGTATTATACATTTATTACAAAAGAAGAGGGGATAAGGCAACACGCAACATGCCTTGGAAGGTCGTAAAGTCGGTTTGGGCGAGTGGTGGACGAGCACCACTTCTTGCGCGCCGGTGCCTGCGCCATCGGGCAGTTTTTTATCAGAAATATCCGGAGTAGAGTAGCATATATTAACACTGCGGTGTTACGGCGAATACACAAAACATATGAGCGGTATGGCGCGCCGATCGCGTTCTTGTTTGGTTTTATCTGGGATAACCTCACGCTTATCCGGATTGACTTTTGGGTGGATAATCTCATCATAGCCGTTCACCTTGTACTCGCAGGCGTTTGGATCGCGGTGTTAACTCTTCATGATGGGAAGTACCTTCATGGGCGCCTTGAGACCCTCGGGCATTTTGCTCCTCTTTTTTTACAGTTCTCGTTCGGCGCTCTTTTCAGCGCGTTTTTCGTGTTTTATTGGCGCTCGGCTTCGTTTACCGCTAGCTGGCCGTTCCTTATAGCGCTCCTGTTCCTCCTTATCGGTAACGAATTTTTTCAAAAGCGGTACCAACTTCTTGCCTTTCGGATGAGCATGTATTTTACGGCTCTTTACTCGTACTCTATTTTCGCAGTGCCGGTCATCTATAAGGAGATGGGGGCCGCTGTTTTCCTTGCAAGCGGTCTTATCAGCTTGCTTCTCGTGGGCGCAGCGGTTTTTTTGCTTTCCTATGTGATACCGTCCGAATTGCACAAAAGCCGAAAGACGCTCATCGTAAGCATCGGCACGCTCTATCTTGTGTTCCATGTTCTCTACTTTACAAACATCATCCCGCCCATCCCGCTTTCGCTGAAAGAATCCGGCGTGTACCACAGCATTACGCGGTCGCGCGATGGCGGATATGTTCTGGAAGCGGAGATGGTTCCGTGGTATGACTTTTTTATTCCGCAGAAAATATTCCACCGGACTTCAGGTGGCGTCTATGTATATAGTTCTATATTTGCGCCCGCAGGACTTCGCACCGACATTTTTCATCGCTGGTCGTATTACGACGAGAAGAGCGGCGAATGGGTTGAGACGGACCGCATCAGTTTTTCCATTACCGGGGGGCGTGACGACGGATATCGCGGGTATAGCACGAAAAGCAGTATTGCTCCCGGAGTGTGGCGCGTTGATGTAGAAACCGGGCGCGGGCAGATAGTTGGTCGGTTGACGTTTACGGTACTCGCAGGGACCGATGTTCCCAAACTTGTCACGATCGTCAGATAACTGTCGGTACGGATGAATGCTTGACATTTTCTCGTATTGCATGGTACGATTTTTTTGATCGTTTACAAGGAGAAACACACGCATGGCGGCACTCGGAAAGGCAGCTGCTTTTTTTGTCTTGGGGAAGGCATGCGATTTCATCCTGCAAAAGAAGGGGAATGTGGTGCTTGAGGCGGTACGCGTGAGGGCGCTTTCAATGTCCGGGCGTGCCGTCAAGTGGTTCATGAAAAAGCGGGTAGAGGCCACAAAGGTGACGCCGACCAAGAATGCCCCTCTTCAGGATCCAATGAACACTCGGGTTCGTACGGAGTGGTGGTGGCATGCCGATGTTGATGGCAAGTGTGTGCGCCCAGCGCGTATCCGTACGCCTGAAGAACAGCCGCTTTTTTGGGGCCGTTTTCGGCGCCCTCGCTGGCTTCACACCGTCTCCTTTTCTGCGCTTGATGGGGCCGCATTAGACCCCACGCATGTTTTTGAACGTCCGGAGGATGCCGCCCGTTTTCTCGCGTCTCGCCTGTAAGAGCAGTGCCCGCATCATGCGGGTCTTTTTTTACTGTCTGAATATAGAGGAAATATGATATTGGCCGTACGGGGGTTGGCTTTTGTATGCTACATGCTAGAATGAATTGTTACTAACCGCTGATTAACATATGAACAAACGTTACCAGATCGCACTCATCTGTTTCGCTTTTTTGGGAGCTGCTATTATGGCATATCTCACGTATGTACATTTTTCCTTGGGCGGGGGATCGTTTTGCGATCTCGGCGATGGACTTTCTTGCGATATTGTAAATAAGAGCGATTACGCGACGATCCTGGGGATTCCGATAGCTCTTCTGGGTTTCATATATTTTCTGGGGATTTTTTTGATAGCGGTTTTTCGTTTTCAATTTATTTTTTTACGGTGGACCTTTTTTGTCTCATTGGTTGTGCTGGGACCCGCGCTGTATCTTACGGTGGTAGAAATGTTCATTCTTAAGAATTACTGCATATTCTGCGAACTTGCGAAGATTTGCATTCTTGCCGTGATGATAACGCTTGCGTTGGCGATAGGCGTTCGCTCGCTGGAACGTAGATCGGTCATGCGTGCGGTTGTCATTGCTCTTCTTCTTATTGCGGGGACATACCTTATGCAGGCGGCCGCGCAACCAGCTGTCGGCCAGTACGATGCGTTCGCGCAGTGCCTCTCCGAGAAGGGTTTTGTTATGTACGGCTCCGCGACATGTACCTTTTGTATTCGCCAAAAAGGGGCTTTTGGAAGTTCGTTCCAGTATATAAAAAATGTTGAGTGTAATAAGAATTTTCCCGGTGCGCAACCGGAGCTGTGCGCTGAAAAAAAGATCCAGTACACGCCAACCTGGATCAAGGAGGGGCCGGAGCGCACCGAGCTTCAGCGTCTTAACCCTGGGTTTATAGAGCTAGAAAAGCTTGCCGAAATTTCCGGTTGCACGCTGAAGCTATCCGGAGCGTAGCGGTTCGTTTCGAGTGCCGGACGGCGCATATCAAGCGTACAATGGGCCAAACGTATCGCATGCTACGGCAGGCCCCGACACTTCATATGGGGATAACCATTAGCCGTTTTTGTGGTATGCTTTGGGTGTCAGAAAGTAGCATGTATCCATATGAAAAAAATCCCACGGGTCATTCTTATTCTACTTTCGCTTGCAGGACTCGCTATCATGGCGTATCTCTTCAAGGTCGGGTATTCTGACGCAAGCTCGTTTTGTAATTTGGGGGAGGGCCTTTCGTGCGATCTCGTTAACAAAAGCAAATACGCAAAAATATTCGGCATTCCGTTGTCCGGAATGGGTTTTCTGTATTTTGTATGGGTTTTGTATATCGCTATCCGCTCCTACAAAGCAGAGACACTCAAACTGCTCGCATTAGCGACGATCATTTTTCTCGGCCCATCTCTCTATTTATCGGGCGTAGAGTTCTTTGTCATTAAAAGCATCTGTGTTTTGTGCGAGACCTCAAAGGTCATGATGCTGGCGGTCCTCGGCGTGTCTCTCTATGCCATGCGTCCGAAAAAAGTGTCATGGGGGCAGGTGCTTGCTGTAGCGATCGCAGGCATAGTGCTTGCCGGCGTTGCGTATCTTGCGCATTCTACGAGTGGCCCGGGAAAGAAGTATGATGAATTTGCCCAGTGTCTTGATAGCAAGGGATACGTCATGCTCGGTTCCGCAACGTGTGCGTCATGTCTTAAACAGCGCGAGTCCTTCGGCGAGGCGTTCCGGTTTATAGAGGAGGTAGAATGTGATCCTCGCAATATTGATAATCAAAAGGAGGAGGAGGAAGTGAAGTTCTGCGAGACATTCCAGATAAAAAAAACCCCGACATGGGTGCAATTGGATGAAGAGCGGAATACATTGTATCGTTTTGATGCCGGCATTCAATCGTTTGAAACACTAAGCAGTGTTTCCGGGTGTACATTACCGGCAGATGAGTAATCGGGGCAGTTTCTTATCATATGGATATTAACATTGGCATCATCATCGGTGCGGCGCTTGCGGATAGCATCAACCCATGCGTGTTCGGCGTTCTCATCTTTCTTCTTGCGTTCATGACGAAAGTGTTCAAGACGCCGGCTAAAATGCTTTTTGGCGGGTTGTTTTATGCTTTGGTCGTGTATGCAACATATCTTGCTATCGGTTTCGGCATATTAAAATTTTTGCAGACAGCGATATCGCCCTCGTTTTCATCCATGATTTACATGATCGCGGCAGGTATTGCGATCATTGCCGGCATTCTTGAGATAAAGGATTATTTTTGGTATGGACGAGGATTCACTCTCCAGATGATTCCCGGAGCGTCCGAGCGGATAAAGACATATGCCGCGTACATTGAGCGTTTGGAGCGCGTGCATCCATCATTGAGCATTCTGATGATTGGGGCGCTTGGGATCTTTGTGGTGTTGGTAGAACTTCCGTGTACCGGGGCGCCATACTTTGCTATTCTCGGTCTTCTTCACAAGGGCGCCTATGCTAGTGCAGTACCGTACCTTTTGCTGTACAACTTCGTCTTTATTCTTCCCTTATTTGTTATCATTGCCATCGCCTATTTCGGGACCGCATCGGACCGTCTTGAGACATGGCGGCAGGATAATAAGGGCATCATGCGTCTTGGTGTCGGGATTTTTCTCATTGCACTCGGGTCATATATGATATACTCACTCGGATCTTTCTGATCTTCGTATGGAGAATTTTTGGCACGCAAAGGCCTTGTTGGACATCCGACAGGAGCTCGCGACTGATTTTGAGAACGGCCTTTCTGCAGGAGAAGTAGCCCGTAGAATACGCAAATCCGGCTATAATGATCTTCCGCGCGGAAAGAAGCTGCACTGGTGGCAGTTTTTTTTGCGTCAGTTCTACAATCCTCTTGTGTTGATACTGCTTGTTGCGGCGGCGCTAACATTTTGGCTGGAAGAGCCGATTGATACATTCGTTATCCTGCTGTCGGTTCTTGTGAATGTTGCCATAGGATTTTTCCAGGAATACCGTTCAAACAGGGTGTTTGAGAAATTAAAAGCTATTGTCATGGTTGATGCGTTGGTGCGGCGCGGTGGAAAGATATTTCAAATTCCCGCACGCGAATTAACAGTTGGAGATATCATTACGGTAAAGTCGGGTGCGCGCATCCCTGCTGATGCGCGCATTATTTCGGAGATCAGCTTAGAGACGAATGAGGCGCTTCTTACCGGAGAGTCGTCTTCAGTGGCAAAGAACATGGATGCCTGTCCGCAGGGGGCCGCACTTGCGGAGCGGAAAAATATGATATATACGGGTACCGTTGTTGAGCGCGGGGAGGCAACGGCGGTTGTTGTTGCAATCGGTGCTGCAACAGAGATCGGCCAAATTGCTCGCCTTACACAAGGCATATCTAATGAGGTCACCCCCCTCCAGGAACGTCTTTCTCGTTTAAGCCATATCATTGTCTGGCTTGTTGCGGCGTCTGCCGCACTCATTTTGTTTGTGGGCATTCAGCAGGATCGGCCGCTTCTTGAATTATTCACTATTGCCGTTGCGGTCGCCGTTGCGGCAATTCCGGAGGGCTTGCCGGCCGCCCTGTCTGTCGTACTTGCGGTTGCAGCTCAAAAGATATTTGCGCGCAACGGGTTGGTTAAGACGCTGATCGGGGCAGAAACCCTTGGATCCACGTCTATCATTTGTTCCGATAAAACCGGAACACTTACCGAAGGCGTTATGCGCCTGGAAGAACTTGTCGCTGTTTCGGATCCTATGCGGGCCGAATTAGCTTTGGCGTTTGCGAACGAAGCAACAATAACCGAAGGAATCCACGGGGCTGAAGTGCGTGGTGAGGCGACGGACAGGGCAAAGCTTGAGTATGTGTTGAGGGAGGGAGGAAATTTTACGGATATGTTGAAGCGGTACCCTCGGAAGGCGCTGATGCCGTTTTCTGATGATGAAAAATATATCGCTTCTTTCCACGACGCCGATGGCGGCTCCATAGCGCTCTTTGTGACGGGTGCTCCGGAGCTGCTTTTATTTCATTCAACAAAAAGTCCGTCGGAGCGCGAGGAGATACTTCGCTTGATTGAAGAAAGGGCGGCGCTCGGGCTTCGCGTTATCGGGATTGCCGCAAAGACGTTTCGGATGACAGACGGGATTAGTGTTCACGACAAGAACGCGCTTGCGGCATGTGTGTGCGACCTTGAGTTTCTCGGGCTCGCCACCCTCGGAGATCCAATCCGAAAGGACGTTCCCGTGTCCATTGCTGAAGTTCGGAATGCGGGCATCCGGGTTATCATGATCACGGGTGATCACCACCTTACCGCACTTTCTATTGGTAAGGAGCTCGGCTTTTCCACAAATACCGGTGCGGTCATTGATGGACCGGAGATAGAGCGGCTGACTGATGCCGAACTTTCTCTCCGGATTCAAAAGATTGAAATAATCGCACGTGCAAGTCCTAAGCACAAGATCCGCATTGTGGACCTCTTAAAGGCCGGGGGGGCGGTTGTCGCAATGACCGGTGATGGGGTCAATGATGCTCCGGCGTTGAAAGCCGCTGACATTGGTGTTGCTCTGGGCGCCGGTTCCGATGTGACAAAAGAGGCGTCGGATCTTGTGTTGCTTGATAATAGCTTTACTGTTATCTCTTCCGCGGTCCGCGAGGGACGGGCCGCGTTTGATAACATCAGAAAAGTAACGGTGTTCCTCCTTTCAAATTCATTTACCGAGCTTATCATCATACTCGCTTCCTTGTTATTGAAGGTGCCGTTGCCGATAACTGCTGTTCAGATACTGTGGGCGAACCTGGTGGAAGATGGTCTTCCGAACTTTGCCCTTGCGTTTGAACCCTCCGATAAGGACGTTATGCGACGGCGGCCGTTTGCGCGACGCGAGCCCATACTAGACAGAGAGGGCCTGGTCATTGTGTTTGTTGTGGGACTTTTTCGCGACCTCCTTCTTGTCGGCGTTTTTCTTGCCCTCTATTTTTACTCTGGGTTTGTTATTGAATACATCCGAACAATGATATTTGTGTTGCTTGCGACTGACTCACTTATATATGTGTTCTCAATTAAATCTCTTAAAACATCAATAATCCATGCGCATTTTTTTGATAACCCATATCTTCTGATTGCTGTTGTTTTGGGTCTTACGGCAATGTTTGCTGCGATATACACAGCCCCCCTGCAGCAGCTTTTGGGAACCATGCCATTGCAAACGCCGCATCTTGCGTTTGTCATGGCGCTTGGCTTCATGAATATCGTATACGTTGAGATGGCGAAATGGTGGTTTCGGAGAGACAGCGTAGCTATTGCATCGGTCTGACTTTTGCCACATACTAGGGGGGCTTGGTGATAGAGAAGCAGTAGTTATAAAGGCGTTTGATTAAGTCAGTAATGATTATATGGAAGAAAAACTCTTTAAGTGTGCGAAGTGCGACAAGGAAAAGAAGGAGGCGGACGGCTCATATGTCCTGGAGGGCACGACATTCTGCTGTAAGGAGTGTTGCGGAGATCCCAAGAAGCAAGAGCACACGGAAAAGAAAGCGAACGTGTGTGAATTTTGCTGATAGAGCGTGCGGGCCGGAGCGATCCGGCCTTTTGGTGCGGCAATCTACACGTTCTGGGCGTTTTATCCGCATGAGAAAAAAGTGGTTTCAAAGGAATAAAGGAGATACGTATATGCGATCTCGTGGTACCGTGGCACGATCACGAAGTGACAGGTGGGGCGCGGGCAATCGTAAGGAAAAGCCGCTTTCTGCGTCATATAGTATATACCGGTGAATACTCAGGACCAGTTTCTAAAGGCATATGATGAGCTTGCAGATGCTATTTTCCGGCATTGCTATTTTCGTGTGTACAGCCGCGAGCGTGCACAGGATCTTATGCAGGAGGCATTCTGCCGGACGTGGCAGTATCTAGTTAAAGGAAAACACATTGATAATCTGAAGGCGTTCATATACCGTGTTGCGAACAATTTGATCATTGACGAGGCCCGTAAGAGAAAAGAGGTGTCTCTGGATGCTCTTCAGGCGGAGGGGTTTAACCCTTTGGATGCGCGCGCACATGGAGCGCTCGGAACCGCTGTCCAGGTTGGAGAAATAAAGCGCATGCTTGAAAGCATTGATGATGGATATCGGGAGGTGATCGTCATGCGATATCTTGATGATCTCCAGCCGAAAGAGATCGCGCACATACTGAACGAATCAGAGAATGCCATATCGGTTCGGATCCATCGCGGCATCAAAAAAATAAAAGAAGTTATAGAACACGATCGCGCCTAATATATGAACGACCCTCTGGAGCACATTACAGCTACCGTCCGCACCGTTGCATTAAGCAATGGGGAAAAGGAGCGCACACGACATGCGCTTATTTCCTTTATGCGGGCTCATCCGGCGCATAGTGGCACCCATGAGACACACCGAAGCGTGTCCGGCATGTTCGTGTTTCTTCTTCCATACGCACAACCGTTATCGGCGGCGCTTCTTATCGTATTGGTGATAGGTGGCGGCGTTTCCATCGCCGCCGAAGGCGCTCTTCCCGGGGAGATGTTGTATCCGATGAAGGTCGGTGTCAATGAAGAGGTGCTTGGGTGGTTTGCCGGCTCTCCTCTTGAAAGGGCAGAGTGGGAGGCATCGCGTGCGACACGGCGCCTTGAAGAGATAGAGCGACTAGCGGCAAAAGGTGATACGGTCCATATTGCCTCTGTAGAGGCCCGGTTTGACGCGCATGCCGATGCCGTGCAACGTGTTGTTTTCGCATTTGAACAGGAAGGGGACTCGCGTTCTGCCGCTGAGATCAGTTCTCATTTTGAAACAACGCTTGGAGCGCATAAGGAGATCCTTGGTGTTCTTGCAAAGAAAGATGTAGCCGGGGGACGGGGCGTTGGGCCCATTCTTGCAAGTGTAGAGGTGCGATCAGGGACCGCGGCCCGATCTCGGGAAGAAAGCGAGGCGCATATCTCATTTGCCGACGGGGCTGACAATATGAGCATGCGCGCTTCCGGCGAAGCACCCGCAGTATCATCAGCGCAAGCTCCCTCCGCACATCCCAGGGTTGCATCGTCTGCTGGGAATTCATATAATGCTGAGATAGCCGAGCAAAAAAAAATATATGCTGAAAAGAGCATGACGGCTATCAGGGCGTATCGTAAAGAACATGCGGAAGAGTTAGGGGCAGAGGCGCAAACACAGCTTAATGTGCGCCTGAAGGCCGCTCAGGCGGCCCTAGAAGAGGGTAGGGCGAGCATGGACGCCGAGGCCTATGGAGCGGCGTTTAATCATTTTCAGAAGGCCGAACGGCTAATACGTCAAGGAGCTCTCCTTCTTGGGGCGCAAAAGGCCCTTGAACTTACGGTAGATCTTTCCGCAGGGGTTTCTAATGAGGATGCTCAACCTAAACATTCTGATGACGGCGATGTATCAGTTGATAGTGTGCCAGAAGACGACGGCGTTACGGGAGGTATTCAGTTTAATAGTGGAGAAAAAATTCAGATAGAGCGCTAATTACTATATGGCAATACGTGTTGCAACGGAACTTTTCAGGATCGGAGACGTGGTCCCCGAATCCGGAACATATATATGTGTTCCGTGCGGGTATACTCAAACATTTTATGCCGGCGAACTCTTTACGACGTGTCTCGCGTGTTTTGCCGGAACCGCAAACGGGCCGGAGGGATTCACGGAAGAAGATGCCGAATTTTGGCAGTATGTCGGATAGTGAGCATTCACTGGCGATAAGGCGATAGTAAAAACCGACCCGGCTTCATGCGGGGTCGGTTTTTAGTTCAGGAATAGGACTTGTGTTATATCGGTTCAGTTCGTATGACCTCTCCGCGAATGAGAGTTCGTTTTGATGCCGATCCGACCGGATAGCAGGTGATGAGATCTATTTCCGATCCTCGTGATTGTCCGGCAAGGAGAGCGTTCGTATCACTTGGCGTGAGGAATTTTTTTTCAAACACACGATAGGTATAGCGGGTGCGCCCCTCCATAATATAAAATTCATCGCCCACCTCCAGTTTTGAAAGAAGAGAAAATATGTAGGCATAGTTCCCTCTATACCAGGACGCCCGCGAGCTGTGCCCTAAAATAACGCCACGCCCCCCTTGTCCCGGCAGATTTGAGCCGGGATAGAGCCCCACGCCCTTTTCCAGGGTGGCAAGGATCTCCGGCATGGTGTCTTTCAGTGGAGCGATGATTGGAGCGGTGACATGTATTTTTGGAATTACAAGCGTGCGTTCACCGGCGTTTGGGATTGGTATTGCCGGGTTCGTTCTTTCCGGGGTATTTGTTGCGGGATGTTCCACGGGGGCAAGTTCAATGATACTGCCCTCTGCCGGGATAGGATCGGCTGGGACCTCCGGACCGAAAATGGCATAGGTAAGCCGATTGAAATATGCACCGCCATTGAGTATCCAAAAAAGCACTAATGAAAGCGCTATGAAAAGCCCAATAAAGAAGAGCAGTTCTTTTTTGATATTTATCGGCTGATACATTGCTGATCAATAAGAGCGTTCACTAGATTATACCACACACCAATAAAAAGATGCTGTTACCAGCGTCTTATCGCGCTCACTCAAGATCTGCAACGGTCGTAGTAGCCGGCAGTTCCGTAATGCGTGAGGCAAGTAATTCAGAACTTGCCGCAACCCATCCAATGTAAAGAAAGAATGCGACCAGAAGCACCGTTCGGAGAGCGACCTCAAGCGTGAGATGGCGGCGGCCCGTCATCATAAGAGTCGTGGCGATGATAAGGCAAAGCACGACAAGGGCGGCAAGAATTTTTACCGTTTCTGACCACGGCAGGCGGGCATGAAGCGAGCGCGCGCGCATCTCGGCATTCACCATTTCCCCAAGAACTGTAAATCTCTGCTGCCCGCGGTCGAACACTTCTGTAAGTTTTGAGCGTGTTTTTGGTCCTACCATGCCGAACCCGGTCGTTTCCGGCGTACCAAATGCCACAATACCGTATACTGTCTGAAAACGTTTTACTGCATTTTCCGTAAGCAGACCGAAATACCCCGTTACAATTTGTTCGGGATATAGCGTAGGATCGCGCGCGAGAAGCGTTTGGAGTTTTTCTACCTCGCTTCCTCGCGATCCGCGTGTAAGATTAGTGGTAAACGAACGCGCAACCGTCTCGGCGAGCCGCTCAAATGTAAGAACATGCGGTTGCGAGACCCCTGCGCCGGCGACCGCTTCTGCCGCCGCTTTATGGATGAGTTCCGGCGGGGGAGTAGCGGGAGTTCCTTTTCCAAAGACGTTCTCAAAAAATGTCGGACGGGGGGCGCCAAAAAATTGTACGATAATGATCGTCGGGCGGCCGTTAAAGATCCCGGATTCCACGGCAACGCCTATCTCGCGGTACGTCGTATTTAGGATATTTGCGCGATGACTGGCGGAATTCATGAGTGCCGCGTGGGCCTCGCGCGCGTTTGTAAAATCAATAGCAAGATTTTCCCCGGCTGCGGCATACTCATAGCGCTGTTCAAAGAGGAGCGTCCACGGTTCTTTGTTATCCGGCGATACATGCGAAAAATACTGGCGTGCGAACATGTCAGTTGCTTTTGCGACGGCGGCATCGGTGAGCGCTTTGTTTTCGGTAAGCGGCCTGATCCTTAGCTCATCCCTGGACGCATTCACAAGGCCGATCACATCTTGTTCTTTGAATGGAGTGACGAAATTAGCAAGAGAGGCGAGGGGAGAGTTCGGAAAATACAAGGGTGACATTACCAACAGGACGCCGAATGCGGCAAGAAAGAGAAATGAAATCCGTGACAGTGCATACGGAACAGACGCGTTTTTCGCGGTCGGTGTAAAGAAATTTTCTAATATGTTCGCTATGTTCTTAAGCATAGTATCTACTGCTGTCATATGGGAAAGAGTTTGGCGCACCTCACTCTATCCGTCACGGGACGCGCAGAATGACCGCTTAAGCCCTCCGTGCCGCGCACTCTCTTATCCCCAGGATCCGCCGAAGAGATCGTCCTCACGAGCCGGTCTTTTCGTATCTTTTCTGATTGCCCAGAGCGCATACTGAAGTTTTGCATCAGAAAGTGCTGACGCAAGCGTTGCGGTACCCCGATAGCGCGCTGGAAACACTGTCATATAGACCGCCATAGATCCCAGGAGTCCGATAAGAAGTAGCCACGGAAGCGTTGATTCCGGGCCGGTGGTAACGGTTCCCGCACCAAGAACCTTTCCGCGATTTCTAATCTGAATCGTGGCAAGTCCCGTTTGCGATGCGCCATAATTGGACGTGGCATAGGCCTGGTTCGTAATGAGGCGCTGCTCCGCACCGAAGTATATAACAGCACGGAAGCGTACACTTTTTTCCTCTCCAACTGAAAGCGTGCCGAGTGAAATTCCGGAACTTCCGGCGATGCCATCGCCGACGGTAAGCCCGTTCACCTGCGTTGAGCCCTGTACATAGAAGAGGTCTTGGGGTAGAAGATCGCGCAATGTTATCGTTTCCGATTGACTGCCGATGTTCCGTACGCGGATCTCAAATTCAAGGACATCAAGGCCCTGAGCTTCGTTTGTCTGAAAGAATGCGCTCTGATTGAGAGCAGTATTTTTTGATGCTTTAGAAATGGAGATCTGAGAACTTGCGCCAAGCACTTGAGAGACCGTAACGGTCTCGGTATCGGAGGCCGATCCGCTCGATCCCGTGCAGGTAATGGTGTATGTCGCTGTTTGCGACGGGCTTGCGGTCTCAGAACCTGAGAGCGATTTTGCACCGCCCCAGCCGTTCCGGGCAAAGCAACTTGTCGCGTTGGAAGAGCTCCACGAAAGGATCGTAGATGCGCCCTGGGTTATGGATGTAGGGTTTGCAACAAGAATAACAGTTGGAGCTCCTGAGTTGTTTTGCACGGTTATCGTCGTGCTGTCGGATGTCTGCTGTCCCGAACTATTCTGGCAGGTAATGGTATATGTTGTTGTCTGGAACGGTGACACAGATTGCGATCCGGACAATGATTTCGTTCCCGACCATCCATTTGACGCCGAACAGTTTGTCGCGTTGGAAGAGCTCCACGAAAGGATTGAGGAATTACCCTGCTGGATAATGGATGGATTGGCGATGATAGAAACGATCGGTATCTGGGTTTGCTGGGACACGCTTACAAGCGTACTGTCGTTCGCCGATCCGGCACTGTTCGTACAGGTGATGGTGTAGGTCGTCGTTTGTGATGGAGATATGGTAAGGGTCCCGGAAAGGGACTTCGTTCCCGACCAGCCATTTGACGCCGAACAGATGGTCGCGTTGGAAGAACTCCACGAAAGGATTGAGGAATTACCCTGCTGGATGGATGAGGGGTTCGCTATGATAGAGACCGATGGGAAGGTGTCGTCTCCCAGGTCTTGTACAATGACGGTTGCCGTATCTACGTCGGTGCCGACAGAGTTCGTACACGTGATCGTATACGTCGTCGTAACAGTTGGCGTGATCGTCTGTGATCCTGACAGCGATTTTGTGTCCGACCATCCCATTGAAGCCGAACAGCTTGTCGCGTTGGAAGAACTCCAGGTAAGGATAGATGTATCGCCCGTCTCAATCTCCATCGGATTTGCGACAAGGTCTACCGTCGGCGGCAGTACTTGCGCCTGTACGGTCACGGTTGTGCTGTCGTTCGCCGATCCCGCCGTATTCGTACATGTTATTTTGTATGTCGTGGTAATGGTCGGGCTTACTGTTTGCGAGCCGGTAATCGTTTTGGTTCCAGACCAGCCCTGGGATGCGCTACACGATGTTGCATGTGTTGAACTCCAGGTAAGTATTGAACTTCCGCCGTTCTGGATTGATGAAGGATTGGCGATAATAGTTACGGTAGGAAGCAGATCGTTCGGCGCGTCGTGTACCGCGATGGTCGCCGAGTCAATGGCAGTGCCGGCAGTATTTGTACAGGTGATGGTGTAGGTCGTCGTTTGTGCGGGCATTACCGTCTGCGAGCCGAAGAGGGTTTTTGTTCCGGTCCATCCGACGGATGCGGTGCACGCATCCGCGTTGGTGGAGCTCCAGGTAAGAATAGAAGAATCACCCTCATCAATGTCTGCGGGGTTTGCGATGAGGTCAACCGTTGGAAGATAGCGGACCGTTACCGTGGTGCTGTCGTTCGCCGATCCCGCTGTATTCGTACAGGTGATAGTGTACGTTGTCGTGACGGTCGGTGTCACCGTTTGAGTTCCCGATACAGAGCGCGTGCCCGTCCACCCGCCTGATGCGGTACAGATGGCGGCATTTGTTGATGTCCAGGTAAGCACGGAAGAATTTCCAGAGTTTATTGTTGCTGGATTTGCGTTTATAGCAACGGTCGGAAGGGCCGAGCGAACGTTGACCGTTATGCTATCCGAGGCGGATCCGCCGATGCCGGTGCATACTACGCTGTATGTTTTGTTTATTGTAAGATTTCCTGACGATTGTGAACCGGATGTACCTGATGCGTTTAGCGGCGTTACCGTGCACGAGGTTGCGTTCGCGGAAGTCCATGAGATCGTAGCAGATGTGTTATTATCTATCGTTATAGGCCCGTCGGAACTGTTCGCCTTGATGTCGGCTGTGACCACAGGGGCCGCGCCAACCTCAACGCGCACGTTATCGGTTGCAAGCGTTCCCCCCGGACCAAGACAGGTGACAGTATATGTATGTCCTAGTATCAAGTTTCCAGTCGTTTGTGACCCGGATAATCCGGTGAAAGCCCCGGGATTGACGGTACAGCTTGTCGCATGCGCGGACGTCCAGCTAAGGGCAGCCGATGTATTATATGGAATAGTGATCGGACCATCCGATGCATCCGCCTTGATGTCGGCGGTGATAAGCGATTGATTCACGTCAGTGCGGACGCTATCAGTTGCGGTTCCTCCGGCTCCGGCGCAGGTAAGGGTGTATGTTTCGCCTGCAGTAAGATTACCTGTTGACTGGCTACCGGAAACGCCCGTCCAGTTTCCCGGTGAAATGGTACATGACGTTGTATTCGTAGATGACCACGATAGAGTAGCGGGGGTATTGTGGGCTATCGTTATCGGACCGTCAGAACTGTTCGCCTTGATGTCGGCCGTTGGGGTAGTGCAGCGTCCCGTGGCGCCTGTTGTCACGGTATTAGAATGAACCCATCCCCAATTTACCTCGGATGCGCTGATCTTTGCGGTGTTTGGTATTGAATGGGTGGTTCCGCACGATGCATCGGCGATGCGCGCGACAAATGTTATCCACCCGGTCTCTTGCGGACTTAGCACGTCGGCATTCCAACGAAGTTTTCGTGATACGGTGTCGTAGACCGGGCTGTTGTATCCGGCAAGCACGTTTGAGGAGTGCGTCTCGCTCACATATTCCAGATTAGTGTTAAGGGTGTCCTGGATCATGACACCGCTTCCGGAGCAGTCGCGCGTGCCGGTATTTTTAAAATCTAGCCGATAGGTAAGTGTATCACCCGATGTGGCTGTCGTCTTATCCACCGATTTTGTGATATCAAATACGCATTCCGGAGGAGTAACCGGGTCGCACGGAGAGAATGTGAGTCCGCCTGAGTAGGTAAATACGATGCCGGACTGCACAACATGGCGTTCGGCAAAATAAATATCTATATTGGATGAACCGGCGGGAAGTGGTACGGAAGCGGACTGGGCTGTTAGGGCATGAATGCCGCCGAGATCAATTTTTTGCACCCCATCAATATACAGCCAAGCATCATCGTCGGAGGAAATCGTGATGGTATAGGTACCCGCTGCAGGGGCAATAACCGATCCCGTCCAATGGACCGCGAAATACTGCGGGTCGCCCGCAAGACCCGTGTCAACGGGGAAAAAGTTTGCGGGGACATTTATCGCCGTAATGGCATCGGTCTGCTCAAATACCTTGTACTGGTCCGAGAACCAGTTAAATTGGAATGGCGTAGTGCCCGGCACAACGCCGTTTATCGGTCCTCCAACATCAGGATGGTTTTCCGGGAGATTATAATAGGTCCCGGCAAGGCCGTTCAATGAGCAATTTGTCGTGCCGGTAGCTTCTACCGGAGCAACAAAAACACCACCAAAAACGGTGACAACGGTTACAAGTGCAATAGCCGAAAAAATAGTTCTTTTACTCATATTTTTATGAATTTATAGCTAATATGAGGGCAATGTCATTCCGTCAATTATAGCATTATTTAATATAAATGTCAATATTTACACCAAAATCCTAGAAAAACACAAGAGCACGCGCGTGCCCCTGGCGTCCATGAAACCATGAAAAACGGTCGTGCCGCAAGTGGAATGAAAACAGCGCGGAAGTATGTATTACCTTCCGCGCTGTGTGCTGTCTACGAGCTCACACATTTCCGAGAAGAGCTCGGGAACGTAATCACCAAGTCGTCGTAATATGCCGGTGCCAGCCCCCTGTCTTTTCGCGTACTCAATGTCAAAGCTTGGCGAGTAGAGGCCAGTGTAATGAGCAACGAGAAGATATCCACCGCCCGAGGCAATGAATTCTCCTTCGGCCCTTCCGGCCCATCTGCGCTTGAGATAATCCATGGCGTGGGTGAATTCGTGCGCAAGGATCCTAACGTTTTTGTGACGTAGATTCACCACCGTTTTATTGGCGTCCCATGTTCCGCCAACCAAGAATTCAATGTGTTCTGCGTCTTCTGCCGTGCCAAGATCGTCATGCTTGAGCACGATGATCCCAAAAATGTTGAGAACGTTGACGAGCGCCCAGAACAAATCCTCGTTCGCCCGTCTTTCACGCTTAGCGCTTTGTTGATTGTAACCCCCCAGACCCTTTTTTGGTGCTACCTTGCCCGTGAATCCGCCAGCAAAGGATTCCCAGGCGCGTTCCCAGCGAAACTGCTTTGCCACGGCATTCCTCTATTGGTTGGTATATATGGTCAAATAGGATGTTTATATTATAATATATTTTAAAGTAATAGTCAATTTTTGCGCGCATAGTCATGCGGTATAGAGACCGTTTTGCCCCATATTCACATGGGATTTTTAAGAAATGCATACACGTTGCCTCTGGTCACTAATTCTGCTATGATAAGGGCCTTGTATGTTTCCTATCGATCTTACAGTACTGATAAAAGCAGTCGGACTCCTCGGGATATTCGGTATTGTATTCGCCGAGTCAGGTCTTTTTATAGGTTTTTTTCTTCCGGGTGATTCTCTTCTCTTTACGGCAGGGTTTCTGGCCTCACAAGGGTATTTCAATATTCTCGCTCTTATGTCTCTTTCGTTTGTGGGCGCGGTACTGGGGGATAGTTTCGGATATGCCTTTGGCCGCAAAGCGGGGCCGTTGATATTTTCACGAGAAAATTCCCTTCTATTCCACAGAAGCCACTTGGAGCGTGCGCGGGTATTCTATGCGCGATACGGTGGCAAAGCGATCATCATTGCCCGCTTCATGCCCGTTGTTCGTACATTTGCCCCTATTCTTGCGGGCGTGGGGCGGATGAATTATTCTTTGTTTCTCATGTACAATCTTATTGGTGCTGCTGCCTGGGGGATCGGTGTGCCGCTCGCGGGATATTTTCTTGGAAGTATTGTTCCGAATATTGACCGATATATCATTCCTATCGTCGGTGCTATTATCGTTGTCTCTTTCTTGCCGGTCGCATATCACATCGCAAGGGATGCGGAGCATCGTGGCGAGATAAAGCGTATGGCGTTTATCGTAAGAAAAAAGATCCTAGGCAGATAGGTAAAAACCGTATATGGGAAAAATAGTTACATATGGCATGCAGTGGTTCTCTCGTCCGCTGGGCGCTGGCGTTGGTATTATCGTTGTTGGGGGAATTATTTACTCACTATTTTTTACTGGTAGTAGCGGAGAAGACGAGATGCTGACGGTGACGAAAGGGTCTATAGTTCAGGAGGTTGCGGTAACGGGCAAAATGCAGCCCGTCAACGATGTGGAGCTCTCATTTGAAAAAAGCGGAAAGGTTTCAAGAGTGAATGTACAGGTTGGGGACATGGTTGGTGTGGGCGTACTGCTGGTGGAACTTGATTCCACCGATCTTGCCGCTGACCTTCGTGAGGCAGAAGCGGCGGTGGATGCCGCGCGCGCGCAACTGCTTCAGTATCGCGCCGCCGCCGACTCCCAACGGGCAAAACTTAATGAATTAAAGCGCGGGTCGCGACCAGAAGAGATTAGGATCCAGGAAATAAAGCTTTCTAATGCAAAGACGGCATTTGAGGACGCAAAACAAAATCTTTTTGATAAGATCAAGGATGCGTATACAAAGTCAGATGATGCGATTAGAAATAAGGCGGATGACCTTTTCTCAAATCCCGGCACCAATCCCCAGTTGAGTATTGCGGTTGATGCCCAGACAAAAAGCGATATTGAGCAACGGCGCTACGTTGTTGAAGGAATACTGGATACTTGGCAGACAGCGCTCGCGTCTCTTACTGCATCTGGTGATCTTATATCCGCCGGATCGTCTGCAGAGAAGAATCTGCGATCAATTGCAACATTTCTTGATCGGATGGCATATGCAGTAAATTCGCTCAAACCGAGCTCTTCATATTCCCAGACGACCATTGACACATGGAAAGGAAACATTTCTACGGCGCGGACGAACGTGAACACCGCAACAACAAATTTGTCTGCCGCAAAAGAAAAATTTCGATCGGCGGATTCTGATGTCATTCTCCAGGAAAACGAGCTTCTGCTTGAAAGGGCGGGTGCTTCGGCGGAGGAGATAGCGGCAAAAGAGGCGGATCTTCGGCAGGCAGAGGCGAACAGCATTTCACAGGAGGCAAATATTAAAAAGGCGGAGGCGGCCGCCTCATCAATTTGGGCGCAACTTGCAAAGAGCGTTCTTCGCGCGCCGATCGCCGGCACCGTGACCAAACAGGATGCCAAAGTCGGTGAAAACACGAGCGCAAACACCCACATCATTTCTATTATTTCAGCCGAGGACCTAGAAATAGAGGCACAGATACCCGAGGTTGATGTCGCAAAGATCGCAAAAGGAAATCATGTGCGAATTACGCTTGACGCGCTTCCCGGAGAAGAATTTTCTGGCGATATTAGCTATGTTGATCCAGCGGAGACCGTCATTGATGGCGTCGTAAATTTCAAGGTGCGGGTAGCGATTCTGAGATCGGATGCACGATTCAAACCGGGACTTACGGCAAATCTTGAAATAGAAACACTTCGTAAAGATGGGGTGTTGATCCTTCCGCAATATGCCATCGTAGAAAAAAATGCTGCGACGTTCGTTCGCGTACCGAGCGATGGCGCGGTTATAGAAAGAGCCATCGTGACCGGCATTCGTTCCCAAGACGGATCCGTTGAGGTGCTTTCCGGGGTTGTTGCGGGCGAAAAAGTTCTTAATATCGGTTCTAAGGAGCGCTAGATGGTATTGGTCACATATACTCATGCTTGTCGTACACGATCTGGTAAAGGATTATGGTGAGGACGGTCAACGAGTGCAAGCGCTTGCCGGCGTGTCGTTTAAAGTGGCAAAAGGAGAATTGGTAGCTATCATGGGGCCTTCCGGTTCCGGCAAATCAACTCTTCTCCATATCTTAAGTTTTTTGGATCGGCCGACAGGCGGGTCGTATTCATTTTCTGGGCGCGCAATGGATTCTCTTTCTGACCAAGAGCTTGCACGTATCAGGAATAGAGAGATGGGTTTTGTGTTCCAAGCGTTCAATCTTTTGTCGCGCTCTACCGTCTACGAAAATGTTGAACTACCGCTTCTCTATTCCGATGCCCCCAGCATCAGAAGGAAAGGCATGGTGGAACAGGCCGTTCATGCGGTTGGCCTTGATGACAAGATGTTCTCCGAAGCAGGAAAGCTTTCCGGCGGCCAAAAACAGCGTGTTGCTATTGCGCGAGCGCTTGTGTGCGGTCCGAATATCATATTTGCTGATGAGCCGACCGGCAATCTTGATTCACAATCGGGCGCAGTTGTGATGGAAACACTGGAGAAGCTGAACCGCGCGGGGTGTACGGTGATCTTGGTGACGCACGAAACATACACGGCGGAATTTGCTCGCCGTCTTATACGATTGAAAGACGGACGCATAGAATCTGATGAGGCAACAAAAGCGCGGCGCAAGACCAAAGCCGATTTTTTCAAATAGCATTCACATACACACACCACATGGAGCGCGTACCAGCACAATCTCAAGAGCATGCCCCGCGAAAGGAGCGGGCGGATAAGACCGTTGAATTTCATCGGCAGTCCTTAATCGATCGGTATGACCTGCGCATTGGGCTTGAAAAAGAGGTCGGTGCAGTATCTATCACGATTGAGGATACAACAGCAGATAGAAAGATCGTTGATTTTGGGAAGAACGCCCGCATCGTAGCTAGTAACAGTTTTTGGTGTGATGTCGGGAGATCTTCTGTTGTCCCAACCGTTGGTGTGAATGTCTTGGAAATGCGAGAAGATCCACATAGGATACTCTCGTTCTTGCATGAGCTCGTTGGCACACAAGCATGAAACTCACTGACTCTCTTAAAACAGCAACTCTCGGGTTGCGTCACGCGAAAGTGCGCTCGGTGTTAACGATGCTTGGAATCGTTATCGGCATCGCTTCGGTGACCCTTCTTATGTCGGTCGGGCGTTCTGCCCAGGAGGTTATCATCGGTCAGGTGCAGGACATCGGTTCTAACATCATTTTTATATTTCCTGGTGCTACGAAGGGCTCGCGGTTTTCATCTCCTCCTTCGGTGCAGGGCGTTGTGATAAAAACGCTTCTCAAAGGAGATGTGGACGCGATGAAGCGTGAGTTGTCGGTTGAACGGGTGGCCCCGCAGGCACATGGACAGGCCCGGATCGTATATGAGAATAACGATACTCTGGTCACGTATATTGGCACCACCGGGGACTTTTTTCCTATACGGAATTTCAATGCCGCGCAAGGCGTTGTATTTACGAATGCCGATAACCAGTCATTCACTCATACGATTGTTCTTGGCGCGGTCATTGCCGAGACCCTTTTTGAGAATACCGATCCGATAGGGAAGACCGTACGGCTCAAAAATGCGACATTCACCGTGCGCGGAGTGCTTGAGAAAAAGGGTCTTGGCCCGATGGGTGTGGATAATGACACACTTGTGTTTATACCCCTTGATGTCGCGCTCAAGCAGTTGTTGGGGATTGATTACTACAGCGTCGTTACAGTGCAGGGGAAGGATGACTACGCCATTGAGTTCGTAAAAGAGAGGGTGACGGCGGTACTGCGGCAGAACCATAAGATCACCGATCCGGATAAGGACGATTTTACGATCCGCACCCAGGAGGACGCGCTTGAACTTCTGGGAAGCATTACATCCATACTCACGATCTTTCTTACGTCTATCGCTTCTATCTCGCTCATTGTCGGCGGTATCGGCATCATGAATATCATGCTGGTATCGGTCGTTGAGCGAACGCGTGAGATAGGTCTTCGCAAGGCGATCGGCGCCACGAATGGAGATATCATGCAGCAATTTCTTTGGGAGGCGATCATTCTTACCGTTCTTGGTGGGGTTGTCGGCATTGCGGTCGGATTCTTTTTTACTGTCGTTCTCTATATTGCCGTGGTGAATTTTGCAGGCATTGATTGGGTCTTTTCCTTTCCGCCATCGGCGGTCGGTTTGGCAGTTCTTGTCTCAACCGGTGTCGGCATCGCGTTCGGCATATATCCCGCGCGAAGAGCCGCAATGAAAAATCCGATAGATGCATTGCGGTATGAATAAGAATATGTGCCGTTAAAATATTGACAAAATAAGAAAATAGGTCAATAATAGTATTACCAGTAAGCAACCGTTCAAGAGGGAAGTGTCGTGGCAGAAGACCGTATCTGGACGCCGGAGCGGCTGGTGTTACTCGTTGAGGCAAAAACATTTGAAGAATTGCATCGGATTGCCGAGGACATCTTGCCGCTTCATGAGCAACCCCTTGGCATGCTCTGCGGTCCTATTTCAACGGGCGGCGAGGGATCTATTGGAGCAAATATCGCAATATTTGAAAAAACGATCGCACAGCTTCTTGCCGAAGGCCGCCGGCTTTTCAATCAGGTGCCGTTTGAGGAACCCATGCATCGCATCATGGGGGCCGATGACGGATACTACCGGGGACCGGACCAGCTTCTTGAGAATTTTTATCTGCCGATCTTTGAATCGGGTGTCATTAAATACTTCTGGTTCCTGCCAACATGGGAATCTTCATATGGCGCCAGATGGGAGCGGAGGAACGCTGAACGGCTTGAGATCCCATATGAAACATTGACTGCGGAGTGGTACGAGCGCGTAAAGAAAGCATAAAGCCCATTCGGGCTTTTTTTACCGTGCATGATTGTATCTCATGCTCGCGTGATATATACTTGATCTCATTATGGAAACCACCATACCGCTACTTGGCGCGCATGTGTCGTCGGCGGGCGGATTGCATAATGCGATAGACGCTGGAGAGGCATTGGGCGCCGATGTCATTCAGATTTTTGGGGCATCCCCGCGGCAGTGGACGGTGCGTATTCCAGCGGAAGATGCGCGCACGCGTTTTTTGACGTGCCATAAAGCAAGTACGGTGCAGAAGGTCTATCTTCATGGCGCGTACCTTGTAAATCTTGCAAGTCCGGACGCAGCACTTCGCGAGCGATCGGAGAAAAATCTCTCGGAACACTTCATGATCGCAACGGCACTTGGAGCCGAGGGCCTCATTTTTCATATCGGATCGGGACAGGAGATGCCCCGAGAAGACGCCCTGACGCACGCAAGTGAGGCCATGAGGCGTGTTCTTGCGGCGGTTCCCGGTTCCTGCCAGCTTATCATTGAGAACACTGCGGGAGGAGGGCAAAAACTTGGTTCTCATCCGGATGAGATCGCGCGCATTCGCGATCGCATAGGATCTGATCGAGTGAAAGCATGCCTTGACACCCAGCATGCATTCGCCGGAGGCCTTATTGAAGAATTTAACGAAAAAAATATACGCCAGATGCTTCGCACGTGGGATGATGCGCTTGGTCTTGAACACATTGTGGCCCTCCACGTAAATGACTCAAAGACGAAATTCAATTCACGGCACGATCGGCACGAAAATCTGGGGCAAGGATTCATTGGACTTGACGGATTTCGCAACCTAGGAGAGATTCCCGAAATACGAACAAAGGCCTGGATCCTTGAGGTTCCTGGATTTACCGGCAAAGGCCCGGATCAGAAAAACATGGAACTTCTTCGCTCCTGCTTCTCTGTACCAGCTGCCATTTCACAAAGCGCTGGTAGCATGTAAGCGTGTCGCCGCGCTTTGACAAAGATGTGTCTGGCCTACATACTTTGTTCACATCATGATCGCGTGATGCCAAAGGACGGGCCATTGTTCATTTCCAATTTTTCATTTTGGTGGCACATTGGACTTCCACTTCTATTTTTACACCTTACGATGACCACGGTGAGCATATATATCCATCGGGCACAGACCCACGGCGCGCTCACGCTTCATCCGGCCATAAGCCACTGCTTTCGCGCATGGCAATGGCTGACCACTGGCATGGTAACGAAAGAATGGGTTGCCGTACATCGCAAGCATCATGCGCACGTGGAAACGGCGCTTGATCCGCATAGCCCAAAGTTCTATGGTCTATGGCATGTTATTTTCTTCGGTGCTTTTTTGTACCGAAATGCTGCGCGGGATGAGGAGACGATCCGTGCATTTGCTAAAGATATCATGAATGATCGTCTGGAGCAGATGCTCTATGCCCGGTACTCATATGCAGGATTACTGCTCATGCTTGTGATAGATGTCATATTATTTGGTGCTGTCTGGGGTGCGGGCGTCTGGATCGCACAAATGCTTTGTATTCCCGTATTCGGCGCCGGAGCGATCAATGGCTTCGGACATTCTATCGGATATCGCAACTATGCCACCAACGATGCTTCAAGAAATATTCTGCCGTTCGGGTTCGTTATGGCAGGGGAAGAGCTTCATAATAATCACCATGAAGCTCAGTGGTCAGCAAAATTTTCACACCGACCCTGGGAATATGATATTTCTTGGTTATATATCCGGACGCTTCGCGCGCTCCGTCTTGCGCATCACGTGAAGGTGAGGCGCGTCCACGATCGGACCGCATAAAACATATAGTACCCGCTCTAACACAGCGGGCGTTGCTTTTGCCCGTTTCAGTGAGACCCGCCAAGGACCCTGTGAATTCCCTTTCTTCTCCAATGGGAGTATAATCTATCCATCACATACGTCAATGACATTTGAAGAATATCAACATAAGTCCCGAAAAACGGCTCTGTATCCGAACAGCGGAAGTAATTATATTTATCCGACATTGGGGCTTGCGGATGAAGCGGGGGAGGTGGTCGGAAAGGTCAAGAAAGTTATTCGCGATCACGGCGGCGTTATGAATGACGGCCACAAAGAGGAGATAGCAAAGGAGCTCGGAGACGTCTTGTGGTATGTGTCGCAGATAGCGACCGAACTCAACCTTTCACTGAAGGCGGTTGCCGTGGGAAATATTGAAAAACTCTATTCACGTCTTGAACGCGGTGTCCTCGGCGGTTCAGGGGATAACAGGTAAGCAGGGAGCGATGTGGAATATTTTTTAAAAAGCTGGGCGCAGGCCGGCTTTTTAGCATAGCGCACAGGTGTCGCGTCAATGCATGCCCTTGACAGATATAACTTAATCAGATATAATAGCTTTGCTGGTTCCCCGAGCAGATCGCTTCGGGCCGTCGTTGTTCAAAATTGAAAATAAAAAAATGGTCACGAAAGGAGGAATCCGCGCGTGCTATACATCATTGCCTTTCTGATTATGTGCACTCTGTACCTTGCATGTGTTCCAAACCTGCAGGAGCAGGCAACAGCCATGCGGGCACTCTTTGAACGAGCGCCGAGCGAGAACACGGTCGCGCCCATGCGGCCGCCTGCATTCCAGGAACCCATACAGGAAAAGGGGCCGACGCTTCCATCACAGGGTCCTCGCGTGCTCCCACGAAAGGAGCGTCGGGCCAGTAACGCCCGGAATGGTGCTCTGCCGATATCCGGCGATGTTGTGTATTCTCTCTTAAGAAGGCCAAAGTCGCTATTCTCAGGATATGTACCGGGCATCGGTGGAAGTAAAAAGGGCCAGCTGATGGTCCGGGTTGTTGCAAGTGCTTATTATGGGCCGAGGCCCGGGCAGGCGTTCTACGCAACGGGGTCATACGCCGGCGATATTGAACTCAATGGACGAGGGAAGAGAACCGCATCCGGAACACGACCAATAGCGTATCAAACCGTGGCGGTTGATCCGACCATCTTTCCGTATGGAACGCGATTCCGCATACCCGGGTGGGGATATGGTATTGCGGAGGATACGGGACGCGATATACGAGGCCTTCGGGTTGATCTTTTCAAGGGGCATGGCGAGGCCGCGCTCGTAAAAGCGCTCTATTTTGGAAGAAGGCCCATCACGATAGAGGTGATGCAGGGCGGGCGTTGATCGCCCGCTTTTTTCGTTAGGATGTGTTGGATGGGTTTTTTTCCTGCTTTTATAATGCACCAGAGAGGAGTGTCGTTGTAGATTTTTCGGAGAAGTGGTTAAATGAAGGAGTAGTGTATTAAAAAATATGGAAAGCGAAAAACCAAAAGAAATACCCGCACGTCTTGAATCCCTTCATGAGGAGGAGGTGCGAACGGATACCGTGATCGCAACCCCCGACATTCTTCTTGCCGAATACGATAAGAGTGGGTTGGAGAAACACGCAAAAGCGGTGCGTACCGCGTATACCATCGCGCGCAAAGTAGAAGAGGCCGGAGGGAGGGCTCTTTTTGTGGGGGGTACCGTTCGTGACATGCTTCTCGGAAAGAGGGTCAAGGATTTTGATCTTGAGGTGTACGGGCTGGATTATGACATTGTTGAAAAAATAGTAAAAAGCGCCGGAGACGTGAAGGAGGTGGGAAGGGCATTTGGTATTTTAAAAATAACATTTGGCGACGACATTGATGTGGATGTCGCGGTGCCCCGCGCTGATTCAAAGTCGGGAGCTGGCCACAAAGGGGTAGCTACCAAACTGAATAAGCACATGAGCATTAAAGAGGCGGCTCGTCGGAGGGATTTTACCGTCAATTCCCTTGCCGCAGATCCGCTATCAGGCGCTGTATATGACGGATATAACGGATTGGCCGATCTGCATAATGGCATCCTTCGGGTAACTGATAAAACATTATTTTGCGATGATCCGTTGCGCGCGGTGCGTGCGATGCAATTTATCGCGCGCCTTGGTTTTTCTGTTGATCCCGAGAGCGTTCCTATTATTCAGGCAATGGCACCACGCCTGAAAGAGCTTCCTCCGGAGCGGCATTTCAAAGAGTGGGCAAAACTTTTATTGTATGCAGAAAAACCATCGTTGGGTCTTGCCGCTGGATTGGCACTTGGCATTTTACCGGAAATGCACCCTGAATTTTTACCGCTCAAAGATACGCCGCAGGAATACGCATGGCATCCCGAGGGTGACGTGTGGATACATACGCTTATGGCGGTTGATGAGGCGGCGCGTATTATCCGACGCGAGCAATTAAATTCGGATGATGCTCTGGTGGTGATGCTTGCGACCCTTTCGCATGATCTTGGGAAGCCGGCGACAACTGCAGTAGAAGATGGCCGAATACGCTCAAAGGCGCATGAGCATGCGGGCGCAAAGCCGACAAAAAGTTTTCTTGATTCTATCGCCATCGGGCCTGTGATGCAGGAAAAAATACTTCGTATTGTTGAAAATCACCTCGCCCCCGGCGTGTTCTATAATCAAGAGGCGCTAAAAGGGAAGAAAGTTTCTATGGGGGCTATACGGAAGCTCGCTCTTCGTATCGCGCCAGCAACGATCCGCGACCTCGCATTGGTCGGAGAGGCGGATCATCTTGGGCGCGGTCCGTTTGAGGATCCCAAAACGCCCAATCAGCTTTTGCTTCCGCTTGGCGAATACCCGCCGGGACCGTGGATTCTTTCACGAGCGCGAAATCTTGGGGTTGAATTAAGCAGGCCCGTTGATCTTTTGCAAGGGCGCGATCTTATTGGCATAGGATACCGGCCGGGGAGGCACTTTGGAGAGATCATTCACCTTGCAAACCGTCTTCGCGATGAAAAGGAGTATACACGCGAACAGGTACTTTCTCTTATGATTGATAAGAAAACTCCCGCAGAAGCAATCTCGCATCTCACCCAGATCACGGGCCCAGCTCCTGACAGTACCAACCCGGAAGATGGCGCATCAGACCAGCGCGAAGTGTCATAGCATAGTTGCACTGCCGTATGAAAAAGGTCCGAACGTGTGAATAAGTTTTTCTGCGAATTTGGTATACTAATAAAAGAGAAAAGGTCGCACATGGTAACATGAGATCAAACACTCATATGGGAAAACTTCATATGGTAACCTTCCTTTTACTCATTGTTGGAGGCCTGAACTGGCTTCTGCAGGGAGTATTTGGATGGGAGATTGGCGCATTTCTTCCCGGCGGCATGGCCGGGCTTTCGGCACGCGTCATATACATACTCGTCGGTCTTTCCGCGGTCGTTGAGATCATAGGGCACAAGTCAACATGCAAGCAGTGTAACGCCATGCCGGCATCCCCCATAGCTCCGACAGTATAACTGGCTCATAGCATAGACACGAAGCAATGCGGCTCGCAAGGGTCGTGTTGTTTTATTCCGGCAAAAGCAATGTACAAACATGGAAGTTCTTTGCTACACTATCTTTGGTTCTTTTTTGGGCAGCCATGAACGACATCAAAAAACTGACAAGAAAAATACTACGCTTCAGGGATGAGCGCGCGTGGAAGCCGTTCCATAATCCGAAAGACATGGCACTTTCATTGGTACTTGAGGCGACCGAAGTTCTTGAGCATTTCCAATGGAAGACCGAACGTGAGTGCCGAGAGCATATCCGGCACCACAAGAATGATGTCGCAGAAGAACTTGCCGATACGCTATACTGGGTGCTTCTCATGAGCCATGAGTTTGGGATTGATCTTAGAAAAGCCCTTCCCAGAAAACTCAAAAAGAACGCCGCCAAGTATCCTCTTGAGGAATCCCGCCGACTTTCACATATACGCATTAGCCGTCGGATCAGAAAAACGCGAGTAAAAAAAGTTCCGTAACGCCGGATGAATGGTCCGGCTTTTTTGTAGGCACTCGTGGGTGGCATAACCAGGTGGTTTCTTGGATGTTTTAGTGCTATACTAAATATGGTAATCGGGGCACCCCCTTCCCGCGCTGCCACACCATGAAGATATTCAAGGAATTTAAAGAATTCGCCGTCAAGGGAAACGCACTTGAGCTTGCGGTTGGTGTCGTTATAGGCACCGCATTTGGAAAGATCGTAACTTCCCTGGTCAATGATGTCATCATGCCGCCACTCTCTGTCATCGTTGGCGGTATTAATTTCTCTCACCTTCGCATTATCCTTACGGGAGCGGAATATGATAGCAATGGAGTTGTGGTGCGCGATGCGATAGCGCTTAACTACGGAAATTTTTTGCAGTCATCAATTGATTTTATCGTAATAGCATTCGCAGTATTCCTCATGATAAAAGCGCTGAACTCATTTCGGAGGATCCAGGAAGACGGAAAAAAGCATGTTGCCATCACCAAGGAGATTGAATTGCTTGGCGAGATCAGAGATATACTTCGCGGTGAAAAATAACGATACGTAGTGCGCGCATGGACGAGAATATATTAAAAAAAATAGAAGAGACCCAGCGGCTCCTTGAGGATGTCTATGTTTCGGTGGAAAAAACAAGAAAACTATTCTTTTGGATGCTGATCATTAGCGTGACCCTTTTTGTTCTTCCGCTTCTCGGACTTGCTGTAGCACTTCCGGGGATGATCAGTGTCTTGGGAGGGGACCTCGGCGGCTTATAAATGCAGTTGAAAAAGCTTGACAATATTTCTTATTTGTATTACACTGCACCAGACGTTCAGAAGCACCGAGGAGGCGTCCTATGGCACTTGGTGAAGCCCCCGTGAAGCAGGCGGTTCGCTGGATCAGCGAAGAGAGGGATGGCGGCACGAAGAAGACGACGGCAACCCTCATTGATGAGGCGTGCCAGAGGTTCAATCTTTCCCCGCTGGACGCAGAGTTCCTGTATAGAAACTTTTCCAAGGACACAGTGCTATAAGAATTTCAGGATGACGATCGCAGAGGGGTGTAGTGCCCCCTTTTTTATTTATACTGCATGCAAAGTATGCTATTCTGTATGTAGAAAACTTTCATATATGCATCGGCGCTATCATGGATATTGTATCGCACGGGCTTTGGGGCGGAATTGTATTCGGTCGCAAAGACAAGAGGACATTTCTGCTCTCTTTCTTATTCGGCATTGCGCCCGACGCCCTCTCGTTCGGCGTTTTCTTTATTGCCATATTTTTAGGTCTTGAAGCATCCCTGGATTTTTCCGATGGCCGGCCGGCAGATTCTGAGGTTCCTTTCTATGTCCACTATTTGTATTCATGGACCCACAGCGTTGTCGTGTTTGCCGTTGCGTTTCTTGCCCTGTGGGCGCTCCAACGCCGACCGGTCATTGAATTTCTTGCATGGGGTTTGCATATCGCAGTGGATATCCCAACTCATGACGCAACGTTTTTCCCCACACCGTTTTTATGGCCAATAGCTGATGTTTCGGTGAGCGGTATTCCATGGATCCATCCAATTGTTTTTATTCCGAACATCGTTGCACTTGCGGGGCTCTATTACTGGTTTTTTTATCGTAAGAATCAGGGTGCACAAGTGAGAACCGCGGATCTTCTCAGAAGGGAATTATGAAATAGTATTGCTATTTTTCAGCGACTGTGTCTTGCAGCGTCTAATGTAAAAAATGTGCATCGTGCTATAATAAATGCATGAAAGGAAAACTTGTTATATTCGTGATATGCGAGACGGCGAAGCCCAAAAAGGCCAGTGAAGCACTTCAACCGCAAGTATTAAAAAGTGCGCCGCACTATTTTCAGCGAGCTGTTCCCCAACAGCATCTTGCTACCCAGGAGGACGTCGTTATCGGGGGACACCGGGGCACCCTTCTTTTAAAAACATATCCGCCGGACCATCTTCTTGCCGAGGTGACATTTGATATGTCTGATATTCTTTTTGATGACATGATCGCGTTCAAGGAGGAGGCGCTTTCGCATCTTTGGGGGTATCTTCAGGAAAAAGGCGGAAAGGATGTGGAGGAGTTCAGTGAAGAATACACAGCATACATCGTTTCTGATTATAGTGGAGATCCCGAGCAATTCTTTGTTCACAAAGAGCGTATTGCCGGACTCTTGAAAACGGAAAAGCTTCCGCTGGATTCCGGCGAGGTTGAGTATACCCTCTCTTCGCAGATAAAATATGCAAAAGACGACCTTGTTATCGTGGACTGGGACGGGGCCTTCATATTTGATGCAGGAGGGGATTATGAATCAACATTGGAGCTTCTTGAGCTTGCGAACTGGCAGCTTCTCCGATTTCGGATACTGGATCGCGATATAGATACCCGCCTTTTAAGCGTTACCAAGATCATTGAGTCAACACCGCCGCGGACGAAGTTCTTTTTTAAGCCGGGCGAGGTGCATGCCGCGCTCAAACAAACCATGCTTCTGCGAACGCGCTCAATCTCCGAATTTCAGGCGCTGGAACGTGAATTTAAATTGGTGGGGGACTGGTATTCCGCTCGTCTCTATGAGTTGGTGGCAAAAAAATTCAAACTTGAGGAACTCCGTGCGATCGTCAAAGATAAACTTGATGCGCTTGAAGATGTCTACACGTTGGTTTCGGAGAATTTCACTATTTCATGGGAACAGCGGAGTCGCATCGCTGAAATGATCGGCTGGTACGTACTATTGCTCGGGTGGCTTATCCTGCTCATTCTTGATTTCTATTTTTATAAATATTGATTTTACTAATTCAATATGCTATGGTAGGCGCATGAGTTCTTTTAGAAACAGGCGATGGCACGAAAGAAAAGTGTTAAAAAGCCAACAAAAACACCGACAGTCGGCATTGCCGATGTCGTTGATATCGCGACCGATGCCGTAACAAGTGCTGCCGAAATAGCCCTGGAAGCTGGTGCCACCGCAGGGGCAGTGGCGGGCGGGTGTGCCTCTGGGATTATTGAAACGATAGGGGAGTGTCTGTAGCCGGGAATGTCCCGGCTTTTTCAAATAAAAAAAGAGGGTGCCCGCTGGAGGCACCCATCCGCTTACGGCATGAGGCCGCCTGACGGGAGCTGGTGTAGCATCACCGTCGCCTGACCAAAGAACGCGTGCAGGAACACCTCCATATCCGCAAGTACTCGCGGCATGAATATCCCAAGCACGACGAGCATGGCGGCAAGTGAAAATGCGCCGCGCATAGTTTTGCAGACAAGAGATATGTTAATGTTCAAGCGGTTGGACTAAGCCGCCGGATCCCCAATGGGGACCCACGATTCTCTCCTGCCGAAAAGGCAGGAACACCCTTTCGCCAGGGGAGAATCCTCTGTTTCAATTATAGCATATTTTATAATAATAGTCAAGTATTGGGATTGTTGATACCGCGTGCGCAATCGGCAACCATGTGGTATACTGCTAGGATTATTGACTAACTTGTTACTACGCCATGGAACATTTTGTATGCAGGGGGTCATGCGGCGGTTCTGCTGATCACGCAAAAAAATGCGAAGATCCGACATGCCAAAATTTCGGCAAGGAGCTTGAAAAATGTGCCTGTAAAGACAGCATGCACCGCGCATCGGAGGAGAGCCACGCTACCGCCCCGAAGGAATCGGAGGCCAACTGACGGAAGAGAGCATACTATATGTCCATCAAAAAAGACCGCATGCGTGCGGTCTTTCCGGCTTATGGCGCTTTATAATTTGGGGCTTCATTCGTGATGTGCACGCCGTGTACGTGTGACTCCCGAAGACCTGCGGCCGTGATGCGGCAGAAGGTCGGTGATAGTGAAAGCATTTTCACCGTAGTGCATCCCTGATACCCCATACCCTGGCGAATACCGCCGGTGAGCTGCTCAAATACTTTTGCCACTGTTCCGATATAATCAACGATGCTCTCAACTCCCTCGGGCACGGCCTTTGCCCCGTAACGTTCTCCGCCCTCATTTAGGACCGCCAAACTTCCCATGCCGCGGTAATCCTTAAATTGTTTTCCGCCGATTTCAATAAGTTTACCCGGCGCCTCATGAGTTCCCGCCATGATCTTTCCTAGCATGACGCAACTTGCACCGCCCGCAAGCCCTTTCACGATTTGACCGGAATATTCAATACCGCCGTCGGCAATGACCGGAATGTCATCTGAAACAGCATCAGATACATCCATAATTGCAGTCATCTGGGGAACTCCATTGCCGGTCACGATGCGCGTCGTACAAACGGAGCCGGGACCGATACCGACCCGAAGTCCGTCGGCTCCCTCTCGCACGAGTCGGATGGCGGCAGAGGCGGTTGCAATGTTTCCGGCAACAATATCAATGGAAATGGCGGGCCTAAGCCGCCGAAGAGCCGATACGACATTCTTTGAGTCCCCGTGCGCAGTATCAATAACAAGAACATCGGCTCTCGCTTCTACGAGAGCATGCGCTCTTTCAAAAAAATCACCGGTTACTCCGATCGCCGCGCCGACGATAAGACGGCCGCATGCATCCACGTTTGCATTCGGGAACTCCTCGCTTTTTTTCACATCCTTGGCGGTGATAAGTCCGGCAAGGTGGTAGTGTTCGTCAACAAGGGGCAGTTTTTCAACGCGGTTCCGCTTCATGATATCCAGCGCATCCCTGGGTAGAATGCCCATCTGTCCGGTGATGAGGTCTTCCTTTTGCGTCATGACATCCTGCACCATGCTCGTATCACCATTTCTCATGAATTGAATATTCCGTCTGGTGATGATGCCAACCAACACGCCCACATCATTGATAATTGGAATGCCGGATATCCCTTTTTCCTGCATCAGATTTTTTGCTTCTACAACGGTATTGTGCGGACGGAGCGTCCAGGGTGCGAGTATGACATATGCCTGATGACGTTTTACTTTTTTAACCTCTTCCACCTCCTTTTCCAGTTGCATTTTTCTATGGATGATGCCGATGCCCCCTTCCTTAGCGATCGCTATGGCAAGGGGGTGCGTTGTCACCTTATCCATGGGAGCGGATGCGATGGGAACATTAAGCATCACGCGCTTTGAAAAATGGCTTCGGAGATCAACGGTGTCTGGAAGAACCTCGGAATACGCGGGCACCAGAAGGTAGTCGTCAAAGGTGTACCCGAAGATGATCTTCCGCATGCTGTCAATGTGCAAAAATGTTCCCAGATACTACCACGAAGAGAATTTAAATCAAGCAGGTGCGGTTCCGGTATAATGTAAGGGGCCGCATTGCGGCCCCGTGCGCTATTTCTTACCGAGCGAAAGTCGGTGTTCTCGCCGCGATTCCGCATCCAGAAAGCGCCTCTGTTCATCAGGTGTCTTCGGAATAACCGGTGGCACCGGATCGGGTTTCCCCTCGGCATCAAGCGCCACGAAGGTAAGGTATGCGGAAAGGATATGGCGTGATTCTCCGGTACGGTAATTGAGTGCGAATACTTTTATGCCAACCTCAAGCGAGGTTCTCCATGTCCGGTTTACTGCACCCTTGAACACAAGCGTTTCCCCTTGGCGGCCGGGCGCCAGAAATCGTACTGAATCAATGAAAAGCGTTACGCATATTTTCCCGGCATGCCGCTGGGCTATGCCTCCTGCGATCCGGTCCATAAGCTGAAGGACCGTTCCGCCGAATACCGTGCCGTTCGGATTAAGGTCGTTCGGAAAGATTTCGTATGGGTAGTAATCAATGGATGAATCAGCGATACGCTTTGCGTCCATGCGAGGGAAAGTGTTTTTGGGAGCTGGCTCAATGGTACAATGTTCCGAGTAGTGCGCAATGCTCATATTTCTTGACATGTCAACTATAATAGTGTACGGTGATATACATACATCAGCATAAATATCCGACTATGGCGAAAAAAATATTCTATATAGGCGCATTTGCCATACTTGGGGCGTTGTTCCAATTCCTCCTTCATGCCGGCATTGAAATGTGGTACATTACTTTGCTTTTAAGGGATTTTGATGTATATGGTCTCGGACTGACGTGGGACCAGTGGGTGTATATCCATGATAGTGGCGCTGTTCTTCTGCTTATTGCTGGCATTGGTACTGGGTATTATGAAGGCAGATACTGGTTTGCCAGAATGTATGACGTGAAATTAGTGGAACGCGCGGACCGTCCTGATATGGCGCGGCATTTTTTTGAATTGACGGCTGTGGAGGCGAAAAAGTCAACGTGTCTTCGCGCGCACTGCGGCTCGGTCGTTGTCGGTGGTGGGCACGTGATAGGGAGGGGTCACAACTCGCCGCCGCAGGATCGTGAGGATAGAAGAACATGCCACGACAGGAAAAGTACAGGCAAAGCCGGCTATGACCGAACCTGTTGCGTGCACGCAGAGTGGCGCGCGATCATGGACGCCCTTCGCAAAGATCCCCGTGCGATCGCCGATTCGCGCTTGTACTTTGCTCGCGTTGATGCCGACGGGAACATGGTGCGTTCCGGCAAGCCCTACTGTACGGTATGTAGTCGGCTTGCGCTTGATTCGGGTATCGGTGAGTTTGCATTGTGGCATGATGTCGGCATAACGATATACAAAACATCCGAGTACGACGCATTATCATATGCCTATAGTGAGGAACACAAAGACGAAGGGTATGCGCCACCACGATCGCCCATGTCTGCGATCGTTAACATGCTAGACGCGCAGGAAAAAAGATCAGCACCGCCATTAGGAGTATTAGAGGAAAAAATAACTATGAATGGCGCATTGCCCGCGGGGCGTACGCAAAAAGAGGGCGAGCCCCCAGACGGGCTTCCAATAAGCTGAATCATAAAAGGCATCGTGGTATACAAAATAAATTAATAAGGAGTCCTCCCTATGATCACATTTGAGGAGTTCAAAAAAATAGATCTTTGCGTTGCTCGTGTACTGCACGCAGAGCGCGTTGATGGTTCAGAAAAACTTATTCGTCTGGAAGTTGATGCAGGCGATGTATCTGATGCCGACATTGAGGAAGCACGGCCGGCCGGGACGGTGCGCCAGATCGTTGCTGGAATTGGTCTTCGGTATCAGCCGGAAGAGTTGGTCGGCAAAAATATAATTATTGTCGCAAACCTGGAACCCCGTACGCTCATGGGACAGGTGTCTAGCGGCATGCTTCTTGCAGCCGCGGGAGATGGGCCGGTGCTTCTTACCACGGCACACGATGTAGCTCCGGGCGCCCGGATCACATAAGAGCGATGCACATGTCACAAATTGTTGTGCGCATCATTGACAGTATCTTTTATCATCAAAAAAATTTCTGAGGAAAATGCCTCGTTAAAATAATTCTTCCACTAGCATCATGAGGATACGGGTTACCGTGCGCGTCGGAAAAAAAGTAGAACGCATAGAGAAGCGCGCGCGTAGCGGTGCCATGCCGGAATTTATTGTGCTTACCACGGCGCGACCCGAGCGCGGGAAGGCGAATGAGGCGGTTGTGCGTGCACTGGCAGAATACTTTTCGGTTTCCCCGTCATGTGTGCGAATTATACAGGGTCATACCAGCCACACAAAGGTCGTGGATATCCTGCGCTAAGACGCTCCGGCATGTGAATACAGTGTGGTTGCGTATTTTGAGGGTCATGCTATACTGCGTATACGAATCTTTCAAAATGCCATGGTTGACATACTCATCCTACAAAGCATCTTTTATATCGTGCTTATCCTTGCAATAGTGATTGTTGCGACGCTTCTGGCTATCAATCTCTATCATCTTGTTGACGTAGTGAGGCGGGTAAAGCAAATGAGCATCCGCATTGATCGGCTCACGATCCTTGCCGATCGGGAAGCCGGGCGTATCGCGACATTCATAGAAAACACCGAAAGGTGGGTTTCCGGTATTCTTGACGTATTAGCGTTCTTTAAGAGCGGTCGGGTAAAAAAAGTAAAAAAGCAAAAATAACATGGGTAAAAAGACGAAAATCGCTACTGCAGTGCTTGCCGGTGCCGTCATAGGAGCGACTGCGGCGCTCATTGCAGAGTCAAAGACAGCAAAAAAAGCAATAAAAGGTACGAAAGCACGGCTCACGGGCATCATGCAGGAGGCGGCGAGGGAACTTCAAAAAATGAGAAATAAGAAGCTTTCTGCAAGGGAATATGATAAATTAATCAGAGATATTTCTTGGAAATACAGCAAGGCAAAGCAACTAACGAAGGCGGACGGAGTAGCGCTTGTTAAAGAACTGACACAATACTGGCATCATATTGCAAAACACCTAAAATAAAATACGATTTCTAATAATAAACTCCCAAATTTGGGGGTTTATTATTTAGAGCATATACTATATAAACATTGATATACATATATAAATACTATTCTAATACGCGCTAAAATTATTAATATTTAGATTGGTTAGGTAAGTTATAGTAATAGTTTTGCTTTTTCTAAAATTTTTTTACCGATCTTTTATTTTATTTTTTTTGTATCTGTATTTTCTGTGTGCGTCGGTGAGTAAAGCAGGTGCTTGTCATTATACAAATAACTTAAATTTTTATAGGGCGATATTTTAATGCACGAAAATGGTGCATTTTTCTTTATCCGATATCCTATCGGTAACCAATATCGGTTTAAGACCGTAAAAAAGGATTTTTTAATTTCTAAAACCCGTTGGGCAGGAAAATTTTTAAAGTGGTCCGTCATCTTCAGGGCATCCTCCAGCCACCGCTCTTATCCTGCTTTTGCCAGTATGGGTTGGGTGGTAGGCGTATCGGCTGGCAATAGTTATGCACATAGTATGATGTGCATTTTTTCTGTTAAAATAAAGTTGAAACTGCGTTACCGATACTATATCGGAAAAAAATTTTCTCCAATAAATTTTATCGTTTGTCAGAACTAACAAACAATCAATTTATAAAAATTAGTGAAGCCGCAAAAGGGACTCCCTACTCTGCGGAGTATTTAAATTTACTGATTAGAAAGAAAAAAATTTCCGGAAAAAAATTTGGTCGTAATTGGTATACCACACGAGCCGATGTTGCCGCCTATGTTGCGCGCCAGCAAAAGGCACTGCTCCATGAATTCTCCAAGAGGAGCACGGATGATGAGGTTGCGGCAATTCAGAAAATTCACGAGACAAAAAACATTCCGAATGTAGGAGATCTATCCGATATACCCGATATCATATCGGATATAACTGGTACCCTTAGAGATGAGAATCCTCAGCCAAACATCTCACTTCCAACAGTTATTTCTGTATCTTTTGCGGGAGAATATACCGCTCAAGTTGCCGCGGAATCCATTGAGCAGGAGCCGAGGTACTTTAGAGAGCGCCTTTTGGATCTTTTTTCGCTTTTTCACTTTGATGTTCTTTTTGATCTCGGGCGGACGACGTTTGCGATCGGCTTTCTCATTGTCAGCATTGCGGGACTTGGGCTGTATGGCTCATCAATCTTGATCAAGCATCCTCTTCTTTCAATTGCTCAAATAACCGGGGGCGCTTCTGGCGAAGAACCGGCCGATACGACGGTGCGCAGTACGCATGCTGCGGGTTTACTCGGTTCACTTGTCTCAATCGCAGAGGCGGAGACCGAAACCGGGGACATTGTCAGTTTTAGTGATGGCGCGTATCGCCTAAGCCGCGTCTCTCATGATGCTGGCATCGCCGGAGTGATAAGCATGGATCCGGCGCTTATACTTCGCGATGCGCCGGACACCGCCGGTGTTCCGCTCATCACTGCGGGACGCACTACGGTACGTGTTTCAACGGTGAACGGCCCCATTAAAAGTGGCGACTACATTACAACGTCAGAAATTCCTGGGATCGGTTCGCGCGCGGACGGATTCGGACAAGTGCTCGGCATAGCACTTGAGGATTTCTTGGAATCCGATCATGAAAAACTCGGGACTGTCGCCGTTGCCATTGATATTCATCAGCATATTCCGTTCGGAAATCTTGTTGCGACTCCGACGAAAGCGGTCCGGTACCTCCTCGCGTTCATCATCGCGGCAAGCTCTATTATCGTTGGGTTCATGTACTTCGGGAAGGTCGCCCGTTCCGGGGTCGAGGCGCTTGGACGAAATCCTCTGGCAGCCCGTTTCATAGAATTTAGCATCTTCCTCAACCTTCTTCTTACGCTTGGCATTATCGCGATCGGAGCCCTCATTGCATACGGAATCATAACATTTTAACGAAAACTATTATGGTGCAAGCATTTGCAGACATTGCCGTGGACTACATCATCTTCATCGCCTTTTTTATTCTGGTCATGCTGTGGTTCGTCATAAAAAAAATATTTCTAAAAGGAGCGCAATCCGAACATACTCCGCCTTCGTCATCCGCGGACATCCTTTTGCGTGCTGAAGAAAAAGCTTTGCGTGTATTTAATTCGGCCGACGCGCGAGCGCTTAAGATCGTTGAGGAAGCGGATAAACGTGCGGTGATGATCGTGGGAGATGCGGATAAACGAGCCGCCGAGATCATCCATTCTGCCGAACTCTCCGGCGCCGACATTCGTAAATTATTGGAGATCTCGCTTCAAGAAGTTGTTAAAAAAGAATCTACGCGCTTATCATCCGTTTCTGATGAATTGCTTGCATCGTATCGCACATCTGCCGACAAGGCCCAACAGGCATACATGCGCACTCTTGAGGTCGCCTCAAACACGATCACGGGGGATGCGCGTGAAGGCATGCTGCGATTTCAAAAATTTCTTGAGGAGGAGATGGCGCGACAGCAAAACCTTCTTACGCAATTTATTCAGGAGCGCCGCGATGGGGTATTGCGCGACATCGTAACGTATAAAAAAAGCTCACTACAGAAGATTGACGAGTCAATTTACGGCATTCTCTTGCTGGTATCAAAAGAGGTGCTTGGAAAAACAGTAGACACCGAAACGCATCAAGAGCTCATCATGCATGCCCTTGATTCTGCGAAGAAGGAAAATTTTTTCACAATATGAAAGAACAAGATGCCGGTCATAATGAGATCGTTGATACCATCCGCACCAAGGAAGAACGCAGTCGCTTTCTTGCGTTTATTGAAGAACTCGCAGGTCGGCTTTTCAGAATTTCAAAGGAAGATGCCATTCGCATTATTCAGGTGCGAGTTCCCGAATGCGCGGTTGCGGCGACCATGCGCGCCGTGACCGACTTGCCGGCCGATCCTGAAACGGTAAAAGGGGTTTTTGAAAAGCTTGAACGAGCGCTGTTGGCATTGCGCATCCTTCGCGTTGACGTTGCCATTTCGCCCACCGATGCGGTGATTGAACATATGTTCTCCTGGGTTCGGCGTGAAGTCGGAAGGGGGATCATCCTTGATGTCATCTGCGATCGCACGGTCCTCGGCGGCGCGCGTTTCGTATTTGAGGGGCGCTACCGCGAGTACACATTAGCGAAAAAAATTGAGAAATTTTTTGAGAACGATCGGGAATATATCTCTAAAAAGTTTTTACATCATGCGTCTTGATTTCAACAATTGCCTATCCGAGATCGGGGAGATCGGTTTTGTGGAACGGGTGGTCTCCTCGCTTGTCTACATAGAGGGACTTCCCGGAGTAAAGCCCCAGGAGCTGGTCATTTTTGAGACCGGAGAATTTGGCCTTGTGACGGCAATTTCGGAGAGTTCATCGGAAATACTCAGTTTTTCCCATATTCCGGTCCGCGTCGGGTCACGGGTTGCGCGCACCAACAAGCTTCTGGAAATACCTATCGGAGGCGACCTTTTGGGTAAAACGATAAGTCCGCTGGGTAAATCAATAGATCCGTCGCGTCCCTTACCACCCGCAAAGGAGACACGCCCTATTGATATTGCTCCCCAGGGGATAGGATCGCGGGCAAAAATCAGCAAGGCGTGCGAAACCGGTGTTTCTATGGTGGATCTGATGATTCCGCTCGGGAAAGGTCAGCGGGAACTCGTGATGGGCGATCAAAAGACCGGAAAGTCAAAGTTTTTACTGCGCTCACTTCTTTCTCAAATAAAAAACGGAGCAGTCGGGGTATACGCGGTTATTGGGAAAAATCAGCTCGCCATAAAACAAATTGAGGAAGAACTCACCAAAATGGGGATTTTGAGCAATGTTGTTCTTATCGTATCAAGCGCCGATGATGCGACCGGTATGATCTATCTCACTCCCTATGCCGCTATGACCATCGCCGAGTATTTTCGGGATAACGGCCGCGATGTGCTTATAGTTCTTGACGACCTATCAATGCACGCAAAGGCATATCGTGAAATTTCGCTTCTCGGCAAGCGGTTTCCAGGCAGAAACTCGTATCCGGGAGACATTTTTTATACGCATTCACGCCTTTTGGAGCGGGCGGGCAACTTCAGAACCTCCCATGGAGAATTGGCGATTACCTGTCTTCCCGTCGTAGAAACGGTCCAGGGCGACCTTACCGGGTATATTCAGACAAACATCATGTCAATGACCGATGGCCATATATTTTTTGATCATGATCTCTTCGTAGAAGGCCGCCGCCCCGCCATTGATCCGTTCTTGTCGGTGACCCGTGTAGGACGGCAAACCCAAACGCCCCTGCAAAAAGAAATAGGGCGCGCGCTTATCTCATTTCTTAGAAACGTCGCCCGTATGCATAACTTCGCAAGTTTTGGCGCAGAATTGGGCGATCACATCAAGCGCGCCTTGGAAAAGGAGGTGCGGGTGTTCCAATTTTTTGACCAAACCGCCTACGACCGGGTACCGCAAGCGCTGCAGTTATTCTTATTTGGGCTTATCTGGGGGGACGCCTGGCGCGATAAATCCCGCAGCGAGCTCCGCATTTTGATCCAGAAAATACTATTCATGTATGACTCAAAACAAGAGGTGCGAGAACGTATAGATGGTCACATCTCTGGCATTACCCGTCTTGATGACCTGGTGAAGGCCTTGCAGGACATCAACATTTCATCTGAACTTGGCGTATGACTAATGACAAAAAAATCTTAGAGGAGATCGCACGCCTTGCGAACATCAAGGTGCTGGTTGAGACGTATGAGACGATCGCCGCCTCATCAATGCGCCGCATCAGAGGGTCAGTGCTCCAAAACCGCATCTTCCATGAAGGTCTGCGCCAGCTATATCGAGATGTGAAGAATGCTCATCAGAAAGAGGTGCGAAAACTTCTTGAAAAAAAAGCGGCAGAAAAAAAAGTGCGCGTCGCCGAGAGTGGCCGAAAAACCGTGTATATGTTCCTCTCTGCGAATACTGGTTTATACGGGGAGATCGTCAATCGCACATTTCAATTGTTTTTGCAGGAATGGAAGATTGCGAACTGCGATGCGGTGATTGTGGGAAGAACGGGAAAGGTCCTTATGGATGCCGCCGCTCCCGGCTCGCGATATACGCATTTTGATTTCCCGGACAATCGCATTGATGTTGAGGGACTCAGCCGCATCAGCGCGGCTCTTGGGGCATATGACCGTGTTGTTGCTTTTTACGGGTCTTTTAAGGGCTTACTCGTTCAAGAACCAACCCGCACAAGCATTTCTGGGGAACAGGCAGAGAGTGAGACGAAGACCGTTTCCGATGTACGATTTATTTTTGAGCCTTCCCTTGAGGTGGTTGCGACATTTTTTGAAAAAGAAATTTTTACCTCGCTTCTTGAGCAAGCATTTCACGAATCACGCCTTGCAAAACTTTCCAGCCGCCTTGTTCTGCTTGATCGCGCGAATTTGAACATTGATAACGAGCGCAAGCGGGCCATATTTCATTCACAGCAGGTTCGCCACCGATTATATAATCGCAAACAGCTTGATGCATTAAGTGGCGTCGCCTTATGGAATACATAACCGTATGACTACTTCTGTCAAAGGGACAATTCTTGGCGTTGAGGGGCAGGTCGTGGAGGTGCGTTTTTCAAATGGCGCGCCCGCAGTTCACGATATTGTTGTTCTGGAAAGCGATCCAAAAATAAAAATGGAGGTTTTTTCCTCTTCTGGAAGTGAGACGTACTATTGCCTAGCCCTTTCATCGGCAGCATCGCTCTATCGCGGCGCCCCTATCGTCAGCACGAACAACCCGATCATGATACCGGCCGGAAAGGGTCTTCTCGGGCGTGTCATAGATGCGTTTGGGTCGCCCATTGATGGCAAGCCGGATATACAGGCGGAACGGGAGATACCTATCTATGGAGCACCCGTGGGATACCGGGATATCTCAACAAAGCAAGAGATTATGGAAACGGGAATAAAGATCGTTGATCTCTTCTGCCCCTTTCTTCGCGGAGGGAAGATCGGTCTTTTCGGGGGCGCAGGCGTAGGCAAGACCGTTCTTCTCACGGAACTGCTCCACAATATTGTTATTCTTCAGCAAAAAGAGCGCGCCATTTCGGTGTTCGCGGGTGTTGGAGAAAGAAGTCGTGAAGGACATGAGTTGGTTGCGACTTTGGAGGAAAAAAAAGCGCTTAGTGCTGCATCGGTGGTTCTCGGCCCCATGGGGGCGCCGCCTGCCATACGCCTTCTCACCGCATATAGTGCGACTGCGATCGTGGAATATTTCAGAGACATCATGAAAATGAATGTGCTGTTCTTCATTGATAACGTTTTTCGTTTCGCACAGGCCGGAAATGAACTTTCTACGGTCATGCGGACGATCCCGTCCGAGGACGGCTACCAACCGACGCTTACATCCGAAATGGCGACATTGCACGGCCGTCTTATTTCAACGGATGCAAACGCCGTAAGTACGGTTGAGACCGTCTATGTCCCGAATGACGACATTCTGGATCAAGCAGTGCAGGCGGTATTTTCACACCTTGATTCTGCGGTCGTATTTTCCCGTGAAATATACCAGCAGCACCTTCTTCCGGCGATTGACCCGCTTGCCTCGTACTCGGGCGCTTTATCTCCGCAAACAGCCGGCGAACTGCATTACCAGACAACGCGTGAATGCCAGGGCCTTTTAAAAAAAGCGATAGCTCTTGAGCGCGTAGTATCGCTTGTCGGAGAGTCGGAACTTTCTCTTGAAGACAGGAACGCATATCAGCGGGCAAAAAAATTACGGAATTTTATGACGCAAAACTTGTTTGTTCTTGAAGATCAGGCGGGAATAAAGGGGCAGTTCATTCCGCTTGCAACAACTATCGCTGATGCAAACCGTATTTTATCGGGCGAATATGATGCGATCCCGGAAGAGTCATTTTTATACATTGGCGGTCTTGATGAGATCGCGAAGAAATAAGGTATGAACACGGAAAAAACAACTGTCACAACAACTGGGCGTGTCATCGTGGGTCGGGTGCCCGACCTGAAGGTCGTTGTGCGCGACAGAGAGGGGGTGCTCTATGAGGGCGTTGCGCAATCGGTCACTTCCTATAACACAACCGGCGAGTTTGATATTCTGCCGCTTCATGCGAATTTCATTTCTATTATCACCGGAAAGATCATTATTCGTTCCGAAGGGATAAGCGCGCGGACCATCCAACTGCAGACCGGCATACTGAAAGTGAGTGAAAATACTGTGGAAGTATATCTCGGTATTCTTCGTTAGACATCATGCGATTATTTTCCTGGCAACATCTACGATATGTGCGCAGTACCGAACGACGCTTTAGGCGGGCGGTTCTTGTGCTTATCATTGTGATACTTGCCGGCTCCGCTTTCATGGGGCTTGTGGTAGCCGAACGCTCAACCCGGGTTGAAACGGCTACGAACACCGCGGCGGACAATGGGGTGCGGGGATTTTCCAAGACACGTTTATTCGCGGGCATTCTTCAGGACAGCGGCACCTTTCTCAAAAATATTCTTCGTGGAAAGATCTCCGGAACTCCGCTGCCGGTCATTGATGGCGAGGCGATCCGAAGCAAAAATAAACAGACGCCGCCCCCTGCGCCGAAAACCGCCGTTCTTGATGTTAACGCGGAGGTGGTACTGAAGGGCGGGTTGCGAAGCGAGCGCGAATCGCTGTTCACTGCAACGACGACATTTGATAAGAATGTCACCGTACGAGGACTTCTCGCCGGTACCGATATTGATCTTGCGACCGGCACCATTCTTGCAAACAACATTTTGTATGGATTGACCCCCGGTGACGGCATTACCGTTTCTGGCGGCCAGCGCCCTACGATATCACAAACATTCTGGGCCTTGAACGGCGACGCTATCACCACCCGCGATCCGGCGCTGGTTCTCCATGTTGGCGGGGGATTTCGCGTCGGCACTGCCGAGGGCGCCAATATCTCGCTTCTTGGTCCCGCATTGTTCGGGTATACATCCTTTGCCACTACAACTATACTTGCTGGAAGCGCCAATAGCTGGAGTATCGGTGCGTCTGCAACCGAAACACCCATTATCAGCATTGACAGCCGCGGCACCGGCGCAATCGGCATCGGCACATTTGCGCCTGAAGCAAAACTTTCAATTTATGCCGCATCGTCTTCCGTTGCCTTAAGCGTAACGGGATCCGGATCATCAACGGCGCGCGCGATAGAGATCCGCGACACGGCGGGTAACACGCTTACGACATTTGATAGCGCCGGACGCCTCGGAATCGCAACGACAACGCAAGGGCATGCGCTCACCGTCGGAGGAAGTTCATTATTTTCCGGAACATCAACATTTAAGGGTATCGCCTCATTTGAAGATGTTGTGCGGGCGACCACAAGCGTCTATCTTGCGATCGGAGGGGGCAGGGTCGGCATAGGAACCCAGAAACCGAACCAAACGCTCACGGTGCAGGGCACTCTTGGCGTCACCGGTGATGCGACATTTGATCAGGGTCCCATCCTTATGCCAATTCTTGGATGTTCGGGGTCGCGCGTGCTTGAGACCGACGATCTGGGGCGGATCACCTGCGGAAGTGATGCCGTGGGAGGGTCAGGCGGCTCTGGAGTCGTGGCCAACGGAGTTGCCGGATCTCTGGCATATTATCCGACAAGCGGAACATCGGTGAACGATGCGGCAACCCTTTTTTACGATAATGAGCGTTTGGGAGTTTCAACATCCTCGCCGGGCGCGACACTTGCGGTGAGCGGCTCCACGCTTCTTTCCGGAGTAACAACGATTTATGGGCAAATAAATATCGCCGCATTTTCTGCAACTACCACAATCGCTACCTCAACGATCTCCGGCGGGTTAAGCGTTGCCGGAGGATTTAGAATTCCGTCGCTTGATTGCTCCACCTACTCAAACGCGGGCTCGCTTACGACGGATGCTTCCGGAAATGTTGTCTGCGCGGATGATGATGGAGGTGGAGCAGCCCCGGGATGGACCGATGATGGAACCGTGGTGCGTCTCACCGCCATCTCTGATCTTGTTGGTGCCGGAACGACCACTCCCTTCGCAAAACTTCACATCTCCGCCTCTACAACGCCAAACCTCGTCCTTTCCGATACCGGCGCAGGCATTGACCTCAAACACTGGTATGCATCATCCACCGGAGGAGCGTTGGTGTTTGGCATCCTGAATGACGGGCTATCAACACTGACGGAACGGGTTCGCTTCACGAATGCGGGATTTGTGGGAATTGGAACATCAACCCCAGGAACTCCTCTGTCAGTAACCGGAGCAGGCCTTTTCACCGGAACCGTTACCGCGCCTATTTTTAACGCGACCAATACCGCAGGAACCTCGACATTCAGCGGAGGAGTTCTTGCCAACCGTTCATTATATATAACTGATAATATCTCCATCGCGGGGTCCGCCTCCATTACCGGATCAACGTCTGTCGGAACCACCCTGTCTGCCGGATCAACGACAGTTACCCAGTTGAATGTGACGAATGTGTCTACATCAACGCTTGCTGGACGATTGGAGGTGACGGGAAATGTTTATTTCGGAAGTGGTCTTGGGATTGGTGCCATTCGGAATTCCGCAGGTCTCACAATAAGTACTGTCACAAGTTGCAATGGCTCAACGGCTCTTCAAACGGATAGCACGGGAGGAGTAGTGTGCGGCGCCATCGCAAGTTTAGGCATATCAACGGCCGGAGGATGGTCTACAAATAGCGTTGGGGACGTCACACTTGCCACAACAAGCGATCGCGTTGGCGTTGGCGCGACAACGAGCCCCTATGCAAAATTGACAGTGTTGTCCGGAGCGGCGGCAACGACAACATTGGCGCTCATCCCTGCAAGCGGCCAGACGTCGGATATCATTCATATATATAACACCTCCGGCGTTTTGACATCGGTGCTTTCATCCCAAGGAAATCTTGGCATCGGCACAACCACCCCTGGAACTCCGCTTTCGGTAACCGGAGCAGGCCTTTTCACCGGAACTGTTACCGCTCCCATCTTTAACGCGACCAATACCGCAGGAACCTCAACATTCAGCGGGGGAGTCCTTGCCAACCGTTCATTATATATCACTGATAATGGAGATATATCCGGAACTCTTCGCGTAACGGGGACTTCTACTTTGGCAGGGATCTCTGCCGGGTTCATTACGGGCTCCAACAATCTTTCTATCGCAGGGTCCGCCTCCATTACGGGATCCACATCGGTGGGAACAACACTGTCTGCGGGGTCTACAACAGTAACCCAGCTGAATGTGACGAATGTGTCTACGTCTACGATGGCAGGAGGGTTTTCCGTCACCGGAACAATTCATGCCGAAAGCGGTCAACGAGTATGTACCTCCGGGAATGGAATCTGCGCCACAGCTGCGGCTAACGGCACAATCAACACTGGCATCGCCAACCGTCTTGCATTCTATGCATCCGCGGGAAACAGTATTGACTCCATAAACTTTCTCGCAACAGACATTACGAATAGCCGCTTCGGTATAGCAACCGCAACGCCGTTCGGTAAATTGCATGTCTCCGCATCAACAACTCCAAACCTCGTATTATCAGACACCGGCGCAGGTGTTGACCTTAAACACTGGTACGCATCATCCACCGGAGGCGCGTTAGTGTTCGGAACACTGAACGACGCGCTTTCAACACTCACAGAACGCATCCGCTACTCAAGCGGAGGATACCTTGGTATTGCATCTTCAACTCCATGGGGACTTCTTTCCATAAATCCAAACGCGCTTGGTTCCGGCATTCCCGAATTTGTCGTCGGTTCTTCAACGGCAACCCGCCTTATCGTAGACGGATCGGGGAAGGTTGGTATTGGTACATCCAGTCCGAATGAGTTTCTGTCCATACACCTCAACTCAACGGCGGACTCCGGTATTCGGGTGGTAAACACCGGCATTGGTGCCGCCGCTCTTAAATTAGCAAATGAGCAAAGTGGCGGGCGTGAATACCAGCTTCTCTCAACGGGAAGCGGCGATACGGCAACGGGAGCAGGCGCTCTTGGTGTATACGATTATACTGCTGGAATCTGGAGAATGGTCATCAATTCTTCGGGAAGCGTCGGCATCGGCACCACCTCTCCTCAAGCAAAACTTGAAATCGTCAACACCTCTTCCGGCGCGACAGCCGATCAGCTGTATCTCTCAAACCTAGCGTCCGCCACAAATACCGCCTCCCGCATCACA
>Ga0156065_141_pt3 | contig 42545 bp, 44 predicted proteins | sample RifCSPlowO2_02_FD_107718 | JGI IMG/M metagenome (GOLD analysis project Ga0156065, IMG submission 107718) | Candidatus Sungbacteria bacterium RIFCSPLOWO2_02_FULL_51_17
GAGTCGTGCGTGTCTGCCATTCCACCACCCGGGCGATCATATAATATCCGCTTCACGGACTTGTTGCTGTTGTGCCGGGTGGTGTCAGCTCTGCTGCTCGTCCGGGGCATACTGCCCAAGACCGACCGCAAGCTCATCACTCATCACAACAAAGAAATAGTATCTGAAAATGCACCAAAACTCAACAGTTGTCAAAACGCCCGATTTTTTGTATGCTTACAAGGATCATGGTGCGCATTATCTCATTTTTTAACCAAAAAGGCGGCGTAGGAAAGACGACAAGCGCGGTCAATACCGGCGCGTATCTCCGCGCATTCGGAAAAAAAGTGCTCATTGTTGATATTGATCCGCAGGCGAATGCGACATCGGGCATCGGAGTAAACCCGCGAAAAGTTGAACGAAGCACCTACGACGTGCTTATGGGAAGATCCGCCGTGCGCGATGCGATCCGAAAGACCAGAACGGGCGGCATTGATGTTCTTCCAGCAACCGCCGATCTTGCAGGAGCCGCGATTGAGCTCGTGGCAGAGCGGGGCCGTGAATTCAAACTCCGCGAGGCATTGCGAGCCGTGACAGACGACTATGACTATATTATCATTGACTCGCCGCCCTCATTGGGCCTTCTCACGCTAAACGCCCTTACGGCATCGCACCACATTATCATACCTGTGCAGTGCGAGTACTACTCGCTTGAGGGCCTTGCACAGCTGATGCAGACAATTGAAATGATCAATAAAAATCTTCGCGCAGATGTTTCGGTGTTGGGGGCGCTTCTTACCATGTTTGACAGAAAATCGCGGCTGAACCGTGCGGTAGAAAACGAGATCCGCTGGAAATTCCCCGGCTATGTGTTTGAGGCAGTCATCCCGCGTAATATCGGCCTTGCAGAGGCGCCATCCCACGGAAAAACGATATTCCATTACGACCCCTATAGTCACGGAGCAAAGGCCTATAGAAAACTCGCCCAAGAAATTATAAAATTAGAGGGTATTAAAAAAGCATTCATCGCATGAGACCACTTGGCCGGGGGCTTGATGCCCTCATACCGGAACTGCCGGAAAAACCCGACACCGCGCCCGCCGCATCTTCTCGCCATGAGAATATTTTGCTCGTGCAGGAGGCCCTTCACGAACAAAGCCACACTATTTCGTACCACGATGGAAATTTGGATGTGCGTTTTTGGGAGGAGAACGTGCCGCAAGCCGCTCTTGCCTCACACACAACCCTCTCTCCGTCATTTGCCTCCTCGCCGATAGCGACACTCGCATCACGACCGGAGCCCCCCTCCCCCGCCCATCAAAACCCTGCAGATCAAAAGATAAAGCCCCCGCCCGAGCCGACAAGGAACAAGGGTGGAAGACCAACAGTTGAGGAGGTTGCAAGCCGAAGACCCGTGGAAAGCATTTTTTGGATAGAGATAGATAAAATTGTAAATAACCCCTATCAGCCGCGCCGCGAGTTCAACCCCGACGCGCTCCAACAGCTTGCAAACTCCATAAAAATGTACGGCATTCTTGAGCCGCTCCTTGCCTACAAGCACGAGGAGGAGACCCCGACCGGCCTTCGCGTCCGCTATGAGCTTGTCGCCGGAGAACGACGGCTTCGCGCCGCCCGCATCGCAGGGCTTCGCGAGGTCCCGGTCATTATCCGCCGAGGTGAGGAGACCAATCGTTTGAAGCTGGAACTTGCCATCATTGAGAACGTCCAGCGAGAAGACCTGAACGCCATTGAGCGCGCGCTTGCGTTCCGCCAGCTTGCGGAAGAATTCTCTTTGAGCCATCGCGAAATCGCGGAAAAAATAGGAAAATCCCGCGAATACGTTTCAAACTCGCTTCGTCTCTTAACGCTTCCCGAAAACATTCAAAACGCCATAAAGTACGGAAAACTTTCCGAAGGGCATGGACGCGCCATCCTTACGGGAGGAAACCATGAGGCCCAGGTGGAACTTTTGGAGGAAATTCTTGCCGGTAAATTGAACGTGCGCGAAGCGGAGCTTGCGGCCCGTGCAAAGACAGGGCACCGCGACATGCCCCAGAGGCGCGACGTAACGCTTCTTGATCACGCATCGCGCTCCTGGCAACGGCAACTGGAAGAAAAACTCGGCACCCGCGTATCACTTCAAAAACTTGATGGCGGCAAGGGAAAAATTATCGTAGAATTTTATTCTGACGAAGAACTGCAGGCGATCCTCGGAAAGATGATCAGAGAGAACTAATACATGACGCTTACAACCCACATTATTATCGCAACCGCCCTTTCAAAACCGTTCTTTCATGCGGATCCCGCTCTCGTATTTTTCATAGCGCTATCCTCGCACTACCTTTCCGATGCCATCCCCCATTGGGATTATCGGCTCGGCGCAGTCCGCCACATAGAGGGGGGCGACATCGGCGAACACGAAGTGCTTCGTGACCGCGCGCTCATCACGACCGATCTTATGAAGATCGCCTGCGACATAGCGCTGGGGTCTGCCATCGTATACCTTGCCGTACAACCTGAACACACCATCGCAGGACTTCTTCCGTTGACGCTTGCCATTGCAGGAGCCGTTCTTCCCGACTCTCTTCAGCCCGTCTATTGGCTTGGGGGTCGCTGGCCCATTACCTGGATACATCGCTTTCACACATTCATGCATGCGAGTATCCGCCTTGGGCGCGACCGATGGACAGACAATAAGTTCATTTTGATAGGCAAGGTCTCGCAACTCGCCCTCCTTCTCGCCGCACTTTCCCTTGCCATTTCGTGATCATGTTCTTATCACGACAAAACCCCGTCCTTAAAAGGCGGGTATTAGGTATAGAGCGTAAAACATCGTTTTGTGCCATAGCGAAACGCGTCATTCGCCGTAAAATAAAACCCCGCTCCTAAAAGGCGGATCGTATGTACAGAGCGCAAATAAATAATATATGGAGGTTCAACCTCCATATATTATATGCGGCATGTGGTGCAAAACAAAATCCCGCCTTTTAGGGGCGGGTATTGATATACCAAATGATTCTAGCATCGGATTACGCCGGCGGCGGCAGATACTGGAACGCGCCGCGCTTCTTTTTATCTATATCAACAATAAACTCTAAAAAAACCGAGGCGAGAGGAACCGCCAAAAAGATGCCGAGAATACCACCAAGGTTCGCGCCTACGAGAAGCGCGAGCACGACAACAATAGGATTCAATCCGACGGAACGCCCCATCACCACCGGCACTATCACCTGGGACTCTATCTGCTGTACCGCAATATAAATAAGCACCGTAATGAGTCCAAGATACGGATCAATAAGGAACGCGGTCAATACCGCCGGCACCGCCGCAAGAATCGGGCCAATGACGGGAATGACCTCAAACACCGCCGCAAGCAGTCCGAGCAAGAACGCGTACTGAATGTGCTGTCCGGTCGCAAACCCAAGAATAATGAGCGAAAAATACACCAATAGCCCCACGAGAACCGCGAGCAGAAGCTGTGCCCGCAACCACTGGCCCATTTTTGCCTGGGAACGCGACCACAGGTCTATCATGTACTCCTCATATTCAAGCGGCGTTACAACGCGCAAAAAATTCTCAATACCCCGCTCTTGGGCCGCAAGATAAAATGAAACGACTACAAGAATAACGCCCGACACTACGCTTCCGAATACTGTTGAAATGATCTGGAATATGTTTCCGGTAAGCGCGCCGAACTGCCCGAGACCCCCGCTAAAAACGCCGGTTCCGTTCTTCTGAATGATCTCAAGAATTTGGGAGAATGGCACGTTCTGAAAATTTTCTGCGCGAAAAGCGGAGAACTTGCTAAAAAACCCGTCTGCCTCTTCAATGACCGTCGGTACAATCATATACAACACCCCCGAAACGATGCACACCATAAGGGCATATATCATGATGACGGCAAGCGTTCGCGGAATACGGTACCGCCGAAGCCACAAGATGGCCGGTTCTATACCGGATGCGATGACCACGGCAAATAGAAGTGCTGCAACAATGTTCCGCAAAAAATACAAAGACACGATCACACTGATCGCGATAAAAAATTTAATAAACACCTTATATGAAATGTCTATGGGATGCGGGTTGGGTGAGCTTTGCATAAAAAAGCGATAAGGCACCGGCCGAAACACTGCCGCGAAAACACCATCAAACACATACTGGATACCCTTCGGTATCCAGTATAACAGGTTTGAAATAAAAAAACACGGACCCCTACAGCTTCAACAATCCCTCAAACGGCTTGGCATCCTTGTAGGGGCCGACCACCGCAAGGTTGAGAGCGGATGGAACAAAGAGTTTCCGCGCTACCCGGGAAACATCCGCAGGCGTTACCTTCTCTATATTCCGAAATACCTCGTCTACGGTTAAGGGGCTCCCAGTAATGATCTCCTCTATGCCCACAAAATCGGCAACGGCGTCTGACGCCTCAAGCCCAATGAGCGTTTTCCCCTTAATAGAGTCAACGGCAAGCTTCAGCTCTTTTGCACTAACGGGTTTTTCGGCGATCCTCTTATATTCGCGCATCATAGCGCCTATCGCCTTTGTCGCGTTTTTATGGTCAACACCGGCATACGTCGTGAATGTTCCCCGATTGGAATCGGCGTCGCTATTCGTCCAAACGGTATAGGCAAGCCCGAGCTTATCGCGCACAACATCCCACATGCGGCTTGACCAGTTCCCGCCGAGAAGCGTTGCCAGCACATCAATGACATACCGATCGGGGTGCCCTGCTTCGTATGCACGAAATCCGAGTGAGATGTGGGTCTGGTCGGTCTTTTTATAATGAACGCGCGCAACCGGCTGCTTCTGATCAAAATGCACGGCGGGCTTTTGCCTGATGGGCGCGGCATCGCGCACGCCGGCAAAATAATGCTTTATTTTCTCTACCGTGGCACCTTCATCAAAATTTCCCGCGACAACTACGATGGTGTTTTGCGCGGAATATTGGTTATAAAAGTAATTGACGAAATCGTCTCGCTTAAGCTTTCGCAGAACATCCTCTCTGCCAAGGATCTTCCATCCGGCCGGCTGATCTCCCCATAACACTTCTTCCCAGAGGTCCCATATGGAGCGGGTTGGCGTGTCATTGTACTGATGCATCTCCTCCATGACAACCTGTTTTTCGCGGTCTATTTCTTCCTGCTTCAGGAGAGAATTCCTGTAGATATCGGAAAGAAGGTCCAGCGAAAGATCAAGAAATGTTTTTCCCGCCTTTATCCAATACCCGGTGAACTCATGAGTCGTAAACGCGTTTGACACGCCGCCGATGGAATCAAGCTCGTTTTTGATGGTCATTGCCCGTGGGCGCTTCTTCGTGCCTTTGAAGAACATATGCTCCAAAAAATGGGAAATGCCGTTATCCTCGCGGGTCTCGTAGTCAGAACCGGTCCCCACAATAACAAGCGTCGTAACGGTGTTCGTTCCCTGCATGGGCGCAGTCATAACGCGAAGCCCCGATGGTAGTAGTGTTTTTTTGAACATGGTGATATATGTCCACTGTTATGAAATATGTTTCTCAATATACCCAAGCAACTCGGCAACCGCCAGGCGCTCCTGCTTCATCGTATCGCGATCGCGGATGGTCACCGTATCGTCCTCAAGGGATTGATAATCAACCGTTACGCACCACGGCGTTCCTATTTCGTCCTGCCTGCGGTATCTTTTGCCGATATTTCCGATGCCGTCCCAGGTCGCGGCAACCCACTCTTTCAAAAGTCCGTACACCTCCCGCGCCCTACCTGCGATCTGTTCTTTGTTTTGCACAAGCGGAAAAACGGCTACAGTGTAGGGCGCAAGGCGGGCCGGTAGTTTTAAGACCGTCCGCACATCGCGCGCCCTTCCGTCCGAGGCGGCACCATCTCCAGAAGGCACTTCTTCTTCCGCATATGCATTCACGAGAACGGCAAGCACCGTACGGTCCACACCGAATGTCGGCTCTATCACATGCGGCACGATCTTCTCCTGTGTTTCTTCATCTAAGTACCAAAGATCGTGACCTGATGCTTTGCTGTGGTTCAAAAGATCAAAATCGGTGCGATACGCCAATCCGTACAGCTCCTCGCGTCCGAATGGAAAATCAAAATCAATATCTATCGTCCGCTTTGAATAATGCGCCCGATCCCCCTCCGGCACCTCGCGAAGCGAATACTTCCCGGCAAGTCCGACGAACGAGAGCCACTCTTCCATGGCGCTCTGCCATGTCGCGAAGTGCCTTTCCCACTCTGCCTCCTTTACAAAATACTCTATCTCCATCTGCTCAAATTCCCGGGAACGGAAAATAAAATTCCCCGGGGTGATCTCGTTCCGAAACGCCTTGCCCATTTGTGCGATCCCGAACGGCAGTTTCGGATGAAAAGAGTCGACGACATTCTTAAAATTAACGAACATTCCCTGAGCGGTTTCCGGTCGCAAATATACCGCGGACGCCGTATCCTCAACGGGCCCGGCGTTCGTCTTGAACATCATATTAAAGGGTCGGGCATCGGTAAAATCCTTCGCGCCGCACTGCGGACACCCCTTCGCAATGTCCAGCGCATCGGCCCGAAAACGGCTTTTGCACTTCCGGCAATCAATCATGGGGTCCGAAAAATTTCCTACGTGCCCCGACGCTTCCCACACGCGCGAACTCATAAGGATTGCTGAATCAACCCCGTACACATCGCTTCGCGCACGCACGAACCGCCGCCACCACTCCTGCTTAATATTGTTTTTGAGCTCAACCCCAAGCGGTCCATAATCCCACGTGCCGGAAAGGCCGCCGTACAACTCCGAACCGGGGTAAATAAAACCGCGCCGTTTCGCGAGTGATATGATATTCTCCATGGAGTTCTTCATAGACCTTCAGTGAACGCCCATCCCCATGCATACGCACACGAATGGCGCTTCACAACTTTTTCCTTTTAAAAAATAGCGCCTCGTTCCGGGCTCTCGTGTGCGCCCGGCAAAAAACGTGGCACCACTACCCGACTAGGGCTGAACATTCCATTCATCGGTCTTGGAGCGCGGATCTTCCCGCAGTTGCGTATCAAGAGCATTCGCTTTGAAAAGATAACTCTTCTCCGTGAACGCATCCACGCCCGATATAACAAGATTGTCCAAAAGCAACGGCGCTTGTCCCACAAGATTTTCGCCAGGAGTCAAGGACACCATGAACATAATGGTCAGTCGTGGCAATAAAATGCCCGTCCCAGCATCCAGTATCCCGATATCCCATACAATCTCGCCCGTGCTTTCGTTCACGCGAAGCTTTTCCGTCTTGTCGCCCGTGAGGATAGTAAGCCATTTCACATTTCCTGGCAAGCTGGCAGTGACCTTGGTTTCTTTGACGGCATTTCCAAGATTTCCGACCTGCCAGATAATGGTATACCCCGTTTCTTTGCCAACACTCGGTGGCAGAGTTCCCCGCACTCCAAGGGGCGAACCATAATGGGTCGCCCGCGCAAGAAGAGACGGGCGGGAGTGTAATTTTATATCAACATCATCGCGATACTCTATCTGCACGCCCGCAAGAGATGCAAGAACCGCCTTCGTATCAATGGTTACGGACGATCTCAACATAAAATTCTTGTCATCCGCTGTGCGGATAGGCGGTTGCTTTTTGAGCCGGACGATAAACGAAAGATCTCCGGATTCGCCCGGTGAAAGCTCCTTTAGGCCGGCATTCGTTCCCGCGTTCCAAACAATCTCGTGCGAATTGCCATCATAAAACCCATCTTTAATATTGAGAGTTGCCATCTCAAGAACCGCCTCGGTTAGTTTCGCTTTCACAAACACATCCTTGATCGCCTCGCGATAGCTATTCCGGTACTTCAGAACAAAATGCAATTCTTCTCCCGGATCGGCCATATACACGGCCTGCCCGTTCACCTCCTGACGAACGTATAGGGGCGCCCCCGCAATGCGGGAATCCTTTCTCACCTCGGCATATGTCGTCCACTCGCGCGTGTCATCGGTATACGTTCCTATGCGTCCGACGAACGCCTTGATCTCTTCAGGTGATCCCTTAATGCGCCCCCGAACGTGTATCTTTTTGGTAGCGCGCGGATGCAGGTCCCCCAAAAACCAGATATTTTTTGTCTCAAACGACGGAGCGATATCCGAAGAAATATATTCAAACCCCACCGGATAATCAAGACCAAAAGAAATATTTGGAAACAGCGACTCCGAAATAGAATCAATGGTCACATCAATATCAACCTCCTGGCCGGAACGCACTTCTTCGGGAAACGACACCGCAACAACGACCGGCACCTTCGACAAAATAGTCGTCCAAGAAAATTTCTCCGTAAGTTTTGATTGCAAATGCTCCGGCCGATAAATAAGCAGTGCTTCCGCGCTCTTTTCTTCCTGTTCTAGTCCAAAAAGTTCCGCAGAAAATTCATAGCGCTTGGTCTCGCCGACCTCTACGTCGCCGATCTTGACCCGCTCCCGAAGCGAGCTTTTCGCCGAGGCCGATTCCGTCACGGGTATTGCGCCCTTCGGATAGGTGAACACCAGCTCCACATCTTTGAACGGAACACTGCTTCTGTTCTCCACTAACACCTCCCACCGGACCCTATCCCCCACACCGGCCTCGGCGCCGGAAAGTATGACAAGGCCCGCCTCAATGCGAGTGGAATTCAGTTGATAATAGATGAACACTCCCAACCCGAGAATGACCAGCGCGCCAATGCCAATGAAGGCATAGAGCAGACGATGCGACGGTTCCGCCTCCGCCTCGCTGTACGATCGCCGAAGAAGCCCGTCGTCGGTAGTGCCGGTCCAGGTGTGCTTCGTGCCATCATCTTCATGGCGACGCGTTATTTCAATGAAGTCCTCGTCCTCGGAACGGCGGGACTCGACGCCTTCCTTTGAATATATTTTTTTTTGAAGATCCTCTATTTTTCCCATGAGAACTCGTGTCTACCCTAAAAAAGTAGTGCTATACTACCCGCAGTATATCAGAGAACGGCGCCCAGGTACATCCAAGATGCTCCCGGACAAGAGATCGTACCAAGGCGGCCTGCGCTCCGCCCTCGGGTAGAAGGCCCAGAACGGAAAGAAGCTCCGCTTGAAAACGAAGCAGGGTGCCCTCAATGCCGTCGCCTCTCGGCGCGGTACCATCGGACAGCGCCCCGCCTGCCCCGGCCTCAAGCTCCAGAAGCGTTGCAGATGCCAAATCAAACAAACGCGGGTCATCCCGCTCCTCAAAAATATTCCGATCAAGCATGTCCACAAGCGTTGCGGCACCATGAAGCGCCGGCGGATGCCGGCGTATCTGGGGAAAAAACATCTTCATGTCGGCTGATGTAAGCCGATACATATTCTTCCCAATAACAAAGCCGATCGCGACATGTGAAAACACCTCCATGTGCCCTTTAAGTTTCGCCTCCTGTTTGCGAACCCCTTTGGCAACGCACCGTATCTTCCCAAAATCATTCGTGAGAAATGTAAAAAGCGCATCGGCTTCCCCATGCGGCTCTTTTTTGAGAACGATCCCCTCCGTAAAATGTATACGCATGATGACTTAGTGCTTGTGACTAACAGCAAACGAACAATACGATTATCGCATTTTTTAGGTAAACGAAAAAGGCCGGCGTTATGCCGGCCCGCCATCTTGGACACTTGTTGCTGCTGATCCCACGGGATCAGCAGCTTCTAAGACGTAGAGGTTCGCCCCACAGAAAGGGCAAAACCGGATACGCGCATCAGCCATGTTACAACCCCCTGACCATGAAGACAAATCTTCGGTAAATATCATCATCCGCCAGCGCGGCTCCCCCCGATAGTCATCGAAGACAATCTTGGTATCGTTGAGGGCAAGACCTTCTGCCCGCAACAGTTCGCAATCGTGTTCCTCTTGATGCCCGCCGTCAAAATCTTTCATGCCCATTTGGCATCTCCTTTCTTACAACATTTTAACACTTCTACTATACTTTGTCAATACCAACCCACACCGAACCACCCTCCGCCTCAAGTTCCCGCTCGGCCTTGAACATTTTTTTTCCGCCGATGACGAACTGCTTCGCTCCCGCCTCCTTTTGTATAAGTGCCTTCCAGCGCAATAGCATATCGTCAAAATGCGTTGACGAAGAAAATTGCACACGAATCGCGTCCTGTGGATTAAGTCCGAGGTCTTTTCGCATCTCTTGGATGTTCCGCACGATCTCACGTACAAATCCTTCTTCTTTAAGCTCACTCGTTATCACCGTATCAAGAGCCGAGACGTTGCCCCATTCAACTCCTTTTACATTGATTTCATCCTTCAAAATATCTAAAAGCGCTTGAGCAAATGGCTCTTTTTTTCCATAATCGCTTTTTGCAATTATAAACTTCGCAAGAGGTTGCCTAACTTTTATACCAGCACTAGCCCGCTGCTTCAGCGCATCTGCCGCCCACGAACGAACTTTGTCCATTTGCAACTCAAGTGAGATTCGCTCTTTTTTTACACCAGCCGGCCAATCCGCAAGGTGAACACTTACCTCCTTCAATCCCAGTTTCTTTCGCGCGCCCTGCCATATCGCCTCCGATATAAAGGGAACGAACGGGGCGGTTAGGCGCACAAGCACCGACAGAACATATCCAGTGGTCGCCGCCGCCTCCTCTTTTTCTTTCTTTGTCTCGGGTTTCTGGAACCGCCGCCGCGAACGCCTGATGTACCAATTAGAAAGATCACCAATAACAAATTCTTCTATGGCGCGCGCCGCCCCTCCGACGTCATAGGCGTCAAGAAGAGTACTAACATCACGCACAAGAGTGCCAAGCTTCACCAACACCCACACGTCAAGAACATTTTTACTTTTTTGATGAGAAGTAATTTTTACAGAATCAACATAGGTATCAAAAAAGACGAACACATTCCACAAGGTGCCGAGAAAACCGCGTACTTTATTTTGCAGGTCTTTTTCGTCAAATCGTTTCGGATCACCCGGCGCGTTGATGGTGTAAAAATACCACCGGATGGCATCCGCTCCGTATTTTTGTATCATTTCATCCGGCTTGATAGCATTGCCTTTTGATTTTGACATCTTCTGCCCGTTCTTATCCAACACGTGCCCGAGCGAGATGACATTTTTATACGGCGCGCCACGCCCGAGAAGCGTTGCCACCGCAAGCAGTGTGTAGAACCATCCGCGGGTTTGATCTATGGCCTCCGAAATATACTCGGCGGGAAACGAAAGTTTCTGCGATTCTTTAGAAAACGGCCAATGGGCCTGTGCAAACGGCATTGAGCCCGAATCAAACCATACGTCAACCACCTCCGGAACGCGGCGCATTGTTTTTCCGCACTTTGCGCACGGAAGCGTGAAGTCGTCCACGTACGGACGATGAAGATTGGCGGTCCCCGTTTCATCACGCGGAATGTGTTTGTACAAAAATTCTTCCGGCGCGGCAAACGTCACAAAATCCTCTCTCCTCTTTCCCGTGCGCGCAGCGATTGTTGCCTCATCGGACCACCCAAGCGCCCCCGACCACAGCATCCATATCGTGTACTCATGCGAAACGATGAGAATCTTTTTTCCATGATACTTCTGTTCTATATCGCGCATAAAATCCATCACGCGCGCGCGAAGTTCGGAAAGCGTCTCGCCGTTCGGCGGCCGTTTGGTGAACTTTTCCAGATAGGAGGAAAAATATGAGTGGTACATGTGCCCGGGATGCCCCTCAAAGTCCCCCACGTTCACCTCAAGAAGCCGGTCGTCAAACGCTACCGGCAGCCCCAGGGCCTTCCCAACGATTTCGGCGGTCGCGCGCGTGCGCTCAAGCGGCGAGGCGAATATCAGATCAATGCCCTTTTTCTTAAGGCCTTTTGCTACTTGCTCCACCTGCTTTCTGCCCTTAAGCGTAAGTTGATACCCATTTCGTGCGGCGCATACATTTTGTATATTGGAAACCGACTCCCCGTGCCGCATCGCGATATATGCGTTATGAGCGCCCCCGCTCTTTGTGTGAAGTTCTTCCAAAGACCCGATAACATCTTCGTGTAAACATGCGGCACAGCGCCACACCGGTAACGGCGTTCCCCAGAAACGCTCCCGCGAAAATGCCCAGTCGCGAAGCTCGCGCAAAAATTCACCGAAGCGGCCATCCTTCAGGTGCGCAGGCGTCCAATTGACGGTTTTGTTGTTGGCAAGCAACTGATCCTTCACCTTATTCATACGTATCCACCACGCGCGTTTTGCAAAATATAAGAGCGGCGTATTGCATCTCCAACAATGGGGATATTCATGCTCATAAGGTTTTATGAAATATAATACTTTTCTCCGCCCAAGTTCTTTTATGATCTCGGGGTCGGCGGTCTTTGCGAACACGCCCGCCCCCGTCGTTCCTGCCTTCATGGCGCCATCAGGGTTCACGGTAAAGAGTATCGGATATGCCTCGCCAAATGCTCTTTTTACCGCCCGCATGTCGTCATCTCCGAATGCTGGTGCGATATGCACCATGCCAGTCCCCTCCTCCGTGGAAACAAAATCCCCCGGAATAACCATGAAAAAATCCTTTACATTGCCCCGCCGATACGCGGGGTTCCGAAACAACGCCTCGGAAAGTGGAAGTGCTGGCGCGTACCGCACGCCAAGCAGTGCCTGTCCCGATACTTTTTCTACCAGTTCCACCTCCTCGCCCGCGTTAAAAGGCGGCGTGGTCGCAGACCACACGACGCATGCCTTGCCCGAACCGCGCCAGTTTTGTATCCTCCATTTTGAATATTCAATAGTGGGATTCACTGCAACGGCGACATTTGCCTGAAGGGTCCAGGGGGTCGTTGTCCATATAAGAAGATGTTCCTCTTCGCCCCGTACATCCTTTCCTCCGCCTGCACGCACGATCACGAGCATCACATACACTGAACGTTCTTTCAGTGTTTGATATGCGCCCGGCTGACCCAATTCGTGGGTTGAAAGCCCCGTCCCACAACGCGCACACCACGGCACCACCTTAAAATCCTCATACAAAAAGCCCTTCTTCCAAATTTCCTTCATGATCGCCCACAAACTTTCCATGTAATCGGTCTGGTAGGTGATGTAGGGGTGTTCAAGATCAAGCCAAAAACCGATCCGCTTCGTGGATTTTTCCCACTCGCCCTTGAATTGCCATACGGAATCGCGACATTCTTTGTTAAACGCCGCAACGCCGAACGTCTCAATGTCCTTTTTTGACGTAAGGCCCAGTTTCTTTTCCACCTGTATCTCAACGGGGAGTCCGTGCGTGTCCCACCCGGCCTTCCGGGCAACAAAGAATCCGCGCATCGTCTTGTAGCGCGGCAGGACATCCTTAAACGAACGTGATTCAAGATGGTGAATGCCCGGAGCGGCGTTGGCCGTCGGCGGACCTTCATAAAACACATAGGGGTTTCCTTTGGCGGTCTTTTTGAGCGTACGCGCAAAAATATCGTTCTGCTCCCAGAATGCGAGTATTTTTTCCTCCCGCGCTGGCGCGTTAAGTTGTTTGTCATCTTCCTGCATACATATAATAGTAAAGAAAACTAAGCGAAAAATCAAAAAATTCCGCCGTGCTGCCACGATGGCCCGCCAACCAAAAAGCGCCTTCCGGCGCTCATGCACTATTCCATGCCACACATCTCCTTGCAATCGGCGACATGCAACTCATACAACGATTTAGTAATGTTTTTCCTGCAATACGCGCACACCCTACAGCACGCCATAAAGTGGCTGACACGCTCGCTCGTATGACAATCGCACTCGCACTCATCGTAGCCCCTGCCGCAGTCCTTCATCTCGTCTCCTTTCTATTTCCAAACAATAGCAATAAGAGCGCACGCAAGAAAGAATACCGCAACTATGGCATTTTTTGCAGGAAGTTCGCCGAGATACAGCCACCCAACAAAGAACGTAACAACAAGAGCGGCAAGCCATACCGACTCCTGAACGTGCCAGGCCCGTCCGGGAAACACCACATGATACCCATACCAGTACAGATAGAAAAAGAGGTAATTAATCGGAAAGTACACGACAACCATGACGGCACTGAAAGCGAGCCAAAACGTCCACACGCTTGAAAAATGGTACCCAAACAATATGAGGTTGGCGGCATGCTTAACCTGCCAAAACTGTACGCCGAGAATCGCCGCGTTGGCAACCAGCGCCAGCGTGAAAAACCACAACCACTGAAGCATTGGCATCTCTCCGGGAAAACAGCGCAAAGGATCCACCACAAAAGTACCACGCTTTCTGTTAAAACACCAACGGCGGCCGCGCCGCACTTCAAGCAATGTTGCGCGAGAGTAAAAAAACCATTGGCTATCGCCGGTGGTCTTTTTATCTTGCCAATTACACCGATGGGAACATAGAAATGATCAGGGATTACGTTTCCATTTAACAATTCTCTAGAATTGTTACATAGTTGATCCAAAGGAAAAAGATCGGGTTACCATTGCTCATCAACAAAGAAGTAGAATTGCCCTACCCACCATTCTCGCATCTGTGCACTATCAATGACCAATGCGGTAACAAAATCTACTGTGCGACACCTCGCGCCCGACTCGCGACCTTGCTCTGCCAAAGTGGCTATGCATAGGCGATGCAGAAACAGACCCACGCATCAGCTAAAGCTAGGGTTTTTACTTGCAAGAAAAAACAGCCCTATGGCTGTTTGGGACCGTATTGATCAGCATGTTCTTTAAGAAAATGGACGTCAATCTTATTATGGCAGTGCCTACAAAACTTGCAGCAGATAAGATCAGTAACATACTTGTATGCGATATTCATGCATTCACCGTATGCCATTGGTACCGACCAGTAGAGAAAGAACTATGCTTTATATATCACATCTCATCCGGCGCATCAATGCCGAGACACCACAACCCGCGTTCAAGCGTTGCCGCGACCGCATCAACCAACGCAAAACGAAATGCGCGCTTTGCCGCATCTGCCTCCTGCATAACAGGATGCGAGTGGTAAAATTCATTCGCAAGATGCGCAAGCGCGGAAAGATAGTTCGCAAGAATATTCGGGGAGTATGTTTCCAACGAAGCCCCTATCGCCTCCGGCAGGCGCAGAAGCATGACCGAGATGCGATGCTCAAGTGCATCCGGCGAAATGCTTTTCAGAATTTTCGGTTTCTTCATTTTCGCTTTCCGCAAAATACTTTTCAGACGCGCATGGGTGTATTGCAAATAGGGGCCTGTATTTCCCTCAAAGGAAAGGGCGTCCTCCCACCGGAACACGATGTCCGATCGGCGATTGTGAGAAAGATCAAAATATTTTATCGCGCCAAGCCCCACAGACCATGCGATGTCATCGGCGTGCTTCACATTCGGATTTTTTTCGCGTATAACGGCGAGCGCTTTTTCATGTGCCTCGCCAAGAACGGCGACAAGCGAAATGGCGTTCCCTTTGCGAGTGCTCATGTTCCCTTCGGGTAGCGACATAAACCCGAATTCAACGTGCACCGACTCGCCCACGCCGTCAAAACCAAGTTTTTTAGCTACAGAGAAAACCTGTCTAAAGTGATGGGATTGCCGTACATCAACAAGATAAATGTTCTTCTGAAACGCATGCCTGTTCTTTCTATATAGAATAGTAGCAAGATCGCGCAAAAGATACGTCGTAGCACCATCTGATTTTACGAGTACCGCCTCATCAAGCCCCTCTCCCGATAGGTCAGCGATAATAGCCCCGTCAGACAGCTGTTTGGCAACGTGTTTCTCAAGCGCCATCTTCACAATGCCTGGCATAGCTTTTTCGTAGGCACTTTCTCCCATGTGCTCGTTGAATTTCAAAAGTCCTAGGCGACGAGAACTTGCCTCCAAATTTTCCATGGAAACATCCACCATCCACTTCCAAATCTTCCTGTTTTCCTTGCCGCCGCGCTCAAGCTTTGCGAATTCCAGCTTTGCTAATTCCCGCCTGTTCGGGTCAGCGGTAATGCGCTCGTTCTCTTTGATATACAACCCCTCAAGAACGCCGAATGGATCGGCGCGAAGAGTTGCATCACTGGTCTTCATGCCTGACCCCTTGAATGCAAGAAGTAATATCCCAAACTGCGTCCCCCAATCCCCCACATGCGTATCGGAAATGGTATGATAGCCCGCCAAAAGAAACATTCGTTTCAAGGAATCACCGATAACGGCAGAGCGCAGGTGTCCAATGTGGGGGCGCTTGGCGATATTTAACTGAAAATACTCCACAATGACCTTTTTCCCCTTCCCCGCCCTCGTGTTCCCCCACGTCTTCCCTTTTTTTAATACATCAGAAATTTTTTTTGCGAGCACATCGTCAGCAACAGTGAAATTAATAAAGCCCGGCCCCGCCACAGCGACCGAGGAGAAGTCCTTTGCCCCGCGTAAGGCGCCTGCGAGAACCGTCCCTATTTCATGCGGACTTTTTTTGAGCACTTGTGAGAGCACCAGTGCAGCATTTGTGGAGTAATCACCATGTTCCGGATTTTCCGGCACCTCAACGATAAAAGGCGGCAACTTCACGCCACCATATGCCTTTCGCACCACCCCGAGAAGAAGTTTTGATATCTCCTTTCGCATCATGCCATTCCACTGTAACAAAAAAACCTACAGGAAAAAAGAGGGTTCTGGGTGCGCGTTGCCATATTGTTCTTGGGCCCCGTATGATATATTTTCATATATATGACGGTTATCACGACAAACAAACGCGCATATTTTGACTACGAGATCCTTGAAACGTACGAGGCGGGCTTAAAGTTGCTCGGATTTGAGACCAAGGCCGTGCGCGACGGGCGTATGAACTTATCAGGATCGTTCGTCGTCATCCGGGGCAATGAGGCATTTTTGCTCAACGCCTCCATTCCGCCCTACCAGCCGAAAAATACGCCGGGCGACTACGACCCGATGAGAACGCGAGTTCTTTTGCTTCACAAGAAAGAAATTCGCACGCTTACCGGAAAAACGGCAGAAAAGGGCTTGACTTTAGTACCCCTTCGGGTTTATAATAAAGGAACACGATTAAAGTTGGAATTCGGCGTTGCGCGCCACAAGAAGAAGCACGACAAACGAGAAACGATCAAAAAGCGTGAGACCGAACGTGAAATCCGCCGCGACTTTCATGTATGAACTGGCATGTCTACATTTTATACAGTCAAAGAGATAAAAAACTATACGTTTGCTGCACGAATAATCTAGAATCTCGCATCAAGCGACATCACGCCGGTCAAGTGCTTGCTACGAAAAACAGAAGGCCGCTAACACTGATACATAAAGAATATTTTGAAGAAAAATCCAATGCATTCCACAGGGAAAGATTTTTGAAGAGTTTGTGGGGCGCTCGAGACAAAAAGAAAATTTTAAAAAACTACTTAACCAAATCTAGTTCGCAAAAATTTTAGGCTAAAGCCCCATCCATAAATATAATTATAGGATGGGGGCTCGCTAAAATAATCTGTCCATGCGGTGGGGCTAAATCAATTCCGGCAGCCGGAATTGATCGCCCGAACACCCCATCGGATGGGGTGTTTTAGGGGGCGCAAGGCCTCGATAGATCATTAAGAGTACAGGAGACCAGGCCGAGGACGTACGGTCACCTCGTAAATCATCCGACAAAAAAATAAGTGCAAACTTATCTACATGGCAAAAAGCTTTTGCTGCCTTCAACGGTCGCATCGGCTTTGCGCCGGCTTTTGCCTAACAAGGCATAGCTCCATCCCGCTTTTCATTTGAAAAAATGAAGCGGGACATCGTCCTCACTGGCGCCTGACCGGGGAGTACACGGTGTTATACATTCGGGCTTGGCCGCGCGTGTTTCCGAACTTCGCGGCGACATCTTTCGGAAGAGCACAAAGGTTTTCCTCCCGGCTACCATCCTTTATGCTCTAAAAAATTCAGCCGGGATATGTCTGTACCATCTCTTGCACCGTATGATCTACACGTGGGTTCAATTCCCACCGTCTCCACATGATAAAATTACCGCTTGGACAGCGGTAATTTTGGTATAGAGATAACGGGAGGGAAAACTATAGTTATAAATGCTAGTAAATACTTGACTGTTTGTATTTTTTCTTGACTTTTTAACATAGAAATGTTATAATAGGACGAGTAGATTTTCAGGTGGCTTCATGATGCACAGAGGTACGAGAGTTCGCCGTGTGTTTCTGTGTCTCATGAATCTGAAAAACTAAACCTGCCCCACACGGAGGATACGAGTGGTCAAACACTGTGGAGAGTGCGAGAAGCGGCATGACCCAAAACGCCCTCATTGCCCAAAATGCGGGAGTGCGATGGTTCACCAACAGAGAGACTGTTTCTCTGGTTGGGGTTGCGGGAATCAGTGGCATAACGGATGCGGCTGTTGGATTCCGGATAGTCCCCGTCACAGCAAAACCGGATCAAGGTCTGGTTACGGCGAACGTAACCATTGCAGAGCGTGCGACAACTACACCCCCCACCACTTCTGGATCTACGACGTAGCGGTTCAGGGAGGCGGAAAGTGGCGCACGAGTGACTGGTTTTGCGTGACATGCTACGGACCCCTGCCTGAAGGTCGGGAAAATGTCCGAAAGGATATGCCGTGGCTGAACCGCCCCGAGCGTCTCATCGCAAGCCCGCGCCCCTCCAGCATGTGAGATCAACGAGCCCCAAAGAGAAGCATCTCTGCGGGGCTCACATACTTTTATAAACCAATATTTACCAACTCAAACTCCTGCATAAGAAAAACCCTGTATATCTGACCAACAAGAGTTTTTCTTTCAACAAGCTCAAGATAAACCATACGTCCTCTAGGCCGGCTTGGCGCCAGCCGAGCTAGGCCGATCAACTCCAACAGATTTTGTTCAAAAATCCCAACCGATATGGCTGGGGTTTTTGACCAAATAATTTAGCTCCTTATAGAGCTTACTATTGAGTAGCGCGCCCCCTCCTTATCATAGAGTCAACAGCCTGATTCGCATTGATGGATTGAATTTCAATGCTAGGGTGTTCATTCTTAAATACCCGAAACACTTCGTCCACAAATGCCCGACCAACAGATTCCACCCCTTTAAAATCTAAAACAACTTGTTTAAATTTCTCAAGACCCATGAGTAGACGTTTTGCCTGAGAGCGAGAAACGTGAGGATCGTTTGGGTCGGCGCTAAGCGCGACCGCAACTATTGTCTTGTCAAATCCAATTTCTTGGTCTGTATATTGGTCGAATATTTCCTTTGGTGTTTTTTTTGAATTCAGGGATAAAACCATGTTGATATAAGTTCCATGACCAAAATCTTCCCCTTTTTCTGAAGAAAGAAACCAATCTCTGTCTTTGAATGTATAGAACATATCATCCGAAAGAATTGAAAAGCTGTCGAATATGCGGGAACTAAAAAATATTCCTTCGCCAGTATGTTTTCTCGGGTCAGTTGTAAACTTACCCTTTGAAAGATGGAGAATTGCCTCCCTCATGGATTCCAAATGTAATGCGTTCTGGATTTTTCTGAATATCCCCACACCGTTATCCATTATCGTTATTTTGAGCTCGCCATCGCTAATTTCAATATTGGTATAAATTGTAGTTCCTTGTGAGTGATCAATCGCATTGTTGAAAATTTCAGTAAATCCATAATTGCTGATTTTCTGAATATTTTCTGGATATTTTAACAGCATCGGCTTTACATATTTAGACCACACCCGATCTTCCTCCAGGCCGTGCGCTATCTGTAACCTAAATTCAATGTGTTTCCCGCCTACAAGAAAATAGCGAGTTCGCCTTGTAGTGCCGATTTTGATTATTTTTCCACCCCCCACTTCTCTAGCCACATACGCGTGTGCCCTTTGTCTTGAAAATCCAAATTTCTCAGCAACAAAAGATGCCAAATCTGATGGATGGTGTTCTACTTGGCTAAGAATGAAATCTCTTATTTTATTGCTATTTTCTGTCATTAATCCATTGTAAACCAACCCATGCTCCTTTGTAAACCCCTAAAGCTTTCTTTGTAAACTCATCAAATCAAAGAGAAAAATAGATATATTATGCCCAAGCAAGACAAGTTTCTTCCTATAGAATATTCACCAACGAAAACTCCAATACCACAAAAACCCTGTAAATCTGACCAACAAGAGTTTTCCATACGTCCCCCTAGGCCGACCGGCTGTGAGCCGATCAGCCGGGCTAGGCGGTCAACTCCACATGATTTCAGTTTTTCAGACGATGGTTTTATCCCATTTTCCGTTGCAAAAAGTGCTCGAAAGAGTGCTTTTTGCATAGGTGATGACAATGGGCAAACTCAAAAATATAAGCAAATTTGACGATTCCACCTTAGATACGAGTTTTTGCCGGATTTGGGAAACCTTGCATAATATATTTTTATATGTTATAATTTATGTTAAGTTATCCATCAATCAAACGCCAAAAGGAGGATGCTGTGGACAGAACCATCACGCCGGAGTCACTCATCGAGACAAGAGGTCTTTCACGAGCTGCGATTCTCGCGACACTCTACAATGCAGCTAGCAAGGTCGGCCATGGGACTAAGAACCCAGGACCCGACACGATGACCGAGGAGGATGCGAAGGCGTGCATGGCCTCATCACCATGCTATGCCTTCGACTACCTCAACGGGAAGCGGCTGAAGATCGACCTCACGGATTCAGCAGTCGGGATCGTGGCTGGTCAGTACGACTATGGCCAAGGTCACGGTACGGCGAAACGAGCAATCGAAATCCTACGCTCGACCGGCGATCCGAGCCATCCCGACATCGCGGCATTGCAGGTGGTGTCGAAGGCGGCCGCGGAAGTCGCGTCTGCGCCCCTTCGGAAGTCAGGGACCATAACCTATAGCCCTCTCGAGAAGGCGCTCGGGGTTCCGAGTCCTGTGGACTGCCCAGATGCACCCTGCATCACAATCAATCTCTAGCAACAAGGCTGAGCAACCTCTGCTCCCCCGCCAAAACACCGGCGGGGTTCTTCTTTTTGAGAATTCAGACAAACGAAAAATCCAAACTCATATTTTGCAAGTAAATACTGTATATTTCACTCACCAGAGTTTTCCACCTGTCTCTATCGTCTCCATTAAAACGACAAAAAGCAGCTTGCCCTTGTGGTAATCTGTTTTTTGTTTGATGTGGCTCCTCCTATCGCCGCCTCTCCGCATTTTCATATACCACCGAACGATGCTGGATGACAAAAATTTTTACCGTATTCCCTTCGATCCGGAAAATAACACGATAATCGCCAACGCGAAGTTTTCTGTATCCTTTGAGAGAGCGCCGCAGGGGTTTCCCGTACGCCTCTGGCCGAGTAGTAAGTTTCTCTTCGATCGCGTGTCTAATTCTTTTTTTCCAAGCCGAAGACAACTTTGGAATATCTTCCTCAACTACACGGTAATGGTAGATGATCTCAAACATTTACCAAGCTTTTTTATGCGAAGTAAATCGAGCGCCCTTTCTATCACGTTTTTCGGCGATTTCATTCCAAACCATGTCTTCTTCAATTTCAAGAGCCGCGGTCATAAGATGTGCCGCCTTCGTAGCCGTAGGCATACGATCGCGCCTGGCTAGCTTAACAAGAGAGCGCTTCAGTTCGTCAGAAACACTTATGTTTATTCTTTGTTTTGTAGTGGGCATACTGGTGTCATTTATTAGTGCACCCTAAGTGTATCAAAAATGTGCCACCCTTGTCAATAGACCATGAGAATCTCTAGTATAATTCTTTTTGCTAGCAATGAACCAGAAAATCAAAGCGTTCATGATCGCTCGCATTTAAAAGGATAACTGCAACAAAAACAGATTGCCCACACAAGTAATCTGTTTTTACTTGATGCAGTCAAGTGAAAATTGAGAGGGCATACTAACCGGCAACAGCGCCGACCCGCCTTCATCTGCTATGAGTTCCGATGTCTTTCCAAAAAAACTTTTTCTTCCTGTACCAATTCCATGTATTTCTAAACGTCATCTTTGGTATATCCACTATAATATCCCCACATAGAGCCCTCGTCATCGGGTGAAGTTTCAAGCATTTTTTGAAGATCTGCCAACAGACCGCGGATCTCTCCGCCAACCGTATGAACATGGTCTCTTGCTCTATCGCGCATCTCACCAATCGTGGGGCGTTTTGTATTTTCACCTTCCGCTTGGGAATTTTCGTAAGCCATATAGTATAATTAAAACTATCAACCGAAAAGCTGTCCGCCAATGAGCGTATACCATGTAATTAAATTTTTTGTCAACCTTGCGAGTCAGCACAGACCATCTGATACTGTTTTTTTCGGACACAAGGTGCCTAGAACAAGGCAACTGGGCATCACAAGTTCAAAGGGCAAGAGCAGAGCGTCACGCTCCCCCGCGTAGCCGGGTGTCGGTAGCGAAGGCGGCTCCCACCGTCTACATGAAAGTTATCCACAATTAAGCCGATGGGGGTGCCTGCTTTTTTGCGGATAGACGACGGGACGGGGAACTTGACATTCGCATAAACAACTGATACGATTGATCTCAATAACACCCTTGTTCTTTGAGGTCAGCATGCGCGACGACGGTGAGTTCAGGGTATATCGACTTTACTCGTTTTGGTCATTCCTAGGCGGGCTGGCAATTCTTTTGATCTATGCTTTTTCCTCGTCGCTGCCACAGTTCTTTGGTGAATTCGGGAAATTCCTTGTATTTTTGATTAAGCCATTTCCTTTTTGGCTCGCACTAATGCTTTTTGGGATCGGCTATATCAAAACCGGCTATACCTATTGGCGTTATGCAACTTGGCGAGCATCCGGACCACGAGGATTTGTGCTTAACCCATCAGATGCCGTACCCGGTTATCTTGTATGGGCTTTCCTTTGGCAAATTATCGCCCCGATCAACAGACGCGTAACTGATTACTAACATTCGGACAAACCCGCCAAAACATCGGCGGGTTCTTTTTATCAAAAATTTATTAACCGAAACTCCGGTACAAAAAATCCTGTAAGCCCCACTCTTTCCGCTTTTCACCAACATATATTTCAAATCAAAATATAATGGTCTATCTGGCAACAAGCGCTACAGCAACTCAGAAAGGGCGGGGTAAATCGGGCTTATGAGAGTTTGCCATGTATCCCGAATAACTCCAATGTTTCACCTCGGCACGAATCAAAAAATCGTATTATTGTATCTTGGCTTTTTTGGTTCCAACTGATTCATATCTCTGTCCTGGAGGGGAAATCTGAACAATGGTAGAACCTCATCTATGAGGCTACTTTAATAATACCTGCCTTATCCCTCTTTCGTTTTAGCGGCGTGGTGACCAGAATATCTTTTTTCATCAAGCTGATTGCGTCATGGAACATTGTGATATACTCGGTCGCTGAATGCTCCCATGAGAAATCCTTCTTCATGGCCGCGCTTTGAAGTTTGCGCCAAGTTTTCCGATGCCGCCAATTCACGAAGGCACGCGTTAGCGCCATAAGAAAAACGCTTGGATTGAATTCATCAAAAAGGAACCCGGAACCCTTACCTGTTATTGGAGAATAATCCTCAATCGTATCGGCCAGTCCTCCGACTCTTCGCGCCACAGGAATCGCCCCATAGCGCATCGCTTCCATTTGTATTAGGCCCGAAGGCTCATATATCGATGGAACAAGTATCACATCCGACCCAGCAAAAACGAGATGAGGTTCATCATAGAACTGAAGATGGGCGCGCACTTGATCGGGATATTTTTTCTCTAGTTCCTGAAAGTATGTCATAAGTTCGGTGTCGCCCGTTCCTACCACGATCAGTTGCGCTTTTGAGACGCGGAGGAACGGTTCTATCACCGGATTGAGAAGTGAAAAACCTTTTTGGCGGGTTAGGCGCGAAACAATACCAATAAGAAATGTGTCCTGATTCTGCGAAAGACCGAAACGCTGCTGAAGCGCTAACTTGTTAGGACCTCTTTTTTCAAGCGCGTCGAAGTCAAACCGCTCCACAAGCGTCTGGTCTGTCGCCGGATTATTCGTCTCATAATCAATACCATTCAAAATGCCACGAAGACGGTCCCTCCGCTCCTGAAACAGCCTCTCAAGGCCCTCACCGAATTCCTCCGTAGTAATCTCCTCAGCATATTTCTTTGAAACCGTATTGATAAAGTCCGCATACATTGCGCCTCTTCGCATAGGATTTATATTCAGCATGCGTTCGCTAAAAAAACTAGGTAGCGGCCCGTAACCATCATCGCGATCCATCTCGGGCGTGAACTTGTGGTTCTTGGAGGTTCCTTGATATGCAAGGTTATGAATGGACAATATTGTAGCAATAGCAGAAAGTTTCTGATCAGTCGCGTATTCAAATTTCATAAAATTTGCCAAAAAACCCGTCATCCAATCCGTTGTGACGATAATGTCAGGATTCCAAGAATCGGAGTGCCGAAGGAATTCAAGGGTGCCGCGAGAAAGAAGTGCGAATCTTGTCCTATCATCGGCATACCCATAGGCATTTGAACGAAGCTCAAAATACTCCTCGTTTTCAAGAAAGTATGTGGTGACCGGACTCCGCGGCTCATTGGAAGGATCAAAACGAAGAACATTGCAGATGAGATGTTTTTTTTCATTTTCTCCTTCTGCTCCGGTTGGAACCGAAAGATGCTTATGTTCAAGTTTTAGCCCCCATTTTTCCCTATCAATCGTGCCATAGCGCGGCAACATGACTCTTGTGTCATGCCCCAGCTTTTTAAGGGCCCGCGAAAGCGAGAACATGACCTCTCCCAATCCCCCCATTTTCGCAAATGGTGCATGCTCTGATGTGACAAAAAGAATTTTTAGCTTTTTTTTCTTTTGTGAAGTCATACGTAGTAACTTAATTCGGATAAAAAATCTCTCCGGCCGGAGAGAGCTGGGGACGTTGGGAAAACGGGGGTCAATAACCCCGCATTCTTAAGCCCCGATAATTGCCGGACTTTGTATCAACCGCTGCGACCAACGCCTTAATTTTATCTGCCATAAATAATGTATCTTAACTGGCAATTGCCGGAATGACCTGATCGTATCTGCCAATTCCGACCAATTTACTTTTCCCCCCAAAAAAAGAAGAAGCGACAACATAAAGAAAAAAACGGCTGCCTGAAACAACTTTTGATTTTCCGAATTAGAAAGAAGCAGATTATGTATATATCCGCTACCCTCCCCTGAAGAAGACGGGGGACATGACGTCTGGTGAATAACAGCGCGCATTGAACAATAAAAGGCATAATCAGACCGGATCAAAGAGCCCAACAGGCCATGCAAAATAATTGCCCCGAGCATCAGTATAAGTATGATAGTTAGTGTGTTGTGTAAAAAAGTTAGTTTTTGCATATTTCTCAAAGACAATACCTCTTACAAGTATATGCGAATTAGAACTGCTAGACCACCCTGCGCCTATGTCAAAAAATGTTGACTAAAACAAAATGCATGTCCTAATGCGCCGATGGTTAAACAAACATGCCCCTAAAACAGTTCTGCATATTGCCATACATACACACGGCACGAAACTTACTCAAACTCTTTCAGCGCCGCGCCGGTACTTTTATGTATGCGGTACCAGTTAAAAGTCGCTGTATGGCTGTCCTCCCCTTGTTGGACGATCTCATACACTTGCACTGCCCACTCATCTCCGCGATCCTCAACATTGAACGCCCCGTGCGCTCCCGCTTCTTTGAGCATGGCAATATACTCCTCAACCTCGGGCATCGTACGAACTTTTTCAAGAGCGTCGTCCCGGCTGATCGTGCGGGAAGAAGACGCGCCTGGCGCATCGGGCGCTGATCCCGTTGGCCGGAATACTCCACCCATCCACACGATAGATAGTGCAATAATCACAACACCTACGAATATGATACGTATAGTTGTATGGCTCATAGTATTTTATCTTTTAGTTGCAGCTGGTGCCATAGCACGAGCGCGATAACGCTATTGATAAGTAAAAGTAACGACGCAACGATGGGAGCGATAAAGCGGAAAGACAGCGTAACAGTTCCCGGAACAAGCTGGGTCATCGCAACTATCATCAATACTGCACCAAGACATTGCATGAGCGCGCCCGTCTTAAGAAGCGAGGTGCGCGGCACACAATACAACACCGACGCACTACATAACAGTCCGAATATGATCCACGCCCAATAATTCCCCCCACGCAGGAGCCCCAAACCTGTCGCGCCGCTCTCCGGGATCCACGGAAAGAAAAACAAGAAAAGCACAAGAACATTAACACCGAACGCCCCAATTTTTAGCGCACGAACATATGCCGTCTTATACTTGGCATAAAACGTCCCCAGGATGATAAAAGACAGCACAGACCACGGGATCCAAAAAAGTAGAGTTTTCATATGATAGAAAGTTATAGGGGCACGGGCGTCTCCTTCGGAGTAAACCATCCCTTTTTATATGCGACGGCGCAACCGGCTATCAGCATGATCACTGTAAGCGCGCGCGAGAATTCACAGATATGCCCTGCGACATCAACCGTTACATTCGGAAACTACCCATCCTTCAGGTTGTCGCAGTATTGTGCCATGAACTCAGCTCCGGCAAAATTCCCGGCGACTACTGCAATAACAAAAACTCCAACGCCGATGAGAATACTGTTCTTCATATATCCATTATATACGCTTTCCGGTTGTTATTCATGCAGTACTTGTCCCAAAAATTGCTTGCTATTAACAAATAGTACTAAATGGTGTATAATGAAAAAATAGAGGCCCAAGTACCCGCCAGAACCAAAACCCACACGAAGGAGAGAACATGGACAGGACCATCACCCCGGAATCACTCATTTTCACCCGAGGTCTCTCCACTGCCGCCATCCTTGCCGCGCTCTACAATGCGGCAAGCGGGATGGGCCACGGAGAGAAGGGCCCCGGCCCAGACATGATCACATTGATGGAGGCCAAGAAGATCATTGCCTCCTTAATGGGCGCGTACATCTACTTTGACTACCTCGGTGGCAAACGGTTGAAGCTTGACCTGACCGATGCCAAGCGTGATGGCATCGTGGCAGGTCAGTACGATTACGGTCAGGGTCGTGGCACCGCTATGCGCGCGATCGCCATCCTGCGCGCGACCGGAGATCTGTGCCACCCCGACATCGTGGCACTCCAGGAGGTATCGCGGGCGGCAGCAAACACCGCCTCCGCACCTCTCCAGAAGTCGGGCACCGTCACCGAGGGCACGCTCGCCGATGCCCTCGGCATGAGGGATCGGAGCACCGAGAAAGAGCCAGACATATGGTACCAGCTCTTCCGCGAGGCGCCCTGCGATACGATCAAGCTGTAGCACGAGGCCGAACATCTTCGCCTCCCCCGCCGGAACATCGGCGGGGTTCTTTTTTTATACCCCCCACACACACACCAACGCACGCTGTAACACAAGAAAGTTTTGCAAAATATGAAAAAGGCGCCGATTGCACTACGGTCTGTTTTGCGCTACATTCCACACACGCACCTTACCAATAGGAGTGTCCACATGGCTAACAGAAAGCCCACGGGTCCGCCGCTACCAGACGACCCTGCAATTGACTTTAGGCAGTCAAACAATTGGCGGATATTTCGCATCATGGCCGAACTGACGGAGGGGTGGCAGTTTCTTGCCGACTTTAAAAACACCATTACCTTTTTCGGATCGGCCCGCGTAAGAAAAGGGAATAAATGGTATGACGAGGCGCGAAAGCTCGGATGCTTGCTCGCAAAAGACGGCTATCACATCGTTACCGGCAGCGGCCCGGGTATCATGGGGGCGGCAAATCGAGGAGCCGTTGACGCACTAAAAGAAGCGACCGCGAACGGCACCGCAGATACGGTCGGGCGTTCCATCGGCCTTCATATCCAACTCCCCAACGAACAGCAAAAAAATAAATTTGTCACCCATTCCCGGGATTTCCATTATTTCTTCGTACGGAAGGTCATGCTTTCGTATCACGGCTCCGCATATATTTTTTTCCCGGGCGGATACGGAACTCTAGATGAACTTTTTGAAATCCTCACGCTCGTTCAGACGAAAAAAATGAGACGGGTACCGATCATTCTCGTCGGCAAAGAATATTGGGGCCCGCTCTTCCAGTGGATAGAAAAGGAAAGTTACCGAAAGCTTCGCGGCGTGGACAAGGAGGACTTGAGCATTCCATCGCTGGTTGATACCGCCGAAGAAGCGCAGGAGCTTATCAAAATAAAACTCAACAAAACGGCATCATAGTCAGCATGCGCCCTTGCGGGCGCCTTTTTAAAAGGCGCTTGCGGAAACACCAATCAAGGAGAGCCCCGGGGCCGGTGTCTACTGCTACTGCAATACCCACAAACACTGATTAAAATGGTGATCAACAGAACCTCCGACCAATACACCCGACGGACAACATCCGGCGGGGTTTTGTTTTTGCATACTGGTGTGATAAAATCCCCTCAGTCATGTTGCTGTTGATCACATCAAAAATCAGCGAAGAAGATCTGAAAAAAGCCGCAGAAGAGCTTGGTGGCTATATTAAGTATGTCGTAGATATCAAAAAAGAAATTACAACTGCCGGCGGCTCCCGCCATGTTCAGGGAGAAGAGCTTCTGCTTCACAACGGCAGTACACAGGAAGATCTCTGGGGCGGCGGGCTTGACCTTGAAACGGGAGAGGTTGATTTTGACTCAATGATCAACATTCGCCCGAATCAAAACAATCCGAGTCGCGAAGTTCTATCGCCGGAAACCAGGAAAAAAATTGAGGAAATAGTTCGCAGATTACTGAAGTAGCCCGTATGAGCACTCAAGATATTGTTTTGAATATCGCCGTCAACCTCGGAAGAATGTCACGCTGGGCGATTGACGGTAAACACGATCGCATAGATCAGTTTTTGGATGAAACCGAACGGTATATGGCCGAATTGGAACGCGCCCCAAAAAGCGTCAAATTTCAAAAAACGTTCAGTGCGTTTAAACTATATTTCGCATCTCTTAAAAACAATGCCCCCCGCGACGAAGCGTGGGCCGAAGCGATGCTTACCTGGGGGAACATTCTCGCACACCGGGCAAAACTCGCCTAGCAAGAACCACCAAGCATTAATACATAACGGCCGCCTCGTCTGCTAACTCTCACCAGAACACCATTTGAGGAAAACTCCACGGACACATCAGGTGGAGATTTTTAATTTCATGTAACAACGCCCGCCCCGCATAAGACGTGCACCCCGTGATGACGACGGACGTCTCCATATTGTGGAAGCTAACGGAAACATTGACAAGTATATTATTTTAGTTTTAGATACAAACAGCACATTTACTGAGAATTCAGATGTATGTGAAACGATCTCTTTGTTGTCTCTTCGGAGTGTTGTTTCTGACAAGCGTTACCGGATGCGTACAGTTTGAACGCATAAGCCCGGCGATAGAGACCGGCGACAACCCGCATGTTGCCACACAGAACAAAGACATCCGCCACTACGAAAAAAATCTCTCACCGATAGTGCTTGAACGGGTCCCGTATCGCGACAGCAAGTACTACGATGCATACCGCCTTTCCACCCCATCTTCGGGCACGAACGAACAACCAGGAAATGTGGTAAGCGGCGAGTACCTTGCAAGTAGAGGACTTGCCCGAAAAAAGTTGGTGATCATAGTTCCTATCTATGGGAGTTCATCAATCCCGCCTGAAAACCTGGCCATGCATCTTACCGTGTGGAACGGCGACGCAGACACGAACGTGCTATTGCTTCACGGCACGGACGATCTCTTCAACTGGAACGAGATGGCGCATTCTGCTACGCTTCAGGAATTTCTTGACGAGGTTGATGCTTCGGCCAGACGCATCACCACAACGATCACCGACGTCCGGCGCCTTATTGACTGGGCAGAAACCCGCCCTGAAATTGACCCGAAGCGCATCGGCATCGCAGGGCTCTCTATCAGCGCAATGATCGGGAGTATGGTGATGGGGACGGACCCGCGTGTTGCCGCTGGCGTCTTTGCGATGGGTGGCGGCAACTGGCAAGATATCTTCGTCCACTGCACATCAGAGGATGTGGCAACGGCACGGGAACACGTTATGCGGTCGTTCGGCCTTGCGCCGGAAGAGCTACGCATAATGCTTGAGCAACGTCTCCGCGCGGTAAACCCCATGCATGTCATAGGTCATGTGAATACGGCCCGCGTACTTATCGTGGACTCCCTCTACGATGATTTCATCCCCAGGAGCACACAAGATGCTCTCTGGCGTGCCCTCGGAAAACCGGAGCGCATAACATTGAAGTATGCGCACAAGGAGGCATTCCTGCGATCCATTATCGGTCTTCATTTCACCGAACGGGTCTCCGCGACATTTTTCAAAGAGAAGCTATGATGTGCCGCTCTACCCGCCGCCTTTACTGGTTTTTTTATCTACTTGTGTATTTGCAATTGATTCGTCGGCAGAATACCATAAAGACGTGATGGAAAATCTCAAAAGAACAGCATGCATGAAGCCCCAAGAGAACACGAGGAGTACCAGCGCTACCAGGAACTAGGCGGCATCATCAATGAAAAGGATTACGAAAGCGCTCTTCTGCGATCTAAAAACGCAGTCGCACCAAGTAGGTCGGTCGTACGGCAAGCGAAATTCATCGCAGAAACCGCCGGCATCGCACTAGCAAGTGAGACGAGTGCTGACAAAAGGGTCATCCTATACGGGATATTGCGGACCGACTCAAAGCCGACGGATGTCAAATACCACCACAGCCAAATGAGCGACCAACGGCTTTTTGCGGAAGCATTGCGCATGGTGGGGGACGCGGATTCGCTTCATAAGTTACTAGCTGCGTTTCCTAATATCTCTTTCTAAAGTGAGCACCGATCGGCCTTGGCCGATCTTTTTATTCTCCCCGCCTTCCTCCCCGCAGCTTGCTGCGGGGAGGAAGGCGGGGAGAATACCCTTCCGAAGCTCGCCGCAGGCGAGCGAAGGAGGGTATTCCGCTACGGAAGAATTCCGCAAGATACCGCGTAGCACTGCTGCGCGGAGCTTCATTTTGACTTAATAAGCGATGGTGATACGGTAAGAACACTGGACCTTAAAAATTTGAAAAACCAGGCTTGCCATGCCACGGATGAGTACAGAGACGGCGCTTGAGATCATTGAGAAGTTTCAGCGTCAATTCCACTACGCCCAAGAATATCAGGAGTATATAGCAAAAACTAGCATCACCATCTGGCAATACATTCTTGACGACATTCGCTTTGGAGCGATTGTTCCTGAAAAAATGGTTGATATGACACATAAAGATCTCAATGACTTGGTTATTGAGGTGGGCCTCTGTAAGGCACTTCCCGACTCCCTCACACTACCGGATGAGTATCTTGGTGTCCCCGTTTTTGTGCATCTCATGACTCAAAAGCGTCTTCACGGAATAAGGCAAATGCTCTCTAAGGTCTTTGGAGTAACATTCTGAAATGTAACACTGCACAAACTCGTCAATTTATAGACGGGTTTTTTCTTTGCCGCGCGGAACGCGTGTTATCCGGTTTCCAAACTTGACAATTAGTAACTAGTGATATATTATATATCCCAGCCCCCTGACATCTGCATCATCGGAGCGTGCCTAATGGAAAGAAAGTCGCCTGCTCTTTTCGCAAAGGGGTTGGTTACATTCTGTCTTGTAGTGGGGCCCTTCCTCCTTATTGGGCTTTTTCTCAACACCGCAAACGTTTCCGAACTGTTTACAGAATTTGCCCATCTTGTCTTCGGAAACCCGGGCGCCGTAACTCCGGTCACACTGTACTGGGATAGCATCCCAACACTCTTCATTATCTCCGTGGGTGGCATGGCGCTGGTATCAATTATTAATGACATAACCGCCGTCACCATCGGGTCTCCAAAGACCATTCCAGAGATAAGAGAACTCCTCACGGGCCCACCCCTGAAAACTCTGGTTAGTTTTGTCATTGTCATTGTAATAGAAGAGCTTGTATTTAGAGGATTTTTCCTAGGGGTCCTTCCACTACTGCTGACAGGAACAACAGCGCTCTACTTACTGGTACTTGCCAGTAACACTATATTCGGATATGCGCACATATTCAATTATCGTGGCAACACACGCATTTTGAAGTTTCTCCCATTTTTTCTTGTGTCGTTTGTCATCGCATTTGTCTTTCTGAAGTATGGACTTGTTGCATGCTTTCTTGTTCACCTCTTCCACAACCTTCTTGCAACAGCGAATGCCCGCCTCTACATAAAGTTTTTCGGCATGCACCCCAATCTGACCTAAATAGAAAAGATGCCTCACCCACCGCCGCTTCGTCGGCGGATTTTTTATTATGAATGAAAGACAGAGTAATCTATTGCACAACCGACGCGTAGAGTTCCCTTTCGCGCTTTTTTATGCTACGTTCATGACATATGCCGCTTGCGAAAATGCATCAAACGGCGCCTTTATGATAATGCCCCCGTATAAAACAAAAATGGTGGAACCGATTCGCATTCTCACCAAAAAAGAACGAATCGTAAAGATCCGACGAGCGGGGTATAACTTGTTTTTCTTAAAATCGGAAGACGTGACCATTGACCTTCTGACCGATTCCGGGACCGGCGCCATGTCGGAACACCAATGGGCGGCGCTCATGGAAGGAGACGAGTCGTACGCCGGCTCCACAAGTTTTTTCCGCCTCAAAAAGGCGGTCGCCGACATTCTCGGATTCCGCTTGGTCATTCCAACGCACCAGGGCCGCGGAGCGGAGGCGGCGTTCAATAAAGCGGTGCTCAAAAAAGGCGACATCGTGACCGGAAACTCTCCCTTTGACACGACCAGGGCGCACATTGAGCACGTGGGGGCAACGATTGTGGACGCAACATGCAAAGAGGCATTCAGTTTCAAAAACACCTCCGCTTTCAAGGGCAACGTTGATATCAAAAAACTTGAACGGACGCTTAAGCAATGTGGCGACACCGTTGCCTACGTACTCCTCACCATGACGTGTAACAGCATGGGCGGCCAACCGATATCGCTTGCAAACATCAAAGATGTTGCGCGCCTGTGTACGGCGTATAAACGGCCGTTGTATTATGACATTGCGCGATTTGCGGAGAACGCTTTTTTCATACAGGAACGCGAGAAAAAATACCGCACATGGTCCGTTCACGCCATTGTACGGGAAATGATGAAACACGCCGACGGCGCGCTCATGAGCGCGAAAAAAGATGCCATTGTGAACATGGGCGGCTTCATCGCTCTCAGAAGCGCGGAGCTCTACGGACGCATTAGCCCCTACTCAATTTTGAACGAAGGATTTCTTCACTATGGCGGCATGTCCGGGCGCGACATGGAGGCGCTCGCTGTTGGACTTCACGAAGGCACCGAGGAAAAATATCTCCGCCATCGGGTCGGACAAACAGCATATCTTGCAGAGTCGCTTCACCGCATGAATGTTCCCGTCATCCGCCCCGCGGGCGGACACGCCGTCTACGTCAACGCCGGACTCATGCTTCCGCATATTCCATGGAATAACTTTCCGGCGCAGGCCCTTGCTATCGCAGTATATATTGAAGGCGGCATACGGGGAGTAGAGATCGGCTCAATTATGGAGGGACGCGATCCAAACACCAGGGAGTCGCGACGAGCTCATACGGAACTGTTGCGCCTTGCGATCCCCCGCCGCGTCTATTCGCAAGAACACCTTGATCATGTGATAGAAACGTTCCGCGCAGTGGCACACCATAAAAAGCGCATATCGGGTGTTCGCTTCCGGCACGAAGCCCCCATCTTGCGGCATTTTTCTTCCACATTCCGGCTCGCGTGATATAACACGGTCATGCCTTGATTTAAAACATTCAGCACACGATCTGTGTCTGTTTTTATTATAGTGATACGCAAGCATGTGCCGTATTGAAAAACTGTCATAGTATGTTACAGTCCGTCCGTACGTTCCGTTCTTTGCTAAACTGCGAGAAATGCCCTGAAAAGACCTGCCATCGGACCGCTGTTCCTTCTGTGTGCGATATGCGCCATCCTGCTCGTCGCCTGCTCAAAAGATAAGTCAACCGACCAGCCGCAAGACCGCAGCTCATCGGTAATCATCTCGCCACAAAGCGTGCCATCCCCTCACGAGATCGCGGCGGGCGAAGTCACGTTCACAAAGGAGTGCCAGCCGTGCCACGGCCCGCGCGGACAAAAATCCATGCCGGGCATGAAGAAGGACGCCGCAAATCTTGCAAGCGAGAGGGTGCAGAAAAAGACCGACGCGGAACTTGCAAAGATCATCCGCGAAGGAAAGAAGGGAAATCAGGAAATGGCCGGCCACCCTTGGCTTTCCGAATCGGAGGTACAAAACCTCATCAGGTATATTCGTACGCTTAAAACACCATAAGCGCCTACTATCATCCGCCGATACAACGGCGGCTTTTTGTACCATAGCACGCGCTTGCAATAATCATGCGATAGAGTACGATAAGAAAAGTCCTCAACACATGCGCGGCCATGCAAGAACCCTGCTGGCACCTTCATCCTGTTTCCCCTCATAGGTTAGTGTTTGGTTCTCTTATTGAAGCGGGTGACATCTTAGAGGCAACCGATGTCTACGATTCAACAAGCAATAAGTGGGAGCGCTGTCCGTGCCCCGGGATTATTCTTGAGGTGACAAGCGATCATGTGCGCTGGGTACGACCGCGTCCTGTACTGGACGCACGCGCAGTACAAGATACTCCCTAAAGCCCTTTCGCGGGCTTTTCCTATTTATCACTCTCATATAAAAAACCGGCACATGCGCCGGTTGTACTACTTTTCCGCTACGATAATGAAATAGGGGGGAAGGTTCCGAAGTTCATAATACACCTTCACCCGTCTAAAATGCCGCTTCAGCACCGGCACCATGAGCGGCGTCGTCTGATACAGCACGAACCGGCCGCCGCACGAAAGATGCTTCCAGGTGTTTGAGACAACCTCTTCGCGTTGTTCTGGTTCCAAAAACGTGAACGGAATCCCCGAAACAACGCCATCAATACGCGGCAAGTTCAGGGCAGGCAAGGTGCGCGCGATAGAAGTCACGTCACCATGCACGACTTTTAGCCGCGAATCGCCAACAGCATGAAGATACGGAAGGAACGCCTCGTTCAACTCAACCGCAACGAGCGTCCCGTCCCGCGATAGTCCACGAAGGATCCTTTTGGTTATCGCGCCGTCTCCGGCGCCATATTCCACAATGTACGAAAACCCGCGCGACAGGCGCTTGACGACGTTTTCCGCGGCATATCGTGAACTTGCGACAAGCGCTCCCGCCAATCGGAATTGCCGCAACGCCCCTTTGAGAAATGCCATGAGGGATGAGAGGAAGAGCTCATCAAAGAGTACAACATTCAATACGTAAGGTCAAGCGATCGCGCGCGGATGCGATCGCAATTTCCGCGCCAATGGAAAAAGCCCTCTCGGGCTTTGCGGCCATCGTCACGGATCCATCGTGAACGGCGGCTCATCGGGGTATCCATACCGTATCTCATACGTTGCATCCAGATAATCAAGTCCGCGAAGGTACCGTATGAGTTGGCGGCACAGTTCATATTTATGCTCCTGCTGTTCTTTCGTCGTGGTCTCGGGCGGCACCAAAAGCTTCATGTTGATCACAGCCATGTGACGCCCCACGCGCATCGTACGGACGCTTGCGACATTCAGCACGCCTGATTTCCGCGCGATTTCCCAGATGCCCTCTTCATGCGCGTCATCAATGCGGCGCAACAAAAGAGTATCTAGGGCGGGCACAATGACCTCGCGACTCGTCACAAAAAGCTTATACCCAAGAAACGCAACAACGATAAGTTCGGGGGCAACCGAATGCGTCAAAAAATTCGCCATGATCCCGAGAAACGTCAGCCCCTCTACCCACGCGTCACTCTTTGTTTCCTTGCCATCATCAACCATCAGCTGGCTTCCGAGACGCTTGCCCGCCCGTATCTCAAACTTGCTCATGACAATGGAGACGGCGGTACTGCCAAGCGTTATTGCAATAAGTAGCGGCATGCGCGAGGGATCAAGCGTGGATTCGGTGTGATGCACGAATGAAAGTATCTTTCCGGCCCACGCGACGTGGAATAGCGCTACTGTGCCGGCGCCCGCGACAAGAAACATACGAAGCGAAAGCACGCCCAGCATGATACCGATGACAAGCGACCCCAAACTTTCAATGTTCATGTACCCCAACGGAAACCTGCTATTGGGCCGGCGTCTTGCAAGCGTCATCGCCGTAATGATGACGACAACATCGGCTAGATCGCCGAAGTTATGAAATCCATCGGCCAAAAGCATCTCGGATCCGGCAATCATTCCAACGACGATCTTGCAGAGGATCTTTACCGCATACACCACTCCTACAACCGCCATAACCCAAAGGTAGCTCACAACATCTGCCCTCCTGAAACGCTCTATGAGGTAAAAGTACTATAACATATCATTATGAATTAGTCAACTTATTATGCCGAGCGGCAAGCCGACCATCAGCGCCGACTTGGTATACAAAAAGGACTTGTGATTCAAGTCCTTCACACTCTATCTAAATTTAGCGATGAATAGCAGGTATACTACAATCACTACTAAATTCAACGGAAAAGCCAAAAGAAGAGCGAGTAAGACATAGCTCATCCTGTGAGTATACAGTGATACTCCCAGGCCAAGCACCCCAAGCATGAGCAATGTCCAAAATAGCATTGGTAAATACATCACTCTGACCAGGGCGATCAGGAAGTCCATGAGCAAACGCTCCTTGTTTGGAGGTTTGAAACGTACAAAGTCGTTATACCAATAATTATGTTGTGTGTCAATAGCACTGGGTATTAGGCATAAAAATCTGCTTACACGCCTCCGGACAAAACAAAAGGCCCTCGTGAGGGCTTTTCTTGCTACACAGCATCACTATCAATCAAGAAGATCCGAAAGACGTGCGGCGCAAAATGGGATAAGTAGCTCCTCCAAAGAAAGTCCGCCGTGCGTTCCGCGAAGCCGCGTCGGATCTTTGCGGTACTCCCGATGCCAAATAAGGTTCTCTCCACGCGGCAGAATAAGCACGTTCCCAATACGGTCAAGAAACCGTTGGCACGGCGTACCGATCCCGAAAAGGCCGCACGCTATCGCATCCTCCGTCAGAAGAACTTCAGCCACTCCATCAAGCACGGTCCGTAAATGCGCAACGCACTCCATTCTTCTTTGCGGGTTTACAAAAAGAAATGTGTCGCGAGCGGATCCCGTCGGCATGATCTTGGCGCCGTTTCCTCCCTTCACACAATACTCGCCAAGCGGCACCAGATCATCAAGGTACACGATATTCTCCGGCCGTACCGCTATCTGTCCGTGATCGGCAGTAAGGAGAAGAGACACTTTCGCCGCCGCTTCCCGGCTCATGCGACACTTTCGCAGGAACTCCTCCACGATAAGAGTTGAGAACATGTTCGTCTCGGAATAATGTTCCGCGCTTTCGGGCCCGAATTCGTGTTCGGCGATGTCTATCGGGTCCCAGTAGACAAAAAAATATCCCGGCCCGGAATCGGCCTCCACCAATACCCGAAGTTTTACCATAAGGTCGAAGCCGCGCGTGAACGGCACGACGGAACTGCCACGAAACGTCGCACGAGAAAAAGTGCTTTCGGCATACCCTTTGTTCGCAAATACATATGAGGGCACGCCGACCCGCCGCAACTCTTCATATATGGTCGGGCCATCATAGAGCATCTCGGGAGTCCCGCCCATCGCCAACAATTGGTCACGCTCCTTGCCATGATACGGCGTAAACGGAATCGTTTGAATCACCATGTCAAACTCCTTAAAATACACGTTCCACTCCGGAAGCCCATGCTCCTGCGGAGAAAGCCCCGAGTGCACTGCGGTAAGCCCGGCGGCGGTCGTTGTAGGAAATATCGTCGTAAGAGCGCTTATACTGCCGAATATCCTAAAAAGTTCAAACAGACGATTACCGGCGTTCCGCGCGCGCACCAGATGGTTGTATCCAAGCCCGTCGGCAAAGAAGAGAATGATCTTCTCGGCACCTGTGGTGTGTTTCAGATATGAGCTGTTTTGCAGTACGGGCCGCCCGTTACCAATGCCAAAGTGAGAAAGGACCATTGCGGGCACCTCAACAAGCGAGGCGCCGCCATAGCGCGGAAGCATGGGAAAAGAAGCAAGTTCTTTTGGAAGTTGTTTTTTCAATGAGCACCTTATTCACCGATGTGAATATCCTATGCTATATCGCCATCCGCGCGCGGTCAACAGCGCCTTGACGGAAAAGATGGAATGCGCACATACTATTCATGGTACCTTTATACTAAAGGGATATATGTTCAGACCGAACGAAAACCGGATACTGCTGTGGGGAGCCATACTGTTCTTCGCGACCCTCATAGTGGGAGTAGCTCTTATACCGATGGGTGGCACAACCGTCACTAGAGAAGCGATACCCGATGAGCGGGTACAGCACGTTGAGCGGGTCCTCATCCATGATCTTGGCGATACGAACGGGAACTTCACCCTGTTCATACAAGAGCCAGGATCGCAAGAACTCAAACCGATGCGGATATATGCGAAAACGTATCGCGTCGTAAAAGACGTTCCTCGCAATAGCCCCATGTGGGCGATAAAAGGACAGCTCGTCAAAATCAAGCACAACGATCCCAGTTACGATTATGTAACAGTGGGATCTCTGGAACTTCACATCCGCAATGAGAAAGATCTGGAAGGAGCCGCATGGGAGCGAACGTACCACCGGAATAAATCAACCGTGACGGAGCGAGGCGCGACTATTGTTCTTTGTTGTCAGTAGTAAGAATATCCGCCAAATACCGGCGGATTTTTCAGTATCGGCGCGCGGTTAAAGCTCTAAAAGCAGCTTACATACGCATTGGTACACCAAACTCTTGACATTTATGCTTTGCACATGCTACACTGCGACTGCGAGCAGTGCCCCCTCTTGTGGTCCCGCGCCAACGCGGGATGAAGCTCTGAAAAGAGCTTAGCCTCCTCGGAGGCAAACCACTGGAAGGGGTTCTTTTTTTGAATGCACGACCGAAAGCAAACGCAATAATTTCTTACCCGCACCATGAACATCAGAAATGTCGCGATCATCGCGCACGTAGACCATGGCAAAACCACATTGGTGGACGCCTTACTGCGTCAATCCCAGACAAAAATGACGAAGGAGATGTCCGATCGGGAATTTATCATGGACTCAAACGAGCTTGAGCGCGAACGAGGCATCACTATTTTTTCAAAAAATGCCTCGGTCACCTGGGAGGGAACGAAAATAAATATCATTGATACGCCGGGACATGCCGACTTCGGCGGCGAGGTTGAGCGGGTCCTCACCATGGCTGACGGATGTCTTCTTCTCGTTGACGCAAAGGAAGGGCCCATGCCGCAAACCCGCTTCGTGCTCAAACAAGCGCTTGCAAAAAAACTCCGCATCATCGTTGTCATCAATAAAATTGATAAACCCGATGCCCGCCCCGACTTTGTGCTTGATAAAACATTTGACCTCTTCATGGAATTGGGCGCAGATGATGCAATCGCTGATTTTCCGGTGGTGTACGCCGCGGCAAAACTCGGAAAAGCCGGGGCAACGCCGGCTATTTCAGGCATGCGCGACATCACCCCCATATTTGAAGCGATCCTTGCGCATGTCCCCGCTCCTCACGGAGACCCAGCAAAACCGCTACAAATGCTTATCACAACCATAGGCGCAGACGAGTTCAAAGGGCGCATCGCCACCGGCCGCGTATATAACGGCATTCTTAGGGCGGGGCAAGACATCGCACACATCGCGCGCGATGGAAGCATAAAAAAATACCGCCTCCCTTCTATTATGACCTTCACCGGACTTGAACGGATAGATACAACCGAGGTCTTTGCGGGCGACATTGCCGCACTTTCCGGCATTCCCGGTATCACCATCGGCGAAACAATAGCCGATCCCGAACATCCGTCAGCCCTGCCGCTTCTTACCATAGAAGAGCCGACGGTGAAGATGAATTTCCAAGTCAACGATTCTCCTTTCTGCGGACAGGAATCGCAATTTTCCACATCACGCCAGGTGCGAGAGCGGTTATTCCGGGAACTAGAAACGGACACGGCGCTTTCGGTCGTTGACGGAACCGATAATGATTGGATCGTATCGGGCCGCGGAGAATTGCATCTTGCAATCCTCATAGAGCGCCTGCGCCGTGAAGGATACGAATTCCAGGTATCGCGCCCGCAGGTCATCACCAAAGAAGCGAACGGAAAAACCATGACGCCATACGAACAAGTGTTCATTGAAACGCCAGAGGCATACGGCGGAAGCATCATACAAAAACTTGGCCAGCGCAAAGGCACGCTTCAGAACATGAGAACCGAAAACGGTATCGCATTTTTAGAATTCACCATCCCAACGCGCGGGCTTTTCGGATATCGCACGGAATTTCTTACCGATACCAAGGGCCTCGGCATCATCAATACGATGTTTGACGGGTACCGCGAAGATCCGGGCGGATGGAATGAGCGCAACCAGGGATCACTTATCGCACACGAAACGGGACTTACAAATATGTATGGCATGGTAAATGTGCAGGACCGCGGGACGCTTTTTCTAGGCCCTGGGATCAACGTGTATAAAGGTCAGGTGGTCGGACAGCACTCGCGCTCAAACGACCTTCACGTGAATGTGTGCAAAACAAAGGAACTCTCAAATATGCGATCAAAAAATGATGCGGCTGCCGAGCACTTTAACGCGCCGCGCATCATGGACCTGGAAGACGCGCTTGAGTACATCGGCGACGATGAGCTTGTTGAGGTAACGCCCAAAAACATCCGCATCAGAAAAATGATACTGGACGCGTCGGAACATAAGCGCAAACAAGCCCTCGGATTCATCCCGCGGTAACCACGTACATATCACATTTCTTCTTGACACACTCTGGATATGGGCGTACATATGAAATAGCACCTCCAATTCGCACACCGAATGAAGCGGGCGATCGCCTCCATTCTCATTGTTGCCATCCTTGGCATTTCGCTTGTCGGATGCGGCAATACGAAGGTCATCAACGGAGTTGAGTACGACACCTATGGTCTTTTGAACCAGAATGAGAAACAGAATCCGAACATTCAGTATGAGCTCATACTAGGAAATTTGATCTGGGGCGTCGTTCTTGTGGAGACAGTTATAGCGCCGGTCTACTTCTTCGGTTTCTCGCTCTTTGAGCCCGTCGGCCCCAAGTCAGACATTAAGGGCAAGGTCGTTCGCTAGCGCACATGTCCGCCCCTCCGGCGGCATTTTTTATTTCTCGACGGGCCGCTCGCACAAATAAAAAAGCCCTTCGCGAACATGCGAGGGGCTTTGCGTTCTTGCTCTTCTAAGACATGAAGAGATAGGGCCGCACGATGTCGGGATTCGCTTTTATGTACATGAAAAACCCGTACATGAGTCCTGCCATAAGGACCCCGAGATAGGCGTAATTGATCCGATGCCTCACGGGGATCTCGGCGATCTTTTCCAGGACATACAGGATGAAGAACGTCCCGCCGATCTTCTGCAGCTCACCGATCTGCCAGACGGAACCGACAAACAGCGCGGCACAACCGGCAACGATCGTCACCACCTGAAAGACCCCATAGTTATAGCGCTTCTCATACCACCGGGATGACGCGATAAGAAGACCAAGATACCCTACAAAACTTCCGAGAAATAGCACGCCCGGCTCAAAGATCTTATACACCGGATCGGATGCTCCGATGACGCGGCCCGCGACGAAAAGCGCGAGCATGACGAACGATGCGCTCGTCGCCCTTCCGAGCACATCCTTATTCTGAAATCCAATGACATACCCGAGCCCGAGCATCATCACGGTAAATCCAAGCGCTCCCATGAGAGCGGCAACGGCAAGAAACCCGATGAGAGAACTTCCGTACCAGACAGCTGTTACGCCCCACGCGACCGCAAGACCACCGCACACTGCCCACCCGGTCGGCTCAATATTCCGCATGGTAAACGTAAATGCCAGGGCGCCCGCCAAAAGCGCGCACCCGGTAAGACCAACAAACGGTGCAACGCCGGGGCTAAGAGCATTCCCCCACCACATAAGACCAAGAGCTGCGGCGTAAAAAAGAACCTCATACAGCGAAAGCGGGATGAGAACAAAGATGGCAAGGAGCCATCGGCACCAATGAAAAATGATGACGCAAAGCGACAGCACACCAATGCCGATCGCCAACACCCACATCGTGTTCACAAACGTGATGAACCCCGCGAACTTCTGCATGCCGGAAAGCTGTGAGGCGCACTCGGGCGAAAGCTCTGCCGCGAATACCGGAGCGACGACCGCAAGCAGGGCTACAACCAGGAATCCAAGCACAGAGCCGATCTTTCCCATGCGAACCTTCCTGTTTTAAGGGGTTGTCAATGAACCGTCAGAAATATAGCAGATAAACAAGAACTGTCAATAGATATGGGCCTTTTTGGCAGATATTGACTTTTTTTATTAGATATGGTATAATTGAGAGATACGGAGTGATAAATCAGACCACTAGGTCTTTCCCATACAGAACCTTTCATCAACGTTAGGAGGAACTCTACATGATGAGCAGGGCGTCTTTGGAGGCGGCTCTCGCGCTGCAAAAGTCCCTGGCGGCCGACAAGACCGCCCAGGACACAGCAGATGATCTGGCAATTCCGCGCGCGGGTCTCGCGCTTGCGAACTTTCTCTCCTCCGAGGAGGGGAAGCTCGTCGGCAAGATCCTCGCGGCAAAGGGCACGAGGATTGAAATC
>Ga0156065_128_pt1 | contig 30696 bp, 28 predicted proteins | sample RifCSPlowO2_02_FD_107718 | JGI IMG/M metagenome (GOLD analysis project Ga0156065, IMG submission 107718) | Candidatus Sungbacteria bacterium RIFCSPLOWO2_02_FULL_51_17
ATTCGATTAAAAAACTCCATAAGCTCAGGGCTTCATGGAGTCCAGAATGTATCTTGCATTATGCATATGAAGTTCACATTCCCATCAGGGGTACATTTTAAGAACAAACTGTTTTAGGGGGATCGACGGGAATTGAACCCGTGACCGCGCTGCCACAGAGCGCTGTGATAACCACTTCACCACGATCCCCATAGAATCACTTTCGCCTTCTCTTACTCTTGAACGTTCTCGCAGGACTCGGCTTTGACTCTACAACAAGCTCAGCAGCCCTAGCAAATGTGGGGTCCGCCATAAAAAGATCAGTAACTGCCTTATGAAAATTTCTCCTGTCGGCAAATTCACGCAAAACCTCTTCCTCAAAACTTCCCGGCTTCACAACAATAGAAAGTTTCTGCAGAACATCCATGATCTGGTTGTGGAGCACGGCCCTTCCTGTTTCCGACAATTGTGTCACCTGAAGCTCAAGCAGCTTCGACAGTTTTTGATTGCGGTATTTTTCGTAATACTCACCCACAAGCCGCCGAAAACCCGCGCGCGCCTCATCCGTCCCGAAGAGCGCGAGAATCGCATCGAACTTAGCTGGCGCATCGCTCTTCTTCTCTTCCTGAAGCCGCTTTGCGGCTCGGCTCCCCATTATACTTCCGGAGTTCTCAGGATAAAATGGTTCTGGATATTCGTACGTCATATATTTTTAGATATTTTTCGAAAAGACGCCCTTCTACATAGGAATCGGGGTGCATAATCAGTGCTTCTGATAGAACCTTCACCCCGTTAGACATCCCCCCGAGAGGAATCGAACCCCTATCAACGCCTTAGAAGAGCGTTGCTCTATCCATTGAGCTACGGGGGGTTGTCTAATGGGGCAAACCAACGCCTTTCCGCCAGAGGCGGATCAGCCGCCGGCTGAAGAAGAGCGCTGCTCTATCCATTGAGCTACAGGGACAAAGGTGGGGTGGCAAGTTGAGCTAAAAAAGCATGAGAACCAGCGCCTTGCGCCCCAAGAAACAACCAGCAAAGTATAGGGAAAACCCTCGCACTCATCAAGAGCGCCAAGAACGCTTCCCGGCGATCCGCGACCTATTTAAAAGGATTTTGGAGCGTCCTGCCTTCTCCGCGCTCAACACTCTCCAATAATTTTTGCCGTTCTTTCAATTCGGCAACAAGATCTTGAATAAGTTTTTCCTGGAGCACGATCTTGTATTCAACGCGGCGCGACTCATGTCCTACTTTATAACTATACTGATAAAATATGTATCCGTCAAGTATAAGAAGCGCCAAAATAAGCACACAGAGAGCCCAGAGCGCCCCCCGAACGATACGCTCAAACCGCGCAGGGCTGGAGCCGTCGCTGTGAGAGAATGAGAAAAACTTTTTGACATCTGGATATTTCATATCGCATCACCTCTCCACCGCAACATGCACCATAAGCGAGAGCCGGATCTCCTGAGGCACGTCGGCCGCAAAGCCGACTTGGTTTTTCTGCAGTTTTGCGTTCCGGACAGACACCTCAAACGGCAATAACTCCATCATCGCAAGGAATGCGCGCACGTTCACATACGAACCGGACGCGGTAATAAGGAACTCTTGTGCCGGGGCGCTCCCCTGCCGCAATTCTCCAAGCATGATGCTCATGAGAACTCCCGCCCGATTTGCCTCATCCTCCAGCAGTTCAAGGAACGGGAGCGGATCGGCAGGATCAAGAAACACCGAGCGCAGCAGCCGCATGCTCTCGCGAGCAGAGGCAAGATCATCCTCCTTGTCTTTCGCCTGACTCTTTTTTGCCTCAAGCATTGCTATCTGGCTCTGTATCGCGCTGATGGCAGCGCTCTCGCGGAGAACGTAGGAGATAAGAAGCGCGTAAATGCCTGCAGCACCCAACGCCACGCACATGATGCTTGCGGCCGCTGTAGTTGCATATGCAATTTTTGGAGACACATCAATGATCATGATGATCACTACTTCAAGGTTATAGTGAGCGTAAACGCGATATTGCTCTCTTTTATAATATTTGAAATTGGAGAGTCCACAGATGCGGCAAAAGAAGTTTTTTCAATGCCGGATTTAAATAAAAGAAAGTCCTCACGTTTGCGGGCATGTCCCCTCAACATCATGCTTTTTGCGTCTGTGTCAAAGAACAACTCGTCAAGCGTGACACCGACAGGCACTAGGACGCTCACGGCGTCTAAAAGAGCACCCGCAGAATGCGCAGAGGTCCTTCGGCCGGCAAGCGCTGTTGCACGTCCGTTCAATTCCTGTATCTCACGAATGACTTTTTCTACATCTATGATCCTCTGGCTTTGCAAAGCAATATCCACTTCCCGCAAAAGACCTTCCTTCTGGAACGAAAGAAAAAGAAGCGAGGGAATAAGAAGTACGGCGAACGCGGCAAGAGCCGCAAGCGTACCTGCCCCGAGGAACACCGAAAACCGGCTGTAAATGCCGTAACGGACGTCTTGCTTATCACTACGTGAAAGAAGATTTATGGAGAACATGTCATCAGGATGCATTAAGAAGTCCGTACTCGCTTCGTAGCGCCAGCCCTATCGCCGTACAATATTTCAACGAAGCATTTTTTGGAACTGGCGGAACATGCCCGCCCCCGCGACCATACACCCCAAGAAATGGGTCCCCCATGAGGACAGGTTTTTTCACCGACACGGCAAGATATTTATCAATACCGATAAGATTCGCGTCCCCGCCGACAAGGTATATGGCTTTTATTTCGGAAGGGAAGGACCCATGCCGATGTTCGGCATGATCGCGGTAGAACCATATCTGTTTTTTCAGCTCATCCACCAACGCGCTTAAAAGCGGTATGAGCGCATCTACCATTTCTCCCGAATGATATTTCTTATCAAGCCCGAACTCCTTTTTCGCCCTTTCCGCCTCGTCGCGCCCGATGCCGAGCGCTTTTGCGATCGCGGCGTCAAAATCTATCCCGCCCACTTCTATGGAGAGTGTCAAAATAATGGAACCGCCCCCGTACAGAATAAAGCTCGTGCGAGTCATGCCGATATCAATAAGAATGTACCCGTCGCCCGCCATGCTCTCATCAATAAGCGCCCGGCTGATCGCCTGGGACTCAAGCTCAAGGGCAAGTGGCCGCAATCCTGCCCGCTTCAAAACGTTCGTATACGAGTTTACAATGTCGCGCGGGAATACCGTCACCAACACGTCAAAGTGATCCGATGAGGCATCCGGACTGTGAACGATCTCATAATCAAAGTACGTCTGATCTATCGGCAACGGAATATTCGCCTCAAGTTCCCACCGAATGGCTGATGCGACCTCTTTTCGCTGGATCTTCGGAAGCTGGAGAAGCCGGACAAAACTTTTTTCTTCCGGAAGCGAGGCGACAACATAGCGCTCTTGCGGGCGGCGACCCTCGGCATCAATAAGATGTTTCTTCAATAGCGCAAACAGTTCTCCTTCGTTCTTCACCTCGCCCTTCTCAACCACCCCGGATGGTATCTTCACCTCCCCAAAGTAGTCAATATCAGCGCCTGCCTTTGACCTATGGACCTTCGCAAACTTGAGGGTCAAGTCCGAAATATCCAGCCCGAAAAACGGGGGTTGCACTATCCAGCCAACTGCATGCGAAATAAAAGACATAGATAGGTAAAGTATACCAAAAAGAAAACGGCCCCGCTATGCGGCGGAGCCCGCGGCTATCCGGCTACTCTTCCTCGTGCCATCGCTCAATAACATACCCTCCTTGGGGCCCCACAGAGAATTCCACGTTATTGAGCCCCGTTTCATAGGTCACGCTCGCACTGTTCTTCATATGAATACGGTATGCGGTCGCCTCCTTGATGGCGGTTGAGTTCTGCAGAAGTATCTCGCCATGGGGCGCATAGTATATTGATCCGTTGTTATTGTTTTTTGGCTCAATAGCCACTTCGCCACCGCCGGACTCGGTGGAGCTGTTCATAGAGACCATAATGAGATAGCTTCCGGTCGTCCCGGAACCTAACAATTTTGAGGAATTCTCAATCGTACCCTTGCTTGAAGTAAGACGGTTCGTCGCATTATCAACGACAAGAGCTTCGCTTTGCGCGCCGTACGACGGATCAACTGCCACGATCGCGCTATTTTTGATTGAAAAATCTCCAGAGACCCAGATTGGTCCCGTCATCACCACGCCCGCCGTGTTTGAAATGGTAAGGTCACAGTTGATCTTAAGCGGTCCGATAGTCGTCGTGCCACTGGAGATCGTGTACGGACACGGACTTGTATGCACTCCTCCGGCCTCTGCCGCCTCCTCCCAGAGCAGGATCTGGGAATCGGGTATCGGGAAATCAATAATAGGAAGATCGGCCGGCTGGGGAAAGCCGGAGAATTGCGACCACCCGACGGTGGATGACCCGATGAGATTCGTGTAATATGCGTTCCACCCGATAGTGCTATGCCCAATCTTTTCCGCGTATGCGTGCCGACCGATGGTGCTTGAAACAATAGAGGTGGTCGTCGTAGCGTTTTTTGAAATAACGCTATTCTCAATGCTGTGCGCACGGGCATTCCCCTGAATAACTGGCATGTCGTAAATGCGCGACGTGGATGCGGCAAACGCGTCTCCTGTTATCGTTGGCGTATTATCTCCCCAGATGTCCCCAGAGGTGTAAACGCTCCCGTTCAGAGTAGAGTTGTTCTCCATCCAGAATCCGCCCTTCCCCGATTGCACGCCGTAGGAAAATATTGTTCCTTCACCCACCTGAAGAACGGCCTTTGACTTACGAACATATCCAGACACGCTACTGGAAGAAACAATCTCGCGACTCTGTCCGATGATCGTTACCGTGACCGTTGTCGTTCCGCCATCAAGTCCTATCGTCTCGGGACTCGTATATGAAAGGTTGTTCTTTATGCGGTACATTAGGTCCTCGCTTCCCGCCTCGCTCAAAAAATAACTCTTCTCGGAGGTATATATTTGATATGATGCGCGCGATTCGCTAAGCGCCATCTGAGAAAACCCGATAAAACCCGTTAGGGAAATAAACAGGGCAAGTACCACGACCGTCATGACCGCCTGCCCTGATTGAGATCTAAGATTGTATGTCATGTTATTCATGATTCTCCCCGCAATGCGCGATTAGTACCGGTAACGTATACCGTAATATGCTGAAATCCCGTTCCTGCCTCGTCATCTTTTCCTTTATTCATACTTCATCATTTCTCATTCAGCATTCCCTTAATAACTGCCGCGCAATATTGCTGTCCCGAAGAAATTCCGCGAAATGACATAGCGGGCCGATGCGGTTGCCTGAAGTGTCAGCTCCACCCGAACCCCCTCCGAAGATGTCGCGGTAAATATTTTTCGAAATACGATAGTAGACACAGAAACGTCCTCAGAGTTAAGAAGGGCCGATGCGGCGGACCCTTTTTTGTAGTAGACATCTCCCGCCGCGTCCGTGTAAAAATCCGCCGTTGTTTCCGTATAGTCAGTGGGGCTTACGATCGTGGTAAGCGAAAGATCTCCGGGATCAACGTTAAATGTGCTGGAGGCATTCAGCGAGGTCGCCTGGCGCGCCTCACGAATGATCTTCTGCATGATGAGTTCCCCGTTCGTTGTAATAGCGCGTTCCGCGCGCACCTCGGAGATAACCCGGGTAGCCATAACAATAGTGTTCACCACGAACACCGAGATCACGGCAAGAAGCGCCCCATAGACGACAAGTTCTACCAAGCTCATTCCTTCTTTGAGTCCCGATGCTCTAAAGTCGTATAAAAAAGTTCTTCCGCGTCGTTTCATACTATTAATTATCAAACAAATCCGAGATATACGTACTAATGGATTCTTGATAGGTGTTCCCCCTCCGGGACCACGACACCTGCACCACAACGCGCTTGGTTCCGGAATCAAGGGTGCCGGTACCCACAATATCGCTATTGGCGTCGCGATACACAGTATACAGCGCGAAGGTCCTCGTAAATCCGTCTATGGTAGATGCGGTCGTTGTTGAGCGCCACCGTTCTTGGGCGGCATCAAACGCAAGATAGTAGTTTGTAGAGGCCGTAAGAGTGCCTATCTGTCCGCCCCAACCGATATCGCGCATATTTTTGACGGCCTCTACGCCCTCGCTTGCAAGAAACGTCGCTCGCACCCGCTCACCCGAGATCTGCACCACCTCATGTGAGTAAGCGGCGATCGTGCCGAGCCCCCAAAGCGCAATGCTAATAATAGCCACTCCTACGATGACCTCAATGATGCCGGATCCGCGGGAAGCGCTTATGCTTCGCCGGGCGGCACTATTCTTGCTACTGGGCGGAAAAAATGCCTGATGCATAAATAGTAATAATTTTTGTCTTTGCCCCGATACGCTTCGCATGCAAGGTAATGCTCCCGAAGTTGTCGGTCTCGCCCGTAAGCCGCTTGAACACAACATCAGCGCCGCCGCCGGCAAGCGCTATGCTGGATACCTCCACCAACGCGGGAAACGTTGTTGTAGCATGACTCGCGGGATCGGAGGCAAAGGTTGAGCCGCGGAACAGCACCGCAGTGGACGACGCAAATCGCGCGCCGTACTGGGCCGAATATTGAGACGCAAGCGTTTGGACGCGGGCCTGTTTTAACACATCAATGACCGAATCGGCGGCACGCGTTAATTCAGCGGTCTCACGAAATGAGGCGAATCCAGAAAGAACGATCGCCACAAGCACCGCAGTAACAACAACGGCAATGAGAACCTCAATGGCGGTAAACCCCCAGCGACCACCGCTCGGTGTGTAATGCTCGCAATGATGGCAATGATCCGACCATACATATCTCATATGCGTCTTAGACATCCGGCAGACACGCGTGCCACGCCGAGAGTGTTATAGATTACCTAAACTTCCGTAGATCGGCTGCAATATGGAAACCGCGAAAAATCCGACAACAACTCCGATGATGACCATCATCAAGGGTTCAATAATAGAAGAAAGGTTTTTCGTCTTTTCGGAAACCTCGGCCTCATAAAAAATGGCAAGCCGCAGGAACATCTTGGAAATGGTGCCCGTCTCCTCACCCACCCCAATCATTTGCACGACCAGCGGCGGAAATAGATGCGGATATCTTTTGAAAATAACGTTGATCTGGATCCCCTTCTGTATCTCGCGAGCGGCGTCCGCCACGGCTCCCGAAAACAAACTGTTCCCCAAGACCGATGCCGTTATCTCAAGCGCCTTCGTGATGGTAACGCCGCTTGAAATAAGAGAGCCGAGTGTTCGGGCAAGACGGGCAGAATTAAATTCTTTTACCAGAGAGCCAAACGCCGGCAGGTGAAGCACCGCGCGATCAAAAAATGCCTTTCCCGCCGGTGTCTTCACAAGACGGTACACCCCGTACCCCCCTCCGGCCGTCACCAGGATAATGGCCCAATAATAATTCAGAAGGGCATTGGATGCGCCAATAATGATCCGTGTAGAAAGCGGCAATTTCACTTTAAGCTGAGTAAAGGTCTCCGTGATGGTCGGCACCACATACACCATCATCAACACCCCGATGCCGAGAAGCACGGTAAAGATTATGACCGGATAGATCATCGCCCCCCGCACTTTGGCACGAAGATCGTAATCGCGCTTCATTTGCCGCGCCAGCAGTTTCAGCGTGTGCTCAAGTTTTCCGGAGAGCTCACCGGATTCCACCATATTGATATATAACACTCCGAACACGCGTTCATATTTTCTCAAACTTTCAGAAAAGCTTTTCCCTTGCGTCACAAGCGTGAGCACATCTCCGATAAGCTCCTTCATTTTAACATTTTCCGATTGCTGTTGAAGGGCGTCCAGTGCCTTCGTAAGCGAAAGCCCCGCTCCTATCATAACCGCAAGATTTCGCGAAAAATTGACCTTTTCAATAAGCGATATTCGTTTCAAAAAAGAGAAGTACTTGTCAATATTGAGATCAAATCCCTTTTTTGCGCCCTTATGATGGGCTTCTACAAGCAAAAGGTTTTCTGCGCGAAGCGCGACAGCCAAGTCGCGCTCCGTTTCCGCATCGCGCTCTCCGGCTATCTCCGTGCCGGTTTTGTTCACTGCGGTATACTCAAATATCAAAGCATGCATTGATGATGCGCTCATGACCGGAAGAAGTGTGCTCTTCCGGACGCGCGCGCCACCAGTTGATTACTCGCTGGTCACCCGCAACACCTCTTCAAATGTGGTGATGCCTTTGGCAACTTTCATGAACCCATCCTCAAGCATGGTGATCATGCCCTCGGCCCGTCCCTGTTTTTCTATTTCGTCGGCCGTGGCATTTTTCATGACCAACTGCGAGACCGCCTCGGACATTTCCAGCACCTCATGAATGCCGATGCGGCCCTTGTATCCGTCCGGTGCTTCCTCACTTTTTTTCGGGCGCGACCAGGAAATGTCCTTGATGCCCTCGGATGGCCCGATAACCTTTTCATGCCGCATGATCTCAACCATCTTCTTTAGATCAACTTGGCGCGCAAGCGCCTCCTCTTCTCCTGCGGTAAATTTCGCAAGTGTCTTCTCGCCGTGCAGCGTTCGCACCAGCCGCTGAGCCATGATACTATTAACGGTTGAGGCGATAAGGAACGGCTCAACTTTCATATCAAGAAGGCGCGGAAGCGCTCCTGCGGCGGAATTCGTGTGAAGCGTTGAGAGCACCAAATGCCCGGTGAGCGCCGCATTAATGGCGAGAGACGCCGTTTCGGTATCGCGGATCTCTCCTACCATTATGATGTTCGGATCCTGCCGCAGAAGCGCGCGAAGGCCGTTGGCAAATGTCATGCCGATATCCGGCCTCACCTGGGTCTGGTTGATCCGCGGCATACGATATTCAATAGGATCTTCCACCGTGGAAATGTTGACGCCCGGCTTGTTCAAAAGATCCAGAATGGTATATAGGGTGGTTGTTTTGCCGGAGCCGGTGGGACCGGTAACAAGAATGATGCCGGTCGGCTTTACGATGTTCCGATGAATAATATCAAGATTGTGGCTATTAAAACCGAGCTTTTCCAGGGTATATCCTTTGGATGATTCTGGTAGAAGCCGAAGTACCAGTTTCTCGCCGTCAAACACCGGCAGGATGGACACGCGAAACGAGATCCTGTATTCGGGGGTCTCTATTTTGAAGCGGCCGTCTTGCGGTAAACGATGCTCGTCAATCTTTAGATTTGCCATAACTTTGATGCGGGCAACGATGCCGGGAGCGAATTGCTTCGGCAAGGTCATCGCATCGTGCAGAATGCCGTCAATGCGAAAACGCACTACAACATCTTTCTCCGTTGGCTCTACGTGAATATCCGATGCGCCCTGTAAAATTGCATGCCGCAAAAATGTGTCGGCAATCTTGATAACGGGGAGGTCTTCGGCAAGCTTCTTGAGATCCTCTCCCTCCACGTCGGCTCCGCGCGTCTCATCATGAACAATCTCTAAGCTTTCTCCTCCTCCATCCTTTTTAATTATCTCCCCAAACTCGGCCTCAAGGGTCTTTTGATACTGGCGCAACACCGCCTGAATACCCTTTTCGGTGGTAAGGCGCGGCAAAATTCGCAATCCCGCTTTTTTCTTGATGAACTCAAGAGTTTGGATGTCGTCGGGGTCCACCATCGCCACCTGCAACTCCTTGCCGTTCCGCTGAAATGCCACCATCTGGTGTTTTTGGGCTAATTGCTCCGGAATAATATTCAAGACGGCCGGATCAACGGTTTCCTTTTCAAGGTTGACGAACGGTATCCCGAGAATATATGCCTCAAGCTTTTTGAGATCTTCGTCGCTTACCAGGTTTTTTTTAAGAAGGACCGCTCTAAGTTCGGTCCCGGTCTTCACGGCTTCTTCTGCTGCTTGCTCCAGATCCCTTTCCTTCACTAAGCCGCCGTCAAAGATGAATGCTTTCAGTTGTGAGTCGGATATTCGCACGATATGTTGTCGTCAGTAATGAACACATTGCCGCACTCCATTCCACCAAAAAACAATCGCCGGGGGCGGCTACTTTCCAACCGCCTCTTTCACCTTCTCAACAAGCTCGTCAAGCCGGTAGTCGGTCTTGATAAGATACCCCACGGCGCCCAACTCAATGGCGTGCGCCGCCTCGGTCGTTCCCTCAAGATTGGTAAGGACGATCACCGGAATATCGGCAACGCTCGGATTATTCTTGAGCGTTCGCAACACCTCAAACCCGTCTTTTTTCGGCAAAATGAGGTCAAGAAGAATGAGGTCCGGCTTCTCCTCAACGACTTTCGCACATGCGGCCTCTCCATCAAGCGCAGACACAACGGCAAACCCGGCTTCCCGCAAGGACTCGCTTAAGGCCCGTTGGAGCGCGGGCTCGTCTTCTGCGAACAATATTTTTTTCGCCATAGTTCTATGAGGTGCGCACTCTGGATCTTGATCCTTCATCGCAGGTTCCAAGACACCCTACGCGCATTCCCAGTTACGATTATTTGCTCATGGGAAGTGTGAACCAAAAAACCGACCCCTTGTTTTCCTCTGACACGAACCCTATTCTTCCCCCCAGCTCTTCCACGACCGCCTTTGCGATATACAGTCCGAGCCCCGACCCCTCGGTCTGGTATTTCCGCGCGTTATCGGAACGGAAAAATTTCTTGAAAATAAACTTCTGCTGGGACACCGGAATGCCGACGCCGCTATCCGTTACCTGCCAGCGAACGTGGTTCCTCATCACTTCTATCTTCACAATGACATCCGACTTTTTATGAGAGTACCGTACCGCGTTGTCTATCAGAGCAAGCACCACGAGCTTTATCTTCTCCGGATCTCCAAGCGCCTGCGGAATACTGGGGAACGCTTCAAGTTTCAGAACCAGTTCATAGGCGCCCGCATATGCGGTCACACTCTCAATGACACCTTTGGTGACATCCACAAGATCAAAGGCCTTCCGTTGAAGCGTGGCGTGGTCCGACTCAATGCGATTCGCTTCCAAAAGCAAACTGACCAGTTTTATCATGCGTTCCGCGTTTTCCCGCAGAAGCACCAGGTATGACTTGTCATCTTCGTTAAGCGAGCTTATGTGAGAAGGACGCAGTAACAGTTCCGAGGACCATTTGAGCGCGGCAAGGGGCGTGCGAAGCTGGTGGGACACCACGCTGATAAATTCGTTCTTCATACGATCCGCATCGGCCATCTTGTTGAACCCAGAAATAAGAAAATTTCCGATAATGAAAATGGAGAGGGAAACGCCCACCACGACGAGAACGACCGCGGATTCGTCAATGATGAGGCGGGAGGCGATAAGATAGCTCCCGAGCATGCCGGATACGTTCACGACACCCATGAGTATGAACAAGAACGGCGGACACTGCCATATGCTCAGCCGCAAGCTCTTGCACTCCTCAAAAATATTCACCCTATAAAAAAAGTTTTTCATGATTAGCATTTGTAGCATTATGTGCAGTTTCCAGTATACCACAACCACGGCACCTCATAATACGGCAAGAATTAACATACGTTCCTTTGTCACAAGTATTGTGTTTTCCACACCTTCATGCTATAGTTGTACAGTACCTTTTGACGCAAAAGTGCTTACAGGTGGGAGTCCAACGTGCACCGGTACTGCACCAAAAGCCGTCTCCACGAGGAAGAATTTGATGTATTTGTCGCAGAGCTCATGGGAGCGGCACGGATGCTTCTCCTCCTCTTCAAGGAACCGAAGGAGGCGGGCCATGTCCTTCGCATGATGGAAGAATACATTCACAGCCGAAAGTGGACACCGGAACTTGAATACGCGCTCAAAACCAGCTTTGACTCCATGCTCTGCTCACCAACCAAGGAGAAGGCCACGGTGCTCGGAGCGCTCTCGGCGATACTATCAAAAAGGGTCCTCAGCGACTAGCCATACACCCGCCTTTGGCGGGTTTTCTGTTTGAGGACAAGCGCGATCTATACGGCATGCACAGGCGCACTTGTGGCATCCTATAGGGTCATATATAGTGAAAGGAATTCATAAAAAGAGAGCAGGTTCCAACCGCGGGAACACGCCTCAAAGAATATGGAGAAAAAATTTTATACATCGGAGTCGGTCACCGAGGGACATCCCGATAAAATGGCCGACCAAATTTCGGACGCGATCCTTGATGCGATCCTTGAACGCGACCCGTACGGACGCGTCGCCGTGGAAACGCTTCTCACAAACGGCCTCTGCGTCATAGCGGGAGAGGTCACGACGGACGCCTACATAGATATTCCGCGCGTCGCGCGCGCCGTTATAAAGGATATCGGGTACACCGACGCCGGTTTCGGATTTGACTATGCAACCTGCGGGCTTGTCACGGCAATTCAGGAACAATCCCCGGATATTGCTCAAGGTGTCAGCGCCTATAAAAAAGAACGGCCTGAAGAGGTCGGCGCGGGCGATCAGGGTCTTATGTACGGATATGCGGTTCGCGAATCGCCGGAACTCATGCCGCTTGCGATCACGCTTGCGCACCGGCTTGCCCGGCGCCTGGCGAGAGTCCGGAAAAATGGAGTGCTTCCGTGGCTGCGGCCCGATGGAAAATCACAAGTGACCATTGAATACGATGGGAAGAAACCGAAACGCATTGAGGCAGTGCTGATCTCGGCGCAACACGCGCCCGATATAGCGCACCCCCACATAGAAGCGGCGATAAAAAAACATGTCATTGATTACGTACTGCCGAAACGCCTGGTTGATGCAAAAACCAAAATTCTTGTCAACCCGACAGGACGATTCGTCATCGGCGGCCCGAAAGGCGACACAGGACTTACTGGAAGAAAGATCATTGTGGACACCTACGGCGGCCGCGCGCCGCACGGCGGCGGAGCATTCTCCGGAAAGGACCCGACAAAGGTAGACCGTTCGGCGGCATATGCCGCGCGCTGGGTAGCAAAAAATATCGTAGCGGCCGGCCTTGCCGATGAGACGGAGGTGAAAGTCGCCTACGCCATCGGCGTTGCGGAACCCCTTGCCATAAATGTGAACACCTTCGGCACCGGCATTGTCTCTGATGAAAAACTTATGTCGGCCGTCCGCCGCGTGTTTGATTTACGGCCGGGGATGCTGATGAGATCGCTTGATCTCCGAAAACCACGGTACCGTGTCATTGCCGCGTATGGCCATTTTGGGCGCCCTGACCTCGTTCTACCGTGGGAAGCGACAAACAAGGTTTCGGCCATAAAAAAAGAGGCCCTTCGGTAAGACCCGCAAAACGAATACATAAAAAAATTAACACTAGTGGCAATCCCCCCTGCTCGCTATTGATTTTTTACTATACTGTGGTAGTGTTGCGGCACACGTTCTTAAACAACAAAGGGAACTATGCGCGCACAGGGCATGCAGTACGGAAATACAGCTGATTTCGCTACAGAGTATATCCGCCGTCATGAGGCGCTTATCGCCCCAAACACCCGCGATGCTGAACTCGGCATGGTCATACAAAGAGCTCGCGGAACCCGCCTGTGGGACTCAACCGGCAAAGAGTATATTGATTTTGACGGCAGTGTCGCGGTCGCGGGCATCGGACACAAGCACCCGCGCGTCGCCGAAGCGATCGCACAACTCTTTGACCCGGCGCTTGATACCATTGACTTCGTTGAGGCGACCGGCCGTCATTACTGCTTTGACATTACGCTTGCAGGAAAAAGAATTGAGGTCTCCGAGGCAGCACTTGCAGAGACCCTCATCCCATGCGTGTTCAATGGAGCAGTGAATGATTTTTGCGTCATCCCAACGATCACGGGAAAACTTGCGGTGGATGGCGCAACGGCGCTTACGCTTAAAATGCGCCCCGAGAAGACCCATTACATCGCATTTGAAAAGGCATTCCATGGGCGGCTGGGGTTCGCGGGAGAATACACGCGCTCAAAGCCCATTCAGAAAAAGGACTATCCCAACTCCGGCATCACGGTTCATCATCTCCCGTTCCCGCAAACGGAGGAGGATCTAAAGCGCGGACTTGAACTCCTCAACTATATTCCCCTTGATAGGGTCAACGCCGTTATCTACGAGACGGTGCAGGGTGAGGGAGGCATCAACAAGGTGTCATTCCCCCGCATGCAGGCGCTTCTTTCCGCGCTGACAGCGGGCGCACGGGAACGCATCCTTGTTATTGCCGACGAAATTCAGTCGGGCCTGGGAAGAACCGGAAAATGGTTTGCCTTCCAGCATGGCCCCATTGAACCGGACATCGTTCTTGTCGGGAAATCCCTTGGCGGCGGCCTTCCGGTCTCTGCCATCGTCTTCAAGAAAGATATGTTCTTCGCACACAGTGTTCGGGGAATTTTGGAGCGCGGTTGGTTCTCGGGAACATTCCCCGGGTATCCGCTCGGCAGTGCGGCAGCGCTTGCCGTCCTCGGCGTCATCAAGGAAGAAAAGCTGGTAGAGCGCGCAGAGGAAATGGGCACGAAGCTCGCAACAGCGCTCGGCCATTTTGATGGCAACACCAGTAATGGGGCACTCTGCCGCCAAAAAGGCCTTGGCCTTATGCAAGGCCTTGAGTTCAGAAAGCACGACAGCATTCCCGACCCGAAACGACGGAATACCGTACTCATGGCTCTAAAGAACGCAAAGCCGTTGGGGATTCTGACGCTTGGCGCGGGCATAGATGCGCTAAACCCAACCATCCGCTTCCTTCCCCCGCTAACAGTTTCCAGAGAAGAGATCGGCTATCTGGAAACGACGCTTGCATGGGCGCTTACCAAGAACTAGAGAACACCCCGCCCTTAAAAGGCAGGACCTAGGCACAGAACGCAAAATATCGCTGTGTGATATCGTGGAGCGTATCACTCACGGCAAAAATCAAAACCCGCCTTTTAAGGGCGGGGTTTTTATACTCCCGGCACAACCGTTTCTGCGCTCTTCGCGGGCTCCGGTTCCGGCCTTACGACTACGCGAACCATGTGATCGGGATTGAAATATCTCTTGAGAACATCGTTGACATCGCGGCGCTTTACCGCCGAGATGCGCCGGACGAAATTATCCAGTTCCTCCGATGAGCCAAAGAGCTCCGCAAGGAACATCCTATCAAGAAACTCCTTTTTATCCTCCATAAGGAGCTCAAAGCTGGATATGGCCTTCTCGCGCGCCGCCTCAAAGCGCTCGCGCCCCACACCCTCCGACCACAGGCGCTGGCACACGCCAACCATGATCTCCTCAAATTGCAGAAGCAGATTGACATCGGTCAAACTTGAAACAAAAAAACAGCCGTGATGGGGCGAGTAGTCGTATTCAACGGTATCAACCCGATACGTCGTCCGGTGCTTCTCGCGAATCTCAAGTGAAAGAATTCCCGAATTGGATTCGCTCGGCCCGAGAATATATTCAAGCAGGAGAAGCGCGTAGAACTCCGGAGAGGCGGATGATGGAACGTTCCATCCGAATGATATAGAACTTGCGCCGATCCCCGGAACGACCTTTTCCTTTCTGACACCAAGGACAGGCCGGGCGCTCCGCATACGCTCATGCACCTCCTCCTTCCATGCCTTCAAGGGATCTTCCGCCGGCGCGTTCCCGAATCGCCGCGAGAAAAAATCCTTTGCCGCCGCAACAAACCGCTCATGCGGAATGGCGCCGTATGAAAGCACCACGACGTTTTGGGGAATGAATATTGCCCGGTACAGGTCATCAAAATCGGCGCGCTGAAGGTTCTGCACGGTCTTCTCTTTTCCAATAACGGAGCGCGCCAGAGGCGACCCGCGGTACAGCTCCTCATACACCGTATCCATACCGATGACAAGCGGCTCCTGGTCGCGATGGATCTCAAGAATGACGACCTCTTTTTCGTAATCAAACTCGCGGGCTGGAAACGTCGGCTTTGCCGCAAGACGCATCAGCATTTTGAAAGCCGGCTCAAAGTTATTGTGCGGATAGTTCGGGTTTGCGATATGCGCCCATGAAAGGATACCGAATCGCCGGGTATGCGCTGAAAACGTTCCCCGCTTCTCAAGGGCAAGCGCGCACTGTTCAAAGTTATGTCCCGGCGTTCCCTTAAGCAAGAGGTGCTCAAGGACGTGCAACTCCCCTTCGCGATCAATGGTCTCTTCAGCCGATGTTCCATCGGCGGCAATAACGGGCTTTTTCTCAATCCGATCGTAGATCGCGTGATGCCGCAAACCGATGCCGAAGGCAACCGTTCGCGAAGGCATATACCGCGAAAGAATGACCATACCGTTATCAAGTTCCGTACGTTGGATCCGCTTTTTTCTATCGCGAGCCACGAGGAGTCCTCGCTGGCAAAGAACTGGTATACCACCACCCTACCACGCAGTATGGCAAACACAATGTACCCCGCAGTTGAACACCTTGCGTTTTACCATTAAAAACTGTATAAAATAAGACGAGTTTCTTGATAACCAAACAGCAGGGAACACCATGCCGGACCAGAAAGTCACGATAGCGCTCGGAGACACACTAAAAAATGATCTCGCAGAACTTGTGCGCTCTGACCGAAAACACTATCACTATCTGCACTACGCAGATGTCCGCGTGAATATCACCGAGACAAAATCGGCGGGTGCGGAAAATGGCATCCTAAAGGGCTCCGGATACGACTATGGGCTTGAACTACATGTACGCGTACTTGCCGGTGAGAAGATGTCGGCTCCCGGATACTTTGGCATATCACTCGGCCTCACCGATCTTCCGCGATTTTTTGATATCGTCAAAGAAAGTATTGAAACAAGTTACGACCGGGCACTATATAATGCCGCACACAAAAGCGCGCGAAAACAGATATGGGGCGAGCTGGGTCACTCCCTCTGGAGCACGACACTTGCTCCCGTGCGAGCGCGCGTCGCAACAATACCCGCGACATTTCGCATCTGGCCGCTAGATGTTCCCCTTTCCGAGGTCGGAAAGACCGCCCAGACCGTTTCGCACCAGCTGAAAACGACGGACCCCCGCACAAAACTAAACTACATTGGGGTTGCCACATGGGCCGAGCGCGAACTCTTTGCATCGTCCCAAGGCACCCTCATTGACCAGACGTTCTGCTACACTCAGGGACTCGTCTATGTCGTTGCCTCCGGCACCGTACAGCAAGAGCACTATGACTACCTTGGCCACCAGCGCGGATGGGAAACGCTGGAAGGCGTGAATGAACGATTCATTCGCCTTGCGCCCTTGGCGGTGTTTGCCGGAGATCTTGCGGCCGAGGCAATTGAACTTACCTCCTGCCCGCCATGCCCGTGGAGCGACCACCCGGTAACGGTCGTCACGGACCCCCACTACAACACTCTTCTATCGCATGAAATCATCGGGCATCCTTCCGAGCTTGACCGAAATCTTAAAATGGAGACCGCGTATGCGGGCCGCTCGTGGCTCTACAAAGGACCGGCTGACACCATGATCGGCAAGCGCATCGGTTCCGATACATTCAACGCCTACTCCGATCCCGGTCTTCCCGGTTATGGGCATTACTCATACGATCACGAGGGCACTCCGGCAAAAAAGGTCTGGCACGTCAAAAACGGCATCTTCCAAGGATTTATGAACAGCCGCCAGACATCGGCGATCTTGGGCGATGAGCCAAACGGCCACTGGAAAGCAAGCGGCGGACAGCTTGTACCGCTTATCCGCATGTCCAATACGGTGTTTGCAGGAGGAAATCGCGACCCCAATGACATTATCGCGGAGGTTGATCACGGGTATTATCTCGTGGGACACCGCACGCCGTCTATTGCGGAGTCGCGGGAAAATTTCCGCATTTCGGCCCGAAAGGTGTACGAGATCAAAAACGGAAAAATAGGAACGCTATACCGTGATGGCGGCATGATGGCCGACTCGCGCGCCTTCTTCATGAGCATGGATGCGGCCGGCGCCGACTTCCGGCTCTACCCCATTGCCAACTGCGGCAAAGGACAACCGATGCAAACAAAACGGCTCGGCAATGGCGGACCGACCATCCGCTCAAAAGCGAAAATCACGGGTGGGGCATCCTGATGAAAACGATCGCGGCACTCAACACGGCAGTTACCGACGCATTGGCCTATCTTTCCTCGCTTCCCGATATTCGCGAGGCCGAGGTGTTCGCCGCATCAAACCGACAATGCGTTCTGCGCCTGAACTATACATCGCACATTCCCTCAAACGGCGTTGAGGAGCCAAAATCAAAAGAGGACTACGGCATCGGGGTACGCGCCGTATTCAACACGCCCGACGGCCCGAAAGTCGGGTTTGGATCCGAGGCAAACACACTCTCGCTTGAAGGCATCAAACTTGCGCTTGAAAAGGCCCGTGATGGCGCGGTCCTTGACCCGGAATTCACATCGCTTCCGCGCCCCATTGAGCAGAAGCGCACCCTCTACGACTATCACGACCCCCATATCACCGCGCTTTCAGAGGAACACTTTGTTGAGGCGGGATGGAAAATTCTTGACGGCGCCGTAGATGAGTTTGCCTCCTCGGGGCTTCTCAAAGAACTTGCACGACAACGAAAGAAGACCATCTCTGAACTTGGCCTCATCGTAGGTGGCGACTTAACGCTCATCTCCGAGCGGATCGCCATTGCATCCACGAGCATGCCCGAAGTTCAAAATGACGAGTCAACGATCACGACAGCATCCATTACGGCCATGGTAGAAGAGTGTGATGCCAAGGGATCCGGATACGGACAGTACACAACGCTCGCGGGTATTGACGAACAGGCCGGACGAAGCGCGGCAAAAAACGCCCTTGCGGCATGCGGCATTCTTGGCGATCAAAAAGGTTCCGTGGCCGTGGCCCCTGTGAGCGTCCCCTCGGGAACGTACGCCATTGTCTTCGGCCCTCAGCCGGTGTCTGATATGTTCAACAACCTGGTTCTCCCGGGTCTTACCACGGGATCGTTTTATGGCTCAAACTCTCCTTTCATGGGGTGCATGGGCAAACGCATCATCTCGGCAAGGATCACCGTCGTGGATGATGCGACGAACAAGGCGTATGTCGGCGCCAAGGGCATTACATGCGAGGGGCTTCCGACAAAAAGAACCGAACTTATCACCAAGGGTGTCCTCACGGACCTCTTATCCGACTGGTACGAAACAAACCGCACGCTTCACTGTGATCCGCAGGCGGCAGAAAAGCTGGGTGCGGACCCACAACTCCTATACCGAGAGGGCAAACTTTTGCCGACATCGGGGTTCCGGTTCAACCAGGGCGGCGGACGCGGGTACGACTTGTCACCGGGAACATCGGGAACGAACACCATGATATATAGTGATGATGCCAAGCCGCTTGAGGCACTCATCCAAAAGGTTCAAAACGGCATCTTCATTGGAAGGATCTGGTACTGCTACCCCATTAACGGCGCGTGTCAGGGCGACTTCACCGCGACCGTCATCGCCGACTCCTTTGTCATCAGGGACGGAAAGATAACAGCGCCTCTTAAGGCAAATGCCATCCGCATCAATGACAACATTCTGCGAGTGCTCAATGCCATTGATGAGGTGTCGGACGAAAAGGCGTCATGCATACTCTGGGCGGCGGACGAGGTCCCCGTTGCGTGCAGTATCGCCGTCTCGGGCGTTCGCGTTGAAGAGATCTGTGCGCATGATCCTGCGACACCAACAGGCATATAAGATAAGAAAAAACTCCGAAATACCTTCGGAGTTTTTTACTATATGCTATTGAAGAATTCGGCGAGGATGCTAGTATGCTCGAGCCACCGAAAACAAACTACTGGCGCGGACGTGACCAAGGCATTGTTCATTAAAATTTTTGAAGAGGAGGGTATTGATGGCGAATGGGCGGAAATTTGCTGGAACCGTACCACAAAAGAGAACAAAGCACTTGATGAAGAAAGCGTCAGAAAAACCGCCAGGAATTGGGAGCGGTGGCGGCGCGAGGGCGGATTCTAACCATGCAAGAACTTCTTCACAAGAATCGTTGGAACATCACATGACAAAAGAACGCTTCCTGCGAATATTTGCCGAAGAAGGGGTAGGTGCCGAGTGGGCGGAGACGTGCTGGGAACTTGCCCATAAGAGCGACGACCGGCTGAACGAAGACATAGCGCGCACGGCGGCACGAAGCATGCGCGAACAGAACACCGTAGACAAGCCATAAGAATATATAAAAAAACTCCGGACGACCCGGAGTTTCAATTTTTTGGAAGAATGCGCGCGAGCTCTCCGGCATACATCACAGAAGCATACGCAAAGACATATCCCGGGGAAACGACAAACGTCTGTCCGATGATCGAAACACTCCACCACCCCGCCGCCATAAACGGAGACAGAACGATAGCAACCGCTCCCGCCCACACGGCCAGGATCTGGTATATCGGCCCGGTAAAAAATAGTACTATGAATGTAAAAACAAAAAGAACCGCATAAGCGCCAAACGAAAGAAAAGGTAGGACCGACAGATTCTCGCCAGCTACGCGTGGCGGCTTCTGGCCCGTAAAAGCTTTTTTGGGTGTGAATGAGTTTGGCTTGACACACGTTCCGGCAGGTGCTACACTGGGAGCAGTGATGGTACGTCATGGGTCCGCTGATATGCGGACTATTTAAATACCCAAAATTCGAAGCGCCAAGCACGAAGTCCTAAATAACGTCAAAAGCAAATCTTCGCCTGTATCCCCATGTGAAGATTTGAAAATTTTGATCTGTTGAGAATTTCGGATTTAGCATTTCGGATTTCTAAAAAGTTATGGACTTAAAGAATTTTCATCAGGCAATGGCGCAGCTTGCCGAGGAAAAGGGCATCTCGGTAGAACGCGTCATTGAGACGATAGAGTTGGCGATCGCCGCCGCCTATAAAAAGGACTATGGCGAAAAAGGCCAGATCGTTCGCGCAAAGTTTAACCCAGAGACGGGAGACGCGACATTTACCCAGATAAAAATCGTGGTAGATGAGTCAATGATAAAATCGGAGGAAGAGGTCGCGGCGGAAGAGGAGGAACGCGCCCGAAAAATGGCTGAAGCGGCCGAACACCGGCGGCCCGAAGAGCGAAGAAGGCGGGACGACGAGGATGAGGAGGTGCTGACTGCCGAGGGCGAGATAAAAAAAGTCCGCTTCAACCCGGAAAAGCATCTCATGCTTGAAGAGGCCCGCGCGATACAAAAAGACGCAAAGCCCGGCGACGAGCTGGAATTTCCACTGGACACGCACAAGGACTTCGGCCGCATCGCATCCCAAACCGCAAAACAAGTCATTATCCAGCGCATCCGCGAGGCAGAACGGGAGGCGGTGTTTGACGAGTACAAGAGTAAAGAGGGGGAACTGATCTCTGGTATCGTGCAAAGAATTGAGGGCAAAAATATTTATGTTGATCTCGGAAGAGGCGCAGGACTTCTCCCGCCGGAAGAGCAGATCCCCCGCGAGCAATACCGTTTGGGAGAACGCGTAAAAGCGATCATTCTTGCCGTTGAATCAAGCCCCAAGGGGCCTGGAATTTTTCTCTCGCGCGCACACCCGCGGCTCTTGCGAAAGCTCTTTGAGATAGAGGTGCCCGAAATTGCGGCCGGCACCGTTGAAATAAAAGCCATCGCCCGGGAAGCGGGGTCCCGCTCAAAGATCGCCGTTGAGTCCAAGGAAGATAACATTGATCCGGTGGGGTCGCTTGTAGGACAAAAAGGCGTTCGGGTATCAACCGTCATCAACCAATTGAACGGAGAAAAAATAGATATTATCCAATGGTCGGAAGATCCGGCAAAATTCGTCGCGCATTCGCTGTCGCCGGCACGCGTCCTTGAGGTAAAAATAGCGGACCGCCAGAAAGAAGCGCGCGCGATCGTTCCAGAAGACCAGCTTTCGCTTGCGATAGGAAAAGGCGGGCAGAATGTCCGTCTTGCGGCAAAACTTACCGGGTGGCGCATAGATGTGCGCTCGCACAAGGGCGAGGGTGAAACGGCAAGTCCCGAAGGGACCACGCCCAAAACACCGGTAACGGTCACCGCGCCGGAAAAAGAAGAACCGAAAGAAGAAAAAGTTCCCGAGGAAGCGCCAGCGACCCCTGCAGAAACACCAAAGGAAAAGCCCGCCAAAAAACGCGCTACAAAAAAAGCGAAGTAATCCATAGAGGCATGCCGTGTGCGTGCGAGCCGCTACGAGCGCTCGCGGCATGGGGCCCTCTTGCACACATTATATGAATGCATACATTGTATTCGCCCTCATCTGCTCGGCCATCTCAATCGGATACGCGTTGTGGCTCCGCATGGCAGTATTGCAACATTCCCGAGGAGATCAAAAAATGATAGAGATCTCGGATGCCATCAAAGAAGGATCACGGGCATACCTAAAGCGGCAAAATACATCGGTCGCGTGGGTGGCAGTCGTCATCTTCGGCCTGATAGGATTCACGCCGTCTCTTGGGTGGGCAACGGCCTTCGGATTTCTTACGGGAGCGGTAGCATCGGCGCTCGCCGGATATCTGGGCATGATGACCGCCGTTGATTCAAATTCACGAACGGCGGAGGCAGCAAAAAAGGGTATGCGTTGGGCATTCAACCTGGCGTTTCGCGGAGGTGCAGTAACCGGTTTTCTTGTCGTAGGGCTGGGGCTCCTTTCGGTCTCGGGATTTTTCTTTCTTATGAATACCTATTGGCCATCGCTTGGATTGACGCCACTTGTCGGCCTCGGCTTTGGCGGCTCTCTTATTTCGGTATTTGCGCGCCTCGGCGGAGGAATATTCACGAAAGGCGCCGATGTCGGCGCGGACCTCGTGGGAAAAGTTGAGGCGGGAATTCCGGAAGATGATCCTAGAAATCCTGCGGTCATCGCCGATAACGTGGGGGATAATGTAGGAGATGATGCCGGCATGGCCGCCGATCTGTTTGAGACATATGCGGTAACAATCATCGCCGCCATGCTTATCGCCGCCTCCGTCTATGGAGCGAACTCCTACTTTGTCTACCTGCCGCTTTTGATCGGAGGCATTTCTATCGTGGGCTCAATACTTGGCAGTATGTTCGTTCGCATCGGCGCGCGGGGCTCCATCATGGGTGGGCTTTATCGCGGCCTGGCCGCATCTGCCGTCATCTCGGCCGTGCTTCTTGCCATCCTCTTCTCGTTCTCGTCTGACATGACATTTCATTTTCTCGGTTTAAAAAACGAGTTCTTGGCAAGCTTGGTGGGATTTGCCGTTACCGCGGGCATCGTTCTTGCAACTGAATACTACACCTCAAAAAAATTCCGCCCGGTAAAAGAGATCGCGCTTGCCTCAACGACGGGGCACGGCACGAACATCATCATGGGCCTTGCCATGTCAATGGAGGCGACCGTACTTCCGGTTCTCGTCATTCTCGCGGGCATGCTCGGCGCCTTTTGGCTCCTCGGCATCTTTGGCGTCGCCCTTGCCGCAACGACCATGCTTTCCATGGCGGGAATCATTGTGGCAATTGATGCGTTCGGCCCCATCACCGATAACGCGGGCGGTATTGCCGAGATGGCCGGACTTGATGAGCACGTCCGGAGCGTGACCGATCCGTTGGACGCCGTTGGAAATACGACAAAAGCGATCACCAAGGGATACGCCATCGCATCCGCCGGGCTTGCCTCTCTCATTCTCTTTGCATCATTCACGGAAGAACTGAAGGTGTTCGGCCACGACACCACCTTTGACATCTCGGAACCCTTGGTCCTTGCCGGACTCTTTATTGGCGCGCTCATGCCATATCTTTTTGCGTCTATCGCGATGCGCGCGGTCTCAAAAGCGGCCTCCGGTGTCGTAGAAGAGGTGCGGAGACAATTCCGCGAGATAAAAGGCATCATGGAGGGAACGGCAAAGCCGGACTATGGCAAAGCGGTTGATATCGTAACGAAAGCCGCCATCCGTGAAATGATCGTGCCAGCCCTTATTCCCGTCGCAGTTCCAATACTTACCGCCTTCATTCTTGGGCCAAAGGCGCTTGGCGGTGTCTTGGTCGGCTCCATTGTCACCGGTCTTTTTGTGGCGCTTTCCATGACCTCGGGTGGTGCGGCGTGGGACAACGCAAAAAAATATATTGAGGAGGGAAACTACGGTGGGAAAAAATCTCCCGCGCATCAGGCGGCGGTTACGGGAGATACCGTCGGCGACCCATATAAGGACACGGCAGGACCCGCAATAAATCCGATGATAAAGATCGTCAACATCGTTGCATTACTTTTGGTGCGAGTATTATAAAACACCTTGTATATGGAAAAACTGCCAATAGGATCGGGGCACGAGCTCGCATCAAAGCGACGGGAGGCGATACTCCCCGCGCTTGAGGTAAAAAACACGGTCATCTGGAAGAACCCGGCATTCCCCGAACTGCCATTTAACATTCAGTTGGGGAAACAAACGCCGCTCGGCGTGTTCTTCACCGCGAATCCCGCCGTCTATACGAATGAAAAAGTCCGTACTCCGGCGATCATGCCGGAATACCAAAAGGGAAGAAGCGGTCTTATGGGTTCCGTTGTTTTTCAAGACCGCGAGGGACATCTATGGCGCGATGTTGATGCAAAGGGCATTGGGCATGTAGAAGGCAAAAAGATCCTTCCCGTTAGTCAAGAAGCGTCCATGGGCGATTCGCGAAAATATCTTGGATTATGCGACTATGAATTTGCCGAACGCGACAGGAACTACTCCGAAAAGTTCCTGAAAGCAGGCATCAGAACGCATCGCGTTGTTGCCATCATAGACCTTGAAGAGCTTATTGATGAAACGGGCGGAAAGATCTCACTTGATGAGACGCGAAAAAGGAACATTATAGGAGAAGACATGCACCCGGTTATTCAAGTGCGTGCGTTCGGCACTAAAGAACGAATTGACTATCTCCGCAGTGAGGACAACTCTGACCCCGCGCGCCCGAAGATGGCGTTTCAAGATGCGAAAGCCCTTGTGGCCCAGGAACGCGGGATACCGCCGAAAAATTTCTCGGACAAGCAATACCTCGCATGGTTTGCAGAGACGCTCGGCCAACAGGTAGCAAAAATTAGAAAGCTTGACCTGTACCATGGGTACCTTTCCCCGCATAACATCACCCTTGATTGCCGCATTGTTGACCTTGACTCTGTTGCAACCACCAAAGAACACCTCCTAAGCGAAGACAGAGAGGGTCTTTCTGCAAATGATCTTTACACGCTAGATTTGGATGAAGCTGGACAATCGCTCAACGTTTTACACCGCGTCGTTCGTGACCTTTCTCCGAACCTCCCGGTACGAGCCGAAGATTTAATTGCCCTATATATAAAATCCTATGAAGCAGAGCTCTCACGGCGGGGACAGAAAAGACAACACAGCACGCTAAAGAAAAAACCGCAAAAAAAGAAATCGGCTACATAACACGATCTCCCGCAAGCAAAAACCGCTCTCATCTATGAGGGCGGTTTCCGTGCGCACGCTTATAATTCGTCGGTGTCGTCGCGGGGAAGAATATTAAACCCCGGTTTTTCGGGCATCCGCTTCCTCCGGTACGTGTGCCCCGTCGCCGCACTCCACCAGAGATACTCCACCCCCCACGGATACAGCAAGATCTTAAACAACACCGGAGAACCATCTTTGCACTCGTGGCACAGGGGCGTGTTCTGTGCGGACGGCGCACGAAGAGAACCTACCCGCTCATCGCGGCCATTTCGTATCTCAATCGGGTGCCACAAAAAAAGATCGCACCGCACTATCTGATCATGGGGATAGGAGCCCCAGCAGTGAGCGCAGTCATCGTACCGCATAAACACTCTTGCGCGCCGCACGCGGGCAAAAACGCCCATCAGCATATGGAGCACGCGGCGAAGAAAACCTGCCACGCTCATTTTGCGCCATCCTCCGGCGGCCGCTTGATCATGAGCACGCGGGGCCCCGACGACATGCAGGAGGCGATCATCTTTGCGATCTCTGCCTGTGAGTTTGTAAGCGGCCGGATCTTTTCGTGCGCGCGTTCCTTGGGAATGAGCATGTGATCGCCGATGCCGGTCACATAAAAAATCTTGTACTCTCCCCTGCCGTCGCCGGAACACTCAAACTCCACGGGCTCCGCCATCTCCTGCTCCTCGTCGTCAGACCAGAAAAATCCGAACCAGGGAATCTTCTCCGCCATGGCATTCAAACAGCGCTTCACCATAGCGACGTCTATCAGGTACCCGCCGATGATAAGAAAAAACCCGGTAAGCAGGATGCTTGCCAGAAAAATGTAGGTGCCCGTGTGGGGACCCGGAGAAAAAATGCCGTAGCGATACAAGATCGCATCGTACCACATCTGCTGAACTCTGGGACGGATAAGCTCTTCAATATAGTACAGCACCAATATCGGCACCAGCACCTTCAGAAATCTCCAGGTTCTCCGCTTCATGGCCTCTTGCCTTCTTTTATAAAAACAGCTATTTTGTAGGGTATCATGTAATGATAAATGCCGTGAATTGACAAACCAACGAGTTAATTGTTTCTTCGCAAACACATAGTATGCAATACACAACCACACAACTTCCTCGGTCGCAAATTAAGATCACCGTTGAAATCTCGGTTGAGGACTTACAGCCCGACATCCTAAAAGCGGCAGAGGGCCTCTCATCCAAACGGCCCATTGAGGGCTTCCGGCCGGGCAAGGCGCCGTATGATATCGTCAAACAAAAATACGGCGAGTTTGCCATATACGAGTATGCCGCTGATGCCGCCATCAAGCGGTATTACCCGAAGATCATCCGCCAACTTATTGAAGAAGACGCCACGCGCGAACCAATCGGAGAACCGGCGGTTTCCGTCACAAAACTTGCTCCCGGTGAGCCGCTGGAATGTACGATCGTCCTTTCGCTCCTGCCGACGCTTGCGCTACCGGATTACAAAGCGCTTGCCGGAAAAGTTATACAAGAGAAAAAACCTGTCGTGGTGGAAGAGGCAGAGATCCGCTCAACAGTTGATTATATCCGCGAATCCCGTGCCCGATATTCACTCGTAGACCGCCCCGCCGCCCCGGGAGATCGCCTAGAGATAGACGTGGACATTGAAGAGAATGGCAAAAAGATACAGGGAGCATCCTCAAAGAATCACCCCATCGTTATCGGCGACAAAAAATTCATTCCGGGATTTGAGGATAAGCTCGTGGGAATGAGCGCCAATGAAACACGAACATTTGATCTTTCCATTCCGAAAGATCACGAGGATCCAGCAATAGCTGGGAAAACGGTTACATTCACCGCAGCGGTCAAAAAAATAGAACAACGTGACATGCCGGAATTTTCCGACGAATTCGCAAAAACGCTCGGCCCGAAGTTCACAAACGCCGCAGATGTCACACAAAACATCCGCGAGAGATTGCGCACGGAGAAAGAATTGAAAGAGCGCGATCGCATGCGTATCCGTTTGGGCGAAACCATAGCGGATAACACTGCCGGGGACCTTCCGGATACGCTTATTGATTGGGAACTTGAAAAAATGGTGAAAGAGCTTGCCAATGGGGTTGGGAACATGGGTATGAAATTTGACGAATACCTGGCGCATGTCAAAAAAAGCATTGATGATCTTAAAAAGGAATGGCGGAAAGACGCCGAGCGCCGCGTAAAAATTGCGCTCATCCTCCGTCTTATCGCGGAGAAAGAAAAAATTGAACCGACACAGGAAGAGATCCAAAAAGAGATAGACGGATTTATTATGAGCTCGGACATGGATGAGGATCAAGTGAAAAAAATTGACAGAAATAAACTTTTTGAGTATGCTAAGGGCGTATCGCGAAACGAAAAGGTGTTCCAGTGGCTTGAATCGCTCTAACAACTATACTGCATAAGCGGTATTCAGCGAACACACACTGCGAATGCCAATCCAAGAAACACTATTCTTCAAAATACTACAAAACATATATGTCAAAAGAACACGCAACAAATCAATATCTTATCCCGACCGTCATTGAAAAATCGCAGTTCGGGGAACGAGCGTACGATATTTATTCCCGCCTTCTGAAGGACAGAATCATTTTTCTTGGCGGCCAGATCACCGATCCTATGGCAAACACCATCATCGCCCAATTCCTATTTTTAGACGCACAAGAATCAAAGGACGACATCAAGCTCTACATCAACTCGCCGGGCGGATCGGTTCCGGCAACGCTTGCGATTTTTGATACTATGCAGTATCTCAGGCACGACATATCAACGATTGCAGTGGGAACCGCCGCATCAGGCGCCGCCCTCCTTCTCTCGTCCGGCACCAAGGGTAAGAGGTTTGCCCTGCCGAACACCGAGGTGCTTATCCATCAGATAATGGCAGGCGGCATCGGCGGGCAGGCAACCGAAATTGAAATATCCGCACGGCACATTCTCCGTTTGAAAGAGCGGCTAAACCAGATACTTGCAAAAAATACGGGAAAACCGCTTGCGCAAATAGAGAAAGACACTGACCGCGACTTTTGGATGGATGCCGATGAAGCAAAAAAATACGGCATCGTTGACGAGGTTATCAAACGGAGAAACGGCTCTAAGGAAAAATAGGCGCAAAGAGCATGCACACTGTGAAATATCGGCAATAAGAAACACCCGGAACTCTGCCGGGTGTTTTCAGTGGCACGCGCGAGCGTCATTCACGACCGTGCGAACCCCTGCATCATAACAACGCATGCGGGGGTTTTTGCGCACCCGCAGCATCGCCCGTTACCTGCCATCGGATATGAGCAGAAGTGTCCGCATGGCATCCGCCGAAGCGGGAAATCTCTAATGAAGGCCGGAGCATTTTTTATGGCTCTCTGATACACGATCGTAAGCACCGCATCATCACCGTTTGCGACAAATGTGATGGCGGGCGGATCTACTCTTGCCGCCTTGTCCTTTCCCACGATCATCCTCCTATGATAAGAGGCGGGTGCTCCCGCCTCTTGGTCCTTCCGGTGAACTTCGGATGTGTTGGTAGGCGCAGGTGGATTCGAACCACCGACCTCCCGCTTATAAGGCAGGCGCTCTGGGCCGCTGAGCTATACGCCACCGTTCCTTGCGAAGATTGGTAGACCCGCCGGGAGTTGAACCCGGAACCAATCGGTTATGAGCCGGTTGCTCTGCCGGGTTGAGCTACGGGTCTGGCCAGTTGTTGGTGTTGGTTGCGGGAGAGGGACTTGAACCCTCACGGCTTGCGCCATCGGGTTTTGAGTCCAACGCGGCTGCCAGTTACGCCATCCCGCATCTTTAGCACATGGTACCGGAGGCGGGACTTGAACCCGCACGGCCTGCGCCATTGGGTTTTAAGTCCAACGCGTCTGCCAATTTCGCCACCCCGGCATGTGTGTTCGGGGAAATGGTGGGGCGTGGTGGGATCGAACCACCGACCCCCTGGTTAAAAGCCAGGTGCTCTCCCAACTGAGCTAACGCCCCGTGTCTTATTCCCGCGAACGATCAAAGACGAAGCAAAACTCAAAAAAGAGAGAAAATATAGCAAAGATCGGTTCTTCGGCCCCCGGAAATCTTCTTCTCGAGTGCACGACTATTATACAACAATACTAACTTTTTTACAAGACCCCGTGCCTAGCATGAAAAGTCCTCATAAACTACTTATTTTTTCGCCCGGACCACTCTGGTCCGGGCGAAAATTGGAACGCCTGGAGGGATTTGAACCCCCGACCTAGGGATTAGAAGTCCCCCGCTCTCGGTCCGCTGAGCTACAGGCGCGTAGAGGAAGTTGGTGCAAGGAAGTGGGATTGAACCACTGACCTTCGGATTATCGATCCGATGCTCTCCCAGCTGAGCTATCCTTGCACGAACTGTTGGAACGCCCGAAGGGCTTACAAGCAAACTGCTTTGCTCGTAAGGCGCGGAGTCACAATTATATCTACTAGCGCGCTCGGGAATCCCGAAGGCGCCGTTCCGTTCCATTCGAACACGAATGGATATTGGAACGCCCGGAGGGATTTTAACCCCCGACCCCCTGGTTCGAAGCCAGGCGCTCTATTCGCTGAGCTACGGGCGCGTTTTTTAGGAAGTGGTAGGGTCAGTCGGGATTGAACCGACGACCTCCTGCTTGTAAGGCAGGCGCTCTCCCAGCTAAGCTATGACCCTACGCATTGCTTCCGGAACTGGCGGAGGAGGCGAGATTTGAACTCGCGAGGCCCACAGAGCCTAACGGTTTTCAAGACCGCCGCCTTAAGCCGGACTCGGCCACCCCTCCGCACTATTTGGCGCGCCAAGAGGGATTTGAACCCCCAACCAATCGCTTACAAGGCGGTCGCTCTAGTCCAGTTGGAGCTACTGGCGCGCATCACTTTTGGTCGCGGAAGAGAGATTTGAACTCTCACGTCCTTTCGGACACCAGCCCCTCAAGCTGGCGCGTCTGCCGTGGTTTCGCCATCCCGCGACGGCGTTGTTGGAAGGAGGTTGTCCTCCCTTCTCTTAGAAAAAGTTTGCGGACTTTCTCAAAAAGAAGGAAGCGGAACGTGATGAGCTCGTCAACACGTTCCGAATGATCATTCGGCTTCGCTCATGACTTTGATCCTGAGCGTGCCGAAGGATGGTACCGGGAGAGGGACTTGAACCCCCACGGGTCTCCCCACATGGTTCTAAACCAGGCGCGGCTGCCAATTTCGCCATCCCGGCCCGAAGTTGTCTACGATCATTGGTGAGGGGAGCTGGATTCGAACCAGCGCGGCTCCCTTGGGAGCGGCAGATTTACAGTCTGCCGGGTTCGGCCTCTTCCCTATCCCGCTCACACATGGTGTGCCGTGGTGGTATTGGTCCACCGACCCCCTGGGTAAGAGCCAGGAGCTCTTCTGCTGAGCTAACGGCACGTGAATCGGATGATTGGCGGTGATGTATTAACCTTTGCGCGAACCCACTTCGCACGCGCGGAGCGCGTGGTGGCTTGAAACTGCCTCGTACGCTCCGATTGCGTGGTGATGCGAACCAATGCGCCTCGGACACGCTCGCGG
>Ga0156065_109_pt1 | contig 27288 bp, 24 predicted proteins | sample RifCSPlowO2_02_FD_107718 | JGI IMG/M metagenome (GOLD analysis project Ga0156065, IMG submission 107718) | Candidatus Sungbacteria bacterium RIFCSPLOWO2_02_FULL_51_17
ACCCATTTGGGGATCATGTTGTATTGTACAAGTCTCTACCTTGCAGTGAGTGCCCATATCTGATACCATTACATCTCATGGAAACCGACCCAAAAAAATATGAGATCGCCTACCTTATATCCCCCTCCGTCAATGAGGATGGGGTAGTTGAGATTGCTGGAAAAGTAAGCGGTATTATTCAGGATGCCAACGGGGCTGTTACAAAGATAGAGGAGCCAAAAAAGGTAAAACTGGCCTATCCGATAAAGAAATCGCGGAACGCATACTTCGGCTGGACCCGTTTTTCTGCGCAACCGGAGGGCATTGATCTTATCAACAAAAAGCTCCGATTTGATGCTGACGCCATTCTGCGCTATTTGATCGTGGAAGAAGAAGAGCATCAGGAAATATTCCGACGCGCGCCGCGGCTCAAAACCGTTGCGGGGGAGCGTCCGGTGGGCGCCATAAAGCGCGAAGCCGAGAAATCGGAGGAAAAAATTGACGTGGAACAATTGGACAAAAAACTTGAAGAGATTCTCAATAAATAATTTTTACATCTCATGAACCTCAATAAAGCGTTTATCCTCGGCAATCTGACGCGCGATCCCGAGCTGCGCCAGACCCCTTCGGGACAGCAGGTCTGCCAATTTTCACTGGCAACAAATCGCATATATACCGATAAGTCGGGACAGAAACAAAAACTTGCCGAATTTCACAACATTGTCGCATGGGGCAAACTTGGGGAACTTGTCGGACAATATCTTAAAAAAGGGCAATCCGCGTTTGTAGAAGGAAGAATACAGACCCGCTCATGGGACGATAAGCAGTCGGGACAGAAAAAATACCGGACCGAGATCGTCGCGGAAAATGTTCAGTTCGGCCCGAAGGGCGGTGACAACGCAGGAGGCGCTCCGCGAAGCGGCGGCGACGCGAGTCAGCAGCCGATACCCGCCGAAGTGCTTGAAACAGTACAGTATCCGGGAGACGAAGATGAAATCAAGCCCGACGATATTCCTTTTTAAGTAAAACGTTCATCATATGGATTCACCACGCGCGTGCACATTTTGCACAACTAATCAACGAATTGACTATAAAGATCCTGAGGGTCTGCGCCGTTATATGACGTCACAGGCAAAGATCTCCCGCATCCGCAGAACGGCCCTTTGCGCAACACACCAGCGTAAAGTCGCACGGGCGATCAAGCGGGCACGCTTTCTCGGGTTGCTTTCGTATACCGTACGCTAAACAGGCATTTCTTATTGACCAATGGGAAGCCCCGCCCTTAAAAGGCGGGGCTTTTGTGTAGAGCGCGAAATATCACTTTATGCTGTTACGAGATGTCTATTTGCGGCAAAATAAAACCTCGTCTTTTACGGGCGGGGCTTTTGATTATTGGGAGGGTTTCGCTCTTACGGAATCAAAAAATATCCTTCCCGTGCGGTAACTTTCAATGCCGTTCTGTGTCAGCTCAAAAAGCGGCGATGGAAGATCATTGAGCAGGTACCACGCCCAGAACTCGCATTTTTCCGGTTCAAGCACACGCGGCTCTCCTGAATGCCAGTCCGCGATCATGCCGATATGCACATAGTGGCGCGGCCGGTACGCGAATGTATTTGAACAACATTGAAAGCGAAGGCTTGCTACCATAACACCACACTCCTCGGCAAGCTCGCGCAGTACGCACTCTTCAACGGACTCCATGTGCTCAAGGTGTCCGCCGGGAAACGCGTACTCTCCGGCGCCATGCGCACCCTTTCGTTTTCCGAGAAGCACCCTTCCATCTTTTATGATCATCACCCCGACACCGACACGCGCATACTGTCCCCGAACCACCACACCAGACCTATTGAATATAAAAGTGCCGTTGTCCAGTGTACTCGCGCGCACGCACATGTCAAACTGCCGCACACACTATAAAAAACATTCCGGCACTTGCCGGAATGTTTTTTTATTCATCATCGTGCGGTCCCTTTTCGATAGTTGCCGCTCCTTCTTTGATCTTTTCTTTCAGCACTTTCTTTATCTCGTCCATGAACTTTTTATTTTCCTGCAAGTGTTTGCGCGCAGTGTCAAATCCGTGGCCGAGTTTTACCGCACCAAATGAATACGAGGCACCTGATTTTTTTATTACTCCATATTTTTCGCCCATATTCAAGATCTCGGCTTCTGCAGAAATGCCCTGATTATAGAAAATATCAAACTCAGCGGTCTTAAATGGCGGTGCTACTTTATTTTTTACGATCTTCACCCTGACCCGGTTGCCGATCACCTCCTCTCCCTTTTTGATCTGTGCGGCCCGACGGATATCTACCCGAACCGACGCGTAAAACTTTAATGCCTTTCCCCCCGGGGTCGTTTCCGGATTTCCGAACATCACGCCGATCTGCATGCGGATTTGATTGATGAAGATGACCATCGTATTGGTCTTGGCGACAATCGCGGTGAGTTTCCGAAGCGCGTGCGACATGAGACGTGCCTGGAGTCCCATGTGCTGTTTGGCCATGTCCCCCTCTATTTCGGCCTGCGGAGTAAGTGCTGCGACCGAATCAATGACAATAACATCCACCGCGCCCGAACGGACTAAGGACTCCACAATTTCAAGCGCCTGCTCGCCGGTATCGGGCTGTGAAATAAGCAGATCATTGATCTTCACTCCGAGTTTTTTTGCGTATTCAGGATCAAGCGCGTGTTCTGCATCAACGAATGCGGCGAGTCCGCCCTTTTTCTGGGCCTCGGCAACAACATGAAGTGCTAACGTGGTCTTGCCCGATGATTCCGGGCCAAAGACCTCAATAACGCGCCCCCGGGGCATGCCGCCGACACCGAGCGCCACATCAAGCGAAAATGAACCGGTGGGGATCGCGTCAACATCTACTCGGCGCGCCTCGCCGAGCTTCATAATAGAACCATCGCCGAACTTACTCTGAATGTCCTTAACAGCGATATCAAGCGCCCGGATTTTATTGTCTTTTTCATCTTTTGTCATTATGCGTGGCGATGAGCGCCGAGCTATGGGCCGCAAAAGTCCTTCTTACGGCCGATCGCTGACAGTTCATGACCTTATTAATAGTACGTATCTGGTGATCTTCGTTACTTTACCAAGTGTATTCTTTGCCTCTACCTCAAGAGCGTTTAATCCGTCGTCAAGGTGGATCCGCTCCTTGAAGCGTCCGTTCTCATCCACATATACCGGCCGCCCGGAAAGCACTATGCTGGTTTCCGGTTTTACGATACCCTCAACATCTATCACCGGAACGTCGGTTGTAATATCCTCCGCCGGATACCGTACGTCAAGGCGAGGAGGAAATACCGTTCCGAGAACCGCATACACAAGATACCCAAGTACCAGAACAAGCGCAAGCGTTCCGCCGACAACCGCAAGCGTTCTCTCGCCGACAACCATACCCCGAAATCTCCGTGCTCTGCTCTCTTGCACACGCACCCCCTCGGTCTCGCGATACGCCCCATACCATCCTTCATCAAACGCATGAACTGCTTCATCGGATAGCAACCCTAAAAAAGCCGCGTATTTCTTAAAAAAACCGGAGGCATACACGCGAGCACCCATGTCGTGAAAGTCCCAGGCCTCAAGCTGTTCAATGAACCGAACCGGAGTTCTTGTTTCCTCGGCAACTGCACGGATAGAAACGCGAAAGCGCTCGCGCGCATCTTTTAGTTGGCGCCCAAAATGATCTTCTACGTCGGGCATATATTGTTTTCGGCGAACTGCCACCAATTCCCTATAAAGGCACAACCTGTGTTCCGCAGGATCGCACTCTACACATTCTTTCACCGCCGGGCAAGTTCGCCATATTTATAGAACATGTTCCTCATCCTCCGTTTCGCCGACGCCGTTTCGCGCGACAAAAATTTCACGGGCCTTTGCACCATCCCCGGGGCCTACGATCCCTCCCTCCTCCAGCATATCCAAAAGACGCGCCGCACGGGCATACCCAACCTTGAGTCGCCGCTGAAGGAACGAGGCCGATGCCTTGCCTGTTTCCACCACGAGTTTCCGCGCCTCTTCATACAATTCATCGTCGCCATCGGACCCGAAATCATCAAAAGCGCCCTGCCTACCGGCAGGCAGGCCTGTTTTTCCGGACGCCATACTCCCATCTCCGATAGATGTCTCTGTTATCGCCTCCTTGGAAAAAATATCTTCCTGATACTCCTGCTCCACGGAAAGATTCTTCAAAAACTCCACGACCTTCTTCACCTCGCCCTCGGACACAAAAGCGCCCTGAATGCGGCGAGGCGTTGCCGTATCGCCTCCAAGAAACAGCATGTCTCCATTGCCAAGAAGTTTCTCGGCACCCGCCATATCAAGAATGGTCCGCGAGTCAATTTGTGAGGCGACACGAAAAGCGATGCGCGCCGGAATATTTGCTTTGATAAGACCAGTGATCACCTCAACCGATGGACGCTGGGTAGAAATAACGAGGTGAATGCCGACAGCGCGAGCCATTTGAGCAATTCGCACGACCGCCGCCTCAGCTTCTCTCGGAAAACTCATCATAAGGTCGGCAAGCTCATCTATCACGATGATCACATAGGGCATGAGCTCTCCGTCGCCGTCCTTGACCATGCGGGCATTATAGCCGACAAGGTCTCGCACCTTCTTCTCTGAAAGCATCTCATAGCGCTTATCCATTTCCCGCACCGCCCACCGAAGCGCCATAACGGCTTTTTTCGGCTCGGTAATGACCGGACACAACAAATGCGGAATTTCGTTATATGTCACAAGTTCTACGCGTTTTGGATCAATAAAAATGAACCTGAGTATTTCCGGAGGGTTACGAAACAACAGCGATGTTACGATCGTATGGATATTCACCGTCTTCCCGGAACCGGTGCTACCGGAGATAAGAAGATGCGGCATTTTCGCAAGATTTGCGTGTACCGGTTCTCCCGCCACATCGCGCCCAAGAGAAAACACGAGAGGAGCTGGTGCATCCTGAAATGAGGGGGCCTCTATCAAACTCCGAAGACCGACGAGTGCAATGGAGCGGTTCGGTATCTCAATGCCTACCAGTGACTTGCCGGGAATCGGTGCTTCAATACGAATGGGGTGTGCGGCAAGAGCAAGCGCCAGGTTTGACTGGAGCGCGGAAATACGGGAGAGCTTTACCCCCTCGGCCGGTTTTAATGTGTATTGCGTCACGGTAGGACCTACCGATACCTCATCCATCTCAACCTCAATGCCAAAATTCTGAAGTGTGCGCTTGATAATGTTCGCGTTCGCGCGGATATCGCCCGATGACGGCGTTCCTTTGTCGCTGTTCAAAATGGAAAGAGGAGGTTTTTTATATCCTGAGTGCTGAGCCTTTCTTTTTTCAATAAGTGCATTCTCCTCGGCGTGCAACTCTAATCGCTCCGGTCGTTTCGCTCGTGTGTCTTCCGCCGCCGGCATGATCATCTTTGCAACCTGTGCCATGACACCCGTCGCATGCGAATCGGCGGCAACCTCCTGAAGGGCCTCATGCGCCCCTTCCGCATCTTCATCATCCTCCTCCTCGGCTCTCTCGGTTTTCAAAAACGGCAACGGCGTATTTACCAACATCAGAAGGGCGATGATAAGAATGCCGCACTCAATCACTATGGCGGCCCAGAAATCAAATAGCTTGAAAAAAGGATACGAGAATGCAAGTCCGACATACCCTCCTGCCCGATTTTCAGAAAAGAGATTCAGAAGCCCGAGAACCGCTCCTAAAAATAACACGCCCCCGATGATCGTTGCAGCAAACAGGTGACGCCCAATAATACCCTCGCCCGCCTCCCGTGCACGCATATCCTCCTTGAAGGAAAGAAGAAGGGAAAAAGCGACGAGCACGAGAGTAACGGGCGCAAAAAAGTATCCCTGCCCGAAAAGCCAGTACAGGACCTGCCTGATAAACGCACCGAGCACGCCTGCTTTTCCCCAAAAACTCAGAAGCGTTATCGCCGCTATGACAAAAAGAAAAATAGCCAAGATGGTCTTCTTGGTCTCAGGTTTCAGAGCATGATGCCACCGGGGCCGTTCGCGAGAGGGCTTCGGCAGGTCGGCATGCTTTTCCTTGTTCCTCCTATGTTTCCCCCGCGCCATACTGTTGATCCGTCAGTTATCGCACCTATACATGCAAGTATAGCGCATTTTGCACGAAAATCCAACCGCAAAATACCTGCACGAATACTTGACAGGATGTATACACTATGATAGCTTTACTGTGAGAAAAATCCCACCAAGAAGAACATGGAATTTTTCATCCTAGACGGCCTGGGGAAGGGAACTTTGGTCGGCATATTGTTCTTTGTGATATATCGCTTCGGATTTCAGGGCCTTGCTTCAAGGTTCCCTTTAACGCATATTAGTGTGACGATTGGCGGCATTGTTAGTGGTCTACTGATAAGGCATTTGTCGCCAGAAACTGACCTGTGGCACATGGTCCCATTGTACGGTATTATTCTCAATGCTGTCATACTGGGGCTTGTGGCGGGCCCACTTGCGATCATTCTTCAAAATATACTCCCACGAAAGCAGTCCTAGGAAACACAAACGGCTCGTCCAGCCGTTTTTTTATTTTATAGACAACGCCATCCCGTCATACTACATGTTGCGCAGAACAAAATCGGCCAGAAGGCCGATTTTGTTTCTCTCTATTTCGGCTTCCGATAGCCGGTACCGGCAGGTATAAGACGCCCGATAATAACGTTTTCTTTTAGACCGCGAAGCTTGTCCGCCTTTGATTCTATAGCGGCATTGACAAGCACCCTCGTCGTTTCCTGGAATGAGGCGGAAGAAAGGAAGGAGTCGGTAGTGAGCGCAACGCGCGTGATGCCAAGAAGGATCTGGACCGCTTTGATCGGCTTTTTGCCGGCGCGCTCTAGTTCGCGGTTTATCTCCCGAAATCTGACCTTTTCAACGATTTCGCCTGCCGTCAGCATCGTATCGGCCGATTCTTTAATGCGCACGCGGGAGAACATTTGGCGCACAATGACTTCAATGTGCTTGTCATGAACGGGCGCTCCCTGCATTGAGTAGATCTTCTGCACTTCTTTTATGACGTAGCGCTCGGTGATCTCCTTCCCGGCAATTTTGAAAAGTTCGCGAAGATCGGCGTGCCCTTCAGTCAAAATATCACCGCGCATAATTATACTACCCTTTTCAACGAGCAATCCAACGCCCAAAGGCGCCTTGAACTCCTTGGTGCCATCGCCCGCGTCCTCAAGTTTTTTCTTGGAGCGCTTTTTCCGTTTCTTTGCGTCTTCCATCTCCGGTTCGTCATCAACGCGCACCTTCACTATTTTCTCCCGGTTCACATCGGTAACCTCAAGAACCTCGCCCGACACATCGGCAATAATGGCGCTTCCCCCTTTTGGCGGGCGCACCTCAAAAATTTCCTCAACGCGTGGAAGACCGGTAGTAATATCACCGGCACCTGCCACACCGCCGGTATGGAACGTCCTCATGGTCAGCTGGGTTCCCGGCTCGCCGATGGATTGCGCCGCAACAATACCGACCGCTTCCCCCTGTTGTACAAGCTCATTTCTTCCAAGATCACTGCCATAGCACTGGCGGCAAATGCCGACATATGAACGGCACGCCATCGGGGAACGAACGTTCAGCGAGGCAACTCCGGCAGCATCTATCTCCTCACTCAATTCTTTCGTGATAAGCGTTCCGGTATCCGCGATAAGAACACCGTTCACATCTTTCGCCGGCTCAAGAGTGACCCGCGAAAACATGCGCGATGCGAAAGGCCGCCCGATATCATCGGCATCTTTTCGGGTCAAACGAATGCCATTCTTTGTTCCGCAATCCTCTTCGGACACAACCACATCCTGCGATACATCCACCAAGCGGCGGGTCAGGTATCCGGCAACAGCCGTCTTCAGAGCCGTATCGGCGGTTCCTTTGCGGGCGCCGTGTGTTGAAATAAAGTATTCAAGCACACTAAACCCTTCTTTATATGACGAGCGGATAGGGAGCTCAATGATCTTGCCGGCAGGGTTTACCACAAGACCCTTCATACCGGACATTTGCGTCGTCTGAAACCATGACCCGCGCGCCTTTGAGTTGATGATGGTCCTGATGGGGCCGGTCATGGGAAGCGCATCGGGGACTTTCGCCCGAACAGCGTTCATAACGCCCGACCACACCTCAACAACACGGTCATAGCGTTCGGCCTCGGTCAAAAGCCCGCGCTGATAGTGGTCATATATAACTTCCACCTCCTCTTCGGCCTTTGCAATGTAGGCGCCTTTTTCGGGAGGACTCTTAAGATCGTCCATGCCCCACGAAATGCCAGATTTCGTCGCAAAGTGGAAACCGAATTTTTTGATGTTATCAAGCGTGATAGCGGCCTGGCCAATGCCGTACCGCTTAATGATGGCATCCACCATCTCCTCCAAGTCCTTTGAGTGAAGCTCCTTATTGATGAAGGCATAATCCGAGGGAAGCACGCGATTAAAAAGAATGCGACCTATGGACGTTTCAACAATAGAAAGCACTGGCACCGGTTCGTCCTTTCCCTTTTTGCTCTTTTTCCCCTCCTGCGAGCGGCTGTCCTTCGGGGTCATACGCACCCTGATCTTCGCGCGAATATCAACAGCATTAAAATCATAGGCAAGTACCGCTTCATCTTCGTTGGCAAACACCTTGCCCTCGCCCGTTGCGCCATCGGCAACAGATGTCACCCAAAAGCACCCGAGGATCATGTCTTGCTTAGGGCTCACAATTGGCGTTCCGGTAGCGGGCTTCAGAAGATTGATGTTTGATGCCATGATGGTCCGGGCCTCCGTTTGCGCCTCCTCGGTAAGCGGAAGATGCACCGCCATCTGATCACCGTCAAAGTCAGCATTAAAAGCAGAGCACACCATCGGGTGAAGCTGAATGGCAAATCCTTCAATGAGAACCGGCTGGAATGCCTGAATGCCAAGACGATGCAGGGTCGGAGCACGATTCAAAAGCACGTAGCGGCCGGAAATGACCTCCTCCAAAATTGCCCATACTTCTGCGGGACGCGACTCAATAAGGCGCGCTGCTCCCTTCATATTATGTGCAAGCTCGCGCTCAATAAGCTTCTGAATGACGAACGGTTTAAAAAGTTCTAGCGCCATCTCCTTCGGCAATCCGCACTGATGCAACTTAAGCTCGGGACCGACAACAATGACCGAGCGGCCGGAGTAGTCAACGCGCTTTCCGAGAAGGTTCTGACGGAACCGTCCCTGTTTGCCCTTCAACATGTCGGCAAGCGATTTAAGCGGTCTTCGCTGGGCCTGGGAGGCAACGGGGGCCTGCCCGTGGCGAACCGAATTATCAATCAGCGCGTCCACGGCCTCCTGAAGCATGCGCTTTTCGTTCCTCGTAATAACCTCCGGAGCGCGCAATTCAAACAACCGCTTAAGACGATTGTTGCGGTTAATAACCCGCCGATAAAGATCATTGAGATCGGCAGTCGCATACCGGCCGCCGTCAAGGGGAACCATCGGCCGCAAATCGGGAGGAATGACAGGAATGACCGTAAGGAACATCCATTCTGGACGAAGACCGTTGGCGGCCATTGATTTTATGACCTTCAGACGTTTATATAATTTTTTCTTTCTAATAGGATCTGCGAGCTCAAGATCCGTCTCAATTTTTTTCTGGATCGCTGGCACATCAAGACCTTCAAAAATACGGTAAATTGATTCGGCGCCGATCCCCGCCTCAAATACATCGCCGTATTTAAGTGACAGGCGGTGGTATTCAACCTCCGAAATGACCTGATGTAACCGAAGATTTTTTATTTCATCACGGGCCCGGTCTTTTCCCTCCTTAAGCTTGCCAAGTTCCGTCTTGGTGATCTTGGCGGATTTCATCTTGAATTCATGTTCTATCTCGTCCAGCGCCTCCTTTCTGCGCTCTTCGTTTATCTTGGTGATAATATAGCCCGCAAAATAGACCACTTTTTCCACATCGGCCACAGAAAGATCAAGAAGCAATCCGATCTTTGAGGGAACCGAGCGCAAAAACCAAATGTGCGAGACGGGAGATGCAAGTTTGATATGACCAAGACGTTCGCGCCGAACTACGGCACGCGTCACCTCAACGCCGCACTTATCGCAGACGATCCCCTTGTAGCGGATGCGCCGGTACTTCCCGCAATAGCATTCGTAGTCCTTCGTCGGCCCAAAAATACGCTCGTCAAACAACCCGTCCTTTTCCGGTTTTTGGGTCCGATAATTGATGGTCTCGGGCTTCGTCACCTCTCCGTGCGACCAATTCAAAATATCCTCGGGACTGGCGAGCCTTACGACGATGGCATCAAAGTCCTGTACTCGTTGCTGATCCATTATGGTTTGGATTAATTATGTCTATGAAGGCCTCACTAGCCGTTCTCTTACCGCCGCGCCCGCTCCTTTTCTCGCGGCTCCCTTTTTGAAATCGGCTCCGGAGCGCGTGCCTCTTCGCCATATTCATCAGTTGATTCCGGAATGATCTGGCCTCCGGCAAGTTCAACGTTCAGAGCAAGACCCTTCAATTCGTTTAACAGCACATGAAATGAGGAGGGAAGATTTGGTTTTTTTATCTTCTCCCCAGAAATGATGGACTCATAAGTCGCGGAACGCCCCAACACATCATCCGATTTGATCGTAAGCATTTCCTGCAGGGTATGAGCCGCACCATACCCCTCAAGCGCCCATACCTCCATTTCACCGAACCGCTGGCCGCCGAACTGCGCCTTGCCGCCGAGCGGTTGTTGGGTAATGAGCGAGTAGGGCCCCACGGAGCGCATATGGATCTTATCCTCCACCAGATGGATCAGTTTCATGATATAGATGTAGCCGACCGTCACATCCTGGTAGAATTTTTCGCCCGTCAACCCATCGTACAGCTCCACCTTTCCGTTTTCCGGAAGATTGGCTTTTTTAAGTTCCTGATGAATTTCGTCCTCGGTAACGCCCGCAAGCGCCGGCGTGATCGCCTGATACCCGAGCGTGTGCGCCGCCCATCCAAGATGCGTCTCAAGAATCTGTCCGATGTTCATGCGGGAAGCAACCCCGAGCGGATTTAAAATGATGTCAACCGGGCGGCCGTCCGCAAGATACGGCATATCCTCCTCGGGAAGAATTTTTGAGATAACGCCCTTGTTTCCGTGGCGGCCAGCAAGCTTGTCTCCGACGGAAATTTTCCGCAATTGTGCGACCTCCACTTGAATGCGCTTTATAACGCCGGAATCAAGCTTGTCGCCTTTGTCGCGCGAAAACACTTTAATGCCGACGATGCGTCCGTGCTTCCCGTGAGGAAGCGTCAACGAGGTGTCTTTCACATCGCGGGCCTTTTCACCGAATATCGCCCGCAACAGCTTCTCTTCCGGAGTAAGATCGGACTCGCCTTTTGGAGAAATTTTTCCGGTAAGAATGTCGCCCGAACGCACTTCCGCGCCTATCCGGATAATACCCTCCTCGTCAAGATTGCGAAGTTTCTCTTCAGAAACATTTGGAATATCTGGAGATGTTTCTTCGGCGCCAAGCTTCGTATCGCGCACATCAATGACATAGTCCTCAATGTGAATGGAGGTGAACGTTTCGTCGCGCACCAGCCGCTCCGAAAGAATGATGGCGTCCTCGTAGTTTGAGCCGTACCACGAGACGAATGCGACAAGAAGGTTTTTCCCAAGAGCAAGCTTTCCGTTATCAACCGAAGAACCGTCGGCAAGAACATCGCCCCTTTTTACCTGCTGATGTTTTATCACAATGGGCTTGTGTGAGATGGCGGTAAACTGGTTCGTCCGCAAGAATGAATCCAACGGATAAGAAAATTCCTCGCCCTTTTTCGTTTTCAAAACGATCTTTTGCGCATCGGCCTCGGCAATGACGCCATCGTCATCGGCAAGCACTACGCGCCCGGAATCGCGGGCGGCGCGCTCCTCAACGCCCGTTGACACAAGCGGGGCCTCGGCCCGAACGCACGGCACGGCTTGACGCTGCATGTTGGAGCCCATCATGGTGCGGTTGGCGTCATCATGCTCAAAAAACGGTATCAAACTCGTTGCAATAGAAATGAACTGCTGGGGTGAAATATCAATATAATCAACTTGCTCGCGCTCTATCAAGCCAGAGTTCCCGCGCACGCGCGCCTCTACTTTTTCTTCAAGAATATTGCCATCTTCGTCAAATGGTATGCCGGCATGCGCAATGCTCACGTTCGCCTCGGCCGCCGCATCAAGATAATGAACCTCTTTAGTAATCTTCCCTTTGGTCACCTTTTGATATGGGGTCTCAATGAGGCCGAGATCATTGATGCGGGCATATCCGGCAAGATGGCCAACAAGACCGATGTTCTGTCCTTCTGGCGTCTGTATAGGACAAATCCGTCCATAGTGAGAGGGGTGCACGTCGCGCACCTCAAAACCGGCCCGCTCGCGGGTAAGACCGCCGGGACCCATGGCAGAAAGGCGCCGCCTGTGCTCAAGCTCGGCCAGCGGGTTTACCTGATCCATGAACTGCGAAAGTTGGGAAGAAGTGAAGAACTCCTTAATGGAGGCCATAAAGGGGCGGGCATTGATAAGATGTGCCGGGGTCAGCGTGTATATATCGTAGGTTGACATGCGATCGCGGATGATACGCGACATGCGCGCAACACCAACGCGAAGCTTGTTTTGCAAAAGCTCGCCGACTCCGCGTACGCGCCGGTTCCCCAAATGGTCAATGTCATCCTCAATCGCGGAATCCTGATTTTGATTCAAATGAATGATCTCCTTGAATACGGCCACGATGTCATCAAGCGAGAGGATGCGGTTCTGCTCCGGCTGTGGATCGCGTTTCAGCGCAAGGCGCTGATTGAACTTAAAGCGTCCGACGGGCGCAAGGTCATAGCGGTCAAAACTGAACATCGCCTCAATCAAGGAGCGGGCGTTATCAACCGCGGCAAGCTCTCCCGGGCGAATCCTTTTATACACCTCAATAAACGCTTCATCACGGGTTTTTGCCGGATCCCGCTCAAGGGTTTTATGAACATAATAGAGCGCGTCGTTATCAAGAGACGTGAACTTTGCGAGGATCTCTTCGTTTGAAGCAAGCCCCAGAGTGCGCAAAAGCACCGAAGCGGCAACTTTGCGCTTTCGGTCTATGCGGACATGAATGGAACCGTCAATATCCGTTTCAAATTCAAGCCATGCGCCGCGGTTCGGAATGATCTTTGCGCCAAAATATTTTTTTCCGCGAACTTTGTTCGGAATAAAATACACCCCGGGAGAACGGATGAGCTGGGAGACAACGACACGCTCAACGCCATTCACGATGAACGTGCCCCGTTCCGTCATGAGAGGAAAGTCCCCCATGTACACCTCCTGTTCTTTGATCTCATTCGTTTTTTTGTTCGTCAGGCGCACCTTCATGCGAAGAGGCGCTTCAAAGGAAAGGTTGTGCTCCTTCGCATGATTCTCGGTGAATTTCGGCTGGTCAACATAGTAATCAAGAAAATCCAACTCAAGCGCCAGCTCTTTGCCGCTGTATCCTTTGATCGGAGAGATCTCGCCGAGGAGCTCTTTGAGTCCCTTTTCAACAAACCACTCGTACGAAGCAAGCTGGACCTCCGAAAGATCGGGGAGTTCTATCGCGGGTTTTTTGTAGCGAGAAAAATGTTTCTTCGTAATGGTAGTGTGTCTCGCGCATTCAAATCGTCCGCGAACTTCGGACGATACCAAATGCACGGCGACAATTTATGAAGTGCTCTTGCCACTCAAACAAAAGCATGAACTATTAGGCAGAGGGCGCTCAAGAAAACACTCGCCAAAAGCCGCTCTGCCGCTTTTTGAAGAAGCACGTGCCTATTCCAAGAAAATCACTTTGTTCCCTGATAGAAGTTTTTGAATGAAAATTAGAAAAAATGCCCTTCTTCACCAGGGTAATTGAATTTTGCGATTATTATTGCCTTTTTGAGGCGAGTGGGTAGGGATTTCGCAAATAAATCACCTTTTAAGCCCTCCTTATAACCCGAATAAAAATGCCTAGCGAGTATAGCAAGAGGTAAAAAATCTGTCAATAGCTCCGAGCGAGCAACTGTGGATAAGTCGGCTAGGCGGCCACCTCCTGCTTTGGCGCGGGTTTTGGCATCTTAAGGGCGATCTTTTTCCCCGTGATAACACCTTTTGAAATAAGCAGGTTATGAACACGCGGCGTTGCTTTGGCGCCCTTGGAAAGCCAGTAGAGAATGCGCTCGTTTTTCAGAGCGGTTGCCTTGGTTTTCGGGTGAAATGAGCCGAGTATCTCAAGTTCGCCCGACTTTGGCTTTGATTTTTTCTCCGTAACCACTACCCGAAACGCCGGATCATTGGTCCTCCCCCTTCGCTGAAATTTAAGCATCAACATGATATGTTAGTTTGCTAGTTAACTGGTTTGTTGGTAGGCCCGACCTTTGCAGGGTACACAATTATGAAAAAAAAGTCAATTATAAAAAAGCAGGACAATGTCCTGCAAAATAAACCCTACTTGAAAACAATGAAGATACTACCTGCAACTTTTCTTGATAAAGGCATATATGTCTCTGGCCAAGGGCACACTACACACTGAAACCAGTACAATTCCAATTAGAGTAAAAATGAAGGCGACGGTTGCCTCCTCCTTCGACACATCACTAAGGAAAAGGCGGAAAGCCGACACCATGAAAATAGCCGCTAGAATATCGAAGGCAAAAATAATGAGATGACCCCACCGAACAATATCTTTCTCCCGGTACCCACAGCACTCACAGCCACCAAACGGTTCACTATATCTCGTCTCACCCTTCCGCCCGCACACTTGGCAATAAGTTCCCGTAACCTCCCGCAGACGGGTGAGGGGTTTTGTGCAATGCCGATTAATAAAACGCCCTATTGTCCGTAAGACCCATGAGGGGTCGGGCTCAACTGTCTTTTCAAGGTTCACCCACTTAGGGCTGTGATTATGACACCATCCATGAGAACACTGCCCTCCGGGAACGTCATGGTCCATGACGCACCTCTCTTTCTGACCACCCGGTTTTCTACCAGGTGCCGCATTCTCTGTAACACTAAATAGAATTTTTGTCAAATTTCATGACAACTTCTCTCGCGGACTCACGATATCGGCAATATTCACACTCCGGCGAAGAAGCGGGTAGGCCCGACGCCATAAGGCAGGTGTGCGCCGCAAAGACCGTTTTCTCAACCCACGAGGCATTCCCGTGGTGCGGTATAAGCTGGACACGGAACTCCAGTTTTCCGTCAAACGCCTCTTTATCGCGGCGGCCGTTCACATAAACAAAATAACCGATGTCCGCAACACGGTGCCCGATTGAACGCAGGAGCCATTGATAGATCTCCATCTGCCTTTTATACCCCTCCTTATATACTCCCTCAAGCGTGATCTCCTTATCGGTGCTTGTCGCTTTATAATCAACGACGATGAACTCCCCCGCCGGGTTGACCCAGAGATCGTCAACGGCGCCGGTAATAATAAGATTTGTCAGCTCATGGAAATACTGCACTCCGACAAAGTTCTCGCGCCATTTATCCATGTCGGGGTGCGCAAGCGGCACCGCATCAACCCCGTACTGCTTCATCAGCGGGTGGGCCTTCCCTTTTGCGCGATATATGTCAAACTCTTTTTTCAGCAAATGATCCACCGCCGTATTAAGAGTAAACGACGGCATAGATGGTTGCGCCACCCCAAGCCGGCGATCAAGGTAAAAACAGCGCGGGCACCTGGTAAAATTTTCCAGCATGGAGCGGGAGAGTTTAAATACCGCGCCGGATACGGGATCAAAGATGTTCCGTGTTCTAATGTAGGAGTTTTTCAGCATAGTGCGGTTGTTATTGACAATAGTAGTTATCCATGATATTTTTTACGCGTGCTCTTTGTACTCACGCCCCCCCATGAGCCGCCGAGAATTCCTCGCGCTTTGCAAAAAACGTCCGTTCTTCGTTCTTAGATATTTGTTCAACATTTAAGGCCCCCGCGGCCTTTTCTTTTTATTGGGATATCCTGAAGCGAGAGCTCTCCGAGAGGCTCACTCCTTATCCGTCGCGCATTCGTTGAAGATGCCCACCTGTTCATTATAGTGTGCAATACGCACCCGTATTCGCGCAACTGCGTCATTCACATCACGGACAACTGAATTATATGTATCAACAAGCCGGTTATACTCTTCATACTCTCCTTTTGTTTCCGGGTGCATTGCAACAAGTGCCGCCTTTTGCCAATCAGCCACTTTACGCAACACGGCAAGCTCCGCCTCTTCGGCGCTGATGGAGTTTTTAAGAGCATCACTCGGCTCATCGCAGGCGGACAGGGGTTTTGCAAACACCTGGACCGAGATCCATGTGCTCTTCCCCTCAAATACCCCGTAACGGGCCGCAACACCTATCTCGGTGAATGCCGCATGAAGAATATTTGCCCGATGCCCGGGCGAATTCATCCACGCACCCACGACATCACGATCATCGCGATAATTCCCCAGCGCAAGATTCTCCCCGATAGCCACATACTCATAGCGGCCCACCGCAAGATCCCCGATATTCTCTCCGGTCGGCGACACATGCTCAAAATAGCCGCGCCGGAACATATCCCGGGCTTTGGTCTCGGCCAATGCATTGAGCGCCACTACCTCACGAAGAGAAACGAGGCCGCGATGTTCCTGTTCTTCATTCGTTTCGCGTATGATGCCCGAGACGGTAAGAGCCGCCGCATCATCGGTACTGGTATCGCCGTCTCTACGAAGGGGAACGGGCGTTATAACCTTCTTCTCTATCTTCTGGAGAGCGGCTACGACAAACCCATCTTCGGTTTGTTGCCCCACCGGCCTCCCGCCATCCGTGCGCACACCCACATCACCCATACCGAAAAGAACGTACGCTACCGCCGCGCCAACCAGCGAAATAGAAAACAATAACAACAGTGAGCGTCTCATACTATAGTGAACAACTCCGCGTAAGACACAGGCGGGCTTTGTATCGTACAGAACCCATCGCGCAACAAGAGGACAAAGTGCGCTTCACCGGACCACCTGTCCAACCGCAATGCCGATAGCAACAGCAAGTCCGCCAAGAACAAGCATGCGCAGAGCTCCACGCGCGATATATGTCCCGGATGCATACGCGCTTACCGCCCCCAAGAGGAAGAGGGCAAGAAAGGATGCGCTGATGGAGGCCCACAGCGCCAGCGGAAGGTCAAAAATGATATATGGAAAAAGGGGGATGAAACCTGATATAAAATATGAAATGAACATGGTAAGCCCACCCATACATGAGGGGCGAGGTGAGACGACCTGATGTTGTTCGTATTCACGCGTTGAAGATTCCGAAAGAAAACTACCCACCCCCATTGAAAATGCCTCAACACATATAAGAACAGTACCGCTCAAAAGAATTTCAGAACGCCCGACACCGGCGGCCGCCACACCGGAAAGAAGTCCCACCGTTGACACCAAACTATCCTCTACGCCGAATACGAAGTTTCGTATAAAAACGACCGTTGAAGGTTGTTCCGGAGTATTCATGGTTTTTTCTCGTCTGCTTTTTTGAGATCAAGACACACCGAATTAATGCAATAGCGCTTACCGGATGCGCCCGGTCCATCATCAAACACGTGCCCAAGATGCGCTCCACACTTCCCGCACACCACCTCGGTTCGCACCATACCGTGACTTTGGTCCTCTCTCAATTCAACATGAGAGCGGTTTGCCGGATCGGTAAAACTTGGCCACCCGGTTCCCGAATCAAATTTCGTTTCAGAAGTAAAAAGCTCGTTACCACAGGCGGCACATACATACGTCCCGACCTCGTTGGAGTGATAATACTCCCCGGTAAATGGTTTCTCGGTCCCTTTTTCGCGCATGACGCGGTATTGATCCGGCGTAAGCTTTCCCTTCCATACGGCGTTGTCTTTTAGTTTGTGTATATCGTCATCAGAGGTCATATAGTATAGTATACATGCTCTCCGGCGCCTTTTCTATATATGACATACAAAAGCGGCCACCATGGCCGCGTTATGCATATCTATTCAATCAATGCTAATCAGCTGTGTCCTTCCGGATCGGGCTCTTTCCCCACCGGAGCCCACACAAGAATGCCGCCGTCATCGTAGACGAAAAACCGCTCGTCATCGGTATCATGGGTGCTCGCACATTCAATCGCTTCATCAAGCAAAGAGTATTCAGCTATTGGATACGCATCGGAGTAATACTTCCGGTCCTCCCCGATAACCCGGAATGCTCCCCTGCTTGCCACGCGATGAGCCACAGAAAACCCGCGCGAATATACATACCACTCAATGCCGTCCCCGCATCGGGGCCTGCCGGAATGTTCCCAATCGCTATAGCTTTTTGGATGCACTACGAGTGACCGATGGGAAGGTATGCCACCAGCTAATCACATCTGCATAAAAATCACAATGCGTACTAATGCGAACGCTCTTGTGACAGATCTCGGCGACGCTTTACAAAGTGTCAATGACCGCCGCCACAATAAAATCGTTCAAGGAAAGACCGCCGATTGCATGCGTCCAAAGTTCAATAACAACCGTTGAATAAAAAATATGTATATCGGGATGATGGCCCTTCCGCTCGGCAACATCGGCAATCGTGTTCACAAACGCCATCGCACCCTGAAAATCTTTGCGATGAAATTCGCGCCGGAGCTTCTTGCCTTCAACAACTTCCCATGCTGGATCTATCTGATGTTTCCGTACCTTAATGTCTTCCGCCGTATACGGTGGAACGCCTCCCTCGCACGGTACACATTTTTCATTTAAAAGATCCATGTAATTCTGCGGGTGCTATTTCTTGGCCTCAAATAACATTTGACATAGACGATCCGCGATGACCGAGATTTCTTTTCGTGTAGTATTAACATGCAACTGGATTTCTTCCTTCTGAGATTCTGCGTCATATCTATCCTTGATGGGCGTTGGATGTGCCGAGGTTCTATTCATAGATTTCGTGGTGCCACCGTAATGAGCCTGGTCATAAAAAGCTAGTCCCTGACTTCCAATAGCACCATATATCATGCGCTTGGTGAGCGCGGGCGAATAATACTCGGGGCGCTCCTCAACCGAAGGAGCGGCAACATCAAAGTTAATACCCTCCTGTTCTAAAATTTTAATGAGTTCTAGAATGCTTCGCCCGCTTGAAATAAACTCTGTTACAAGTAAGGTTTTCCCGATATGTGGCTTACTTTTTATAAAATTTGCCACCGAATTAAAAACGTGCTGCATTCCATGCCGCCCGCCGGAAACAAAGTAGGTGTTGGGCGCTTCACGTTTTGTGTCTTTGCTATTCTTCCGCATCTGAACCGCCATCTCTCTAAGAAAAAGTGTGGGGATGCGGCCACTCGCATCATCGCTTAATAATGTGTCGTATTCAAAAAGTTTATTGCGAAGTTTCCAAACAAGCTCCGCTAGAGCCCTGGTGCCGTCAGAGTTTCGCTTCCAAAAAACAGATCCGGGATCAATACCTCTGAGAAGCTCCTCAAAATCTATGTACGGCATTCGCTCTCCACCCCCCCCCCTTCTGACCTCCCTCCTTCCCATAAAGCATGCTCCTCATTTTTCCTTCATCTAGTTCAAACGCCATAAAAGTGAGTTACTATACGTTGTAAATACTATATGATCAAGATACCCTCTGTTATTAATTATACAAGTTTTTCCACAAAAAGTTAAGACAAAAGCCCCAAGACGCCAACTATGGTCGTGTCAGTGCCTCTACCGCGATCGGCAATTCGGATGCCTTGATAAATTTCACACCGGGAAATTTCTTTTGAAGCACCGGAATTGCATCATAGAAATGCTCGTTGACTACGACGCCTGCGATCCCGTCTTTGATCGGTTTGTCTGGATGAGATATGACGATAAAGCTTCCGGTATCATACGGCCCCGAAGCCCCGACGGCGCCCGCCGCAAGCTCCTCGTCCTCATCGGTCATCCGAAGTTCCGTCGTATAAAACGGCCTCTCCGGATCAATCCCATGCGTAAGAAGTTCGTTCAGTGACCTCAGTTGAGATCCGATACTACCCTTTGCAATGCCATGCGCCTGAAAACGCCTGCCGACCTCCGGATTAACACCATCGCGGGCGATCTTCATTTCAATGCCATCATATCTATCGGCTTTAAGAACACCGAATACCTCCGGTTCATAGGTGCGGATGAACTCACCCGCCTCTTGAGTAAGCCCTTTCATTTCTCCATCGCTTAAGCCGGCTCCTTTCTCGCCCGCTTCCACCACATCGGGACCCTCTGTGCTTCCCGCCATCTTCTGTTCCAACTCCTGAAGCTTCGTGCCATCATCTGCCTCGCGGATATATGTCGCAATTCGGTGAAATATGACATCGGCGTACATCCTATCAACAAATCCATCGCCATCGCGAGCGCCAAATCGTATAATGCTTTTTTTGTCTGGCCCCTGTATCCCGCCGAGTTCTTCCCACGATCCGAATCCCTCACGATAGCATCGCTCCCTAAACTCCGCCGGAGCGCCGCTGAATATGGTGCGCCCTGCCCTATCATATATATCAATACGAGAAAGCAGCGCAATGGTATGTGCGGCGCTCTGTAGATGCTCCGGTAACTCTCCCCGCGCAACATCGGCCTCGCGCCGATTGTCCGGCACCGGATGCTCTTTCGTTACAAACGCACCCGACTGATTTTCATGTATTCCCTCCATACGCTCTCATGATCATTTCGGCTTAGCGCCTCCGACCCATGCCCTGCCCGCCGCGCGAACGCTGATGAAATGGCCTTCCACCGCGCCGCGGATAGGCACCCCGGTCCTCACGAAACGCTGGTAAGGTGGGGGCAGGGATATGCGGAAGGACTTCCGGCAACTTTGATATCGGTAATGGTTTTCTGATAAGCCGCTCAATTGCGCGAACTTCGTGCTGTTCATCCGGCATTGCGAATGTAATGGCGTGCCCACCGGCGCCCGCGCGCGCAGTTCGCCCGATACGATGCACATAATCGTCGGATGTTGAGGGAAGATCAAAGTTGACCACAAGTTCAATGCCCATCACGTCAATGCCGCGCGATGCGATGTCGGTTGCGACAAGCACCCGATATTTTCCGGTCTTAAACCCATCCAGCGCCTCCCGCCGCTGATTCAGGGATTTATTTGAGTGAATCTCTGCCGCAGAAAGTCCGAGCGATTTTAATTGCCGCGTGATCCGCTTCGCACCATGCTTGGTTCGCGAAAACACCAGCGTGGAGCCATTGTGGGTCTCAAGAACTTTTGCCAATAGGTTTATTTTTTTGTCCTTTGCCACAATGAAAAGCTCCTGAGTCACCCGTTCCGCCGTAGACCCCGCGGGCGCTATCTCCACCCGTATCGGAAGCTTCATGTGTCCGGAGGCGATCCGCATGATCTCGGAGGGCATTGTCGCGGAGAAAAGCATGGTTTGGCGGTTTTTGGGAAGAGCGGAAAGAATTTTCTGAATTTGGGGCATAAAACCCATATCAAGCATGCGATCCGCCTCATCAAGCACCAGCACCGTGATCCCATCAAGGCGAACATTTTTTTGGTTCATGTGATCAATAAGGCGCCCTGGGGTCGCAATGATCACGTGGGGATTTTTTGAGATGGCGTGCACCTGTGGGCCGAGTGATAACCCGCCGATAAGAACGGCGGTCCGCAGACCAAGCCCGCGGCCGATCTTCTGGAACACCTCGTCCACCTGAAGCGCCAGTTCACGCGTCGGCAGTACTACAAGCCCACGGCCTTTTGTCTGCGCAAGGCGCTGTATCATGGGAAGCCCGAACGCGAGTGTTTTTCCGGTTCCCGTTTGGGCGATCCCGACAACATCCTTCCCTTCCATAGCAACGGGAATGGCTTTCTGTTGAATGGGAGTCGGTCGCACATAGCGAAGGCGCGCCAGTATATCAAGAAGGGCCGGCGCCAAACCAAGCCCGTAAAATCCCGACGCCTCTTGTGTTTGGTGCTGATTCATAGGAAATACAACGCCCTCAAGTATACTCCCCACAGCGCGAATAACAAGCGCTCGCCATGCACACAAAAACTCCGACAACAAAAAATGGCATCGTTATCCGCCTGCCTGCCAGCGCAATACCGCTTCAAACGGATACAACAACATAACAATGTTAAGCAATAGGTTGTCGCGAATCCAATAACCCACAAAAACTTCCATCAGGGCCGTAAGCGCAAGTATGGACCACATGGGAAGTCGGCGCGCCGCAACAAACCCGACAACCATCCATATCACGTCGGCAACGGAATTCAGTATTGAATCTCCATAATAATCAAGAGAGATGGTCGCCTCACGGTATCTATTGATGATAAAATCGCTATTTTCAAATATCTCCCACGATGCTTCCGCAAAAATTGCAAGCGCCAGACGAAGTCCGATCGGCAAACGGCGGCCGAAAAGCCATAGTAATCCATAAAACGCAAACCCATGGATAATATGCGAAAATGTGTACCAATCAGAGATATGTTGGGAATTTTGGGAACTATGTGTAACCCCGTGCCACAATTTCACATATCCGCACTCACAGATAAGAACGTGGCCCATGGCAAAAAGTGTGATGGCAAATACCACCAAGAGCAGAATAGATATGCCGATATAGTGCTTCAACGATATACGATCGTACCAGAAGGTATTCATACTGCGATAACCGAGCGCGCGCACCGATCCCCCGTGCGGCCGGATGCGGGCTTAATATAACTCATCTTTTTTACTGCGAAGAAACATATTAAAATTTTCTACAAAAAGCACAAACACCTGAAATGGCGCGTCAATAAGATCAAACAAGAGGACTAATATTTTAAATTTACTCAACCCCGCGATGGTCACCTGCCCGATACTTACGAACGGCATGACAATAAGGTCCCATGCGAACGTCCGCAAGGACGCCCGCGCCTGCTCCAGGCTGATATCCTGCGCGCGATTATGCACCCGAACGCCCGTTGCGGCAACGATAGAAGTAAAAAGAACGAACACCGCGGCACTCGCAATACTGAAGTGCAGACCCTGCAATATCATCCAGACGCCCAAAAGAACCAGAAGAGAGACGACGATAAAAAAGATGCGCACCATGGTTTGAATGAAGGGTTTTTTCCGCTCCGGTATTGCAAGGAGATATTTTTTTTGGGCACCCCGATACACGGCGGCCCGCACCTCGGCAAGCACCAGCTCAATGTTCGCGGCCGTTGGCATCCGGATAAAACCGATGATAAACACCATCAAGAGCGGCGGAAACAGAAGATTGATGATGGTATTTTCAAGCGAAAAACTATGAGTAACGTACGTATCAATTGGGATCTCTATGGCAAGCGCAACGATCACTTTGGATACGAAAAGCGAGATAACGCTGAAGAAAGCGAGCCGCCGCAAGCGCTGTCGCTGTTGGGTGTATCGTTTTTGGTACGCCTCGCGCACTGCGGAAAAAAGCGCCGACTCATCGGCACATACCGCCTCCACAACGTCGGGAGCGCTCTTCTTGGCAAACGCAACGTCTCCCAACAGCAGAAATACCGTATTGTATTGGTTGCATAGTTTAAAAAAATATGAACCGAGCGGATGCGCCATCGTAAGATCAAGGAGGCGTTTCGTGGAAAGAAGGCCCTCGGCAAACTCTTCAAGCTCACTCCGAGAAAAATCTTCCCAGCGCGGATAGAGAAATGTCAGCAAGCGGTATGAAAGCTGGTCCACATCAACGCGTAACAACGCCCGCTGAACAGCGATGAAAAGCTGAACTTCCTTATCGCGATCGGACACGCGCTCACCAGTTATCACCAATCCCTCGGTAAGACACGCAAGCATCGCCGCGGATGCCGCGCGATCCTTCCATGGCGGATCAATGCACTCCTCCACGGCAGATGCCGTGATGCTCATGAGCCACATGGAAAGTTCGTTTTTCTGCGCGAACCGCCCGGCGCGCACCAACTCCAGTAAAAAAAGAAGGTTGTCTACCAGGCGTTGAACTTGTGAGATCTTTTCCTCCGGTATGCGGTCATTTGAAAAATGACCGGACCGTATCATTTCCCGTATAAGACGCGAGGCCATCTCCGATTTGCCGCCATGCACTAACACGCCACGCTGTATCGCCCGTAGAATGCTCCGCTGACGTAACAGATGCTCCTCCCGATAGTCAATGACATTCCGAACCTGTTCGTAGGCCTTAGCGAACTTTGCAGCTATCTCGTCAACATGAATCCGCGCCACCGTCTCCGGCGGCTGCTTTATGGCATCATATGCTTTGTATCTTGCAAGAAGGTCCCTAACGGCTTCGGTGAACATGTGATTTATCGCTCTTTTGGCGCATTATTACTGTAACAAGAGGGGTATCGAACACGCGCCACGACATCTATCGTACCACACTTTCCCAACGATTTCTATGAGATATTCCTGCAAAAAATATACTCTAAACCCCACAACAACCTGCTAAAACTGGAGAACGGGGAGTAGGAATCTTCCATAGAAAAAATCGCCCGACCACGCACCCGGATACGGATGATAGGAGAGGCGACCATGACCGTGTTATGACTGCAAAGCCCCGCATACCTTAGAAAAAAGTTCCAACTCCGAGATCGCAAGAAGCGCTGTGGCATGCTCTTCAAAACGTATGATACGGATAAAGCGCTGTGTGAGGATCTCGTGCATCCCGGAAAGGGTATGCGGCATAGCCGAAAGGCGCTCGTCGTCTCCCTGGCGCATGCTTTCTGCCAGCATCGGACCTTCATAATTGATGAATGCTTCGCGTGAAAGATCAACGCGCACAAATGTAAGGGCGGCCGTGTCACTCGTGCCGATCTTGTCCCACCAAAAATAGAAAGCGGGAAACAGCGGATTGAAAACAATCGGCTCGTCGTAGATAGTGCGCTCACAAAGAAACAGCGCCCGGCCCGCGGTCACCACCGAGAGTCCCACATATGTTTCACCGGACGGCTCACTGTCAAGTTCAAATGCCGCCGAAACAAACGTAGGCCCCAACCCCGGCGCGGCGTTACGCGATGCAAACCGGTACCCAAAGCGAGCGTATGCCGTATCAGGAAAGAACTTGCCAAAATACTGATTTGCCCGGCGCGCCTCCACAACGGGAAGGCATGAGACGACATGATGGCGGGCGGTTTCCCAAGAGCTCATGGGCACATGGTCAGTATGTCTGAAAGTATTATAGCACGTCTCTGTATAATTATCAAGATCAAGATGCTCGGCGGCAACTGGACAACAGGGCCCCAACCGGTGCCCAACTGGCCCCACCATGCCCTTCCACATTGTAGGCCCATGCCTTACAAATACTTCTCTATGTTTTTCTTGTGCTCCTCGTACGTTACCGCGCAATGTATGCGTTTTAGCGCATCATGCAAATAGTATACACAATCTGTTTCCGCAGAATGTAGAACCGCCTCTATTGCGGCGCGCCCGGGACTTGCGATCGGATGTGGGGGAAGTCCTTTATAACGGTAGGTGTTATAGGGAGAATCAATGCTTTTGTCCTGCGGTGTAATAGGCGCCCACCACCCGCTCCCCGTGTGCCCACGGGCGTATTGAACAGTCGCATCTATGTCTAACTTCATACCTTTTGCTAGGCGATTCCACAGGACGCCGGCAATAAGCGGCATATCTTCGCTACCTGCCGCCTCACGCTGAATAAGGGAGGCAATCTTGATCACCGTATCCCACTTAATATTTTGAGCGCGCGCCTCCTTGGCGTATTCAGCAAATATCTCCTCAAATCGCCTCTGGAGGCGTAAAGCGACCTCCTCGGGCTGCTCATTTTTTGGTATAAGATAGGTATCAGGAAAATACACCCCTTCTATATATTCCTGCTTGGTAGATGTATAGGTTGCGACCCATGCATCACGCGCTTTTTTGTCCCAGGCAAGCTCACGCGACAGAATGTCCGCCGTCTCCTCCTTCCGAAGTCCCTCGGGAATAATGACCCATACAAGGGTAGGACCCGAGGAAAATACATCTGCCATGTCCCATGCATCAAATGAGGGTGAAATGCTATACCCTCCCGACGTGATCACGGGTACGCCACGGGAGCCGAGCGCAACGTCAAGCGCCCACCGACTCCGTATGAACCCATGCGCCAAAAGCCGTTCCACCGTATCACCATACGACGCATCCCGCGCAACAATGAACAGTTCCAAGGGCGCACCTCCTTGTGGTGCGCCGAAAAGCCGCCCATACACCACAAGGCATCCCACGATCGCCATTCCCACAAGGGCAAACACAACAATCCGCATCACGTATCTGGTGTGCATAATGAGAAATTCTTAGAGCTCAACATGCGCTCCGTCAAATGCCGAACGTATCCGAACGATCCCGCTTCCGGCCGTGACCATCCCGATACTACCGGCATTCGGCAAACGCCTAAGGATCTTGTACGCGGTCTTGGGAGCTACTGATAGGACATATCCTATGCCGCAATTGAATGTTGAGTACATCTCATCATTAGAAATACCATGCTTGCGAATGTCCTGAAATATCTTCTGCGGCATCAATTGTTTTGAGTGCTCAATGTAGGCATCGTGAGGGCCTAGAATATCCTTAAGCTTTGTAAAAGCTCCCCCCGTGATATGCATCATGCCATGAATATCGTAGCGCGCAAGAAGCGGCATAATCAGATCCGCGTATATCACGGTCGGCTCGGTACATTCCCTGCGCCATGCTCCGGAAAAAATACTCCGCACCTTTGTCATGCCATTTGCATGAAGCCCTCCGCTTTTTAGGCCGATAAGCACATCACCAGTGCGACACATATTTTTCCGACTAGCAGGAAGAAACCCTGAAACGGTGATGCTGATATCAAGACCGTCGGCTCCTTCATGGATAGATGTCTCCCCTCCCGTCATGGCGATCTTCCGCCGCCGTGCCTCATGCGCAAGCGCTGTCACGATCTCAATGATCGCCAAAGGATCATCCTTGGGAAGCACGATGTGATTTTGAAACGCATACGGGATAGCACCCACCATTGCAAGATCGTTCAGGTTCATCGCAAGCGCATCCATGACAGCATGCCGAAATGTCCGCCGTTGCCAATGATAGATGCCCTTCGTTCCGATGCCATCGGTATGGTGTATCTCGGGATACGAAAATTTTTTGCGTATGACGGGGTAAAGCCCCGGCATCACATCAACATACGGCGACTTCCACGTCCGTTCTATCAACCGCAAAATTTCTTTTTTGTATGGTTTTGTCGGGTTGTACATATATGTGCGTGGGCATCCTTATTCCCTACCATTATTAAAACATTTTCCGCCACTCTTTCCTACTTGCGGCCCACACAAAAACCGCCCCGCATAACGCAGGACGGTTTTTTGCGCGCATGTTACCTTCCGAACACCTCGTTGAGCTTGGCACGAGTCGCAGGACC
>Ga0156065_124_pt1 | contig 20715 bp, 21 predicted proteins | sample RifCSPlowO2_02_FD_107718 | JGI IMG/M metagenome (GOLD analysis project Ga0156065, IMG submission 107718) | Candidatus Sungbacteria bacterium RIFCSPLOWO2_02_FULL_51_17
AAAGGATTCGGGATTTTCTCAAAAAGATTGGTTCGAACTTCCGCATTGCCGAGCGGACGCTTTCGTTCCCCCTCAAAAATGCTTGGATTCTGGCGGAAAAATACCATGCCGAGGCGCTTTGCGCCGAGGCAACCTCTTTCAATTTCGCTGAATGTAAAACTTGGCGGAGGCGGAAGGATTCGAACCTTCGGTGCGGTTTCCCGCACAACATCTTAGCAGGATGCTCCTTTGTTTTTGCTTCTTTGATGCGCAAAAACCCGGGGCGCCATATATCTTCAAAGCGGTGAGGGTGGGATTCGAACCCACGATACGGTTTTAACGCCGTATAACAGGTTAGCAACCTGCCGCCTTCAGCCTCTCGGCCACCTCACCGCCCTGAAGACATATCTGTGGCGCCCGTGAAAAGCTTGTCCGCTTTTCACCCACTCAGGCACGCCTCCACAAAGTTTTCAATATATTGTGCGGCCGCGTAACACTCTTCCAGCGCGCCAAGCCCTTTTTGCCATGCTCTCATACACAATAAATTCGTACCAATCCTAGCATATTCACCGCAAAAATCCACCTAACCGCGGGCGATAACGATGCCCCACACCAAGAGGGCGCCTGCCGCAAGAAGGGCATACGCCGCCTCATCAAGGGTTGCGCGGCTCGTTGAAACATCATCAATCAAAAGTATGCGTCTTCCAGCAAACTCTTGCGGGCGCAAAACGCTGAATGCATCTTGCATGTTTGTCTTTTTTTCTTTGAAATCGGAGAACGTTACTTGGGATGCGGTGTTCGTCTTTCTGATGAGATTGTCGGTGACGAGCGCAAGCCCATGTTCGGCGGCAAACGGTGTGCCGATCAACTCCGCCTGATTAAACCCTCGTTGGCGCATTTTTTTGGTATGGAGCGGAATGGGAACAACAAGTGTGTGTTTCGGGAACACGAGGGCGTTCTTCCTTACAGCCGCGCCCAAAAGAGACGCAAGAGGGGAGGCGAGCTCTTTTACGCCATGGTACTTAAGAGCATGTATTAGATCACGGGGGAGGGGGTCCTTATAATTGAAGGCGAAGAGGAGGCGCCTGATCGGACTTATTTTTTGGCATGAACGGCAGAAGGCGCCGGTGAAATTTCTGTGAGAACACGCCGGACAGCGTTGTATTTCCACCTTGTCGCTTATGTCGTTTAGACAGGATGCGCAGAGAAATGTGCCCTCTCTTTTGCATCCAAAGCAATGCTTTGGAAAAAGAAGGTCCATGGCGAATGTTTTTGCGATCTGAAAGGTGTTCATGTGTTGTTGAGACGATACGCCTGTATCGGGTGCTCTTCTGGCGCGCATGGGAGAATGTGCATAACTTTCTCAATTGAGCAGGCCCGCTGAAATTTTAATCAAAAATGACCGCCAAAATGCGTAAACTGCCGCCAGCATCTTCCCGGTGGCATTCCGAAAAGCGGAATTTATACAATTTTATGCTCTTTTTATGGTATAATCAATAAGATACGTGTCATGGTAGATATTCCATTTTTTAAGAAATTCACCCTTCCTAGCTTTAGCTTTGATCTTGGCAGACATTCGCCGAGTTTTTTGGGCGTTGACATTGGTGGTTACTCCGTAAAAGTGGTACAATTAAGGAAGGAAAAGGAGCGTGCGGTCCTGGAAACATATGGGGAGTTGAAGACCGGTGGTTATTTGAAGAGGACTTCGGGTGCCGCGGGGTCAAACTTTTTACGTTTCCTTGAGGCAGATGTTACCGAGATGCTCAGCGATATTCTAAAGGAGTCCAACGTGACGACGCATCAGGCGGTTTTTTCCATCCCCCCGATATCAAGTTTTATCACCGTTGTTGATTTTCCGCGCCTGTCGCCGGGGGAGATACAGACCGCCATTCCCTACGAGGCGAAAAAATATATTCCGATACCATTGTCGGAGGTTCTTCTTGACTGGGAGGTCATTGACGAAGGAGATAAGGAGCGTGTGAAGATCTTGCTGGTCGCGGTTCCCAAAGAAGTCATAAGCAAGTACAAGCGGATCGCTCAACTTTCAAAACTGGAGCTTCGCGCCCTTGAAATAGAGAATTTTTCCCTTGTGCGCTCGCTTGTAGGACCATCCAGAAATGTGGTTGCGATCATAAACTTCGGCGCATATACGACGACGGTGTGCGTGGTTGACCAGGGGACCCTTCGCCTGAACCACAATATTGAGCGGGGATTCCACGAGATCACGAGAACAATGGTAAAAGCGCTGAATATTTCCGAGGAACGCGCGGAGGAGTTTAAAAAGACCGTCGGCCTTTCCGAAAAACCGGAGGAGAAGGAGGTGGTAGATGTCATTTTGGGTTCGCTTGACGCCCTTATGCGGGAAACGGAGCGCATCGTCAATGTGTATAATAGGGCGAACATGCGCAAGGTTGAGCAGGTGATTCTCACGGGCGGCGGGACGAATCTTTTCGGTCTGGTGGATTATGCGGCGAAAACATTCGGATTGGAAACGATCCGGGCAAACCCATTCGCGCGTCTCGTGTACCCCGCATTTTTACAGCCGATATTGCATGAGATAGGTCCGTCGTTTTCAACAGCGGTCGGGTTGGCGCTTCGCGAGATCACGAGCAAATAGAATGGTGGTAATGGTTTGCGTCCGCTCCATAGCATACATATTTTTCTGACAGACGATCGAGAAAGGCATTTCGTGCCACAACAGCAATGGAACAAGACCAACTTCTTTCCAAACGTGCATCAGAATATCGCAAGGTCCGATTCGCTTCTGCGGGGGCTGACTACTTTTTTATTCTGGTTATCATTGCTTTTTTCGGGACGCTTCTGGCATGGGGTGGCGTGTATGCCTACAAGCGGAGCATCGCGTCTTCGGTCGCAAGCGTTCAGGATCAGATCAACGTCATAGCCGGTGAACTTCGGCAGGAGTTCGGGGATGACAAGCTCATACTTCTTTCCGACAGGATATCGGCCGGCAAGGAACTTCTCACTAATCACACATTGCCTTCGGGCGTGTTTAAAATTTTAGAGGAGCAGACACTCCCGAAGGTGGCGTACGGTGGTTTTGCGTTTGGAAGCGAAGCCCGTCAGGTAGCCATGACGGCAACTGCCGAAAATTATCAGGTGCTTGCCGATCAGATCGCCATTTTTGAGGGATTACCGCAGGTGGACCAAGTTGAGTTCGGTGGGCTCTCTCTTTCGGAGAGCAATGTCGTGAGCTTTCAACTGACCATTATTTTTAACAGAAGTGTTTTACAGCTTTCCGTTCCCGAGATGGCCGGATAATGATCGCCGCCGGCTGTTCGGGGCAGTAGTATACATACGTGAACAAATTAACCTTTAGCATACTTCTCGGTATTACCACGGCGCTCGCGCTCATCTTCTTTGTTATGCCGGATTTTCAGAGCATTCCGCTTGAGTCGGCAAAAAAAGTGAAACTTGAGGAGATCCTTGGAAAATTTGATGAGATACGCCTTAAAAAGGAGGCGATCGTATCAAGTTACGCCGCTATTTCTGATGATGATATTAAGCGCTTGGACAGCATGTTGCCGGAGGGCCCCGAGATCGGTGAACTGTTGGTGAACCTTGATCTTTTGGTCAAAAAACATCGGCTTCAGCTGACAGGCATCCAATTCCAAAAGATAGAGCGCGAAACAACGGGGCGGCCGCGAAATGCCGCAGAGGTGGCATTGCTGGCGAAGAAGATAGTACGGTATTCAAAGCTTCCTATTACGTTGAATATGATCGGAAGTTATGAAAATTTTAGAAAATTTATTGTTGAGCTTGAGAGCATTATTCGCATCACCGATGTCAGAAATATCACTCTTGGCGGAGGGGTTACCGGCAGTCATACATTTACCTTGCAGGCGGATACATATTATATGAGCCGATAGGCGGTGCCAGTGCTGGGCGCTCGGCAGTGATACAGAAATGTCTTTCGTTGCGGCGCGTTATGGGCAAGAACGAACGTTATTAAAGAAATGAACAAACAAACCATAGGTGTTATCATTGTGCTTCTGTTTCTGGGCGTGTTTGTATTTTACTGGTTCTCGCGGACTCCGAGCGTGCCGGCGGGAAGTAGCGTGAGCGTTCCCGAAGAGGGCCAGCTCGTTGAATTTGAAAAGATAAACAATATCAGTTTGGACGCCGAGTTTTTTAGGGACCCGTTCTTTACGGCTCTGAAAGAATTTCCTACGGCGACCGGAACGGTTCACTATACGCCGGGGCGGGCAAATCCCTTTATTCCTTTTTAATGTCTTTTCGTGATGCCCTGGTCGTCCGATGCCTCGGGATCTGCCGTAACGGCGCATGTGCACGTGATATGGCGGGCGCCTGTCATGCGGATATTCCGGCAGGCGCCGGATTTTTTCTCTCACGCGGCGTGACTATACACGATCTGAAGACAGCATATGGCAAAAAACATTCTTGAAATCTTATCCCGCAAAGGCGCCTTCCCGAAGGAAGAGATTGTCGGCATAAAGCGCGAGGCGCAGGAGCACTCTTCAAGCGTGGAGGACGTGCTTTTGGGCCGTGGCGTTTCAGAGCGGGACATCGCGCTCGCCAAAAGCGAGCTTTTCGGCATTGATACCTATTTTCTTGAAGGGAAAAAGGTTCCATATGATGTGTTAAAAGAGATACCCGAAGAATCGGCGCGCTTTTATAGCTTCATTCCGTTGGATAGAAAGGAGGGGGTGCTTGAGATCGGCATGGTAAGCCCCGACGACCTTAAGGCGCAGGATGCGCTGAAATTCATCGGTCAGCGTTTGGGCGTGCCGTTTCGTTCATACATCATTACGCCGAGCGATTTTGAAAGCATCGTGCAGGAATATAAGTCCCTTGGCGGGGAGGTTACAAAAGCGCTTTCGGATTTTGAAAAAAAATTGGAGTTGGACCGCCCGGCTATTCATAGGGGGCAGGGCGAGAAAATAACAGAAGATGCTCCTATCACAAAAATGGTCGGGGTTATTTTGCGGTACGCTGTTGAGGGGCGGGCATCCGACGTTCATATTGAGCCCTTGGGCGATAAGCTGCGTGTGAGGTTCCGGGTTGACGGCGTACTGTATACGGGCTTGGTACTGCCCGGGAACGTACACGCGGCGGTGGTGACGCGGATCAAGATTATGACCAATCTTAAAATTGACGAGCTCCGCATTCCGCAGGACGGCAGGTTTCATGCGCGCGTGCTTGATAAGGAGGTTGATTTTCGCGTTTCAACGTTTCCGACAAGTTATGGGGAGAAGGTCGCCATTCGGATCCTTGATCCCGATGCCGGGATCAAGACCCTGGCGGACCTCGGCATAGAAGGCCGCAACAAGGAACTTCTTGAGCGAAGCATGCAAAAACCGTATGGCATGATACTTGTGACGGGTCCCACCGGTTCCGGAAAATCCACGACGCTCTACGCGATGCTTCAGATTCTGAACCAGGAGGGAAAGAACATCGTAAGTTTGGAGGACCCGATAGAATACTACATGCCGGGCATGAACCAGTCCCAGGTGCGGCCCGAGATCGGCTATGACTTTGCTACGGGACTCAGGCACATTTTGCGCCAGGACCCCGACATTATTATGGTGGGTGAGATCCGGGATAAAGAAACGGCACAGCTTGCGGTGCACGCAGCACTTACCGGACATTTAGTGCTTTCAACGCTTCATACGAACAATGCGCTTGGCGTTATTCCGCGTCTTCTGGATATGGGCGTTGATCCATTTCTTATTCCCTCCACCGTCATTCTTGCCATCGGACAGCGCTTGGTCAGGCGTCTTTGCGCGGAGTCACGGAAAGAAGTTCCGATAGAGGGGCACATCAAGGATGTCATTGCCAGAGAGCTCGCCGCTCTTCCGGCCGCCTTTAAAGACGAGATGGAAAAGCAGAAATTCTCCTCGGTCTTTCTCGGTGAGGCGTCGGCAACGTGCCCGAAGGGAAGCAGGGGCCGTATTGGCGTCTATGAGGTGTTGGAAATGACGCCCCAGCTTGAAAAGATCGTTCTTGAGGGACCGTCGGAGACGAAAATAGGAGCGGAAGCATTGCGCCAAAATATGATCACCATGCGGCAAGACGGCGTGATGAAGGCATTGCGCGGAATTATCGGCGTTGACGAGTTGCTTGAGGTTATTTAGGCGTGCCCTCCGGTGGGTTGTGCGCGTATCATCGCGTGCGCCGATAGTTTTTATGATATGATATAAGCATATGAACTACCAACAAGAATTTTCGGAACTTATTGATACGGTATTGAAGCAGAACGCCTCCGATCTGCATTTTTCCGTCGGCCGTCATCCGACTATTAGGATAGACGGCGGATTATTGGAACTTGCAAAAAAAGACATTCTCACCCCCGAAAGCACAAGAGAGTTCCTTTCTCTCATGATAAACGACGCTCAAAAAAAGATCTTCTCCGAAAGAAGGGAGCTGGATTTTTCGTACGCATACCACGACACCGCTCGTTTTCGGGTCAACACTTTCGTTCAAAAGGGATATATCAGTATTGCGATGCGGCTTATTCCGACGCGCATCAAGAGTTTTGAGGAACTTGCCCTTCCGAACATTTTGGCCGATTTTTGTACGCGTCCGCAAGGGTTTTTTCTGGTGGTAGGACCTACGGGGCACGGAAAAACGACGACGCTTGCAGCTATGATTGACTACATAAATCACACGCGAAATGATCACATTATCACGATAGAAGATCCTATTGAGTACATGTTCGCCTCGGATCGCGCGATGGTGGACCAGCGTGAGGTCGGGGTGGATACCGAAAGTTTTCCGGTAGCCCTTCGCTCAATATTTCGCGAGGATGTTGACGTTTTGATGATAGGCGAAATGCGCGACCCTGTTACGATCGCGGCCGCAGTCACGGCCGCAGAGACCGGACACCTTGTGTTCTCGTCACTTCACACGAACAACGCCGCTCAAACCATAGATCGCATCCTGGATACGTTTCCTCCCGAACAGCAAGGACAGATACGCTCACAGCTTGCTTCAACACTTATCGGCATTCTTTCACAGCGCCTCTTGCCTCGTATTGAAGGGGGACTGGTGCCCGCCGCAGAGGTTATGGTCGCCGATTCCGCCATTCGGAATCTTATCCGTGAAAACAAAGTGCACGAGATTGACCTTGTGATAGAGACAAGCACCGCCGAGGGGATGATCTCGTTCAACCGTTCGCTGACCGACCTTATTCGCAGAGGCGAGATTACACTTGAAACGGCGATAAACTATTCATTGAACCCGTCTGAACTGCAACTTCTGTTGAAACGGCGCTAGCGGGCGGAGCGCGCTGATTAGTATGTCAACGAAGCGCGCCGCGGGCCGTGTTCTGTATTCATCACTCTGCATTCATCATTCATAGTTTTTAGTATGGAGTTTATTTACAAAGCGCGAACGCCCGAGGGAGAGGAGCGGCAAGGGTCCATTGAGGCGCTTAATCTTGAGAATGCTGTTGATTCGCTTCAGCGGTCCGGACTTATTGTCGTAGAACTTCGTCCGCACGATACCGGTGGCGTGTTCGGCGCGCGCATGCGCTTTTTTGAGCATGTAAAACAGCGCGATCTTGTGATATTTTCCCGCCAGCTTGCAACGCTTTTTGAGGCAAAAGTTCCCATCGTCCAGTCGTTAAAAACGCTCATGTCGGAGGCCCCCAGCCCCATACTTCGTGAGGCAATATCGGAGATCATGGATGACCTGTCCGGCGGCTCCTCGCTTTCGCAGGCGATGATGAAGCATCCCAATATTTTCGGGGCATTTTACGTCAATATGATCAAGGCGGGGGAGGAGTCCGGAAAGCTCAAAGAGGTGTTCACGTTTTTGGCGGATAACCTTGAGCGGACTCACGAACTGGTCTCAAAGGTGAAAAACGCCCTTATTTATCCGGCATTCGTTCTTACGGCGTTCGTTGGCGTCATGGTCGTTATGATGGTGGTCGTGGTTCCACGTCTCGTAGGAATTTTTGAAGAGGCGAGCGTTCCTATTCCGTTTTATACCCAGATCATTATTTCGCTTTCCCTATTTCTTCGGGATTACGGAATATTTCTTTTGATCGCACTGATCGCCGGCAGCGCTATCGGATGGAGATATATTGGCAGTGAAAAAGGGAGGCAACTTTTTGACGAGATACGCATCCGACTCCCGTTTGTAGGAGGGCTTTCGCGGAAAATGTATCTTTCCACAATGGCCGATAATCTTGCAAATCTTATTGCGGCAGGTGTTCCGATACTACGCGCACTGCAGATCACGGCAGATGTCGTCGGGAACCGCGTGTATCGCACGGTTATTTTGGATGCCGTTGAGGCGGTAAAAGCGGGGAATAGCATGAGTTTGGCATTTGAGAAATATGAGGAAATTCCGCCGCTTGTTACCCAAATGATTCACATCGGGGAGGAATCGGGAAAGCTTGATTTCGTCTTGGAGGCGCTTTCGCGATTTTATCGTCGCGAGGTTCTTGCTGCAGTTGAGGCCCTTATTGGCCTCATTGAGCCGATGCTTATCCTGGTCCTTGGAGGCGGGGTCGGTATCTTGGTCGCCGCAATTCTTGTGCCATTGTACAGCTTGTCTTCTGCGCTCTAAAACCCTTGTTTCTGATGTTTTTTGGAGTAGCTGACGCTGATTCTTGTGGATATTATGGTAGTTCCCTCTCTGTTATCCACAGCCCGCATGGAAGTGTAAAAACGCCTGTTGTATAATAGAGAGGTCATTATTATTTGTTAATGGTCCGTTCTGCTGCAAGCCATTCACGAATACGAGCGGGTGGTGTTTCAAAAGTATTTGTGCACAGTTTGCTGCGGAGTCGGCCTCTCAAAAGTCGTTTAAAGAATTAGTTTTTTGGCGCTAGCCGCTAGTTCCAGTCAAGCTACGGCGAGCCCATAATGACTAATCTCATCATACGCATGTTTAAAAGATTTTTTCTGAGTAATAGTTCAAAGAAGGGGTTTACCCTCATTGAACTTTTGGTCGTTATCGCTATTATCGGTATTTTAGCATCTATCGTGTTGGCATCGCTCAACACAGCACGAAAGAAATCGCGTGATGCCCGCCGCGTTGCGGACATCAAGCAGATACAGTTAGCCCTTGAACTGTATTTTGATGCAAAATCAGAGTACCCGGATGATACGGGCAACCTTGATCCTGACTATATCCCCGCTGTTCCGAAGGACCCAGATGGGACCGCATATCGTTTTAACTCATATACGACATCCACGAACCCTCCAATCGCCGCTGACGACTGCACAGAAGCATCAGAAACGTGTTTGAGTTACCACATCGGGGCGAATCTTGAGGAATCCACGAATGTTGCCTTGGATGGGGACATAGACGCGGCCGGTGATGTTGTTGAAGGTGCCGATGCGGACGGATGCAATAATGAGGCGAGTTTCTATTGCTACGACGTAAGGCCCTAGTTCTGTGGAAATAGCCCTTACTCTACTCTTTGGGCTTGTGGTCGGCAGTTTTCTCAATGTAGTTATCTGTCGGCTCCCGAAATCCCCTCTTTTATCAAAAAAAGAGGGGATTTCTTCCGTAGCGGGGGCGATAGCAGAACTCGGGGGCCGGTCGTACTGTCCCGCCTGTCACAAGACCCTGTCATGGGTAGAGCTTGTGCCAGTCATAAGTTTTATAGTGCAGAGACGGCGCTGTAGAGGGTGTCGGGAGTTGATGTCGTGGCAGTATCCGCTTGTTGAAATTGCGACGGCGGCGGCATTTGCCCTTATCACGTGGCAGTTCTTCAGGGGAAATCTTTAGATAGTATTATTATGTAGTAAGTATTGAGTATCAGTACGCGGAGAAATTTTGAGAGGGTTGCTTACTACCTAATACTGGATATGTAATATTTCACCGAAAAATAGTATCACCTGGTATGCTCATTGATTATTTGTATGTATCTGAATTTGTGTCTCTCCTCTATTATTTTGCCTTCGCAGTTTTTTTGATCGTCATTTTTGCGTATGACGTGAAGCACATGATCATTCCCGACTTTGCGACCGCGGGCATTGCGGCGCTTGCATGTATCGGGTGGGCGGTCAGATTTTTTTCCGGTTCCGCCTCAACCTCCGATATCGGTATGACGGCGGGAGTGGCAATGCTTGCGCTCATCGTGTTCGGTGGCATTTGGGGTATTTCACGAGGGAACGCAATGGGATTCGGGGACGTAAAGCTGGCCCCCGTACTTGTGCTCTTCCTCGGCGGACTAAAGGGCGGCATCGCGATCCTATTGTCTTTTTGGGTTGGAGCTCTTGTCGGGATCATGGTCGTTATAATCAAGCGCGGGACCCTTAAAAGTAAGATTCCGTTCGGACCGTACCTGGCATTTGGCGCGTTTGTCTCACTTGTGTGGGGGGATGGCCTGGCGAACACCTATTTTCGCCTACTTGGGGTATAATAGAAGAGGTATCACTCGTATCACGCATATGCTGGAAAAACCTTTCTTCGGGAACCAAAAAAATTGCACGGCTCCCGGCTGGCACTGGATGGTGCTCGGCGGTCTCTTTGTTTTGGTGATCGTGATTTCATATATTAGTACCATCCGGTTCCATCGCGAGTATCTCCGATATTCCGGTGAAGCGCCCATAACGCTCATGCGCGGTATTGAAAGTGGCGAGGCGAAGGTGGTGTTGGATTTTGGGAACGGAACCAAGCGGGTGTTCGTCGGTGCCGTGGGTGACGGCATGACGCTTCGCAATGTTATGAGGCAGATAGAGCGCGTGACTCCCTTGCCGGATCGCGAGCCGCTGGATTTTTCGGTTGAAGGCACCACCATTGCCGCGGTCGGTGGGATCAGGAACTCTGCGAACAGGCAATGGCAGGCGTATTCGGGTGATGTTCTCATTTCGGATCCAACCATGTATCGCGTCAAAGAGCGCGAGGAGATCATGGTGAAGTATGAACAGCTATAAACTGGTTTCGGCGCGTTCTTGACGAAGCGCGCGTAAGGCGGAGGGAAGGAGACCTTTTTCCATGGTATGCATGCTACACGAAACATTATGCAGGGATCTGATCGCGGCTTTACTCTCGTAGAAGTGGTTGTCGTGATCGGTATTATGGTGCTCCTTATGGCGATGACGCTTGTAAGCTTTCCGCAATTAAACGAGCGGATCCTTATCCGCAAGGCGGGCCAGCAATTGGTGCTTGACCTCCGCACCGCCCAAAGTAGAGCATTTGCCGTAAGAAGCATCCAGTGTCCCGCGATTGTCTGTCCTCCGACCGGCGGCCCCCGCGTTCCGAAGGGATATGGACTGCGTCTCCACGTCGGGGCGCCGGAGTATATCATGTATGCCGATCTTGATAACAGTCAGACATATAATTACGCTGGGGGCATTGCCGCTCCGAACACGGATGTTCTTGCGCAGACGATTTCTTTTGAGCGTGGGCTTAAGATTACGTCAATCGTAGATGCGGGCGGGACTCCATTTTGCGTGGGCGGTGACATTGATATTGCGTTCGCAACGCCTGCGGCCCGCATGGGAATTTTTTGCAATGGAATACTGGCGGGTGAAACATACATTAAGACCACGATCACTTCTCCCGGTGTCAGCGTGCAAACGTCGGTGGTAAGCATCATCACCACGGGGCAGATCCTTGTTCAGTAACGCCCGCAACCATGCTGTGCATTTGGCATATGAATACGAATTCCCCAAAAGGATTTACTCTTATAGAGACCGTCGTTGCCGTAGCCCTCATTGTCGGGGCAGTGGTTGGTCCGTTGGCTCTCGTTTCCCAGGCACTTTTTAGCGCCAAATCATCAAAGAACAAGATCGTCGCGGCGCATCTTGCGCAAGAGGGCATTGAGATCGTACGGCACTTTCGCGATTCCAACATACTGCGAGATAGCACCTCAAGTCCGGTATTTTGGCGCGGGACACTGCCCGACGATGGAAGTATTGATCAGGGATGCGTAAAGCAGGCCGGGGGAGCGCCGGAAACGGGTGGCATCATGCTTTTTGAGTTGGCCGCCGGTTACGAAGTGGACGTCATTGACTGTCGCCTTACGGCGTATACCGGTGATCCTCTCTCTTTTGATCAGTCGGGGGGCGCCAACAATAATTTACTTCTCCGGCCGATACACTGCAGTGGGACGCCGTGTGACCCAAGCATGTTTCGTCGCAAGGTGACCATTACCGATTTTTTGCCGGGCGGTTTTGAAGATGATCCTGTTTCGGGGGAGATCATCCCGAACGAGCAGAGGCTTCTTGTCATCTCCCAGGTCTTTTGGGTGGAAAAGGGTGTGACCAGGAACATATCGGTGCAGGAGACACTGTATAACTGGCGCTAGGGATCACCCGTATTGTTCACAATATGGTGTCGGAGTGTTGTAGGAAGTGATGGGCGTTATGCCCACATGTTTATGGATACGGAAAAACAACCTATAGGCGCTACAGGGTTTACTATCATGGAAATGATTATTGCCATGGGTATTTTTTCCGTTGTTATGATGACATCTGTCAGCATCATTGTGATGGCGCAAAACGCCCAGATAAAGGTGCGCAATCTGCAAAATGTTCAGGACAACATCCGCTTTATTTTAGAATTCATGAATAAGGAATTGCGGACCGGTACCTATATTTCATTGTGCGACTGGGGGGATGCCGGAGACCCTGTTCTGCCGGATACCAAGATTATCCTTATTAACGATCTTGGCGCCCGCGTTGCATACCAATTTAACAACGATCCTGCGGTGCTCGCTATTGAGCGTTTTGAATATCGGGCCGGCATCGGCATTCCTACGTGCGCGAATACCAATATCCAGCTCATTCCTCCGAGCGATATCGTAAATGGCGGGCAGATCACGACCGATGAGGTTGTCGTTGAGCGTTTTGGATTTCATTCACGCGCTACGATTGGTATTGCTCGAGGGTCTGCCGACGGCCAGCCCCGAATCGTCATCACGGTCCGGGTGCGCTCAAAAGGTCTTAAGGCGGCCCTGGATTCAACGATGAACTTGCAAACGACTGTGACCGTGCGTCCTCGCGATAATGCATCCTGACGGTATGCGCATATTTTTCACCAACAGATACGGAAGGATTTCTTCTCATGGCACCGAGACCGGGGTCGCGCTGCTGTTCGTCGTGGTGATTCTTTCGGCAATTCTTTCAATTTCTATCGGTATCTTTTCGCTCGTTATGGGCGAGCTTCGTATTTCAAGCGAGCTTACCCGATCGTTCGTGGCGGCATACATCGCCGATCAGGGATTGGAGCGGACCCATTATCTTGATACCGCGACATCATCGCCGCCGCTGTGTCCGACGGTTGATTTCAATCCGGTAGACGAGGGCGAGAATTGTTATAGTATTCCGTTCCCCGGAGTTACCGTGTCTACTCCCAATGGCGACGGGTGTTATATGATACAGGTGAGCAAATTTCCCCCGGCAACTACTGAGATCATTTCGCGGGGAGAATATCCGTGCGGCGCGGGCGACTTTGCGGTGCGTAGAGCCATCTTTATCCGCTATAAGATAGCGGCGCCGGAGCCGGCCGCGCGGTGGCAGTTTGATGCTGGGTTCGGGGCATCGGTTGCCGATTCGGGAAATGCTCCACCAAACACTGGAACACTCGCATCGGCTCCGGCCGATCCGACGTGGCGCATATTGTCAGGATCCAACTCAGCGTTGTACTTTGACGGGGCGAACGACTATTTTACCGTGCCCGATGAAGCAAGTATTGATTTTGGCGCGGCTGATGAATTTTCCATGGCCGCCTGGGTGCGCGTGCCCGTTGGGAGTGGCTCTCCGGTATCTCGCACTCTTATGGATAAGGGCCTCAATGGGTACCGCATCCGTATTCATACTCCCGGCAATCTGCGTTTTGTCAAAAGCGGCGTCGGAAATCTTGTGCAGGCACTATATCCGAACGATGGCCAGTGGCATCATATTGCCGCCATAAAAAGGGGGAGCGCGGTTGCTGTGTATGTGGATCGCGTGGGGACGTTTGGCACGACCGCAGAAACACTTAGTCAGACACCCAGCAATCTTACGGTGGGAGCCGACAGCGGGGGCGGGAGGTATTTGCTCGGTTGCGTGGAAGAACTGAAAATATGGAGGAACGCATTGACGGATGCCGAGGTGAGCGCCGATTATTATTCATATCCGGAAAATCCCGCAGGGCCAACGACACCGTGTCCGTAGCATTCATATATATGGCGCACAATGGGAACAGTGATGAAGTAAAAAAACATGCGCGTGAACGGATTACCAAGCTTCGTGAGGAGATACGCCATCACCGCTATCTCTATCATGTCCTTGACCGGCAGGAGATATCCGACGAGGCGCTGGATTCGCTGAAGCACGAACTTCAAAAACTCGAGGAACGGTTCCCCGAGTTTTTGACGAGCGATTCGCCGACCCAGCGGGTGGGAGGAAAACCCCTTCCCGGTTTTCAGAAAGTAACGCACACGGCGCGCATGCTTTCCTTGAACGACGCATTCTCTCCGAATGAGCTTCGCGAGTGGGAGGTTCGCATACGAAAACTTCTTCCTTCCGGCTCTTCCCAGGATTATTTTGCCGAGGCCAAAGGCGATGGGTTCGCGGTCTCGCTTGAATACGAGCGGGGGGTGTTCGTGCGCGGCTCCACGCGAGGAGATGGAAGGGTTGGCGAGGATGTGACGGAAAATCTCAAAACCGTTGAAGGAATTCCTTTACACCTTGAGGAGCGCGTGCTGGAGGTCGCTAAAAAACATCCCGCTATTGGGAACATGCTTGCGGCACACCCCGGACTGAAAGAGGCGGTTTCGCGCATTCCCGCGCGCATGGAAGTCCGCGGCGAGGTGTTCATGTCCAAGGCGGCGTTCGCCGCCGCGAACCGCGAGCAGAAAAAAAAGAACCTTCCGGAATTTGCGAACCCCAGAAATATCGCGGCGGGTTCCGTCCGCCAGCTTGATCCGAAAATGACCGCATCCCGGAAATTAGATTTTTTCGCCTGGGATCTCGTCGGGGACTTTGGCCAGCGGACCCACGAGGAGGAGCACGTGATGATGAAGCTCTGGGGATTTCCCACTGTGCCGCTTGCGAAGCGATGCGCGTCTGTTGACGATGTTGTCGCGTTTTGGGAGCACATTGCAAAAAAGCGTGATTCGCTCCCGTTCCTTATAGATGGGGTTGTCGTGCAGGTAAATGATGGGCGCGCGTTTGAATCGCTTGGTATTGTCGGAAAGGCGCCGCGGGGCGCCGTCGCGTTCAAATTTGCGCCGGAAGAGGCGACGACTGTTATAGAAAACATAGCCATTCAGGTGGGTCGCACCGGCGTTCTGACGCCGGTTGCAACAATGAAGGCCGTCTCCATAGGAGGCGTTATCGTTACGCACGCAACCCTTCATAATATGGATGAAATAGAGCGGCTTGGCGTCCGGATAGGTGATACGGTGATTGTTGAGCGGGCAGGAGATGTGATCCCGCATGTCAAAGAAGTATTACTGCGCCTCCGTCCGAAAAATGCTAAAGCGTTTCATATGCCGAAGCGGTGCCCGATATGCGACTCGCCTGTTGTGCGCCGCGAAGGAGGGGTGGCGTATTATTGCACGAATAAAACGTGCGCGGCCGTTCAACGGGAGAAACTGTATCACTTCGTGTCAAAGAGCGCTTTTGATATTGATGGCATGGGTCCGAAGATCATTGACGCGCTGTTGGACGGAGGACTCATTCATGATGCCGCCGACATTTTTATGCTTACGCGGGAAGACGTAGAGCCGCTTGAACGGTTCGCGGAACGATCGGCGGCAAATCTTATCAAGGCGATAGACGACAGACGCAGTATTGATCTACACCGCCTTATTTACGCGCTCGGCATCCATCACGTTGGTGAAGAGACGGCCATAGATCTTGCCCACACGTTCGGTTCTCTTGAAAAACTGGCGGCGGCTTCCATAGAAGACATAGAACGCATCCGGGATGTCGGGGGAGTGATTGCACGAAGCATCGTCGGGTGGTTTTCCGAAAAAAAACACCGGGAGTTTCTTGGAAAGTTTAAGAAAGCTGGGCTTGTCATGCGTCCCCCCGAGCGCCCAAAAAGCTCAAAACTTTCCGGCAAAAGTTTTGTGTTGACGGGCGAACTTTCATCTCTGTCGCGGGATGAAGCAAAGGCAAAGATTCGGGAACTCGGCGGGGACCCGTCGGAAAGCGTCTCAAAAAAAACCGACTACGTGGTAGTCGGCGGAAATCCCGGCTCAAAATATGAGAAGGCGAAAAAACTGGGTGTAAAGATCATACATGAGGGGGAGTTTTTGAAGATGGTGCTCTAGCGCGCCGGGGGTCCCGAATATGTCCCGGAACGTCACAAGCGTGTTTAGTAGTATGTGGGCTGTAAGACAGCTAAAGAATCCATATTTTAGGTAGGCCCAGGAAAAGAGGATGCCAAGCGGCACGAAGAAGAAGATGGCGCGAATATTCGTAGGGCCATGTTCCCACGCCCAGACGAAGCTTGAAAGAGCCATTATTGTCCAGAGCCATCGTGCTGATGAGGTAGTTTTTGTTATCCAAAAGATAGGGAAGAGCCGGTACTGCACCTCTTCCAGGAACGGTCCGATGATGGCGATGAAGATAACGGCAAACCACAGCGGGAAATTTTTGAAGAAATAATTGCCGTTATCGGCAAGTTCCGAGCCGATGCCGAGCGTCTTAACAAGGATGCCCATTCCTACCTGTAGTAGGACTGCCACGCAAAGGATCCACAATCCTTTTCTGATTTGCCGGGAAACGCTCATTCGTCTGCGTTGTAAAAGTGCGTGTGTGTGCTAGAATAACTGTGAATTTTGCCTATGTCAATCTCACGAAAAGATGTAGAACACATTGCGAAACTTGCCCGCATAGAGCTTTCGGAACGGGAACTCGCTACATTTGAAAAAGACCTTTCGGATGTCTTGAATTTTGTAGGAAAACTGAACGAAGTTGACACGGCATCCGCGGCGCCGCTTACGGGCGGCACGGATCTTATAAACAGCATGAGAAAGGATGCGCCCGATGCCAGGTTCATTCTTGAGAATGCCGATCCGGCAGAGGTTGCGGAACTCGTGAAAGCGGCTCCCGTACGAAAAGACGGCTACATTAAAGTGAGGTCGGTGTTTTAGTATTATGGAACTGCGCGATCTTACAATCAGAACTATTGCGGAAGGCATGCGAAAAAAAACATTCTCTGCAGAAGAGGTGGTGTCTGCCTATTGCGCAACAATTCGTAGAAAAGATGCTGGCCTTCACTGTTATCTTGAAGTATTTGAGGAGTATGCGCTGAACGAAGCGCGCCGCCTTGATGGGTCGGTCGACGCTTTTTCCGATCTTCCCCCGTTATGGGGCGCCCCTATTGCGATAAAGGACAACATGCTTCTTGAGGGCATGCACGCCTCCTCCGCGTCAAAAGTTCTTGAGCCCTATGTCGCCTCGTATGACGCCACGGCGGTCTCGCGTCTGAAAAAAGCCGGAGCTATCATTATTGGCCGCACCAACATGGATGAGTTTGCCATGGGCTCATCTACCGAAAATTCCGTATGTGGTCCGACCAAAAATCCGCATGACCCAGCGCGGGTCCCCGGCGGCTCTTCCGGCGGGTCTGCCGCCGCGGTTGCCGCAGACCTTGCCGTTGCCGCTCTCGGGTCGGATACCGGAGGATCAATCCGTCAGCCCGCATCTTTTTGCGGAGTGGTGGGGCTGAAACCGACATACGGCGCGGTGAGCCGCTTTGGGCTTATGGCGATGGCCTCTTCCCTTGATCAAATAGGACCCCTCGCAAAAAATGTTGACGACGCGCGCCTCCTGTTTGATGCTATCAAAGGAGGTGACGAATATGATGCGACTGCGGTTGCGGATGCTCCGCGACCCGATGTGGCGGGCGAGCGCCTTCGCATCGGACTTCCCCGGGAATATTTTGGCGCCGGGTTGGATGATGACATAAAAGCGGTCGTCATGGGTGCAGTTAAAAAACTTGAATTGCTCGGGCACAGCGTCAAAGAAATTTCGTTGCCAATGTCGGAGTACGCGCTTGCGACCTACTACATTATTATGCCCGCCGAGGTCTCGGCGAATCTTGCCCGATACGATGGTATTCGCTATGGACATTCGGCACAAAACGCCGAGACGCTTTTTGATGTGTATGCGAAAAGCCGCGCCGAGGGGTTCGGAGCGGAGACCAAACGGCGTGTCATGTTGGGAACGTACATTCTTTCGCATGGGTATTATGACGCATATTATTTGAAAGCCCAGAAAGTTCGCAGGCGCATCCAGGACGATTTTCGCCGCGCGTTTGAAGGCGTTGATTGTATTGTGGGCCCGACATCTCCCACGCCCGCGTTCGCGTTCGGCGAGCGGACCGCCGATCCGCTCAAAATGTATCTTGCCGATATTTATACGGTCGCGGTGAATTTAGCCGGACTTCCCGCGTTATCCCAGAATGCCGGGTTTGTTGAGCGTGGAGATAGCCGTCTTCCTGTCGGCATTCAAACAATAGCGCCGTGGTTCGGCGAGGAGAGGATTTTTAGTATCGCCGGTCAATTGGAGAGGGAGCTTATATAGCACCCGCGCTTTTTAGTATTACGTAGCAGGTATGTAGTATCCAGCATACTTAATACATGATACATAATACCTGATACTTCCTGTGAATTTCTACTTTGATTTTCTGGACAACTTTTACCGCTCCGGCGGGGGCACCGCCCTTGCCGTTTTAAAGTTTTTTTCCGGGGTCATTTCTTTGGTGCTACTCGCAATTCTTGCCAACGTCATACGCCTTACATGGCAACTCAACAGTCCGCTGAAACGCGCAGAGGAGGCGTTCGCGCTTGAGTTCGGTGCCATTCCCGCGTCAAGCCGCACACAGGCATCAAAGCAATGGCGCTCCATTACGGATAAGGCACAGTCGCAGAGCCAGTCCGACTGGAAACTTGCGGTTATAGAGGCCGACTCGCTCGTAGACGATCTATTGAAACTTGCCCAGTATTCGGGAGACACCATGGGGGAGCGGTTAAAACAGCTTGATACAGCGAAACTTCCTTCGCTTAACGCTTTATGGGAGGCGCATAAAATTCGCAACATCATAGCGCATGATCCCGCGCGGGTGCTTACGCGCCCGGAAATTGATCACGCGCTTGAGGGTTTTAAAAAAGCGCTTGATGAGCTTGAGTTTTTGGACGAAACGGTTGATCCGTAAGGTTGCTTTTTCTTCCCATCAGTATATAATCGTACTGCGGGATGGACGAGGAGTACGTCGCGAGGCTCATAACCTCGAGGCCCAGGTGCAATTCCTGGTCCCGCGACTCATGTTTGAAAACAACCTTTCACGAGGTTGTTTTCATATTTTTAGAAACTGGCTCCGTGTCTCGCGCGCTCTTATGCCCCCATCTCCTGATTAGTTTCTCCATTTGCTTTTGTCCAGCGGCCAGGGCTTGACAGGCGGCAGCTTGAATCCAGATACCATTATCCGAGCTTTGTGGTCCTTCCCCTCCGCATCCTTGCTTGTAATCTCTTCAGAAATTGTCCCATCATCGGGCAATGGACATTGAAGATCTTCGGCAAAAAAACGAAATAATTCTTCTTTCAATTCATCGATCGGTATCCGACCCGGACATTTTATGAAGCCGCCATTTTTATACCCTCCCTGGTGAAAACTGAATTCGTCAGCGCGCACCTCGTATTTCGAGAAATTCGAGGAGAAACGCAGTTTAAGACGTTCAAAACCGGCTGTGCTTTCGATTATGGACGGAAATGCGCAATGAACGAAGTGTGGTTTGCGCATTAGCTCTTGTTTTGAACCGGCCAGTCCATCGATATTCGCCTCAAGGGTCTTGAACTCTGGTTTAGAAAAGAAAAATTCCAGTATCAATTGGCGCAGATTTCCGTTGGCGACGCTCGCCGGGGTCCGCACCCAAATCCCTTCATTGTCCCAGACAGGTTCGATCAAAATTTTTTCGGGCCGCACTTTATAATATTTCTTCAATGGAGGTTCCAAAATGGCACGCAACTCGGAAACAAGCATCTGCATCTTTTCTGGCTCCAGCGCAACGGAAAAGTCATAGGAGACCCCCGTCATGGGTGACTCGACCTCCTTTTGCTCGCTCGAATGCTGTTCCCTGAAATTAAAAAACCTCATATTTTCTAGGTTATAGATAATATGGAAAGAATATCACGTATACTGACGGCGAGGAATAGCCCCGGGTAACCGGGGATGTTTTCGTTTTGCCTCATTTGCGGTTGATCGCCCGTTGCCCAAAAAGTGATAAATCGTGACTAAAGTTGATAACTAATGAGAACAATTGCGAACGTCACAAACATAACGAACGAAGAGTGTTTACACTCTTATTCGCATTTTTACATTGCAATCTGCAAACTTTCCGAAAATGCACATTTGAGTTGCAATTCCTGGTCCCGCGACTCATGTTTGAAAACAACCTTTCACGAGGTTGTTTTCATTTATCCGCACCATCTCCCGATGGATGCTCTCATTGCCCGCCGAATCTTTTACGGCATGCTCTTCAGAAATGATCCCGTCATCAGGCAGGGAACACTGGAGATCATTATAAAAAATTCAATGATATACCCGGCGCCTTTAAGGCAAAATCACTTGATTATATAACTTTTCAAGGTATATACAGCATCCCAGATGCCGCGCATTTCCCGGTCTTTCCTTATTCCCCCCTTTTTATCCCCACCTTCTTATTCCCCCCCCCCTCTTTCCATGTGATATACTGCCCATATACATCTAACCTCACTCATCATGCACAACCTCTTCTTAAGAACAGGCCTTCGGTCATTCATCACCATAACCTCATCCCTCGCACTCCTCGCATTC
>Ga0156065_123_pt1 | contig 12319 bp, 16 predicted proteins | sample RifCSPlowO2_02_FD_107718 | JGI IMG/M metagenome (GOLD analysis project Ga0156065, IMG submission 107718) | Candidatus Sungbacteria bacterium RIFCSPLOWO2_02_FULL_51_17
CCCTTTTTTTGTCCAAAAAGTATTCGTCTATGGCTCTTATTTTTGGATAAAGCCGATAAAGCCCTTTATTTATAATTCTTTCCATGCACCTTCACCCTTGACCCTTGCCCGGCGAATGCCTCGGGATGCGAGACCTCCTGCTGTCCGACCTCCATTCGCACCGGCGATATCGCCCGAAGTTTTGAAACAACTTCCGGCAAAACCGTCATAACGTAATCCAAATCCTCTTTTGTTGTACGCCGCCCCAGCGTGAAGCGAAGCGAGCCATGCGCGTATTCATAGGGGCGGCCGAGCGCCAATATCACATGTGATGGATCAAGTGTTGTTGAGGTGCACGCCGAACCGGTCGCGATGGCGATGCCGTGCGAATCCAGATACAAGATCACCGCCTCGCCCTCAATATCAAGGACCGACACATTGATGTTATTCGGCAAACGTTTTGTCGGATGACCGTTTAGCACGACTTTTGGTATTTCTGCGAATAGTCGTCCAATAAAATAATCGCGAAGTTCCGTAAGACGCTCATTCTCACTCTCTTTTTCCTCATGCGCGACACGAAGGGCCTCGGCAAATCCAATGATGCCAGGAACATTTTCAGTTCCCGACCGCAAAGAACGCTCCTGCCCGCCTCCGTATATGAGCGGGGCTATGCGCACCCCGCGGCGAACATATAGACATCCGACCCCTTTGGGCCCATATATTTTGGAAGCGTTTATCGCAAGCATATCCACGCCGAGTTTCTTTACATCAAGATCAAGAGCTCCCGCCGCCTGACACGCATCAGTCAAAAAAAACAGGGTCTTCTCTGTAATTCCTAATTTTACATTCGCACTCTCACTGCGATAATCCTTGATGCCCTTTGCAATATCGGCGATCGGTTCAACTGTTCCAATTTCGTTGTTCGCATACATGACGGCCACCAGCACCGTGTCGGGACGTATCGCTTTTCTCACATCATCCGGACGCACGCACCCATCCTCATCAACATCAAGATACGTCACATCGCATCCGTCTTTTGCAAGCGCCTCGCATGCGTGAAGCACCGCGTGATGTTCTATTTTTGTCGTAATCACATGCCTTCCTTTGCCATTATGCATTTTCATCGCGCCAAGAATACCGAGGTTAAGCGCCTCCGAGCCGCCGCCGGTAAAAATGATTTCATCGGGATATGCGTTCAAAATATGCGCAATGGTAGTGCGAGCATGCTCAAGAGCATCCTTCGCCCTTCGGCCGGTCCGATATAGCCCCGACGGGTTCCCATATTCAATTTCCCAATACGGCTCCATTGCCGCCCTCACACGCGAATCAAGATACGTGGTCGCCGCATGATCCAGGTACACATTGCGAATACTTGACATAATTATAAAAATGATGTATAAATAAGATATCCAGCACGCCAGACACAAAGGAGATAGCCATGTCCATGGTCATTGCGTGGGTCTTTTTCGGTCTCGGAGCGCTCTTCTCCCTGCCCATTGTTGTTGGTTTCGTGGGCGCTCTCTGGGCATTTGCGATGAATGAGCCAACCCGCATAACGAGCGTTGACTGGATGCTGACGCTCATATTCATTGCAACACCAGTGAGCTTCTTTCTTGCAAGTTTGGCGGCATCCCACCTCGAGGACCGGTAAACCCGGTCCTTAGTATTTTCTAAAACTGTCATCACGCAGAGACATGCACCCCTCTTTCGGTTCAATGCGTTACTAAACTTTACTTGTTGAACCATCTATTGTCAAAGAAAGAAAAATACCACACCGCGGCTCGCATCACGGTCACCGCATCGCACGGCTCGACGCAGCGGCAATAGTTATGCACTATTGCCCTTACCCTCACTGGGAATAAAATGGTACTAAAGCGACGCCACCCATCATCATGATCATACATCGCACCTATCTTGGCACATGGTTCCCCCGCACCTCCATCCACCTGAAGGAGCTTTTTCGTTTTCTTCGCGCGCAAGAAGGCCTAGAAGGGCTTGATCCAAAAAAGATACGGGACCTCCAGGCACATCTCAGTATCTCTGCCGTCACTCTGCACGAAGAATCAGATGCCGACTATCTGGAGGCAGTGTTCCCCGGAGGCGAGTTTGCCATGACGGAAGAAGGGATCCTTACCATTAAGAACGACCGGCCCATTGAAACGCACGACCATGAGTTTCAGCAGGTAAAAAATTTCCTTATGGAGGCCTATACAGAGCGGTTCGGACCTGCCATTAGTTATCTCTACAGCCGCGGCGCACCCATCCCACGCGATCTTACCGACTCAAAGACCGTTCTTCCATTTATTACCGTCATTTCACACGCAACTGATGCCGATGTTGAACATCTCTTCGCATCATGCGGCGAAAAAGAAACATCTGCCGTGACGGGCGAAATTCTTGAAATCCATCGCTCTCCGTCTTTGACGGTCTTGCGGTTTAAAAACGATAAACCGCATCCGGAAGCATTGGAAGCGTTCGTGCGCCACGACATTTTTTTCCGCGAGTTTGAGTTCCAGCTTGAAGAATATCTCGGCCTCCACCGCACCCATTGGGAGAAAATATCGCAGATACGCGAATCCCAGGAACTGCGGTACCGCGACTTTCCCGTCATGCGAAAACGTCTTCTGGAAATGCGGCGGACCATCACCTATGTGGAGGCGCGCCTCATGCAAATGCACGACATCTTGAAAGAACGCGAGAGCACGCTTTCAAAAGAAGATGCCGTGATCCTGAAAAAATACGGCTTAAACCGCTTCGCGCCTCTTGAGTCGGCGCAGGAGTACACCAAGCATCTCTGGGACATGACGCTCCAGTACCTTGATGGCACCATCACGCTACTTCACACGCTCTATGAGGAAAACACCCAGCGAGAACTTGCCATTATTAAGGTGACGACGTTCGTTGCGGCCCTCACCGGATTTTTTGGTATGAATATCGCGTTCCCGTGGGACGCAGAGTGGGGGGCGCTTCAAGCCGACTCGTATGCGGTCGCGTTCGTGATATTCACGGGAGCCGCCTTGTTTTATCTTCTTCTGAAAATCGGGCTTCTTAACCGGCGATTCATCATTGGAGAAAACGAGCACCCACTTGACCCCATTCAATAGACATGCACCATACTAAAACCCGCCAGACGGCGGGTTTTACCGGATCACATTGTAGCAATTAGATGACATCTATTTTTCGTGTATGCAGATCAACCGTGACCGTCAGTTGCTCCACATGTTCCATGAGTTCCGGAACGGAAGATCGGATAATGTCCATTGAGAACCGGTTCAAAAACTTCGCCTTCTCTTCGGCCAAGAGCCGCTCGGGACCCGCCGCATCCCGATACGGGGCAGAACTTAAAAGGACAATGCCCTTTCCGGGGCCCACCACGATTCTTTTTTCATCAATATTCCCTTTTATCAATGTCGCCGCTGTCGCGATTGCCTGTGAAAGATGCGGATCAAACGGGCCGACGATAAGCGCGGTGTTTGTTTCATGAAGCCAGTCAAAACCGCGCCCAACACCAAGCACCCACTCCTGATGTTCGGAAACGGTAACAGAACGGTCAGAATGTTTTGTTCTGCCGGCATGCCGGATATTTCCCTGTATGAGCGGCAGAAGATCAAGTTGTATGCGCTCCGGCATGTCGGGATATAACGTGCGAATGAGCTTTTCTATCGCGTGCTCCGACTGATCGGCAAGCTCCACCAGATCCACCGTCTTTCCATCCTCGCCATGAAGGACCAGTGACTCCCAATCCGTCTCCACACCAACCAGGATCGCATATACAACTTTTTTCCCGAACACCCGGTCAAATTGCTTTTTGAGTTCTGCCATGGATGCACGCGCCGCCTCAACATCATAATTAAAACCGCGGCATCCCCGATGCGCATCCCCGCGCGCGTAGTGATATGTCACGGCCACGAGACAATTCCGCCCATGGCGGACGGAATAATCAACCCAATCGCGCATGGATTGGGCAAACCCGAACCACCCAAGATCAAACTTCCCTCCAAGATTCCGCCATGGCTGAATGATGCCAAGCGGGGTTTCAGTCATGACGGGCCCATGGACCCTTCCGTCCGTGCATTTAATAAATGCGATCTCCGTCGGATGCGCCGCGCGATACCGCCTTCGCTCAAGAGCCGCTCCCGGTTCGGTAAAAAGAAGCGAATGTTTTTTATTCAGATCAAGCAGGTACTCACTGCCGCCCGATGCTTTTGCCGTCTTGTGAGAAGAATGTGACATTATTGTGTGCTAATCGCAAAGAATAACAACCTCGCCTCCGGGCCGTACCTCAAGAAACCCGCCCGATATGGGAACGGAGACCTCGCCGCCGCGGGCATCAACGACCCTAACTGAAGAATCAACGAGAGCCGAAAGAAGCGGGATGTGATCGTCCAACACGGTAATTTCCCCCGATGTAGTCCTTGCGATAATCTTTTCGGCTTCCCCTGAAAAAAGCGTTTTTTTAATTGAATGTATTGACAGTTTCATGTTGACTACTAGACTGTTTTTAACTACACTGACGCTAGCTCCACTGGAACCATCCAGAGATGCTCATCGTATTCATCGTTGGAATTGTTGCGATCGGATGCATTACGATCTCCATAGTAAACGTATATATGGAGGTACGAGACCTCTGCCCGAATTGCAATGAGCGCGGCGGGGTATCACGATTTAATAATAGCGGTAGGCATTGTAGCACATGCGGCCACACCTATCAAATCGCTCCTTGAGACCAACAAAGTGATCCAAGCCCTAAAAGGGCTTTTTCTTTTACCGCGGTTGACAATTTCATTAGTTTCGGATTTCGAGCAAAGCACCGTCAAAAAATGCGCGCGTTATCTGAAGATATCGTAAGTATTTTTTGACAAGCTGCAGCCGAAATATGAAACTTGCAGTAGAAATGAATTTTGAAATAGGTTCTAACCACATACCATCAAATTGCCGTTCATGCGACGGCTTTTTTTCTTTTCTCAAAACCTACAAACTACACACTACCAACATCCTCAATCCCCCCCTTCATATAAAATGCCTCCTCGGGTTTATCGTCGTGTTTCCCTTCAATGATCTCGGCAAACCCGCGGATCGTATCGGCTCGCGGCACATATTTTCCCGGACGCCCCGTAAATATTTCTCCGACAAAAAACGGCTGGGACAAAAACCGCTGAATCTTTCGCGCGCGAGCCACCGTGCGCTTATCGTTCTCCGACAACTCTTCCATGCCAAGAATCGCGATGATGTCCTGAAGCTCGGTATAACGCTGTAGAATGCGCTGAACATCGCGCGCAACTTTGTAATGCTCATCCCCTACGATCTTCGGATCAAGCGCGGTTGAGGTAGAGGCAAGAGGATCAACCGCAGGATAAATGCCAAGTTCAGTGAGAGCTCGGGCAAGAACGATCGTTGAATCAAGATGGCTGAAGGTTGCTGCCGGCGCGGGGTCAGTAATGTCATCTGCAGGAACATAGATTGCCTCAACCGCGGTGATAGAACCCTTCTTGGTGGACGCGATCCGCTCCTGCAACTCACCCATTTCTGTCGCAAGCGTCGGCTGATATCCGACGGCTGACGGCATGCGGCCAAGAAGCGCCGATACTTCGGATCCCGCCTGCGAGAAGCGAAAAATATTATCTATAAAAAGTAATACGTCTTTTGACTCCTCATCCCGAAAATACTCCGCCATGGTAAGTCCGGTGAGTGCTACCCGAAGGCGCGCACCCGGCACCTCGTTCATTTGACCGAATACGAGCGCTGTTTTATTGATAACGCCCGACTCGCTCATTTCATGATACAAATCATTTCCCTCGCGCGTGCGCTCTCCGACTCCGGCAAACACCGAGTATCCTTTCGCCACCTCGGATACATTTCGAATAAGCTCCATAAGTAGTATCGTCTTTCCGACACCGGCACCGCCGAAAAGCCCCACCTTGCCTCCTTTCACCATGGGCGCGATAAGATCAATGACCTTGATGCCCGTCTCAAATATTTCGGTCTTGGTGGACTGATCGGGAAAGGCCGGCGCTTTGCGATGGATCGGCCAATACTTTTTAAAAGCAACGTCCGGCTTGTTATCAACGGTTTTCCCCAGAACGGTAAAAAGCCGCCCAAGAATTTCCGGGCCAACGGGAACGGCGATGGAAGAGCCGGTATCATGCACCTCGGTATCGCGCTGCAGGCCATCGGTCGGACCGAGAGAAACGGTCCGCACCCGCTGGGAGCCAAGATGCCGCGCCACCTCAAGAACGAGATTCCCTTTCTCCCGCTTTATCTCAAGCGCATTTAACAGCGCGGGGAGCTTCGCTCCCTCCGGAAACTCAACGTCTACGACCGGCCCAATGATCTGTAAGATTTTCCCCGTTGACATAAATTTTATATGCTGTTAGCATTACTCCGTCTGATCCTTACCATAAGAGGCGGGGCATGGACTCAAAGTATGTCTGGCTTGGCGTTTCTTCGGTTGGTATCGCAACTGCTGCGATCATGGGCGTCTATCTTACCCAGAGCGCATACTGCCTGTGGGCCCTCGTCCTCATACCCATCGTGTGGGGCCGCTAACCATCTAGCACGGCAAACGATATTTTGGTGCCCTAGTCCGTCATTGACGGACTTTTACATTTTCTGAAGCCATTCAGTCATAATTCTTAATTCACAATTCAACCTTCAAGCGCCTCTTTCCCCGCCGTAATTTCCGTCAACTCCTTCGTGATGGCCGCCTGCCTTTGCTTGTTATATTGAAGAGTCAGCTCGGTAATAATGTCGGCGGCATTTTCCGAGGCGTTCTTCATGGCGACCATGCGCGCGGAATGCTCCGAGGCGTTTGACTCCAGTATCATATGGAATATCTGCATACCAAGCAAATGCGGAATGAGCGCATCCAGGATCGCCTGTGAAGACGGCTCGCATGTGTACTCATAGGTGTATCGCTCTCTAGCATCCACTCCATGGCTACTTCCTAAATCGGGGCTTGCTCCGCCCAGAGCGGCAAAACGGCCGTGCTCGGGAATGATGTTTCGTATCGTCTCCCGCACTCTTTCAAGATCAACCGGAAAAACCCGCGCCACCCTCACCTCCTGCTTCAATGTTGAACGAAAATTGGTGTACACCATGTCTGCGGCATCCCATCGGCCATGCGCAAAACCGGCGAGCATAAAGTCCGACAGCGGATTTGTTTCCCGCGGATCAACAAAATCGCCAAAACCGAGAAACTCTTTCACGACATTTTCGGAGCGCGACCCGAAGTATTCGCGCGCTTTTTTCCCCACTGTCACGACATCCACGGGATACTCGCTCTCCCGTTCACCGACGATCTTTTCTGCACGCCGCAAAACATTCGCATTAAAAGCACCGGCTAATCCCTTATCGGAGGTAACCACCACCACAAGCGCGCGGTTCACCGGACGCTCCTGCAAAAGGACGGGGCGATAATCGGTGCGGGCGGTGATGTTTCCGAGCATTTCAAGAGCCGCCAACGCATACGGGCGCCCGTCAAGCGCGAATCCCTGTGATTTGCGCATTTTAGTGGCTGATACAACCTCCATCGCTTTTGTGATCTGGCGGGTGTTCTTTACCGACTTTATGCGCTGTTTAATTGCTTTTGTGGAGGGCATATCATTCAGAACCCAAGCTGTGTATAACGCTTTCGCACATCGGCATGTACGCCCGCACTAAGTATAAATGAAATTTTTCCGTCCTCACGATATAAAGTGACATGCGACATGCCCCCCGGCTCCAGGGGTATCATAAAACTTGTTTTGTTTTGATCGTCCAGAAAATCGGGCAATCCTTCAAAAACGCACTCAACCTCCTGGGGAACATCTTTCTCACCGGTGAGATCACAATACAAGGTACGGAGAATTATCAAACTGTCGGCCTTGCTCCCGCTAAGGATCATGTCGGCTATTTGTTCGGGCAATGTCGCGGTTTTTCCTATTGATTCATGAGTCATAGATATTACTTTTTAACCAACTTTACGCATTGTGTGATCGCTTTGGATGAGGCCGTAGCGTATTAAAAAATATCAAAACGGAACAAATGAATATTCTTATCTGAAACTCTGAATGAAAACTTACGGGGCTTACCGCCAAGCACATCGGCACGCAAAGAATGCTCATTCGTCCGAAAAAATGCCCATGACGTTTCCACCGACGCACCGGGATCCTCCACCAAAACATACCGATCCCCTGCTTCTGTTTTTTTAGAAGGCGCCAACGCAAGACGTTTACCGTATATGCGAACGCGAGCGTCCCGAAATTTTATTGCTTCTGCGACCTTAATAAACTCTTCAACGCTTCTGAATGCGCGGCCATCATGTGATTCTGTGTTTGGCGTTCCTTCTGTTCGTTCCATACATTTTAAGTATAGCGTGTAAAATGTAAATTATGAAAGTTAAACTATGGAGGTTCAACCTCCATATATTTTACCGATTGAGGAAGTAGAGGCGTTTTACCTCGTCTATCGCTACTTTCAACTTTTCTTCCATCGCTAACGCAAGTTCGCCCGACTTTTTTACCGCATCAAGGACATCCTTGTGCATCTTTTCCATATAATCACCGAATTTTTTTTCAAAGTCCTTGATATCGGACACTGCTATGCCATCCAAATAGCCATTAATGCCCGCATAGAGAGTAACGACCTGACGCTCAAACGGTATCGGCTCGTAATCATTCTGCTTTAAAAGTTCGGTCAGCACCTGCCCGCGGACAATCCGCTTTTTTGTTGATTCGTCAAGGTCGGTCGCAAACTGCACGAATGCCTGAAGTTCACGAAATTGTGCAAGATCCAAACGAAGACGCCCCGCAACTTTTTTCATCGCCTTGGTCTGCGCCGCGGAACCCACCCGCGATACGGAAAGCCCCACATTGACCGCCGGACGCACACCCTGGTAGAACAAATCCGGCTCAAGATAGATCTGGCCGTCCGTAATGGAGATGACGTTTGTCGGAATGTAGGCGGACACGTCGCCAAGCTGGGTCTCTATAATAGGAAGTGCGGTAAGCGATCCGCCGCCATACTCCTTTGAGAGTTTCGCCGCGCGCTCCAAGAGCCGCGAATGAAGATAGAAAATATCCCCGGGAAATGCTTCGCGCCCGGGAGGGCGGCGCAACAAAAGCGATATCTGACGATACGCATTGGCATGCTTTGAAAGATCGTCGTAAATAATAAGCGCATCCTCGCCTTTATCCATGAAAAATTCTCCGATGGCGCACCCCGTAAATGGTGCAAGATATTGAAGAGATGCCGCATCCGACGCGGAGGCCGATACCACGATGGAATACTTCATAGCCCCGCGCTTTTCAAGCTCGGCTACGATCTTTGCCACTTTTGACTCGCGCTGTCCTACCGCGACATAAATGCACACGGGAATAGTTCGGGAAGTATCCTGTTGCTGATTGATGATGGTATCTATCGCGATAGCTGATTTGCCGATCTGACGATCACCGATGATAAGCTCGCGCTGGCCCCTTCCGATCGGGATCATTGCATCTATCGCCTTGATGCCGGTGTGAAGAGGCGTGTTCACCGATTCACGGGTAATGACACCCGGAGCGATCTTTTCCACCGGATAAAATGCGCCATCTTTTTCTGATGCAAACAACGGACCCCTTCCATCAATCGGCTCGCCCAAAGCATTGACCACGCGGCCAACCATTTCCCGCCCGACACGGACCGAAAGCACGCGGCCAGACCCACGAACAACGTGCCCCTCTTTTACTTTGAGCGGATCGCCCAAAATAACAACACCGACCGAATCTTCTTCCAAATTGAGCGCGATGCCCGACACCATGCCCGCGTCGGTCTCTATCTCAACCATTTCAGACGCCATAACATCAGACAATCCCCACACGCGGCAGACGCCATCACCCACCTCATACACGCGGCCCACCTTTTCGGCCTTTATCTCCGATTTGAAACCGGATATCTCTGCTTTGAGTTTTTCTATGATCTCTTTTGACATGTCTTTACGAATTACCAATCAATACGGATAGATACACATTCGTATATTCATAACAATTCGTATTTCGTAAAGTTATTTGAATAATTTCTGAATCCGGGTCTTGATACTCCCGTCTACAACTATCTCGCCGTCAACGGTCACGATCATTCCGCCAAGAATTTCTTTATCAATGACCACCGCGGGGTCCTGCGCCAATTTCATTGATTCTTTGATCGCACCAATCGTTTTTGCATCCTCGCGAGCAAGCGCCACCTCTACATAGCGAAACCCCCGGGCGCGGTTGTACTTTTTTTTGAACTCCCGCACGATGACAGGTATTTTTGAAAAGTCCCCGTTCCGGCGGACCACTGCCAAAAAATTCTTGACCACTGTTCCGTGATATCCGTCTTTCAATGCCCCAAGAAGGGCGGTGGCATATATGTTGGAAGAATACTTCACAAAAATCTCAAATTCCAATTGCTAATTTTTACGTTTCCCGACTGACACCCTAATCAGGTATTGAAAATTTTCTCATTGATAATTGCTAAATTTTCTTAAGTTCCTCAACCACTCCTTTGATCAGAACGCCATCAAGCGTTTCGGGGGACTTCTCAACGATCTTCCCAAGCGCCTTTGTAAGAAATGCTGTTGATTCGCGCCAAACATCTTCTTTCATTTTGAGCTTTTCCTCGGCGGCACGCGCCTTTCCTTCTTCCACTATGTCACCCGCCTGCTTCTGGCCGCCATCAAGCATGAACCGCACCCTCTCCTTTGCAAGCTGTTCCCCCTGCTGAACGATACCGAGGGATTCTTTACGCGCATCGGCAAGAATAGATGCCTTCTGGGCATCCGCCTCGGCAAGCCGTTTTTGAGAGGCCTCGGCCGCTTCTAGCCCCTCGGCAATGCGTTTTCTTCGCTCATGCAACATGGAGAGCAGGGGGCCGTAGGCGAATTTTTTCAGCACCAAAAGCAGGATGGCGAAATTGACCATCTGTGCCCCAAGCAACTGCCAATTCACGCCAAACTGGTGGAATAACTCGCTCATGCGTCAATGCTTATATGGTAAAGGAAACAACCAACGCATAGATCGCGATCGCTTCGGCAAACGCAATGGCTAATATCATCGCCGTCTGAATTTTGCCCGCGGCCTCGGGATTTCTCCCCATCGCCTCAAGGGCCTTTCCGGCAAGCATGCCAATACCAAGCGCCGGACCCAGCGACCCCAATCCCATGGCGATCGCTTTTGCCAACATCCTCATTGCTTCTGGTTCCATACTCTACGAGTAAGTAGCGGATAGTGAGTAGTGGGTAGCATTCTGCACACCACCAACTACAAACCGTACCTTACAAACTTTTTAGTTACTGATGCTCTTCCGAATGTTCTGTCACCGCCATTCCAATAAATACCAGCGTCAGCATGGCGAACACCAACGCCTGGACAAATCCAACAAAAACCTCAAGGAATAGGAACGGCAGAGGCACGATATACGGGGCAAGGGCGGCAATAGATAGAAGCAGCACCTCGCCTGCAAATACGTTCCCAAAGAGCCGGAAGGAAAACGAGAATATCTTAACAATTTCTGACAAAAATTCAAGAAGGCCGACAAATGTGAGAAGGGGGTTTGAGAACGTAAAATACTTTTTTGCATACTTCACAAACCCGATGGCCGCGATGCCGAACGCCTGCACCGAAAACACCGCGATGATGCCGAGCGCCAGCGTGAAGTTGAGATCGGAGGCGGCAGAACGAAACAGAGGCACGAACATGCGCCGCCCCTCGTGTTCTTCCCAAAATCCCAATGACCCGAACCCGGGAAAAATACCCAACCAATTTGAGCACAGCACCAAAAGAAAGATCGTGGCAATGAGCGGAAAGTATTTTTCTGCTTTTTCGCGCGACCCGAATATGCCCTCCATCAATCCCAAAAACATCTCAATAACGAACTCAAGAAGGTTCTGCAGACCTTGAGGAACAAGAGACGTGTGCCTCTGCAGGAAAGAGACAAGAACAATAAAAAAAGCGACCACCATCCAAGTCGTAAGCAGGGTATTCGTTACCGGGAATCCCCAGATAGCAAAAATTTTTTCCGCTTCAATAATGATCTCCATTCCGTATGCCGTATGCGTTTTTTATGCACCGAAGCACCGTCGTCATTATACAGGACTTTTGAAAAAAGAAAAGAGCCCCGAAGATGGTCTCTGCAAAACAGGTGCCGATTTCAGCGTTATTTCTTGGTGAGGGTTTTTTCTCCGGGCTTCCAATCAATCGGGCAGACCCTTCCATATACTTCTTGAATGTCGGGCCCGAGCAGTCCCTTCGGCGCTATTTCTTGGTGAGGGTTTTTTCTCCGGGCTTCCAATCAATCGGGCAGACCCTTCCATATATTTCTTGAATGTCGGGCCCGAGCAGTCCCT
>Ga0156065_148_pt1 | contig 11454 bp, 14 predicted proteins | sample RifCSPlowO2_02_FD_107718 | JGI IMG/M metagenome (GOLD analysis project Ga0156065, IMG submission 107718) | Candidatus Sungbacteria bacterium RIFCSPLOWO2_02_FULL_51_17
ATCAAAAGATACGTCAAGCGGTAGTGTATAATGTGTTAATTACTGGGAATCAGACCACAATTACCCTTGTTATTGGCATATTGCTAGTCATATGATATATTGCATCCGAGACACCACATCGTCAAACGGCCGCCATGGAAAACGAGCTTGAGATCCTAGCTCTTTGTGAGATGCGTGATGGATCGCTAAAAACGCTTATCAGCGGCAACCCCGCACTTAAGCACAAAATTAAGGACATTGCAACATTCCGATGAATTTTTGCTTAACACCGAAAGAAACAACATGCTGGTCGTGCGGGTCGTCTCTGTCAACTATCTGCCACACATGTTCCATCGGGGATGACACGAGTTCAGACACATCTGTGTCTGTTTTTTTATACGCTCACTATATAGGCGATGCCATCTCCCCATGAATGCTGCGCCATTCGCCCCCCCCGCCGCCCTATTACTTGTAAAAAGTATGTACTCATGGTATCCTAACCCCATCGCTCTTTTTGCCAGCACCGTCAGTGTCATATACATGTCCAGGAGACATCGTTGCTAGTATCCTTATTATCTCTGCGGGGATCTGTGCCACTATCTGGATGGTACAGCAACTCTTCAAAAGTATGAAGAACAGCAAAACACCGCCCCCGTAGGCGGTGTTTCCTTAAAAACATTCTTAAGAGAGCACTCTCTACATCATATCCCGTTTTGTCTCGTCAAGAATTCGCGCCGCCCACTCCTTTCCGCCAAGCCCAAAGGCAAGACCGAATGCAAGAGCAAGGGCAGCAACTAGACCGGTAATGACGGTCTGAAGCAACAAGACCGCAACTCCGAGCTGTTCCAAGGCAGCTACGATCGCAAATATCCATACCGCCCAGCGAACGACAACGCCCGCAAGCGCGCCACGAAGACCGGCAATGCCCGCGCCGCTCCGAATGGTATTCTCAAGAAGGTTAGCGACGAGTGCCGCGATCACCAGGATCGCTGCCGCAACGACGACATGCGGAAGAAACATAAGCACCTGGGAAAGAAAATCGGAAACCGCGTCCAGACGAAGAATGCTGACCGAAATGAGGAGGAACCAAATGATAACGAACCACTTGACAAGACCTCCGATAAATCCCCCGGCATTCAGTTTGATACCGCCCCGCTCAAGGGCTTTTTCAAACTCAAGTTTTGCGAGAAGATCATCTATCTTCGTTACACGAATGATTTGTGCCACCAATTTTCCCAACTGGGTTGCGACGAACGCACCGAGAACAAAAACAACGACCGCGGTCACAAATGCTGGGAGAAGCACTACGACATTCGTCCACACCAGATCAAATGAGGTTCTGCTGACACTAAGAAGTTCTGAAAGTTGATCCATACGTTATATTTTTTGGCGCCGAAACCCAACCCGCATTTTGAAAAAAACGGGTCCGCGTCCCAGAACCATTCTACTGCCCGGCGCATCGGTTCTTAGCATGCACCACCAAGCACCTGGACACCGGGAACTTAATTAGGCAAACATATATGTCTGCGCCGTTATTTACATCGACCTTTGCCGGCTACAGATTCAAAAGTACACATCGGAAAACCCACACACTAGACATCGGGGGCGCACTCAGCTATGATGACCCCTGACAGAAGTGGCAGAAAGCCCATACAATGCAGGAATATGAGGGAAAACGCTGGCCCCTGCCACACCCTATGCGTCTTTCTATTATACCACCTGGCGAGCACGCCTTGGGCGAGGGATGTGGATAACGTAGGCAAGCAAAACAAGCATGATATCTATCAATGCATGTAAAAACGGAACTATTATCCTTCTGGATGGCGCCCCATACGAGTTCACGGAGATCCAGCACGTTCATATGGGAAGAGGCGGCTCCTCGGTTCAGACGAAAATACGCAATCTTCTTACGGGTCAAGTGCTCTCCCGAAACTATAAAGAGTCCGACTCCTTTGAGGAGGCCGACATTGAAAAAAGAAAGGTCATGTTTCTGTATGGACATCGTGGCGAATACGTTTTCTCGTCTGTCACGAACAAGGGTGAACGATATACCCTTACCGAAGAACAGGTCGCCGGTATTAAGCGGTTCCTTACGGCAAACACCGAAGTAGAGGCCCTCTTTCTTGATGGCCACATCATTACGCTCAAGCTTCCCATAAAAATGGATCTGGTCGTCAAAGATGCGCCTCCCGGCATAAAAGGAGATACCGCACAGGGCGGCACCAAGGCGGTGGTCCTTGAAACAGGGGCAACTATTCAAGTGCCGCTCTTCATACATGAGGGCGATGTGGTCCGGGTAAACACCGAAACGGGAGAATACACGGAACGCATGACAAAAGCAAAATAATATTCTTCAAAAGGTATAGAACCCCGCCCTTAAAAGGCGGGCTCTATGTATAGAGCATGAAATATTGCTTTGTACTACCGCGAAGCGCATGATTCGCGGCAAGGTATAGAACCCGCTTTTAAGGGCGGGGTTTACGCTTGATGACGCTGAAAATGCGTTCGCGTGCTCCCTCTACCGTAGCGACTAGTCAAACCGTATCTCATCGCCCGGTTCAAGTATTCCTTCTTTTTTTATGTCCTTTGCTTCGGATCTTTTTTCTTCCCTGTGCTCTTCCCTCGCAGATGTCGGTGCTAATTTTTCATTCTTCATCTGCGGCGCGTTTTTTTCTATTGTTGCCCGAAGCGCCGCTAGGTTCAGCTCTCGCCGCAGGGGCACCGCGGGGGCACTTATGCGCCTCTCTTCCGGACGGGGCCGTTCTCGCAGCTGTTCCTTTCCGAGGGCTGTAAGCGATAGGGGTTTTATCGTGTCTGGGGTCCGAATGACGGGTTCGGAGCGCGCAAGCGGCGGGGACTGCTGTACCCTTGGTGCCGCAGGGGGAGCAAGCCGTTGCGGTTCGGCCGGCCGTACGGGCACGACACTGGAATGCTCCCGAACTGAAGACGCATCCTGCCTCGGCTGATGCGCATTACTGCCGACATGCGCACTTGAGCGAGAAGCTTCCGGCAGACGGCGCACCTCCGGCGCGCGCTCCATTCGGGGTTGAACACTTGGGGCCGGGCGCCGCTCGGGCTCTCGTTCCGTGCGAGGGTGCACCGGGGGCGGAAGCGGGGCAAGTTCCCCCGAACGAAGCATTGCCAAATGCCGCTCGCAGTATATCGGGCGGCGATCATCGGGTTCAAAGGGCACAAGAACGATCTCGCCATCTACGGCGCATTTTGCCTCAAACATTTTTCTGTTCGGATCGCGCGCCTGCATCGGGCGCCTGTCGCGATCGCGAGGACGCTCATCATTCCCCGCAAATTGCGAAACGGGCTGGCCGCCGATCTGTCCGTACCATTCGCGCATGTACTGTTCTATGCCTTCGCGGGGTCTGGCATAATGCTCTTGGGAATAAGCAATAATGGCATCCTCAAAAGAAATGTCAGGCAACGGGGTCGGCGGAAGTGTGGTCGCCATGAAGGGGCGTGACGCAACGCCGTCTATCATAAGTTTCAGATAGACCTGTGCGAACCCGAGAGAAATGATGTCGGCAAGCTCAAATTCCGGAGCGAACTCCTTTTCTAATATCTCGGCATCTTGCGGCCCTACGCGAAACGCCACCATGGTACCGACATTTCCGAATACGGCATCCTGCACCTTCTCATCCATTTGCGCAATATATTGGTGCGCAAGAATAAGGTTCAGGCGGTATTTTCTGGCCTCCGACAGAATGCTGGCGAACGACTCCGTTGCAAAGTTCTGAAACTCATCAACATACAGATAGAAGTCGCGGCGCTTGGTTTCATCCACGATATCTACGCGGGACATTGCGGTAAGATAGATCTTGGTAATAAGCATTGCGCCAAGAAGCCGGGAGTTCTCCTCCCCTATGCGCCCCTTGGAGAGGTTCATAATAATGATCTTCCCCTCGTCCATGGCCTCGCGAATGCTGAAGGTGGAGACCTTCTGCCCGACGATATTCCTGATAAGCGGATTTGACACGAATTGCCCCACCTTGTTCTGGATAGGCGCTATGGCCTCCGTCATGAACTTATCGGTATATTTTGCGAACTCGTTTTCCCAGAACGCGCGAACCGTCTGGTCGGTGAGCTGTGAGACGATCCATTTGCGGAATTCCTTTTCGCCAAGCATCCTATTGATGCCAAGAAGGGTGGCGTCAGGAATTTCAAGAAGTGCCAAGATCGTATTCATGAGCAAGTACTCCATGCGCGCAGACCATACGTCCGGCCAGATCTTCTTAAATACTCCCATGAGCCCGGAGGAAACAATATGCCGCTGTTCGGCGGGAACGTGCTCTATCGGATTAAACCCAAGCGGAAAAGAAGTATCGGAGGGATTGAAGTAAATGACATCCTTTTTCCGATGCTCGGGAACAAAACGGAGCATTTTATCGGCAAATTCACCGTGCGGATCAACCACGCACATACCCTGGTCGTTGACGATGTCTTGGATCGCCATATTCTCAAGCATGGTGGATTTTCCCATGCCGGTTTTTCCGATGACATAGGTGTGCCGCCTACGATCGCTTCTGCGTATGCCAAAACGGCGGTGTTCACCGCGAAAACGCGTTTCCGCAAAAAATGTTATATCGTTTTGCTTCGGCGTATCCATGTGCATTGGGTATACTATTCAGTAGGAAGATTAATGGGCGGAGCGCTCGTCTTTGCCTCAATACGCTGCATGCGCGGAGCCGCTACCGTCACGCCGGGATAGTGGTACACCGTCGCCAATTCTTCAATGTTAAAAATGAACGGCTTACTCTTGAGAATTCGCGCATCAAGTCGCGCGCGCGCCTTGAACGCCTGGTAAAAAAGTTTCTGCCTCTTGAATTTCGTCCTATTCTTGAAGGGGTTGTACCACTTCGCATTCGTCATCGCCTTCGTATTCGGACGAAAACTGTTGAGGTGCTGGGTATTGAACTGACGAAGCGCGCCGTTCATTGCGGCAAATTTCATCATGGTAAAATCCTCCCGCTTTGCCACGTAGAGAAAGCGAAGTACCGTGTAAAACCCGATCTTTGAGATATTCTCCTGGATGGCTTCTGCGGCCTTTCTCTCCATGGGTCCCGGCATCTTCTCTTTTTCGGGCTTTGCGGGAACGGATTTCTCCTCCCCGCCGGGAGAGAAAAGAACGCCCAACGTGTCTCCAAAAAATCCGGTAATCGTATCAAAAAATGTCGGCTCGGCAACCGATGCCCTGCCCAAAAGCTTATTCATCAATTGTTCGCCGTCTTTCTGCCATTCATCCCCCACAGGACGAATGAGCAGTTGCATGCTTATGTACTCCGTCGTCTTTGTTTTGCCGAGCACCTCTACGATGGCCGCTATCGGATCCACCTTTCGCTCCTCTTCTTTTATCTGAACCCCCTCAAGAACAAACTCCTTGTATGTCCGAATGGGGTATCCGTCGGGACGCGCAAGTATGAATTCCGTTCCGAACAGGTTATAGTCGTCATTCGGTAGGTTCGCGGGGAGAACGTCAAGATAATCGGACACCTCAATAACTTCACTTTCCGGATACTGTGCATAGATCTGGGCCTCAACAAAATTTCGGTACTGCTCGGGAATTGTCACAAAAAAATGAACAATGCCAGCCACCGATGCAACTTCAAAACTAAAATGATCGGTTTGCACCCCCAGCCAATACGTATCATAAAAATCCCGGAACTTAAGTGCTGCGTGAAGCGTGGCGAATATCTGCTCCATGGCCTGGGGGGGCTTTGCGACCTCGCGGGGAATACGCACCTCAAGCTGGATCCAGCGTAATTTACTAAAGTACCGCACAACAAGATAATCAAGCCATACGCGGCGCGCCGCAAAAAAAAGAACGACCGGAACCCACGCCCACCAGGTAAGCAAAACGAGCTGCCAGATGAGCGCAAGATATGAAGAGAATGGCGTTAAAAATGTAAATGGCATATGAATACTGATGACAGAGATGCGCCGTCCATCGGCTCATGAGGAGGAAAACAGGAGGTGATACACACACTGTATTATACCACATCATCCAGAGCACTATAACAGCGCAAACGAAAAAACAGCCGTGAGAAGAACATCGGCATGCCGATGACTTCCTGCTGGCCATAGCAGACCAGCTTCAGCTGTTCGGTTTCATTATAGCATACATAGAAATTTTTGTCAACTGCCATGGCGTAAAGCAAAAGCCCGCCTTAATACACTGACTTGTATCAAGGGCGGGCTAACTACCCTATGATGCCGTCCTTATCAGCTTCCAGAGACAATATCCCATACTGCATCCACCAAGAATCATAAGAACGACGTTTACTGGCACACCTCCCCGAGACATGTTGAGATTTACCATGCCGAGAATACCGACCAACTCTCCAACCAACATCATCACTAGGTACATTGCAAAAGCTGGATCTGTTAAACGTTCGCCCGGCATCGTTTCCCCCACATTCTGGTTGTTTAGGAAAAGTGCTGTCAGGACAGGGGTTGTTCCCATTTCTAACAGCATAATCTTATACCATATTTATTGCTTTTTTGTCAACCTATCGTGCCCTAGACGTATCAAAAACCCCGGCATAGGCGCCGGGGTTTTTGGGGTCTCAATTACGCAAGAGTGTATGCATCCTCAACACGCTTGAATTTTCTTTTATCCTGAAGATTCAAAAGAATCGTATTCTCTTTGACAACCCGCTTCTCAAGGACCCGCTTCATCAGCTCATCCTTTGTAAGCGGTTTTTGCGCCTGTTGCAGTACCGAAACAAGAACATCCTTTACCGTTCCCGCCTCATATCCCCACTCCTTCAACCCATAGAGTCCTCTTCCGACAAGCACGAAACGGGGATCTTTGATGAGTTCGTTATGCACGGTCTGGGGATGCGCCTTCTTTTTCGTCCACCCGACGCGGTTGATGTGATCAGCCACTTCGCGGAAATGAAGGGGTTTTGTGGCGCGGGAAAGCACAAGGTAGGCCTTGTCCCGAACTCCGCGGGGCGAGATCCTCGGCCAGCTTACCAATCCATATTCCCCATAGGGATTTTTGTCTATAAGTTTTGATACACTCAAGTGCGATTCAAGAGATCTCTTCTCCGGAGCGCCTCCTTCTTCCTTGATTGAGTCCTCAAGAAGTCCGTGCAATTCGCCCTCGTGCAACGGCCTCCCGTGATGCTCAATCTTCTTGATGAACGAGTGCAACACCGCCTCGGCTTTCTTTAGATGATCAAGTCCGTGGGCCCAGCGATGATGATGCTTCTCGTCTTCAGCCGCATATGCCATGGACCCGTCTATCATCAAAAGAAAAGAGAGATGCGGATGATATTTCTCATCTGCCAAACTCCGAAAAAATCGCTTCTGCTCCGAAACCCCACCGTGGGCCTGTATATGTGCGCGCACCTGCTCCACAAACGGTTTGACAAGGGCCTGCCCATCGCCCTGGCGCAAATTTTTCAGCGCCGCTTCTTCTATCTGGCGAACACGTTCGCGCGTAATGCCGTAACTTTTGCCGATGGCCTCAAGCGTGTGCTCGGAGCCGGCAAGTCCAAAACGCTTCGTCAAAATATCCTGCACGCGTTTTTGCGGAAGCAGTTTAATGACCCGAGCCGACAATTCTTTTGGATTTGAGGAAATAGTTATTTTATCCATTGTTTTTAAAAACCCAGCATCTCTAAGGCCGCAAAGATCGTGTGGCCCTCCTCCGCGCTGGCGTTGCGGCGCGAAGAGCTCTCAAAAGGCATTTCGACAAGACCCTCCAAGAACTGCTTCTCCGGATACTATCGACCGTAAGGCACGATTCCCGCTCGATGGAACCCGAGAAGATTGACTATGTTATTAAAACTTTGTTGAAGCAATGATATAACACTTGAAAAAATAAGTCAACAGTATTATGGGCCTCACTCCCTTTTATGATTTACCCTCAAGAAACACACTATTTACGGCATTTTTTGAAATAGCGGGCATGGCATCCCAAAAAGAAAAATTGACAATATTTTTCTTCGTTATTTATTCTTCTTGTAAAAAACTCCTTTTTCCTTTCTCTCCCTCTGACCCCCTTTTTCCATGAATTGTTGCCATGTTACGACCAAAGGACTTGCTATGAATATGGAAGAATAGGTTCCTATGACGACCCCGAGCATCATGGCCAAGCTGAAATACTTTACCGATACGCCACCGAAAAAATAGACCGCCGCCAAGCTCAAGAGCACCGAGAGCGAGGTGTTGATGGAACGCCCTATCGTCTCTTGTAAACTTTTTTCCACGATATCTTCAAAGACAAGATCCGAGCGTACTCCCTTCAGGTTCTCACGAATCCGATCAAAAACCACAATAGTATCATGCACAGAAAACCCAAGAATTGTCAATACCGCGGTTACGAAAAGCGCATCCACTTCAACGCCCGCGAATTTTCCCAGAATGGCAAAAACCCCGACCGGGATGACCACGTCGTGAACCAGAGCAATGATGGCAACAACACCGTACTTCCACGATGATACCGGTTTTGAGACACGGCGAAACGCCCATGCGATATACAAAATAATGAGGACCATCACCAGCACGACTGCATACATTGACCTCCGGCGAAGTTCACTGCCGATCGTGGGACCGATTGAATCAAACCGCTTTTCTACCACTTCGGCGGGCACATACCGCATTCGCAGTTCATGAAGGATGGTCTGATGCGTCGCCTCATCTACATCACGGAAACGGAGAAGAACACCTGTGTCCCCCGTCGGCTGGATAACACTGTGATCAATACCGGACGCGGCAAGCGCCTCCTCAAGAACCGCACGCTCCGGCACGGCCATCCCCTCCCCCGCCTTGACCGCGAACTCAACCTCCATAATGGCGCCACCAGTAAAATCAATACCGAACTTCAAACCGAACGAAAGAAGCGCGATGATACTTCCCGCGAATAGAGCCGCTGAAACTGTATAAAAAATGTTCCGATTGCGTACAATATTCATGAAAATATTATCGGGCAAACCCGCTTAAAAATAACGTGCGGAACCGGGCAAGCCGTTTGCTCATCGCGGCAAGAAGAAACGTGCGGGTAACAGTGATGGCCGAAAACATGCTGATAATGACCCCGAGCCCAAGCGTTAAGGCAAATCCCTGCACGATACTGGTGCCGAACCAATACAGGATAGATGCGGAGATCAAGCTTGAGATGTTGGAATCCCGAATGGAGGTCCAGGCGCGGTCAAACCCTTCGCGCATCGCCTCTTCCAGGTCCTTCCCTTTAAGCATCTCCTCTTTTAGGCGTTCAAATATAAGAATGTTCGCATCAACCGCCATACCAAGGGATAAGATGAACCCAGCGATGCCGGCGGCGGAAAGCGTTACCGGTATAAGTTTGAAGACGGCAAGGGTGAGCGCGGCGTACATCAAGAGGGCAACGACCGAGATAAGACCCGGAAGCCGGTACCAGGCGATCATAAAAATGATCACCGCAAGAAACCCGTAGAGACCTGCATCCAAACTTTTTATCAGAGAATCGCGCCCCAACGATGCTTCAACCGTCTGCTGTGACAGGAGCGAAATAGGCACGGGAAGCGCCCCAGAGTTCAGGCGCCCCACGAGGGTCCGTGCCTCTTCCGGAGTGAATTGCCCGGTAATCTGGGCCTCTCCTCCCGATATTTTCTCATTGACGCGCGGCGCCGAAATCGGGGCTCCATCAAGATAAATGACGAGCGGGTTCCCGATATTTTTTTCCGTCAGCGCCTCAAAAAGAGCGGAACCGTCCGAATTGAACTGAAGACCGATCATGGGCGCGTTCGTAGTGGGATCAAATTGCAACGTTGCTCGCGAAAGGAATTTTCCGTTGAGCGGCGTTGTCGCAAGAAGCTGGTCCAGGGTGGCAAGATCTCCAGCGGAAAGAGTTGTATACACATGCTCCGCCGTTACGCCTGGTGCGGGTTCCTTGAATTCCAACAATGGCGTTTCCCCGATGAGACGGATAGCGGCTCCGACATCCTTTATGCCGGCAAGTTCCACAATAAGACGGTACTCCTGGCCAGACGTCTCTACCTGCACGACCGGTTCGGTCACTCCGAAAAGATTGACGCGCCGCTCTATAACATCGCGAAGCGCCTGCATGGCATCCTGGTATTCTCCCGAGCCAATGCGCGACATGTCCGCCCGATACACGAGGTGCGTGCCCCCAACCAGATCAAGCCCCAGCCGGAAGGGACGAGAAAAAGCCCCGTCCAGTCGGAACATCATGATATCCTCAATCGCAGTCCGCGCCGATACCGAATCAACAAGGCGATTCCAATACGCGGGTGCGTCAAACATTCCCAAAAGAAGCGCACAAAAAAGCAACCCTGCGCTTAAAAATCTTTTTGTGGTACCCTCATTCATAATAGCGTACAATTCTCTATAGCAACATTCTTCTGAGTGTCCGGCCCTCTACCCCACACTATTGCACATATCCTTTGCCAGCGCAGCGACAGAGCGGTATACTACACGTGCATACTAAATACCATAATCTCCTATGGAGCGCAAATATCTTACCATAAAACAGGCGGCAACAATGCTTGGCGTAACTCCATTAACGCTTCGCAATTGGGATAAAAAGGGACATCTTACGGCATATCGCCATCCCGCGAACAATTACCGCGTCTATCGGCTTGACCAGATAGAGCTCTATTTGCGCAAAATGGAAAACTCCAAAGAAAAGACCCGGGCCCGAAAAGTTGATATCCACGCCATTTAATATATACTTCGGACATAAGTCCCGCCGAAAGGCGGTTTCATCATTGGGTGACACATCCGCTTCACATGACTACCGCGCTTTCGCCATACCAAAGATCCGCGCACCACGCTTTATGCTTGTCGGCATACAGATGCGCACACCGACCAAGACCGATGATTTGCAATATATACATAAAAACCTCGCGTTGACGCGAGGTTTTTATGCCATACACCGTGTCTGCCCCCCACCAAAAAGACGAAAGGACCATTAATTCGGTTTAGGGTATGGGCCGTCTTAGATGAATGAAGGACCAACCGTAATCACAACGATGACACTAGTTCGCCTTTGGACACACGTCACCAAAGTTTGACGAAAAATTCGCCTAGACCCCACGGCCACGGATCCGGTGTTACTTTAAAGACCACAATACTTATGATAACGGAGGCCGGATTCGTAAGAGGGTCAAACATGATGAAGTAGGAACCCACGGGACCGGAGCCGTTGATTGGTGACTGCGGCAGGTCGCTCTCCTTGAACCGAATGTGGTTGCTCGTGATGAATTCGAACGGAAGCGCCTTTTCTGATGCGCCGCTTATCGAACCGCACGAGAGAGAGACGCAGTTCGTATCGTTATTGGAGAGAAAGTAGCTCTTGTACTTGAACGGCATGGTCGCGGTGAAGTTATTACCGTAAAGATCAATCCACGCGCCGCTCTTCGTCTGCACACTAAACTGTGAGATGCCGGTCATGATCGGCCTCCCCGACGGCGCATTGAGCTTGAGCTTGCACCAACTGCTGGTCGTGCCGTCGGA
>Ga0156065_141_pt2 | contig 7812 bp, 7 predicted proteins | sample RifCSPlowO2_02_FD_107718 | JGI IMG/M metagenome (GOLD analysis project Ga0156065, IMG submission 107718) | Candidatus Sungbacteria bacterium RIFCSPLOWO2_02_FULL_51_17
CGATCAGATTTTTACATAAAAGAGCACGGCCGTTTGAAATGCTTCCTGACGCACGAGCACTTTTTGACAACACTTCTTCGGGATCGTTCCCATCGGGACATGCGGCTCTTTCATTTGCCATCGCGACCGCGATTTCTTTGTACTTCCCCAAAGCCGGCGGCATACTTTTTTTGATAGCTCTATTCATGGGAGCCGCGCGTGTCACGGCCGGGGTCCATTGGCCAAGCGATATTCTTGGAGGAGCCGTTGTCGGCATACTCTCGGCGTTTCTCGTGCGTTATATATTGAACAAAATAAAAAGTGTAAAAAAAACGGCCGACTAGGCCGTGTTTTTATGTAGAAAATGAGTGTCCGCACCCGCAACTCGCTTTCGCGTTGGGGTTGATGAACGTGAATCCGCCAGTAAGGCCTTCGGTGACAAAATCAATGGTCACCCCGTTCAGATACAGATAGCTCTTCGCATCAGAGACGACCCGAAACGGCATCACCGTAGGAGTCCCGCACGGACACTTCCCGTCTTCAAACAACCCCCAGGTCTGGCCTAACGTCTCATGCGCCTCACTCTTCCCGTGGACAAACACTTTGTCGGTGTCATGAGTCGCAGTGTCAAACTCCAGCGAGTAAGAAAATCCGGAACACCCGCCCCCCTGAACTCCCATGCGAAGGAACGCGGACCCGGGATCTAACCCGGCATCCTTCATCAACTCAACAACTTTATCAGCCGCCTTCTGAGTGATCTTGATCGCCATTGCCCTTTTCCTCCGTGTCGTTTTGGGTGTGAAGCCGTTCCAATCCGATAAGCGTTAGCACAAATATGCCAAGCGCGATCGCGCCAAGGATCTTCGCAATGCTCCAGTCACGATCGTTCATGCGGTCACCAGCGGCTTCCCATGTGCATTCTGGTTTTCTGGTTTTTTAGGAGCCAACAAAACAGTACCATATGGAACACCGGATGCGCAACAGACCGACGCTTACCGGACCTACATACAAAAAACCCCACCGCTAAAAGGCGAGTCGTATGTACAGAGCATAAATAAATAATATATGGAGGTTGAACCTCCATATATTATATGCGGCCTGTGGTGCAAAACAAAATCCCGCCTTTTAGGGGCGGGGCCTTACTCGCGCTCGTCCGTGAACACGCCGCCTCCAGAAAAGTGCTTTGCTATTTCAATGTACTTTTTCAGATACACCCAGGTCTCTTCGCGCATGACCCGGAACTCGCGCTCGCGCGGATCAAATTGCGAAAAGAAATTCTCCATGATCTCAAAAAGGCGCTCTCGGCCGATCTGCTGATAGAGGTCACGAGCTCTTCGCTCTCCACCGTTATACGCAACGGCAAGAAAAACGCCATACGCCTCCGGATGCGCAAGAAATTTTTTTTTATAGGAGTCCGGCATAAGCGTAAGTTTGCTGTCCAGCACCAGATACGCCATCTTGATCGCATCTTTGTGCGCGCCGCACGAGCCGTCAAAAGGTTTTGCGGGCATACGTGCCTCCCCATAAGTGTTCCGCACCGGAATATACGTGGATGGCATGATCTGCATGAGGCAAAGCGCCCCGGCAGAACTCGTAGAGTACTGGTAGGCGCGCTCCCGATTCGTACCGAACAGAGTCAGCGCCTTATTTCCGGTATATTCAGGGCCGCGCCGCCTAAACTCTTCATGATCAATATGCTCTATCAGTCCCAGCCGAAACACCATATCGCGACTGAAGATATCCGCCACCAGTTTTCCTGGCACCGCGCGCGAGAACACGCGATCGCGTTGAAGCTCCACCACCGCTCGTTCAATCTCCCCCTCAACATACGACTGTCCGTCCATAAGGACGACTGGGGCGGCTATCTCGTCGGAGTACGGCACGTATGTCGCGCGCCCAGCTTGCAAGACGGCGTGTCTGTTGCGCTCATCGACAAGCGGGTGCAGAGCCGCAAGAACGATCTCTTTTGCGCCATCGCAGATAACCTCAAAATTGGTATTCACGCCCCCGCCGCCGATCCTTCGCGCCGAACACGATGCAGGACGTACGTTCGTAATGGGATACTCTCCACCGGTGCCTGGCCGCGAAATGGGTGCCGTCAGATGCACGATGCGGACAGTATCGGACGTAGTAAGAGTCGCAAGCGCCACTTCCTTTCCTTCAACGTTAGAAACGTTATGGCGAACGGTCTTGCCCTTCTTTTTTGAAAGAACGACCCGCGTCTTATACATAAGCGATACCTTCTCCCGCGAAAGCATGTCTTCCGCCTTCTCCGACCATGCGCGGACATCGCGGGGCGCAGCATCTGGAACGGAAGATCGCTCAGCGGTTTCTGTATCACCGGGACTTATATCTTCTACCTCGCCCCTCGGTCCAATACCAAAAGCGCCGATGACCCGCAACGGGTCTACGCGCGCCCCGTTCATGGTGACGGAAAAATGAAGATGCCGACCGGTCACGCGCCCCGTCGCCCCCATCACGCCCAGGACCTGTCCTTTGGCAACGCTCTCGCCCTTCGTAACGGCGAACGAATCAAGGTGCATGTAAAACGTCAGAAGACCCATGCCGTGGTCAATCACTACGCAATTGCCCTCAAGAAACAACGGCTCGGCAAGAATGACCGTGCCGGTGTTTGCGGCAAGAATACGTGTCCCCTTGTCTCCCCCGAAATCCACACCCGCGTGATATCCGACTCCTGCGCGGCTTTTTCTCCGAATGCCAAACTCGCCGCCTTTTGAAACGCGCGGCCGCAGAACAGGGTACCAGAATGATTCTACCCAAAGAGGCGCTAGAGAAGCACCTAATACTGCAAGGGCGATTTTTTCTTTATCGCGTCCAATTCGCTCGGTATCGCGAGCCGACAACATGGGACGGTTCACGCGTGCCTCAGGAAACTTTTTTGCGATAATTTCTACGGTCGCGATCTCGGTCGTAACATCACCCAGCGGCCACCTTCTCGTAACCACAATGGTGGCGGTTCCGGAAGCCGCCGCAACATCAATACCGGCGAATGCCACGCGGAGCAGTCCTCCGACCTTGGTCGTGGCAAGCGCATGTCCGTTGAACGTAGCGCTCTCAAACGTTGAGGTCCCATCGTCCCCGATGGCGATCATGAACATGTCGCCAGGGGATGCGTTGGGTGGCGCCATAATGCCCACCGCATGCGCACCATGTACAAATGTACATAAGGCAAGAATCGCAAAGATGCCCGCAAACAACGCTTTCATCCTACTATGCTCCTTTCAAAGAACCGCGCTCCTTCGTGTACATATTTGGAGAACAAAAATAAAAAACTGTCAAGTGTGTGACAGTTTTTCGGAAAATCCGGCTCGAGCATCATATCGTCACCAACTGCCGCGTGTTCGGCCCGCAGAGTATGCGCCCAATACTCCAAGACACGCGAGTGGGAATGATCCAAGCGTGAACGCCCACAAGACAATAAGAAGCGACATACCAAGCGCAAGGCCTGGAATCCAGGATTTCATGAGTGCGCCTTCCACGAAGAACTGATGCGACCGTATCACACTCCGGCCGCGACGTAAACCTGCGATCTATAGATAGCCACGTGTTACATTGTTGCATCCTCTTATTCTCTAATTCGCGCGAATAAGAAAATAGTATCGTATTACACTGTAGACCATCGTTGCGCAAACCAGCTTTTTCTAAAAGGATATCCGCCAGCTTGTCATAACCATACTTCTATGCATTTTTTCATTACTACACCTTATGCGCTTGCCGTCGTTTCCACGTTACGCTTTAAACCTGCCTACGGCAGACGGGCACACACCGGCTAAAACCGATGGTTCTTTATTGTAAGAAAAAAGCCCCATGGGGCTTTTTAGTCACGCACAATACCGTGTCGGTGCGCCTCTTCCATGCGCTCCTCCATGCCTTCTGGGAGCGGTTCGGGGGAAGCGTCGCGATATATATACGACATGAATTTTTCAAATATCGGAAGAGCCGCAACGGCCCCGGGCTCGCAATGTTTTCTCAACTCTGCATCGCGCGGCCGGCACAAATCCGGCTCTCCCAACGGTGTGCGGTCATCCATGCCGATCCACACACACGCGGTAACACCCGTATCGCCGAATGTTGAACCGCAAAACCACGCGTCGCGAAAATCGTTCGTAGTGCCGGTCTTCCCAAACACGGGAATATTCAGCTTCAGCAATGACCGCCCCGTACCCTTCCGCCATGTCACCGTGTGCCGAAGACCTTCTACCATTTTAGAAGCGATATCGGTCTCAAGAACCTGCATCCGCTCCGACGCATATTTCATGCCGCCCGTGACGGTCGCAACCTCCTCCACGATAAGCGGCTTTGACAGAAATCCTCCGTTGGCAAACGCCGCATACGCGCACGCAAGTTCCAATGGCGTTACCTCTTCGGCGCCGATCGTCGTTGTCGGAAAATCCTCCATATTCGGATTGAGGCCAAGACGCGTCGCCACCTCAACGATCTTTTTTGTGCCCACCTCCATGCCAAGACGCGCGGTAGCGCCGTTCCTTGATTCGGCGAGCCCCTGCCACATGGGTATCCTGCCGAAAAAACGGCCATCGTAATTCCCGATGATATGGCGAGGACGACCCCTTCCCATGGAAACACTCACTGGGGCATCATTGATCGTAAAGCTCCACTCAAAACCATCTTCTAGAGCTGCCAGATAATCAAAGGGTTTGAACGCGGATCCCGGCTGGCGGCGCGCCTCCGTCGCGCGGTTGAACGATGTGTATGTCGCGTGAGACCCCCCGACAAGCGCTTTTACGCGGCACCGGCTATCAATAACGACAAACGCTCCTTGTATTTTTTTCGCGTGATCTGGATGGCGCTTGCGATACTCATCAAGCCCCTTTTCAAGCGCATCATTTGCCTCGATCTGCCATGACCGCTTGATGGTTGTGCGTATCGTCGCTCCCGACTCCCAGCGGATGGTGGCCGAATTCGGCATCCCCCATAGCGTCTGCAAAACGAATTTTACGACGGAGGGCGCTATGGTCCTATCACCCGTGGCAGAAACAAGGCGGAGGGGAGACGCAACAAAACGCTTCTCGTCTTCCGGAGTGATGTTTCCCTGCTCCGCCATAAGGCGAAGAATGGTATTCCGGCGAAGTACCGCTTGCCCGGGATGAACGCGGGGAGAATACTCCCAAGGGTCACGCACCATGCCTGCAAGAAGAGCCGCATCAGGCACCGCGATCTTTTTGATCGGAGTTCCAAAATAATAGATGGAGCAGGCACCGAACCCATACCGGCCATGTCCGCAGTAACTGATATTGGCAAATGCCTCAAAGATGCGTTCTTTTGCAATACGATGCCCGAGCTTCTCCGAGAGCCGCCGCTCAAGCCATACCGCGCGCCGCGCTTCGTGTATCTTCCGGCGGATCTTGTCCATCCGCGATGCCTCGCCCTTTTGCTCGCGCTGAAGATCTTCCTCAAGAAACGTCAGGCGCACCACCTGCTGGGTAATCGTTGAACCTCCCTCGGCAAACACCATGCGCGGGCGATACGACCTAAAACTTTCGCGCGCACTTTCCTTAAACACTTCAAAGGCCGCGCGAACGATCGCTTGGTAATCAATGCCGGAGTGCGAAAAAAATCTCTGGTCCTCTGCGGCAAGTGCTGCGCGTATCATCACATCGGGCATATCGCCGAATTTCACCGTGCGACGGTACATGGGTGTGCGAAGGCGCCAATCGCTGACCGCCGGCAGCTCAATGATGGGGGCTCCCTCATCATCAAGAATTTCCGTCAACGCCTCCGGTTGCGCTCCAAGAAAAACATCAACATCGGACGGAGAAAAGTCGTTGTGGCTGAAATTGATGTAATACCACAGAGCGCCGCCGCCAAGAAGCATGAAGCACAAAAGCGGCGCGCACACAAAAAGTAAAAACCGCTTGAGAACCTTGCGGATCATGCACCCTCACCACCTTTTCGTGCAATAAGAATGGAAAGAGCTAATTTCAAGGGTATGCCTGAAATACCCCAGCGTCAATTATGAAAAATGCCGGACAGATCTGCACTAATCACAACATTCAGCACGTTGCAAAAATATACTCAAAATTAACACAAAACAGGCTACAACAGTCGTGCCTGAAACGCGGAAACTCCAGTGCGATGTTTCCCCGTATTTTCATTATTTCGCTTCCTATCGGTAAATGTTTTCCCAACAATATGTCTAGACACTTCCTCATCTACCACCTTTTTGTAACTTAAATAGTTCTCCATCCTGGCCTTGGCATCGCGCACGTATTCCCTTGAGATATCAATCCCAATATAGCTGGACCCCAGCAGTTTGGCAGCTAGGCAGGTTGTCCCACTACCAACATATGGATCCAATACTATCCCCTTTTTATCATCCAGTATTGAATGAATTATTCTTGTTGGTAGTAGTAGTGGAAAGGGCGCGGGATGGTTATTTTTTCGTTCTGGTGGAAATCGCCAGACAGAGGTTAATAAGGCGTGTTTAGATTTTAACTCTTTCCCAATTTGATCACCGCCACGTGGTTTATAAAGCCAATAAATTCTTTCATCAACTTGCCAAAAACGCCAGCCCCTGATATTTGCGGCGATCATACGATTCCAAATTATTTCCTGTCTGATTGTCCACTTTGTTTTTTGTAGCCATTCCATCGGGTGCAACATCTTGCCCCGTGCCCACCGTGTTTTATGATTATAGAAAAACGAGCCACCAGGTTTTATGACCCTAAAAAGTTCATTCAGTACGTCAACTTGTTGCTTTTGATAAACTTCTTCTGGCGCCCTATCACTTGCCCCATTATACCGGACATTCTTTACCAGCCAGCCCTGATGCTTTTCTCCTTTATTATACGGTGGCGATGTAATTCCTAAATCAACAAAATTGTCCTCAATTTTTTCTAAAATATCAAGAGCATCACCATGAATTATTTTATCTTTTGGCCACATGTTCTACTTTTTTAAATAAAAATGTGTAATATTTTTCCGTAAGTTGCCGTTTGTGTTTTTCTAATTTATCCTTTTGAAGATATACTATATTTAGCTCTTTGCAGCTTTTATAATGCTCAAATGTAAAGTTTGCGCTACGCAAAAAATTGCCGGCTTTGCGTCCGTTTGGAAATCTTTTTTTAAGCAGAGTCTTTAATCTTTTCACAAAGGATGGGTTGGTAAAAGGAAATTCTAATACATAAATCAATTCACCATCAACAAAACCACTAATAAGCATGCTGGGATTTTCTTTTTTATCTTTTGCAAATCTCTCATGCGTGTAATCAGTAAAATTCCCTCCACCATTTAGACGGCGGGGGCTTTTCCTTTTGCCATTATCTTCGCTATGTAGATTCTGTGGCTTTGCCTCACACGCTATAACCTTGCCGCCAATTTGGGTGGATTGCTTGAATCCATTATATCCAATTTTGGTATTTGTCGGCGTGTAGCCAGCCAAGGATACCGTAATATACTCTCTTAAAAGAGAGGAATTTTTATCATTAATATAAATAGTTATTAAATCATTAAAAAGAGCAATAAGCTGATCTTTTGATTTGTCCAAAAGCAGTGATGTCAGCTCCTTATGATCCTTAGTGGCATACACTTTTATTATTTCGTAAAGCTCATTATTCATATTGGTAAGTTGGTCAAACTTTTACAAATGCAGTATAGCTCTTTTTTGTATCAGCTAACAGATACCCCAAAAGAAGAATGCCCACTTATGATGCTTTTCTTGTGCCGGAGAGTAGAGCTCCCATGCCTTTCGGCATCCCACTGTTCACTAAATGCCCAGGGGGAGAGTCGAACTCCCATGCCTTTCGGCACACGATTTTGAGTCGTGCGTGTCTGCCATTCCACCACCCGGGCGAT
>Ga0156065_119_pt1 | contig 5677 bp, 7 predicted proteins | sample RifCSPlowO2_02_FD_107718 | JGI IMG/M metagenome (GOLD analysis project Ga0156065, IMG submission 107718) | Candidatus Sungbacteria bacterium RIFCSPLOWO2_02_FULL_51_17
AGATTGACCCTGAACCATGAACAACACGGCTTGTCGGAATTCGACCATAGCTCGACTATTCCGAACGATAAAACGGTACGACGCCAAGAAGCAAAACCCCGATGATGGGGCGATAGTATCTCGTCTGCGAAGGATAGTGAGGTTACGACTCCCCATGGAATTTCTTTCCTTTACCTGTTCTACGACTAACCCCGAATACCTCTTCAGTAAAACGCCCTGGCTCTATGTGAACACCGACATACGGGGGAACAACCTGGAAGCCGATTTGCCCAAACTCGAGCGGGTATATCGCGACCTCGGGAAGTCCTACGCAAACATCAAATTCATCGTCCTCGTTGGGAATACCGACCCCTACTACATTTACTCCCGTCAATTCGACCTATACCAAGGCCAAAATAAAAGCCTGTTGTGGGAGAAGTTCAACGATCGGTGGACCTGCTACCGCCGTAACTTCGAGAAATGGTTACGAACTAACTTCTCCTTCGGCAATGTTGCAGTCGTCAGCTGGTATGAGTTCGAGAGGGCGAGGGAACGGCGAGATAAAATACGTTTCGAAGACATGTTCCAGAGCGTGCGGAGGCGATCGGGCTTCTATTTCTCGCGGCTCGACTTGCAACGGGAGCTGGAAAGTATCAAGGCGCAATTTGGACCAGGGAAATATTTTCAACAGCTTGCGATGCCGAGCGAATCATTACTGAAGGATTGGGTGGAAAGAAAGTTCTCCGAGTATGCCGTGCAGGGGCTGTGGCTTCGGGAGGACTTTCCCGATGCCATTCTCATCCAGAACGAACAACCGAGCGACCTCCGCTATCGGATGTACCAGCCGCTCATCCGGGAGCGGCACGGCGATGTGCTGCCGAATGTATATTTCTTCGGTGTTGACAACCGGGGGTTCGGATAAGCGCAGTTCCCTAACAACCAAGCAGGCCGGAGGAGGAAAAAGCAATGCAGTTCGGGAAAAGGGAGAAGCAATGTCTGAAAACGCTACGGGGCAAGACGAGGGAGGTTGCGGACTTTCTCCTTACACACGAGACCGAAGCAATAGCATCTTTTGAGGAGTTTTGCGATGCGCTGGCTGATTCGCTAAACATCCGGTTCGTTGCCTTCGCCTGCCTCGGTAGCCATCGGGGCAAGGAAGAAATTCGTCTTGATCTCGCCGAGACGAATTTCTTCCAGCGGTTCTCGAAAAAAGCCCAAGAGCTCCTTCGGGGGATTGCGGAACGGGGATGCGAAGCATACCTCACCGTCTTCCTTGCCGATCGGGAGCCCTGCCGAACGTGGGGGTGGCGAAGTACCACCCCCGAGGAGATCTCGTACTACTGCCGGGAGATGGCGGAAGAATACCGCCACCGCATCCCTCTCAACTGGGCAGTAAAACTATGGTCAGAGGTGGAATCACGGGCGAACGCGACTGCCTTCCGAGACGCCCTCCAATGGGCGAAGGCACATGCTCACCCCCTCGTCATTCAAGGCGAAACTGAACACATAGGGCTTTTCCCCGACATTCTTCTGCGGAGGGAGGCGCGGGAGCACGCGCTCATACAGGTCGCGTCCTATGCGCTGGAGGGGAAAATGCTCGAGGAGATGAATCCGCATTTCATCTTGCTCCAGACAGAATTCCCTGCACGGCGAAAAGATCGGATGTACCAGCCGCTCCGGAGACATAAACTGCCCATCGTGCATCCCTTTGACCTCCGACGAGGTTAAACCAAACGATAGCGCGAATTTAGGCGGTGGCTAAGAAAGCCGCCGCCTCTTCATTTTTATTGTTTGGTTGCCAGAATATCCCGCTTCCCGCGGAAATTCACTCCCACACATAAAACTTATCGCTAGCGGCGCTACTTTAGTGAACTAAAGTAGCGCCGTCAAGAGCAATGTTGACCATGGGGAAGGCCAAAATGGTCTTACTATTAATCAACTTTTTTAGCTTGACGTCAAGTTTAAAATATGCTAGGATACAAAAGTACCGCGTGAAATCGCGGTATTTATATGTCTACCGGCTTTGGGGTGAGGGCAGTTGCCCTCATGTTCGGGGCCGTGGCGGTTGTTGCGAACACCACGTCCGCAGCCGCCCAGACCCTTGATAGAGTCGAATACCAGCTGCCGATGGGGGTGATCGTTATCAACGCAAATTCGGTTCTCCAGGCGAACTCCTCGGGCGAAAGGGGCGAAACCCCCGAGTTGGCGTCAAAATTCCTTTTGACGGTAACGGCCTACTCGAGCTCCGTGGACGAAACCGACAGCACACCGTTCGTTACGGCGTCGGGAACGAAAACGCGTGATGGCGTCATCGCCTCGAATCTCTTCCCGTTCGGTACGCAGGTGAAGATCCCCGAGTTTTTCGGGGAGCAGGTCTTCGTGGTGGAAGACCGGATGCACTCGCGCTTTGCCGATCGCATTGACGTCTGGATGCCCTCGAAATACGAGGCCGTCCGGTTCGGGAAACGGGAAACGCATATCGAGATCGTCGAACTCTAACCGCAACAAACGCTCCGGCCTCGGCTGAGGGCGTTTGTAATTCCGGAATTTCTAGAGCATGTTGGGAAACCCGCTTTCGAGAGCGAGAGGCGATGATTTCGAGCGAGGCACCCCGGCAGAGGACGAGGCATATCTTGAGATATGTCGAGTCCGAGCCGTTGGGTGCCGCAGCCGAAATCCTCGGCTCGCAGCCGGAGTGGGGTTTTCCGACATGCTCTAGATCAGTCGGCCCGAAAGAGAAGGTACGAATAATCGAAGTCGCCGCATACGGCCTTGAGAATGTTGAACCGATGACGTTCGCGGTACGCGCACGAGAATCCATGCGGGAGGAAGATGCGTTCGATTTTTTTTGGGTGATGCTGCGTGACCGAGACGACGAATCCCCGCGGCGCGAGTTTCGCGCGGATCGTCGCGAGGTACCGATCGGCATCCCGGCAGTAGCGCGGACTGTCGAACATATTGGAAACATATACGAGATCGAAAGCGCGATCCGGGAAGCGGGAGAGCGCGCGGTCAAAGTCCCCCGCGTGAAGGCGGATCGTGTCAATCTTTGCTTTCAGCGCCAAAGAGCGTTCTGGGAGGAGGTAGGGGAGGTACCCCGCGTCCCGCCGCACGCTCCGGAATCCGTCCGGATACCAATATCCGGATTTCCGGATCGCGCGTATAAAGTTCCGGCCCGCGGCATTCTCAAAAATAACATCAAACACCGCGCGCGTTTCCGCGCTGACGTCCTCCCGGACCGCGCTATAGACCGACTGCGCATTTTCGGAATCCCGGCATCGAAAAACGTCTTCCAAATCCTCAGGGGTAAGTGTTCGGCAGAGCGCGATTTTAAGGTCAGTGGTGAGGAGCGCGAGCGGACGGACGTCGGATACGTCTATCCGCGAGACATTCCTCAAACGCGAAGCGGCGTGGAGCGCAAAATCCCCACTGCCCGCGACGCCAAACACGCTTTGGATGCGATCAGTATTCGGCAGTCGTTCGAGGAGGGGTTCGATGCGTTCGTTCGTGAAGAACCATGCGCGAGAAAATTGTCTCGCAAGGATCGCGTGCGGATCGATGCGCTCGATCGTTTGATCAATCACACGGTTCATGGCTTGCGAGTTCGACCACCGGACGAAACGTCAATATTGTGCTCCAAAAATCGGGTGGCTCCCATCCGATACATCCGACAGAACCGCTCCCCCCCGCGAGGCGCTGGCCGTCACCCATGGCATCCCGAAACCACTCCCACGTCTTGGTGGTGGCCCATTGGGGGTAGAACGCATTTCCGAGGTAATTGTATTCGATAAAACGGGGGAGTTGAACGCATGCGCCCGGCGGAAGGCGGAGAAACTCCGCGATGCGCGGTTTCATACTTTCGATATCGCGCTGGGAGAGACAAAATCGCGACCCGAAACCTTTTCGGGCAAGCTCGAGCAAGAGGTATTCTTGTTCATGTGTCTGACTGTCCCAGACCCGAAAATACCTTTGGGGATGAAAGCCCATTTTTTTAGCGAGCCACATGTCGCGGCTCGTTACCCAAAGCGTTTTTTTCTCCGGCTTGTTCCGCGCATCGAGCAACATCCATTTCCCCGGGAGCGTATCGGCGCCGGAAGGAAGTTGCCCTCCCCGAATCTTTTTGTAGAACGTCTTGCTCGGCCGATCGCGCCATCGGGCCCACGCCCTATCTTCTTGCAGCGCGAGTTTCGGCAGAAAGTGAAGATGGAAAATACCCTCGCGCCAATATTGGATTGTTTCGTCGGTAATCCACCGCGGCAAGTCAGGAACGGCGACGCGCTCACCGAAAAAGTCCTCGAGAGCCGTTTGCTCCTCCGTAATGATGCGATTTCGATTCACGGTAGCGTTGTGAACGAGACGTTCGAGCTGGCGTTCGGCGCGGTGTGGATGTCCGCTCCGCATCTTGCGAGGATGGCCTGCATGCCGCTATGGAGCGGAGAAGGGAGCGCGTCCATCCGGAACCATCCGATCTCGGCCATTGCCTCGGGGTCGCCGATGATGACGCGTTCCCGCGGGACGCGGATCAGGAACGGCAGCGCGAGCCAATGCGTGCTCCGGCCACCGTGTTCCCGTATCAGGGAAACCGCCGGCAGTTCGCGTTCAATGACGCCTTCGACTCCATATTCTTCAAGCACCTCCCGCAGAACGGCTGTCCGAGGATTCTCTCCATATTCCAGCTTTCCCCCTCCACATTCCCAACGGTGGTGTTCATCACGGCACCGCTCGCTTCGCTTGGAAAGCACGAAATTCCCGCTGCCGTCGTGGCAGAAGAACGATACGGTGATGCCGGTGTAATCAATGCCCGGAGTCATGGTTCGACAGATTCGACAAATCCATTGCGCGGAAGATCACCGCGGATGTTGCGGGATCGTACTTTGGAGGAGGATGCCGTTCGCGAAGTAAAAACCGGTGACCCCGGCGGGGAGAATGTCGTAGGTGAACGGTTCGGTATAGGAAATAGGGTCCGCGCGGCGCACCCGGCTCCCCGCGAGCACATCGCCCGCCCTGATGTCTCCGATTCGGCGTCCGTCCGCGAGCGGATGCCCCGGCGAAGCGATAAGTTCTCTGCCGTCATCGAGCCGAAGGCGGACTGCGCGGTGCTCGGCAACCGGCGTTTTGCCGATGGCGATGACCGGCGCTTCGACGCGGATTCCGGCTTGGTCAAGGGTCCAGACGATGTCGCCGACGCGGATATCGCGAATCGCCCGTGGTCCGGCGAGCGCGTCAATGCGCGTTTCGCCCGAAAGGCAGATGGGACAAGTCAGATCTGCGCGTTCGCGGCTTCGGATGCTGATACCCCCGTCGCTTCTCGCAATGCCGTTGATAAGCTCACCTGCGCCATTGGTTTTGTTTTTGGCGCGGATACGGATACCGAAGGCAAACGATCCGTTCGGTTCTTCTGTTCCGGGCGTGAGAATTATCGCACTGAGCAGTTTATGCTCGCGCCAAATGCGGAGCTGCTCCTCGGACGAAAATATCTCCTTGGCCGCGATGCCGAGGCGCTTCCGTATAGTTCCGAATTCCTCCGCATTCTCTTGCACTTCGGAAAAGTGGCGCATCGCGGAAATTTGTTCTTCCTCACGCGCGATCGGATAGAAATCCGGATCGCAGAAGAACGGCTCGCCGAAAAAATCGCGGAGGCGGTACTTGAGTTCGGTTGGTTGGTAGGAGCGCCCGGGGCACGGAGCGAATTCGCAAT
>Ga0156065_136_pt1 | contig 5205 bp, 5 predicted proteins | sample RifCSPlowO2_02_FD_107718 | JGI IMG/M metagenome (GOLD analysis project Ga0156065, IMG submission 107718) | Candidatus Sungbacteria bacterium RIFCSPLOWO2_02_FULL_51_17
AGCAATCAAAGGTCGAACCAAAACTTCAATAATTCACTATCGCCGATTCTATCTACTATACCCACTATTACTGTCTAGACAACCAGGACCATCTTAACCTCCACTTTTTATCCCGACGCAAACCCCGAAACATCCACCGTTGACGGACGCATAAGAAACTCTCCTGCGGGAGGAAACGCCGTATGGAGCACCATTCACGACGCGGCAGACGGCACCACCGCTTACGACTCCGACACCCAGGCGGGTGCGGCCATGATTTTTGCCGGAACATCGTCAAACGGCTGGTCCGACATCTTCCGCGGCTTCTTCCTTTTTGACACCTCATCCATCCCCGATGCCGACGACGTCTCCGCCGCAGAACTTGACCTTTTTGTCTATACCGACGGTCTTAATGATAACGCCACGCTTGACCAGAAGATCAACGTCTCCGACTCCAATCCCTCGTCCAACACCTCGCTCTCAACGGCTGATTACGATACGATCACAAACATCACCACCGGCGCCACCCAATACGCAACAGAGGTTGATCTTGGGAGCATCTCCCAAAACGCATATTTCACCCTCACCTTCAACGCAACCGGCATGGCCGCAATCTCAAAGACAGGCATCTCCAAGTTCTCAACCCTTATGTCCTCCGACCTTGCCGATTCGGAGCCCACATGGGGCTCCGGTATCTATTCCCAGGTAGGGATCCAGTGGGCGGAAACAACAGGCACTACCCAAGACCCAAAACTCATTGTCACGCACGCAAGTTCTCCTACCCCAACCGCAGGCACCGGCATCCAGAACTTCTTCTATACCTACGATGCCGTCGGCAACATCACAAGAATTACTGATGCCGCAAACGCCTCCACCTCAAAGATCATTGTCTTTGGATACGACGACATCTACCGCCTTGCATGGGCATCCACCACCGTTGCCTCCACAAGCCCCGACTACTACCAGAGCTGGGGATACACTGCCGTGGGGAATATGGCCACATCTTCAACGCAGGGAGTGTATAGCTACTCCGGTGTTGGTTTCGTTAATCCTCATGCCGCAACAACCATAGGCACATCAACGATCACGACCCTTGCCTATGACCCAAACGGCAATCTCGCCTCAACCACAAGAAGTGGTACTGTGTGGGACTATACATGGAATTACAGGAATCAGCTGACGCAGGTCGCGACGGGAACGGCGACCACGACGTTTGGGTATGACCACAATGGCAATAGGGTCTCTATGAGAAGCACGGGATCGGCTTCAACGACGTACCCTTCGAGGTTTTATAACGTTCAAGGGGCTACAACTACGAAGCATATCTACGCCAATGGAGAATTAATCGCGACGATTGTTGGGAATGGAAGCGCGACTTCTAGCTATATAGTGCACACTGACCACTTAGGAGGAACTCATGTTTTGACTAATGCCTCAGGAACCGTTGTGCAGACAGCTGATTATTATCCATTTGGGGACTCAAGATTGAATAATGGGTCGATTTCAGAACAGAGGGGGTTTACCGGAGCGGAGAGTCATAGTGATCTCGGATTAAATTATATGCGTGCCCGATATCAGAGCGGTTTACGAGGTACATTCATAAGCCAAGACCCACTGTTCCTGGCGATAGACGGAAAGAGCCCGCTACTCGCGGATCCTCAGCAGCAAAACAGTTATTCTTATGCGCGTAATAACCCATTACGTTTTAGTGACCCGACTGGTAAAGCTTCTAAAGATTCGGCCGTCGCGGGCATTTTCGGTGCTTTTAAGGCGGAAACTGCTGAGCAGGCCGCCGCTTTACAAGGAATTTATGCTGCATTTGCACAGTCAGCATCAAATGGAACTATTGCGGTTGGCGGGTTGGCAGAAAAAGCATATCAGAATAGCGGTGTTGCGCGCTTTGCACTTAATCATCCGTATCTTCCGGCGATAGTTGGTTCATTGCCGCTGGCTGGATATGGGCTATATATTGGGGGTGCGGCTTTATTGGGGGGAGGTGGGGCTTCTATGACAACGGCACCCGTTATAGGCGCTCCACTGTGTGAGAAATTCTGTGATGATATTTACCAAGCTGGACAGACGCTTCCCGGAAAATATGGTACAGTAATAAAAGATGTTCCAACCCAGTTGAATGGTATTTATAATGAGCACGCGTTTAATCGATTGGTTTCTAGTGGGTTGCATTGGGACGACGTTGTGAACATTATTAATAGTCCGACAACTCTTCGATCGGTTCAGAATGGAGGTAACACAATCCTTAACTTTACGAGAAATAATGTTGTGATAACTGATTCGTCTGGTTTTCTTCGAACGGTTATCAGCCCACCATTCAAATCTACAATTCAGTCCATTATTTCTAATCTGCCTTAGGCATAAGAATATGGAGGAGAAAAAGAGTGAGATACAACTTGAGCTTGAGAAAATATTGGATGATGTAAACCCTGGCGACTTTCCCGCGACGGCAGATAATGAGTATGAAGATGAGGCGCGCATGTTTCTTTCTCGTATAAATGACTCAATGAAGGAAGACGAGCTTTTGGTTGTTCTGCACACAGTTTTTCAAGAAATGTTTAACTTCAATAAGGATGAAGAAACTCGCGAAGAACTTCGACCTATTATTCGTGAATATCTTAAACTTAAAATTAAGCACCTAAACCATTAATGCCGCCACGGTCGGGTAAGTCCAGACGCTAGCTGTTGGTAACTCCAAAATTTCTCAAAATCCTCCAAGAACCGTCCGGTGGGCGGTTCTTGCGTTAAATATTCTAAAAATCCTACAGAACTTCCTACGAGCTATCAAGGCGCGTATTAAAAAATAATCCTCACCAAACCCCGAAAGTTCTCTCAAAAGCTCACAGGTCCGCACACGGCTCTTCAGGATTGTATCGGGTCAGCCGCATTTTTCCCTTGAAGATGCGGAGAGGTTGTCGTTGCGACTGCTACTACTACGTTTGGGTATGACTATGCGGGGAATAGGGTTTCGATGCGGAGTGCGGGCGCGGCTTCGACGACGTATCCTTCGAAGTTCTATAACGTTCAAGGAGCGACCACAACGAAGCATATTTTTGCCAATGGGGAATTGGTGGCAACGATTGTTGGAAATGGAAGCGCAACTTCAAGCTACATCGTCCACACAGATCATTTAGGTGGGACTCACGTCGTCACTAATGCTAGCGGAACCGTTGTGCAGACCATGGATTATTACCCCTATGGTGAGGCAAGACTCGATATTCAGGTTGGAGGGGTTGATGAGAAAAGAAAATTCACGGGGCATGAGTATGATGCCAGTTCCGGATTAAATTATATGAAGGCGAGATATCAGGATCCGAGACGGGGAGCATTCTTAAGTCAGGATTCTGCGTACCGATATATGGGAGTTGATAAGCATACCAAGGCAATGCTCATGGATCCGCAACTACAAAATTCCTATAGTTACGCAAGAGATAATCCAATGGTATTCGTCGATAAAGATGGAAAATTTATCAGTGTTCCTTGGATTGCCAACAACCAATGGGTACAGGAATCAGCTACTGCTGCTTATCAACAAAATTCAACTTGGAGGTTTGCAATGGATAATCCCAAGACTGCATCTGCGGTTGTCGCTGTATCAACAATACCAGCTTTAGTTTCTGGAGGTTCAGCTGCAGCTGCCTTTGGGCTAGCAACATCGCCTGGAGTTGGGATTTGGGGCAGTCAGATATTTGCTGGGCTTATGTATTCTTCTCTTGCTGTTGATAGCGCACTAAAGACTCCTGAGATGTTAAGTCAGTTCAGTCGGATGAATCCCAGCCAACAGTCTTCAATTTTTGGGATTGCTGGCTCAGTGTTTAACATTGGTATTTCCATGTATGGCACATACGGAAAGTACGGAGGTTATCCTGGGGCAATTGCTGATACTTGGCAATTTGCAAATGTACTTGTTAATTCTATCGGAAGTGCGGCAAGTAATTTGTTCTCTAATGACATTCAAAGTCGAAGGGACACTGCAAGTAGTTTCAACGCCACACTTGGTAGTTCCGGTTCTTCCGGATCCAGCGGTGGTGGAGGTGGGGGCATGCCTGCATCTAATAGTCTTTGGGTAACTCCAAGCGGGGCAGTCGTAACGTGGAGTGGTTCGCTTGTGTCTGGTCCTGTAAGCAAGTAAAATAATATCATGAACTCTCTTGTGACATATTTGACTATATATTGGCCTTCACTAGTGGTCCTTGCAGGCGGAATACTGTTTGTCGGCTTTTTCCTCTATCTGAATGTATTTAAGAAACAGAAGATAGTTGGTTGGCTCGCAAAGCACGTATTTCGGAACCAGCTTATGAGTGAAAAGTCAGCAGAGAATTTGCTGATGACTGCAACGAGTTTTCTGCTAATGATAGGTGGTTTATGGATTATCCTTGCGCTTTACTACTTAGTAAATGGGTAGTAAATCAAAAAGCCCCACTCGGGGCTTTTTGATTTACCTTTAGTATTTGCGAATTACCTACGAGGTGTTTTTAGATTTTAGAATCTTTATTGCCGCAGCACTTAATTTCTCGCGCCCTCCGCAACCCCAAGCCTTGAGACGTCCATCGATTTCTTGTCTTATTCTCGGTCCTCTTTTTAGCAAAGACTTATCTAGCATATTCTCGATCTGGAATGGTATTTTACTCACCTCACTCGTCTGATCCGGATCCTCATATGCTCTTAGCTTAATAGGGGCCGAACCGTGAATCGTGACTCCATATTTTAGATACGTTACTTTCTCAATATGCTCGAGCAGGAACTGGCGCTTACTCTCGAAGTTAGCGCATTTCTCAAATTGTGCTTTTGCTGAATCGCAGAATTGTCGGACGTTTAGATCGACCACCTCCTTTTTGTGAAGCAGGGGAATACTCGCAATAACTTTAATCCGTTTGAGTTGAAGCTTGTGCAGTTTCTTATCGAGAGTAAGATTCTCGTTCACGTACTCCTCCTGCGTGAACCTGCCGGAAGCAAAGAAGCTGATTATCTGCTTTTTGCGGGCGTGTATGTTTTTGGCTATTTTCTCAATACGCTTTATCCGCCACTCGATTTTTCGATGATCTGATGAGCGGTCCTTTCGGAAGAATTCCATGTGGCTTCGTAACTTCAAAGGAATAGGTGTCAGGTACCTTTCTTCACCACCGTTGCCTCCACAAGCCCCGACTACTACCAGAGCTGGGGATACACTGCCGTGGGGAATATGGCCACATCTTCAACGCAGGGAGTGTATAG
>Ga0156065_126_pt1 | contig 4698 bp, 6 predicted proteins | sample RifCSPlowO2_02_FD_107718 | JGI IMG/M metagenome (GOLD analysis project Ga0156065, IMG submission 107718) | Candidatus Sungbacteria bacterium RIFCSPLOWO2_02_FULL_51_17
GCATACGTTCAAAATCAAAAATACAAGCAACGAGGCGGTTACCATAAGCAAAATGTACACATCATGCATGTGTACAACCGCGACTCTGGTAATAGGAGGCAGGCGACTCGGACCCTTCGGCATGCCCGGGCACGGGGCAATTCCCTCAATAAACCAAACAATCAATCCAAACGAAGAAGCAACTGTTGAAGTCGTGTTTGATCCGGCCGCTCACGGCCCTGCTGGAGTCGGTCGAATCCAGCGGACAGTCACTCTTGAAAACAACACGGGACGGTCGCTTGAGCTTCAATTCGCCGCAATCGTCACGCCATAAAGCTGTATGAACAAAAAACTTGCAATTCTGATTGGTATTGCCGTTCTGCTGTTCGGATCGGTGATACTGCTCAAAACAGGAAACATTGGCACAACTGCGCTCTGGAACTTAAGTGATGGGGGCAAATGGCTTCTTCCGTTGGTTGGAATAGCGGCATTGATCGACAGCATCAATCCGTGCGCCTTTGGCATTCTCCTTCTGACCATCGCGTTTCTTCTTTCCCTTCAAAAGACGAGATCCAGCATCTTGAAAATCGGCGGTGTCTACATTCTGGGGCTCCTCACGGTCTATATTCTCATAGGCTTGGGAATCCTGCAGGCTCTCCACTTGTTCAATACGCCGCACTTCATGGCGAAAATCGGAGCGGTGCTTCTCATAGCTCTCGGCGGTATCAATCTCATCAATGAGTTTTTTCCGTCGTTCCCGATCAAGCTTCGCATTCCTCAGGCGGCGCATAACAAAATGGCCGCGCTCATGAACAAAGCATCATTTCCGGCCGTGTTCCTGCTGGGCGCACTGGTGGGCTTGTGCGAGTTTCCCTGCACTGGCGGACCCTACCTTATGGTGCTGGGACTCCTGCATGATCAAGGAACGTACCTTACAGGCGTCGGCTATCTCTTGCTCTACAATCTGATCTTCATCCTGCCGCTTGTGGTCATCCTGCTTATCGCAAGCGACAGCACGCTTGTCGAGAAAGTGAAGATGTGGAAAAAGTCGGAAACCAAACACATGAGACTATGGGGCGGCATCGCCATGGTTATTCTCGGTCTCCTTATATTCTTTCTCTAACCAATAACCACCATGATTACCAAACAACAATTCGAGACCTTGCTTCTCAAGGTCGAAAAAATAAAACAGTCCGGTAGCGTCGATCTTTCAACAGAAGAAGATTTGAGCCTTGCCATCATGAATCTCATCAGCCTCGAGGAACACTTCTTCTTTACCGGAGTCAAAACAAAGAAATCGGAATACTTCGATTTGCTCGGAGAAATTCGGAATACCAGAAAAGAACTGCTTGCCAAAATGATGGACAAAAATGAAGGCGAAACGTGGTGCATCTCAAAGCACTTGCTTGCGACCACCATGCGGCTCATGGAAGTCGGCACAAAGCTACATTCCGACGGCAAACAAACCGAAGCCAGAGAAATGTTCGACAAGGCCTATAAGATGTATTCCGTATTCTGGGCATTGCGGTTAAAACTCATTGACGCTTCGGGATTCAAAAAAATAGCGGCGAGCGAAAAGCCATGGTCATTCGAGGACATCGTGGACAAGCTCGTCGACTGCTGTGATGAAAAGTAAGCGTCTCGCCGTTCTTGGTCTTGGCATCGTCGCGATCATAGCCGTTTATTTGCTGTATCCTCGACAGCAAACAAACGGAAATCTGGATGCGTTCGCGCAATGCCTAGCCGAGAAAAATATAACCGTGTACGGAGCGGAGTGGTGCCCGCACTGCCAGAATGAAAAGAAAGCGTTTGGCGATTCGTTCCGATTCGTGCCGTATGTTGAATGCCCGGATAATCCGCAAAAATGTCTGGCGGCCGGCATCAATGGCTATCCGACATGGATATTCCCCGGCGGGAAAAAGCTCGAAAGTGAACAGGGGCTTGAAAAATTGTCGCGAGAAAGCGGATGCGCTTTACCTTTAAATCAAAAATAAATTCAAAACTATGCATTACGAAACAGAAAAGCAAACAACTGAAAGCGTGGCGGAGATACAACAGCCGAAAAAAGATTATATGCTTTCAGCCAGCATTCTTATTTCCGCAGTTATTCTTGCGGGAGCATGGGTATATACGACGGGGCTGAAAACAATTGACACAGATCAAAAGACACTGAAGGCAGACCAGCAGACGGCACAGGTATCGGCGTTAGAAGAAGCGGTATTGCCGTCTGATGGGGTTGTTTTGCCGGTTACATGGGGCGACCTTGGCGCAAAACTTGTCAGTGTAGGCGCAATCGATGCAGACAAATTCGAAGCCACATATGACCAGCGAGGGGCTTTTGCCGACGAATACAAAAATCTGCTTTTAGGCCAGAATGATGGCAAGCTCAAAATCACCAAAGAGAATTCGGGTTATCTTCTTAACCTGTTTTGGGCGCTGGGTCTCGCAAGTAAAAATGAGATTCTTGAAACCGGCGAGATGACAAATCGCGCATACGGCGGCGCAGGCAACTTTGCCTCAACGGGTGGCTGGACTTTGGCCGATGGCGACGCCATGAACCACTATAGTCGGCATAGATTCTTTAATCTCAGCTCAGACCAACAGGCTTTGGTAGACAAAGTATCCAAAGGTATATACCGGCCATGCTGTGGCAACTCAACCCATTTCCCTGACTGCAATCATGGAATGGCCATGCTTGGACTCTTGGAACTTATGGCTTCGCAGGGGGTTAGTGAACAAGATATGTGGAAAACGGCTTTGACCGTCAATTCATACTGGTTCCCCGATACGTACATGACTATTGCTACCTACATGAAAAATAAAGGTGTTAAGTGGCAGAATATAAATCCGCAGGAGATACTTGGCGTAAGTTATTCCAGCGCATCGGGATATAAGCAAATCTTGAGCCAAGTAACGGCTCCTGTACAAAAGAGCGGGGGAAGTTGCGGCGTATAGCTGTTGAAGTAAATACCCCCATGGGGTATAATGGAACTATGAAGCAAGATATTAAAAAGAAGGCTGTCCGCCGCCTTAAAATCGCCCAAGGCCAGCTTAAGGGTTTGATCCATATGATCGAGGACGAGAAATACTGTGTTGATATCATTACCCAGTCAAGCGCGATCAAAGAAGCACTTTCGGGCGTGGAACATCTGATTCTCGAAAACCACCTCTCCACGCATGTGATTGAACAGATGAAAGGCGGCAAAGAAAAGAAAGCTGTTGAGGAAATGCTTAAAGTTTATAAGCTGGCGCAAAGGAAAAAATAACCACATGCGCGACCACAACGAACAAAAAACATACACGTGTTCCATGCATCCTGAAATTAAGCAGGATAGGCCTGGCATGTGTCCGGAATGCGGCATGAGTCTTGTCCCCGAGAAAAAGAAAAAATCCGCTATGGATCATGATACTCGCGATAAGCATGCCGGCCACAGTACTGCGATGTTTTTCAGGAAATTCTGGGTCTGCCTAATTCTTACCGTTCCGGTGGTGCTGTATGCCGATGTAGTTGAGAAAATTTTCAGCTGGTCTCCTCCGGACTTTCCCGGATCAGCTTATCTGCCGCTCGTGCTTGGGTCAATCGTATTTTTCTACGGCGGCTGGGTTTTCCTTGCCGGAGCATGGCGAGAAATTAAAGGCAGATTGCCGGGAATGATGACGCTTATCGGCATTGCCATTTCCGCCGCGTATCTTTGGAGCGTATACGCGGTGTTCGCCGGGGCCGAAGCCTTATTTTGGGAACTCACTACGCTTATAACAATCATGCTTCTCGGCCATTGGCTTGAGATGCGCGCGGTCTCTGGAGCGCAGGGCGCGCTCAAAGAATTATCCAAATTACTTCCCGATGTTGCCGAAGTAATTCGAGATGGAAAAACGGAGAAAATCCCACTTTCCGAGTTGAAGGAAAGCGACACGGTACTAGTAAAACCGGGAACCAAAATCCCTGCCGACGGCACAATCATTGATGGGGATTCTGATGTGAATGAGTCAATGGTCACCGGAGAATCAAAGCCGGTTTCAAAAAAGCAAAATGATCAAGTTATTGCGGGTACGATCAACGGTGATGGTGCGCTGAAGGTAAAAGTCGCTCAAATCGGCGATAAAACATTTCTTGCTGGTGTCATGCGTCTGGTAGCCGAAGCACAGGCTTCCAAATCACGGCTTCAGATTCTTTCAGACAGAGCGGCACTTTATCTTACCGTTGTTGCAGTTCTTGGAGGCATCATTACTCTTATTGCCTGGCTTATCGTCGGTGCGGAGGTCGGCTTTGCCGTAGCTCGGCTTGTAGCGGTACTGGTGATTGCCTGTCCGCACGCTCTTGGCCTTGCCGTGCCTTTAGTTGCCTCGATTTCAACGACCAAAGCGGCGCAGAATGGCTTTCTGGTGCGTCAGCGGATTGCGCTTGAGGCCGCTCGGACGATTGACACAGTGCTTTTTGATAAAACAGGAACACTGACCAAGGGCGAATTCGGCGTTGTAGATATGTGGGCTATGAGCGACAAAACCAAAGACGAAGTATTGGGTTTAGCGGCTTCTCTCGACGCTCTTTCAGAACATCCGATTGCAAAAGCCGTTGTCGCTAAAGCCAAAGATCGCGGCATAACGCTTCAAGAACCGAAAAAGTTCGAAGCTATGAAGGGCCGCGGTGTTAGAGCTTTGCTTGAAGAAAAAGAAATTATGGTGGGCGGACCGGCCCTTCTTGAAAGCATGGAAATTAAA
>Ga0156065_132_pt2 | contig 3503 bp, 6 predicted proteins | sample RifCSPlowO2_02_FD_107718 | JGI IMG/M metagenome (GOLD analysis project Ga0156065, IMG submission 107718) | Candidatus Sungbacteria bacterium RIFCSPLOWO2_02_FULL_51_17
GAGGCGTCTTCGGCGCTCTTCAATGATATAAAGGATGATCTTGACCGAAAGATCCCCGAGGGCTTCGTCGGGCTTCCCGGCGGGCGGCGCATTACCGTTACGAACATGGGAAGCCCCAAAGTGGGCGCGACGGGAGACATCTTTTCTGTTGAGGCGTCCGCAAAGGGCGAGATGATCCTTGTAAAGGAAGAGGATGTGTTTAAGCTCATCGGCCTTATGCTTCGGATAAAGGAAGGCGGCGAGGAGCTTGTGCCGAAGAGATCGTCATTGAAGTTCTCTTCCGCAAAACCGAACTTCACCTCTTTTAGCGCTTCATTCGTCGTTGAAGGTGAGGTGGCCGCCGCAAAACCCATTGATGACACAACGCTTCGCGAAGCGCTCTCCGGAAAATCCATCAGTGAAATGGAGGAACTTCTAAAGGCGCACTCAGAGTTACAGTCATACCGCATGCAGGTCGCTCCCGCATGGTTCGGATTCTGGCCGCTTGGGTTCAGAAGGGTTCAGATGACAGTAGAGATGTAGTGTGCGGATTGATTTCTAAGCGGAAATAATTGCGTGGGCGCGCCATGTAGTGGTTGAAGCGAGAACCGCACATTTTGTGCGGTTTTTTGTAGAGATCGCGGAAATACCGTGCCTCTTCGCGTATCGCCATGCGGCAGAGGCCACCCGCTGGATGACACAAAATCGCATGTGTGTGGCCGTGCACCCGCAGCGACTTTGGGCCGCCTGTTTTGAGAGGTGTGGTCGGCTTGACAGCGCTTTTTTCATTTGCTACATTTGATAAATTGCATATATCTTAGTGGATATGCGTTTTTCGGGGTTTTGCGATCTTTAAGCATTGCTTCCGGAAATGGCCATAAATAGATACAGTTTATCGGTATAACGGATGCTCTGTGGTGGGGGAGGCGCCCATCGGTATGAACAACAAAGAACGAATATATAAAGAAGGCCTGGTAGAGGAGGCGCTCGGAGGGACGCTTTTCCGGGTACGAGCCGAGGATGGCGGAGAAATATTGGCCCATCTTGCCGGCAAGTTGCGCTTGCACTATATTCGGGTCTTGCCCGGAGATCGGGTCCGAATAGAACTTTCCCCGTATGATGATAAAAAGGGAAGGATAGTATTGAGAATGAAATAAAGTTTTGGCCCGCAGTTTTTGAAACTCTGATGCGGGATTCAAAAACCGCGGTTGCCAAAAGTTTATCCAACACTAGTTTTACTGGAGAGCTGGTTGAACAGAAATATGATTGCGCCAAGATCACAAAAGTAATTCAGTAAAATCAGTAATAAGTAAAACTAGGGCTGGGCGCTCAATGGTGTAGTAAATTTACTCGCATTGGAGATCGCACATTTAACAACATTGGCATGAAGGTACAGGCGTCTGTAAAAAAGATCTGCAATAACTGTAAGGTTGTACGCCGTAAGAGGCGGATTTTTGTCGTCTGTAAAAACCCAAGGCATAAACAGCGCCAGGGATAAGTAATGCAGAATGATGAACGACGAGTGCAGAATATGAGGAGGAGCGGAGATATTCGGCACATACAGTTCATACTTCTTAACGAGGCAATGCGCATCGTAGGAACAAACATTCCCGATAATAAGCGGATAGAGGTGGCACTCACCTACGTGTTTGGCATAGGCCCGACGCTTTCCAAGAATATTTTGAAGGCCACCAAGGTGAGTCCCGATACGCGCGCAAAAGATCTGACGCCGGATGAGATAAACAAGATTCGCGATGTCGTTGAAAAAAATTACCGCATAGAGGGTGATCTTCGCCGCGACATCATGCTGAATATCAAGCGCTTGAAAGAGATCGCATCGTATCGTGGCATTCGTCATATGCGCGGCTTACCGGTCCACGGACAGCGGACGAAGACCAATTCACGGACCCGTCGCGGCAATATGCGAAGGACCATGGGTTCGGGAAGGAAGCCGGCTTCTTCGCCGACATAGCCCGTTTTTCGGATGACGCGCTGATGCGATCAGGGATATAAGGAATTATTTCCATGGGAAAAAAGAGGATAAAAACAAAAGACGAGCCGGAAGTTTCCGACGGAGCGAAAAAAGCTCCCGAGGAACAGGCGGCACCGCGGGCGCGCCATATGGGTTCGCGCGGTGTTGCGCATGTTCAGGCGACCTATAACAACACCCTTATTAATATTTCCGACGAACGGGGCAATGTGGTGGCGTGGTCCTCATCCGGTTCTATCGGGTTTCGGGGAAGCAAGAAATCAACGCCATTTGCGGCCGCGCGCGTTGCCGAAGTTGTCGCCGAAAAGGCGAAGAAGATTGGCATTCAGGATATCGCGGTGCTCGTAAAAGGCGTCGGATCAGGCCGCGAATCGGCCATTCGCTCGCTTGCCAACCACGGCATGAACATTGATTATATAAAGGATATCACGCCAATTCCCCATAACGGGCCGCGCCCGCCGAAAGCACGGCGCGTCTAATTTTTTTTACGCATATGCCAAGAGTATTAGAAAAAGTTGAAAGGCGTCTCGGAGAAAAACTCTATATAAAAGGGGAGCGTTGCCTTGGGCCAAAGTGCGCATTGAACAGAAAGCCATTCGCGCCCGGACAACACGGCAATAAGAAAAAACGCAGAGGGGCCGCCTCGGAATTCAGCGAACAACTCGCGGAGAAGCAAAAGGTTCGCTATTTATACGGTCTTTCCGAAAAGGAGGCGCAGAGTTATTTCGCAAAAGCAATCGCAAAACCGGGTACCACCTCGGAGCACTTCATGTCTTTGGTTGAGCGGCGGTTGGACAATGTCGTGTTTCGCGCGGGCTTTACCATCGCGCGGAGCGTCGCTCGTCACCTGGTGAGCCATGGCCATGTTCTGGTCAACGGGCGCGCGGTGACCGCCCCCTCGTATCTCGTGCACATCGGAGATGTCATCGGCATCAAGGAGTCGCGGCTTGGCATGCCGGTATTCATTGACCTTGCGACTCGGCTTGGCGGGCATCAGGCGCCGGCGTGGATTGAGATGAATAAGGAGAAAAAACAGGCGAAGATCATGGCGTACCCCTCGCAGGATGACATGACGGCGGTCTCGGGCAATTTGCGAAAAGTCATTGAGTATTATTTACGATAGTCAGTACGGTGTAGTCATCACTGATCGGTCGCGAGTATTTCATGAATTAACGAAAATTACAGGACGTGCGCGTTCATTCATGAGTATCTGCGACGGGTCATTGTTTTATGATCCCATTACCGCATCAGCCGCGAATTGTTCTTGAGGAGGGCAATCGTGGCGTGTACGAGATAGACGGGTTGTACCCGGGGTACGGCATGACGGTGGGCAACTCGCTTCGCCGGGTGCTCTTTTCTTCGCTCAAGGGAGCGGTCATCACTTCGGTAAAGGTAGACAACGTGTCGCATGAGTTCTCAACCATGCCCGGCATGCTTGAAAATATCGTAGACCTTACGCTAAACCTTAAACAAATCCGCTTTAAAATGCATGATGACGGCCCGCATGCTGTCGCCCTTTCCATCAAAGGAGAGA
>Ga0156065_135_pt1 | contig 3334 bp, 4 predicted proteins | sample RifCSPlowO2_02_FD_107718 | JGI IMG/M metagenome (GOLD analysis project Ga0156065, IMG submission 107718) | Candidatus Sungbacteria bacterium RIFCSPLOWO2_02_FULL_51_17
GTTGATGGCGTTGTGCGCAACGCTCGTTTGATTCACAAAAAGCGGAAAATCGGAGATGGCGCGAGTACCGCCGTTATCGTTGATAACGTACTTTACCACCTTGATGGTCCCCATCGTCGGAATGGTGACGCAAAGCCGTATCGCCGCCGACGGAATGTTCGTCTCCGGATCGCCGCCCGTCGGTATCTCGCGATACAAATACGCGGTCACGATATAGGTGCCATTCGTAAGGTACGTATGGGACGCATTGTATGTATATGAAAAACTTCCGGCGCCGGACGCAGGAGTAAACACGGTTGAGATGCCATCGGCGCCACCATTATCAACATCGCCGTCATCCCAATCCACGCGAACATCATAATCCTGGATCGCGCCGGGAGGCGCTGACCCCATACCACTTCCAATAAGGGTAATGGATGATGCCTCAATGCATGTCGCAGGCGCCTCGGCTCCATTGACCGTGTTAATGGTAATGAATGGATTCCCGATCGCAAGCGTCATAAGGGGTACAAATTGTACGGCTTGTACGGCCGCGAACACAATCGCTGTTGAGATCCCAAAAGCGCGGGAAGGGGTAAATATACTCATACTTTTTTATTGCCCAAGAGCCCTAGTGTATCAACCGCATGTATGCGGGAAACGCCTCGGTTTTCGGCCATAATTAGTTCAAAAAATCTATAAAAAAAGCGTTTTGCTGAAGAAACCGCATGTGAACGCATTATATCATAATGTAATATAAATGTCAATCGTTACGCCATTTTTAGTATTCCCTCATACGCCAGTAGCATGAGGGGCGACATTACGCAAAAATACCTTCTCTTTACGGGCAAACGTTGAGAAATTATGATCGCTCATACGAAGCGCTTTTATAGCCGAATCTTCTCCCCGCCCATAGCCGTGTAACGAAAACACGAAATAACGTGATCATTGACCATGCCAGTCGCCTGCATGTGCGCATAGAGTACCGTAGGTCCGAGAAATGAGAATCCCCTCTGTTTGAGATCGCGCGCCCACAGGACGGCATCCGAATTGAGCGGCATATAATCACCGGGACCCCGAAGAGCGTGGCGCATGGGTTTTCCGCCGACCCATGTCCACATATATCGCGAGAACGTTCCATACTCTTTTCGCACCTCTAAAAATTTTTGCGCGTTCACGACAGCAGCCGTTATCTTTGCGCGATTGCGTATGATGCCCGCATCCTGCATGAGGCGGCGCACATCGCGCGCGCCGAAACGCGCGACCGCCACATGATCAAACTCGGCAAATGCCTTTTTAAAATTTTGCCTCTTAGCAAGTACCGTCCTCCATGACAAACCCGCCTGAAACATCTCAAGCAGAAGAAATTCAAATATTTTCTTATCCGCATGCACCGGCACGCCCCATTCCGTATCGTGGTACTTGGCATACAAAAGATCTCCGGACGGAACCCACGGACAGCGTGCCAGCGCGTTCATTGTGTATTTCATGATATATATGTAGCAATTACGGGGACTATTTCGCATCATACTGCATGAGGACATTGCGCGCCAAGAGAGCACATGCGGCGCGCATATGATGCTTGAGGCGTGTACGTGCCCATGCTACAGTATTTCTATTCTTTGATACGCAAAGCGTATGACACGAAACCGCCTGTTCTCCCGTGATCGTTATCCTATCCGCAAGCGGGCGCACTTCGCCCTTGCGGAAAACCGCATCACTATCATGATGGAGATTTACTTTGAAAAGACCGACGCGGTGCTCCACGGTCAGCGCATCGGCGAGTACACGGCGGTCACATCACCCGATGGACATGTTCTCATCGCAACCGCAAAGGTCATTGAGGAAGACGGACAAACGACCTACTACATTGAACGATCGGGGCGGCTTCAAAAGATCCTTCCCGAAAACCTGGCGCTCCTTACCAAAGCATTTGAGAACGGGTTTAAGACCGTTCACAGGATTGATCTTTCCGATGAAGAACATGACGCGGCCATCTCGCGCGGCATGGCGCAAGCGAATTGGGAACGATTCTGAAAAAAATACTAAAGAGGGCGTATGCCCTCTTTTTATGTGCTTCATGTTCTCACCGATCGGAACACCTGGCAAGAAGTTCTTTCGTCATGTTCCGCGGCAATCCGGTAATGCTTTCCGGCTCCCCGTCAATCCGCACTACGAAGGGAGCAAGCAGTTCATGTTCATGATCAAATCCCCCGCCATGTATATACGCCTCACCCGTATCAATATATTTTACAATAATATCCGTGGGGATTGCCCGAAACCAGATGCGCGCGACATCAACACCTTCCTCCGAATGCCCGGTGGCCGTGTTCGTCACCACGACCGCCGTTACGGTCTCCACGCATCCACTCGGGGAATACCCGCGGAGAAACATGAGCGCCTCTTCCCTGTTCTCGGGCTTCTCACGAATCGCGCCGTCAAAAACAACGACCTGATCGGAACAGATCAGAAGTGCGGGCTTTGTAATCCGCGGCAGAAGTGCTGCCGTCTTCGCGCGCGCAAGCATGAGCGTTAACGTCGCCGGATCCTCATGCCGGATCGTTTTCTCATCAATGTCAGATGGCATCACTTCAAACCGGATGCCCATTTTTTCAAGAACTTCCCTGCGGCCGCGCGATTGCGACCCCAAAATAATGTTCATGCGCCCCCCTCTTCGCCGTGCATATCACATGGTATTATTATAGCATTTTACCATGTGTTGTCAATTTTTTCCCCTGCTACGCTGAACGATGTCCTCTCGCGTGTTACACCCGCCCGCGACACACCCTCAAACCTCGCATTAGGCATTTTTGAAAAATCGTGCATATACTATATGGAATGAAAAAACCGTACACGAAAAAAGAATACGCCCCAAAAACGCTTTTTCCCATGCGCATCAATAAATACCTTGCATCAAAGGGATATGGCACAAGAAGAGGCGCCGATGAGCTGATAGAAAGGCGGCAGGTCTTTATCAACGGCCGGCCCGCCGTTGTCGGCGATAAGATACAGAAAACTGATACCATTGAGGTGCGCATGCGTGGGGCACCAAAAGAATACGTGTATGTGGCATATAATAAACCGGCCGGCATCATAACCCCCTCGGCCCAGCGCGCTGAAAAAGACACCACCAACGTATTTAAGGGCGCAGCACTTCCCGAAGGCCTGTTCCCGCTCGGCCGCCTTGATAAAGAGTCGCACGGCCTCATGATACTCACGAACGATGGGCGCCTTACCGACCGGCTTCTGAACCCCGACTACGGGCACGAAAAAGAATACGTGGTACGAACCACAAACAAGATCCGGCCAAGCTTCAAACAGCACATGGAGGCGGGTGTGGACATCGGAGGATACA
>Ga0156065_126_pt2 | contig 2737 bp, 4 predicted proteins | sample RifCSPlowO2_02_FD_107718 | JGI IMG/M metagenome (GOLD analysis project Ga0156065, IMG submission 107718) | Candidatus Sungbacteria bacterium RIFCSPLOWO2_02_FULL_51_17
GCAGACTCAAGATGCCGGAAAAAAAGGACAAACGGTAATCTTTGTCATTAAGGAAAAGGCACTCGTAGGCGCACTTGCTCTCGCTGACATTATCCGCGAGGAATCACGCGAGGCAATCAATGCGCTTAAGGAGCTCGGCGTTCGCACTTCCATGATCACCGGCGATTCGGAAGATGTAGCGCGATGGGTCAGTCAAGAGCTTGGTATCGATGAATACTTCGCAAGAGTTCTGCCTCATCAGAAATCCGAAAAAGTGAAATTGCTTCAATCAAAAGGAAACAGGATCGCTATGGTTGGTGACGGCATCAATGACGCACCGGCGCTTACGCAAGCTGATCTTGGTATTGCCATCGGCGCGGGTACGAATGTGGCAATCGAATCGGCCGGCATTATTCTGGTCAGGAACGATCCTCGGGACATCGTGAAAATAATTAAGCTGTCGCAAATGACATATACGAAGATGATTCAAAATCTTTTCTGGGCAACCGGCTACAATGTAGTCGCGCTTCCGCTTGCGGCTGGCATCCTCGCTTCAAAAGGAATCTTGCTCCAGCCGGCACTTGCGGCTCTTTTTATGTCGCTTTCAACCGTTATTGTCGCAATTAACGCAATGTTATTAAGAAAGCGAACTTTATAAGTTTTGAACATTCTTTGGTCGAGGAATGCTTATCAAGTTGATAAAAATTGGGTAATATATACTTATGAACACGAAACTCATCGAATGGGTCTTGCGTATCTCTGTTGCTGGTGAGTTCATCGGTCATGGCGTGTTTGCCCTTCAAGGTAAGAAGGATTGGATCGGTTGGTTTGCTAAATTTGGGGTATCTGACGCTGGAACGGCAACACAACTGTTATTCTTTATCGGAATTACAGATATTGTATTAGCGATCCTCATTCTAATTAAACCGGTGCGTCTCGCGCTTTTATGGATGGTATTCTGGGGTTTCTGGACCGCGCTTCTGCGTCCGATAGTCGGCATGCCGGTCTGGGATTTCGTGGAACGATGGGCTAACTGGGGAGCCCCGCTTGCGTTGCTCCTTATGGTCGGTTGGCCTAAAAATTGGAAAGAGTGGCTTAAATGAACATGACTCAATTCCAAAAAATATCATTATTTCTTCTTCGTATCTCGACTGGCTGGCTGATGTTCTATGCCGGCATAACGAAAGTCCTAAATTCTGAATGGTCTGCGGCGGGATACCTAAAAGGCGCAAAAACTTTTGTTGGATTTTTCCAGTGGCTTACTAATCCCGGCATTCTGCCGATCGTAAACTTCGTAAATGAGTGGGGGCTTACACTTCTCGGTATATCGCTTATTGTAGGAATCGGGGTGCGGCTGTCGTCACTTCTCGGCGCACTGTTGATGCTTCTATACTACTTCCCAATTCTTGATTTTCCGTATCCAAATCCGCATTCCTATTTGGTCGATGAACACATAATCTATGCTTCAGTATTGTTATTATTAGCAAGCCTCCGAGCCGGTCGCGTGTGGGGACTGGAGAATCGGTGTTCCAATTTGCCGATTTGTTCCAAATTTCCCAGATTGCGCGAATGGCTCGGATAAAACAAATGAAAAACTTATTTTTAATCGCAATTTTATTTCTTGGCGTCTCTGTAACTTCGACAAACGCTCAAATGATGGGCGGTTCTTCCAATTCCGCGGTGGATTGGAACGAAGTTGTCGAACATACGCTTCGTGAAGAAAAAGAGGGCAAAGAACTTTGGGAAAAACTTCAAGCAGAACAGGTCTCCTGCGCCGACTTGGATGATGAAGATTTCGGCGTGCTCGGTGAATACTTCATGGGTCAGATGATGGGAGATTCACATGCGGCGATGAACGCCATGATGATTCAGATGCATGGCGAGGGGGGTGAAGAGCAGATTCACATTGCCATGGGCAAACGGCTTTCTGGGTGCGATACTTCCGCCGTTCTTCCCATGGGAAGCGGTGGCTGGATGCCCATGATGAACATGATGACGGGGAGGTGGTCGTCCCCCTTCGGATTTAATTCAACGAACAATATGATGAATTTTGGCTACGGCTTCGGGTTCTTTGGCTGGATTTTTATGGTTCTCTGGTGGGTATTGATCATTGCGGCCGTTGTCGCTCTTGTGAAATGGCTAGCCAATCAATTTCGCGGCGGCTCTTCGGACAAATCGGCCCTCGATATTCTAAAAGAACGCTACGCAAAAGGAGATATTGATAAGAAAGAGTTTGAGGAGAAGAAAAGAGAATTGAGCTGATCCGCCTATGAAATTCGGTATTATTCTACAATCCAACAAGCCGGAGCATATCTGGAACACATTTCGTTTTGGCGTCGCAGCCCTAAAAGAAGGTAATTTCGTGCAAATAAATCTAATGAATGAAGGCGTGGAGGCAGAGGACATCCCAGATACTGACCAATTTGATATTTCAAAGAAGATTCAAGAGTTTAAAGACCTCAAAGGCATAATCCTCGCCTGCGAAACCTGCCTTAAAGTTCGCTCAAAATCTGAAAGTAAAATCTGCCCAATCACTACGATGAAGGATTTAGTAAAGATGATTGAGGAATCTGATAAAATTCTGGTGTTTGGATAAAATTAAAAACCATTCATAATTTCAATAACTTCAGTAGGATAGTTCGAGTTCACGATTCCATTATAACTCAACAACCTCTCGTGGGTTGTTTTGTTTTTATAATAGTTAGCGGTTCTCGGATTGAATCCGCAGAGATCCGCCCCGACAACTTCCATCGCCTTA